>Ga0209215_1000017_pt1 | contig 188242 bp, 182 predicted proteins | sample TexAe_OM2H0_M2_FD_187938 | JGI IMG/M metagenome (GOLD analysis project Ga0209215, IMG submission 187938) | Forest soil microbial communities from Davy Crockett National Forest, Groveton, Texas, USA - Texas A ecozone_OM2H0_M2 (SPAdes) (version 2) | ecosystem: Environmental > Terrestrial > Soil... | reverse complement strand
CCCCGCCGTACTTGCTACGCATCCAGTTTGGGCGGAGCCCTTGGTTCGGCCTCTGGCCAAAACTAGAAACCAATCAAATAGGGTGGAGCCCAGGCCCCATACCAAGGGCTTCGCCCCGAAAGAGATTAACACACTTAACGGCGGGGCTTCGCCGCCGCCTCACATCCGGCGGCTACGCCGTCACCAGCGGGATCAGGTATTTTTGAGGCAAAGTTCTGTTGAAAACGGTTCCTAGTCTGGGTCCGTGAACTCGAACCAAAAGGTTGGGGAGAATGAGAGATTGAGTTTTCACGCGCTAGCAACCCATCGATGAGTTTCTGAGGGTACAACGGTCTCACCTATCCCAATTCAGTGGCGCATGTTTTTAGCTTTGACTATATAACGACGCCGCAACCGTAAACTGAAAAACATGAATAGAAAAGCAAAACCCATAGCGCTGGCCGTAGCACTGCTGGTTATCCACAGCTCAACATTCGCCGCAGTTGAGGGACGGCTGAGGGTCACCGATAACCATCGCTACCTACAGTTTGAGAATGGCAAGCCTTTCTTTTACCTGGGTGACACTGCATGGGTATTGTTTCAACGTTTGAATCGCGAGGAAGCTACTCAATATCTGACGAACCGTTCTAAAAAAGGGTTCACGGTGATCCAGGCAGTGGTGCTCGCTCCCTCCGACGGTCTGACTGTGCCGAATGCCTATGGAGACTTGCCGCTCATCAATGGCGACCCCACCAAACCGAACGAGGCTTATTTTCGTCACGTAGACTTTATCGTGAACAAGGCCGAAGAGCTGGGAATGTTCATTGGAATGCTACCAACCTGGGGCAGCCAATGGGCGACGGGCAAATCAATTTTTACCACTGGCAGTGCACGGCGATATGGAAACTTCCTTGGCAACAGATACAAGGACAAAGCGATCATCTGGATACTGGGCGGCGACCGTTCAATTATCACAGATGAAGAGCGAGCGATTGTTGATGCTCTTGCGGCAGGATTGAAAGAGGGTGATGGCGGCGCTCACCTTAAGACTTACCACCCAACCGGGCCAGGGATGTCTTCGATCAAGTTGAATGACGCACCCTGGCTCGACTTCAACATGTTTCAGTCTTCGCACGCGGCGCGAGATCACGACAATGGAATGTTTGTCGAGCACGACTATGCGTTGCGGCCTGAGAAGCCTACGCTTGATGGCGAACCTCGCTACGAAGGTATTCCAATTGGCTTCTATCTGCGTGGCACTGGCGGAATTGATCGGTTTGATGACTACGACGCTCGGCAAGCGGCCTGGTGGTCATTGTTGGCCGGGGCTTGCGGGCACACTTACGGCAACAATAACGTTTGGCAGTTTTATTGACCGGGATTGACAGGGTCCAAGAATTCGGGTGACGGAGTTGTCCGACCCGATGGCGCGCTATTTGGAGCGCCGGGTGGATTGATCGGCGCGAACATTCCCTGGCTCGACGCTCTGGACCATCCTGGCGCTTTTCAGATGCGCAATGTTGCTCGCCTGTTCGAGTCGCTCCCTTTTACGAAACTCATTCCAGATCAACGCATCATTCTAAACGGTCCTCTAACCGGCGGAGCGAAGATTCGCGCCGCGCGCGCGACTGATGGTTCATTCGCGATCATCTATTCGCCGCGCGGAGAGAGCTTCACGCTCGATAAGAGCATCATCAAAGCTGATCGACAGAGAGAGTTTTGGTACGACCCGCGCTACGGAGTGTCTTACGTGATCAAAGAGCAGGATGGTTGGGGCATTCAAACCTTTACTCCTCCAACTAGTGGCCGTGGCAATGATTGGGTGCTGGTGCTTGAAGATCTGAACGCAGGACTCTCGGTCCCCGGAACGAAGGATTAGCCGTAGATTGTAGTGTTAATCGTCTAACGAGCTATTCTAAAATCGATAAGTATTATGGCGACATTACCTATGCTTCCAAGTTTAGCTCCGAATAGAACTTGCTATCGACTCATCTCTTAGCGTTGCGTTATGAGTATTTGTGTGAATCATAAGTTGCTATTGCTGATCCTGTCAGGGCTAACTCTTAGCCAAGTTGTAGCTCAGCAACAGGCTGAGCTCGATAGACTTGCAGACAAAATCAATCGTCAGGTCGAGACGAAAAAACCCGAATGGAAACACCGTCGTGGTGAGCCTATCCAAGGAAGTTCGAACGTCTATATCGAGTTTTGGTCATCCTCAAATAGGATAGTAAAGGTGGCCATTGTTCCATATAACTCTCCTGAGCATGCGCGCGAGGTATTTCGCGGCTTCGCTAAGTTTGAGAGTCAGAAGGAGGAATTGAAAGGATTTGGCGACTCAGCCTACGGATGGGGATACGCACTGTCAAATGTTGTCTTCACAAGGGGCAAACTGATCATCTACGTAAGTAGTTACGCTCAAGTGGACTCTGACCCAGATGCAAGCTCCTTAACTGAGGCAGCACGAGGCGAACGCGAAAGGTCAGAGATGAGGCGCCTTAGTAGAGAATTTGCGATAGAAGTCTTGAGGGCTGTAGACCTTCTCGAAGCATTATAGAGCACCGCGAACGCGGTGGGGTCGGGTCTGGAAGCGACGCCGCGATCTACATGTAAGCGAGGTATGACAGCTATAGACCACGATCTGTTTCTCAGTTTAGCCTCAGCTGATAGCGATAGCCTCGCTCAAGTCTTAGGCCTTGTTTTCGCCGGCAAGTGACCGAGGGCTTTGTTTTCAGCCGCAGTAAATTGTGGCGACGCCGCGAATGGGACGCGCCGCTCCTCTGTATTGGTCTCTATCTTGTGGTCGCGCTTTCGAAATAGAGCATAACCAAACTCCTTCTTAAGTTCCCAATTAAAATCCTGCGGCCAAACAGTTCCAATCACGGTTTCCACTGTCCGTTGTAGTTCCCACTTCGACCCAGTTTTCAAAATACCGATGTTTGGATCAAAAACGAATAACTCCTGGGAGTCCTTGAAGTGGACAGCTATGGCGTGGCTGTTAATACTGCCTCCTGCTTCGCCGACCCCTTTGATGCCGACTGATAGAACGGCACACGTGCCTTCGCAAAAGTCCGCGTCATTGACGATGCGCCTAACAAAATCTCCGACGCTTGCGTAGGCTTTAAGCGACGTGCTCTTGACAACGACAATGTTGCTGAATGGTCGTTTGCGGTTTTTCACATTCTTCGCAACCCAGCGGTCGAGATCTTTTGCAAACCCCTCCCAGCTAGTTGCGTAGAAGCCTTGTTCCTCCTTGAGTTCATGGCTTCGCGAGAGACTTGCGAGTCGCTCCTTTAGTTCTTTCCTTTTGGCACTTTCAAAGGCATCCCACTTGTTCCAAGCTTCTTCATACTCAGCATCCCTACTCGACGGAACCGACCATTGATGGCCCACCTTCTTAAAACCCATGGTTGACAATATCGCTTCGAACTTCACTTTCATTTCGCTGATCTCAGCTTCAACCTTTTGCCCGATTGCCACCGGGTCGCCAAGAGTGGTCTTGTTTCGAGCATTAACAGACTCTAATGCTTTTCCGAGCACAATCTGGGCCGCGGCTCCTACTGTGTGTTGTCTTTTTTGCCGAAGCACGGTCTCTTCCATTGGAAGGTCTGGCGCAGTCTCATAAGTCTCTCTGCCCCCCTGGAGCACGCGGCGAATCCAGTGCAGGCATTGGCCTTCGCAGACACCCTCTTTAACCGCCTGTGTGCCAGGAGAGAATTCTTTGGTTCGCTGTCCCTGGCTGTAAGGCGCTTTGAGCTCGGAAGGCTTTAGTCGTTCCAGAATATCCTCGTCTTTTTTGCTACCGATTGAAGATTCGCCCACTCCGATAGCGATCATCGTTAAAGGAACTTTCAACTGTTGGGCCAAGAGTTTGGCCGTAGCCTCGTTCTGCACCCAGTAGATTCCCTTCAAATCGCAGCGCATGCATTTCAAGTTTTCCTTGAACTTGTCAGGCTCAGGGTAATCTTTCTTCAGGTAGTTTTTGGAATTACACTTCGGACAAACAAAGAAGTATGGCATGGCAGGTCCCTCCAATTCAGTCCACAAGAAGCTGGAGTTAAGTTAAAAAGAACCGATGATATGGACAAACCCCAGGCAGGATATTTGAACAAAAACACTAGAAGATCAAAACGAAACCTGGTCCTAAGACTTGTAAGAAGATTGCAGCGACAACCCTGTAAAACCGCTTCCGATGGCATGCAATTCTGGGCGTTGATGGATCAGGTTGCTCGGCACAATACGCCTCTCCCTATGAAATCGTCAATAGCCTTGGAGGCCGTAATAATTGGCTGTGGATGACCTTGTTTGTAGACCCCAGTCGCACCGTGCGCAAGAACCACTGGCCGAAGCCTCGTTAATTCCGATTCTGTGCTTAGAAGACTAATTGGAGACGCAGAAAGGGCAGCAGATCGATTCGAAACCTATCTTCAACCGCGAGACTTAGTAGTTGGCTACAAGACATGAAACGGGGCAGTGAGTGTTCATTCACTTACTGCCCGATGTTTGTTTTTTTTGTAAGCTTTAGAGTAGAGGTAGCCGAAGCCGGACGTCGCGAATCTGGTGGAATTCTGACGAATTCACTTTTCAAATCTCGATCCGATTTTTTGTGTGAGGCCCACCCCCTCCGGACTTTTAGGTGGTGTCGTACCAATGACCCCGATCGCGAAACTAAGAGGCTCGCTCGTGAGACCTTTATATCTCACTCGCAATTTGACGTCGCCGACCTGACCCAGACCATCATCAAACCGAAGCACCAGCCTGACGATCCCATGATTCTCATTGAGCCTGCCGGCGAATTCGACCTTTAAAGGATATACCCGGTGCAGATTGTCTTCTACATCCGCGGCGAAGTTACTCACTGTATCAGTTGCCAATAAATCGAAGTTCGATACAAAAACAACTATCCTCGTGCGAAGATCATTTGACCAAGGGAGCGCATAACTTGGATTGAAAGGTTCAGCGGTACCGTAGATCAAATCCAAAGCTAGAGCTCGAGTTGGATCTGAAGACGGCATGATGACTGGGATGCCGAGTTCCACTGACGCAGCAAAGTCGATCGTTCGGTTCGTGCTTAGATTAGCAGCACTCATGCTGCCCGGGGTGAAACGATAGCCAGATTTCGCAGGCGTCAAAGTGTAATTTCCGCTCGACGGTAAATCGACGGAATAGTTTCCATCGTTATCTGTTGTCGCAAGGGCGACGACTGTACCCGTCACTGTGACGCTAACACCTGGTAACCCAAAGCCCGCTGCGTTCCGAATTTTTCCGGAGATCTTAAATTCCGAAACCGCCGCGAAGTCCGCATTTTGATTTGCCGAGAGCTCCGGAAAAAACTTCTCAGATGGTGTAAAGACATTACGCGGATGACTCACAAACACGGTGTAGTCACCCTCGGCTCTTGACGTAAAAGAAAATCTACCTTCCGTATCTGTTTGGTGAGTCTCGGCTTGGTCGCCTCCAATTCTCACTGTCGCGTTGCTAATCGGCGTACCATTAGCTTTCTTTACGATTCCCGAAATCGTGTAGTTCCTCAGTATGCCTTCAAACGCATAACTCATATCTGCTGAAAGTTCTGAGACGGATCGTTCGGAAACTTCAAAATCATAATTCGCCCGCGACACGGTAACCACGTAATCCCTGCCAGCTGGAAGATTTGCGAAAACAAAAGTTCCGTCGTCATTGGAAAGCGCGGTTGATTGCTGGCCGCCACTCGTTAATAAAAGCTGCGCGCCTGAGACGTTATGACCAGTCTTGGAAAAAACTCGGCCCGATATCGAGTGGGTTAAGAGCGTTCCAGACAAATCAAACTGTTGATCCGATGTTGGCGTGACAAACGAAAACTGCTGAAACTCATAGTGCTCTTTAGAAAGCGTTATCGTGTACTCACCAGCAGATGCAAGTCTATTGAAAACAAATTTTCCTTCACCATCAGTTTGCGTGGTAACTGTCTCTGAACCTCCCAGATTCACGATCACCCCTTCAAGTGGTGCCCCATTCTCATCCGTAACAAACCCAGTCGCTTTGATCTTTGGTGCGGGGTCGGCTGCTAGAAACGTCTGGAGATCTCTTTTGGTCTGCGTGATGCAACCCGAATTGTCTGCACAAAGAAGCAGCTTATCGGTCCAGTAGAAATGACCTGCTGCATCCGGATCATGTTGTAACGCATTCAAATACTGTTGGCGGACAAATTGAGCAGGATCGGCTTCAGGCGTTTCAGTCGTAATAACATTCGTAATTGGGCCAGTTGAATCGAGAGAGGTATAGGTTGAATTGATCACAGTAAGTCGATCGGCGGAGACGCGAATCCTGGTGGCATCGTTCGTGGTGTCGATTAGATCCAGAATTGAGTCATTGATACTGGATAGGACAATGGCAGAGCCAGCCCGGGTACTCCAGCCAAAGTGTGAGCGATCGATAAAAACTCTTTTTGCTTGATAAACATAGACCCCATCAGAGTAGAGGTTGTTAACGTTCACGTATAAGCGGGAGAGGTACAGATCATGCTGTGGAAAATTGGTGACAAATCGGTCAGGTCTAGAAGAGAGCGCTGTGAAGGCACCTTCATCCATGAACACGTGATCGATTATTGCCTCTCGCCGCGAATATGCAGCTGTGGGTGGTAACGCATTTCCCACCATGATCCAAGCAAAAGGCGGTGCAAGTGGCGTCTTCGAATAGAAGCTGCGATTGCCATAATCTACGAATTTACAATCGCGAATTACCACCCCTATCCAGTTGGTCGCCTGCACCACTGATGTGTAGGCGCCACTATTGGTCGCACAACCAAGGAAAGCGCTCTGTTCAAGATTTAGCTCGGTGTTGTCCGCTTGTAATATGCCACCGCTGCCAACCAAACTCGCAAGGCCGTAAAACTCGCAATGAATAACGCTGGCCAGCTTTATATTAGAAAGAGTTAAGACAACGCGCGCATCATTTATGACGGTTTCAATTCCCTCAAACAAGATGTCTCTCATCAAAAGAGAGTCTAGTCCGTTCAAGGTCAAGGCATCGTTTGTAGAGCCAACGGCAATGATGAATTTTGAGCGTAGATCCAAACCGGTGCCATTGCCGGCAACATCGATGGGGGTTGCAGAAAATTCACCGTTTATAGAAATTGAGATACCAGGATCGAACTGCTTGAGCACTGGAGTGGCGATCCGATATTCGCCTTCCGGCACAAATAGAGTTCCGCCTCCCGCTGAGGCTAAGGCGTCGAGTGCCTGTTGCAATGCTGGACTATCGTTCGCAACACCATCACCGACTGCACCGAAGTCGCGGAGGTTCAAGGTGGTGGACTGCGAACTTAAAGAAAGTTGATGTGAAGACTTTTTAGTCGCACTGGCCGAGACTACGGCTACAGCAGAAAGCACTATGAGAGTAGCAATTCTGCAAACCGTCCAAGGCAAATTCAATGGCCCTTTCATCAGTTTACCTTTTTGAAAACGGAGCTCGAGGCACACGCATAGCCGCACACTCTCGATCTGGTTACATGTACGGTTCGGGTTACTTGAGCAAACTTGCTTGAATCCTCATGAGGCGGAGGCGTCGATTTCCCTGAGGTTGATTTCCTTTCTCTACCTCAAGACTGCGGGTCTATTCGAGATTGACCCAAGAAAGTAAGACTTCCTCATTAGACTGAAGGGATACTACGAGTAAGGTTGTCCTGGAGCGTTGTCGTTGTTCTTGTGTTCACAAACCGGTCGGACTTCAGTGGGGGCTGTGTCCGCGCAATTAAGTTTAGCTTATCTGCAATACGCTTTGCAGCAAAAAAAATCAACAAACCGGACTGTCAAATTTTGTCAGTTGATTGCTGTCGTTTGCGTGGTCCTAAATTGCAGCTAGGGCCAGTAACTGTTCAGGGAATCTCGAAAACAGTGAAGTTATCCCAACGGTTTACCAAACCTAACCCAGCTGAATTGTTGTACAAACCTACGCCACCGACCCTCGAGTTGAGGTTATTGTTTGTCGAGTAGATAAGCGTGTCATCACCAAATACACGAATTTCACCAGTCGCCAGACTAGTTACTTTGAGCGTGGTCCAAGTCACCGGCATGTTAAGGCCTGTAGCGAGATTGGTGCGCTGGTTGTTTTGAAAATAGCCGACAGTTAGGACTCGAGGATTATCAATATTTCCATTCTCACTTGTGTAGGCAAAGAAATAGTTCTCGGAGTCTACGACGCGGAAACTCAAACCTGTGTCGTAACCACACCCATAAAATGGTCCGGCTCGTCGTTCTACACTGACGAGCAGGTTTCCGCTAGGCGAATGAGTATTGACCCAGGCCAGATGTCTGCTGTTGCCAAGTAAAACTCCGCGGCCGTTTAGAATCCCAAATGGTTTCAATCCGGACTGGTCCTGACTGCTTTGCCAGGCTTGCTGTCCTTCCACTCCTCCCTCTGTTGAACCCAGCCCACCAGTCGCGGCAAATAGATAGGTTGAGTTTGGACGTGAAAAGGAATCGAAGACTAGGGTTCCGCTCGGAACTGCTGCCGGAACCGGGACCTGAACTGGTGCTGACGGACTCCCGTTTAGGAACTGTGGAGCGGTAGGATCAAAAACAAACTGCGGTGGCGGACAACCCCCGCAATCAAAAAGAATGCCTGCAGCTGTGCCTCTCACGAATCCTATATGACCCGTCCCGTTATAACCTGCTGAGAGATCCGCGACTATTGGCCCTGGTCGAAAGAAATAGCTCAGCAAGTTTCCACCCAGGGTAAAAAGTGTTTGCGGAGCAAATGACGCCTCGACTCCGCTCGGAACTGCTTCTCTCGGATTAGTGCCTTCGTATCCTCGAACCTGGGCAATGCGCCCGTCAAAATTATTATGATCTGAACCACCAATCATTAAACGACCGCCGCCGGCACCTGGTCCAGGAGTTCGACGGGGACCAGTAAACCTGGCCTTGCCGACGGGCACTCCATCAAAATAAGTAACTATGTTTTGCCCATCCCAGCCGACAGCATAATGGCCCCATTCTCCGACTGCTGGACCCTGATCACTACCAAAGAAGTTGTCATATCTCACACCATCAAAAACATTGCCCAGCAGTTGGTATCGATTCGACTCGCCGGTGCCCAGGTTGGCAAAACCGAAGAGTAATGCGTGAGCTCCGCCATAGCCATCGGTCAGCATGTAAGTTCCGCCTGCGTTTGGACCAGGTGCGGCCCAGAACTCCCAAAAGAAGTGACCAAGATTTACGTCCTGTTGCCAGAATGGTGTGTAGACAACAGACTTGGGAGAGCCGTCAAACTCCAGCACTTGGAAAGGATTGGTGAGTGGTTGGAATTCCGCTGAAAAATTCCCGGTCTTCGGAGAGGTTACATTATCGAACTGCACAGCACCTGGTGTGAAGCTGTAAAAATTCTGAGGCATCGAGGGGGTCACACTGTAGTTCCCAGTTGTTGTTACAAATAAGGTGTAGCTACCATCTGAACCGGTTATCGTTGAATCGGTAACAATACTCCCGCCGGACGATCCTGTGAGATTCATCTGCACGCCAGCAATACCTATTCCCGCACTCGTCACGCGGCCCTCAATCCTATATGGCGGCGCCGGAGTTGGACCAGCGCCTTGGTCATCAGGTAGTCCGCCACCGATGTGACCAAAGGCGACGCGCACCCTATTCGTACTGACGCCGCGGTACCTCAATCGAATAAGCAAATCACCTACGTCTCCCAATCGATCGTCCGCTCGCAAGACCACAGCACTCATCCACTCGTTTTCGGGAACCGGACCAAAATATTCGACCCTAAAAGTGTAATGTCGATGGTTGCCATCCTCACCGTCGACGGTCACCGTCGACAAAGGATCGCTAGGCTGTAATCGCAAATTCAAAACGAACAGTGTTATCCGTGTGCGTCCGTCCGTGTCCGGCCATGGAATCACGGAGTTCACTGGAAACGGCTCAGGACTAAACAGCACCGACTCCAAAGCTATCGCTCGGGTAGAGTTTGATTGACTGATGAGAATAGGAGGAATAGTCGACTGGCCCGGAGTATCACTTGCTGAACTGATCGCAATCGCAATCATCAGCATCAAACAAGCGCTAAATTTCCAGCGCAAGCTCGGAGCTCTGTGGAGCATCGATTTTGACAAAAAGGTATTCAGGAGACCACTACTTGAGACCCCAGTGAGGAGACCGCTTGCTACCCGGTAAACCTTGGAAGACATCTCGAGTTGTGATCGTGACGCCGAATTCGAGGGGGAAGTTCAATCAGGTTTTGTGCGAGTTGTCGAGGAGGACAAATTATGGCAAACAGAGGATCACAATTCAAGGAAATTTAATTCGATCGGTGTACGGTTCGTTGAGGCTGGTGTGTACCTGAGGAAACCGACCGCGACCATGCCGTCTGGCTGGACTCGAACCGTCATGAATCTGACAGACGTTGCGGCGGGTTCATTCTTTATTACGGGAGTCCAATTTTGCGCATAAGGTCAGCGAAGCGCGGGTCTAAGCGCAGATTGTCGTAATTAGGCTCAACTCCCAGACTCTGCAACCATAAATCGTGTGCAGCATAGGCTGCGTTAAGAGAAGCAAACGCCTGCTCGCGTTCATCCAAAGCCGCATAGAGAATTGCTAACTGTGCGGGTGAGACATAACTGGTGCTGGTCTGCAACTGTTTGAGTATGGTGAGCGCTTGCTCCCGCTCTCCCATTTTCGCGTACGCCGCAGCCGAATAAATCTGAAGGGTATAACTCAAATCACCCAATTTGTTCGCCAGCTGATATTCAGAGATGGCTTCTCGGTACATCCCCTTCGCCGCATAGGTCCGTCCGAGTTCCAGATGAGCTTCGGGAAAGCTAGGCTCCAGTTCGAGTCCTTTCTTCAATACTTCAATCGACTCATCGTATCGCCGCACGCGGAATAGGGCGCGCCCATAGTTCGCGTTGATGATGGGTGAGACTGGGTCGAGTTCTCTGGAAAGTTTCACTTCGGCAATGGCTTCGTCGTGTCGTCCTACCATGCTAAGAAGACGGGAGTATCCGCCGTGCGCTCTGGCAAGGTTCGGGTTCAACTCGATGGCCGTCTTGAATTCGCGTTCTGCTTCCTTCCACTCCCAAGCATCGCGTTTGAATTGCCCCATCGCAAAATGTGCATTAGCAAGATTTTCGTTCAGCTCTAAAGCCTTACGCGCTGCCGCCTCCCATTTGGGTATTATCTCTTTCGGGTCGATATTGCTGTTGTAAAGAAGAAATCTGTAACCTTCGGACAGTTCGGCGTACGCGAGGGCGTAATTTGGGTCAATGGCGACTGCCTGTTTGTAATATTCGACACCTGTCTTTTGGTTTTCCGTGCCACCCTTACGAATAAAATAAAACCCCTTGAGCAGCAGTTCATACGCGTCGGGGTTCGCCGTTCCTTGATTTTCGAGTTGTTGTACTTGCGTTCCGGTTAACCTTAGGCGCAGGTTCTCCGCGATCTCACGCGAGATATCAGTCTGCAACGTTTGCACATCCGACGCCTTGCGGTTGAAATTCTCGCCCCACAATTGTCGATTGTCGCGCACGTCCACCATTTCGACTCTGATGGTGTAATTGTCGCCGCGTTGAACAACTCTACCGGTCACAATTGCCTGCACTCCGAGCGCGTTTGCAACGTCTGTGAAATTGATGTTTTGACCCCGGTATCTAAAACTAGAATTGCGGGCGATTACTTTCAGTTGTGGCAGTTCTGAAAGGCGGTCGATCACGCCCTCGCTCATGCCATCTGACAAATAATCCAGATTTACATCGCCGCTCCCGTTTTCGAACGGCAGGACGGCGAGGGACTCGATTGGTGTACTAATTGTTGGGCGGCGGCGGTTGTAAAACATGTATCCCAAGCCGAGCGCCGCGAGCAGCAGTATTGCCAGCACAACCATCAAAATGCCCTTATGCTGTTTGACGCTGCTAGCTATGTACTCCGCGCTTGACGTGGTGCGAACGCCTCGGTCTTGCGTCGACTCCGACACATCGGCTCTCGTCGGTATTCCGGAACGATTGAGTTCGGCGGTGAAATCCTGTCCTTGCTTAAAGGCCTTTAGGTCGATCAGTAAATCTTTAGCAGTTTGATAACGCTCGTCCACGTTCTTTTGCAAACTCTTTCTGACGATTCGCTGTAATTCAAGAGGCGTGTTTTCATTGAGCGGCTGAGGCTCGCACGTCAAGATGGCAGCCATCATGTCGCTCGACGTTGCGCCCGCGAACGGCAATCTTCCAGCAAGCATTTCGTAAACTACGATCCCCAAACTGAAAACGTCCGTGCGCGCATCAACTGCGAGCCCACGCGCTTGTTCAGGCGACATGTACGCAACGGTTCCCATCACCACGCCAGGATTCGTTTTAACTAAAGCGCGCGTCGGGTTTTGGCTGTCGGGCGAGTCACCGTCTTTCTCGGTGAGCTTCGCCAGACCGAAATCCAACACTTTCACCAAGCCGTCTGCGCGGAGCATGACGTTCTCTGGTTTGACGTCCCGGTGCACAATGCCGCTTCGATGCGCAGCATCCAGAGCAGCGGCGATCTGTGTGGCGATATTCAGCGTATCTGCCGTCGCAACTCGCGCCGTCTGCAATCTTTGGCGCAACGTCTCTCCTTCGATGAACTCGGTGGCGATGAAGTGTGTGTCGGCGTCTGCACCAATTTCATGAATGGTGATGATATTCGGGTGGTTGAGCGCGGAGGCGGCTCGAGCCTCCTGCTCGAGGCGATGTAGGCGTTCACGATTGCTGATCAAGTCCGCGGGCAAGACTTTTAGTGCGACGCGACGATTAAGCCTCGTGTCGTGCGCCAGATAGACCTCACCCATCCCGCCTTTGCCGATTTTCGAGATGATGCGGTAGTGCGATATGTTGGAGTTGGCTGTGAGCATTTCGGCAATTACCGAAGCCGTTTCGTTGATTGAATATGTTCTCTTGTTGTCGGCTGAGAGTTGCGAGCCATCCGATTCCTTATACTAGCCGTGCTTCATCACTAACACCAGAAAGCCGTATTCAGTAACTGCTTGTGGATTAGGCAAACGCGCAGGTGCGTGATAGGGTACGCAGCGAACCGAGTTCCAACTTACTCTCTTCTCAGCTCCTCTGGAATCACCCAGATCACCTGAAGTCCACAGCCTAACAATCTAAGGAGCTAATAATGTTTACACGACATGTAATAATGGAACTGAAGCCTAACGCCATCAAGGATTTTGCCAACATTGTTGACAGCAAAATCTTGCCACTCCTGTCTAAACAAAAGGGATTCCGCGATGAGATCACCTTTGTTGCGGCCGATCGCTCGGAAGCTATTGCTATCAGCTTCTGGGACACGAAAGAGGAGGCGGAGGCCTACAATGTCACCGGATATCCAGAAGTGCTGAAGGCCCTCACCGGAATGGTTGAAGGAACGCCCAGAGTTGGGACCGCTGAGGTTGTGACTTCCACGTTTCAGAAACTCGCCGCTGCCAAGACCGCCTAAAAGCAATAACTAGTTCTACGCAGTTTGCGCTGCACCTGAAGCATAAGAAGGTGCGCCAAAAAACAACGCCCTCGACTCTGTCGAGCCTCTCCCGCACAACGAAAGGACTTGAACTGATGAAAAAATTGACAGGTATGCTAATGCTCGCGTTTGTCGTAGCAATGGCATCTGGAATCGCTACCGCACAAACGAAGACGAAGATGACGGATGAACAGACGTTGATAGCCTTAGACAAGCAGTGGACGGCCGCTGAGTTGCGGCTTAATGCCGACGACCAGAAGACCATCAGTCGCATCGTAGCTGAAGACTACACGGGCACGACGCCATTCGGTCAAATCGAAAACAAGGCGCAGTACACAGCGGCGCTCAAGGCCACCCCGGACACCGACGTAGCCGACGAGTACGTGGTCCATTTCTTCAACGGCGGCAAGCTAGCGATCATGTCGCACCGCGGGACGGTCAACGGGAAACCGACTTACCGCAGTACGCACGTATGGGTGAAACGCGGAAGTAATTGGGAACTCCTCCAAAACCACGTGAGCAACATCGGAGAGCCCACCATCGCTACCAAATAGGTAACGCGTCGCAGGCGATACCTGGTTTAGAGACACGAAAACGGGTAGTAAGTGATCATTCACTTGCTGCCCGTAATTGTTTGATCTTGTGCTGTTAACACAACCTTGATCACTCCGTCAGTGCGATCCGCGAAGAGTGTGAATGCTTCCTGTGCGCGGCTGAATGGAAATGTGTGAGTAACCAACGGTGCCACAGAAATCACACCTGTCGAAATCATCTCTACCGCCGTGCGGAAATCATCGACCGTTGGACCAAGACTACAAATCAGTCTGCCCTCATTCCAGAAGAAATCGTGGAAGGCGAAATCGTAGTTAAATTTGTGCGGCAAGCCGAAGGCCAGGAGCGTTCCATTGCGCCGCACAAGTTTCGCAGCCAGGTTTAATGTTTCCTCTTTGCCGATGGCCTCAACAGCCAAATCAACAAGCTTGCCCTCAGTTATTGTTTCTATCGCCGCGGCAACTTCTGTTGCGTTTCCACAAACTGTATGTGTTGCACCCATCCTGGTTGAAACATTGAGCCGCTCGGGTAGAAGGTCAACGGCTATTAACTGGGCCACACCGATACTACGCAATAAGGCAGTGAATAACTGACCAATAGGCCCCTGGCCCAACACGACCGCTGTTCCCAACGCCTCCGGCAATTTTCGGTACGCATGGACCACCGTTCCTAATGGTTGCGCGAGCACCAGGTGCGTTGCCTCGCCGCCTGGGAGTAGAACAGCGCGATCGTCACTCGAAACAAAGTACTCGGCGAGCCCGGTATGCGGAATCACCGGCAGGGCAAGGACACGATCGCCTTCCTTGAACTGTTCACTCCGCGTCTGCGCCACAAAACCCACTAACTCGTGAAGCGAAAGCGTAGGAGGTAATGAAGTTGATGCTCCGGCAAGAGCAGGATGAGACTTATCGAACAGAAAGTACGGTAGATCACTGCCACAGATTGAGCCTACCTGAAGTTGGACCAGAATCTCTCGTTCTTCTATGTCTGGCCTCGGGATCTCAATCATCTCAAGCCGCCGTGCGCCGGTAATCTGTCCAGCGAGCATTTTAGTCATGTAGGTTAGCGTCTCGTCTTCTCTTGCGGCCTCTCGCGCAGCCTGCTTCATAGACCCGGATAATATTTGAGCCAGCTCGCAAGACCAGCACCCAAGGCGCGGAAATATGAAAGCCAGGGGCAATCCCGATTCATCGGGAGTCGCCCCTGGGTCGAAAGCCTCAATTGCGCAGCTCTGAAAGGGCGAAATACCTGACTTCAACGCATGATTATTTCGCACTTTCAGTGCTCGTCCTATTGTATGCGACTTGTCAGACCTTTTGATAAAGCCGGACTAGATGAGAGACAAGCTTATGGTTTATGGAACGCACTTCAACAGAGAGTTCTCACGCTGGTGGGCCAACTGGAATGGTTAACAACGGCGCCGCGCCATGACGCAACACTCTTTCACTATGGCTGCCTCGTAGACCATCGAGAAAACCATTGCGTCCATCGGTAGACATCACAATCAAATCGGCCTCAAGGTCCTTCGCGGCGTCGACAATATTTTGAATGACATCGCCCGTTCTTAGTTCTCTATTCCACTCCCAACCATGAACTTCGGGATGGCGAAAAGTCGGCATCGTACCCGAGTCGCCAACATGCATCAGAACGAAGGTTCCTGCCGTACTCTCAAATCTTTCAACCAACCGGGCGGCAGCATCTATGGCTGGTTGGGGCCGCGGTGATCGAGCGACTGGTATTAGAATTTTGCGCAAGTGCACTGTGCCGTCTCGAGCATCGACAAACCCCTCACTATCACCGGGAATAAACAAAGTGATCTCCCAGGCTTTTCGCGCAACTGGTTCAGCTACGGATTTGCCGAGCCAACGCATACGGCCATCGCGCTGATTTGTAGCAAGGACAATCAAGTCGGCCTGATACTTTTTGAGATAACGAAGAACTGCCTCGACCGGATCGTTCTCCTGTGCGACTACCTTGCGCACGTCGATGCCAAGCTCGCCAACGGCGGACTTCGAACTTCCCTTTGCCAGCAACCCCCATCGTTCCAGTGTTTCACGCACACCGGGAAAGTCGGTCCACTCCGACGTGCCAGCCGGTGAAACGTTTAATAGCGTGAGTTTGGATTTCGCCAACAGAGCCGCCTTGAGCGCATGATGGAATGCCACCTTGCTCCCTTCGGAGAAATCGGTTGGATGTAGCACACTTTCTACAATCGCGTCTTGGTCTTCCATTGGCTAGGCCATTCAGTTCAGATTTTGTCTACAGAAACATTAAAGTTGACCCAACTCCTAAGAAACGCGCGACGTCTTATCAGAATTGGGACGCGGTCAATACTGTACGGATAAAGAAGCTTTCCCCCAACTGGTAAAATTGCTAGTACTCAATGGCTCTGCAGAAAAGTCGCAATGCCTCCCACGGGAGTGGGGGGAGTGGGTAGATACTTTCGAATCCTCTCTATCTAGCATGGCAGCGTCGTGAGATCGATAATCCCACGACTGCCGAGACCGCGTGATAACTCGGATTGCCGTGGTGATGAGGTCAGTACCGAAGCGCGGTAGCGCCGGGTCGATCGTAGCAACGGGCTCCTGCAGATGTCAGTTACTCCGCGCCTGCGGCTTAGGTCAATAAAGGGCAGATTACACCGGGCTAAAGCCCACGGGCGTAAATGAGAGGCTGAATGACGAACTCGCAAAACTCATTGTCTCGGCAACGCCCGGATCGGAGCTCAAGCTACATGTATTTTTTATCTCATTCTCACCATGGCTTTAGCCCGGTGTCTATCATCATTAAGGGATTCGACGCCGCTAGGCGCGGAGTAACTGACATGCGCGTCACTCACCCACCCGCTACCCACGAGGCGGCTCTGTAGGTCTTTTACGCCGAAGGTGTTGGCTAACTTCAGCCCAGGGTTGCGCCTTGGCTACCCTGGGGTTCAACCAGGCATCATTACATAATCGCAACCCTGAATGGGTTGCGCTGTGACGATACGCAACGGCAGTGCTGGAGAGAATGAGTTTTGGCAGTGATTGAAAGAGCCAACGTCGATAAGAACGATCATTTAGATTGAAAAAAGTACATGCCGACGGTGAACGTAGCGTGCCCAAACTACGCAACTCTTTCAGAGTTGCGATTAGTCTACGAGGCTCGGCTGATCCCAGGGTAGCCAGAGCGCAACCCTGGGCTGAAACTAGCCAACACCTTCGGTGTAAAGACTTTCTCCGAAAACCGCGAAAATCAATGTGATGCGGGAGCAGGCGGGAGTTTCTTAAGACCCTTTTCAAGGGCGTTGCGCAGTCGATCGACCGCCGTGGTTGGATCGCCGCCGAAAAGAGGATCGGTGTACAACAGAACCTCTCCATTTCTGGCATCCACTATCCCGATCTGCAACTTCAAATACGCGGGCACTCCGCCAACGAGCAACGTAAAGGCCGTTTTGCCGCCAGTCAGTTTCTTACCTTCGCCACGAATGAAGACTATCGCGTCCGTGCTCTTCTCCAGGTTCAGGTTCAGTACCTCATCGCCCATTGTGAAGCGACCTTTCTTAACGTCGCTACGTTTTTTCATGATCTTGGGTAGCAGATCGTCAAACTTGGTTTGAAAATCAGCGACATTGTAGTTCGGTGTAGCGTCTCCCTGGCCGGATGCCGGAGTTGTCGGCGATAACGTCGTCACGTTTTTCTGTTTCGACAAGACTTCAGCGATCACCTTTTCGACACGCATGCTCAGTTCGTCAGACTCAGCCGCCATTCCTTCTGGTCCCTTCATGCTATCGCGGACCACATTCACTTTTGCAGGGAGAACAACAACCGTGCGAATGGTCGTTTCTTTCGATTTGATCTTAGGATGAAGAAACTGCGCGTGGATCGAGTGGGAAGTGAAACCTATGAGCAGCAGGACCGCGAGTACTAAAGTTAATGCTCGCAGTCTAAAAACGACGACAGAACTGTTAAGTCTCAATTGGGGGTTCTCCTTAACGTTTCAATGCGTCTCTTAATTCGTTCGCGATCGATCGCAGTCGGCGCGAGCTCAATGTACTTCTCATATTCCGAGGCGGCATCGTTTGCTCGTCCGAGCTTTTCGTAGAGCATGCCCAGCCCGCGATGTATCACTGGTACAGGGTTCTCAGCGTTTAGGGCACGCGAGTACAATTCGTCGGCTTTTTGTTGGTGCCGCTGCCAATTCTCTTTTCCCACCGGGGTTGCGAGCAGCTCGTTCTCTTCTTCTTCCAGCGTGCGCTTCTGGCGTTTCTTCGCAGCATCTTTCTTGGCACTGTTTGTTAGTTCTTTTTCCGTTAGCTGTGGGGAACGAGGTCCGAGAGTACGATAGGCTTCTGCCAACCAAAACAAGTTTTCCGAATCGGGATGAAAATCAACTAGTCGTTGCGCGTGAAAGACCGCCGAACGAAAACGTCCAGCCATGATCGACAATTGAAGATTGTGCCGCATCACGGGTTCCATGATCTTGAAGTAGGCTGCGCGCTCCCTATTTAACTCCATCTGCTGCGTAACTCTGTCAGCCCGCGCGCCGAGATACGAACTCAGATACTTAATTCGCTCATCAAGTGACGGATGGTCGTTATAGAACAGCCTGATGTTCTCACCTTCGATATCTTTATCCAGCAACTTCATCACGTTGACCATTTCTTCAGGCGAGTATTCGGCGCTGATCATCATGTCCACACCTTTGAGATCCGCTTCGCGTTCCAGGTCTTGGCTGTAACCGTAGATCGTGGCCATCAAAATAAATGGAGCGACTGTCGTGACGATAGTGATTACGGCTCCCACAATGCCTCCCGGGGCATACGCGCCAACTGCAGCCATGATGTTAATCGTGAGAAATTTTTTGCGGTTGCTGCGATTCTGGACATAGGTGTGGCGGCGCATAACGTGTGTCATCTCATGCGCGATGATTGCAGCCAGCTGTGACTCGTTGTCGACAAGAAAAATCAATCCAGTGGTGAGGTATATCGAACCGTTCGGGAGTGCGAAAGCATTTGGCTGCGGGTCGCGGAGTACGCGAAACTTCCACGACACCCTTTCCAGTTCGAGCCCTTTGGGAACCAGCGCTTGTCCGATTCGACGCACATACGAATTCGCCGCTTCATCTTTCAGCACGAGCCCATCGCGCTCAAACTTAGTATCGAGCAGATCAGACTGTTCAAGAATCTCTAAATCGATGTCGCCGAACTTGAACTCTCCCCTGATAGGCGGCGGAGTCGCTTCGACAGGCGCAGTCTTCTTTTGCGCCATCGTTACAGGACAAAAACACGTGAGCCCCAGACAGAAGCACAGTGCTAAGACCATGAAACTTTTAGGCTTTTGGAGGAACATAACAGGTGAACCGAAACGTGAAGCGACAGCAAGTCTGACTTTCCTTCCCGAGATAGTCAAGAGTGTATTTTTAGGTTGGTTGAGTGTCCGAGCCCAACTCAATCGACCACAAGGCTAAACGAACACAATAGTACGCCGAAGGCGTTGGCTAACTTCAGCCCAGGGTTGCGCTTTGGCTACCCTGGGGCCAGCCAGGCTCGTTGAATAATCGCAACCCTGAATGGGTTGCGATATGACGATGTGCACAGGCAGTCAACTGATAGATTTTTCGCCACCAGTTGGCAGCTCAGCTTCTAGCGCAAAAAACGATCATGAACATCGAGTTGTTCTTTCTGCCGTGAACATTGCGGATCCAAGCTACGCAACTCCGACAAGTCGGAGTTGCGATTATTCAACGATGCCTGGTTGATCCCCAGGGTAGCCAAAGCGCAACCCTGGGCTGAAACTAGCCAACACCTTCGGCGTAAAAACTCCACATGTCTTGCGACACCACAGACTTCCGCGAAAAGGGCCTCGTCGCGTGGTGAGCCTGATGGTAAACTCTAGCGACCAAATCGGACCGGTTTCGCCAAAGACACAGAATGCTACGTAATCTTAAGCGTCTCCTCTTGGGGGTGGGCCTGATTGTTTTCGCTTCAGCTGTCCTGCTGGTTTCCGATCTAAAACAGCGGAGCGAAACGAGCAGAACCGTACCGCGCGTTGGTCTTCTGCAGCATGCTTCTGTCATGTTGCTGGACGATACCGCTCGAGGCATCGTGGACAGCCTGGCTGAGAACGGGTTCACTGATGGCCAGACGATCATCATTCAGAAATACAACGCCCAAGGCGACATAGCCGTTGCGAACTCGATCGCAGCAGAGATGGTCAACGCTCGTTATGATCTGTTGCTGACTGTAAGCACGTTGTCACTGCAAGCAGTGGCTAATGCCAATCGTGGCGGCAAAACCGTTCAGGTTTTTGGTGCAGTTGCTGATCCATCTGTGGCGGGAGTCGGCATAAGCCACGACAAACCGCTGGATCATCCCCCCAACCTGGTGGGCATTGGCAGCTTCCTTCCTGTCGCGGATGCCTTCCAAATCGCGCGTGAAATGTTCCCCGGTTTGAAGAAGGTGGGCGTTGCCTGGAATCCTGCCGAAGCCAACTCGCGCGCCTTCACTGAAAAAGCAAGAGAAGTCTGTAAGACCATGGGAATCGAGCTATTGGAGGCCAATGTGGAAAACTCCAATGGCGTGCTTGAAGCTGAGGAGTCACTCGTCTCTCGGGGAGCTGAGGCCTTATGGATCGGTGGCGATGTGACTGTCATGGTTGCCGTTGACTCGGTTATCTCTGTTGGACGAAAGGCACGGATTCCCGTGTTCAGCATCTCACCGGGAAAGCCCGAGCGCGGGACGCTATTTGACTATGGCGCAGACTTCTACCTGATTGGCAAACAAACCGGAGATCTGGGGGTGCGAATTCTCCGGGGCGCAGACCCCAGGCAGATACCCATCACGAACGTGGTCCCAACGTACTTCGTCATAAATAAACTTGCGCTAAAAAGCCTGAAAGAATCCTGGCGCATCACGGAAGAGCAGCTTCGACGGGCTGACGTGGTAGTGGACCAACAAGGTGTCCATACGAACAAATCCGTTTCAAAACCGAAAGCCGCTGCGTGATGTCTTCCGAAACAGCGCACGTGTAGCAAGGGGGGAAACGTGGAGATTAGCAAAACCTACTCGCACGACACCGTTGAGCTTTCAGTCGCGGGCCGCTTGGACGGTTACTGGTCCGACCATCTGGCCAGCGCGCTTGATGAGGAGATTCGCACTGGACGTCATCACGTGCTACTCGACTTATCGCAAGTGGTGTTCCTAAGTTCGGCCGGTATCGGAGTGCTGGTGAAGTCTTATAACGACTTGCACAGCATCCAGGGATCACTCTCGATTTGGAAGGCATCAGAGCGAGTTCGAAAAGTCATTGAGATCTGCGGACTCGACCAAATGTTGTTCGCCAAAGCGGACGCTATCCAGGATGTCATCTCTGATGAACGTGTCCAACCGTCAATCGTCCCAGAACCCGTGCGACAGATCGAAAGAGCGGGAACGATCTTTGACGTTTATGAGTTGGAGGCCGGTGCCGGGCTGAGTTGCCGCATCCTCGGAGATGCGAGGCTGCTTGAAGGTTGTCGATTCAGACAAGAAAACTGTGCCTCAATGGATTTTCCTGATTCAGGCTTTGCGATTGGCCTTGGAGCGCTGGGAGAAAACTTTGACGAATGCAGCAGTCGCTTCGGGGAGTTTATCGCTGTAGCCGGTGCTATAGCATATCAGCCCACTGATGGAACAAACGTGCCGGACCATCTGGTTGCTGCAGGAAAATCGCTATCGCACGTTCAGGTCGTTTACGGTATAGCTTGCGAAGCATTGATTGCTGGGCCCTTTAGCACGCTCCTCAGATTCCAGGCCAGTAAGGATAGTGGACCAGTAACGCTGACTGAATTGGTGGACGCTTGTCTGGAGATCGCGAAAAGTACACGTCTCGGAATTGTGATGGTGGCCGAGGCTGCTGGCTTAGTGGGTGCGGCCTTGCGACGTTCACCAACACAAGCGAGCGAGGAGCCTGGTCCCTTCCAATTCCCACAGGTACGCGAATGGCTTAGTTTCACTGCGGAGCGTGCTTACACTCGGAGCATGACTTTGGTCGCAGGCGTTGCGTTGGGCGATGAAGCCGGGGTGATGGCTCCCGTAGTGAGACCTTTGAACTCTTCAAACGCAAATCCCGCGGGCTCGACCAGTGGTCACTTTCATGCCGCCGCCTTTTCCTATCACCCGCTCCAGAATGGAAAGATTGATCTGCAAACGACAGTGAAAAAGCTCTTCAAAGGGCAAGAGGTCGAAGATGTTCTTCACCTGCTCAATGACGACCGTGTCATTGCCGGTGCGGGACAGAGTGAGTTTATTCGCGGCGCTTGTTGGATTGGACCAATCCGCGAGATCGCTACTGAGGGGAGCGAAGCATGACTCTTCTCATCGGAGCCCTGACTTTGGGCTTTATCCTGTCGCTGCTCGCTCTGGGTGTTTTTATCAGCTTTCGAATTTTTGACTTCCCCGACATCACAGCTGATGGCTCGATCACACTGGGTGCGGCGCTGGCGGCTGCACTCATGGTCAAAGGTGTAAATCCGGTTATCGCCAGTGCTGTTGCCTTTGCAGGTGGTTTCGTCGCCGGCACGGTTACCGCCACATTGGCCACCAAATTCAAGATCAACCGCCTGCTCGCCGGCATTCTGGTCATGACCGCGCTCTACTCATTAAATCTACACATCATGGGCAAGAGTAACGTGGCCCTGTTCGGCCGGCCGACGGTCTCGAGCTACGCCGAGCGGTTAGGCGCGCTGGTCTTACGCAATCAACAAGACCTGAACCTGTTGGGTTGGCCAGTAAGGGTGGCTGACGCTTCCACTCTGATCACGGCAATTGTGATAGTCGTGTTCGTAGGATTGCTGCTTTACATGTTCTTCCAGACCAATCTGGGAGCAGCCATGCGAGCCACCGGCAGCAATGCACAGATGGCCCGTGCTCTTGGAGTCAATGATGAGAGCATGATCATTCTCGGATTAGCAATTTCAAATGGCCTAATAGGGTTAGCGGGCGCGTTCCTGGCCCAGTATCAAGGTTTCGCCGACGTACAAATGGGAATCGGCATGATCGTTTGGGGACTGGCCAGTGTGATCATCGGCGAGGCGTTGGTCGGGACGCCGCAAACAGGAATGTCCATAGTCGCAGCAGTGATGGGGTCCGTGCTTTTCCGTTTGCTGGTGGCCATTGCGTTGCGACTAGGGCTCGACCCAAATGATCTGAAGCTAATAACTGCCGCCTTTGTCTTCGTCGCCCTCATCCTCCCACGCTCGCTGAAAGCGGTCCAAAGATGGAAGGCGCGCCGGTCCTATGCTTGAGATCCGTGAAGTCAAAAAGTCATTCAACCCAGGCACACTCAATGAAGTGCGAGCGCTTCAGGGCGTTAACCTAACCATTGAGAATGGTTCCTTCGTAATCGTCATCGGCACCAATGGTTCTGGTAAATCCACGTTGCTCAACGCCGTGGGCGGCACGTTCTTCGTGGACTCTGGATTGATCTCGCTTGGCGGTGTCAACTTTACCAACTGGCCCGAATACAGAAGAGCAAAGTTGATTGGCAGGGTTTTTCAAAACCCGTTCAGCGGTACCGCTGCGGATATGTCTGTCGCGGAGAATCTCGCGCTTGCCGCCCGCCGCGGTAGGCCTCGACGGCTGGGTTGGTTGATAGGTCGACATAGAAGAGACGAGCTCCGCGAGCGCGTGAGTCAACTCAAGATGGGGCTGGAAGACCGATTAGACAATCCCATTGGCACGCTCTCGGGCGGCCAACGACAAGCGTTGACACTGTTGATGGCAACCTGGCTGAAGCCCGAATTACTCTTGCTCGATGAGCATACCGCCGCGTTGGATCCTAAGAGCGCCGACCAGGTAATCGAAGTAACCGATGAAATTGTCAAACGAGAGAACCTTACTACGTTGATGGTGACCCATTCCATGCACCAGGCAGCCAACCTCGGTACCCGTCTTATCATGATGCATCGAGGATCGATCATTCAGGACTTTAGCGGGGCCGAAAAAAGGCGTATCCGTGTTGATGATCTGCTTGCGCGTTTCGAAGAAGTTCGGAGATCGGACCAGCTTGATGAGACCGCTGCCGATATGCTCCGCCGTGTTTACGTGTAGCAGGGCTAACCAGTTGGAGTTAAGGGTGTTTGGGTGTTCTATGTGCCGGCGCTCGCTTTGGGGATTCTCGTTCGATTCCGTCAAGCCACTTTAGTTCCAATTCTATTTGGGCAATGGCGAGTTTGAGCATCCAGACGGCCTCGTGATATGGATGGCCCACCTCCTTAAGTACGTCTGCGAGGGTTGACTGTTCCTCAGCAAGCTTTTGCTCGAGAAATTTGTGACGCTGCTTTAACTGTTTTTGAAATGCACGTGGCCGCGCCTGCCATGAGAGTGCCAGCCAGGTAAGAAACGGCTGGTGAACATGAGTGCTGGTCCAGTGGGTGTCTTCCAGCGCGTCGGCCAGCCGTTTGCGACCAGCTTCAGTTGTGTCCAGTACGCGGCGCTCCGGCCCGGCTGAGGGCGAACCTTCTACGGTGACCCGAATGAATCCAAGCTCAGTCAGTTTGTCGAGGGAATAATAGATCTGGGGCCGCGACACGGCGGCCCAATCTCGTATTTTTCGATCCTCCAGTGTCGCATTCACTTCATAACCATGCATTGGACGCTCGGCTAGCAGGCTGAGAATCACCAGGTCAGCGGTAGTCAGTCTCAACCCGCCCGGTCCACCGCTCTCGGTTCTTCTTATTTTCTTCTTGACAGGCTTCTTCATGCTCATTACTATACACTAGTCTAATTTAGACTAGAGATAGAAAAAACTAAGTGTGAGATAAGGCCATGAAACAAGAGAGGACTATTGGGGTCGCAGCGGCGGTCGGTTTGGCGCTGGTAATTTGGACGGCGTTTACGGCGGCCGCAAACCAGAGGAGGATAACGATGATCAATAAGTCAACACCCGTGCTACATGTGAAGAGCGTTGAGCCCAGCGTAAAATTTTGGACCGAACGCTTCGGCTTCAAGAAGACAATAGAAGTTCCCGAAGGCGATCACCTTGGATTTGTCGCGCTGGAAAACGAGACCGTCGAAGTCATGTATCAAACTTATGCCGGGATGCAGGCCGACCCTGAGAACCCGCTCGCCAAAGCAGCAGACCAGGGGCCGAGCTTCCTGTTCATGGAAGTGGCTGATATTAAATCAGTCGCCAATGCACTTAATGGCGCCGAGATCGTTCAACCGATTCATGAAACGTTCTATGGATCGAAGGAGATCGTAGTCAAAGAGCCGGGCGGCCATTTTGTGATCTTCGCGCAGATGCCTGTGCGTTAAGAAGTGGCAGTGTCAGTGTTACGCCCGTCGAACGGCGACGGCGGGTGAGGGCCAGTTGCTAGATGCATGGCCCTTCCGGGGTGAAGTCGCGACACACTTCTATTTGATAGTAAGCGCCTTTCGGAAGAGTTCATCGCACTCCGTTTCAAGTACTCCTCCAACGACCGTGCATTCACGGAATGCAGTTCGACGTGAGATCTCATCGGCTCTGATATCGATGGCCCACCAACTCAACGTCTTTAAGAAAGGTATGGAGGAACCAAAAACTACTCGCCGGATTCCTGTCCAGGCAACAGCACCCTGGCACATCGCACAAGGCTCGGCGGTGGTATAGAGCGTTAACTTCGTCCAGTCTATCTTTACACTCGACGCCGCGGCTTTGTTGATGGCATCCATCTCACCGTGCCAAGTGGGATTTTGCACTGATCGATTCCAGCCCTCGGCGACGGTCACGCCTTTTTGCTGGTCCACCAGGAGCGCTCCGAAGGGATACTTAGGCACATTTCTAGCCAGGGGAATGCTCTCCTGATGTATTGCTCATCCTCAGGTTCTACAAGTGTGTTGGATGTTGGAAAACCTTCCCGGCCAAAAGAGATCTTCTCATTGGCTCCTAGCAATGGCACGGCCACCATTGATGAGAACAGCTTGTGAAGCAAAGTTCGGCGCCTCATATATCGTGCAAAGCTCCTTTGTAAATTAACGGCGCTCTTCGCCGGGATGATATGCAGCTTCGAGATTAGCGCGAATGTCTTGCAGGTTGAGCCACGCCGGCTTGAATTCGCCGCGCGCGTAAAGAGCGGCCTGGTCCATGTAATGTCGACTCTTCGGGTTGCCGCTGGCGCCAAATGTATGGATCGATAACGCGCGTACCTGAGGTCCAAATTCGACTACACTAATGTAGGTTCCACCGGCCACGCCGTACCGTCGCTTCTGTCCACCCGCAGGTGCGGCATAAAATGTGAACACAGCACCGTCGTTACCGTTGACACCTCTGACCGGGAGACTCGGCTTCGAGTCTTGAAACTCTTCCTGCTTGCTTTCATCGAGACGTTGCAGGCGATTAAGTTCGCCCCAGGCAACTTTCCAGGTGCCAAAATCTCGCTCAAGCGTAGCAACCACTTCCGCAAGTGCTGCTAACTGTGTTTCCGGTGTTGCAGTCCGATCTCTTGATACACGATCGTGCCAAAGACTGAAGAGCGTCATAGCAACCGAGTCGTTCGTGCTCCGACGATCCCAGCGTGCGAGTTCGTCGTAGAGTTCACGCAGCTGCGCATCTGAGTTTGAATCAAGCTTTCCCTTGAGTGAAGTAAGGAGCCCCGGCAAGAGATTGCCGGCGCTCATTACGCGCGTGTCGAACGCCAGTCGCCGCAAGTCGTCAAACGTGAAGGTTGTTTTACCGGAAAGGATTTCGCGCGAGATCGCACCGCGCGGGTTGTCACCCTCCTGGACCATGTATTTCGGAAACTGTTTGGGATCGGGATTGCCCTCACTCGTCAGCAGAAAAGGCGTGGTGTTGCAGTTTTGCATCCACCCTGTTTTCGGGTTTGTAAGTTGAGGCAGCTCAGCCATGATGTGATAGCCCTGCCATTCTGTGGCCGGGTCGCTCCCATCCAGCGGTTTGCTCCAGTCAAAGCGAGGATCGCGTCGCGGCACTGCGCCGTTGTAAAGGTACCAGGTGTTACCTTGTCGGTCTGCGTACATCACATTACCAAACAGCATATTGAGCGGAGCGATTGCGCGTTTAAGTGCGTCGAGCGATTTCGCACGGGTCATGTCGTACCACTCGCGGAGCCAACCGTCTGACTCAAACTTTGCCATGCGTAACGCCAGCAGCTTGCCATCGCGCTCCCCCATGATCGGGCCGTGATGCGTCTTTCGCATGGTGAAGCTTCGGGTCTCAACACCGGCCGCGGTCTTAACTCCAATTTCTTCGACGCGCTCCGTAGCAAGCCGGTATCCGTTTCCGTACTTGTAAGCGAGCGGGCGAGCCGGATCGTCAAACGTTTCTAAGTAGACGTCCGCCAGATCTGCAGCATTGTCAGTGCTTACCCAGCCACCGTTTTCGTTGTGTCCAACGTACGGCAGCGGAAAGCCAAACCGTGTGTAGCCGGTGAAATTCCACCCTTCGTCGCTATGAACGTGACCTTCATAGACCTGACCGGAACCGAAGAATGGAAGGTGAGGGTTGATGAAAAGCAGCGCGTGGCCCGTCGCGCTTTTTGATGGACCAATGGCCCAGCCATTAGAACCGGTGTGGGCTTTTAGATCGTTGACGAGCCCGGCAGTTTGTAACGTCGGCGGTCGTAGATTTCTATCTCTAGCGAAGCCGTTCTGGTAATAGTTATAACGAATGAATGCGAGTGTGTACCACGGTTCTATTGTCGTAAGCAGTCGCGGGCGTACTTCCGGATGACGGGCGATGTAGTAGTTGAAACCTGCTGCGAAAGAGTCGCACAGCAAGCGCATCTGTGGGTCAAGTCGTGCGTATTCCTCTCGCGCAAGCCTCGGAATTTCGAGTTCGTGGTTGAGTCGATCTTCATCCAGACCCTTGGCGCCGTACACCTCGGCAGACCGGCCCAGCGCATTGATGTAGTTTTCTTCGACGCGCCAGAAGTTGTCCTCCGCTTGAGCGTAGGCGAACCCAAACACGGTGCTGGCATCGGTACGGCCAAAAACGTGTGGCACTCCGTAAGTGTCGCGATAGATAGTGACTGTACGAGCGAGGTCTTCGAGCGAGTCGTTCATTCTGCTCATCTTTGAGGGCTGGGCTTTGTTGACCCGATTCTGCAAGTGTGCAACTACCGGGTCCCAACAGAAAGACAGGACCAGGAAGATTGTTAAATACAGTAGGTGGCGTTGTGATTTGCGCATATCGTTGCCGAGTGATGATGGTGTTCAGTGCGATTTTGCCACACTGCCTTCGGGCTCGTGAAGGTTCGGGCAGTAACCGCGGGTTCAAGCATGAAGGCACACATGGCCCAAGCCGTCGCGTTATAGAGGCTCGTGGATCAAAGATCAACATGAAACTCGCCCACATCTTCGATATGCGACGCAAGGATCGCGAAGGAAACAGAATATGAGATGCGGAAGGTAGTATGGTCGCTAACACTTGCGAGAAAGTAGCGCTTCGAGGACCTGATACTTCGACGAAAAGTCGCCCGTTTCGCATTGCATGCAATCGCGATTTGTCGGACTCGTTCAGTGAATCGCAATAGCTATTGCATTAGGTCACGATATTTCGCCGGTGATAAGCCGGTCGCGCGTTTAAAGAGGCGTGTCATATGTCCCTGATCATAAAACCCGGCGCTAGCCGCGATTTCTGCGAGGGGGATATCAGTTGAAGAAAGGTGGGTTTGAACTAATTCGATCCGGAGGTTGCGGACATAGGTAGCAATCGAGGAGTTGTAATGTTGACGGAAAGCCCTTGCTAAATGTACCCGGTGCACACCGACCTCACTAGCGATATGAGATAGTGAAATTGGTTCCGTGAAGTGTGCGTGTATAAGATCTCGTGCGCGTCGCAACCAATCTGGCCGCTGCAAAGTCCTTGTCGTGGGTGTTCGACACCGCGCAGCTATCAATTCAAGACCAAGCCCCTCAATTGCAAGCGGCGAGACATTATCAAAGTGTGCCCATTCCCGCATCAATTTGGTCGCTAGCCAATTAACCTCGCCGCCATTGAAAACCGCAGACTGAGCAATGTAGGGAGAAAATTTCAGAGCTCGTTCGGTGAGTTCGGTTTCGACTTCAAGAACCAGGAAGCGGGCGCCCGCGGCGGAAATCGTATTCGAGTGTTCTTCGTCAGCGGCATTGAAGCCGACGGTTCGTACGCGCGACTCTAATGCTTTGGTCGAATAATTCTCGGTCATCGCACCGTGCAGCATTAACCCAAAGCAAGCTGATTCATGAGAATGTTTAGGAAGTTTGAGTCCAGCCGGATACAGCACTTCCATCAGTCGAAAACCCGGAACAGAACGATTCATGCGAATCGTCCCATAATAGTGACCGGAACTAAGTTTGATCGGCATTCTGTGAGCGTCGTTAGTACAACAAACAGGATATGCTAAAACTGAAGTTGTGGCTATGCGACAATTATGAGTCTCATTATGGGGAATTCACAATGATGGTTCTTTGCGTCCAAGCGAGTTGCTATCGTCCAAGACGAGACACAACAGTCTGTCCTATGCTGAGCTGATGGATCCAAGTACTTTCACTGCTCCGTCAGAAGTAAAAAACGTCCATTGAATTGTAAATCTCTTGATAGACACTCCCAAGCAGTGTTGATGACTATGAAATCTGTCTTTCTCTTTCGGCGTACGATGCTGGCTGCGTTCCTTGTATTCGCGAGCACGAACATTTCCGTCCCGCAACGCCGCCAGCGTGATTCTAGACTCCTGACAGACAGCAAAGGTCAACAGATCGATGAGGTTTTGACGCGATTTACCGCGTTTGGCTTTTCAGGCACAGTCCTGGTCGCCGAAAAAGGCACAATACTTTTACACAAGGGATATGGGTTTGCTGATCGTCAGCGTCACATTCCCAATACCACCACCACTATCTTCCCATTTGCTTCGATCATAAAAGGGTTCACAGCGGCCGCCATTTACAAGCTGGAGGCAGAAGGCAAACTCAACACGGCAGATCCTATCAACAAATACCTCACCGGTGTCCCCAGTTATGCGACGCGCATAACCTTGTTGCAGTTGTTGACGCATAGTTCGGGCATCGCGCACGAGGCGGATAACGTTCCCACAGGCGCAACCCGTGGTGAGCACATCGCGAACATACTCCGTCTTGCTTTACAGTCTGAGCCAGGCACCCGCTATAGTTATTCGAATGCCGGTTTCGACATATTGGCCGCGATCATAGAACGAGTTTCAGGTCTTACGTTTGAGTCGTACGTTCACGACAATCTGCTTCGGCCGGCTGGTCTTTTTCGTACCGGATGGCGGTCTGAGTTCGATAGCCGCCTCTTCGCGCGCGGCTATCAGGACTACTACCGCGACACTACCAGTGAAATAACGTTTCCGGCTGGACTCGTCGGTACACCCGCAGAGTTATACAAATGGAGCGAAATGCTCTATACGAATCGCGTGCTCCCGCCAATGGCGCGAACGAAACTATTTACGCCCGCTTTTGACGAATACGTAAACGGGTGGTGGGTGACCAAGACAAAACAAGGCGTGGAGGTGCAGATCACTGACGGAGATTATCCGGGCTACCAGACGCAAATGGCGCGCTTTCCCTCTCGTCACATCACCATAGTGATGGCGATCAATAACGATGCGGGATGGGGAAGACCAATCTACAGCGCCTTGCGCGATATGCTTCTTGGAGCGAAATACGAACCGCCCCCTCTCGTACAAAGGATCGACAGGGTGCATCTCAACCGTTTGTCCGGCAAATACGAGCTACCATCTGGCGCTACGTTTGAGGCGCGCGCCGCGGATGACTCCTTAGTCGTAGCCGCAGCAGGTCAGGAAGCGGTTAGCGCGCTTGCCGGAGTCGATGCAGCCGCAAACACTCGGCTAATTGCGAGGAATGAGGTGACTACAGATCTTGTAGCACATTTGAAAGAGGGTGACTTCGATTGGGTTAAATCGATAACTGAGTTTCAAGCACCGGAGCCGTTTCAACGTTTGCGAAACTTCTGGAGCACAATGATTGCTACCAATGGGCAGTTGAAAGGTTTTCAAGTCATAGGCAGTTCGCCGTCTCGCGGTCAGGTTCAAACCTTCATCCGATTTGATTTGGAGCGCGGAGCAGAATATTGGTTGCTGCTTTGGCACGATGAAAAAATCCGCGGCTGGAGTATCAATGTCAGCGCACCGACTGCGACACTCTTTCGTGCAACCTCACCAAACGAGTTTGCTTCGCTCGATGTTCCAACTGGAAAAGTTACTCGGATCCGTTTTCACGGAAACGACGGGGAGCTATCAGTTCAGGCGGCATCGGGTAGCGAAGTCTTGGCCCGCAAAGTCAAATGACATAGTAAAAGCGCGAGATTACGAAAGCGACTCGAGAAATCTCTTCTCTCGCTTTCGAGATGCCCGCATTCTCGCTGACACTCCTTCATTATCTTTGATGTCGGGAGAAGCCCCATGTCTAACCAACCACTTCAGCAGAGATGGATCAAACTCCTTCTGCACGCCATGGTGCAGAGCAGTCTTGCCTTTTGCGTCCTGAAAGTTCACGTCAGCGCCTTTGCGTGCTAAGAATTTGGCGGCTTTGAATTTTCTCCACTCCCAGCACGCAAGGAAGGGCGTCTCTCCGCCCATCAGATCGATGGGCGCCCCGGCGCGGATTAACACATCGAGAATCTCAATGTCTTCCCACCAACCAGCAGCGTAAAGTCCGTTCGGGGTCCCGCCGCGTTTGATAAGCAGCTTGACCAACGTACGATTTCTACCACGAGCGACGGCAAACCACACAGCATTAACGGTGTCGCAACCATCCGATGTGACGAGTGGAGATTCGACGTCTAACCCTCGATCCAGAAGGAACGTTACCACCCGGGCCGACACTGATTCAGGCACGTTCAGTTCATTGCATTGTGCCGAGCAGGCCAGATGCAACAGATTTCGACCCTTTCGATCCGTAACAGTAAGAAGCGATGGATTGTCGTCCAACAGTTTCTTGATTGATGCGAGGTCGAGTTTTCGGACAGCTTCGATTATGCGCGTCTTGGACATGACTTTAGTAAGTGCAAATTGAATCGGTTCGATTGAACGACGTTAGCATCAGACCAGGCAGAATTTGAAAGCAAGAAGCGGAGTGTCGGCAGCTGGAATCGCTGTTAAATTCGTGCTCGTAGGGACGATTCAATAGGAGCGCCCATGAGTACCTCAACGAAAAATGCACATCTAGCGACAACCACGGAAAGCGATCCCCGTTGGGCTGCGGTCGTCGAGCCCGATCCCCAGGCGACGTTCTTTTATTCCGTCAAGACGACGGGCGGCGTGTACTGCCGCCCCTGTTACGCAGCTCGTCTCGCGCGGCCTGAAAACGACATTTTCACCGGACTTGCAAGGATGCGGAAAACGCCGGGTTCCGTCCCTGCAAGGCGCTTCTCAAAAAAGAGGAGAACGCATGATTCGGATTGAGGGAGTCGGCGAGTTGAGTCGCCGCCTGAAACCCGCAGCCGAGCGGGTTGACAGGTTCGATTGGCAGAGGATCGCAAGAGATCTGGACCAACAAGGCAACGCGATGATGGAACAGCTTCTTTCGCCGGAGGAGTGCCGGACTATCGCCGGCCTTTACCCGAATGATGACGTCTTTCGCAGTCGCATCGTCATGGAGCGGCATGGTTTCGGACGCGGCGAGTACAAATATTTCAGCTATCCCCTCCCGGCTCTTCTATGTGAACTCCGCACAAAAGTCTATCCGCATTTGGTCCCGGTCGCCAATCGCTGGAATGAAGCGATGGGAATCTATGTCCGCTATCCCGAGAAGCATGGCGACTTCGTCGAGCGTTGCCACAATGCGGGTCAGACACGGCCGACGCCGCTTCTCCTCCAATATGGAGTCGGCGACTACAACTGCCTGCATCAGGACCTTTACGGGGAGCATGTCTTCCCGCTCCAGTTGGCTATCCTACTGTCCGACGCCGGCACGGACTTCACCGGCGGCGAGTTCGTCATGACGGAGCAACGCCCGCGCATGCAGAGCCGGCCTATGGTGGTGCCGCTCCGTCAGGGAGACGGTGTTGTCTTCGCAGTTCGCAATCGGCCCGTGCGTGGCACGCGCAGCACGTATCGCGTAAACCTGCGCCATGGCGTCAGCCGCATCCGGTCAGGGCATCGTTATACAGTCGGCATCATTTTTCACGACGCGACATAAGAGCAGATTGCAAAGCAAGAAACGGAAGTGTTTCGAGCGACTCATAAAGGTAAATTGCTGAGCAGACGCAATTCGCGCTCTCACAAACGACAACCGAGAGGAATCACATCATGTCTAAGGAAGAGAACAACGTGTTAAGGCTACCGCGTGTAGTGCCGGCAAATGGAACCAGTTCGATCGCACTTTTTAAGAGGCGTCAAGTCCTGGTGGCATGCGCACGCCGCTCGACCGCAGTTCCTCCACTGTTGGGATGTCCGCTTCGTCAATCGTTGCCAGTACCTCTTCATTGATATTTGGGAGGGTCACAATTCGATTAGCCTGTTTACTGATTGTCATCTCAAACAAATTGCGCGCTGTCCGCGCGTTGCCGAACGACTCATCGCGCGCGAGACTGAGAAGCTTAAACAATTCCAGGAGTCTCTGTTCGGCGTCTGGGGTCAATTTGAAGGACGCCTTGGCACAAAAGCCTTTGAAGATTTCAACCAACTGTTCCGGGGTGTAATCCTCAAAGTGAAGGAACTTGGTGAAACGAGAGCGAAGACCGGGATTGGATGAAATGAATTCCTCCATTTTCTCAGTGTAGCCTGCAACGATGACCACGAAATCATCCCGGCGGTCTTCCATCAGCTTGAGCAGCGTTTCGACGGCCTCCTGACCAAAGTCATTGCCCCTTCCTTCAGGATTGAGGGCATAGGCTTCGTCAATAAAGAGCACGCCACCAAGAGCCTGGCTCACGACTTCTTTAACCTTTAACGCCGTCTGTCCCACGTAGCCGGCGACCAGATCTCCGCGATCACTTTCGATCAAGTGGCCGCGACTGAGAATCTGTAGGGATCGGTAGACCTGAGCCAGGAGCCGAGCCATGGTCGTCTTTCCGGTTCCGGGATTTCCGTAAAAAACCAGATGGCGCGAAATAGCAGCAGCCTGCATGCCCTTTTCTTCGCGCATCTTTTGCACCTTGAGAAAATTGATCAGTTGGCGTACGTCCGCCTTGACGCGCTGCAAGCCGACGAGCGCGTCCAGCTCTTTCAGCAAATCCTCCAACGTGCGAGAAGGATAATCTTCAACCGGTGCTATTTCCGTGGGTGTCTCGTCTGTCACTTTGGATTTGGACGAATCGTCTTCCATGCTGGAATCGCCACCATGTGGATAGAGCGTCGTTTTGAATTGGAGCAGTGCGGTCGCTTCGGCAGACGTCACCGTCCCGTCAGACTTGATCACCAGATTGGCGAACTGAAAGAGAGCATGGCGTGTTCGGTCGGCATAATTGAATCCATACCTGCGGTCGTATTCTTCGAGATAGGAGATAACAACCGGCGTGCGGTCGAAGCGTTGAGAAATACTCGGATTGAACAACTGCGGCGCTAGAAGAGGAAAAGCATTCTCTTCACACTCGAGATCGAACCAACCACAAACGGTTTCAAAGTAACTTTGCTTCTCCTCTATTGAGCAGTTGCGGACGTCTACGAATTGTCTGGCGACGGAAAGCAGTTGATTAGCGAGCACCATTTTTCCGTCGGGTGGACGGTCCGTGCCGCGCCACACGGTACGAATGCTCATGTCGACCGGCGTCGCCAAATCTGCGAAGGTCTTTTTGAGCGACGCGATCAGGCGCGGGTTGTTAGGAAGGAAAGACACGAATTATTTTTCAATCTAAACACGCGGTCGAATTTCGAGACGGGATTGTAACACCTCAAGCGATGGGATATTTGGCATGATCTACTCGACGATGCCCCCGCCCCGATTCGAGCGAACGCCATTGGTCACGCTTCGATGGTATTTGATGAGCACAGAATCCTGATGCTCTCGCGTGTGCTGAATGTGAGCGTGCTGTTTACGTAAACATCGAAATCATTCGCGCCGGAGGCGAACCTCTAAAGCGTGGTTTGGAGATTAAGGGATTGGTCGCATTTATAGAAGAGTTTGATGAAAGGTGTATCGTCTGAAGAGTTCATATTCAAATAGGTTGTCTTCGAGTTCAGAACTTAACGCATGCCTTACTGGAGGAGCAATAATCGAAGCCTTCGATTTCCAATCATCGGATGCTCAGCGACACCAATGCGCTATATACGTTCGACAAACTCGTCGCCCAACGTGTCGTGCCCTTACCTTATCGATCCGCATCTGGACAACAGAATTACCCCTACTTATTATCTTTGGCATCCGCCCCAATTGAGTGTCTATTGATGCCTAGCTTAAGTGCGCTATCGCGATACGATGGTGCAAGGAGGAGGACCCATGACAAAGTTGGACCGTTCAAAGGCGATCCGTTTCCTCGTTTTTGTGTTGCTGGTGATTGGTGCTGCTTCCTGTTCGCAGCAGAGTCCAGCCCCTTCCGAGCCGGTTGCCAAGCCATCTGCGTCCGTTCCCGTAAAAGCGTCTGCCGCCGTTCGCGAACAGATCGCCAAGACGTATGGCCTTGATGGATTCGGGCAGGTAGAAGCCATCAAATATACGTGGAACGCTCAGTTTCCCGGGGTGAATGTCTCTCGTTCCTGGGTTTGGGAACCCAAGACAGGACAGGTTTCATATGAGGGCAAAGATAAAGATGGCAAGCCAGTAAAGGCTACTTACCTTCGCTCTCAAGTAAACAACCAACCTGAGAATGTGAAAAACGACATTGACCCCGCTTTCGTCAACGATAACTATTGGTTGTTGTTCCCCCTTCACGCTTACTGGGACACTAGCGCCGATGTGCAAGACAAAGGCACGCAACCACTGCCTCAGGGCAACGGCTCAGCTGACTTGGTCTCTGTGAAGTATCCTTCGGATGGCGGCTATACACCTGGCGATACGTGGGATCTTTACGTAGGCAAAGACAACCGTGTCGAGCAATTCGTCTACCACCGTGGCGGAACCAAGAAGCCTAGTGTTGTTATCGCAACGTGGGAGGGATACAAGAAAGCTGGCCCTCTGCTTATCTCGACGGACCACAACGGTACGGCGGATGGAAACACGTTGAGAATTTTCATTTCCAATGTGGCGGTTAAAGTGACGGGATCGAAAGAATGGATAAACGCCCAATGAGCATGGGTTTCTAGGTCATCACTTGCAACCGTCAAACAGCGCAAATCCGATGAAGGCTGATATCGATCTGGACATTGGGGCCAAGACTTTCGAGTCTGGCCTACTGCCGGAGTTAATCGCGGTGATGCGCAGCACTCAACCGGGCGCTTTAGTCGCGGTGGTCGGTGACAAAGCCAGCGTTGGTCCAGAGTTGGAAACGTGGTGCCGCTTCACCGGTAATACACTGATAGAAGCTACAACTGACGAGGATCGAATGCGTTGGGTTGTGCGTTGTGGCAACAATGCGATGCTTGGCGAAGACAGTCGGCCAGTCGGCTCGCGACTCTGGCTCTACACGAACTTCGATTGTAATTTACATTGCGACTACTGTTGTGTGCGTTCCTCACCTACGGCGCCGCGACGAGAACTGGGACTCGCCCGTGTGAAACAAATCGCCCGCGAAGCAAAAGAACTCGGGGTGAAGGAGATCTTCGTCACCGGAGGCGAACCATTTCTGTTGGAAGACATCGGCGAGATTCTGCTTGCTTGCGCGAACGCAGCACCGACTACTGTGCTAACGAATGGAATGTTGTTCACAGGGAGACGCGCGGAAAGCCTGCAAGCGCTGCCGCGCAATCGAATCGTTCTGCAAATCAGCTTAGACAGCGGGTCGCCAGATCGTCACGACCGTCATCGCGGACCCGGTACCTGGGGGCGCACGCGAGAAGGTATTAAACACGCTCGAGAGCTTGGATATAGAGTCCGGCTGGCAGCAACTGTCTTAACCGATGATGAGGCGAAAGAATTTCGTCAATTTCTGGACGAAGAGAAGATTGCTGAAGAAGATCGAGTTATACGTCGTATCGCGTTGCGTGGTATGGCGAGCGAAGGCATTGCTGTTGCGCGAACAGATCTCGTACCGGAAGTGACAATTACCGCAGAAGGTGTGTACTGGCATCCAGTCGGCGCGGAGGACAACGATCTGCTGGTGACACGAGAAATTTTTCCTTTGTCCGAGTCGTTCGCCTCTGTGCGCCGCGCCTTCGATCGGGAACGCGAGCACGGGGATAAGCTGGCGAGAATCTTCAACTGCGCCTAAACGTTCTCGCCCCGATAAGCGAAGAAACGGTAGGTTTGCACGTAGATCAAAATCAAGATTGAAACTAAGGCAAAGTTCTAATCGATAACCGCAGATCCAGCCATCGCCATGAAGATATTGCTCTCGTTGTTAAAACCGAGTCGGTGCTCAAGAAATATTCTGATGAGTTCTTTCTTCGGGTCGATCCAAATTATCCCGCCAAAGGCCCCGTTGTGCCCAAAGCTTCCCGTCGAAGTAAGTGGAAAATCTTCCATTGGGTCACCGGTTAGGCCCCAGCCAAGACCTTGATATGCGGGCCTCTGGGTAATCGCAGAATTTATGTGGAGCGTGTAATTTCGCGTCATCGTTTCCACAGACATTGGCGAAAGGATTCGTTTGCCTCTGAAGGTTCCGCGATTAAGCATCATCTGGCAAAGGGCGGCCAGGTCTGAAGCGGTTGAATACATGCCAAACTCCGGTCCCGGGTATTTAGCGCTTCTAGCGTAATTCTCGATCTCATCCCACCGGTTTAGCCTGCCATCTTGCAGCCTGTAGATCGAGGCGACTCGGTTACGTTTTTCCGCCGGGATAAAGAACGAACTGTCTTTCATACCGAGAGGATCAAAGATGCGCTCCTTGATAAATTGCTCGAATGGTTTATCGGAAACTACTTCAATAATTCGGCCCAATATCGCGAACCCGCCGGTGTAGTATCTGAAATGCGAGCCCGGTTCAAACTCGGGTTGTTGCTTGGACAAGATTCCCACGACCTCAGCTAGAGATCGATCACGCTTGATTGTTATGTCTTCGATCTCCTTCGGTCGATTCAATGGCATCCCGGCCGTGTGCGTTAGCAGATGAAGAATTGTGATCCGATTGGGCGAGTCTTGCATCTTGCCAGTAGCCCTAAACTCTGGGATGTATTTTTCTACGGGTTCGTTCAGCGTGAGCTTGCCTTCCTCCATTAGAATCATGATGCCGATGGCTGTAACCGGTTTCGTCACTGACCTGATGTCGAAGATAGTATCTGTGCGCATCTGCTTTTTAGTTTCCAGGTCCTGATAGCCAACAGCCTGCAGGCTGACAACCTCGCCATGCCGAGCAATCAAGGTTACCGCACCGGCCATGACTCCTTTCTCGACAAAGGACTTCAACTTTATAGGAATTCTTGCCAACCGTTCTTGATCCATTCCGGACTTTGAAACGCGCTGACTCTGTGCGCCTGCCGAACCCAGAAATATGATTAGTGAGGCTAGCGTGGTTGTACAAAGATTAGAGTAAAAAGTTTTCTGCATTGATTAATTTGCCCTCGAGTCAAAGATCCCAACGACAATCTCTCATATCCGTGTGTATCTCGAGCCCGGTTATTGAAGAAAAAGCGGACGACAGCATATAGGCTCAGTTCTGTCCGTAATGATCAGCTGCGGGACGTCACGAATAACGCTGAGGGTGTCTATCGGCAACCGGTCGGAACAGACGATGAGATCTGCTGTTAGGGAGACGCCTTTCCTCTCGCCGAGTCCTCGGCGGCCGTTCGCTTCGCTTTCGATCGCGTACGTGAGCACCCGAATACGCTGGCCAGGTGCTTACTGCGCCTGAGCATGGGCCAAGTTGCCGATGAGAGTTCTAACCGTCGGGATGAACAGTATTAACAAGAGGGGAAGTCTTCCTGCGAATTCTGCAATCCTGTCACACTAATGACGGCTTCCTAAGCCGACTTCGCAAGTACCTGTTTGAAGAATCCCTGTTGGGCCGCGGCTTCGCGCAAGGCACCGTAACCCTCTATGTGCGGTGTTAACCAACGCTCCAACCCCTCGGCCTCGAGTATCGGGCGATGAGCAGGGTTGTCATAACTCATGGCTAAGAGCGCTTGGACAAACCTGTCCTCCTGTTCAAGATCAAGGTCAGGCCTAGCCGTAAACATACAATGATTGTAAGCAGGAGAAGACCATATCTCACGAAGGCCGCCTTCAGGTACCAGGTGTTCGTTGCGGACTGTATTCCAAAACGGGCTGCCGATCGCGCCAGCGTCCGCGCTTCCATCCAGGACGGCGCGTACCACTTCCACTTCGCTCGTTCCGGTATCGCCGTGTTTACCCAGATCGCTGTTGAACCGCAACGTTTGATAGTCCCTTCCCTCGCGCAAACCCTGTTGCTCCAAAAAGTGAACGGGAAGAATCGCGGCGTGTCCGCTGTCTCGGCTGCCCAACGCGAGCGTACGATCCTTCAAATCCGCGACCGTTGAAATGGGACCTCCGTTGACCGCGACGATTTTTGTCATCCAGCCCAGATCCGTGTTACGCATAGCGATGGGCCGACAAGAATGGCCGCTCCACTCATCCGCCTGTAAGTACGCGAGGTTTGTGTTCCAAGCGATATCGATGCGTGGCACAACGTCACCTGATTGGGCCAGCAGTGCGAGCACCTGCGCTTCATAGCTCTGAAACAGTACGACCTCAACGGGAAGGTTCGCTTCCTCCTGAAAATACCGGCGCATTCCCTCCCAGATCGTGACCACTTTCGGATCGTATGCAACAGCCCCAAGCCAAATCGTTTTGCTCATAGCACCCCCAAGTTTCAGCACGTTCACCACATAACCCTCGCTCGACTTAAAAGAGCGGTATTCCCAACAGAGACTTCGCAATAAACTCGCGCAAAACATCGCCGGTTGGCGCCATTACTGCACCCGCGTGCGCATCACGAAACAGGCGTTCGATATTCAAATGCTTTGAGAACGCTGCGCCACCGCAAATCCGCATCGCTGTGGAGGTAACACTGATCGCCACCTCGCCTGCAGCGGCTTTGCATTCAAGCACTCGAAGCATCGTAGTATCACGCGGCGTTTCAAGATGATTGATCAAATCGTCAATTCGCGCTGACAGTCCGTCGGTCTCGATCTGCATAGTCGCCAGTTGCGCGCGCAGCGTCGGCAAGCTCTCGCCCAGGCTCTGACCGAGATGCTCAAACCTCGCATTCTTAAGGTGCGACGTCGTGCCAGAGACAGCTGCCCGGCACAAACCTAAGGCGACCGCTGCTGATCCTAAATTAAATAGCGGCATCACCACGTTTAGCATGACGGGAAAACCGTCGCCGTCGTCAGTAAGCTGAAAATCTGATGGGACGTGGCAATCTTCCAAAAGGACTGGTGCAGAGGCATTGGCGCGCAGTCCCATGCCATCCCATGGACCGGACACTGAGAGACCGCTCGTCCCTGCTGCGACAAAGTAGAGGGTGGAATCTGTCGGTCCTGCTCCTTCAGGAGAAAGTGTCGAGACTACGTAGCTCTGTGCATGCCCAGCGCTCGTCACCCAGGATTTCTTAGCGCTTATGTGCACGCCGTCACCATTTCTCTGCGCGCGTGAAACTGGCGCCCAAAAGTGACTGCGCGAGCCAGCTTCACTGAAAGCTAGAGTTGATAAATGACGACCTGCAGCAATCTCTTGCAGGACAGGTGCGAGGGACTGAGCTGCGCTTGGTCGCGCTGCCGCAGCGGCCGCGGCACCAAGGATGTGCATAACATAGACCATGGCGACGGAAGCATCTGCCTCGGCAAGCGTCGCTGTCACAGCTGCAAAGGTGCGTGGACCGAGCTCCGCACCGCCAACATCAACTGGTAGCATTAGTCCAAGCAATCCAGCATCACCAAGAGACTGGATAGCTTCGTCAGAAAATCTTCCGACCCTGTCGTTTTGGGCTGCGGATGGCGCCAGAACACCACTGGCGATCTCGCGAGCTTTCATAACGGCCGATTCATGATTCATGATCGCACCTGTCAGCTGAATCTTTATTGGAACAAGAGGATTTTCGCCGAGGATATGCTTTCGGTCAAACAATTTCTGGCAGGGTTGCGCGTATACTCACAATGATTCTTAACAGTCATAGTAAGGGGCCGACAGAATGACATACGACGGGATATCCAAACGCGTTTGTGCGCTCGGCGTAATGGCGAAGGCACCTCTTGCGGGAGAGGTGAAAACACGGCTTGTGCCACCTTTGACGGAGCAGGAAGCCGCCGAACTCAATGTCTGCTTTCTCCGTGACATGACTGCGAATATCGCAAGTTTGAGTGAGACGGAAGCAGCATCAGGCCTGGTAGTCTATACGCCAATTGGTTCAGAGTCTGCGTTTGACGCAGTCTTGCCTGAAGGATTCAAGTTGCTGGGCCAACGCGGAATAAATCTGGGAGAGCGTCTCTACAATGCGACTGACGATCTTTTGAGACAAGGTTACGGTGCCGTTTGTCTAATCAATTCAGATAGCCCAACTCTACCGAGAGCGATCCTGATTCGAGCGATTGAGTTGCTCGCGAGCGACGGCGATCGGGTCGTGCTTGGAGCGGCAGAAGACGGTGGCTACTATCTGATTGGCTTGAAGCAGACGCATAGAAGTCTCTTTAGCGAAATCGCCTGGAGCACATCGGACGTGCTCGCTCGCACGAGACAACGCGCAGCAGAAATCGACCTGCCAGTTGAGATATTACCGCCCTGGTACGATGTTGACGATGCAGACACTCTCAGTCGACTCTGCGAAGACTTGTTCTTCTCGGAATCTTTAGACGAATCTTATCCGGCCCCTCACACCCGTGCCTTCCTGGACTCGATAATCAAAACGGAAGGACCGCAACGCATCTGTTCTAAGCCTTCAACCCGAATGTCGATATGAGCGAACAATCGCGCGCGACGTTTAGGCCTGTAAGTTCCAAGTGGACTGTGACGCTAAGCTTGCTGGGTGTCGCAATGCTGGTGCTTTATCGCATTGCGGTTCAGGCTAAGAATGTTCCAGAGATTGTTTGGTTTCTTAAACTCGTCCTGATTCAACTACTCATCTACTTCGGTGTGGCATGGCTTAGCTTGCGCACCAAAGACTCGCGTAAATTACTACTGCTCGGATTAATCTTCGCTGCACTCTTCCGGCTCGGCATTCTTTTCTCTCCGCGTTATTTATCCGACGATATCTATCGTTATATCTGGGACGGCCGAGTGCAGTCAGCAGGTATCAATCCTTATCGATACATTCCAGCCGATGAATCGCTCGTTAAACTTCGCGACGACAAAATCTATCCAAACATCAACCGGCGCGACTATGCGCACACGATATATCCGCCTGTCGCTGAAGGAGCTTTCCTTCTGATAACTCGTTTTAGCGAATCCGTGACGTGGATGAAAGCGGTCATGGTTGGGTGCGAAGCCATCACGGTTTGGGCCCTCATACAATTGCTTTCTTCATTTGGATTCGCCAGGCAACGCGTCTTGATCTACGCCTGGCATCCTCTGGTCGTTTGGGAGTTTGCTGGGAGTGGGCACGTAGATGCGGTGGTAATTGCGTTTATTGCCCTAGCTCTGCTCGCACGTCGCAAGCGGCGCGAAACTCTGACTGGAGTCCTGCTTGCGTGTGCGACATGTGTAAAGCTCTTTCCAGCGGTATTGTTCCCGGCCTTCTATAAGCGTTGGAGTTGGAAGATGCCGTTGGCATTTGTGGTCACGATAATCGTCACATACTTGCCGTACCTCAGTGTCGGCCCATTAGGAGTGCTGGGTTTTTTGCCGGGCTTTGCGAGTGAACGAGGCATGGTGAGCGGCGATCAATTTTTTCTTCTCAACGTTGCGCGTCGTTTGTTTAGTGCGAACGTGCCCGCCTTTGCATATCTGATCTTTACTGTTGCCGTGCTCGGCATCTTGTCTCTCTGGCTGATGCGTCAGCGAGTCGACGACAGCCGGTTTATGAAAAATGCGCTGATCATCGCTTCCGTGTTCATGGTTCTTCTCGCGCCACATTTTGCCTGGTATTTCACGTGGCTAATACTTTTCTTATGCTTCATTCCGTCCGTTCCCGTTTTCTATCTAACGGCCGCGAGTTTCCTGCTTTATTTGACTTGGATTAACGACACACCCGATCGCGTTTTTATGTTGAAGACCCTTATCTTTGCGCCGTTCTTGATTTTAGGAATAATTGGGATCTGGTTGCGTCGTCAAGCCACTGATCGTTTGGTACATGAGTAACGAAAAACCAAAACCATTTATCTCAGTGATCATCGCCGCACTGAACGAAGAAGAAGCGATCGGGAACGTCATCAACTCCGTTCCGAAAGATCTGGCAGACGAGATTGTAGTGGTCGATAACGGCAGCAAGGACCGGACTGCCGAGATTGCTAAGGCGGCCGGTGCTCGGATAGTTACGGAACCCATTCCCGGATATGGACGCGCGTTTTGTGCGGGACTGCGCTCAATGTCGTCCAAGTGTGAGATCGTAGTTTTTCTCGATGGCGATGGGAGCGATTGTCCTGAAATGATGGACCGACTTGTCACACCGATTATTGAAGGCAATAGTGATTTTGTAATTGGGTCACGAACCCGGGGTAATCGCGAAGCCGGCAGCATGGTCATTCATCAGGTTGTTGCCGGATACATGATCGGCTTTCTTCTCCGGGTTCTCTACGGAGTTCATTCAACTGATATGGGACCGTTTCGCGCGATTCGTCGCGAAACGTTAGACGGACTCAACCTGCGTGAAGAAACTTATGGATGGCCGTTGGAGATGCAGTTGCGTGCAGCGCGCGCGCGAGTGCGCACAATGGAAGTACCTGTTGACTACCGACGACGAGCGGGGGGGCGTTCAAAAATCGCGGGCACAATTCGCGGGACGATATTCGCGTCAACGCGCATTCTCATAACATTCGCACGTATCGCTATACAAAGATCTTGAGAAGAACATCCACAGATTACATAGGGAGCATAGCCGCAACCAAAAACAGTGACAGGCCAAGCCATAATCGGATTTGTTCCTCACTCCGGAAGCAGTGAAATGTTTACAGCTCGCGCAAACTGGAAATGTGAAGCACTCACAGATCGCACAGATTTCTGATAAGAAAATATCCCAAGCTACCAAAGCGGGACTCCAGGATAACGACGTGCCAGTACCGCATCGATCCCCCATTTGCGCCCCGCCCCACCAATCATCAATGCCAGGGCAACAATCATGGGGATTAATAGTTCCCAGATCCACGACGTGCCCCATTCCGCTACCCAGAGCGTACTCAGAAATAAGAAAGCACCGAGAGCGACCGGCCTCGTCAGGAGTCCGATCAATAGAAGCACTCCAAATGTTATTTCAGTGAACCCCTGCATTGGACCAGCAAAGGTAGCGTGACTTGCCATGAGGGCCATAACGCTTTTTAGCAATTGTGGACCATGGCCTTTTTCGATGTAGTAATTGACCAACCCGGAATAGCCTGAAGGACTGTATAGGCCTTTTCCAAGATTCTCGAAGAATACCCAAACAAAAAGACTTCCCAGGCCAATCCGGAGAATGGCCAGCGCAACTTGAGCACTCTCGTTTCGTGAGTCAATCGAATCTTTACCACTGAGTGAAGTACTCATTTGTCCTCCTGTCGGGTAACTCTGTAGCGCGTCCCTCTGTGGGCGCCCCATGCCGAAAGACGCGACGGGAGCCCACGGAGGGACGTCCCTACAGATTAGCTCCTGTTTTAATCAGACGAAGGAATGCTTCCTCCAAAGTTTCCTGAGCCAGACTTAACTCATACACCTTAATTTCCTTACTGACCAGCAACTCATTGCCGGCAGAGCTGCTTTCTTGGTCCGCATCAATCCGCAAAAAACGAATCGCCATTTCGACTAACCGTAACACCAAATTCGCTGGTCAGTAACTCAAAAGCACGGGACAAGTCATCGACTCGAATTCTGTACATGCTGGTTGGAGTTACCGAACGAAAGGTAAAAGCTTTTCTGGCTTCTTCGATTCAGCACAGAATCAAATGTGATTCCCAACGCAATCAGTCGTCGTGAGTGAGTGAAACAGACTTGCCTTGCTGGCCTAACAACTTTGCATCTTGCGGATAAATTCTGCCCAGGCCCGCTGCTCACGAATCGGCTTGAATAATGGTACCAGCCGTTTGATACGAGTGTGTAGTTCCTTGAGAAAATCGAAGTCCATTTCTGAACGGACCAAAAGTCTCGCCAATCCTCGCGTATGGCCAACTTCGAACAGACCCGGATAGTCCTCACCAAGAACCCCGACATTACCATCAATGCGTGACGCTAACACTGGAACTCCGGCCACAATTGCTTCCGAAAGCACGTTGGCTCCACCTTCCATCAATGAAGAAATGACACACACCTGACTGCGTCGAAGATATTCAAAAGTGCGCGACCTCGAAACTTGTCCAATCCATTCATATCGGTGATTCCGTTTCGCTTCGGATCGAGCACGCAACCCCATCGCCTCGGTCATCGCTGCACCAATTTGCAAGACCTGAATTCGTGAAGTGGCGGGAAGCAATCGCGCCGCAAGTGCAGCTCGAAAGGGATCCTTTACTCGTCGCAGATGGCCCACGACACAAACATCAAATCTCTCTTTACCAGGGAACTTTCGGGATTCAAACGCCTTCGCTTTCACTGACTGATAGATAACGTGTGTCTTTTCCCTGAAGTGTGACTGCAAACGCTCCAGCGCTTTGGGCTGTAACGTGATGATCCCTGTCGCAATCTCAAGTGAGATCTGCGCCTTAGAATTCGATTCCATCGCGCGATAAACATCGGTACCTGTTAATGCGACGATGATTGGTAGTTCGGGGTGTTTGCGGTGAAAAGCTTTTATCGATTCATGACTGCGGAGTGCATGCAGTGCCACGAGTAAATCTATCTTTTTGCCGCTGTAAATCTGAGTGATGGTGACCCGATGACCAAGTTGTTTGAGAATGTTGGCCCAACGAACTGCCGTGACCCGGTTGCCGTGGCTTGAGCCGGCGGGGGCGGGAGTAACGATTTCGATTCGCATCAGTCGCTCGTCAAACTGCACGTGCGGAAGCCAGCCCAAACATCACAACGATCAGGCGTGTAGAAATTGCGATAGGTGTTGTGAATCAAACGCGAACGTGTAACCCAACAGCCTCCGCGCAATACTTTGTGATTGCCAAACCAAGGGGCCGAGTATTCTTTGTATGGACCCGCGACAAAGCCCGGATAAGGAACAAAATCGCTAGACGTCCACTCCCATGTATTGCCAATCATCTGACGACAACCGTATGCGCTATCACCATCAGGTAGAGCGTTAACGTCGATACAGCCCATGGCACGTGAGTCTAAGTTGGCGCGCTGAGGCGTTGGTGCGTCGTTTCCCCATGGGAATCGTCGCTTGAGACCGGAACCAGGTTCAGCACTGGCTGCCATCTCCCATTCAGCTTCAGTCGGTAAACGTCGTCCAGCCCAACGGCAGTAAGCATCTGCCTCGTACCAGTTGACGTGCAGTACAGGCAAGCTAGGCTCGAGGGGAACCAAGTCATTAAAATTCCTTCGCCACCATGAAGTACCATCAGAGTTCCAGTAGACCGGATGCTGTGCCCCAGAACTTTTCCGCCAGTCCCAACCTTCAAGGGACCACAGCTCCTTTCGTTGGTACCCGTTGTCGTCAACAAACGCAGCGTATTCCGCATTCGTCGTCGCAGTACGCGACATCCTAAACGGCTGGATCATCACAAGAAATGGTTGCTGCTCGTTATCGAAGGCAAAGACTGCAGATGTGGTATTTCCTAGCTCGAATGATCCGCCTGGGATGAAAACGTCGCTGTTTTCAATCCTCGATCCGTTGTAGGCGCCCATTACGGCAATCCCGTCGATAGCTGTTAATTGTGGGGATGGGTAGTTGAGGGTTTGTCGAGAATAAGTAATCGCTTCGTCGTGCATATCTTCGTGAAACAATGCTAGCGATAGAAAGTACTCGGCAGTCTTTTGTTGCTCTGTTGTAACTAACCCCTTTGCATTGAACTCCTCCGAGACATCGTCAAGCACCCTCGTCATGTAAGCTTCGGTATCGATCTTTGATGGGAGCCTCAAGTCCCAGCGCGTATCGTGAGCAACCTTGGCGGAATCGTACATCGCATCACCGTCTGAACGTATTGGTGGCCTGGCGCAGACATGCCTTAAGAGCCAGTACTCCTCAAACCACGCAATATGACCAATTTCCCAGCGCAGAGGATTAACAATTGCGAGACGTGGACCCACCATTTGGATATCGTCCAGGTCTGCGACAAGTTGAAGGGTTCGTTGGCGCGCTTCACGCAGGTTCTCCACTAACGGCGTGACTCGGGCTTGGTTAGGCATCTAGTGTTTTACCTCTTTGGGGCCGTGGCGCCACATGTCAAACACATGATGAATTACTCAGGTAAGAGTGAGGCACGAACATTCAAGCAGGTGTGCTTGATTAGCAAAACCTCATTACCCATTTCGTTAAAAAACCAGTTCGTCTACCAGCCTCATCGGTTTTTGGAGAGGTGCACTTAGACCAGGAATGCTGGGCTCGATCTCAGGCACAACTGATGTCGCGACAAATCTTGGCGTTCCATCTTCGCTGTTGAGCGACGAGGAATGAATAACCCTAGTTCGGCAGATTCAGACGCTTTACGAGTTCCTTAAAGCGCGGGTCGTCACGAAGCGGTCTCCAATACGGATCAACGTTCAATCGATACAATTCCCAGTCCCGAGCGGTAAAGGCCTTATTTAGCTCATCAAAGGCCCTGGCCTTATCACCAAGTGCGCCGTAAATGCACGCGATCCGAGCCGTCGCTACGTATTGTGTTTTTGCGATCTCGCGCAATCTACTAATCATTTCCTCAGCCTTGTCTCGCCGACCGGCCTTCGCATAAGCAAATCCCGCATTCCGAAGAGCCCATTGGTTCGTAGGATCTGATTGCAGCCATTGCTCACTTATTGCCAACGCTTCGGCATACATCCCTTTTTCGAGGTAGGCTTGGCTCAGGTATAGACGCCCAACTGGGTAACCGGGTTCGAGATCGTAAGTTATCTTGGCTTCCTCCATCGCCTTGTCATTCTGACCCGCAAAAAAATAGGCCGCTGCTAGATTTCCCCTTATATTAATACTTAGCGGTTCCAGCTCAAGTCCGCGCTTTATTTCGGCAATTCCTTCCCCAAACCGACCAGTTGGGACTAGATATATTTGTCCGTAATGAAAATGCGCCGCGGAATTATTTCCATCGAGTTCGATCGCACGTTTGAATAAGCGTTCACCTTCGACCCAATTGAAATCGTAGATGATCTCGGAATAGGCCAAAAACGTGAGGGCCTCAGGCAGGCTCGGGTCGATCTCAAGGGCTTTCTGCGCCGCGGCCTTGCCCTGGGGCCAAGCTTCTTTCGGTGAAAGATAAGGATAGGCTGGCATCCCCAAATATGTTTCGGATAGCCGCGCATACGCCAGTGCGAATTTTGGGTCTAGTTTTATCGCTTGCTGGAAGTACTCGATGGCCCGGAGCATTTCGTCTTTCGTCCGCTTACCGAGGCTGTACCGGCCTCTCAGATAAAGCTGATATGCATCGTTGTTGTCAGTGTAGCGCTTGGTGATGCCTTTGTTGTCGTTGCCAGCTAGTTTCAGTTGCAGTTTCTCTGCGATAGTTGTGGCGATTTCACGCTGCGTCGCCAGCAGCTCTGACATCTTCCGTTCATACTGCTCGCCCCAAACGGACTTGTTGTTTTTCGCATCAACCAACTCGACGGTGATGTTGAGATTGTCGCCTCGCTTGACCAGGCGTCCGGTCATGACCGCATCCACTCCGAGTTCGCTGGCGATCTTCGTTACTTCCGTATCCTTTCCCTTATATCGCATGACTGAACTGGTAGGGCTGACCTTCAAGCCGGGTAATTGCGACAAACGGAAGATCAAAGACTCTGCCAAACCGTCAGACAAGTAATCCGTATCGGCATCGCTACTTTTGTTTTCAAAAGGCAGCACAGCGATGGAATTGATCGGTTCGGTGCCTCCGGCTGATCCGCGGTTATTGATCCACCAGTAACCTGCGCAGGAAACCAGAACCAGCAGAATCGCGAGAGCAATTCCAGCGGTAACTTTATGCTTCTTGATTCCGCTTACGAAATATTCAGCACTCGACACGGCCGAAGGTGTCGAGCCAGATCCCACGAGCGAGGACTGAGAGGTTGAGCCGCCACCAGTGCTGAGTGCTGTGGCGCTACTGACTGGCTGCGGCACAGTGGTATCAATGCCCGCCCCTTCAAGATCGCGCCGCAATTCTCGCAGTTCAATTGCTACGTCTTTGATCGTCTGGTAACGATCGTCTCGATCCTTCGCCGTACACCGCCGCACGATTCTTTGGAGATCATTGGGCGCATCAGGACGGAAGTCGTTGATAGGAGGAGCAGGTTCACGGATAATCTTGTTAAGCGTATCAATCGCGTCTGTCCCCGCGAAAGCTTGTCGGCCGGTTACCGCCTCGAACAAAATGCAGCCGAACGAAAAAATATCGGAGCGCTGATCGATCTCTTTGGTTTTCCCTTGGGCTTGCTCGGGCGACATATAGCCGACCGTGCCCATCACTGTGCCGGGACTCGAGTGCTGCGGCATCATTGCCGTTGCCACCTCGCTTGAGTTCCCGCCGGGAATCGGTCGCGCCTCGACCAACTTGGCCAACCCGAAATCCAAAATCTTAGCGTGCCCGTCACGCGTAATCATGATGTTGTCGGGTTTCAGATCCCGATGCGCGATGCCGGCTGCGTGAGCTTTAGCCAATCCTTCCGCTGCATGCTGCAGATAGCGCAACAGCGTTCTTAAATCAGTCTGTTCCTGATGGATTTTTTCGCGCAGCGTCACTCCGTCAACAAACTCCATGGCGATGAAGTTCACACCGTCGCTTTCGTCGATTTCATGGACGGTGGCGATGTTTGGATGGTTGAGCGCCGCTGCCGACTTCGCCTCGCGGACGAATCTCTCCAAACGATCGCGATTCGCAGCAAGGTCGGGAGGAAGAATCTTCAGCGCAACTTTTCGATCGAGTTTGGTGTCCGTGGCCAAATACACCTCGCCCATACCACCGGCGCCGATGGGTTTCACGATTCGATAACGGCCAAGGAGTTGACCCGCTTCCAATAGCGGCTGACTGTTAAGAATCATCTCCGCAAAGACCCCAGCGGCAGGCTGCGCCATAAACTCTGAGAGATTTGAGTCGAGTAGGCTTTCGACTTCAACACGCAAGTCATGATCGTCACCACACGCCTCGTTGAGAAATGCGGTCCGCTGCGACGGTTCGCGCAGCAAAGCCTCGCCGAAAACTTGCTTGATTTGTCGCCAGCGTTGCGGGGTCATAAGCGGAGCACGGCTGCCAATTCTACTGGTCTTGGGTTCGGTAGGCGAGTTTTGTAATCATCAAGCTTGTATTGCCGGCCAATTTCTGAGGGACTAGACATCGTGAATTCAAAGCACCAAGTCTGCAGGCCTTAGGGTTGTCGAAAGGATTACCGAGAGTTCAGTTGCTGATTACAAGGTTGGTGATGATGAGGGCCTTTGAAATCGCTCAGGGAAATTGTTTTATTGAGATTTTTCTTAATGAGAGAACTGACGCAACGAAGTGAAACTCCGTAGCGCGAATTGGTATCGAACGAGGATTGTCCCTAAGTTATTGAATGGTTGGTGCCGAGGGCGGGAGTCGAACCCGCACGTCCTTACGGACAACGGATTTTAAGTCCGCAGCGTCTGCCATTCCGCCACCCCGGCACCGGGCCACAAAAATAGCACGTGACTTCGATGTCACCAAATACGCTTAAGTCTCAAACCTCTCGATCTCTTCCCTGCTTCTTTTCTCTTGATAAATATGCTTCCTATGACCTAGCTCTTCTCTGCGTCTCTGTGCCTCTGCGACTCTGCGTTGACATGTAACGAACGACCAGGTTCAACGCCGAGACACACAGGCGCCGAGACGCACAGAAGAATCTCAAACACTCACTTGGACCTTGACACACCCGACTGACAGGATTAGTTTTCGGTGATCTCGAACAGTTAACAGAACTCTGAATCCTTTCACTTACGACGCTGGTGTGGTCCATGTCTGATTCTAGTGAAGTCGAAAAAGAACGATCGGTGGCGGAATTGCGGCCCGGCGATCATTATCGCTCAGTGGCTGAGGCCGCCACGGATGCGATCATCACTATCAATTCGCACAGCACCATATTGATCGTTAATCCCGCTGCCGAGAAAATTTTTGGCTACTCGACCGATGAGATGCTTGGCCGCCAACTGACGATGTTGATGCCACAGTATCATCGTCATCTTCACCGTGAAGGAATTGCTCGCTACCTGCAAACCGGACACAGGCACCTGGAGTGGGGCGCCGTGCAATTACCTGGGCTACATAAAGACGGGAACGAAATTTCGCTGGAAATATCCTTTCTGGAGTTTAATAAAGACGGGCAACGATTTTTCACCGGCATCGTTAGAAAAGTTCTCGAACGCAATCAGGATCTTGCGAAAGACCAGGAGTTGATGTCGGCCATCGTCAACCAAACGAGCGTCGGTATCTCGGTAATCGATCTAAAAGGACGTTTTACGTTTGCGAACGAACGATACTGTCAGCTCGTCGGACGCACTCGTGAAGATTTGTTGACGACGAGTATGTCGGATATCACTCATGCAGATGATTTGTCAGACTTCCAAACGAAGTTTGCTGGTGTGTTAGATCATGGAGATAGCTTTGAGATCGATAAACGCTGCGTGCGTCCCGACCGTACCTGCTTTTGGGTGCATGACGCTTTTAGCATTCTCCGGAACTCAGCTGGAGCGTCGATTGGGGTTATGTCTGTGACAATGGATCTGACGAATCCATCGAGCAAGGACACTCTTCTCGGTAGTTTGTGAATTTCGGATTGGCCAGCACCGAAAGTAGCCTCTAAACCACCAACGGTAGTTGGTGGATACGTTCAGATCCTTTCTACACCAAAGCTCTTCTATCCTCCGGCGCGCTCCACGCGCAACATTGAGGGACACGGTATCCGTAGAAAGGATCTGAACCATCCACCAACTGCCGTTGGTGGTATTTCGACTGTAGGGCAAAGCCGTCTTCATTAGCTAGTCTGCCACTCGTAACAGCGTCTTGATCCAGGCGGCCCTGATGATAGCCACACTTTAGTGACGTTGGTCCTACACTAAAACTTCCTCCCGGAATTCTCTATCTTCTTCCGACAAGGAGGACCTCTCAAATGAAGCGACTAATTTTGCACCTGCTTATCGCCACACTCACCTTCACGTTTGGACTAGGTACCGATCGAATTCTGAATTCCAAAGCATCTAAGGCACCTATGCCCGAACCTCAAAAAGTAGAAACCTATACTCCTCAAGTCACAACCATGCCTACGGTTCCTGTTATTCCCGTTGCTGTTTATCCTGAGACACTGCCTCGGCAAACACTGATCTTCGACTACAACCCTAAGCGCTTCGACCCTAACGGGGTCTATTACATTCTTGGTCGCAAACCCAAAGAGTTTCGCGAACTTGAGTCTATCGATTTGTGGTCAGGTGGAATCGATGACGAATTGTCCGGAGGTGTCGATATTGAGACATATTCAAAAAGCACCTATGAGGGGCAACCGGGAATCTTTGTTTACGTGACGGACAATCGTTTGTTCTTCGTCACGTTGTCGCCTTCTGATGATGGATTTTCTTACCGGTTTGACGGCGAATTCCTCACGACCAATCTGCTCGCAAAGGCCGGCAAAAAAGAGGCGGTAGTCAGAGGAACTCTTACAAAAACGAAGCACGGACGCAAAGTCGCAGAGAGCGTCGTTAGCTTGCGCATGGAAAACCACATGGGCTGTTGAGATCTAAGAGAGTCGTCTAGCCTCCCTTCTCTGCTTCTCTGCTTCTCTGCGTCTCTGCGTCCTCTGCGTCTCCGCGTTGACCTTGATGTGAAACCAGATTCAACACAGAGACGCCGAGAACGCAGAGACGCAGAGACGCGGAGAAGTGACACACCCTCCCGCCGCACTCTAGCGTTATCCCTCCAACTTCGCTAACATCTCGACAAATTCAAACGTGAAGCGGGTAGTACTCCCATCGTTTCGAATGCTATCCCCCAACTCCATTCTTCAGAATCGGTATCGCGTTATTCGATGTCTCGGCGAAGGCGGTATGGGTACTGTTTATGAGGCCATCGATCAGCGCGTGAGTTGTGTCGTAGCACTCAAAGAAACTCTGATGGCTAAAGATGCCGACTCCCACAGAGCCTTTGAACGCGAGGCATCGTTACTCGCAAATCTCCGTCACCCCTCGCTCCCCAAAGTAATGGACTACTTTGTCGAGAATGAAGGCGAGTTTCTGGTGATGGAGTTTATTCCCGGACACGACCTGGCCGAGTTGTTAGCTTTACGTGGTGGTCCATTTCCGCAAACTACTGTCCTCGGATGGGCCGACGACCTGTTGAGTGTGCTCGAACACCTGCATGGTCTAACCCCACCAATTCTCCATCGCGACATCAAACCCGCAAATCTCAAGTTAACCAAACAAGGAGAAATATTCCTGCTCGATTTTGGTCTCGCTAAAGGCGCTGCCGGGCAAATGCTCACACTCGAGACCAGCAAGAGTGTTCACGGCTACACTCCCGTCTACTCTCCGCTCGAGCAGATTCATGGTCGCGGGACCGACGAACGCAGTGACCTCTATGCTCTGGGCGCAACTCTCTATCAACTCCTGACTGGTAAATCACCCGTCGACGCTCCCACGCGCTTTACGGCAATTGATGACAACTTACCTGATCCACTGCGAACCGCTCATGAAGTTAACGCCGATGTTCACCCAGCGGTCTCGGAACTAATTAGAAGTTCGATGGGTGTGAGTCGACGCTTTCGTTTTGCGAGTGCTAAAGCTATGCATATGGCGTTACATAACGCGCGAGCTCAATTAGGACCAGCTGCCCAAACAGATCGCGAAGCGGTCGCTGCAAAACTTTCACAGGAAGCAGAACTGCGACGCGCGGAAGAGCAGAGACGAGAAGAGGCCGCTCGTGCAGAAGCCGAGCTGCGACAACGACAACTTGAAGAGGAGAAACGTCAGGAAGAGCTTCGAGTGAAGGCGGAGAAGGAAGCCCAAGAAAGACAAAGAGCTGAAGCCGCCACGCGAGCAGCGGAAGAAGCCAACAGGCGTCGAGTTGAAGAAGAGAGACTCGCGCGTGAACGACTTGAAGAGGAAGAAGCGACCAGACAGTCTGCTGCTGTTACACAACGAGCGCAAGTATTTGAGAATGATAGTAAGGAAAAAGCCGGAAACGAACCCGCAGTCAAGACCATCAAAGCAACCTATCCAGTTCACACCGGGCCAATAGATGTATCTCCAGTGCCGGCTGAACCTAAACCGCGAAACTCCTTGGTGCGGTATGTTGTAATTGGGATTGTCTCGATTTTCTTACTCGCCATTGTAGTAATTGTGGGGGCGACGTTCTTGAAGAACTCAAAGACAACTACCAATGAGGTAACACAATCAACTGTTAGCGCCACAACTCCTGCTGCTGGTCCAACAACTCAGGCTCAGGCGGGGATGGTTTACATTCCTGGGGGACAATTCACAATGGGACGCGATGATGGCGATGAGTTTGAACGACCGGCACATCAAGTCACTGTCAAACCTTACTTCATCGACATCGACGAAGTTACAAATCAACAATACGAACAGTTTGTAAACAAAAGCGGACATGCTGCTCCAGTTGGTTGGACCGGTAAACGCTCTCCTCCGGGTAAAGAGAATTGGCCCGTCACAAATGTCACGTGGGATGATGCAAACGCTTTCGCGAAGTGGGCCGGCAAGCGTCTACCCACTGAGGCAGAATGGGAATTCGCTGCTCGTGGTACTGACGGGCGACGCTACCCATGGGGAAATGAATGGCAGGACGGATTAGCGAACGCTGCTTCAACAAGTAAATCGCTTACTCCGGTCGGGAACTTCAAGGGCAAATCACCATTTGGTTTAGACGATATGGTTGGTAACGCCTGGGAATGGACCGCCGATAAATTGTCTCCTTACTCGGGAGGACGAATTACAGTTACTAATCCCGGCGTTGATATGCGCGTGATTAGAGGCGGCAACTTTCAAAGCGACAAGAATTCGGCGAGTACAACCTACAGACGCGGATACCCGGCCCGCGGCAACTTTGACCGCGGAAGCACAGGTTTTCGCTGCGCTAAGGACGTCAGTTGAGGTTGGCATGAAAACTCCATTTATCATTTGCGTGATCTCTCTTCTTCTATCCATTCATCCCTCCAAGGGTGTCGCCTTTCAAGGCCCCGGAGGCGAAGTCATCAATCGTCCTTCACCGCCCTCGGCGCCAGTTAATAATCGCCCGCCTCCTATTAATAACAGCGCTGCTCTGCGTGCGGAACAAGCTGCTCGTGCTAAACGAAAAGCGGCGATCGCTGATCAGGTTGAACTCGCTGTCAAGAATGGCAACAAAGCGATGGATGACTATATGTTCGACCAATCGAAAAAACAGCTACTTGTTGAGGCAGAGTCGAACTACAAGAAGGCTGCTCAGCTTAAACCAAATGACTGGCGTGCTTACTCAGGTCTCGGCAATCTGTACTATTGGGCAACTCGACTGCCGGAGTCCGAGGCGGCATACAAGCGAGCAATCGCACTAAACCCCAGAGATGCTGAGCTTCAGAAATTACTTGCGCGTAGTTATAGCGGGGACATCAGTCGAACGCCTGAATCAGACGTGGCGGCTCGAAAACAAAAGTCCGAGCAAGAATTGCTGGCGTTGAAACGCGCAGCTGAGCTTGATCCCAGCCCCGGTACCCGCTTACGACTTGCCGAAGCATACGGCTACCTCAAAATGTACGACCAGGCAATCGCAACGTACAAAAGCATTCTTGCAAACCTACCAACTAGAAATGTTAAGAGCCTTGATGAGCTTCTCGATATTCACACCAACCTGGCTCGCACTTACGAAGACGCCGAGCGTTATCCGGAAGCAATTGCAGAATACAAGGAAGCCATTCGTCTGAAACCTGATTGGGCTATCCAATACAATGCTTTAGCTCGAGTTCTGGTAAAAGCAAAGAGATATTCAGAAGCAATCGAAGCCTTCAAGAAGGAGGATCAACTTCACCCGGAAAGAGGCTCTGAGTTGCGAATTGGTCAGGTTTACGCGGAAGCTGGTGAATATGACAAGGCAATAGCAATCTTCAACGGCTCTGCGCTGGAAAGACCTGATGATTGGGAACCGATTGCATCACTAGGTTACGTTTACTACTTGCAAAAGCAATACGCCAAGAGTCTGGAACAGATGCAGCGAGCTTTGCGGCTTAATCAGGATATACCAGGCCTCCGATACTACAAGGGTGTGGACCACTTGATGTTGGGCCAAAGAAACGAAGCGTTACAAGAGTACGAGATACTTAAAGTAAAGAGTCCGGGGTTTGCACAGAAGCTCAAGATTGAACTCGACAAACAGAAGTAGCATTACAGTCTGCTTCTCTGCGTCTCGGCGTTCTCTGCGTCTCGGCGTTGAAGTTTTTCGGACCTTCAGTTCAACGCAGAGACGCAGAGAACGCTGAGACGCAGAGCACTGACAATAAAGGAACTCACACACCTCTAACCCTCGTCTAACATCCATGAACCTGGTACGACGCGATGGAACGCACATTGTAATAAGACAGATTCCGTTCTTATTCTTGTTCATTGGCGGACTGTTTAGCCTTCCACTACTCGGTTACTCCCTGTTTCATATCTTCGGTGGCACTCCAGCCGAGGGGAAATATTTCACTCTCTTCTTTGGTCTGTTGATACTTTGGCTGTTTTTGGAATTCGTTGCTACGCGAGAACGAATTGATATCGATTTGGACAAACAGGTATTGACACGCACTGTTAGTGGAGTGTTTAGGCGCTCTCAACGCTTGATCGATCTGCGTGATATTGAATCGATTGGAGTCGAACGGAAGTCGGACTCTACCGGGGCGAGAAGAAATAAGCGTCAGTACGTTTATCTATATGGGAAGAGCGGCCCCCACCTAATGAACAGTCCCGAAAAGGTCTACCTGAACCATAGCAAGCTCGGAAAACTCATTAGTGAAGTCACCGGTCTCTCGTTCAAGGAGCGCGACGCAGACAATCAAATGTAAAGCCAAACCAGACGACTCAATAGGAAGTAAAGCAAAGCAAACCCTCACATCCTGGCAATTATTCTGACTCATCATGGTGCCTTTGGATCAGGGAGAAAGAGGACACAATGAGTAAATGCCTTCGACTCTCCCGCAATCTTACAGGCTACTGGCATCTTACGTGGTTGTTACACTCATGCTACAAAAGAACTTGCTTTTTCCTTCCAGCACGCTTGCACGCCGAGAAGTAAGCCCAGGACCAGGTAAATTAGCTGCGAACGTTAAGGACCACCAGGCAAGCCACTGGTCTAAAGTGTCCCACCGACCTAGGCCAATGTGTCGTCAATGTGAAAAAATTATGTCGTCGAAAAAAGTCAATTGACGCCTATACATCGCAGGTGTATTTTCCCCAGCACAAACTCGCTGCATTAAACATTCGCATCCCCCACCCGACGATTAAGGAAATCGATATTGTCGTAAGTAGCCAGCCTGACCTATCTCATGAATTGACAAAATCAATGAGTAAACTGCACGACTTTCGATTTATCGATGCTTGGCCGAGAACGATTCTGGTCGGTGCCTTAAACTGCAGCGACCCTGCCACAACTGCTGATCAGCCTCGAATAAACATGGAGCCAACCCCTTCGTAAGAAAGAGGTTCGACCTATCTCAGGTAAGGAGGAGAAGTCCTATGAGAAGAACAACCATAGTCATACTGTCGCTCTTATATCTATTTAGTTTTTCGGCTACTCAGGCTCGAGCCGACGTAGTCACAATTGTTGTCACGTCAGCTGCTGGACAGACTCCAGCGTCTATCCAGAGTGCGGTTGATTCGTTTCGAACAAGTGTGGGAACTCCCAACAACGCCAACGCTCCAGGACCACTTTCCGGCGGACGCCGTGAAATCAATTGGGATGGCGGAGGAGCGGCGACCACTCCAGCGGGAACACCATTTAACGGATTTCAAGTGATACGCGGCGCGCTGTTCACGACCGGCGGCACTGGCTTCGTGCAGGCACCTCCCGACGGTCTGGCCGCGACTTTCAACAATGGTTCATATAGCACCATTTTTCAGACATTCAGTCCTGCAAGACTGTTTGCCGTGGTCGGTAGTAACGTGATGGATGTTACGTTTTCGGTGCCTGGTTCACCCGGTATACCGGCGACGACGAGCGGTTTCGGCGCGGTCTTCGCTGATGTTGATATTGCGAACCTGACTACTCTGGAGTTTTTCGATTCGAACGACATCTCACTCGGCACCTTCGCCTCCCTGACGGCTGATGGCGGGCTTTCGTTTTTGGGTGTTACGTTTGGTGTACCCATTGTGTCGCGAGTGCGGATAACGCTTGGCAACTCGGCACTTGGTCCAAATGATCAGGGTGACGTGGACGTGGTTGCAATGGACGACTTTATCTATGCTGAACCACAAGCGGCGGTGCCTGAACCAACGACGCTGATTTTGTTCGCGACTGGACTGGCAGGTTTGGGCATTCGAGCGCGTAAGAGACAAAAGTAGATCACTACGCTGGGCCATGGGGTGGAGGCTGGCCATCCGATGCCTCACTACGGCGCAATGTGTTGGTCAAGAATTACTTTGGCGGCCATTCGATGTTCACGGAAAAGGCGACGTTGAAAGAAATGTCGAGTGACATCAGAGAGCTCATTCGCAACACAACGCCTGCAAAGCGCCCCACTCCATCAGACAGTGAGGAGTATAGAGCGGTCTCGCGCCAAGAGTAGAAATCCCACCAATGGCAGTTGGATCGTTTCGACGAAGAAGCCATCAATGTGTTTGGCGCAAATCCCAGCTATTGCAGAGAGTGTGTAAAAAGGCGGACACCACCGGCTTCAGCCGCGTGGAGGCTCAATTTTTCCCTAGTCAATGCCTGATAGATTATTTGGGAGACACCACCGACTTTAGTCGCGTGGCGTTTCAATCTCTGCCATTTACTTCAGTCGTATAGGTCGAAGTTGAAACTCCACCCGACTAAAGTCGGTGGTGTCTCCATGTAATAAGTGACTCGGAATAGCACAAAGTTGATGCTCCACCCGGCTAAAGCCGGTGGTGTCCGACTTTTGACACACCCTCGGCTGTTCGTGGATGGTGACTTTTGCGCCTGGCCTGGTAGTGATTGGGATGGGCATGCCCTTCTGAAGAAAACAACATAAAGATCATACCGGTGAATTTCAGACCTCGAAGTCGTCAATTTGTGTCGTTAACGCGACCATTTGTTACAAGGACGAATAGAAATTGCGACGCCCCTGCGAGGATTGCGGTCTCTAATGTTCGTGTTTCCCGATAACGCAATTGACGAGTCACAGTTGAAGAACAAGAAGGGGGAATTTTATGGCACCGAAAGCGGCGACAGCACCAAGCGGAAACACTTCGAGTATGTTCAAAGACGCTCCGGCTTTTTCAAGCTTCTCAGTCAAGGACATAAAAACCGCCAAGAAGTTTTATGGCGATACTCTCGGTCTTCGCATCTCTGAAACCAAGGAGGGATTGGAGTTAACGCATCCTACAGGGAACACTGTGTTTCTTTACGTAAAGCCAAATCACAGCCCGGCATCATTCACCGTTCTAAACTTTCCGGTAATGGACATCGATGAAGCAGTTGATAATCTCAACCAACTTGGGATCAAACTGGAACGATACAATCAACCAGATTTGAAGACTGATGAAAGAGGTATTTTCCACGGTCCTCATGGGCCAACCATTGCATGGTTCAAGGACCCTGACGGCAATATCTTGTCGGTAGTTGAAAGGTAAACTGATTGAAGGGGCGGCCCTCGGTGGCCGCCCTTTTTCATCTCCACGAGGGCTTGGTGACTGTATGACCATTGAACAAGTCCTAATCGCAAAAGCGGAAATGCTTATTCGGAAACCGGTCGCCGAAGTATTTGAAGCTTTCGCAGATCCCGCTATCACGTCGAAATTCTGGTTCACAAAAGGGAGCGGCAGGTTAGAACCCGGAAAACAAGTTAGATGGGACTGGGAAATGTATAACCAGTCAGTTCAAGTCCAGGTAAAGAAGGTCGAGCCAAACAGACGCATCGTCGTTGAATGGAGTGGATACGACAAACCAACAACCGTTGAGTGGAACTTCACTCCTCATGAAAACAACACAACGTTTGTCAGTGTCACAGACTTTGGATTCAGCGGTGACCTCGAAGAAGCAGTTAAACAGGTTATTAGTTCAACAGAAGGCTTTACTATTGTCTTAGCAGGAGCGAAAGCATATCTGGAGCATGGCATCCAACTCAATCTGATCGCCGATCGCTTTCCAAAAGAATCATAAGACCGCTGGACCAGTAACCTGGGAGTGAGCACAGCTTTGCCTCAGAAGTCCGATTAGCTAGACGAGTAGCGCCAAAGGCGCGGAATATGAAAGCCAGGGGCAATCCCGATTCATCGGGAGTCGCCCCTGGAACAAGTCTCGGCAATTTAGGCAGCACTGAAAGTGCGAAATATCATTACTTTTGAGCCTAAGTCATTACGCTCTTTCAGAGCTGCGCAATGGAGTCTTACCTACCCAGGAGCGACTCCCGATGAATCGGGATTGCCCCTGGCTTTCATATTTCCGCGCCTTTGGCGCTCCTCGTTACGCTAATCAGACTTTTGAGGTAAAAAGCCAGTCAGCACAGTAGGGACGGGAATAGCAAATTCACCTCGCGCTTCTCAACCAACCTTGGGAGCTACTCTTAGTCGATTTCCTTAGAAGTTCAAAACGCCTGGCACTCAGCTTCCAGTAGAGGAGACCATATGGACGACGATCTCAGCGTAAAGTGGACTCTCGCAAACCCGCTCACAATCCAAACCGATGACAAAGGTGAATCCTGGCACGCTGGTGCAGCTCGCGACCTGGTTGCTCTCGACGAAGATCGTATCCTTGTCGCAACTGATACGGGCGGTGTTTGGATGGTCCATCGAGACGGAACATCCTTGGCAATCGCCGACGTTGACCAGCCCGACTTCTGGTGTATCACTGCCGGCCCTTATGGCAACGATCATTTCTATGCCGCCGGAACTAAGCTCTATCAAACCGATATCTCTAAGAATCTTCCACTGTTATCGTGGCAGGAAATAGCTGTATCCTGGCAGGAGAAGGATCTCCTCCTAAAGCCCTGGACCAACTATCCAAACGCAATCTATCGAGTTCTCGTTCTCCGCGAAGATAAGAAGATCGTTTTAGCGACTAGTGATGGAGTAGTTTGGGCTGACATACCGCCCGCGCCTGAACGACCCGGAAGCTGTCTGTCAATACTTCTCTCAATCCTTCTTGGGGGAAGCAAACCTTCTCCACCTCCCGTCTACAACTGGAAGTTGGCAGTTGGCCTGGATTACGCAAAGCAGGGTTATCTGGGACTTGCGGCTGGACCACCACGACGGGGTGAAGTAGACCGCACGATAAGTGTGGCGTCGTGGGGTCATCTGGAAAATAAAGTTACGGAAGCTGTTGTTTTCTACTTCGGCGAGTGGCAAGGTTCGGATCTTGTCATGAAAAAATCAGTCATGACGACCGTGGAAGGCATCGACAACTCGAAGGCGCGCGCAACCACCATGGCTTCGTGCGCGGCTCAGTCGCAGAGGATGTACGCAATTAGTTCCGACGATAACGGCTTCCCATTAATGATGTGGAAATCCGCTGACGGTGGTCGACAATGGGAACCATTTAGTTCGAATCTCGTCAAACCTAACGACAAGACTTTTGCGATCGCAGCTGGGAATCAAGGTAATTCTTCAGGCCGGCCGTGTAACTGCATCGCGGTCTCACGCAATAAACCTGACACTATAGCCGTTGGCTGGAGAGTTGGAGGATGGTTCATATCAGAGGATGGCGGCGGGAAGTGGTGGCGCACAGATACGGAAGAATCAAAAAACACACACGCCGACGTGCATGGAATCTATTTTGATCCAACTGACTTCGCCGGTGAAAGAATTTTTATCGCTCATGACGGTGGTGTCAGCATGGCGCCAAAACTCGGCGCAGATCCCACACTCTTTGAAAGCAAGTACAACCGTCAACTCGCTACGTTACAGTTCCAGACAGCTCCGTCGAGAATGTTTTTCGGTGGCGCTGCAGCCAATCCAGCAAAAGATGGAGTGATGATTGGTGGACTACAGGACAATGGAGTCGTTACTTCTTCGATCCAACCAACGATTGAACCATGGGTAGAGTTTGATAGTGGCGATGGTTTTCAATGTACCTTCATGAGGCATGGTCAAGCGCTCTATAACAATAATGACGAAACGATCAAGCCTCAAATAGGAATCGTTCGTCATGCATTCTGGAGCGTATCGCCCAAGACCCTCGCCCTACCAGATTACATTCCAGTCTGGAAAGACGATCCGCAGATGCCATTTCCGTTAGGGTTATCTGAATACCCACCCGAGACTGTCGTTTTCTCCCCGGTACCAAACTCAGGTTGGACAAATCGCGAGGGTGAACCAATGTTTGCGGTAGCCGGGAAGCGCTCGAGTATCTACGGACTCTTTTATTCGGACATGGGTACAAAAGCGCACTGGGAGTTTCTCGCGCGCTTCTCGCTAAATGAGTTCTTAAGCGAAGACGATATCAAGAACAAGAACTGGGAGCCGTGGTCCATTTCAGCCGTAGCGTCCCTTGATGGCTCAATAATCTATATCGGCACAAAAGGTGGGCGACTAATTGCATTCGATCTACGCAATAGAGTAGGCCAGGAAATCACCGTCCCAATTAGGAATAATCCCTGGGGCGACAAAGGATCAGAGGTCAATCGCATCGTTGTAGCGCACGACCGGCTCGCTTTCGCGATTTATAACATTGGCAGGGGTCGAACACCTGGCGCGTCCTACAGTCGATACAAGAAGGGATATGTCCTGCGTATTCGAAGTCCTCATTCGGAAGTACTGAAGCCGCTTCCTGTCGAGCCTTACTATGGCATCGACGTCGCTCGCGAACGCGAAAACTTTGCTCTGTACGCGGCAACTGACAGCAATGTTTACGTCAGCCGGGATCAAGGAGATTCGGTGGGCGACACGTGGTTGAATGCCTCGCGTGGTCTACCCAAAAGACCACACTGTGGCGATCTCTCGTTTGTGAAGCAACCCAATGGGGAAAACTGGTTGTACTTGAGCACATACGGTCGTTCTTATTGGAGGGCAAGTCGATGAGTAAAGATCCTTACGCTGAGCCGATCGTAGTCATCGATGGACCCAAATCCGAGTCACCTTCGTTAGCACGTCGCACTCACGATGCCATTAAGCGACGGATTACTGAGTTGGTTGAGTCGAAATCGAATGAAAACGCTTTGCTTCGTGAAGCAGTTCGTATGCTTGATGTCTTACCATTGAACCCAGTGGACGAGGAACATTGGTATGGAGTTCGCCCTGATGGCGATCTACTTTTGTTTTCAGTGGAATCACCTTACGAAGCGCACGAAGAAACCGATCCCTGGCGTCGTGCTGCCGAGTTGAGCAAAGGGACTGAACGATTCCCTGAGCTTGAAGCACTCGTGCCGCCACCTCCACTCAGTTGCCGCACCTGTCCCAGATGCGCTGGCAGCGGTCTGGTCCGCAGTGATGGAAAAGAAGTAACGTGTATCTGCGGTGGTTTGGGATGGCTGGCACCAGTTGAAGACGAGATTGCCCGGTCAACTAAGGAACCGCCTGAAACAGCTCGTTAGCCACGAGAAGATTGTATTATCACGTCCTCTGGTCTAATCAATCCAACTCGAGAGGCGCCCGGATGCGACAAGCTAAACTTATCGTCATCACTCTGATACTCCTAATCTTCACCACTCCTAATTATGCCCAGACCAAAAGAATAGTAATCGCTGCGAGTGTCCTGCTCGATGGTCGTGGCCAGGTTATCAAGAACACTCACATTGTGATCGAAGGCTCAAAGATTGTAGCGATCGACCCCAAGGCTGGTCCTATTGATTATGACTTGCGAAAGCTGACGGTGTTGCCAGGTTGGATTGATGCTCATGCTCACATTACCTGGAGCTTTGGTAAAGATGGGAAAAATGCTGGTCCAGGTGAAACCACGCAAGAGGCCGCATACAGCGCTGCGGCAAATGCCTGGGTAACCTTGTTAGCCGGGTTCACTACAATTCAAAGTCCGGGCTCACTTAATGACATACCACTCCGTGATGCAATTGCGCGCGGAAGTCTGCCAGGACCTCGGATTCTAACTGCTGCTGAGCCGCTACTTGGTCGTGGACCGCAAACCGGTACCCCCGATGAGATTCGCGTCTTCATAAGAAAACAGAAAGAGGCTGGCGCCGACTTAATCAAAATCTTCGCGTCTCAAAGCATTCGTCAGGGTGGCGGTATGACACTCTCACAAGAGCAACTAAGTGCTGCCTGTGATGAAGCGAGAAAACTCAATCTCCGCACATTAGTTCACGCTTACAAAGACGCCGTGCGGGTCGCCACTCTTGCAGGCTGTACGCAAATTGAGCATGGCACACTCGCTACTGAAGATGACCTGAAGTTGATGGCTCAGAAGGGTACATACCTTGATCCGCAGGCGGGTTTGGTAATTGAGAACTACTTGCGAAACAAACAGAGATACCTTGGAACGCCGGGCTACACCGAGGAAGGTTTTGCGGCTATGGAAAAGATCCTGCCGCTTAACCATCAGTTGGTCCAACTTGCTTCAAAAGTAGCGGGATTAAAGATCGTGTTTGGCACCGATGCGGTTGCCGGGTCACACGGATCCAACGCTGAAGAGTTTATCGATCGAGTACGCGACTGCGGTGTCAACCCAATGACGGCAATGGTTTCAGCGAATTCGTTGGCGGCTGAGGCAATGGGACTGTCGGACCAGATCGGTTCAATTGCACCAGGCCTGCAAGCAGACATCATTGCTCTCGATGGTGATCCATTGAAGGATATTACCGCGGTTCGGCGTGTCGTCTTCGTAATGAAAGGCGGCATTGTCTATAAGAGTCCTGGCAAGTAGGTTCGATGTCCGACAAACTTTAGTTTGTCGCTGACTTAAGTTTGTCGCTGACTTTAGTTGTAACGGACGACAAGCTAAAGCATGTCGGACAAATATTGAGACCACGGGCCTTCCGGCAATAACTTCAATCTATTTACAACTGAACCACTACGTTTTCGTGAGGAATAATGAAGTACCCTCTATTGAATATTTTGAAAGTTTGAGGAAAAAGAGATGGCTGAAAATTCATCGATACCCTATCGCACGTTGGGAAATACCGGAGTCCAGGCATCTCTTATTGGCCTTGGCGGTTGGCACCTCGGCTTTAAGTCCATCTCTGACGAGTTGAGTATCCGGATCATACGAACTGCGATCGACAGCGGTATCAACTTTATGGACAACTGCTGGGACTACAACGATGGCCTGAGCGAAGTAAGAATGGGTAAAGCTTTGCGCGATGGCTACCGGGACCGCGCCTTCCTCATGACGAAGATCGATGGTCGCAGCAAAGGAGAAGCAACTAAACAGTTGGACGAGTCGTTGCGACGCTTACAAACTGATCACATCGATCTTGTCCAACATCATGAGATCATTCGCTATGAGGATCCTCATCGCATCTTCGACGATAGTGGCGCGCACTCGGCACTACTGAAAGCCCAACAGGCCGGGAAGATCAGGTTCATGGGGTTTACTGGACATAAAGACCCACAAATCCATCTACACATGCTCGAAGTTGCGCACGAGAACGGATTTCTTTTTGATACTGTCCAAATGCCACTCAATGTCATGGATGCTCACTACCGGAGTTTTGAGAAACTAGTTCTTCCGGAGCTGGTAAAACGGAATATCGGGGTGTTGGGCATGAAGTCTCTGGCCAACGGGTTGATACTCAAATCGAACAGTGTGACCGCGATTGAGTGTCTCCAATATGCGATGAACTTGCCAACCTCTGTAGTGATTACTGGATGTGAAAGCTTGAAAGATTTGGATCAGGCGATAACCGCAGCACGTACATTCAAACCAATGGACGACGCAACAGTCTCGGAACTCCTTTCCAGGACTGTCCAACCCGCGTCGCGCGGCCGATTTGAATTGTTTAAGACGACCTCGATTTACGATGGTACTGCCTCAAATCCACAATGGCTTGGCGAAGAACCTGAGAAAGTCCAACAGGTCATGCAGAATTGAGCCGAACGCAATCGACACTTTCCTGCCACAAATCTCCTGCGGCGGTGTTTCATAACTAGACCGCCAAAAATCTGAGGAGACTCTTCATGACATTCAAATACCTGTTTAGCTTTGTAGTGAGTTTGGCTTTTGCCCTCGCAGTAGCACACTCAGAAATGTTGGCCCAGTCAACGCTTACCGGCGATTGGACTGCGTCAATCAAGGAGACCGGCGACAAGATTCACCTCAGTTTTGAACGGCGTACTGAAAAGGGCAATCGAAACCAGTCGGGGCAATCGTACGCTTTTTCGGATCTCCAGGGCTTGACCCGCGAACAAGCCGCCAGCGGAGGCGCAGTAAGATTCAGTCTAGTTCGCGAAGCAGGCAGGATCGATTGCGTGGGCACCTTTCAGAACGGTAAGGGCTCCGGCACATTTACATTTACGGGTAATGCCGGTTTTGTTTCGGCAATGAAGGGCCGTGGATTCGATTTTGAGGAAGTAGATCGTGCAAACGATGATCAGGAAGTTGAGAATCGATTGTTCGCAGCAACAACCCTGAACATCACGACGGCGCTGGCAGACGATTTGTCTACAGCTGGCCTCGGCAAGCTCCGCGTCGAGGATCTCTTCAAAGCCGCGATCTTTAAAGTCGACTCCAACTATATCCGCGAGATGAAGGCGAGCGGATTTGCAAATCTTGCTATGGAAGAACTCGTCAAGGCCCGCATTTTCAAGATCGACGCAAATTTCGTTACCGAGGTCAGCCAACTGGGTTTTGAAAAAGAACCGATGGAAACACTGGTCCAGATGAAGATCTTCAAGGTAACGCCGGAGTTTGTAGCTGAAGTGCGCAATGAAGGCTTTACTAATATCACGATTGAAGAGTTGGTTAAGATGCGTATCTTCAAGATCGATAGCGAGTTCATTCGGAAAGCCAAAGCTGAAGGCGTGCCCCTTGAAGTTGAGCGACTAGTTCAGAAACGCATCGGAGTCGGTCGGAATCACTAGAGAGAGCGCGCGCGTCAAGGGCCTGCGTGAGCGGAGCAGGCCCTTTTAGGAATTGCGTACGCGCAAAGTTATTCGACGGCTTTAGCCGCTTCAAGTATCTGCTCAGGTCTTGCACGAACCCAATAGTTCTCAGTCAGATTTACCCACCTAACAGCTCCCTGCGAGTCCAATAAGAATTCAGCTGGTCGGGATATGTCCTTACCGTTCTCGCCAGCGCCAGCATGTACTAAGTCGTAACGTTTGATTGTTTCTGCGTTGGGGTCTGAAAGAATTGTAAAGGTGAAACCGGCTTTCTGGCTGAGATCGCGGGAAACCTCTGGGCTATCGACGCTGATCGCTACCGGACGTAAACCCGCCTTCTGGAATTCACTTAAGTTCAACTCAATACTCCGCAACTCGGAGATGCATGACGGTCACCAGTAACCTCGATAGAAGATGAGCAACACACCTTTCGGTTTGGTTCCGTTCCAGGGTGAAGAAAGTAAGTCAGCGAGTGCGACCGGTTTGTTAGCGGTGTCGACGAGTGTGAATTCAGGTGCGATTTGGCCCACCTTCGGGGAGCCAGTTGAAGCTGGCAAGATGCGAGCGAAGATGAATACGGCGAATATGAAAAAGCTCAACACAACAAACGTCAAGCCTCCTAATACAGACGCGAGTATCCTCGAGCCGAGCGCTGGTTTTTCCTCTCCAGTCTTGGTGAGCTTGCGTCTACGCCAGGCTCGCCGCACACCGATCACCGCGAGAACAAGGGCAATTACAAAAATCAGAAGATTGGCCCAGGGAAAATCACGCGTGACGGGAAACCTTACGAAGAACGTGAAATAGCTAAAAAACGCAATCAAGCTGAGGAGCAATCCGCCCCAGATTTGCCAATTGATATACCGTATTTTCATCGTTTCTGAATCCTAATATTGATCTCCGAGTTATCCCATTATTCTAATTTGACGACGAACCGTCTAGTCGCCCCGACCTAGGATGCGTTACAACAAATCCTGACACTTAATCCAAGGCGGTCCGACTTTCAAGAGAGGACTCTCACAAAAACAACTAGTGAGGAGCCCGAATCAGGGTTAAACTACGGACCACACAAAAGAATCAATTGGAGGAGGAGGACCGAATGCCATCGGATAACCACGGTTCGTCTACGAAGATGGTTTGGGCTGGTAGAATCGTTAGTGCTCTGCCAGTTTTGATGTTGCTCTTTAGCGCCTCGATGAAACTCATTCGATCGCCGCAGGCAGTTGAAGGATTCACTCACTTTGGGTTTCAAAACAATGTGGTCTTGCCCCTTGGAATTGTAGAGATTGCTTGCACGGTGCTTTACATTATTCCGCAGACATCAGTGCTGGGAGCAATCTTATTGAGCGCCTATCTCGGGGGCGCTACAGCAACTCATTTACGCGTCGGCGAACCTTACTTTGCTCCAATTATTGTTGGGGTATTTCTTTGGTTTGGACTCTTTCTTCGCGACGCGCGAATTCGAGCGTTAATCCCCCTGCGAAGCTAAAATTCGAATCTATCGAATAAGTTAGTGTAACGATACCTCAACTTTTTGAGCTTTGCTTTTTGTCCCGCAAGTGCCTCAAAGCCCAGGGTTGCCACTTCGGCTGCCCTGGGATAGAAGCAATCCACAACCTTTCAACCGCACGCGGTTGAGCCCGTTTCTAATTATTGACGCAACCCTGACTCGTCGGGATTGAACTCTCTTGCTTCAGTTCTTAGGGTTGCCACTTCGCCAACCTTGGACTTTGACGCACCTGTGGGGCAAATTCTATTTTTCAGATTATTCAACGTCGCCTCCCATCACATTGACCGGACTGTCTCGGTGCGTTTTTGCGCGTATTACCTTAAGGCGGTGCAACGCATCGCTGAGACAATTTGGCTGGAACCTTAAGGAGGTGTTCCACAAAATGATGGAGAGATATACCTATCAGTCTGCCTTGTCAGCTTCGGAGAATGGACGTTGGAGACTTGAAGACATCATCGGAGATGGCAAGCGACTAGACTTTGGCAAACCGTTCATGCCCGAGTCACTCGCGCGGGTCGAACCGCTCGCCTTTCTGGATCGACGTGAAAAATTGATCCTGAATCAGATCAGAGGCAACGCTTACTTATCTATCTTCGGATTAGTGGAGGAATTCATTCTTCCCTTCGTAATAGATCATGCGAGACCTCAACTTCAAGGCGACGATTATCGCGTTCGCGCTCTCCTGCAGTTTGCCGGTGAAGAAGCTAAGCACATTCAGCTGTTCAAACACTTCAGGCAGGAATTTGAAGAAGGCTTCGGTACTTTTTGTCCTGTGATCGGTCCACCAGAGGCGATCGCAAGTGTAATACTTGCGCACGATCCTCTGGGTATTGCGATAACTACGCTACACATCGAATGGATGGTCCAAGGCCACTTCCTTGATAGCATCAGGGACGATCACGATCTGGATCCACAGTTCAAGAGTCTATTGAAGCATCACTGGATCGATGAGGTGCAACACGCTAAGCTCGACACTTTGATGATTGAGTCACTAGCGGTTGGCCGTAGTCAGGAACAGATCATGAAGGGCGTCGATGAATATCTGGAGATTGGGGAATTTCTCGACAACGGGTTGGCCCAGCAGGTCGAACTTGATCTGGACAGTTTCGAGCGAGCAACAAGTCGGCAGCTGACCGTAGAGGAAACAAAACAGTTTCGTCAGGTACAGGTTCAGGCTAATCGCTTTACGTACCTGGGCAGCGGCATGACTCATCCGAAAGTACTTGAAACACTCGGTAGTCTTGACCCAAAAGCCCGTAAGAAAATTGAGGAGATATCGGCAGCGTTCTGCTAACCGGAAAACTGTTAGTCGAACGTCGAAAGGCCACCGTACTTAAAGCGGTGGCCTTTCTATTTTGATTGAATGAGATTTATTTGACGCCTTTCACTTTCAACGTGAGCACAACTTCGTCACGTATTAGGTTATCCGCCGCGCCAGCGTAGTTGATCCCAAAATCCTTGCGATTGATCGCGAAAGTAGCGTCGACAGAAATCGTATTTCCGCTGACTGCGATGGTAGCCGGGAAAGTAATCGACTTTGTGACGCCATGTAGTTGGAGATTGCCAGTAACTGTGTGCGTAGCGCCCTTTTCTCCACCAGGCTTGATCTCGGTGGACGTGAATGTGGCCGTGGGAAATTTCGCGACATCAAAGAAGTCCGGTGTCTTTAAGTGTTTCGTCAAATTGTCGTCGTTAGCTTTGACCGAATCCGTATCGATCGTTACCTCTACGCGACTTTTCTCGGGTTGGCCTGCAAAATTTATGGCACCCGAGAATTTTGTAAACGACCCATTGTGACTGCCAGTCACTTTCGATGCGACAAACTCTATCTTGGAGTTGTCAGGAGTAATCGAATATTTCTCTGCCTGCGCAGGAGTCTGCGGCGATGCTGCCGTAGCTTCGCCTGTAACTGCCTTTGATTTGTCAGTGGCCGGATTGTTACATCCCGCAAGTAAAAGCAGTGCAGATAAGACCACAACCACGCTTAAGCGAATCATTTAGTTCTCTCCTTCAAATCGCAAACTCCAACAGACGATGTATCAGTCGCAAAGAATCTGCTTATTTTTTTTTCGGATGACCTTAGCATGACCGCTTATTGCTCTCAAAACTGTCCCGTCGTCCGTTGGGATAGTGGCTCAATCCTTACACGTTTGTTTCGACAACTGTGCGATGGAAGAAATCTGAGTGAGGCTTGCCTTGTTTATGTGCCAGTCTTTTATTGTCGGATCATCAGATTCCACGTTCGACTTACGTAACACATAACAACCAGCAAACACTCGATCCGGGCCGGTCTTAGACCTGGCGATTACGACCGCAGGGACGCTGGCAAACATACTGCCAGCCGCACCCTCGATCGGCATCGAGGGATCAACCAGAAATCTGACAGCTGCAGTGTTTGAGAACCCTCGAGCAAATAGATCGAGAGTAGTGGTTGGGCGCGACCAGTAGCGATACGCTCTCGCGTAGTCCTTCTTGTTGATCGCATTGTAATAAGCGGTGAGCATCGCGAACGGCGAATTGTCAGTGTCGTCACCCTCGTCGCTGTCGGTGTTGGCGGTAGCTGAGTTTGAAAAGTTGAGTGTGCTGCGGTCACCGTCATAGGTAATCGAAAGCCGATCATCACTGAGGCTAAACTTGTTTGTTGATCTCAAAGCCCCCAGATAATTCTGCTCCTGCTCGTTAGCTTTTGGATCAACGCAAGCACGCATCGTGCTTATCATTTGACCAAAAGTGAGAGTGTCGCCGGTCACAGTGTAAGTGCCGCCGTATGAGTTACAGCCGCTTGAACCACTCGCTCTACCATCACCGCCAAACTGCAGGGTTATCGAGGTCCCTGAAATCAGCCCAGATTCCGAACCGTTCTTCCCAAACGACTCCAGGTTCCAACGCGTATCAACGAGCTTATTCTGAGTGGCACCAACACCTTCGACCGTGAAAATCGCTAACAACAGTCCGAGAAAGCAGAGTTGAGCTATGTGACGTGTCATGAGCAACACTCCAATCGACTTATGATTTCCGGGGGGATTTACATTCTAGTCCATCTGCATCTTCGTGTCTCACTTCTCTGCTCTGCGTCTCAGCGCCTCTGCGTTGTCCATGTAACTTACGACCAGGTTCAACGCAGAGGGCACAGAGACGCAGAGACGCAGAGAGGTTAGAATGCCGGTCATGACTCAAACTTTTGATGTGGCTGTGATCGGAGCTGGAGCGTTTGGCGCGTGGAGCGCATACCAACTCCGCAAATCGGGAGCGACAGTAACTTTGATCGATGCGTACGGACCAGGGAACAGCAGATCAAGCTCAGGTGGTGAGTCGCGAATCATTCGGATGGGCTACGGTCCTGACGAAATCTACACTCGCTCGGCATTACGATCATTGAAACTGTGGCAGGAATTGTTGGCCCAGCATAACAAAGACTTATTTCGAGTCACCGGCGTACTCTGGGTCGCAAAAGGCTCAGATTCATACTCCCAGGCAACCCTCAAATGCCTCGAAGCCGCAGGCGTCCAACATGAAAAGCTTGCACTTAACGACTTGACTCTTCGCTATCCCCAACTCAAGTTTGGACCAGATGCATGGGGAATCCTGGAGACGTTTAGCGGAGTGCTACTCGCTCGGCAGGCAGTACAAGCCGTCGTTGCACAATCACGCGAAATTGGCGTCAGCTATGAACTCAAAGCGATTGTTCCACCCACTGGCAGTGGACGCCTCACCTCAGTCTCAAGTTCAAAAGGCGACCAGATACACGCAGACAAATTTGTATTTGCTTGCGGGCCGTGGCTCCCAAAACTCTTTCCAAGTTTGCTCAAGGGCTTAATTCAAGTGACACGCCAGGAGGTTTTCTTTTTTGGTGTGTCACCGGGTGATGCTTCCTTTGATCAGTCAGACATGCCGGCGTGGATTGACTTCAATGATCTCGTCTACAGCATTCCCAATATCGACGGACGCGGTTTCAAAATAGCTATCGACGCACACGGATCCGAGTTCGACCCGGATTCAGGAGATCGACTGGCAACATCTACTGGAGGACAAAACGTCAGAGATTATCTGACTCAGCGTGTTCCGGCTCTCGCCGGTGCGCCAATCGTTGAAAGTAGAGTCTGTCAGTATGAAAACACGTCTAACGGGGACTTCTTGATTGATCGGCATCCGAATTTCGAAAACGTCTGGATAGTGGGTGGAGGTTCAGGACATGGATTCAAACATGGACCAGCAGTCGGTGAGTATGTGATGCAAATGCTTTCCGGAAAGTCTGAACTTGAACCACGTTTCGGACTATCAACCAAACAGAAGCACCACGAACGAGCAGTGTATTAACTGGACGGGACTAAAAACAGACGGCGGGCACGTTTCATAACACTAAAAGTGCCCGCCTGGTCGACGCTTGGAGAAGGGGAGTTCAAGGTCTAGGACTAGCGTTGTAATCGTCTAACAACTTCTGCGCTCTGATACTCGGACTAATCAGCGCCAGTTTTTGCGACCAGTCATAGCCACTAAAAACGCCAACGACTTCTGCCTTTTGGTTGTAGACGGGACTACCGGAGAACCCATCACGACTATCGATCTTGACTGACCAATACTCCTGGTTACCCAACATGTAGTTTCCGTAAAACCTTCCATGACTAACCACCTTATCTCCGTGTGGTCTGGCAATGAGGAAGAGTTTGTCGTCCTTGCTTGGAGCCGTTTGGAAAACGGGTATCCGTGTCTCCTTCGAACTCCTGCACATCTCGAGTAACGCAAGGTCAGCTTCTTTATCAACCTTCAGGACCTTTGCTCTACAACCTTCAACGAAGACCTTCACCGCTAGTTGGTCATCTGGTCGGAAACCAAGCATTACTTTTTTAGTATTGCTGAGATTACCCGAGATAACGTGGTACGCAGTCATCACCAGGCCATTGCCAACTACAAAGCCAGTCGCATATCCATTCGGGCCAACGTCGAACAGTACAGAAATCGCGTGTTCAAGTGGATTCTGGTCTTTCTTCGTGAACTCCAACTCCAACGACAATGTATAACGCTCTTGTTGTTTGAGTACCCTGGTATTACTGCTGCTGTCAGCTACGCACTTAGGAGCCAGCAGAAGGGTCACGAGGGCCATACACGTAAGACCGCAAAGCTTACTTTTCATCTGGGCCTCCGTTTGTTCTTAGATCCGCAATGCTAATTAATCAGCCTGAAAAGCTGATACTTTTCTGGAAAGCTCTAAGACCTTCAATTGGACAGTGGGGCCAGGGACAAAGACTAAGGCTGCGTCGGCACAGCGCAATAAGACTTCAAGCCTGAAAAGGTCTGGAGCATTTTAGGTCGCCGCTTTTAGTTTCGCAATGTTTTTGCGGAGCTTAACCGCGAAAAGATTGGGAGTTCAGTTTAGGTCACTGTGCGGACGCCCGTTTTTGGCGAGTTTCAGTAATTCTCGAGTAGTCAGGATTCAGGTAAACCAACCGACCACCGACGATTGTTGCGACTGCTGCTCCATGAAAAGCGCGTCCGTGGAAAGGTGTGTTTCTGCTCTTGGACTTTGCGCAATTTCCATCAAAAACCCATTCCAGCTGGGGATCCAGAATGGTGATGTCGGCATGGCAGTTCTTCTTGAACGAACCTCGATCCGTCAGGTTAAAGATACGGGCCGGATTAGTAGCACAAAGTTCAACTAGTCTTTCAAGTCCGATTTGTCCGCTGTGAACAAGATCAAACCCCAGACCGACGGCAGTTTCTAGTCCGGTTATTCCAAAAGGTGCCTGATCGAATTCAAGGGCCTTCTCGTCCGCATGATGGGGGGCGTGATCCGTCGCGACCGTGTCTACCGTTCCGTCTTTGATCGCCTCAAGGACGGCGTTGACGTGATCCTGACTTCTCAATGGGGGGCTCATTTTCGTGTTCGTGTTGTAATCGGCAACTGCTTCGTCGGTGAGAGTCCAGTGATGAGGAGTGACTTCGCACGTTACTGGCAGTCCTTCACTCTTCGCGCGTCGTACTGCTTCTAATGCTCCACGCGTGGAGACGTGTGCAATATGGACCTTCGCACCAGTTAGTTTGGCAAGAACGCAGTCGCGAACTACGTCAACATCTTCAGCAGCAGCCGGCATTCCTCGAAGGCCGAGTATTAACGACCAGCGACCCTCATGCATTACACCGCCAGCGCTGAGTGTTGCATCCTGACAATGATCGACAACAGTTAGATCAAACCCACGCGCATATTCCATCGCTCTGCGCATCATCGCCGAATTGGGTACGGGATGTCCGTCATCGGACACGGCCACAATTCCGGCTTTCTTCATTTCCCCCATCTCGGCGAGTTCCTTGCCGCCGCTACCTTTGGTAACAGCGCCGATTGGAAAGACGTTCGCCAGTTTTGCGGCTTGTCCTTTTTCAATTATGTAGCGCGTAACGGCGGGATTATCGTTGACAGGATCGGTGTTTGGCATAGCACAAATGCTGGTCCAACCACCTGCCACTGCTGCTGCGGCCCCAGTTGCGATCGTTTCTTTGTATTCTTGCCCTGGTTCGCGTAGGTGGACATGCATATCGATAAAACCAGGCGCGACTACCAAACCGGATGCATCGAAAAGTTGTGCATCCTCGGGTAGCGCTTCACTACGATCCATCACATCGACAATCCGGCCGTCTTCAATTAGTAGATTCCTACCGGCGTTTATTTGCTGGGCTGGATCAACCACATACCCGTTAGCAATAATCACCTTCATTCTTTAGTCACCTTACGCTCTCGTTTTTGTTTCTTCACTGCACTGCTTCAGTCTCAACTGGCTCTCCTCTTCCACCTCCAGCCAGTAAATACAAGACCGCCATTCTCACCGCGACACCATTTGCTACTTGTTCAAGAATTAGCGACCGGCTGCCATCTGCAATTTCCGACGAAATCTCAACCCCACGATTCATTGGACCAGGATGCATGACGATCGCGTCCGGCGCAGCTCTTTCAAGATGTCGGGGATGTAGTCCGTAATGAATCGCGTACTCGCGCATAGAAGGAAAGAAGGCAGCGTCCTGACGTTCACGCTGTATCCGTAGCACCATTACCACGTCAGCCCCCTCGATAGCGTCTTCAATTCGCTTTTCAATCCTCAGTCCCTCTTCGACTATTTCGCTAAACTCAAAAGGTACGAGTGTACCGGGACCGCTAACGCTGACTTCAGCTCCAAGCTTCGTTAACAAGTAAACATTTGAACGTGCAACGCGTGAGTGGAGGATATCGCCAACAATCGCTACTTTGAGTCCTTTGATCCGGCCTTTATGTTCGCGAATAGTGAGAGCGTCGAGCAAAGCCTGAGTTGGATGTTCATGTGACCCGTCGCCTGCATTAACAATTGGTGCATTACACATGCGCGCGAGATGTTGCGGAGCACCGGCCATCGAGTGACGAATCACGATGCAATCCGGCGACATGGCTTCGAGGTTCCGGGCGGTGTCGAGCAGGGTTTCTCCTTTGGAAACACTGGAAGTCGACACACTCACATTGACTGCATCAGCAGATAACCGCTTTGCGGCAATCTCAAAAGAGGTACGGGTCCGTGTCGAAGGCTCAAAGAACAAATTAATGATGGTACGACCTCTAAGCGCAGGCACCTTTTTGATTTCGCGCTTGGAGATTTCCCTGAAATTTTCTGCAGTATCGAGTAAGTGGGTGATATCGGAAGACCCGAGCTCACGGATTCCAAGCAAATGGCGCTGATTAAAGGTAGTTTCCATCGTCATCTATTTGCTTTGATTACTCCATATACAAAAAAAGCGGCCAATGGCCGCTTTGTCAACCCATCTCCGAGGGTCGCTCGACGATCACCACTCCTTCTTCCTCGTCGAACTCCTGCAACATCACTTTTATTATCTCGCTCTTTTTGGTGGGGACGAGCTTGCCAATGTAGTCCGCCTGGATTGGGAGCTCTCGATGTTCTTTTCCGCGGTCGATTAAGACGGCCAGTTGGACTCTACGTGGTCTACCAAAGTCGATCAATTGATCGAGTGCAGCGCGAATCGTTCGACCTGTGTAGAGTACGTCGTCGATCAGGACAATGTTTTGGTTCTCGATGTCACCTGGCAGGTCTGTTTTGTTAACGACAGGTTTTGCTCCAACAGTGGAAAGATCATCGCGATACAGAGTTATATCGAGAATTCCTACCGGCGGTCTTGAACCCTCGAGATCCGCAATCTTATCTGCCATCCGATCCGCAAGCGGAACACCACGACGCCTGATACCGACTAGAAACAAGTCGCCGGCACCGTGATTTTCTTCGACAATTTCAGATGACAGGCGGGCAAGCGCTCGATTAATGCGCGGTCCGTCCATGATGCGTGCCTTCTCGATAAAATCCATTGGAGCGGATACTAACAAGAAGATTTTGGTGTGACAAGTGAAGCAAACTCACAGTTGCATTGATGCCCCAATGACGTTATTTGCCAGGCGGGCGCCCCATTCTTTGTAGTCCTGATTACATTAACTTTGCAGAGACTTCTTAACTTAAGAACGGTGCGCCAACTGAGGCACGCCCCTACAAGACATTTTCACCTTCTTGTCAGCGCTGAGCACCTCTGTTAGTCTGCAAACAGCTGGCCGGAATACAAGTTCCTTTAATGGTCTATCGCTCTCTGCTTCGTCCTTTACTATTCAGTCTCCCACCGGAGACGGCTCACGAATTGGCTCTCCATTCTCTATCACTACTAAATTCCAGGAGGATTAATCAGTACGTCAAAAAGCGATGTGATAATCCGTCCTTCGGTGAGTTAGTTAGATTTGGACTCTCGTTTAAGAATCCCGTCGGACTCGCGGCCGGCTTCGACAAGGATGGAATCGCTTTAGAGGCTCTGGCGGCTCTCGGATTCTCGTTTATTGAAGCAGGCACAGTTACTTTCCATCCACAGCCTGGTAATCCTCGACCCCGTCTGTTTCGTCTGCCAAAAGACCGCGCTCTGATAAATCGTGCTGGATTCAACAATGAAGGAGCAGCTTCCTTCGCTCGGCGAAGTCAAGCTCATCATCCGGATTGCGTACTTGGAGTTAGTATCGGCAAAAGTAAAATTGCACCTCTCGAAGAAGCGACCGCCGACTATCTCGCCAGTTTTGACCTGGTGTATCCAGTGGCTGATTACATCGCTGTAAATGTAAGCTCACCCAACACTCCGCAACTTCGTGAGTTGCAGCAATCTGATCAACTCTACACTTTGCTAAGCGCACTTCAATCTCGCAATAAACAACTGCAAAGTAAATACGGCAAAGCTAACTTGATGCCTTTGCTGGTCAAGCTCTCACCTGACCTATCGGAAAGCGAGCTCGAAAATATTGTTGAGGTCATTGAGCGTACAGGGATTGCTGGAATAATTGCTACAAACACGACGATTGGCCGGTCCAATCTAACTTCATCGCAGACCGAAGTTGATGCTTGCGGTAATGGAGGGTTGAGTGGCTTACCGCTTCGAGATACCTCAACGAAAATGATCACCCGGCTTTACCGTCTCACAAAGGGAAAGATTCCTCTGATAGGTGTCGGTGGCATTTTCACCGGTGCGGACGCATGGGAAAAGATTTGTGCGGGCGCAAGTCTGGTACAGTTATACACTGGCTTCATTTACCAGGGGCCCTGTATCGCTAAGAGAATCAACGACGAGCTTGCACAGATACTGAGAAACGAGAAACTTAATTCGCTGGATGAGGCGGTCGGTTGCCGCGCAAATGAAACGAATTGAATGCTAGAGGAGAATTGTGAACGCTAAGGAAAAACTGATCGTTGCACTCGATGTGCAACCAGCAGAAGCCCATCGCCTGGTCGCGGAGTTACGTGACGAGGTTGGCGTGTTCAAGATTGGTTCGCAACTGTTTACCTTAGTCGGTCCGCAGTTTGTTCGTGAGGTAGTAGATTCAGGCTGCCGGGTGTTTCTTGATCTTAAATTTCATGACATACCTCATCAGGTATCCGGCGCTGCTACTGCAGTAACAAAACTCGGCGTGTCCATGTTTACGTTACACTCTAGTGGAGGTGCTGAGATGATGCGCCGCGCGACGGAAGCTGTCGCCGAAACAGCCCAACGAGAAGGATTAACTCGTCCCAAAGTACTCGCCGTAAGTGTTCTTACAAGTATGGACGCAAAAGCGTTAGCCGAAATCGGAATAGACTCGTCGCCAGCGGAGACAGTTTTACGACTCGTGAAACTTGCCGAGGCATCAGGTGTCGATGGTGTAGTAGCTTCACCCGAAGAGACGAGGTCTATCCGGTCGGTGGCTCAGAGAAAAGAGCTTCTCATCGTGACACCAGGCATACGGTCTGGTGCGACGACAAGTACTGACGATCAAAAGCGCGTTGCTACACCAGCAGGTGCAATCGCTGCTGGCGCCGACTATCTGGTAGTGGGGCGACCCATAACCGGCGCAGCGAATCCGCTCGAGGCGGTGCGTGCGATGATAAAAGAAATGTCGCTGACCACTGTTGCCTAACGAACGGAACCGTGTTGGTTATCCCGGCGTGTAAGTCTTGATCTAAGGGGTATTTGCCCTGCTTCCGATTTGAAACTATTATTCGACGGTGAATCTCAGGTTGAAACGACCGCTCATTTCCACTCTTCCAATCCTCCTTTTTGCGCTAATACTTCCACTTTTTGCTCAGGAGAATGGCGGCGGGTCTGCCGTCCCCTTGTCTCCTGCTGCATACAAAATTGGAGAGCGTCTAACTTACAACATTTCATTTTCCAACTTTCCCAGCGTGGGTCATGTAGAACTGCAGGTCGTAACACGTGGAACCTTTTTTGGCCGTGACGCAATTCAACTAAAGGCCCATGCGCAAACGACCGGAGTCGTCAACGCAGCTCTTTATTCGATTAATAACGATTACACAACTTATGTCGATCCCGATTCAGGCCTGCCATTTCGTTCTGAAGAGATAATTCGCGACGCGATTAAGTCGACCGATTCGGTCCAGGACTTGAATCAAACCGCCGGCTCAGACGCCATACAAAAAACTTTTCCCGGCACCTACGACGTGCTTTCAGCTTTCTATCGAGCAAGAGCGCTGCCCTTAACGGAGGGTGGGGTTTATTCCTTTGTGGTCAAAGGTGAGTCCACAGACTATCGAGCGGAATTGAAAGTAACGGGACATCAGGTGATACGTACGAATGTGGGCTCGTTTAGTACCATCGTCACGCAAGTGAAGATTGACAATTCGCCGCTGAGAAATTTGAAAGTCTACTTCAGCGATGACGATCAACACGTACCAGTACTTTTGACGGGCAAAGTTAGTACTGGTCAGTTGACAGCCGAGCTCGCTGGTTCAGAATTCATCAAACCTCCACCGGGTGCTGCCACACCGACACCACCGATTGCCACAGCAACGCCTAGACCTACTCCCCGACCAACCATAACTCCACTGCCAACTGAAGTGCTCAATGACTTGCCGTTTGCAGTTGGGGAACAACTAAATTATCAAGTGTTCGTAGGTGGCAATACTACACCGATGGGGTTGGCAACATTTCAAGTGCGAGGTCTTGATCGATATTTCGATAGACCGGGACTTTTCTTAACGGTCAAAGCGCAAACCACTGGAGCCGCAGCTCGAGTCTTTGTTGCCAATGATCAGATTGAGTCCTACGTTGATCCAAAAGGGATGCTTCCCTATCGAAGCGTTTTAAACCTGGTTGAGGGAAAGCGAAGATTGAATCACACGCTAACGTTCAATCAGGAGACTGGCAGCGTGGTTAGTGACAAAGGAACACGCATCGACATACCAATAGGGACACACGACTACTTGTCGTTCTTTTATGCTGTGCGTACCTTCAACCTGTCAGCGTCCAAACGAAATGCTATTTCCATCCTGGTAGGGAACAAACCTAAGACATTATTTGTTACCGCTGAGAAACGCGAGAGTATCCAGCTCGGTGATCAGAAGATCGTCGCTATTCCACTCACCTTAACTACGGATGATCCCCAGAGTGATAAGTTTCGACTACGATTGTGGATCAGTGATGATCGACGTCGTTTGCCGTTGCGCATCACAGGGGCAACTGAGATTGGACCAATTCGCGCCGATCTCGTAATCCTCACCACCGCCAGTCAATAGAATCTCAATAATTATTCAGGCGTAGGAATGAAAGTCAGTACCGTCACGCGGTTGCGTCGGTCGACGATGTACCTCAACTCGTAGGGGCAATGAGTTCGTCGCGGGCAGCGATGGGCCTGGCCGCTGGCCGTGTGAAAGGATTGGCAAGATTTACCAGATGATGGATTGGATCACGCCACCGCGACTTCTCTCCTTGAAATTGAAATCTATTTTCAACTAATCTATACTCACCAGCGCGCCACTGAAGCGCTCGAGTAAAGGAAAAGGCCATGCTCAACTCATTTATTATCGTTCTCAGAGAAGGATTTGAATCCATTCTGCTGGTTGCTGTAATCCTCTCATATCTAAAAAAGGCTGAGCAAAAATGGCTAAACCCGTCAGTTTACGTGGGAATTATTTCCGCGCTCGCTGCTAGCATTGGCCTCGCCTACTTCCTTAATAAAGGTGTCGACGATGCCGTCCTCGAACGAACTCTCGGAACCACTGTCGGCGGTTATGTGAGTCAGTTCTTTGCCAATGAAGCAATGCGTGAAGCCGTACTGGGTGTAATCGCGATCATTCTGGTCGCGTCACTCGTAATACACATGTGGAGAACCGGTCCGAAAGTTCAGCAACGAATGCGCGAGCGACTATCTGCTATGTCTTCGCGAAATTCACGTGTTGCAGCCTGGGCTGGGGTGTTTCTCTTCACGTTTCTGATGATCACTCGTGAAGGAATGGAAACAGCATTGCTCTTAATGCAGGTGCGTGATCCTCAATTGGTACAGGGCGCCCTGATAGGTCTGGTGGCAGCAATTGCTTTCGCGTACGGTTGGGCGCGTTTCGGACATCTAATCAATGTTAGACGTTTCTTCCAGGTAACCGGAATCTTCCTGCTACTGTTCATGGTCCAAGTCGCAATTTACTCTTTCCACGAATTTGCTGAAGCCGGCGTCTTACCTAATTCCGAAGTGCTTCACGCCGCTACTGAGAAGTTTTCACCTGATGGCCTTTACGGTAAGTGGTTCTCGCCGCTGATGATTGGTATTTGTGGCCTCTGGCTGTTTGGGGCTTGGTTACTCGACCGAGCCAAAGACACAAACGTAACCACTGTTCCAAAGCTTGAAGGAACCAGCTAGAGCATCTTCGCAAGTTCCCGCTTTAGTAACTTTCCTGTAGGTCCTTTCGGGATCTCCGGCACAAATCGCACCATCTTTGGACACTTGTAATCCGCTAGCCGGTCCTTACAGAACGAAATAATTTCTGCTTCCGAGGCACTTGTTCCTGGTTTAAGAACTATAAAGGCCGCGACTTCCTCGCCATAGAGTTCGTCCGGCATTCCAACTGCCGCAGCAGCTGCAACACCGGGATACTGATATAGGACTTCATCAATCTCGCGCGGGTAAATGTTCTCGCCTCCGCGTATGATCATGTCTGACTTGCGGTCCACGATAAAAAAATACCCATCGGCATCTCGATAACCTATGTCACCTGTGTGAAACCAATCGTTTCTAAACGCCACTGCCGTTGCGTCCGGATTCTTGAAATAGCCTTTTAGGATGTTCTGGCCTCGTAAGACAATCTCACCCAATGTTCCATCTGGCACTTCCCTGTCCTCCTCATCAACTACACGCATTTCGTTTCCGATAGGAAGCCCACATGAACCGGGTCGTCTACGCAAGTCTGGTGGATTAAACGTTGAGCGACAGGTCGACTCGGACAGTCCGTAACCCTCAATCACGAGACAGTTGAATGTCTCTTCAAAGCGTTTCATGACTTCAGCTGGAACGGGCGCGGAACCACACATCGCGAAACGAAGTTGATCGGTACGTAGCCCAGTTGGAATTCCATCCGGATAGGTGCTAAGCAACATTGACAACATAGTTGCCACCGAACCAAACGAAGTGATCTGATAGTCGGAAATGATTTGCCAGAACCGCGACGCTGAGAATTTCGGACACACAACTGTCGATCCGCCGGCATACAAGGCCGACATAGTCGTCACCGACACTGCATTCATGTGAAAGAGCGGCATCACAGTTAACAACCGATCCGCGTCATTGAAACCGAGCCACTCAGTGATCTGACGAGCGTTTGAAATCACGTTGCCATGAGTGAGCAAACATCCTTTTGGTTTTCCAGTTGTGCCAGACGTGTAAATGATTATGGCGTCATCATCGGACTGAATCTCGACTGGCTGCGGTGCTTCGGAGTTGACATAGTGATTGGTGGCTTCGGCTTCCCGATCAAAAACAATAACCGCTGAGAGACTTGGGAGTTCGGGTCGAATAGATTCGATGATTGGCAAAAACTCAGAGTGGACTATAAGCGCTTTCGCCTCAGAGTTTGAGATGACGTAAGCAAGTTCCTGAGCTTTCAAGAGTGAATTGATTGGGCCAGCCTTTGCCCCTAACTGCCAGCACGCAAAATACGCAATGACATACTCGACACTGTTTGGAAGCAGCAGACTGACAACATCGCCTTGCTTAATTCCATGCGCAGCAAGCATTGCTGCAGATCGAGCAACTGTCACCTGAAATTCGCTATAGGAAAACTCACGACCGTCAGCCTCAGACAAAATGAATGTTTTCTCCGGTGTGGCGTCGGCGCGTACTCGGATTAATTCGGGAATGCTTTGCAAGTCACTTTTCACTCAATTAAGCTCCGCAGTGATTGAAAACGAAACAGGACGCAATAACCTACATCAGGTCGTTAACTCACTCAAACAGTGACGCTTCAGACGGTCGGGTCCAATACTTCGATCTGGCCTTCGTGATATATTTGCGCGCGTCGGATCATTACATCTAAGCGTTAAAATTACATCCTCCGTGAGGCTTGGTGCCTGAACCTCGGTCTTTAAAGACGGAACATTTCTATGAGCGTATATCGCAATTTTATCGGCGGCAAATGGGTAGAATCTTCTTCAAAACGCACCGCCTCTAACGTCAATCCCGCAAATACCGACGAAGTGCTTGGCACCATACGGCAAGCAACTCGTGAAGAGGCTCGAGCAGCAGTTGAAGCTGCCGCTGCGTCCTTTCGCATGTGGCGAACGACACCAGCTCCAACTCGTGGCCGAATAGTTTCAAATGCTGCCAGACTAATGGAACAGCACAAGGAGGAGTTGGCCCAACTACTAACTCATGAAGAAGGAAAGACTATTGCCGAGTCTCGTGGTGAACTCCAGCGCTCAATCAACGTCGCTGAGTTCTGCGCCGGTGAATCCCGGCGACTGAATGGGGAGACGATTCAGTCTGAGTTACCGCTGAACTTTGCTTACACGATCAAACAACCATTGGGAGTCGTCGCCTGCGTAACTCCATGGAATTTTCCCGTTGCAATACCAGTTTGGAAGATCGCGCCAGCGCTTGTCGCCGGAAACACGGTAGTTTTCAAACCCGCATCTATCACTCCAGCAACCGCCGTTCGTATTACCGAAATCTTCGAGGAAGCGGGAATTCCGGCCGGAGTTATGAACCTGGTGCTCGGCTCGGGATCCGAAGCTGGAGACGAAATCATCAATCATCCTGCCGTCAAGGCAATCTCTTTCACCGGTTCAAATGGCGTCGGTATCCGGCTCTACGAACAAGCTTCGCGTCGAGGCGCAAAGGTTCAATGCGAAATGGGTGGCAAGAACCCTGTGGTAATTATGGAAGACGCCGATATGGATCTCGCCACTGAATCCACCGCACAAGGCGCGTTTGGCTCAACTGGTCAACGCTGCACCGCCACAAGTCGTGCCATCGTCGTGAACCACGTTGCCGACGAATTCATAGAGCGAATAACAAAGCGTGCGAGCTCGATGAGAATCGGGGCCGGCTCGGACCCAAAAACAGAAATGGGACCAAGCGTAGATGAAAGCCAATTCAAAACGGTACTCGATTACATAAACATCGGCAAAGAAGATGGCGCCACATTGGCTTGCGGAGGTGAACAAGCCAGGGGTGAAGGTCTTGAAAAGGGATACTTCGTACAACCAACGGTCTTCGATAATGTAACTCCGGATATGCGAATTGCGCGTGAGGAGATATTTGGTCCCGTACTTTCAGTTCTGCGAGTAAAAGATTTTGATGAGGCAATGCAAGTCGCTAACGATTGTGAGTACGGACTGTCGTCTTCTATCTTCACAAATGATGCTTCCAGAGTCTTTCGATTTGTTGACGAAATCGAAACTGGCATGACACACATCAACTCACCGACGACAGGTGGTGAGGCTCATATTCCTTTTGGAGGTACAAAGGGAACGGGTATAGGCGATCGCGAACAAGGTTCAACAGCACTCGATTTCTATACAGAGTTAAAGGTGGTCTACGTTGATTACACCGGACGCAAACGTGAAGGAAACCTGTACTGATTGGAGTCCTGTTATGATTGTCCCCCATCTGACGGAACGCACCGCTCTACTTGCCGTAGTGATTCTGTTTGGCAGTTTGACATACGCCAAAGCTCAGTCAATTAGTAGTGCTTACACGAGCTTGGATGCAAAACAGTGTAAGACTCTGAAATCGAGCAGTGCAGAAGCAGGCAGCTACGAAGCGCGTTGTAAAGGTGTGGGTGGATACTCACTGATGGTCTCTGAAGGCGACCTACGACAAAACATCACCGTGGTGACACCAGCCGGCAAACAACATTCACTCGAGTTATGGAGTGTCATCAGTGGCGGTTTTTCAAGTGTTGGACCAAAAGCAGAGTGGCGCACGGTGAAACAAAACAGCAAACTGGTTCCAGTTGCGCTAATCGTGAGATTCAATGCCAGCGAAGATCCTTCGAATTCCAACAAGACCACTTCTTATCTGGCAGTGGCTAAAATAACTGCCGCGGAGGTTTGCGTAACCTCAAAGATTTCTCCAGGTGCAAAAGCTAACGAAGAAGCCCGACTTGCCGCAGACGATGCGGCCAACAAGCCTTGCCTAAAGTCACAGTAAGTCCCGACTGCCTTTTGAAGTGACGTTTTCATTATCCACATGATGAGTCTTCAGTGTGAGGAAAATAAGAATGAGCTCAGTTGAATCGAGAGTAGCGCAATCTGAAACTGTACGAAAACACAAAGAGTTTCTATTTCCGGCCGTGGCAATGTATTACCAGGAGCCGCTTGCGCTCGTACGCGGAGAAGGGTTTCACGTTTGGGACGATCAAGATAACAAGTATCTCGACTGTTTCGGCGGCGTGCTCACAGTTAGTGTTGGACACAACAACCCCAAAGTGAGCGAAGCAATTATCAATCAGGTTAAGTCGATTCAACACACCTCGACACTCTATGCAAACAAACCTCAATCAGATCTCGCCGAGAAGCTTTATCAAATTACGCCCGGTCCGTTAAAGAAATCGTTCTTTACGAACAGTGGTACAGAAGCGGATGACACTGCGATACACGCGGCTAAAACAGCTACTGGTCGTCACGAGATCGTTGTACTTCGTCATAGCTACAGCGGTCGCTCGGCGACTGCACTGTCTGCAATGGGCCACTCAACCTGGCGTCCGTTGCCTGCGCAAGTAGCGGGCTTTGTTCATGCTCCCGCCCCCTATTGTTATCGATGTCCGTTCAAACTTACTTATCCTGAGTGTGGGCTAGCATGCGCCAACGATATCGAAGAGATCATCATGACTTCGACGACTGGCGAAATTGCCGCGTTCATGGCAGAACCCATTCTTGGAGTAGGCGGTTTTATTGTTCCTCCTCCGGGTTACTTCGAACGTGCAGTTGAGATTTCACGCAAGCATGGCGGGCTATTCATTGCTGACGAAGTACAAACGGGATGGGCTCGCACTGGTGATAAGTGGTTTGGGATAGAACACTGGGACGTAACGCCAGACATCATCACCTCTGCCAAGGGCCTGGGTAACGGTGTTCCGATTGGAATTACTGTTGCTACTCCTGAAGTCGCCGACAAGTATCCTGGACTAACGTTCTCCACCTTTGGGGGTAATCCCGTTTCGATGGCAGCAGCACTGGCGGTTATCAAGGTTATTGAGGAAGAAGATTTGAAAACAAATGCTGCTCAGGTTGGTGGCTATCTTCGCGAGAAACTCGAGGGCTTAAAAGAAAAGTACCAGGCAATCGGCGATGTACGCGGAATGGGTTTGATGCAGGGTCTCGAGTTAGTAAAAGACCGCGAAACAAAAGAACCGGCGCCGCAAGCACTTTTGAGTGTTTTCGAAGAAACAAAACGTCGCGGTGTGTTGATTGGCAAGGGTGGCCTCTATGGCAACGTCATTCGCACCGGTTTGATGTTAAATGCTTCCAAGGACCACGTAGATGAATTGATTGAAGCATTGGATGGAGCATTCGCGACTCTGTAGGAGCTGGTCTATGAAAACATTAATTAAGAACGGGCGGATTATTACCGCTGTAGATGACTACAAGGCCGATATTCTGATCGAAGATGAACGCGTTTCCGTCATCGGCGCCAAACTCGAGATGGAAGTCGACAAGGTGATCGACGCTCAAGGCAAGCTCGTAATCCCCGGTGGAATCGATCCACACACTCACATGGAACTTCCTTTTGGTGGCACGGAATCTTCCGACGACTTCCGCACCGGCACTATCGCGGCAGCTCACGGAGGCACAACTTCGATCATAGATTTCGCGGTCCAGTACAAAGGTCAGTCGCTAATTGAAGGTATCGATAATTGGCACAAGAAGGCCGAGGGTAAGACTGCCATCGACTACGGCTTTCATCTGATCACAACTGAATTGGAAGACAAACAGATCGAAGAACTTTTCACAGCCATGGATGAAGGCATAACAAGTTTCAAAATGTTCATGGCCTACCCGGGCGTTTTTCTGGTTGACGATGCAACCATCTTTCGCGCCATGTCAGCAGCCGGCTCACGCGGCGGTCTCATCTGCATGCACGCCGAGAACGGTATCGTAATCAACGAAATCATAAAACGCGCACTCGCCCAGGGACGCACTGCTCCCAAGTATCATGCCTTAACCAGACCGACCATCGCCGAAGCAGAGGGAGTTCATCGTGCTATAGCAATCGCTGAAATGGCTGAGTCGCCAGTCTATATCGTCCACCTTTCGTGTGCCGACGCACTCAACCAGGTTCGACAAGCGCGAGACCGCGGAATTCCTGCATTTGCCGAGACGTGTCCCCAATATCTTTTCCTTTCAATCGACAGTTATGACGAGCCTGGCTTTGACGGAGCAAAGTATGTAATGACGCCGCCGTTGCGCGAAAAATCAAATCAAGCCGAGTTGTGGAAGGGCTTGAAGATGGACGACCTGCAGGTGATCTCAACAGATCACTGTCCTTTTTGTATGAAAGAGCAGAAGGAATTAGGGCGTGACGACTTTACGAAGATCCCCAATGGCGCGCCGGGAGTCGAAAACCGAGTTCCGCTGATTTACAACGGTGGGGTCGTTGAAAACCGCATAAGTCTGAATCGCTTTGTAGAGCTCACGTCGACTGCCGCTGCAAAAATGTTCGGTTTGTTTCCCAAAAAAGGGACCATCGCTGTCGGGTCTGATGCTGACGTCGTTGTCTTCGATCCAAATAAAGAACAAACATTGGGTCTCAAGACGAGTCATATGAACTGCGACTACAACGCCTACGAGGGTAAAAAGATCAAAGGCGTGGTAGAAACAGTTCTATCGCGAGGCAAGGTTGTTATCGATGGCGGAGACTTCAAAGGGAAATCGGGTGACGGAAAGTTTCTGAAACGCGGTACTTGTGTGGCGATGTAGGGTAGTTGGGCTTTGTGCTTTGTGCTTTGAGCTTTGGTCTTGAGATTTGAGATCTCTAATTTCAGATCTCAGACTTCGAATCCGAACCGCACAAGAGCAAAGTCCAAGACGAAAGTCCAAACCAAGCCCAAGTGCAAACCAGATTCCCAAACCAACTTGATACGCCCGATCCCATTGCCTTACTATGCGCGCTGCCTGAACGCCTTTCCAACTTCCCCAGACGGAGATTAATTCCGATATGCTTTCCTCCATTTTGCTACTCATCACTCTGATCTTTCAGGGTGGTGGTGGTCAGGGTCGACAAGGACAATTTCAAGGTCAACAACAACCTACTCCAACTCCTTCAACTGCCGGCACACAAACCCAGGGCAGACCTCAACCACAGCCGACACCAACTCCAGAAGAGCCACCGGTGGTGACGAAACATTCAATCACCGTAGGAGGCCGCACGATTAACTACACGGCAACTGCTGGATTGATGCCCATCAAGAATCGCGAAGGTGAAGTTGAAGCTCGGATGTTCTTTACCAGCTACGTGGTCGACGGTGGGGGTGGATCGCGACGTCCATTAACTTTTTCATTCAACGGCGGTCCAGGTTCTGCATCTGTTTGGCTACACATGGGCGCAATCGGACCCAAGCGAGTCAAGATGAACGCGGATGGGACCATGCCAGCGCCACCGTACGAACTCGTCGACAATGAGGGCACCTGGCTAACCCAGTCGGACTTAGTCTTTATCGATCCGGTCGGGACTGGCTATAGTCGCGCTGCTCGCACCGAGTTGGGCCAGAGATTTTTTGGTTTACAAGGTGATATTGAATCTGTCGGTGAATTCATCCGAATGTATCTGACCAGATACGAGCGCTGGACGTCGCCTCTCTTTCTTGCCGGTGAGAGTTATGGTACAACGCGAGCCTCCGCACTGTCTGGTTATCTAATCGATAGAGGAATAGCCTTTAACGGAATCATATTGATCTCAACGATCATGAATTTCGAGACGACAAACTTTGCGGCTGGCAACGATTTGCCTTACGCACTCTTTCTGCCGTCATACACCGCCACTGCCTGGTATCACAAAAAGCTTCCGTCCGATCTGCAGTCAAAGCCGGTGGCGAGAGTTGTTGCTGAGGCTGAAGCGTGGGCTTCAGGTGAGTACACGATGGCTCTGGAAAAAGGTGCTCGACTTACTCCAAAAGAGCGTGAAGAAGCGATCGCTAAACTTTCAAGATATACCGGGCTGGACCAAAGATTCCTTGACTACGCAAATCTGCGCGTCAATCTGAATCTATTCCGCAAAGAATTGCTCCGCACTGAACGAAGATCAATTGGCCGGCTTGATAGTCGTTTCAAAGGCTATGATTCCAATCTCGCCTCCGACAGTACTGACTACGACGCAAGCGAATCGGCGATTCGTCCGCCTTATACCTCGACCTTCAACAACTATGTTCGTTCCGAGCTGGGTTACAAATCCGATCTCGAGTACTACATACTCGGTGGCGGCATTGGGCCGTGGAACTGGGGCACAAACAACAATTATGTAGACACGAGTGTCGCACTTCGGAATGCCCTCGCGAAGAATCCTTTCCTCAAGGTGTTCGTAGCCATGGGTTACTACGATATGGCCACACCTTACTATGCCGTCGAATACACGTTGGGTCACATCTCCATCGATCCGCTGCTACTCAAGAATTTTTCAACCAGCTACTACGAAGCGGGTCATATGATGTACATCGACGAAAAGTCGCTATCTAAGCTGCATGGAGATGTTGAGAAGTTTATGCAGGAGTCGATGAGAAAATAACTCACTAGCGCAAAGGAATGTCTATGGCCTGTCGTTTCGTACTAATCACAATCATTCTCTTAGCTGGTTGTCTCACAACGTATGCAGATGACAAGTCTGAGATTCGCCTTATCACCGTAGGAGGCGAGGCGGAGGTTAAGGTCGCACCTGATGAAGTAGTATTTGATCTTACGGTCCAAACAATCAATAAAGACCTGCGGATAGCAAAATCACAAACCGACGATCGCTTACGTAAAGTGTTGGAGCTGACCCGCAAGTACAAGATACTTCCAAGCGACGTCCAGACTGACTACATCAAACTCGAACCGAGGTATCGCGGGAATGATGAGAGTCGTTTGTTTATTGGATACTCAGTCAGGAAAGATGTGATTTTCACACTCAAAGACGTGGCCCTGGCTGAAGCTCTGCTCTCGGAGTTGATTGAGTCGGGCATCTCACGAATCAACGGAGTTAGATTTCAGACGTCCCAAATGCGCAAATACCGCGATCAAGCTCGAGAACTCGCGATCAGAGCCGCCCAGGAAAAAGCTGTTGCTTTGACTGCCGCAATCGGCCAAAAGATTGGTAAGGCATATTCGATTGAGGAAGACTTGCCCTCCAGAGTAGGCCCAATGCAGAACTATTCCGCAAATAACTCCTTAATCGTCGACGGCGACTCGACTGATTCGGAAGGCACGTTGGCACTCGGCCAGATTAGGGTATCAGCTCGAGTAACAGTGAAGTTTGAACTCAACTAGGAGAAACCTCTTGGGCCGATCCGAGACAATTCAACACGCTGATGGTCGAGTCGAACTGCAACCAGAAGCGCTGGAAGAAATCAGTCATAGTCCGTTGTACAACCACGACCTCGCGCCTGTACCGGTGTCTGGAAGAAATTGGACAACCTACAACTATGCCGCGCTCTGGATCAGTATGGCCCACTGTATCCCAACGTACATGTTGTCTTCGGGGTTGATTAGCGCGGGAATGAACTGGTGGCAAGCCCTGATCACAATTCTGTTGGGCAACACGATAGTGCTGATTCCCATATTGCTCAACTCACACCCGGGCACCAAGTACGGAATTCCCTTTCCCGTTTTTGCACGCGGAGCTTACGGAACATTAGGTTCGAACGTACCTGCTCTGATGAGAGCGATCGTCGCGTGCGGGTGGTTTGGTATCCAGGCTTGGATCGGTGGCGAAGCACTCAACACACTCTTCAAAGCGATCGTACCAGGTTGGCAGACTCTCTTGGGTGGTCCAATAGGCGGCCACGCTCCAACTGAATGGCTATCGTTCCTGCTGTTCTGGGGCTTTAACATCTACATCATATACCGCGGAATGGATCTGTTGCGTCGCGTTGAGAACTGGGCCGCACCCTTTGTTCTCATCATGACGGCATTGCTACTTGCGTGGGCGATCTGGAAAGCAAACGGACTCGGTTACCTGCTCAATCAACAAAGTAAGTTTCACACTTTCGGAGAGTTCTGGAAAATCTTCATTCCGTCGCTAACTGGAATGATTGGTTTCTGGGCCACTCTCTCTTTAAACATGCCTGACTTCACCCGTTTTGGAAAAAGCCAGAGAGATCAGGTAGTCGGACAGGTTGTAGCTCTGCCAAGTACGATGACAATCTTCGCCGCGATGGGTGTGATGATTACGTCTGCAGCTGTCGTGATTTATCCACACATGAAACCCGAGGAGCTGTGGGATCCGATGAAGTTGGTGGGACAATTTCAGAGTGTGTTCGTGATCGCAGTCTCAATGTTTACAGTTGTAGTCGCAACACTGGCCGTAAACATTGCCGCTAATGTCGTTTCACCGGCCAACGACTTCGCAAACGCGTTCCCAAAATGGATCTCATTTCGTACTGGTGGTCTAATCACCGGCATAGTCGGAATTCTCATGCAACCGTGGCGGCTTCTCGCTGATCCTTCCGGATATATTTTTGCGTGGCTGGTTGGGTATTCCGGTGGACTTGGCGCGATCGCTGGAGTACTAATCACGGACTACTGGTTTGTGCGAGATAAGCAGCTCGAGCTGGGCGACTTGTATAGGCGACAAGGTGCCTACACCTACAACGGTGGTTGGAACTGGAGAGCCATCGTCGCAACCTTGCTTGGTTGCGGTCTGGCATGGATTGGACTGGTCGTTCCAGCATTGAGGCCACTTTACGACTACGCCTGGTTTGTAGGCTTTGGAGCGGCCGCTTTCCTGCACTTTATCCTCATGAAAATGCTCCCACCCACATCAACAGCGTTAACAAAATAAGCCCAAACCAGTGTTGACTCTGCGTCTGGCAGCGTACTCAACCTCTCTGCGTTGAACCTTTTCGAATTGACATATCAACGCAAAGACGCTGAGTACGCCGCAGACACACAGAAGATACGCCACCTTTTCCGCTAGATAACCGACGGCGCAGAATGCTATAAAACACTTGTATTTCTTACGGTAGTAGTGACTTTGGATGGTCATTAGCCAGCGAGAAACTCTCGAGCCCGACAACTCAGCTCAAAGGATCAACAAATGCCACGCACAGTAAAATGCGGTCTTATCCAGTGTACGAACGCGGCTCCTACCGACATGCCGATCGAAGATATTAAACGGCTAAACATCGAAAAGCACTTGCAGTTCATTGAACAGGCGGCACAACAAGGGGTCCAGATCATCTGCATGCAGGAAGTTTTCACTACACCTTACTTCTGTGCCGAACAACAAACGCGATGGTATGAAGCTGTGGAACGAATTCCCGATGGACCAACAGTACGATTGATGCAGGAAGTGGCAAAGACCCATGGCATGGTCATTATTGTTCCGATTTATGAAGAGGAGATCACTGGTGTTTACTACAACACTGCCGCTGTGATTGACGCAGATGGCAAGTATCTCGGTAAGTATCGGAAGAACCACATTCCGCACGTCAATCCAGGCTTTTGGGAGAAGTTTTATTTCCGACCTGGTAATCTAGGATACCCTTGCTTCGACACCGCGTTCGCACGCATCGGTGTCTACATCTGTTATGACCGTCACTTTCCCGAAGGAGCGCGCGCGCTGGGACTAAACGGCGCGGAGATTGTCTTCAACCCGTCGGCTACTGTTGCAGGCTTGTCTGAATATCTCTGGCGTTTAGAACAACCAGCTCATGCGGTTGCTAATGGTTACTTTATTGGCGCGATTAATCGCGTGGGCCATGAACAACCTTGGGACATTGGGGAGTTTTACGGACAGAGTTATTTTTGCGATCCACGCGGTCAATTCATCGCTGAAGCTCCGCGTGATAAAGATGCGCTCGTCGTTGCCGATCTCGATCTCGACAAGATTCGTGAGGTTCGCAACACCTGGCAGTTTTACCGCGACCGTCGACCCGATACCTATGGTTCGTTGGTAGCTGACTAAATAAAACCCACAAGCGCATCATTCAAGGAGTTACACCCATGGATCTCTCGATCACAGTTAACGGCATAAAATTCCCCAATCCATTTGTTCTTGGCTCAGGACCTCCGGGAACAAACGCCCGGGTTTTGGCAAAGTCATATGAGGCCGGTTGGGGTGGTGCGGTTGCGAAGACTGTGAGTCTCGAGTCGGCCAAGGTTGTGAATGTCGTACCGCGTTATGGAAAGCTGCGCTCAAGAACCAACGGTGAGGTGATCGGGTTTGAGAATATCGAGTTGATCTCCGATCGACCTATCGATGTTTGGCTCGATGAATTCAGGCAAGTAAAGAAAGAGTATCCAAACCACGTGCTCATAGCCTCCATTATGGAGGAGTACGAGAAGAAACGTTGGCAAGAGTTGACGCGAATGGTTCAGGACACAGGCGTCGATGGCTTCGAACTTAACTTTTCGTGTCCGCACGGAATGACTGAAAGAAAAATGGGTTCCGAGATGGGTGAGCACCCAGATCTTACCGAAGAAGTAACGAGCTGGGTTACGGAAGTTGCGAAGATCCCCGTCTGGGCCAAGATGACTCCAAACATCACGAATATTCGTGAACCCGCCATGGCTGCCGTGCGTGGCGGCGCCAACGGAATTTCAGCAATCAACACTATCTTGTCTGTGATCGGAGTTGATCTCGAAACTCTTAGACCAATGCCAACGGTGGAAGGCTATGCTGTTCCTGGTGGCTACTCGGCGCAGGCAGTGCGACCCATTGCGTTGCGAATGGTCAGTCAGTTAGCACTCGGTCTTCCGGACAACGTTTCGATCAGCGGCATCGGTGGAATTGAGAATTCTCACGACGCACTTGAGTTCATGTTGCTTGGTTCCTCAACGGTGCAGATCTGCACCGGTGTCATGTTGCAGGGCGTCAAAATGATCGACGAACTAAAAGAAGGCGTCGAAAAGTTTATGACTGACAAGGAATTCAATTCTGTACAGGAAATTGTGGGAAAGAGTCTTGGTTACTTTTCAACTCACATGGAACTGGTGCAGAAGATGAAGGCTGCAAAACGTTCCAAAGCCGGCGAGGCCAGTCGCGACAACGAGTGGGCACAAAAAGACATCACTGAAAAGACCGCGGAACTCACGTCAAACTAGTTAGCTAGTCCGAATTCCTTTTGCACAAAAGTCGAAACACCAGGGTGAATTTCCCGCGGCTTAATTAGGTATGAACACTTAGACACCACCGGCTTTATGCCGGTGGTACCTCAACTTCCACCTACATTCAGTTTGTCCTGATTAAGGAAGACACCCCCGACTTCAGTCGGGGGAGTTTCAATTTCTGCCATTTCCGATGTAGCAAGGGCCGAAGGTGAAACTCCACGCGGCTGAAGCCGGTGGTGTCTAAAACTCGATTGAGTCGGCTGAAGCCGGTCAAAGCGTTCATCGCAGCCAATTCAACACTTTTGGACGCAATCCCACCTCGAATATTTCATGTGCTCTAATTTTTGACCGAATTTTCGTCCTGTTTTTTGCGAACCAACGGCTCCTCATAATTCTTTCTTGCGCCCGCCGAGCCAAAATCCCTATTATGGAGATGCCTGCCCTGTAGCCTCACTCTCTAAACAATACAACCTTCCCGACTTCGGAGGCTTTGTAATGCGTTTACGTCCAATCATTGGTTGGGGTGTCTTTTTCTTCATCATCGCCATAGTCGTACGAAGTGTTCCTTCTCCCAGCGCTACTTTCTATTTCTTCAAAGGTAAGTACCTCATGAATACCAGAAGAGTTGAAGAAGCTTCGAAAGCCTACGAACAATCCGTCACAGCGGATCCAAGTTTCGCGAGAGGATACGTTGAGTTAGGGGTTACGTATACTGCGCTGAAAAAGTACGACGACGCAGTAAAGACGTTCACGAAAGCTGTAGCGATTGAGGATGATTCTTGTGCCTCTTGCGGACTTGGAATGAGTTATCGATTGATGGGTAAGCCCGAAGAGGCTGAGACCGCCCTGCGTCGCTCTATAAAGCTCAATCCCCAAGACACTTGTCCCTACAATCAGCTTGGCAGAATGTATTACGACCTCGAGAACTACCCTAAAGCAATCGAGGCATTCAACCAGGAACTGAAACTGCACTCCAGTGCTGTTACCTATCACTTTCTTGCAAACTCTACTTATTACAACGGCGACGTCGAGAAATCGATCGAGTATTACAAGCAAGTGTTCCGGGTTGATCGGAGGTACAAAGAAGCCTATTTAGATTTCGGCCGCGCTTACAACCGTCTTGGTCATCACGAGGAGGCCATTATTGTTTACGAAACAGCTCTCAAGCTCGATCGAACAAACGTACCCGTACGCGTCGGGTTAGGCATTACCCATTTCATGTTGGGACACAAGCGACAGGCTGAAGAACAATATGAGCGACTACGAGAGTTAGATCCTGAATGGGCTGAGCGTTTCAAGAAAGTAATGCAGAGTGGAAAACTCGATCCAACAATTACGGAGTCAACAGAAAAGCATTAGTTTCGGTTGTCAAAGGAATTGGTCAGTTTAATTTTTTTCGCTATCTCTAGTTGTGCGAAATCCAATCAACTCTCTGCGCAACCTCTGCGTCCTCTGAGTCTCTTGCGGTGACTTAGAGCTGATTCGATTACCGCAAGAGACGCAGAGAACGCAGAGGTTGCGCAGAGAGTTGAAACTGACTGCCATTGGTCTTAGGGAACCCAACCTACAATTCAAATTCAGCGATTACCGGCGCATGATCTGACGGCTTTTCCCATTTGCGCGGTTCCACATCAATCCAAGTTCTCACGTTTGTTGCAACCAGTGGCTCACTGACCCAAATGTGGTCGATTCTCAAACCCATGTTGCGTCGAAACGCTCCTGCCCGATAATCCCACCACGAGTAATTTCCACCGGCTTCTGTGTGCAGACGGAACGCATCCGTGAATCCCCAGTCCTTAATCTCCTGGAGAGTTGCTCGTTCCTGCTCACTAAAAAGAATACGTCCCTGCCACAAACGAACGTCGTGTACATCGCGCTCGTCCGGAGCTACGTTGAAGTCGCCACAGAGTAGCACCCGATTCGTCTTGTCATAATGAGTATCAAAGAAGGCTCGGAGTCGACGCATCCAGTCGAGTTTGAACGCGTACTTTTCGGATCCAACCATCTGGCCGTTAGGTATGTACACATTGACGATGTTGACGCCCTGAACATTTGTCGTGATCAAGCGCGACTGGGCCGTCTCATCATCTCCCGGATAGCCACGATGGCTCGTAGCGCAAGTGTCGCGGGTGACGATTGCTACACCGTTGTACGACTGCTGACCAAACAATTGGCATTGGTACCCACGTTCCTCAAAGACTTCAACTGGAAACTTATCGTCCGTGCATTTAGTCTCCTGCATGCACAGCACATCCGGTTTTACAGCGTCGAGCCACCTCGCAACGCTGGCGATGCGAGCAAGAATTGAATTGACGTTCCAGGTTGCAATTAGCATGGCGGGAGGGCTATTGGCTTGCTGTTTGTATTGGTGTTGGCTTGTCTTAAACCGAAGCGAGCAAGCCAGCTAGTAGTGTGCCGCGAGTCGCTATATCGTCAGCGTAGATGTGTTCGTGTGCAGCGTGAGCGCCATCGCCACTGATCCCGAGTCCATCCAAAACTGGAATTCCTAACGCCGCAATAAAGTTACCGTCTGAAGCACCTCCGACCTGAGCTTCACCCAGATCAAAGTCAATCATCGCAGCAATCTTCCGGGCCTTCTCGAAGAGTGCAATGACTGCTTCTGTTCGTTCCAGCGGAGGACGATTGATCCCACCCGATACGAAGACCTTAACTCGTTCATCAATAGGCTGAAGATTTGTCAGAAGCTGGTCAATCTCTTCACTCTCCGACTCGGTTGCGAACCGAACATCAATTTCGCCCTCAGCTTCCGCCGCTACCACGTTAGAACGCGTTCCGCCTTTTATGACTCCAACGTTCACGGTAATCCCGGTTCCTGATTTGTTGACTGCATGGAGTCGTTCAGTTTGTCTCGCCAATTCAAGGATAGCACTCGCACCTTTGTCAGGATCCAGACCTGCGTGTGATGCTATTCCTTCAACTTTGATTTGGAACATTCCGGTTCCCTTTCGCCCGGTCTTAACTTTTCCTCCCGGCGCCGGTGGCTCCATCACAAATGCGTATCGAGTGTCACCTTCCTTCGCAAGGCCTTCCAGCAACGGCCAGCCTGAAGCACTGCCTACTTCCTCATCACAGGTCAACGCGATCGCCACACCAAACTGTGGAGTAACTTCGAACTCATCCAGCACGCTCAAGACTTCGATCGCCAGCGCACAGTTGGCTTTCATATCGAAAATGCCTGGACCATAAATCTTGTGACCCTCAGATTTCCAGGGTCTTTCCGCGAGCGAACCTCGGGAGTGGACCGTATCTGTATGGCCCACCAACATGACTGTACCAGCTGTCTGTTGTTGAAAAGCTTTGATAACAAGGTGCTGTCCAAAGCCTGGTACGTCGACTCGTTCAACTGCGCTAACGTTCTTAATTTTTGCCGCAGCTTCGGCCAGAATCTGAACTACGGCTCGACTGCCTCGCTCATCACCCGACGGCGATTCAGTCTCAACCAATGACTTGATGAAATTCTCAATTTGCGCCTGACGGTCAAGTAGACGGTTGTGAATCCGACGAGCGAGATCCGATGAGATGATATTGGATGACATAGACTAGGTTCGCTTGATCGTCTCTTTCCTCACCGTCAAGCTTTCAATTCGAGGCAGATTGATTTTGTAGCCGATACCAGGATCGTCAGATGCAGTGATTGTCCCATGACTACTGACCATCACAGGTGGCTCAATGATGTCTTCCTCCCAGTAGCGAGCGCTTGCGGATACATCTCCTGGCAAAGTGAATCCTGCGAGTGTCGACATCGCGATGTTGTGGGCCCTTCCGATTCCTGACTCCAGCATTCCTCCACACCAAACTGGAGTATCATTTTCTCGAGCAACTCGTTCCACTCGCTTTGCCTCTGAATGCCCACCGACGCGACCCAATTTCACATTGATGATCCTGCACGACTCTAGCTCAAGCGCGTGACGAGTGTCCTCCGCCGAGTGTATCGACTCGTCCAGACAAATTGGGGTCTCGATCTGACGTTGTAATTTTGCATGATCGAAAATGTCGTTGTGCGCGAGCGGTTGTTCGAGCATCATCAGGCTGAACTTATCGAGTTCCTTAAACAATGCAACATCAGAAAGAGTGTAAGCCGAGTTTGCATCGCCCATTAAACGAATGTCCGGGAAAGCGTGACGAACTCTTTCCACTATTCTCAGATCCCAACCTGGTTTGATTTTGATCTTAATGCGTTGATAGCCGGCACTTACTTCTTTCGCAATCTTCTCTAACAGAATCTCGGGGGAGTCTTGTATTCCAATCGATACGCCGCAGGATACCTCTTCGTGCGTTCCGCCAAGATGTCGCCACAGTGGTTCGCCTAGTCGCTTTGATTGCAGATCCCAGTACGCATTTTCAATTGCAGCTTTGGCCATCCGATGGCCACGGACCGGCTTCATCAGCGGGAAGACCTGCAATGCACTTTCGATATTCTTGCCTACAACCATCGGAGCCAGAAACTCGCGCATCGTATGCCAGCAGGTTTCGGTCCACTCATCACTATAAAATGGTCCTTCACCGGCTGTGCATTCACCCCAGCCCTCGGTGCCGTCCCCATCTTGTACGCGCACCAGTATGATTTGGCGTTCGGTAGTGCGACCAAAGCTGGTTTCGAAAAAGTTAATGAGAGGCAGGCGTATTTCACGCAGTTCAATCGACTGGATAATCAAGGTGGGTTAGCTGTTCCTCCGTGCCAAGCATTATGCCTATCTGTCGCCTAGTTGTCAGCTTCGGATTGAATGCAGTGTTACGAATATGAGAACTCTTAGCAACTGCACTCAAGAATCGATCTCCTTGCTTGATCTCAAATTTCAGAACTGGTAAAAGGCTGGACAAATTTCCTACCGGCCTCAATGTTTCCTCCGGTATTCCTCGCAAATATGTCTGGACTTTATGACTTTATTTTCTTAGAGGAAGATTAACTATGCGCATGATGAGCCCCCTTCGCCTGACACGGTCGTTCCGTGTGTTAGTCGTGTTTGCAATCGTATTGATCGCGATCCTCGCGTCTGTGCAGTTTTTCAATTATTCGTTTCGCGTCCAGGCAGTTTCCACGAATGTTGTCATCAGCGAATTCCGTGTACGAGGGCCGAATGGCGGGAACGACGAATTTATCGAATTGTACAATCTTTCCGGGGCTCCAGTTGCCATCGGCGGTTGGAACATCAGAGGCTCGAATAACGCAGCCGGAGTATCAATAAGGGCGACGATAACCGCCGGTACCGTCATTGAACCTGGATGCCACTACCTGCTCACCAACTCCGCCGCGGGCGGTTACAGCGGCGCAGTTTCAGGGAATCAAACATATACAGTTGGCATTACTGATGATGGTGGCATTGCACTGACTTTGTCTGACGGCACTATCGTAGACGCTGTCGGCATGAGCACTGGTTCGGCTTATAAGGAAGGTACGGTACTGCCCAGTCTCGGTGCTACCACTGCCAGTAATTTGAATCGCGGCTACGAGCGTAAACCTGGTGGCGCGGCGGGAAGCGGCACCGACACCGATAACAACTTAGCCGACTTTCAACTTATTACGCCGAGTGATCCGCAGAACTCGAGTGGTTGTGTGGGACCTACTCCGACGCCAACACCAACCCCCACTCCCACTGCCACTCCAACACCCACGCCTTCGCCAAGTCCGACACCAACACCCGGTGTTCCGGGTTCAGTCGTAATCAGTCAGGTTTACGGCGGCGGCGGCAACACCGGCGCAACTTTGAAGAACGACTTTGTAGAAATAATCAACCACACCGCAGCGCCAATTGATCTCAGTGGTTGGTCTGTACAAATCGCTTCGGCGGGCATGGCAAATTGGCAAAAGACTAACCTCACCAATTTTGTACTTCAACCAGGACAGTACTACCTGGTACAGCAGTCCCAAGGCGCCGGAGGCACTGAAGATCTACCTACGCCTGACGCCATTGGCGGTGGTCTGGTGAGTTCGACATCTGGGAAGGTTGCATTGGTCAGCAACCAAACCACATTGACTGGCAACTGCCCGGTCGGTGGCGGAATTATGGATTTTGTCGGTTACGGCACGGAAACTTGTGCTGAGGGATCACAGGCTTTGATACTTACCAACACGACTGCTGCGTTGCGAAAGAACAACGGCTGCTTCGATACCGACAACAATGCTCTCGACTTTACGACCGGACCACCCAATCCGCGCAACAGCTCGTCGCCAACAAACAATTGTACGGGCCTCTTCGCAATTGGATCCGCTCAACCGAGTACCGTGCAAACGGGAAACAGTACCACTCTGACTGTGACTGTTTCTCCGGCCCAAGATCCAACCAGTACGGGAATAACTGTTACGGCTGACCTGTCTTCAATTGGCGGATCAGCGACACAGATCTTTTCTGGTGTGGGAAATACGTTTACGTTCGTGGCGACCATTCCTATGTCTACCACACCGGGACCAAGGCTTCTTCCGGTGTCTATTACAGATGCGCAGGGCCGCAACGCCAGCACGACGATCGCGCTCACGGTCCAAGAGCCCCACGTCGTCATCAGTCAGGTTTATGGTGGCGGCGGAAACGCCAGCGCCACTTTTACAAATGACTTCGTTGAACTCTTCAATCCCACTGGCAACACAGTCGATTTAACAGGTTGGTCATTGCAGTATACGTCTGCAGCGGGTGACGGTTGGGAGTTCACCAGGCAGCCCATCGGCGGCTTCATCGAGCCAGGTCAATACTACCTAATCGCACTTGCCTCGGGTGGCGCTACCGGAGGGCCGCTGCCGGCAGCCAACATCATCGGCGACATCAATATGAGCGCCACGACTGGCAAGATCTCGCTGGTGAATAACTTCGACCCGCTCGAAGGTACGTGTCCACTGGGTGATGTGAACATTGTAGATTTTGTTGGATACGGTACAGGTGCTAATTGCGCAGAGACGGCAAATGCACCGGCGCCCAGTAATACCACAGCGATCTTCAGAAAAAACGGCGGAGGCACAGATAACGACAACAATCAGGACGACTTCGTTACGGGCGTTCCCAATCCACGGCGCACCGCACCCATCGTGGAGATTGGTCCGGCGGTATTCGGTAGCGATCCTCGCAATAACGGTATCAATGCTCCGCGAGATGCAAGTATCACACTGAACTTTACTGAGCCAGTCGACGTCGTTGGCTCTTGGTTCAACATAAACTGTGCCACTACGGGGCTTCATAACGATGCCACGGTTGCTGGCGCTAACAAGACCTACGTCATCACACCCAATGTGAACTTCCTCGCCGGCGAGCAATGCACTGTCACGATCTTCAAGGACCAGATTCACGATCAGGACACGGACGACAGTGGGCCAAACACTGACACGCTTGCCGCAAACTTTGTGGCGACGTTCACCGTTGCGACCGGCACGGCGCCACCGTATCTGCCGAGTGTTCATTTGACGATGGGTAATCCGAACGGTGCCACGGCCGATATCAATCAGCCGAACAACTACCTGATGGAGAAGCCGGAGTTTGCGCTCTCTTACAACAGAGATCATGGCTCACCCAACTGGGTAAGCTGGCACCTTTCGGATGAATGGGTGGGTACGCTTGCTCGCGTGGATACCTTCAGACCCGATCCAGCTGTTTTGCCTACCTGGTATCGGGTACAGGCAACTGACTTCTCTAACAGCGGCTTTGATCGTGGACACATGACGCCGAACGCAGATCGCGATAAAGAGACTTCGATTCCTATAAATCAGGCTACTTTCTTGATGTCTAACATGGTCGCTCAGTCGCCCGAAAACAATCAGGGCCCGTGGGCCGACTTGGAGAATTTCCTTCGAACGCTGGTGCCCGCAAACGAGCTTTACATCGTTTCAGGCCCGGCCGGAGTCGGAGGATCCGGCAGCAACGGTTTCGCAACCACGATAGCTGATGGTCACGTAACTGTTCCTTCCTCGACGTGGAAAGTCGTGCTCGTAATTCCGAAGGGCGATAACGATGTATCGCGCGTGACTGCCGGCACTAGAACAATCGCGGTGAACATGCCGAACATCCAGGGGATCAGAAACAATCCGTGGCAGACATACCTGACTACGGTGGACGCGGTCGAAGCGTTAACTGGTTACAACTTCTTCGCTAACGTGCCTGATGCAATTGAGAATGCTATTGAGGCTGGTACCAACGGCGTTAACCCTCCTGGAACAGAAGGACAGTTAGTAACAACCGATGAGGATATGTCGAAGAGCATCACGTTGACGGTAGCAAGTCCGAACGCAAATCCCCTGACCTACACCATCGTTAACTCTCCAAGTCACGGTTCGTTGGCGGGCACCGACGCCAATCGGACATACATTCCCGATCCTAATTTCAACGGCACAGACAGCTTCACCTTCAAAGTAAATGACGGTGCGAGTGATTCGAATGTCTCTACCGTCAACATTACGATCAACCCAATCAACGACACGCCAACCGCGAACGGACAGGCCACAACTACAAACGGAAACACTGCCGTCTCAATAACCCTAACTGGCAGCGATCTGGAAACCGCTGCGGCAAGTCTTTCATTCAACGTAACTTCGGGACCGGCTCATGGCACGCTTTCCGGAAGCGCTCCTAATCTGACCTACACTCCAGCGCTCAACTACACCGGACCGGATTCATTTAAGTTTATGGTAACTGATTCAGGCGATGGGGCATCACCTGCATTAGTCAGTAGTGAAGCGACGGTCTCAATCTTTGTTAATGACACAATCGCGCCAACAATCACTCCACCGGCAAACGTCATCGCTTACACTGGACCTGGCGCAACATCCTGCAGCACTGTTGTTAGCGATCAAACCATAGGGACACCAACAGCTAGTGATAACTCAGGCTCGGTAAGCGTCGCGCGAACAGGTGTCCCAGTTGGTAACATCTTCCCGGTGGGAGTTACCACTATCACGTATACAGCGACCGATCCCGCTAACAATTCAACGCCAGTGACCCAGACCGTGACTGTGATCGACAACACTGCTCCGACGATTGTGCTGAAGGGCAATACGATTTCGTTGTGGCCACCGAATCATAGTTACCACACCATTAGCGTGAGCGACCTCGTTGCAAGCGCAGCGGACAACTGTGATCCGAGTGTGAACCTCAATAAGGTTGTCATTTCGAAAGTCACAAGTGACGAAGTTGAAAACGGCAACGGTTCAGGTGACACAACAAATGACATTGTGATTGGACCAAACTGCAAATCAGTTCAATTGCGTGCTGAGCGCGAGAGTGGTGGTGATGGCCGCGTCTATACGATCTTCTTTAGTGTGACAGATGCATCCGGCAATTCCATTACCAGTACAGCGAAAGTAGTAGTGCCGAAGAGCGGCGGCGGACAGGCTCCAATTGATAGTGGTCCACACTACACGGAATTAGGAAGCTGTCCTTAGATACACGTGACTTAAGGGATGAAAGCAGGGCGTCGGAAGATGGCGCCCTGCTTCTTTTTTGGTTGCAGTGTGATGAAGATTAAGCAACGGCCCACCTCTTTGATCATAGGAATTGAGCTCGCGAGGAGCAGTTTTGTCCATGCCTTTCTGACCGAAATTAGTCAGCTTGATTCACTGCGTAGGTCAAGTTGCCCAAACCCGCAAATTAAGTGATGAAAGCACTTGATCTCGATCTATAGACCTGTTACAAAACTTGAACTTGCCCACCGGTACCCCAAAAAGTAGTTCAATCCGGTAAGCCTTCACACCACGTGCGGTCGTTCTTGAGTCAACTAACTGGAGGACTCGTCATGACTACCAATCTGCTGCGCAGCATGTCGCGCATGCGTGTGATTCTGGCCACTATCGCGATCGTCTTTGTTGCCCTATCCTCGGCGATCTATTTCGCAACCAGGGTCAGTGCGGCTTCAACCACTATCCTGATCAGCGAATTCCGAACACGTGGTACAAACGGGGGGAACGACGAGTTCATTGAGTTGTACAACGCAACTTCAAGTCCAATCGATATCAGTGGTTGGAAAATCAATGGCTCAAGTAACGCCGGTGTAACCAGTACCAGAGTAACTATCAACGCCGGAACTTCGATTCCCGCGCATGGTCACTTTCTTGCTGTAAACAACGGAGCTCTGGGATATAGCGGCGCGGTCGCTGGGAATCAAACGTATGCAACCGGTGTCGCCGACGATGGAGGCATCGCAGTATTAAATCCCTCCAATTCGATCATCGACGCCGTGGGAATGAGTGCTGGCTCTGCATACAAGGAAGGCACCACCCTGGCCCAGTTGAACACCAACGTTAACCGCAGCTATGAACGAAAGCCTGGCGGTACTAACGGAAGTGGAACCGATACAGATAATAACTCCGCAGATTTTCAAATTCTTACGCCAAGCGCTCCACAGAATCTCGCGAGCCCACCGACAGTAGGCAATCAGCCAATCAACACAACGTGTCCAACGCCATTGAATACAACTCAGGGCATTGCTTCTTCCGTTGGTGTTAGCGCCAGCGATCCGGACGGCACCGTTGTGAGTGCAGCCATTACAAGCGCACCAGTCGCCGGAATCACGCTCGATTCATTCACACCAGCGGGTTCCGTTGGTGGAACTGCGAGCGCCACCCTAAGAGTGGGTGATACGACAGCGGCGGGTACCTACAACGTAAACATTCAATATTCAAACAACGATTCACCAACTCCTCAAACCGCGACTTGCACGGTCGTCGTGAACGTGACACCGGCGGCAACCCCGACACCAACTCCTACGCCGACACCAACTCCGACACCAACACCAACGCCGACACCAGTTCCCGGCAGTGTCGTCATCAGTCAGGTCTACGGTGGTGGTGGCAATAACGGCGCTACGCTAAAGAACGACTTTATCGAACTAATTAACCATAGCGGGTCACCAGTCGATTTAAGTGGATGGTCCGTCCAGTATGCATCGGCGACTCTAGCCAACTGGCAAGTGACGCCACTGAGTGGATTCATTCTTCAGCCTGGACAGTACTACCTAATCAAGGAAGCGGCTGGTGCTGGAGGTACAGCTGATCTTCCAACTGAAGATACTTCTGGCAGCATTGCAATGGGTGCGACTTCAGGAAAGGTTGCCCTCGTGAGCAACACCACCGCCTTAACCGGTACATGTCCGGTTGGTGCTGGAATCATCGATTTCGTTGGCTACGATGGGGCAAATTGTTCGGAAGGTAATAACCCTGCGCCGACGCTGACAAACACCACTGCAGCACTTCGAAACAACTTTGGTTGTGCGGATACCGACAACAATGGCGTTGACTTCTCTGCTGGCGCACCAAATCCACGAAACAGTTCGAACGCTACTCACGACTGCACCATCCTTCTTGGAGTAGGTTCGGCAAACCCGAGCACCGTTCAGCCCAGTGATAACACCACTCTCACTGTAGAGGTATCGCCAGCGCCACTTCCACCAAGCACAGGAATCAACGTAGTGGCTGATCTCTCTTCGATCGGCGGTTCACCAACACAATCGTTCTCGGGCGTAGGTAACACCTTCACTTTCAACGCAACGGTCTCGGTTGCTACTACTACTGGCTTGAAATCACTGCCAGTCACAATTACTGACGCGCAGAGTCGTACAGCCAGCACGAGCATACTGCTGAGCGTGCAACCCCTCTTACCGGCCAATCACATCGTGATCAGCCAGATCTATGGCGGTGGTGGTAATAGCGGCGCAACCTACACTAACGACTATGTCGAGCTCTATAACCCAACTGCATCGTCCGTGACGATTACGGGTTGGTCGCTGCAGTACGCTTCGGCCACGGGTACAAGTTGGACCAACAAACAGCCTCTGGGCGGATTTATTGGACCAGGCGAGTACTTCCTCGTGAGTCTTGCAGCGGGTGGTGTCAATGGTGCGCCATTGCCAGTGTTACCGAACATATCCGGTGATATCAACATGGCGGCAGGAGCGGGCAAGGTTGCACTAGTCAGCAACGGTGACCCTCTCGGCGGCGGTTGTCCGCTCGGCAGCGATTCAGACATTGTCGACTTTGTCGGTTATGGCGCAACCGCAAACTGTAGAGAAGGCAGCGCCAACGCGCCTGCACCGAGCAACTCTACCGCGATCTTCAGAAAAGCGAATGGCATCACTGATACCGATCAGAATGGCGCCGACTTCAGCGCAGCAGCGCCGAGTCCGCGTCGTACCGCACCGATTGTTGAGCTTGGACCATGGGTAGCGGGCACGGATCCGTTGACTAACGACACGACCATTCCCCACGATGCGACCATCACAGTCAGTTTCAGTGAGCCCGTCGACGTCGTAGGACCGTGGTACAACATTAGTTGCACCAACAGTGGGACGCACAATGATGCAACTGTAGCATCGTCCTCGAACTCTAAGACTTTTGCTATCACTCCAAACCAGAATTTCCAATTTGGCGAACAGTGCACGGTAACGATAGACAAGAACGCGGTTCACGATCAGGACACAGACGATAGTACTCCTGACACCGACACGTTATTTGAAAACTACACGTGGTCGTTCCTGGTTGTCGCCGCCGGCGCTATTCCATATCCATCTAGTGTTCACTTAACGATGGGTAATCCGTCTAACGCAGTTGTTGACTTGATGCAGTTCAACAACTATCTCATGGAGAAACCAAGCTTCAGTCTCTCTTACAATCGCGACAAGGGATCACCAAACTGGGTCAGCTGGCATTTGGACGACCAGTGGGTCGGAAATCTGGCGCGTGTCGACACTTTCAGACCAGACCCGGCGATACCGCCTGATTGGTATCGTGTGCAGGCCACTGATTTCTTTGCGACTGGATTTGATCGCGGTCACATGACACCTAATGCCGACCGAGACAATCCGGCTGGTATACCACTCAATCAGGAAACATTCCTGATGTCGAACATGGTCGCTCAGGCACCGGGCAACAATCAGGGACCGTGGGCCGACCTCGAAAACTACTTGCGCACTCTCTTACCAGCGAATGAACTGTATATCGTAGCTGGTCCAGCAGGGGTTGGCGGTACCGGTAGTAATCAGCCAGCGACGGTTACGACAACCATTGCGAACGGACACGTTACGGTTCCGCAGTACACGTGGAAGGTCGCATTGGTAATTCCTAAAGGTGATGATGACGTTGCCCGCGTAACTGCAGGAACGCGCGCAATCGCTGTGATCATGCCGAATGAGGACGGTATTCGCGGTACCGATTGGCACTCGTACCTGACGACAGTAGATGCTGTAGAAGCATTATCAGGTTACGATTTCTTCAGCAATGTTCCCGACTCAATCGAGAACTCGGTTGAAGGTGGTGTCGATGGTAACAATCCTCCAGGGACCGAGAATCAAGCAGTGACTACCTCGGAGGATACGGCCGTATCGGTTACGCTAACAGCAGCCAATCCAAACCCGGCAAACTCATTGACGTTTACAATCGTTACTCCACCCGCACACGGAGTCTTAAGCGGGTCGCCTGCGAATCCTTCTTATCAACCAGATCCTGACTTCCACGGAACCGACAACTTCAGCTTTAAGGCAAACGATGGAAGCCATGATTCAAACACCTCTACGGTCAATATCACTGTGTCCGAGGTAAACGACGCACCATCCACAACAGCAGACACGGCAAACACAAACGAGGACACAGCAGTTGACATCTCAGCGGCTAATTTCACGACCAATGACTCGGCTGGTCCAGCCGACGAAACTGGACAAACGCTGACCGTGAGTTCTGTATCGGCGACACCAAACACACACGGCACTGTCGTGTTGAATGGCGGAGTTGTCACTTACACACCAGCAAGTAACTTCAATGGCCCGGCAAGCTTCGAATATCAGGTCTGCGACAATGGAAATACGAATGGAGTTCTGGATTCGAAGTGCACAGTTGGTACCGTTGACGTGACAGTAAGTCCAGTAAACGACACACCAACTGCCGATAGTCAATCAGTTAGTACTAATGCAAACACAACCGTTGCGGTCACTCTCAGCGGTAGTGACTTGGAAACTGCAACCGGGAATCTAGTATTTGAGGTTACAGCTGGACCTTCACATGGTTCATTGTCTGGATCAGGAGCGAGTCTCACTTATCATCCGGCAGCGAACTACAGTGGATCGGATAGCTTCCAATTCACCGTGAAAGACTCCGGCGACGGAGCGGCGGCAGCAAAAACAAGTACCGCAGCCACCGTATCAATTGCGGTGATAGATACCGTCGCACCAACAATCAACGCACCCGCAAATATCAATTTGGGTACCGGAGCTGGCGCAACAAGTTGTGGGCTCGTTATCAGTAACGCCACACTTGGCTCAGCTACGTCGAGTGACAATGCGGGAAGCGTCAATGTAACGCGATCAGGAGTACCTTCTGGGAACATTTTCCCGGTTGGAACAACAACAATCACCTACACTGCGACTGATGGAGCTGGAAATACCACCTCAGCCACGCAAACGGTGACAGTCTTCGACAATACCGCTCCAAATCTGACAGCCCCAGCACCAACAAGTGCTCAAGCTAACAGCGGCGGTCAGGCAGCAATTCCAAATGTTGTCGCTGGTGCGGTATCAAGCGATAACTGTGGACCAGTGACAGTTACCCAGAGTCCATTAGCTGGAACGATGGTTGGAGTTGGCACGCACACAGTCTTGCTGACTGCAACCGATGGCGCTGGCAACACGAAGACAGCTACAACCACCTTCACAGTCAATGGAGGCTCACTAACATTCACGCTATCAATCAACCCGTCATCGAAGAAGCGTGGCAAGTCAGTAAAACTTAACGCGTCTTTCAGCAATACGACGGGATCGCGACAATGGGTCACATTCAGAGTCCGCTATGACAGCCCTTGCCGGAGAGAACTAGTCGGCGACGTCGGTCCAATCCTCATCACAAATGGGGCACACGGGAATGTCGACATTCCGTTCTTCATCCCGCAGAACGCATGTACCGGCCTCTACACCTTAACGCTAGACTATTTTGTTGGTGGTCAACAGATTGGGAGCACAACAGCACAACTAACAGTAACTCCATAGCGCGTTACCCCCAACAACAATAACGGGCGGCAGGTTTTCTCCTGCCGCCCGTTTCTTTTTTCCTGAAAGTATTATCTCAGCTATTCGGTCGAAACCAGTTCCTCGTTGTTTAGAGCGGCGTGCATCGTATGCCAGGGAAGAGTTGCACACTTAACTCGTACGGGGAAGTCTCGCACGCCAGCAAAGATCCTAAGGTTCCCTAGACCATTTTCCTCTTCATCCTCATCCTGCTCACCAGTAACCATCGAGTGAAACTCTTTGAAAAGTTCTTCTGCTTGTTCTTTGGTCTTTCCTTTCACAGCCTGAGTCATCATGCTGGCGGCCGCTTTGGATATAGCACAACCCGAGCCCTCAAAAGAGATGTCAGCGACGGCATCGCCTTCCAGGTCGAGATATACCGTTAGCTGATCACCACAGAGCGGGTTGAAGCCCTCAGCGGAATGGTTTGCGGTTTCAAGTTTACGAAAATTTCGTGGCTTCTTGTTATGGTCAAGAATTACTTGTTGATAGAGTTCGCTTAGTTCAGACATGATAACTATTGATGCATTACTAACTAACTAAAGATCTCGATCACCTTTTCGACCGTGTTGGCCAGTGTATCTACTTCATCTTTAGTGTTGTAGAAAGCAAATGACGCACGAGCTGTTGCCGGTATGTTGAACCGCTGCATAACTGGTTGCGCACAATGGTGACCAGCGCGAACCGCTATTCCTTCCTGATCGAGAATCGTTCCAATGTCATGTGGATGAATATCGTCGATCACGAACGACAGAACACTCGATTTCTTCCTGGCGGTGCCAATGATTCTCACTCCTTCGATCGCGGACAATCGTTCTGTTGCGTACTGGAGCAACTCCTCCTCGTGTGCAGCAGCTTGTTCTCTATCGATGGTATTCAGGTAGTCAATTGCCGCACCAAGTCCAATTTGAGAAGCAATAGCAGGAGTGCCAGCCTCGAGTCTGTTTGGCAATTCCGCATACGTCGTCTTTTCAAAGGTTACCGTCTTGATCATGTCGCCGCCACCTTGAAAAGGATTCATCTTTTCCAGGAGTTCGGCCTTACCGTAAATAATGCCGCTACCGGTCGGTGCGTACATCTTGTGACCTGAGAAGACAAAGAAATCGCAATCGAGATCCTGAACATCAAGCTTCATGTGTGGTGCACTCTGTGCACCATCTACTAAAACCGGCACCCCATACTTGTGCGCCTGAGCGATCATCTGCTTAACCGGATTAACTGTTCCCAGCGCATTTGAAACATGCGTAACCGCCACCATTTTAGTGCGTTCATTGAGCAGGCCATCGTACTCATCCTGGAGCAGCTCACCTGCATCATTCATCGGGATGACACGCAGGATCGCACCCTTCTCTTCACAAAGCATCTGCCACGGAACAATATTGGCGTGATGCTCCATCGCCGAGATAATGATTTCGTCCCCTGCGCCTATGAACTTTCGGCCATAGCCGTACATCACCAGGTTGATACCTTCGGTGGCGCCACGTACGAATATACATTCGCGAGCTTCCCGCGCGTTGATGAAGCGCTTTACCTTCTCACGTGCTCCCTCATACGCGCTGGTGGCTTTCTGGCTCAAGTAATGAACACCACGATGGATGTTTGAATGCTCGTGCTTTAAATAATCGCTGCCGCGATCAATAACCACCTGCGGCACTTGCGAAGAAGCACCATTGTCGAGATAAACCAGAGGCTTTCCATTGACTGTTTGTCGCAATACGGGAAAATCCTCGCGAATCCGTTCAACGTCAAACTCGGTTGTTGGTTCAGTCGTTAATCCTACAGTAGAAATCATGCCTACTCCCTGAAACTCGCGCCTCTATTTTGGCGCTGGTACTAACTTCCACGAGATCTTGCAATTATCACCAGGCGTTAATTCATCAACCCGAAAAAGCGCATAGTAATCGTTGCGGTTATCCACTACATGAATCGCGTAGATGTGACCAACAACGGCTTTGATGAAAGTTGGAGGCACCTTCACCTTCGGATCTACTTTGGCTCTTTGTGGCGCTGGCTGGGGCTTCGCTGGAATTGGACCATTTACTGTCCAGACCTGCCCTCGCTCCGGATAATCGCGTAATCGTATTGTCTCCCGAGGGATCGAGCCGCGAAATAGGTCTTGCACATTTAAGTCTTGGGGCGACATCACCGACCCGCGGTTTCCGGATGCGTCGAATACAAATCGTCGCTGCTCACCCGGTTTTAGCTTTGCCAGCGGCTCAATTACCGCCACCTTGACCTTATCGTTCCATGAACGCTTACCGAGATCCTTTATCAGAGTGCGGCTATCGGCACCACCGCCTGTCTGAAACCAATCAAGATAATCGCCAATTACCAGCGTTCCGTACTTAACTTCGCAAGGGCCGCCGGGCTCGAGGTTAAAACAATGCGGAAGTCCAGTCTGTCGATACTTGAGCCTCGAGTGGAGAGTTATGGTTTGGGCCGTCACAGACTGGAATAGAAACGATCCGAAAATCACCAGGGTAAACGTCACGATGAGCCTGCGTATTAATAATCGCCGCGTCATAGCGTTCTCCTCTGTTTGCCGACAGAAGCCCCTATTCGTCAATCAGTCAAGCTTGTTTTCAATTGCTTGAGTACAGCCTGGTCCACCTGCGTTCGGATTGAATCAACATTTATCTTACCAATCACCTCTTCAGCGAAACCGTATGTCAACAAGTTGCGCCCGAGAGTCGGATTGATACATCGAGTCTCCAAATAGAAAAGCTCGTCTTCACTAAGCTGGCCAACCGCCGCTCCATGCGCACACTTCACGTCGTCTGCATAGATTTCCAACTGCGGTTTTGTATCTACGCGAGCCTTATCGGAAAGAAGCAGGTTCTTATTAGTCTGCATGGCGTCGGTTTTCTGGGCACCCTCACGGACAAAGACTTTGCCGTTGAATACAGCTCGACCGTTCCCATCGAGGATACCTTTATACAACTGATGACTATTGCAGGATGGCTGCTTGTGATCGATCACTGAATGCGTATCCGCATGTTGATCCTGACCAACTATGTACAATCCATCCACCCAACATTCTGCGCCTTCGTGATCCATAACTACTGAAATATCGTGTCGCGAGAGTCGACCACCAAGTGTGATTGAAGTTGCGTTGTAGCTACTACCTCGTCCCAACTCGGCTGCAGTTGTTCCCACGTGAAGCGACTCCTGACTCTCGCGTTGTAGCCTGGTATGTTCGAGGCGGGCACCATCCAGCAGTACAACCTCGGCCACCGCGTTTGTGAAATATCGAGCGTCATCATTGGAGCCGAAGTTTTCAATGAGTCTAGCCGAACTGTTCACCTCAGCTACCACGAGGAGTCGCGGAAAGTTCGCCTGGCCAGGAGTAGTGCCATCGGCTAGATAAGTTACCTGGATCGGTGCGTCGAGCTTGGTGTTTTTTGGAATCAATACGAAAACACCCGACTGTAGAAACGCTGTGTTCAGCGCCGTCAAAGAGTTGTCGTGATAGTTCGCATTACGAGCCAGATATTCACGAACAATCTTGCTGTATCTCGCGTCAGCAATTGCGCTAAACAAGTTCGTTACTACTACGTCACCGAGTTCGCTCGTAGTCGACAGGTCTTCACGAAAAAAACCGTTAACGAGCACTACGTGCGTCTTCTCTGTTTCGGGAAACACAAACTGAGTTATCTCAGGCGAGAATTCAGGATTGTTGGCTACAGGTTCAAACTTGTCCTTTAGCAATGGGGCCAGATTGGTATATTTCCAGTCTTCATTGCTAACCGTGGGAAAACCAACGGACTCAAAACGGTCCATGGCGCTTTCGCGAACGAGTTCGACCCAGGCGACCGTGGGACTAGTTTCTTTCAACGCGCGAAACGCAGTCTGATAGTTAATCTCGGACTTTACTAATTCTGTAACCATATTAATTCGCCGGTACGGACACAGTGCCGTTCTTCTCGCTCGTCTTGATCCAGTCGTAGCCCTTCTCTTCAAGTTCTAAAGCCAGTTCCTTGCCACCTTCACGCGCGATACGTCCGTTTGCAAGAACATGCACAAAGTCAGGTACGATGTAATTCAACAATCGTTGATAGTGAGTGACTACGATGATAGCGTTTTCTGGATTGCGCAGTTTGTTCACGCCACCCGCTACAATCCGGAGTGCGTCGATGTCGAGACCCGAGTCCGTTTCATCAAGCACTGCCAGCCTGGGTTCGAGAACGGCCATCTGCAGGATCTCATTGCGCTTCTTCTCACCACCCGAAAAACCCTCGTTCACCGATCTCGACATGAAACTCGGATCCATTTCTACGACTTTCAATCTCTGCTTCAACAAGTCCTTAAACTCGAGTGGGTCCAACTCTTCTCGTCCGAGATGCTTTTGTTTCTCATTGTAAGCAAGTCGAAGGAACTGTGCGTTCGAAACGCCCGGGACCTCAATGGGATACTGGAACGCCATGAACACGCCCTCGCGTGCTCTTTCATCAGGCGCCAACTCAAGCAGGTTGCGTCCCTGATAGATAACCTCACCGGCGGTTACTTCATATTGCGGGTGACCGGAAAGGACCTTCGCTAACGTTGATTTGCCGGAACCATTTGGCCCCATTATGGCGTGCACTTCGCCTTTATTGATTGTCAGATCAATGCCCTTGAGGATCTCGTTTCCATCAATGGCCGCATGTAAATTTCGAATCTCTAACATCAGTCAACTATTCTCCCTACTTACAGGTGACAGTCGTCGGGTGCCAGGTTTCCAGCAAAAACAACTTGCCGTTTCCCTGACACCCGACATCTGATAACGTCCTATCCAACACTACCTTCAAGCTTTAGACCGAGTAGCCGTTGCGCTTCGACAGCAAACTCCATCGGCAACTGCAGGAACACATCCTTGCAAAATCCGTTGATAATCAACGACACAGCATCTTCCTGAGAAATGCCTCGTTGCTGAAGGTAGAACAACTGCTCTTCGCTGATCTTCGAAGTCGATGCCTCGTGCTCCACACTCGAACTGTTATTCATTACTTCGATGTAAGGGAACGTGTTTGCACCACAAGTTGAGCCAATCAACATCGAGTCGCACTGCGTATAGTTGCGTGCGTTCTCAGCCTTCGGCATCACCTTTACTAGTCCACGATAACTATTGTTGGACTTACCGGCCGCAATTCCTTTTGAGATGATCGTTGAGCGAGTGTTCTTCCCAAGATGAATCATCTTTGTACCGGTATCCGCCTGTTGTGCGTGATTGGTCAGGGCGACCGAGTAAAACTCGCCAATCGAGTTGTCGCCAGCCAAAATGCATGATGGATACTTCCAGGTTATTGCAGAACCAGTTTCAACCTGAGTCCAAGAGATCTTGGAATTTCGTCCCGCACACTTACCACGCTTGGTGACGAAGTTATAGATACCGCCTCGTCCTTCTTCGTCGCCGGCATACCAGTTCTGAACGGTTGAATACTTGATTTGCGCATCATCGAGTGCAATCAACTCGACGACCGCAGCGTGCAACTGATTCTTGTCGAACTTGGGTGCAGTACAACCTTCAAGATAAGAAACGTGCGAACCTTCTTCGGCAACAATCAAAGTTCGCTCAAACTGTCCGGATTCAGAATTGTTGATACGAAAATAAGTGGAGAGTTCCATGGGGCAGCGCACACCCTTAGGAATAAAGCAGAAACTCCCATCAGAAAAGACGGCACTATTTAACGCTGCAAAGAAGTTATCGTTTGTGGGTACAACTGATCCCAGGTATTTTTTGACAAGATCCGGATAATCCTTAATTGCTTCTGTAAAGGAACAGAAGATCACGCCAACCTTTTTAAGTTTCGCTTTATAGGTTGTAGCGACCGAGACGGAGTCAAACACAGCATCTACCGCGACATTGGCCAGCTGTTTCTGTTCCTGAAGTGGGATACCGAGCTTCTCAAACGTTCTCAGCAACTCTGGATCGACTTCATCCAAACTTTTCTTAGTTGGCTTCTGCTTTGGCGCGCTATAGTAAATGATGTCCTGATAGTCGATATTCGGGTACTTCAGGTTGGGCCAATGCTTCGGCTCCGTCATCGTTAACCAATTTCGATATGCTTTCAGTCGGAACTCAAGCATCCACTCGGGTTCGTTTTTCTTCTCCGAGATCAGACGAACAGTGTCTTCAGTTAGACCTCGAGGGATAACGTCAGACTCAATGTCAGTGACGAATCCGTACTTGTATTCCTGATTGCCCAGCAGTTCAGCAGTGCTCATGTTCGAATCTGTCTCTACCCTTCCAAAAATCTACGCGCCTATTGGCGACGGATCAGGACGTTGTTTGACACCCTGAATCTGATGTAACGCTTCATCCACTTTTGCTTCACTACCAAGAAGCTGTGAAAGCGTGATATCTGCAAGTGCGTTATCGACAATTTGATGTAGCTCGACGATGACTGGCCGGATTCCACAATCGCCGGTGTGAACACATGCATCGAGTACGCCTGCATAACTCTTGCAGTGCGACTCGGCTGGCTCGCCTTCCAAAACGCGAATTACCTGATTGAGGTGAATCTCAGACGCCGGCCTGGCAAGGGTATAGCCACCCTTAATGCCTCGAGTTGAATGAACGAGGCCAGCCTTTGTCAAAATCCACATTAACTTTCCGGCATTTGCCGACGAAATACCTTCGAGACGAGCTATCTGTGAGAGCGTCAGCGCTTCACCTCTCGTCTCGGCGTGTGCCAACTGTAAAAGGCACCGCAGTCCGTATTCTTCTTGGGCAGAAATCTTCATTTATTCTGACTCGTCGACAACGATTAAATCGTTAACTGGCCGCATCTTAGCCTAAACCTTATTTTTAAGTCAAGATTAAAGCTTACTTATTAATCAAGATTCCAAACGGTTCCCTTTAGTTGCTTCCCTCGCCAATGTCACTCAAGCTCTTCTGTCGGACCGCGTACGTCCTCGTGCGCTAATTTACCAAACAGGCCTCTTTGTCCTTTTCCAGAACATGTTGTCTAACCTTTCAAGCTGATCTGTAGCGTGGTAACGCGGGCCCCAGCAGTTTTCTACAGAAAATAAATACCACCAACGGCAGTTGGTGGATGGTTCAGATCCTTTCTACTTAGAGGCCCTCGACTCGATGCTGCGCGCGTAGCGCTCCGGAGGCTAGAGAAACTGCCGTTTGTAGAAAGGATCTGAACGTTCCACCACCAACTGCCGTTGGTGGTATTGGATTACTAGAAACACGAACGAGAGCAGTCTGTTCGGTAAGTTAGCGCACGAGGACGTACGCGGTTCCGAACAGAAGAGCTTGAATATTAATGTCGAAGGAAGCTACTAAAGGGTAGCGGGGAGTTAAAGCTTGAAATCGAAGTCCAAATAACCTGCGACTCGAACTGGCCTGCCTGACACCAAGGTTGGTGGAAAACTCCAAGCGCGTGCGGCATCCTCAGCAGCCTTGCGCAAAAGCGTCGGCCCTTCTGAGTTTGTGACCCAAACCTTACCCTTCTCGTCGACAATCGCAAAAACCCTTACCGTCCCGATTACTTTGCCCGCCTTTGCGATCGTGGGATATACCGGGGTAACTCGCTTAGATTCTCGACCACTCAGAGATCCAGTACTAATGAGTTTAGGCTCGGGCTCGTCGTTCTGGTTAGTCGACGGAGAAGGCGAAGCCGAAGGAGACGGCGCTCCAGAGATTCCTGTAACGGTGCCACTCATAGCGGTAACATTCCCTACAGCGGGGGTGTTATCGTCTTGTTTGTTGGCGGTTTCTGCGGATTTCTGAGTTGCGAAGGGATTGGGGATTCTCGAGGTAACAGCTTCCAGAGCCGCCGATCGGCCAAGGGACGAAGCCCTTTGTAGTGACGCAAGTTTCTCTCGCACAACTACGTACTCATTTTGCCACTTATCGCGATCTGCATTGTCACGTGGCAGTGATAAGCGGATTCCGAGAACGTCTTCCTGAAGGGCTAAAGCGTCGTAGGCCCGACCCTGTTCCTGGGAGATCTCCTTTGCCTGAGCAATAACCCTCTCAACTAGATTTCTCATCCGGTCCAGATCTGTGTTCGCTTCTGGCGGCAGGTCAGTATCGGTTGGATTGATGCCGAAGCTGCGATACCGCGATAAACGAGCACGAATTCCGTTGATTGTTTGGCCTGCGGCGGCAAAGTACGTCCGTATCGATTCATCCTTTTGGGACGCTCGGGAGACAAAGGCTTCCTCAAGAAGGGCTTGGGTTCGAGCGTAATTCCCCTCCTCGATGTAAATGCCCAGCAACATCAGCGTCGCGACGTTTTTCAGTGCTACATCGTTTGCCGAGGCACGAACATTTTCGAGTTCAGTGGACGCAATCTGGAGTTGGTGGGCAGCCGCGAGCGCACGAGCACGCTCAATCTTACGTAGGGCCGGGTTTACCGCCGGGATTTCGTCACTGGTACCCGTCGATTGGCCTACGGCAAGAGTTGCTGCTAATAGGATAAAGATTGTCGGGAGAATGCCATAAATGTTTTGGGGGAAATGCGATAAAGACTTCAAATCAACTGACTCCCTTAAATTACAAAAGCGAGCTTAAATGCTCGCTTACAATTGGTATCCTGACGCCCTATTATGGCTGCTCGCTGCAAATGAGGCAAGCCTGAGTCGACTCGGAAGTGTTAAACCACTTTACTTCGGTCCTGCCGTGTCCAGACTCTTAATGATCCTCTCACGGAAAGCTCGCGCGTCGTTCTTAACTGACACTTCGTTAAGGGTAAGCAACTTCCGGTCACGCATCACCACCTGGCCATTAATCACCACGGTCATCACGTCGGACGCCTTGGTAGCGTAGACAAGATCCGAGTAGAGGTTATAAAGGGGAATTTGATTAAGCGTATCGCGATCAATGACCAGGAGGTCTGCCCGTTTGCCCGTTTCCAGCGACCCTATCTCCTTCTCGAGATGGAGCGCCTGCGCTCCGCGGATGGTTGCGAACTCGAAGGCTTGAAGCGCCGAGATCACCTTTGGATCGCCGGTAAACACTTTATGAAGCTTCGCGACCGTGTCCATCTCTTCCCACATGTTTAGGTCATTGTTTGAGGCTGCGCCGTCCGTACCCAACCCGAGCAAGACTCCTTCGGCTAACATCCTCGGCACAGGCGCCACCCCGGCTGCCAGCTTCATGTTTGATTGCGGGTTGTGGACAACGCCAACGCCGAGTCGCTTGAGGATTGGAATATCATCCGGGTCTGGCCAGACCATGTGCGCAGCAATTACGCGATTGTTGAGAAACCCTATACGCTCCAAGTACTTAACGGGACTCGCTTGCTTGGTCTTAATACTGTCGTCCAGCTCTTTTTTTGTTTCCGAAATATGAATAACAATTGGAGCGCCAGTACGATCCGAAAATGCCCGAGCCGCTTTCAAATGCTCTTCAGACACCGTGTAGGGAGCATGAGGAGCAATGGCAGGAATGATCAGTTCGTTATTCTTCCAACGATTTACAAACCGTTCAACATAAGCCATCGCCTCCGGCCATGTCTTATTGTCGGCGACTGGAAAGTCGATGACTGTTTCACCCAGCACCGCCCGCACGCCGGCTTTGGCAGTTTCATCAGCGATCGCGTCTTCGAAGTAATACATGTCGCAGTAAGTCGTTGTCCCACCACGAATCATCTCTGCCAATCCAAGACGTGTCCCTACACGAACAAAGTCTTCAGTGACGTTTTTTGCTTCAGCTGGAAAGATGTACTTGGTCAACCACTCTTGAAGATCCAGATCGTCTGCCAGACCTCGGAAGAGGACCATCGGGACGTGTGAATGCCCGTTAATCAGCCCCGGTGTAACTAGCTTTCCAGTCGCATCAATTGTCTGTTGTGAAGTGTGAGTTCGTTCGATCTCTGACCGGGTGCCAACTGCCACTATGCGCCCATTCGCGACCGCGATTCCGCCGTCATCGATGACTCGCCGACTGCCATCCATTGTGACAATCGTTCCTCCGAGCACAAGAAGATCGACTTGCCGCCTGTTCTGAGCGGTAACATCTGAGACTAGGGTGAATAGCATGATGATAAGAAGGAACCAGGTCAGACAGTTTCGCATAGGCTTCCGCAGTTCCGACAAAGTTTGGCTGGTCGGAAAATCACAATCGCAGACGATGTTGAGTACGCTAACACTGTAAAAGTTCTTCGATGTTACTAACCGAAGTCTATTTCGCTGGACCACCTTTTAGAAATCGTGCGTCAAATGCTCGAGGTAACAAGTCGACGATGTTATCGAAGGTTTCACTTTCGCCGTTTAGGTTCGCGAAAACAATCTTTGCACCACGCGCGAACTCCCAAATGATCTGACGGCATGTACCACACGGAGGTGTCAACATTTCGGTGTCTGCAACGACGGCGAGTTCGGTGAAATGACGCTCTCCCTCGGAAAGCGCTTTCCAAATCGCAACGCGTTCAGCGCAAACCGTCAAACCGTAACTAGCACTCTCAACATTGCAACCTGTATAGACTTTTCCGCTTTCAGTTCTGACTGCTGCTCCAACCTGAAAATTGGAAAAAGGCGCCACCGACTGAAGTCGCGCTCGCTTTGCATCCGCAATCAGCGGATTTAGATCATTTTCACTCAAGCTTGACCTCCAACTGTCGTAAAAGCACTGGCCAGCCTTTCGCGAATTTTTCCGCTCAGCAAATCAATGCTCACAAGATTATGACCACCCTCAGGAATAATAACGTCGGCATGTCGTTTCGACGGTTCTACAAACTGCATATGCATTGGTCTAACCGTTACCAGGTATTGTTCGATAACCGATTCAGCTGTCCTGCCACGCTCAGCAATGTCCCGCCGTAACCGACGAATGAATCGAATGTCATCAGGCGTGTCGACAAATACCTTGATGTCCATCTGTTCGAGCAGTCTTGGTTCTGCAAAAATGAGAATCCCCTCGACGATAACGATCGGCTTTGGTGCGACAGTTCGTGTCTCAGTTAACCGGCTATGAGTCTTGAAATCGTAAAGAGGCAGATCGATGGGTTCGCCAGCTCGCAATCGTCGTAAATGATTCACGAGGAGATCGTTGTCGAGTGCGTCAGGATGATCAAAATTCGCGAAGTTACGATAGTCGAGTGGTAGATCCCCGAGGTTCCGATAGTAAGAATCCTGCTGGATAAAAACTACTTCGTTGGCACGAACCGATTCAAGTATTCGATTGGCTACCGTTGTTTTCCCAGAGCCAGTGCCTCCACAAATGCCAATAATCATACTCACGATTCAACTCAACCCTTTACACAATACTCATACTCTGCTGGTTATTCTTCCGATCACTCGACGCAACAGTTGCGTGAAAGTTTCGCGAACCCGATCTCCGGTCGCCATGACTTCTTCGTGATTGATCGGCTCATCACTAATTCCCGCAGCCATGTTTGTAATACACGAGATACCTAAAACATCCATACCCATGTGTCGCGCCACAATCGCTTCAGGTACGGTGCTCATTCCGACCGCGTCCGCACCCAGATTTCTCAATAAGTGTATCTCTGCCGGCGTTTCATAGTTTGGACCAGCAAGAGCAGCGTAGATACCGCGTCGCAGCTCAACTCCCAAAGTTCTTGCTTCTTCGACGACGAGCTCCTGCAGCTCTGGTGAATAAACCGCCGTCATGTCCGGAAAGCGTGGTCCAAATCTCTCATCGTTGGGACCACGTAGCGGGCTCTCACCCATCAGGTTTACATGATCGCTCAAGACCATCAGGCCACCCTGACTGAGTTGAACGTTTATGCCGCCTGATGCATTTGTCAGAATCAGCGTATTGATGCCGAGCAATTTGAATGTGCGTACGGGAAATGTAACTTCTTCGAGCGTATAGCCTTCGTAGTAGTGAACTCGGCCCTGCATCGCGACCACCGGTATCTGGTCCACTTTACCAATCACCAGCCGGCCTTGATGACCTTGTGCAGTCGACCGTACAAAGCCGGGGATTTCCTCGTAGGGAATGCCAACAGCTTCATCAAAGTCGTCAGCAAAACCTCCGAGACCACTGCCTAACACAATCGCGACTCGCGGTTCTACATTGATCTTGGCCCGAACAATTCGCGCTGCGTGTTCGGCGCGTTCATAGAGACCGATGCTGGCTACTCGCTCACCCATCTGTTAACACCCCTGGCTTACTTCTCTTTCTGATAAGGAATTCCCAATGCATGCGGCGGACGCGAAGATCCAATGAATCCTGCCAACACCACAATTGTCAAAACATACGGAACCATTTGAATAAACTGAACTGGTATATCTTCACCAGATGGCAGTTTCATCACGCCCTGCATCTGGATTGAAAGTGCTTCCGTAGCGCCAAACAATAAACATGCTAGCAGCGTTTGCACTGGGCGCCATTTTCCAAAAATCAAGGCCGCCAGAGCAATAAAGCCGCGACCAGCCGTCATGTTTCGAGTAAACAGCGAAGACTGGCCGATGGAGAGATATGCACCACCAATTCCTGCTAACGCACCGGCGATCAGTACTCCCGAGTATCTTAATTTGGGAACACTCACTCCAGCAGCGTCTGCAGCTTCAGGCTTTTCTCCAACCGCACGTAGTCGCAATCCAAATGGAGTTCGATAAAGAACATACCAACTGATGGCTACAAACGCGAGTACGGCAAGCGCAACAATAAATGGTGACTGAGGCAGTAGGTGATCTTTTGGCAGTTGCGGAGTAGAACCTGATGACAGAAAAATCGCGCCACTCAGGAAACCAGGTATACCAAGCATCAGAATGTTAATCGCAGCGCCGCTGACAACCTGATCAGCTTTAAAGCGGATACACACAATGCCGTAGATTGCAGCAATGAATAGACCTGCAAGGATCGCCGAAAGCAAACCAAGCCAGGGACTCATTGTGCCCATTCCCAGCTTCACGTCAGCGGCGTAGGTTACTGCAGCTGCGGTGAACGCACCGGCTAGCATCTTTCCCTCAAGCGCAATATTTATTACGCCCGACCGCTCGGAAAACAATCCTCCCAGCGCCGCCAAGACGAGTGGAGCTGCAAGTCGAATAGTTGAGAAAACGAGTGCCAGACTAAAAAGATCTTTCATGGTTTAGACCTTTGATTGTTTTAGCAAACCAAACTTACTGAATGGACCACGAAACAGACTCTCGGCGGCAACAAATAAAATAATGATGCCCTGCAGGACCTGAACAATATCCTTAGTGACGTGTTCGGAGAAGCCATCGACGTAGATACCGCCGTGCTGTAAGACCGCAAATAGCAAAGCAGATAGTATTACTCCGACTGGATGATTCCGGCCCAGTAACGCGACAGCAATCCCTGTGTATCCGTAGTTATCGGAAAAGCCATCGTAGTATCGATAGTGATAACCCATCACCTCATTGATCCCAACCATTCCCGCGAGAGCGCCTGATACAGACATAGCAAGAATGATCTGCTTTCGGACTGAGATGCCACCATACTCAGCAGCCGACGGATTACTTCCGGTGGCCCTGATCTCGTAACCCCACTTGGTCCGCCAGAGAAACAAGTACACGAGTAGACAACACACTAAGGCAAGAATGAAGGCAAGGTTCAGTGGGATCCTCAGGGGAAAGCCGGGAATGAACTTTCCAAATCTGGCGATGTGCGCTCCCCAACCAATGGGCGAGGTTTGCAGAATTGGATCACCCGGCACTCGATAATGGTACTGAGTGAAATAACTGACCAGAGCGATCGCAATGAAGTTCAACATGATCGTGTTGATGACTTCATGAGAACCAAACTTTGCTTTGAGAACACCGGGAACCGCACCCCACAACCCACCAACGAGAATCGCGGCCAGAAAACACATCGGAATGAGAAACCAGGCCGACAGATTCGCGAAGGTGATACCGACCCAGGCGGTCGCAAATGCTGCGATGTAAAGTTGACCTTCAGCTCCGATGTTGAATAGACCACAGCGGAACCCGACGAGCACTGCAAGACCAGTAAAAATCAATGGAGTCGCATGAAACAATGTGTAGCCAACGCCATCTGGCCACGACAGAGCACTTCCGATTAGAAGTCTGTAGGCCGTAATCGGATTATCGCCAACTAGCAAAATCAGTATGCCGCCCACAATAAATGCGGCAACTACAGCGATGAGAGGAAAGAGCAGTTCGCGCAGCAGCTTTGTCATTTGGATGGGATTTGTGGTCCTGGTTCTTGGACTTTGTGCTATGTGCTTTGTATTTAGTACTTTGAATCTTGAATTTTATACTTTTGTCTTGTGACTCTTGTTCGTAGTGTCATCTAGTACTTAAGGGCTAAGAACAAAGATCTAAGCTCTAAGCTCTAATGTCCCCTCGTCATCAACAACCCAATTTCTTCAACCGTGGCCTTTTTCGGATCAACTTCGCCAACGATTCGGCCGTTGTGAATTATGAGCAGCCGATCTGAGAGACTCGTTACCTCTTCCAACTCGGCCGAAACAAGTAATACGGCACAACCGGTATCGCGAAGGGCCACCAGTTTCCGATGGATAAACTCAATCGCGCCGATATCCACTCCTCTAGTCGGCTGTGATACCAGCAACAGTTTGGGATCAACCCGAAACTCGCGACCAATAATCAACTTCTGCTGATTGCCGCCTGACAAAGCTCGCGCCGGCAGAAGTGAATTTGGAGGTCGAACGTCGAAGTTCTCAATAATCTCCTGAGCTCTTGTTTGCACAACGTCCTCATCGAGAAAGATGCCACCAGCAAGAGATGCAATCGGAGGGCGATAATGAACACCAAGTATAGAATTTTCGGCAAGACTAAAGTCGAGTAAAAGGCCGCGACGATGACGGTCCTCAGGAATATGAGCAATTCTTAGTTCGCGACGTGACCGAGCACCGAGTGTAGTGATGTTCTTACCTTCGAAGTTAATCTCTCCTGACAAATAAGAGGTTTCAATTAGACCAGCCAGAGCCTCAATCAGCTCTGTTTGCCCATTGCCTTCAACTCCGGCAATGCCGACAATCTCCCCGCGACGTACTTCAAACGAAGCTCCGTCAACACGCTTCGTGCCATCAATAGCTTTGACCGACAAATTCTTGACGATAAGTTCCGGTTGGCCCACCTTAGCATCAGGTTTCTCAACCCGTAGCAAGACTTCCCTGCCCACCATCATTCGAGCCAATTCAGCCGCGTTGGTGTCCTTCGTCTGAACTCCGCCCACTACTTTGCCATCACGCATAACTGTGACTTCGTCCGAGATCGCCAGCACCTCGCTCAGCTTATGAGTAATGATGATTACAGTTTTCCCCTGCTCACGCATGCGACGGAGAATCACGAAGAACTCTTCAACTTCGAGAGGGGTCAATACAGCTGTTGGTTCATCTAGTATTAGAAGACGCGCGTGGCGATAGAGTGCTTTCAATAATTCGACACGCTGTTGTTGACCAACTGAGAGATGTTCGACCACGGCGTGTGGATTCACCGCCAGCTTGAACTCTTCTGAAAGGTGACGAATCTGATCGGCAGCACTCTTCAAGTCGAGCGCAATTGCGGAGCCCGGTTCAGCGCCAAGAACAATGTTTTCGGCAACCGTCATCGGCTCAACCAGCATAAAGTGCTGATGGACCATGCCGATTCCGAGGGCAATCGCGTCGTGTGGCGACTTGATGTCTCTGACTTGACCGTCAACGAGAATCTCACCACTATCTGGCGTGTAGAAACCGTATGCGATCCGCATCGCTGTAGACTTGCCAGCGCCGTTCTCACCAACGATCGCGTGGATCGTTCCCGGCTTAACAACCACACTCACACGATCATTCGCCAGAACCTCACCAAAACGTTTTGTGATGTTTCGTAACTCGAGCATGAACTTTGTCTTAGTGCTTTGTACTTAGTACTTTGTGCTTTGTCCTTGGAGCGTTCACCGCGGCGTCCAGCGAGCGAAGATACGCGTTAAGCGTTGGCAGGAGCTCGTCGACAATTGGTTTTAGCTCCCCGACTTCTGAGTCGGTCAAAAGTTGTCTGTTGTAAGCGCGTCGAAGCCAATGTTTTGTTTCATAAAGGGAACCACGAGCAATCCTGACAAATCTTCGGTTGTCCAAATGACTGCCTCGGCCGCTCCCTTCAGCAATGTTTGACCCAACCCCGTCAGCGGCATCAACCATTTGCTCTCCAACGGTTGCCTTAGCGAAGTGTTCCCACCTTATTACTATCTTCCAGATCGTATCCGCCAGTTGTTCTGCCAGCTGGTAAGCCCGGAGGTTTTCAAAGTTAGTTCTTACCATCAATTGCTCCAGTGAGGTTGGGGCAAACAAAGTACTAAGCACAAAGTACAAAGTACAAAGTACAAAACTAATTCATCATCGCATCAGTAACTTTTATCTGACCCGCTATGATTTTTTTCTTCGCTTCTTCGGCTTCCTGAATTGCCTCAGCGGGGACCAGGTCTTTGTTGTTATCGTCCATCGCGTAACCGACACCATCCTTGTCCAGTCCAAAAACGTGCAGCCCGGGTGAGAATTTTCCCTTCACGACTTCCTGGACTATGTTGTAAACAGCATTGTCGACTCGCTTCACCATGCTTGTAAGGACGAATCCCGGCTTTACCATGTTTTGGTTTGAATCCACGCCAATAACGAAGTGTGTTGCGCGCCCATTCTGTTTTCCCTGCTGCTCGACGGCGTCAAATGCTCCCAGTCCCGAATTACCTGCAGCAGTGAAAATTACGTCCGCGCCTTTACTGATTTGGGCCAACGAAAGTTCCTTGCCCTTTCCAGGGTTGTTCCAGGCTCCGTCGGTTACGCCGACGTAATTTTGAATAACGCGAATGTTGGGATTAACCGACTTTGCTCCTTCTTCATATCCTTTCTCAAAGCGATGAATTAATCCGATATCCATCCCTCCAAGAAAACCAATCGTGCCGGTTTGCGAAGCCTTGGCCGCCAGAATTCCCACTAGATATGAGCCCTCCTGTTCTTTGAAGACTAACGAAGCCACGTTAGGTAATTCACTGACGCCATCAATGATCGCAAAATGAATTTTTGGATAGTCCTTTGCAACCAACTCCATTATTGGCGCCTGGGCAAAACCAACTCCAATAATCAAATCATAATTGCGTTCAGCAAACGCCCGCATCGCAGGCTCGATGGCATTAGGCGTTCCAGGTTCGATATCACGCAGCACAATCGGAAAATCCTTGGCCGCACGCTGCACACCTTCCCAGGCTGCAGCATTAAACGAGCGATCATCCTTCCCACCGATATCGAAAACTATTCCGACATGAATCTTTGATCGATCCTCCGACGCCGAACTTTGCGAATCACACGACACGGCGAGCGCAGCCAAACAGATCACTACCAACAGGGCCAGGAGTTTGTATTTCATTCGTTGATTACTTCCTTAACGAGCTTCTGTGAAGCCGGTGGAGGTTCATCGCCAATCTGGTAGGCTGCCTGAATCCGAAGTGCCGTTTCGTGCGCTGTTGACTCTTCGGCACAATAGACCACCCCTATCACATCATTGGCGTTCACACGATCGCCGATCTTTCGCTCAGCAATAAATCCAACCGCCGGATTCACCACATCTTCGATGCGTACACGACCTCCGCCGATTGCCGCGATCGCATGACCAATATCAGTTGTATCTACTTTTGTTATGAAGCCAGAGCGCGCGGATTCTACCTTAACGGATTCGCTTACTAAAGGTAGAAACTTAGTAGGAGAGTCACAGACTTTGGGTTCACCACCCTGTGCCTCGATGTTTCGTCGCAAACACTCGAGAGCTTCACCCGATCTCAACACTTTCTGTAACCGTTTATGCGCCGCGTCTAAGTCTTTCTCAACATTCGCCAACAACAGCATGTGCGCACACAAGTCCAGCGACAGATCCAGAACTGGCTTCGCGCCGTCATTAGTTTCACCACGGAGAAGATCGACACATTCCACGACCTCAAGCGAATTACCTACTGCACGACCAAGAGGCTGGTTCATATCAGTCAACAGCGCTCGCGTTTTGATGCCGCACGAATTGCCAGTTCTCACAAGGGCATGCGCCAAAGCCTTTGCTTGATCCTCTTCTCGCATGAAGGCACCATTACCAACTTTGACGTCGATCACCATCGCGTCAAGTCCAGCAGCACCTTTCTTCGAAATGATTGAAGCAACAATCAGAGGAATGGCTTCTACGGTTGCAGTAGCATCTCTCAATGCGTACATCTTCTTATCAGCAGGCGCGATTTCGGCTGTTTGGCCCGCCATTGCGTAGCCAACCTTTTCCAGGACCTGCTTGAATTCCGATGCACTTAGATTAACGCGATACCCTGGTATCGACTCGAGCTTGTCGAGGGTGCCCCCAGTATGGCCCAGTCCCCTTCCGGAGATCATGGGAACACAAACACCACACGCAGCAACTAGTGGAGCAATTATTAGCGAGGTTTTGTCGCCAACACCTCCAGTTGAATGTTTGTCAGCCTTGGGTTTCGCTATATCAGAGAAATCAAGAATGTTTCCCGAGTTGAGCATCGCCTCGGTTAAGACATTCTGCTCATCCTCGTTCATACCGTTAAGAAAGATCGCCATTAGCAGAGCGCTGATCTGGTAATCGGCTATGCGACCACTCGTCACGCCAGCGATGAAGAATTCAATCTCCTCGCGCGTGAGCTGTTTTCCGTCTCTCTTTTTTCTGATGACGTCCTGCGGTCTCAATTGCTCTCCATCAAAACGGCTGCCTGAGCCGTAACTGCATGACCCTGACCGACCGCGTCAAGCCCTTCACCAGTTTTTGCCTTAACGCTTACACAAGCGTGATCGATTCCCAGCACCTTTGCGATGTTCTCCCGCATTGTCTCGACGTAGCTTCTAAGCTTTGGCGCTTCCAGCAAGATAGTGGAATCAACATTGACTACATGTAGATTTCTTTCGCGTACCAGCCACATAACGCGCGAGAGCAGTTCAAGGCTGTCAGCGCCGGCCCATTGCGGATCCCGATCTGGAAAATGCACTCCCAGGTCGCCTTCACAGAGCGCCCCAAGTATTGCGTCAGCTATTGCATGCGAGAGTGCGTCGGCGTCGGAATGGCCTTCGCTGCCACGTTCGAAAGCAATGTGCACACCTCCAAGCACAAGAGGTCGTCCCTCAACCAGCCGGTGCGTATCAGTGCCAATCCCAATGCGGATCATGTGTGGTTTGTGCTTTGTGCTTTGAACTTGGTCTTTGAACTTTGTGCTTTGTGCTTTGTATTTTGTACTTTGAAATTTGCCCTTTGGTCTTTGAACTTTAGTTGAACATTGCTGGTCGTTTGAGATCTGAGATCTCAAATCTGAGATTTCAAATAGCTCTCGCCAATCAACAGGTCCAACGGTGTCGTAATCTTAATATTCCTGGAACTCCCTTCGACCACGGCAACCCTCTCACCCAGGCGTTCAATCATTGCACTTTCATCAGTCAACGAAGCGTCACTAACATCTACGTTGTCGAACGCACGCCTCAACAGGTCATATCGAAAACATTGTGGCGTAAGAGCGTGACGCAACTCGGTGCGATCGAAAGTCTCTACAATGCGCTCTCCATCGACATGCTTGATCGTGTCAGTAACTCGGGTCACCAAAATGGCAGCACCATTTTGTTGGGCCGCTGCGACCGTCGCATCAATTTCGTCGACGCTGACAAAGGGCCGAACACCGTCGTGCACAGCCACGATCTCAGCCGTTGCCGATCTAATCGACAACAACCCTCGCTTCACTGAGTCGGCCCGTGTCCTACCACCGGGCACAACTTTCGCGAGCTTTCGCAAGCCGTATTTTCCAGCCAAAGATAGGAAACCCGCAGATTCGTCTGCGGGTAAAACAACGATTACTTCCTGAATGCTGTCACACTCCTCGAAACGTTGGAGCGTGTGAAAGATTATCGGCGTTCCTGCTAATTCCAGAAACTGTTTTGGCCGATCGCTCGCCATCCGGTTACCAATACCGGCAGCGGCAATTATAGCGGTGTTCATGAAGGAAGATGGGAGCCTATCGGAACCGTGAGCCGCGGTTTCAAGTCTCCGTTATCGGCTCGCTATCATTAATGCGAACCGGACTGGCGGCGCTGCGCGAATCGCGGGGTGGACGACGGGAACCGCCGTTTGTTCGGTGGATCTCGTTGTGTCCGCCGTTCTCCGCCTCTTCCCACAACCGGCCAAAGATCATTTTTCCAGCGGTCGTCTGCAAGACACTAGTGACTGCAATATCGGCATTCTTGCCGATCAACTTTCTGGCATTATCTACGACCACCATGGTGCCATCATCAAGGTAGGCCACACCCTGGTTGTACTCTTTGCCTTCCTTGAGAATAAAAACTCTCATCGCTTCTCCTGGAAGCACAACCGGCTTGAGTGCGTTGGCCAGCTCGTTGATGTTCAGCACACTGACGCCACGTAGCTGCGAGACCTTATTCAAGTTGAAGTCGTTGGTGACAATCACCGCATCGAGTTGCTTACCGAGTTCGATCAATTTCAGATCAACTTCTCGCACTGAAGGAAAATCAGTCTCAACAATCTGAATATCGAGCGAACTGTTGTTCTGCAACCGGTTGAGCATGTCCAACCCGCGACGTCCACGCTGACGTTTGGACGAATCGGGCGAATCAGCAACCTGCTGCAACTCGCGCAAGATGAACTGCGGGATTATGAGAGAGCCAGTAAGGAATCCAGTTTCCGCGACGTCTGCAATACGTCCATCAATGATGACGGAGGTGTCGAGAATTTTCATATCGCGACGGCTAACTTTGTCACTGAAGATCCCACCCAACGCCGAAAGGTCGAGATAGTCACCTTTCGCCGCGCCCACCATCAACCCGACGTAAGCCATAAAGAACGTCAAGGCAAGGGTCAAGAAGGTCTTCACCTCCGGCGCCACCGCCATGGACTCCTGACGGCTGATTAGAGATCCAATCAAGTACGCCCCTACGATCCCCAGAATCGATCCACATGCCGCTCCGATTAGGGTTTTAAGAGTTGCTCGACGAATTCGCAGCTCAAACAGAATGATACAAACCGCAATCAACGCCCCGACCGATGCTGAGATCCATGAGTCTCCTGCTACCGGCTTTAGGATGTATCCCGCTGCTACTAAAATCGCCGTAAATATAAGTCGTATAAGAACGACGTCGGCATGCATAACACGGGCATACTACCACGCTCACAACCCATCGTCACGGACATACTTGGCATTTCGGGGCACTTTTGGACTTATCAGAATGTGGCTTTCGAGTTCAAACTTGAGATCACCTTGCTACCGACAGACTACTACTGTTAAAAGTGTCCGCCATGTGGACACAAAGCTTGATGATAATTTGCCTTTTGGTCGCGTACCCATTCTCCGCTGCCTTCACTTTTCGAACAGTGTCGGCTCTATTTCAGGAGACCACTGCCACCCTGAAATTTACCGCCCCTGAGGGCTGGGTTCTGGAGAAGAGCACGTCGAATATGCGCGTCGCGCAATACAAGCTGCCAAAGGTCGATGGAGATCAGGAAGATGGTTCACTTGTTCTTTATTACTTCGGTCAGAACCAAGGTGGGACAACAGCTGCGAATATCGAACGATGGGTCAATCAAATGCAACAGCCGGATGGCAAACCTTCCAAAGAAAAAGCAAAGGAAGAAACGCTGACTATAAATGGATTGAAAGTTACAACGGTGGATGTGAGCGGAACGTATACAGCGGAGATGTCACCGGGAAGCAACACCTTTCATAATAACCCTAACTATCGTCTCAGGGCTGCAGTAGTCGAGACTCGAAAAGGTCCTTACTTTGTGAAGCTGGTTGGACCAGAGAAAACAGTCTCTCGCTGGGATCAAGCTTTTTCAAGCTACTTGAAATCACTCGAGTTTAAATAGCAAACAACAGCCATTCGCAAACGCCAGGCGCAGCGACTTGATGATTAGGTTTGTTCTTGGACTAGGTCTCGGGGTTTTGATCTTTTAGACAAAGATCAGAGGCCCAAGACCTAAGAGCAATATTCTACTTGTAACGGTAGGTGATGCGTCCGCGCGTCAAGTCGTAAGGCGACATCTCAACGCTGACGCGATCTCCAACAAGTATGCGAATTCGATTTTTACGCATCTTGCCCGAGATAGCTGCCAAAACAACGTGCTCGCTGTTGTTTAGACGAACCTTGAAAAATGCGTTGGGCTGCTTGTCAATAATCACACCTTCTGCGGGAATCAAGTCTTCTGCTGCCAATCAGTTTCTCCTTAGTTAAGTGGTCAGGGTTGTAATCGAGCCTACAGGAGGCGATTACATGAACAAAAATAGCACACACTTGGTGCAAAAGCGCAGAGGACTCGAACCTTACAGCACATAAGAATGCACCTACCCGAGCTCCACTACGCTTCTTTTCTAAGATCTATCTGCTCGCTCGACGAGGTCGAAAAGAGCGAGTAAAGCCTGTCGGCGCTGCCGCCTTAGGTAACGGGCCCATCGGCTTCTTTCCACCAAAGCCATTAGGCACCACCCGTTTTACCGATTGTCCAATCAGCTTTTCGATTGCTCGAAGCGATAACTCATCAACCGGCGTGACAATGGTGATTGCCTGGCCTTTATTGCCGGCACGTCCGGTCCTACCAATTCGATGAACGTAGTCCTCGGGAGCCGCAGGTACATCGTAGTTGATAACATGCGAAACCGACTCAACGTCCAAGCCTCGTGCTGCGATATCAGTGGCGACCAGCACTCGCGTGTGTCCTTCACGAAATGCACGCAAGGCCGCTTCTCGCTGTGGTTGAGATCGGTCGGAGTGAATTCGATTCACCTTATGATCTCGAGCAGCAAGAATATGCGAAAGACGTTCAGCGGATCGTCGGGTGCGAGCAAAAACTAACACTCGTTCAAAGCTCTCTCGCTCGAGCAGATCCAACAGCATCGCAGTCTTCGACTCTGCAGAAACCTGATAAGCAGTTTGCTCAACCAAACTTGCAGCACTTCCACGCGGATTGACTTCCACGAGCTTTGGTTTATTCATAGTAGAACGCGCCAGGCGTTCAATCTCTGGTGAAAGCGTCGCGGAAAACAAAAGAGTTTGCCGTTGAGCTGGTACCAGCGCGAGTATCCTACGAATAGCAGGTAAGAAGCCCATATCGAGCATTCGATCTGCTTCGTCCAGGACCAATACCTCGACTCCGGAAAGATTTAACACTCCTCTTTCTGTCAGGTCCAACAAACGACCCGGGGTCGCAATCACCACTGAGGCGCCGCGCCGCAAGTCTGACATCTGCGTTCTGATGTTGGCCCCACCAATCAAAGTCACACTTCGATTGCCTTTCACGGTGTTGAGTTCGACGTACATTTTGTGAATCTGCAAAGCCAACTCTCGAGTCGGCGCCAGCACTAACACGCGGACACCGGGCCGGCGTGAAGTCGAGATTCGTTTAAGGATAGGTAACAAAAAAGCGGCCGTTTTACCTGTTCCAGTTTCAGCACATCCGATCAGATCATGGCCGTCAATGACAAGCGGAATCGCCTGTCGTTGGATCAGTGTGGGTACTTTATATCCGAGAGACTCGCATGCACGCAGTTGCGTATCGTCGAGTCCTAATTGTGAAAACATCATAGATTGATTCATATCTTGCCTCGCGGCTTCATGTCTTTGCCCGTTAGGACAAAGACATGAAAACCACAATCGGCACGCTTACCAACGTGGTTCGCGATTACCTCCGCCAAAGCCGCCACCATTGCCACGGCCGCCGCCACCACCTCGGTTATTACCGCCGTAGCCACCGCGTCCACCGCCTCCGCCAGAACGCGGTTCGCGTGGCTTCGCTTCATTTACCTTTAATGCACGACCACCGACTTCCTTGCCATTAAACTGGCTGATTGCGGCATCGCCTTCTTCTTTCGTCGCCATCTCAACAAAAGCAAAGCCTCGTGAACGACCGGTTTCGCGATCTTCCACAACACTTGCCGACTCAACCGTGCCTGCTGCAGCAAATAGATCCTGCAGATCCTGGCTGGAAGTCGAAAACGAAAGATTTCCTACATAGAGTTTCATAGACATACAAATTTACCTTTCCCTCCATAGGGAACTAAAGAAGCTGCGAATCAGAGTGGCTTCGGAGAAACGGTAGTCAGACGAAGGACCCGGGGTCGAATGCTCTTAAAAAGGAGCGGCTTCTGGAATTAACAACAGCCCACTCTCGAACCATCCAAAACGCCGGCGCTGAACTAAACACGCAGGGCGCATCACCGTCGATGCGCGAGAGAAGGATTAACCTGGGTAAGGACTATGCACGATTCCGGGAGAAGTAGCAAGGCGAACCGGCGTCGACTTACTTGGTTGGTTGGAGAAATCGGGTTCGATTTCACTGGCTTTCCGGCTTCAAGTCCAGTAAACAACATAGCTAAATGCCCAATAACGATTCCGACAGCCACCAGCTAAATCTGTCAAAAATTGCACGGCAAACAATGCTCGACGAGGGATTTGAACCTGATATCCCTGCTTCGGTCGCAGACGAATTGCGAGCAATTGAAGGCCAAAAAACGCCGCAACCTTCACCCCAAACCAGGGATTTGCGGTCCTTACTTTGGTCATCTATCGACAATCTGGAGTCGAGAGATTTAGACCAGGTTGAGTTTGCTGAACCGTTAGCCAACGACAATATCAGAGTGTTGATCGGGATAGCCGACGTTGATTCTGAAGTTGCGAAAGGATCGGCGATTGACTTGTACGCCTACAAAAATACGACCTCTGTTTACACTGGAGTGACAACGTTTTCGATGCTCCCAGAGGAGTTATCTACTGACCGCACTTCGATGGTACAGGGCGAAGACAGACTAGCCATCGTCATCGAGTATGTCGTAGCGCCCGATGGTACAACTTCGGAAGAAAATGTCTATCCAGCCACCGTACACAATTACGCAAAAATGTCATACGACGTGATAGGAAAATGGTTAGACAATGGTGGACCAGCTCCGGTCGAGGTAACTCGTGTCGCAAATTTGGCGGATCAAGTTCGATTACAAGCTGAAGCGGCAAATCGTCTACTTGAAGCGCGTCGCAAAAATGGAGCATTGGAACTCGACACGATTCAAACAACCGCCGTAGTCGACGAGGATGGGCGGGTAACAGATTTGGCGGTTTCAGAAAGAAATGGCGGGCGCGACATCATCGAAAATTTCATGATCGCCGCAAACGTCACGATGTCCGAGTACCTAGCGAAGCACAATGTGACCTCACTGCGAAGAGTCGTCGAGACACCCAGAAACTGGCCACGAATCGTCGAGATAGCAAAAGAGGTAAATGAAAGACTACCAACGAAAGCCGACGCTCATGCCCTGGCGGATTTTCTTGAACGTCGACGAGTGGCCGACCCGGATCATTTTGTCGACCTCTCGCTAGCCGTCGTAAAGCTACTCGGCCCTGGTGAGTATGTTGTAGAGAAACCGTACGAAGCCGGTCGAGGACACTTTGGATTGGCCGTTCACAATTACACTCACTCTACAGCTCCGAATCGACGCTATGCTGACCTCATCACGCAGCGTTTACTTAAAGCCTCAAGTCTCAAAACCGCAGACATCTATTCAGTTGATCAATTGAAGGAGATTGCTCAGCACTGTAACGAGCGTGAAAGTGCGGCACGAACGGTCGAACGAAAGATGCGAAAAGTAGCAGCCGCGATGTTGATGAGAAATCGTATCGGTGAAGAGTTTGACGCTATCGTGACTGGAGTAACACCCAAAGGAACTTTTGCTCGCACTCTCAAGCCCCCTGTCGACGGACTTGTGGTCCAGGGCAAAGAGGGCTTGAAAGTCGGTCAACAAGTGCGAGCTAAACTTCTCTCAACTGATCCTGAGAAAGGCTTCATCGATTTTGGCGTTGCGCGCTCGCGACGTTAAGTTCAAATAGTGGCCTGACGCGTACTTGTCGTTCTAAACAAGAAGGTCAGCAACAACCCCGCGACAAACCCGCCGATGTGTGCGAGGTAAGCGACGCCGCCCGTATCAGCAGTTTGCGAGATTGAACCAATACCACTCACGAGCTGGAGCACGATCCAGAAGCCGATAACGACAAGCGCCGGCATTGGTATGATCCCGCGTCCCATCATTACTCTGACCTGCCCGCGCGGGAACATCACGAGATAAGCTGCCAATACTCCGGCAATAGCGCCCGACGCGCCGAGATTTGGCACGCTTGAACTCGCCGTGAAAAAGACTTGAGCGAAAGTCGCTGCGATTCCGCACAGCAAGTAGAAAATCAAAAACTTTGCGTGACCAAAACTGTCTTCTACATTATCGCCAAAGATCCAAAGGTAGAGCATGTTACCCAACAAGTGGACCCAGCCACCGTGCATGAACATCGAGGTAAAAACTGTCGGAAAATCACCTGCCGGATTCGCGATGAGTCGACGAGGAACTACAGACCATTGCTGAATAAAGGCGTCGCCTCCACTTAACTCAACAAAGAAGAAGAGAACGTTCAAAGCAATCAGACCATAAGTGACTACGGGAAAACTTCTACGACCAGTATCGTCATCGCCTATTGGAAACATCTCAGGTTCTCCTTAGTGAAAGAAGTTGAATCGTTGCTCGATTAGTTAAGGACTAAACAGACCTGTGCATAGCAACGTTAATGCCACGCAGTTCTTATGGCTTTTTGTGGCTCAATCGGAAGTCGACTGTGCGATATCAGTTCACCCAATTGTTCGATACCCTTTAGTGGCTCCCTGGCGAACATCACGAAGCTCTTCTGTCGGACCGCGTACGTCCTCGTGCGCTAACCAAACCAAAGATTCAATTCATTAGTTCAGTGGTCTCTAGCGATGGTTAGCGCACGAGGACGTACGCGGTCCGACAGAAGAGCTAAGCAGTATTCTCCCTGGAGCCACTGAAGAATACCGATATTTCCTCGCATATGATGAATTTTGAACGAGTTCAAAATTTATCTTGACAGCGTTGAGAAACAGGCCTAAGCTGCCCTTAGTTGAACGTGTTCAAATTCAACTAAGGAGGTCGGGAAATGACATTAGGAATAACCACTTATCTGATTTACCTTGCGATAAGTATTGCTCTCACCGTCTGGGTCGCACGAACCCTCCACAAAAATGGACGCGTGTTCCTCGTCGACGTCTTCCACGGGAACGACGCCCTCGCCGACTCAGTCAATCACCTGCTCGTAGTCGGTTTCTACCTGATCAACTTTGGCTATGTCAGCATGGCCTTGAAGTTGGGCTACGTGATCAATGACGCACAAGAAGGTATCGAAGCACTCTCGGTAAAAATCGGGATGGTGCTGATCGTCCTCGGCGCGATGCACTTCTTCAACCTGTTCATCTTTAGCCGCATGCGACGCCGCAAAATCGGACGTGACCATCGTCCACCGGTAGGTCCAGATGCATTCACCGCAGTTCAGCAGGAGGGGTGAACATGCTTTCCCTAACTGTGCTCTATGACCAAGACTGTGGATTGTGTCGGCGCGCGCACGACTGGCTTGCAGAGCAGTCGAAGTTAGTCGAATTGATTTTCGTGCCATGCTGTTCAGATGAAGCACGCAAACGATATCCACAACTCAATCATGGTTTGACCAAAAACGATCTGACTGTGATTGGAAATAACGGCGCAGTCTACTTTGGTCCAAAAGCATGGCTAATGGTTCTGTGGGCCCTGACAGGTTATCGCGACTGGGCCTATCGACTGTCTACTCCCGAGTTATTACCGACAACGAAGAAGGTTGTGTCGGTGATTTCCCAGAACCGCTACCAGATTAGCCGCGCGGCTGGAATTGCGAGGTAACCGAAATCATGGGTGCGATGCAGAAGAAATCAGCGAAAACACAGAAAGGAGATCAGACGAAAGCGCTGATTTTAGAGACCGCCCTGGAAATGTTTCAAGAGCGTGGGTATGAGCAGACAACCATGCGGGCGATTGCCGAAAAGGCAAAGTTGTCTCTTGGAAATGCCTACTACTACTTTCACTCGAAGGAATATCTCATTCAGGCCTTCTACCATCGCACTCATGAACAACATCTGGCGGTCACGTTGCCGGTCCTTGAAAAAGAAACGTCGCTGAAGGCACGTTTGCTGAGTGTAATGAGGCTGAAGATCGATACGCTAAACCCGTATCACGAGTTTGCGGGGCAGCTCTTCAAAACGGCGGCAAATCCCGAGAGTCCTCTTAATCCGTTTGCAGAAGAATCAGATCCGGTAAGGCGCGACAGCATCGAGTTATTTGATCAGGTCGTGGCTGGTTCAAAAGCTCGCATACCCAAAGATCTGCGAGCGGAACTGCCATACCTGCTTTGGGTTTATCACATGGGTATCATTCTATTTTGGATTCACGATCCTTCTCCTAAACATCGCCGCACTTATCGATTGATAGACCACACAGTCGACTTGGTCGACAAACTGATCTCACTCGCAAGCAACCCTTTCATGAGGCCGTTGCGAAAGCAGGCACTACGACTGCTAGATGAGATCAGAGATGGAATTCCAGATGACCTGCAAAGTGAGGAAGCGTAAGACAGCCAGGAGGTTTCCCATGAGAATTGCAATTACTGGTGGAACAGGATTTGTCGGCCGGCATCTCGCTAACCGGCTGATCAGCGAAGGACATGAAGTAGTGCTGATCGCTCGACACGAAAAACCAAATCGAGCGCCCAAATTTGTTGCGAGCGATCTATCGAGCTGGTCGCAACTCGCTGAGGTGTTTGAGAGTTGTGATGCTGTAGCACATTGTGCAGGCATCAATCGCGAACTCCAAAAACAGACCTATCAGAACGTCCACATAACTGGGACCAAGAATGTGGTGGAGGCGGCCAAGTTGGCGGGAGTGAAGAGAATTGTGCTAATGAGTTTTCTACGCGCCCGACCAGCTTGTGGATCTCCATATCACGAGTCCAAGTGGAAAGCGGAGGAGATCGTTCGGAACTCGGGTCTTGACTACACAGTAATTAAGGCCGGTGTTGTTTTTGGACAAGGCGATCACATGCTTGATCACATTAGTCACGCACTTCACACCTTTCCGTTGTTCGCCCTTGTTGGCTTCAAAGAAAAACCGGTGCGTCCTCTCGCGGTCGAAGATCTGGTCCATGTGATGCGGGCGGCATTGATTGATCGTCGACTCAAACGGCAAACTATCGCCTTACTCGGTGCAGAAGAAATCTACCTGAGTGAAGCCGTGCGACGCGTAGCTGAAGCTGTTGGTAAGCATCCGCTCATGTTTCCGTTACCAATCTGGTGTCACCAACTGATGGCCTGTGGGTTCGAATTCACAATGAAAACGCCACTCGCTTCCCTTGCTCAGATTCGCATCCTTTCAGAAGGAATCGTTGAGCCGGCCTCGAGCGTCGATCGGGTTCCTTATGATCTTGTTCCCACACGAAGATTTTCTCTTGAACAAATCCGCGGTGGCCTACCCTCCCCGAAACCATTTTGCAGCGCCGACCTGAGGTGGTGTTCATAGTCAAACGCTGGAGGTCAAAGGGAGATTTTGACCTCCAACGATTTCCTGTTTACTGAACGATAATTACTGTTTACTCTCCGGTTAGTGACACGTATCGCTATCATCGGCGGAGGAATTGGCGGTCTTACGACCGCGATAGCCCTTCGTCAATTTGATTTCGCTCCTGAAGTTTATGAACAAGCTCCGGTTTTACTCGACGTCGGCGCAGCGATAGCGATTTGGCCAAACGCGATGCGAGTTCTGCGGACACTCGGCCTGGAGAGTCAGATACTGGATCAGGCAGGAGTAATGGAAGAAATTCGGTGGCTAACTCAGCGCGGACAACTGATTAATCGTGTACGAATCCGAGATGCTGATCAGGATCGAGCGAACCCGGCGATCGCGCTTCACCGGGCCGACCTCCAACGGATCCTGGTCCAATCGCTTCCCTCTTCTTCGATCCATCTTGGCAATGTACTCACTACTTTGCGATCTGACAACGATGAAGTGATTTCACAGTTCGCAAACGGGCAGACAAACACGTCAGAGTTTGTTATCGGCTGTGATGGAATCCACTCTATCATCCGCTCTCAGTTACTCGATGATGCTCCGCCTTCGTACCGTGGCTACTCGGTTTGGCGGGGGATCTCACCGATCACTCCTAAGGCGATTCCACCTCACACAGCCATTGAAATCTATGGACGTGGGAAGCGATTTGGTCTTGGTCCAGTCGGACATGGAAAGACAGGTTGGTGGGCAACTTCGAACACGGCAAACACCAGTCTCAAAGCAGAAGAACGAAGTAGTGACCGTACAACCTGGAAACGAGGTGAGACAACCTCTGGTCGTTCACTCAACACGCAGGGCGAACTCCTTCGCTTGTTTGACGGTTGGTATCGACCAGTGCTCCAGCTTATCGAAGCGACTTCGTCAGAGTCAGTTCTCAGAACGGGAGCATTCGATCGTCGAGCCAGTGCGAACATACGAAGCGAGCGAATCACATTGCTCGGAGATTCTGTACATCCCACAACACCAAATCTTGGTCAGGGTGGTTGCATGGCAATGGAAGACGCCGCGATCATTGCCAGGTGTTTTCAAAAATACGGCGCTAGCGAACAAGCTTTGACAGCATACTTGAGGGTGCGTCAACGAAGAACCAATGCAGTTACCCGGTATTCTCGCTTATACGGATCAATTGGACAGTGGGAAAACGTATTACTCCGTGGAGTCAGAAGGGGGAGTCTGTCGCTTGTGCCCGAACCTCTAATGCGGCGACTTATGCAGATTGTCTTTGACTACGACCCGAATTCAGTGTCGGTCTAACTCGGCAAAAGAGAACTTATCGTATCCTTGCTTTTAAGAATGAGAAGGATTTTGACATTGAGCATTGGATGACTTTTGACACCGCCGGCTTCAGACATGTTGAGTTTGGGCTTATGGAAAAAAAAACCACCTCTCATTCTCCCCAACCTTTAGGTTGGGGTCCAGCGCGGCCTTTGTCCTGGGAACCGTTTTAACGGTTTCCGAAATGGTGCTTCGTCACCGGCTTCACAGAGACAAACCGTTGAAACGGCGATCACATACCTGACTCATAACTTTGCTTTGCCCCGAAGGGGCAATGCTTCAAAGCCCAGGGTTGCCGCTTCGGCTACCCTGGGAACTGAGTAAGCGAGTCTCAACCGCAACGCGGTTGTGCAGTCACTAGAGACGGCGCAACCGCGTTGCGGTTGTTTGACGAATTTGCGTTCCTTCCTAGGGTAGCCGAAGCGGCAACCCTGGGCTTTGAGGCATTGCCCCTTCGGGGCAAAAGCAATTGTCGCCTTAAAACGACCTCTCAAAGTCGGTCCGCATCAATTTCACTATTCGGAGCGCACGATCTAATATTCGCACATGCAAGCCATACAAGTTTCCCAACCTGGTGGGCCAGAGGCGCTCACCCTGGTAGACGTACCTACTCCTACTCCTAAATCGAACGAAGCTTTGGTAGAGATCAAAGCATCAGGCGTCAATTTTATTGACGTTTACCTTCGCGAAGGTCGTTATCCGACGCAGTTGCCTTTCATCAATGGACAGGAAGGCTCAGGCATCGTAACCGAGGTTGGCGCAGAGGTTTCAGAAGTTAAACCCGGCGACCGAGTTGCGTATTCAAGTGTGTTGGGGAGTTACGCTCAGTTTGCCGCTGTCCCCGCACCACGTTTGGTTAAGATTCCCGACGCCTTAGGTTTTGAGCAAGGGGCTGCGGCAATGCTACAAGGGATGACCGCTCACTATCTCTTGAACAGCAGCTACAAACTTCAAAAGGGTGAGACCGCGTTGGTTCACGCCGCCGCCGGAGGAGTAGGTTTGTTGCTGGTCCAGTTAGCAAAGCGCGTTGGCGCGCATGTGATTGCCACGGTGGGTACTGAAGAGAAAGCTCAACTCGCTCGCGACGCCGGCGCGGATGAGTGCATCATCTACACGCAGTCAGATTTTGAAGCTGAGACCAAACGATTAACTGACGGTAAGAAGGTTCATGTTGTTTACGATGGTGTCGGCAAGGCGACATTCGACAAAGATCTAGAAGTGCTACGTCCGCGTGGTTATCTTGTCCTGTTCGGAGGCTCGAGCGGTGCAGTGCCGCCGTTCGATTTGATCAAGCTCTCACATAAGGGTTCGCTCTTCCTGACCCGGCCTACACTCACAAACTATACGGCTACTCGAGAAGAACTTGAATGGCGCGCTAACGATATCCTTGGGTTAATTGCAACCGGTGAACTCAAGATTCGAATACATAAGCAATACCCATTTGCAGATGCAGCTCAAGCTCATCGAGATCTGGAAGGCCGAAAAACAACGGGGAAGTTGCTGCTTTTGCCGTGAAAGAATCATTGGTCCCTTGAAATTTATCAATTGTCATTGGTCTCTTCAGCTTTGGTATTTGGTCTTTCAACGTTGAGACGTTGGCTTTAGTTGTAGGTTGGCTTTTAGTTTGACGAATCCCGTAGCGACGCCCATCGAAGAACTTAATATTCCGTAGCTCAAACAACCCCCCAAATCTCACAAGACCAACCCCCAAAAACCAAACCCCAAAGCTCAGAGACCAATGACAATTGATAAATCTCAAATGACCAATGACAAATGATCTTGTCTTCTCACCATCCTCGACCGTAACATCCGCGAATGCCTTGGTCACAGGTCTACGACCCTCTGGGCCACCCCCTACTTTCAACTCTCCTGGCATCAGTGCCAGTGGTAGTGCTATTGGGAGCTCTAGGAGTTTTCAAGCTCAAAGCTCACATCGCTGCACTCATAGCCCTGGCAACGTCACTGCTGATAGCGATTCTAGTTTTTGGTATGCCCGCAAAGATGGCCTTTGGCAGTCTTGCCTTTGGGACCGCGTATGGACTCTTTCCCATTGGATGGATCATTCTCAACGTCATTTTCTTGTATCAACTCACGAAAGAGCGTGGTCTATTTGATACCTTGCGCCACAGCATTACGGGCCTAACAAAGGACGCTCGCCTTCAACTTTTGCTTGTGGCTTTTAGTTTCGGAGCATTCTTCGAAGGCGCGTCAGGCTTCGGCACACCGGTGGCCGTCACCGGCGCTCTGCTGATTGGACTTGGCTTCTCACCGCTATCAGCCTCGGGACTCTCGCTGATTGCAAACACAGCGCCTGTAGCTTTCGGTGCCCTCGGTACACCACTGATTGGACTGCAAAGTGTGACTGGCCTTGATCTATTGCACCTCAGCGCGATGGTCGGGCGACAGCTACCGTTCTTCTCGTTAATAGTTCCCTTCTGGTTGATATGGGCCTTTGCCGGTTTCAAAGGGATGATTGAAATCTGGCCTGCCATTCTGATCGCCGGTGTCTGTTTCGCAGTACCACAGTTTCTAGTCTCAAACTTTCATGGACCATGGCTGGTCGATGTGCTGGCTTCAGTAATCTCAATGGGGGCGCTAGCCGGGTTCCTGAAGGTGTGGACGCCAAAAAGAATCTGGCGTCTTAATCCCACTGAATCGGATACAAGTGCAACAATCCCGCAAAGCACGAGAAGCGAAATCTTTCGAGCGTGGTTTCCCTGGATTGTTCTTAGTGTGATTGTTTTCATTTGGGGCTTGCCGCAAATGAAAGCACTGCTCGATGGTTTGTCCGCACCCAAGATTCCTGTACCGGGATTGGACAAGCTGGTCCTGCGCGTACCCCCGGTTGTTGCAAAAGCCACAGCTGAAGCAGCAGTGTTCAACTGCAACTGGCTTTCAGCGACCGGAACCGGAATTCTATTCGCAGCTTTAATCGCAGGATTGGCGATGGGTTATTCGCTGGCTGGGTTGGCGCGCGTGTACTGGGAAACGATCAAGCTCGTCAGATATTCATTGTTAACGATTGCTGCTATGTTGGCTATCGGCTTTACAACCAGGTACTCGGGAATAGACGCGACTCTGGGATTAGCCTTCGCAAAGACCGGGGTGTTATATCCGTTCTTCGGAACTATGCTGGGCTGGTTGGGCGTCGCACTGACTGGCTCTGACACTTCGTCAAATGTGCTCTTTGGAAGTCTGCAAAAGATTACGGCAACTCAGCTGGGACTCAGCCCCACCTTAATGGCGGCGGCAAACAGTTCAGGCGGCGTTATGGGAAAAATGATAGATGCTCAATCGATCGTAGTTGCCAGCACCGCCACCCGTTGGTATGGGCACGAGGGCGAAATTCTGCGGTTTGTGTTTTTTCACAGTCTAGCTTTGGCTTCCTTGGTGGGGATTTTGGTGCTACTGCAAGCCTATGTCTTTCAGTGGATGGTCATTCCTTAGAAAAGTCGTATAAAACCGTATGGCCATGGTGGAAAACTTCTTGACAGACTTTTTGCCTGCTGCCTATAGTAAGCGCCGGTCATGATTAGCACTCGTACATACTTTTACTTCGCTTTTAGCTACCGCTTCTTCTTTACTGAGGAAAGCGGACCCGCGAAGTACGAAAACGACGTGCTGATAGCCTAAGAAATAGCACAAATTTTCAAACGAGCCGGCCGCGATTCTCAAAGTCGCGGCCGGTTTCTTTTTGCGGAGATAAGAATCATGGATATCGAACACTGGCGTCGAGAAATTGACGAAATCGATGCTGAACTACTCCGGCTTCTTAACATGAGGGCCCGTCTGGCAATAAAACTCGGAGTGCTGAAGAGAGCTGCTGACCTACCGCTCTTCGATCCCGATCGAGAGCGATTTGTGCTACTTCGGCTTCACCAGCTGAACTCGGGTCCACTTGATGAATCGGCAATTGGACGCCTGTTCAGACGTATCATCCGTGAATCAAGAAGAATCGAATCGCACACCCACAACCATGAGCTTGAGCCGGTAACAACCGCAACTCTCTCCAACCAAAACGGAAGTATAAGAGGTATTTCGTGAGTAAAATCCAAAGACCCCGCGTTGCAATACAAGGTGAAAAGGGCGCTTTCAGTGAGGAGGCAGCTCTACGATTACTTGGTGCGGACATCGATGTCGTTCCGCGTCAAACTTTTGGGGACCTCTTCAAGAGTTTCGACGAAGAGGTCGCGGACTTCGTGGTTGCACCAATCGAAAATAGCATCGCCGGTATTGTCGAGCATTCGGTCCAACTTCTGAGAGCCAGTTCCCTGGTGATCATCGATGAAGTAACGATACCAATCGCTCAACACCTGATCGGATGTCCTAATGTCACCATTGACGAAATCAGAACTGTTCAATCGCATCCTGTTGCATTGGCGCAGTGCACTCGCTTTTTTGAACAACACCCAAATCTTTCCAAGTTGGAAGCTGACGATACCGCCGGAAGCGTTGCCGAAGTAGTACGTCGCGGTGATCGAACGCACGCTGCGATAGCAGGTCGTCGTGCTGCAGAAACCTATGGCGGAACCATCGTTCAAGAGAATATTCAGGACATCGCCGAAAACCACACACATTTTGTTTTGCTGTCGCCGGCAAAACAGACCAAACAAGAGCCACTAGTTGAAGAGGTAATCCAATCATGATCGTCAATATGTCAAACTCCGCAACTCAGGAAGAAATTAACCACGTCATCGATAGAATCAAAGAATGTGGTTTTCAAGCTCACATAATTGCCGGCGAAGAACGCACCATCATCGGTGCTGTGGGTAGCAGCGGACGTCGCTCCGAAATCGAAGCTCTCCGCGCGGCTCCAGGGGTGGCTGAAGTAATTCAGATCGCGCATCCATTCAAGTTGGTAAGCCGCCAACTGAGACAGGCAGGAACCGTCGTAGACGTTAGAGGAACGAAAATAGGTGCCGGCAGTGTTGTCGTCATAGCTGGTCCATGCTCGGTGGAATCGCAAGAGCAACTCATGGAAACCGCGCACGCTGTGAGTGCGGCAGGCGCGAACATGTTACGTGGAGGTGCCTACAAACCGAGGACTTCTCCTTACGACTTCCAGGGACTTGGTGTGGAGGCGCTACGTTTCCTCGATCAAGCACGCAAGGAAACCGGCCTGCCTATAGTTACTGAAGTTATGAGTGAAACCGATGTGGAAGTGGTTGCCGAATATGCCGACATGCTCCAGGTTGGCGCGCGTAACATGCAGAACTTTTCTCTGTTGCGAAAACTCGCCACTGCGCCAAAACCAATTCTGTTAAAACGTGGGCCATCTGCTACGGTGAAAGAATGGCTGTTAGCGGCTGAGTACCTATTGGCTGGTGGCAATCCAAACGTCGTCCTCTGCGAACGAGGCATCAAGACTTTCGAGACAGCCACACGCAATACTCTTGACCTCGCCGCTGTGGCGCTGGTGAAAGAGTTGTCACACCTTCCCGTGTTGGCGGATCCATCGCATGGTACCGGGTTGAGGAGTTTGGTGACGCCAATGTCGAAAGCGGCGGTTGCGGCGGGTGCCGACGGATTGATTATCGAGGTACATCCGTGTCCTGAACGCGCCCTGTCAGATGGACCACAGTCACTCGACTTAAACGGCTTCGGGACATTGATGCGTGAACTTGGTAAAGAACCACTAAGAGATGTAAAAGCTGCATAAATCTTCATGGTTCCCTTTAGTAATTACTAACAAATCTACCCTTCAAGCTCTTCTGTCGGAGCGCGTACGTCCTCGTGCGCTAACGTGCCTGAGAGACTTCTTAGACCGAAAGTTAGGTGTTGGGCACGTTAGCGCACGAGGGCGTACGCGCTCCGACAGAAGAGCTTGAAGGGTTAAGTCGCGCGCGGCTACTGAAGGGTGACTGTACGAGATGTCTTACTGAAATCTGCCGCCCTGGCAGACTGGTTCCATCGGAGCAAGACCAACACAATCAACCAGCCAAATAGAAAATTGGAAGTTGCCGTTTCTACCAAATGGGTCATACGGACTTCTTCAGGCATGAACGGGTTAGGAATCAGCAATTGCGTATTCATCACTACCGAAAACAAGAGCGCAACCGCTAACCCTGCTTCCCACCACTGACCTTTCATCATACGGATAACCGGTACGGCGATAGCGGTCCACAGAATCGCACGTACTACTTGAAGCGGCAGAAGCAATGGTTGATCCCGTACCACACTCTTCATCTGGTCCAAGAGGGTGCCCGGATCGCCCCCGCCGTAGTACTCGCGTACTGCGGGATTTTTCCAAGCGATGAAGTAGCCAAAGCTAAAATAAAGGACCAGGTATGCGATTGCAATTAGTGTTAGTTTGAAGGCCCACTGGCCGCCAGACATATTCAGTGAGTGTCCGTCGGACTCGTTCAAGTTGGCCCTGCGCTTGCCGAGGATCAACACCGCGAGAGTAGAAATTAGTGCCGAGATAATTGCGCCGGCCAGGAAGAGTCGGGGCAGCATCCCGGGTGGCAGACGTGTGATGAAGAACGCAGTTTCAATCTGCGACATTACAGTCGTCACACCGTACAAGACAACAAAAATCGCGAAGATCAGTTTCCATCCGGCCCAACGAGCGCGAAGTATGATGTAACCCAAAACAAGCGAGTTAAGGACGCTAATAGCTACTAAGCCAGCCAGTGCTCCGCTCGCCGATGCCGGTTGTTCAGACGGAGTTTGAAGGAGTGCTGCTGCGACGGCAGAAAAGCAAATAAAGTAAAAGACGCTCAACGCCAGGATTCGAATTGAAATTGACAGAGTCTTTTTCATAACTCTTCTTTCATATTGCTTCTGCTGGACCGTTTACCGCTCGAGCTTCAGGGATTAGTTGGTCGTAAACTTGGACCGCGGAGGCTTGCTCCAATCAAGTTGATTACAGACTTCGATTGGTTGAAATACGTGCTACGGCAAATCGATGTTTCGGAAAAAGTGGTGGGATAGATAGTTAAAGCTCAAAACTCAAACATAGAAGCAAGCTGGACATGTCTAGTGGCAATGAGGTCAGTACCGAAACGCGGTAGCGTCGGGTCAACCTCAATAGTCGAGGGACGTCCGGCGGCAGCGGACCCGACGCTACCGCGTGACGGTACTGACCTCATTGCCACATGCTCCTCCCTTTAGCACGTAGTAACAAATCCACCCTTCAAGCTCTTCTGTCGGAGCGCGTACGTCCTCGTGCGCAGGCGGAGCAGCAGACCACTTCCTAATATATCAGGCAGCAAGCGTTGAAAAGCAGATGACCTGGATCGAGAAAAAGATGACCTCTCTCTCTGTGCCTCAGCGTGCTCTATGTCTCGGCGTTGAATACGAGTTAGGAACAATTTCAACGCGGAGGCGCAGAGGACGCCGAGACGCAGTGAGTTTGTCATCCCTCCTGGTAGTGGTCACTACCTCAAACTGGCTGCTCACACGAGATCATTCCTCTGACATTTCAATTGCTTAAACTCCTTCGCAGCAGCGGAGCAACTGGTTTCATCCCGATATATCTTTGCAACCATTTTGCGCGGTCAATAAGAGGGCGTATGTCATTTAATCCGTGTCCGGTGTCATACCACAGAACGAGTTTTGGTTCGCTCGCCGCACGAGCATACCGCTGCATAGACGCTTCATTGAAGTACTGCTCAAATCTGGCGAACTGAAACAACAGAGGAGTTGGTTTCGCATAAGGAACATAATTGACAGCGTCGAGCGGGCTAACAGTCTTGAAGTAGTTGTCCAGCTCTTCTTTGCTTGCGGATTGACGTGCGCTTACATAGTCAGGATCATCGCTTTCCATCATTATCGTGCTTTCATTCGGCACTCCCGCCATTAGTACAACTGTCTTAAGACGTGTCTCGACCGCCGACAGTATCGCGCCCCAATGAGCGCCGGAACTATGCCCGACATAAGCAAGGCGATTTGGATCAACATCGGGCCGCGCTAAAAGAACGTCTATCCCTCGACGTAAATCAACCACCGATTGAATAAAGTTATCTCGAACAGCTTCCGGCTGATCGCCTTCCGCATGACGCCGCCAGGGTGAAGGACGAACGCCAAGATCGTCCACCAGAAGCGAAACAACACCAGCTCGCGCATATAACACTGCCTCTGGAAGAAACTCTGTTCGGGTGCCGTATCCCCAATGGCCGAAAACAACACCTGCGAATCGTCCTTTTCGAATTGGTGCGACCAGGTAAGCTGTTACGCGACCGCTTTTTGGACTGGCGTAAGTAATATCGAGTATGCGAACACCGTCTCGCTTTATCGAGCTAACTTCTCTAACATCAAGCTGCGCGTTCTGGTCGTAATCGAAAAGACGGCGCAGTTCATTGATAGATTGTGTTTGCGCCCGTGTTGCACCGCCGGTCGCAAACACTAAAAGAAGTACACACAAACTGGTTCTCATATCAGTACATTGGGCATGCGCATTTCGGCAATGCGACAACATCGGACGCCCTAAAAGAATCGACGGAGGAATGCGGCCGCCTCATCAGAGATGCCCACAATCTTGTTTGTAGCTTGACGATAGAACTTGAAGTTGAGTTCAGTCTCGGGTCGATCGTCTTCCCATTGAGAAAAGAGCTTGAGCTCACTCCGTCCCAGGCGACGCTTCGCGAGCCCGGTACGCTTGATAGTGATACTGACCCGCGGTGTTTGCCGGGCGATCCCTCGCTTCTTTGGGGTTGCTTCGACCGAGGTGACGATGCCACTAGCAACAAGACCTGGACCACCTTCGTTTTCGCTTGCGAAGACAAAGATCAGGTCTCCTTTGGCGACGTGCTTACCACCATACATTGTCTTCTGCTCGCGGAACGCAAACTTCTTTGCTCCCGGGTCGCTGACCTCAGCTTTGATCGCGAACATCTTGCCTCTCTTCGTTCTCCAGAAATTCCGCTACTGAATAAGGCGCGCAAGCACTTGTTCGACTCGCGTTAGAGTTCACCAGCCCAGGCTCTGATAGTACTCTCGATAGAGCATCAACGTTATGGCGATTGCAGCAACAGAACCGCTGAGCATTCCAGCAGCTCTGGCCCAAGATCTTATCGACTTTAAAGACATAACTATCGAAAGAATTAGCAGGAGCGGAGCTAAAAAGTACTGCCGCAGGCCAGCTGTTTGTACCACGTCGCGCAGTCGATCGCGCGGAGTATTCTCTGGCGATACCCTCCACTTCCCATCAGCGAGAGTACCGTCAGGGTTACGATCCTTCCTGGGAAGGTAGTTTCCTGCCTGAATGTTCAAGACTTCAATGCGAACGGCCGTATAGAGGACAATGGTCGTCAAGAGAATCAAGACGATTAGTGGGATGAGATTCTTCATTCAGCTCGCTTGAGACGAAACATTGTTCTTCACAGCAAGTCGTCCCCTATCTGTTCAAACATCACTGCCCACCAGTTCTCAGGATTCTTGAACACATTCGAATCTACACTGATAAGCTCAGCGCGCAAGTTCCCCACGGCTTGTAGTTGCTCCTCCTCAGAATGAGTCTGTGTAAGATGATTCTGATAGCGTCGATGAGCGAGCAAGCACTGTGCGAGCAACTCTACATTTGAATTAACAAACCTGGTGGGAAGCTCATTCTTCGGATCAACGGAGTAGATACAACCATCATCCAGGTTAAGACAAAGGTCTGTTCCATAGTCATCGCCAAAGATAATGAGGTTGCCACTCTCTCGCAGTCCGTCCTCGTAGAAAGTGAGGAGCAGGGGTTCATACCGGCTAGGAAGTCGGGCTTCGATAATTTCACTAATGACTTCAGAACTCATAACCGCAACGCTAAAAACACTGAGGGCGAGTCCGCTGCAAACGCTTGGACCTCTTACAGTGTCCTAGGTTTCAACCTTCAAGATTTTCCATACAGCGCATAAGCTTCCTTCAGCTCTATACGCCTGGCTCTGATCAATCCATCTTTCAATTTTTCGCCACCTACTGGATCGATACAATCTCTGCCGTTGAAAGTTTCCGACGGATTTATGCGGAACACTCCGATATTGAACATAAACACCGGCTCACTCAATGCTTTGAACCAGTGAATATTATTTTTCAGCTCGGAAACAGTCGTTACCGCGCCGACCTCAAGCACCTTGTCGTTAGTTGGCCTAATCGTCAAATATTGCCCTTCGTCGGAGACACGCTCAAATTGCCAGCCATGAGATTGGCCTTTGATCATCATGTGCATGGAAGCCATATTCCGATGACCGTGAGGCACTATCGCAGTCCCTTTCTTCATCGCATAAAAATAGGGCGCAAAGCTTAGCTCTCCAGGCAGGCCCTTGTTCTGAGAGAAATCAACGTCTTCGGCTGATTCATGGTCTTCGGGAAAGACTGCAGTTTTCGCTAGTTTGTCGAAGTCGATTGCCGACAGTAGATCGTTCAACTCGACGCGAGCCAGTAAGGCTTCGATTTGACTCTGCCAATCAATTCCCTTTAGCTGTCCGTGCCTGAGCTGCTGAGTTAGCGACTCCATTTCGATCAGCCATTTCCTGACTATCGGACTGACGGTCCTGGCAAGCACATCCACTTCATCCAGACTCTTGACGAGTGAGAATGTCAGCAGCGAGCCGAGCATGTTGCGAGCAAAAGTTCTACGCGATAATTTCATCGCAGCACCTTTCAGAATGAAAATGACGTTATCAGGGAAAGCCTAACGTTGCACTCACGTCAACGTAAGGCCGGGTTCAATGAGTTGTTATGCCGGTGACAGGGGCTAAGCGCTAATCGGAAGAACGCTAATCGAGCCGCCGCGTCGTATCCTCTACCACACTCGACGACTTTATCATTTCTGACTTCCTCAGATTACGTTTATCTACAGTCGGCATGGGCACGCCCAACGAAGGAGGCAAGGCTCTAGTTTTGATACCCTTTTCATCCGGAGCCAACTCCGCAGGCTCCGCCTGGTCTTTGTTCTTAACATACTTTGCCGGCTTATCCACAACCCAATTGCCCATGAACCAAAGACCGAAAATAAAACCAACAATCAGTATTAGCCAAAAATCGCCGCCCCAAATAGAGCGCCAGGGAATTAAGCTGAAATACTGAATCCAGAACAGAACAAGGAGCAAGATGTAACTCAGATTAGTATATATGTGCCCTTCACGTTTGACTGCCGTATAACCACGAAGCGTGTCCTTTGTGTCAGTTATCTGCAGCCCACAGTATCGACAAAAACGCACTTCGCTTTCTAATTCAAGTTCTCGACCACATTGAGGGCAGTACATCTTAGACATACACTCATCGTATCAGGGTAATCTCTCCCACAGCCAGCAACTATAACGTTGAGCCCACACGTTGATTCAAACTTCTCATGAGAGGTTGAGTTTTTACACAATCTCTTTAGGGTTGGGGAGAATGAGAAGCGCGGCGCGCATAAACTGGCGGTGATGAAAGACCTGCTTAATTGCGTCGTGTCTTATTCAACTCCTACTCTTCGTGGGTGATTCTAAGAACATGCGACTACGCGAATAATCAAACACCACATTGAAACGGCGTAAGAGCGCATTGCCGATTATTCCGTCAAAGTCCTCGCGCGATAGTTGTCCCGCTGTGGCCTGCGAGAACATCGTGACCGGCGCTTTGACATCAGTACTTCCTAGCCGCAGTGATTCCAGTGTGCCTATACGCGTTTTCGAGCCACCTCCGATGCCGCAAAGCTCGAAGGGTGTTGTCTGTTCGTCCGGGGGTAACAGCGCCCTCTTTTCGGTGAACGGTCTATTCAGGATGATCGCGCTCATGAGGCCGGTATCGATCAAAAAGAATCCTGTGACTCCACCTGCCTTCGAAGATTTAAAAGTGGTGCGGATGAAAATATACTGTCGCCTTACCTCGAGCGGGATAGCCTCGCCTCGTCCGCCATAATTGTAGCCCTGCGGCTCATGAAGATTGATCAACTGCGCCGCGTAGTCGATCTCAACCACGAAACGCCTCAAAAATTCCTCGCCCAGCACGCCGTCAAATGGCTGCCGTTGATCGCCCGTAAATGGTTGGCGCCGTCGGCTGATGTTGCCCTGCAAATCGACATCTATCTCGTTGGAACATTGTTCCAGGTTATCCATTGTGATGACGGCTAACTTCTGATGAGTGACGGTTACGCCGGGTAAAGCCAACGAGATATCCTGGACGAAAGAAACATCCACTTCGTTCTCGCCGGAGCCGGTACCTCGCCCTCCTGGAATGAGTTTCAGCCCAAGTGCTCGTGCATGTTTGGTGTCGATCATAGTTACTGGCGCACCGGTGTCTAAGACAAACCACAAGGGGGCTGAACTATTCACGGAAATGCGCACGTAAATGTGGTTATTAAAAAGTCTGAAAGGGATTTTTAGAGCGCTTTGTCCGGAAGTAAAACGTACGTCAGAGGCTGCCACTGAAGAAGCGGCGCCGAGACTGATTGTTAAGACGGTGGATAAAACAAACCGCATCCAAGACCGCGAGGAAAGTCCCAGTTGAAACATTTACAATTCCCTCCCCTTTATCAATGGAAGTGGTCCATCAGCGACGCGCAACGCCCTGCTTGTCGATCCAGTTAGTCATCATCTCCAAGTATCCGGCAGCCAATACTGGCCAGTGATTTTGATCATCAGGCTTTGGCCACGTGAGGAGAGCATGATCGGCATTAGGAAACAACTTAATGGTAAGATTTTTATTTCCAGCTTTCCTCAGCCCTTTCTCGTAATTGGCCTTTGTCTCTGCGACCGGCGTGAACGTATCCAACTCTCCAAAGATGGCTAAGACCGGGCACTTCACTTTTTCCAGGGCCGGCATTGGGTCGTAGCCCATTTCTAACTTCCAACTTGGGACTATGTCTTGCAGTTTCGTTGCCGGCTGCGCACGAGCGAGCCATTTCTTGTCACGGGCGTTTTGCGTCGCCGCTTGGAGCCTGTCCCAACCTTTCCCGCCAGTGCGCGCCACTTCCCACTTTAGATTCATATAGCTGATGGCTTCAGCTATATCAGTTTCGGAAAAACCATCATGGCGCATTTGTGCTTCTGCCTGATATGTTACCTGTTGATATGGGGCGACGCCGGCACCTGAGACATTGATGATGAAGGCGATATCATTCGAAAGAGAGGCCGCCAGTGGAGCGACGATGCCCCCGTGACTTCTACCATACAGTCCGACGCGTTTCGGATTGACTTGGCTTCGGCTTTGCAAATAGTGAATCCCGGCCAGCGCTTCCGCTGCATAGTCACTCATACTCTCGTCTCGATAGTCGCCGCTTGAACTCCCAGTGCCGCGCTTGTCATATACCAATGTCACCATCCCTTGGCGGGTGAAGTGGTCGGCGTAGAACGATTCGGATTCACGATCTGCATCGCCCGAACCCTGCATTAAGAAAAGGGCTGGATGCCTGCCTTTCGCTAGCGGCAGTCTCAACGTCCCGACGAGTGTGGCACCACCGCTTTGAAATCGCACTTCTTCTTCCCTGTATGGTAGCGCCGTGGCGGGACTTCGCTTCAGGTAGAAAGCATCGGTGTGCCCGCCGGCCGGGGACGGAACCTTGCCTGAGATTGTGTTTCCTTGAAGTTCGCCCTCAAAAAGCAGGCCCATAGGCAATCTGAATTTCACCTTGGGAGAGTCGTAGCCAATTATCAATGGCCATTGAAAGACCGCCGCAGCCGGTAAGCTGAACGAACCCTTGACGGTGTTGCCTTGAGTCGTGAAGTCAACGACGATTTTCAAATCACCTGGTTGGAGGATTGCCCCTTCCCAATGTCCGTTAAGTTCACTTTCTTTCGCACGCAATGAAGTGGCGCATAGAACGGCAAATATGAGTGAGAACAGGCCGATCATCACCAATCTTTTTTTCACGTAATTCTCACTTTCCAGTGGTCCTTAGATCTACTGACGCTCTATTCGCTGCTAGCGTTAGCACGATGCTCCATTTGCGTACGATAAATTGTGCGAAGCGTTGCTTTGCCTCAAAAGTCTGATTAGCGAGACGAGGAGCGCCAAAGGCGCGGAATATAAAAGCCAGGGGCAAGCGCATAGCGATAGCGGCGCGCGTCGCCCCTGGACAGGTCGCATCAATTTAAGCAGCACTGAAAGTGCGAAATATCAGTGCCTTTATTACGCTCTTTCAGAGCTGCGCAATGGAGACTTACGTGCCCAGGGGCGACGCGCTCCGCTACCGCTACGCGCTTGCCCCTGGCTTTCATATTTCGCGCCTTTGGCGCTGTTGGTTTCTCTTCAGACTTTTGAGGCAAAGCCGCGAAGCGTTGAACGTTGAATGCGCTTCAGCGGCGCGCACACGCAACTTAACAAAGAAGCCTGATCAGGGCGAGTCCGCTCCAAGCGCTTGTTCGACAGCGCCTCGAGATAAAGAATCAAACTCGCATTCTTTCATTTCCACAGCTGGCCATTTCGAATAACTTTGCAGTGATAACAGGCACTACGCTCGTCGTCCAGGTTGTACCAACGATGGCTTTCACCGACAGCCTCACAATTCTCAGGCGCATCAGGGTAGTGCAGATTGAGATACTCCTTCGGTACCAGTTGGCTCTTTAGCATACTCGAGAAGATTTCTGAACCATCGCCGATCTCATCATCGTACAGCGCAAACACATTGACATGACCAATGTAGCTACAGCCACTCACATCGCTGCAGTAATCTTCAGCTTCCTTCTCCGCTCGGTCAATTGCCGCCTCCATACTTTCCGCTCGTAGCACAACAATGCGTTCTTCATACATCTGCTTCGGGCCATGGACCTTGTCAGCATGAAGAAAGATACATTGCGCTGAATACCAACCTTCGCGATTCATAGTACTCACTTAGATCATAGTACTCACTTAGAAAGGAACCTGGCGAACGATGCGCTTGAGGGACTCACCCACGCAACTACGAATAAGGCTACTCATCGGCGAGTCCGCTCCAAGCGCTTGTTCGGCAGTGCCCCGAGGCTTTAGATGGTGCCCAGGCTAGACCAAGTCATAGTTCAATGTTAGGGGATGCTCAGTCCCGTGCCCGACAGCGGACGTGCCCTCGCCGCGCAGGCTCCGAAGTTCTCCCGTGCCGGAGCCAGGGATAACGAAATAGGACTCCTTCGCCACGCCGTTCTCGAAGACTCCAGTGCGTTGGAGTACGAAGCTGCCCGCTTTCCCCGCAACTTGCCCGACGACCCGCTCGAGGCCGACGAATGTGGCCGAGCCGTCGCTGCGGTACATCATCAAGTATTCGACGTAGCCCTCGCCCGAGATATCGCCGGCGAATATTTTTGTGACTGCGGCCCGAGTCAGCTTCGGTAGGTCCTGGCCCTCACTATAAGGCTTCTCGTCCCAGCTCTTGATGGTGAATCGGGAGTTCGCAACGTTCTTCATATTTCTACCTCGCACGGTGAGTCATTTTGAGAATAACCACGATCATAATCGGGAGAACCACTTCTCATATCGCTCCCTGGTTTTGGTTAGCCAGGTCCGATAGAGATCTGCATTTAAGGATTGTGCTCCTTCATTCTCTAACGTGTGAATTTCTTTGAGCAGATTGCTCTTGATCGTCGTAGCACTGACCTCCATCGTTTCCTTGATTTCTCTGCTTCTCGCATCGCTTTCCTGCGGAAACTCCGTAGCCAAGGTCTGGACTATTTGAGGATCGGCATCAGTTCCTACTGACGATACCTGAGATTCAAGGTTTCTAAGTGCCTCTGCCAGGCTGGCATTGGAAGAATTCAAAGCACCTTCTAACAATGGAATTAGCCTGGGTAACACCATCTTTTCGCCGGCCCGATAGCCCCTCACGGCTGCCGCCATTTCTGCATCACCCTCATATGTGCCGTCATCGAACACGGAGGCCTTTATCTGTATTTCCTGATCGGATGGCGAAGTGGGTACGTATCCGCTAAGCGTTGGTTGCGCTCGGTTTGGCGCCGCGACCGTGAGCCAATAATCCTTGCCCGCTGGAATCAGTGGGTGTCCATCGATGCCGCGCGGCTTGGAAGTTATTTGAACTCTCCCACCAGCCACGACATCCACTCCAAGTCCGACGATATTCTTATTCGATTGATTGCGTAAGATGATCCTGTAAGACGGAAGCGTCGTTTCTTTCGCCATCGAGTTAATAACCACGACAGACTCGACCCCCTTTAGAATCACAGGCGGCACGGGAGGTACGCTGGGATCAACCCGGACCAGTTTGATTTGAAAGGGCTCGATTCCGAATCGCTTTAAATCGTCGATGCTGATTTTCTCGGTTTCGCGAATCAAGTAAGTGCCAACTCGCTGCTCGTTCTCCAAAGCCTTGGCGCCAGACAGTGTCGACACGATCACTCGTACGGCACCTCCTTCGACCCGTGAAATAACACGCACCGCCTCTATTGGCTGGGCTCCAGCGGGCGCCTGCCACGACGCTATACGACCAAAAAAACCGAACCATGCTCCACTCGGTTTGGAATCTGGGCCCGGTACGGTTTCATAGGCAGGTTTTCGGCCCGGATAAAAGGTGACCTCCAATGCCAGCCTTGTCGGAGCCGGAACGTCCTGCTGGGCGCACACTTTCGCTGCGGGAACTGTCAGGCCAATCGTAAAAAGAACGAACAAGCTGAAGCATCGGATTACTTGCATATGGTCTCCTTTGGTCGAAAGCACCAGGTATTGACTACAAGTGATCATTGAAACAACGCACCTTAGCCGATCACAAACTTTGCTTTACCGCGAAGCGGTTGCGCCCCAGAGCCCAGGGTTGCTGCAACCCTGGGTTAGTGCATTATTCGTTCCAACCCGGAACGGGTTGCGTCAGCAGGCGCAACACGTTGTGGTTGATTCATTTGAAATCCCGTGCACCCAGGGTAGCCGAAGCGGCAACCCGGGGCTCTGGGACGAAACCGCTTCGCGGTTCAGAGACGCAACGCCCCTATCGAACAGATGTGTTGGTCTGCTCAGGTTCATACCAATTCTTGCCATAGGCTGCCATGATTGCTTTGTCACGTTCGGCAGTGAGTTCTTCCAGGCATTTCCCTTTTTTTGTTCGCTGATACTCAAGAAACAATTCTGGTAGGGCTTGGATGGCCGCCTCATCTCCCCCAAAAACGTGTAAGAGAATTCGGGTCCAATGCCAAGCAGAATGACAGATCAAGTATCGCTCCTGGACCCAAATCGTAAATCCCAATAGTTCCTCCGAACCGCCTATGGTTCTAAGAGCGTCACAGTAGCCAGCGATATAGTGGCCCAGTGCTCGAAGAGACATTGTGCCGACGTACATTGCTGGTCGCTTTGACATGCTTTGCAACAGAGAATATGAATCAAGTGTCTCTTTCATAGTGGTTCTTATGCATTCAAACGACTACCTGGAGGTCAAACGGCTGCATTTGAGCTCTCGCCCACGTAACTCCTCAAAGTAGCCCGCCCATGACGAGTCCGCTCCAAGCTCGTGTTGTATTGTGGGGGCCGAGCTAATCAACCTTTCATCGTCGCGAAAGCTGGAATGCAAATACTTGCGATTGAGACACAAATCGATTGTCTTTCAGCGCTCGAGTAAACTTCATCCGGCCCACCGCGCGGAGAGCATCCTTATCGTAGCTATTACATCCCGATCCCTGGATCAACTCCGCGTCTTTTACTTCGCCAGATTTATGCAGCACGGCTTTGACAATAACCTCTAGTCTCTCCCTGGACCTGCAATCGGTCCCTGGATCAGGTTGATTGTCCAAGGGGCGGATGACCTTCGCTTTAACGTCGACCTCTTTTGCCGAATACACTTTGTCATCAGCTGATACTTCCTGTTCACGTTTTTTATGAATAGAACCAGGACTCGGTATTGGATTTTTTGTCTTAGCAAGAGTCGCGAAGTTTCCAGCGAGAACGATACCGAGGCTCAGAATGAGCTGAAAGAAAAATATTGTTTTGGTTATTCGTAGCAACATAACGCTTGCGCTTCAGCGGTTAGCGCACCGATTCAACCTTGGACCAAGATTATTACTAACTCAACACTCAATCGAGTCAGCTGCAGCAACCCTATGCCATGTTCTCGCAATCATAAAACCTCCCGCCGTCGCGCTTCGGCGACTCGCCGCTCAACTACGAATAAAGGTCGTCAGCCGGCGAGTCCGCTTCAGGCGCTTGTTCGGCACCGGTCTAGGCAATCCATGTGGCTTTACTACTCTTGACAATCCATTTTCCATTCTTACGGGTCAGATTGTAGCGATAGCCTTGTACTTCGCAATCTGAACTGTGGCCACGGATGCAAGGAGTAGAGTCGCAATTCGAATCAGATTGATCTCATGAATCATTGGTTGGCACCGAACGTTGCGCTTGACCCGTTCGCCCCCGCAACTACGAATAGAGGTTACTCACCGGCGAGTCCGCTTCAAGCGCTTAGACACCGCTCAGCCACTCACTTTGTATTCACGCCCGCGTAATCACTAATAAACTGATTAACTCCAATTTCAATAGACTTGCGTACCTCTTTCAGCCTACGCCTGTTATATGTGCCGGTCTTGGTGACACTCCACGTTGTCACTGACGTTTTAGCGCGCGGGTCCTGTGGGTCGGCAGCATCCTGACTCACCACAACTTCAATCTTATATGCCCGCGGCTCCGCGCCCTGAGGCGTGATATCAACAAGCACGCTCAGGAAGGGCGGGAAGCTATTTATACGCCTGGCCCCCGCGAGCAGTATGTCTCTCGGGTGCCCAAATAAAGGCACATGCGCCGCCCGAAGTTGTTCTTCGACATCCGCGCGGATTTGACTCTCGAGCAAAGCGTCTCTCTCAGCTTTGGGAATAACCTTGACCGTCACGGCCACTCCCTTCAACTCTCGGAGAGCCTCCCTCTGAGTATTTGATTGGGCCTGTGGGATAAGACCAACCACACTAAGGACAATGGTTGCGCAAATCAGCTTGTGCATTTCACGGTCCTCACTTCTTGCTCAACCTCGATAGGTGTGTAAGGCTGTACTTCAGAGGCTCGCCCACGCAACCGCGAATCAATGCAGCAGCGTAAGGTGAGTCCGCTCCAAACGACCCTTTCAATCATTAGATCTTCGCTTGATCCAATCAACCGCCGTTGCAAAAGTGCCGTCCATGTTGTTGTGCCCCAGGCCTGAGAACAGAACGTAGTCGAAGCGATGGCCTCCCATTCTCAGCGCTTGCAGCCGCTTGATGGACAAACCCACGGGTATGCTTCCGTCATTGTCGCTGAATAACCAGAGTCCCGGGATCGATAGCTTTCTCAGGCTTTCGCTCGAGTCGGTATCTTTGCCCAGAAAATCCGGCCAAACATATTTCTCCGTTCTTGAACTCAGCGCTTCGTCATAGGTCGGCGCGGTTTTGCTGTCCCGATCGGATGTGTATTTGCTGAAGATGTCTTCCTCACTCACCTTGCAGACGGGGCCGCTCCAAAAGACCATGAATTTCGCAAGGCTGCTTTTCTCCGCGGCAACGGGGCCAATCCATCCCGCCTGACTGATGCCCGCAAATCCAACGGGTATTCCCTTCAGAGACGGGTGGCTCGAAAGCTTCTTCAAAGCTGAAATCGCATCGTCCGCCAGGAGTGCAACATTCTTTTCGCTGACGCTCTGCTCCCCTTCGTATTCGCCACCGGATTTTCCAGCTCCTCGCTTGTCATATACCAGCGCCACGATGCCTTGCTTGGCGAAGCGCTCCGCCAAGCCCATGTTTCTCGTTTGCTTTCCTGATCCGTGGATGAATACCACCGCGGCATGAATGGGTTGATTTACCGGAAACACGATTGACCCGGATAGCGTGGCGCCATGACTGGCGAACTCGACTTCTTCGACATGCAGGTTTTCACCGAAACTTTGGGTGCTGCCGAAGAAGGAACCTTGGGCGCTGACAAAGAAAGAGAAAAGGAGAAGTGCAAGATCGGTCTTTTTCATTCTAAGCGTGTTGCCTCACCGTACACATTAAACATCAATCGAGATATTTCGTGCCGCCCATAATTCGATCGATGACAAGATCTGCTTCCCACACAGCGGCTGTTTCCAAACTTTCACATTCTACCTCTGTGGCGCTACGGATTTGACCTTTGTGATAAAGGGAATAGCCGCCTGAAATGATGTCTTTGATTTGCATCGGCGGAGGCCATTCATCATCTGATGAGTTGAATGGTTCATTCCCAACTATGGGCCACATGCCCGATTTCAATATGTCATCGTAAAGACCAACGACGAATGCAAACGATGAATCGATGCGAGGATACGTAGGAGCGTCAAAGATGCGGTGATAGATACCAACACAAGCATCGCGGAAGACCTTTCCATAAGCGAACCTGCCATCTGGAAGCTCGATTTGAAAAATGTCACCAACTCTGGGCTTGACTCTGCTCTTCTTCAACATCACTTACTAGGCTCATCAAACGCAGCGCTTGAGCGGTTTGCCCACTCAACTAACGATAATTGATACTCACCGACGAGTCCGCTCCAAAACGCGTGGTATGTTGTGGACTTGAACTATGCACGCTCAGATGATTTCACTTCAACCAGACGGCCTTCCCATTGCGAATAGTAAAAATTAAGTGTGCATCTTGCCCACTACCAAAGTTGCCGCCAGCCACATAAGTTTTTCCTTCGATCAGTTGAGGCGGCTCTCCTTGTTCAGGAACCGTTTGCCGCCAACCCTCTGGGACTTTGCCATAAGTAAACGCCGGCAGATTGTAATACTCACCATTTCTTCCTTCGTTCGGCCAAATCCACCAAAGATATTTCTCTTTTTCCAGTTTACTGCGCTCGTTGTCGAACTCACTCACGACAAAGAAATTCAGATTGGTGCAACATTCCGCAAAGCGATTCCCTTTGTAGCTGAAAGTAGGAGGAATTTGATCATTCATTGAAATGACTAGACCTTCTCCGCAAGAACTGCTCAAGAACACCAATAGCGCAATGGATATTAGAGGTAGGGTTGTGACTCGAACGTTCATCGGATATCAAAGGTACCAAAATAACTTGCGCTGGAGCTGCTCGCCCAAGTCACTACGAATAAAGGACCGTTATGGCGAGTCCGCTGCAAGCGCGTGTTGTCCTTGCGCGGTGGAATTCTGGATTCAATTCTTTTGATCGGCTGATCTCAAATATGGCGCGCTGCCATCTGGATTTGGCAAAACATGAAACTTATCTGCTCGACGAAAGACTGCGCCTGTCCATTCATAATATGAACGAGTGAAAGAGTCAGGGCAACAAGCTGGCCCTTCGCCGCCGTATAGGTTTCCGCCGATAAACTTATTTTTCCCGTAAAGCTCCAGAGCGAGACCGCCACTCTCGGAAAAAACTCGGCGCAAGCCGCTATCTCCACGGTCTCCAGTTTCAAACGACCAAACCAACTTTGGTTTCATACCATCCCACGAATAAAGGTAAACGTAATAGGGAATGGCGCTGCCCCGAATGCTGACGGTTAAGACTACCAAAGCCTCTTCGATTCCATCGCCGGTAACGTCGCCAAAAACTTCATCGACCAATGATACAGGTTCAGCTTCGAAACCTGCCTCTAAGATCCTGCCGCCATACTGTCCATTCTTAAGCGTAAATGGCTTTGCGCTCTTTGTGTAAACCGGCCTGGCAGGAAATGTGAAATTAGAAAAGTCGACGGCTCGAATTGGAGAAGTTGAAACGGGTAAAGTCCTTGTAGGCGTTTCGGTGGTCCTAACGTTTGAGCTGGTTTGGTTTGGGGTAATAGGATGTGGACCCCGCGAAGATCCACAGAACGCACTTGTCGCGATAAAAACCGATATGAGAAAAGGTGTGAGTTTCAACGTTAGGTACGTACCTTTAGTAGTTATTGAGAGCGGCACAAAGCGGCTCGTCCACGCTACTCAACAAAGAAGCCCGCTCATGGGAGCCGCTCTAAGTGCTTGTTGGATTGCGTGGTACCCAGACGAGGATCCATCGCATTGAGTGGTAAGCCACGCTTCCTTTTTTCAACCTCGTATCGCGTCAATTACCAGCCACAGCGGCAAAAGAGTCAAACCAACACCAAAGGCACCGCCGAGAATTTCGAAGAAGATTGTAAGACGGCTCTCGACTCTCCACCGTTTGTGAGTCCTCCGACGGAAGGCCGACGACAGAATATAACGCCACCCAATGAAAGCGTAGACAAAGACGTCAACAATCTCCAAAAAATCACCAGGCATAACTTTTAGATTCGGCCCTAACGAGGCAATCCAACGCTGATGCGCTTGACCGGCTCGCCCACTCAACTTATTAAAAGAAGGCCTCATGGCGAGTCCGCTGCAAGCGCTTGCTGGATGGCGCAGTTGATTTCAAAGCAGCTTCTTAAACTGCTCAACCGCTAGACCAGCATCCCTCGCGATACCGCCCATCGTAAAATGCATTAACCGGATTATGTCTGGGAATCGTGAGGATACGAATACCGTCTGACATCCCCATGTGCTTTCCTTGGCGAATAACTCGAAACTTTGCAAATTGCATGATTTATCTCGACATACCGCGAGCTGCCAAACTCTGCGCTGAAGCGGCAAGCCTACGCAACTACGAATAGTGGGAGCACGCTTGTTTAATGCTGAACCAAGACGAGCACTTCTTCGGCCGGCTCTATCCGTATGCGGTGAATGATCGGTTAGGGTGACGATTTACGTTGATAGTCTTCCCAACATGTCGTTTTTCTCCAAATGATTCTAGCTGAAGTAATGCCGCCACCATTTGGCGCGCATGTTGACGCAACACTGATTTCCACATTCTCAAAAGTAGTAGAACCAACACCAGAACAGCCACCATTGAAAGTTAGGCTCATTAGCAACTTTCCACGTCTTGAGACGGGCGCGATTTCATCAATGATTTCATCTGCGATGCTCCGGGAGATGACATCAATGGAATAACGATTTGAGATTGATGTCTTTTGCGGATCAATCTGCATTCGACACGCGCGACCATTTTCATCAAAGGTCACAGTCAGGATAATATTCGGTCGCACGAGATAGCTGCCATTTTCTAATAAAGAATACTTCTGCTTCAATTCATTAGCTGTTTGTGCTTGGGCAGACATGGACATCGGAATCAAGATCAGCATTATCCGCCACAATCTGAACATCATCATCTTCCCTCCTGCGATCGTATCACCGAAAAAAGCCATCCCAACGTGGCACTTGAGCGACTCGCCACTCAACCATCGCTAAGAGTTACTCTCCGGCGAGTCCGCTCCAAGCGCTTGTTCGGCGCGCGGCTGACGACGAACGACCTTCGCAATCAGAATCCAGAGAGCACCTTGGCCCACGAAACCCGGGAAGTGTCCCTGCCAATCCAGATGTTCGCTGACGACGCGCAGCGGATCCTTGGAGCGGTAGGACTTCGTTGGATTACCCGGAAACTTTCTGTCGGTCACATTGGGATCATCCATGAACGGCCCCGTAGGTAGATCCGGCCCGGGCCTTCACCCTTTGCCAGTTCCGCTCCCCAAGTAGCCGCGAACACGGTCTCACTGAAGTAGATCCATGGCGACCTCCGCTCCGTGTAGTTGGAGGAATAGCCGCCTTGAAGCATGTCCCCGGGCTTCAGCTCCGCCTTGGTGCCGTGGTAGAACGTTCATGCGCCGGTTTCAGTCATATTAATCACCTGGCGCATTTTCCGACGCCGAACCCCGACGCGTCGGGACCTTTAACGTTCGCAAAGCGAATTTCAAAGTCGTTGATTTTCAAGCCTTATTCTTTTCGTCCATTATCATCGGCTCCCATAGCTCGACCTTGTTCTTGTCCGGATCCATGATCCATGCAAATTTTCCGTTCTCGTCCGATTGAGGCCCCGATACGATCTCGACGCCGTTCTGTTTTAGCTGATCGAGCAATTCGTCCAAATTATCAACTCGGTAGTTGATCATAAAGGAAGACTCGCTCGGGCTGAACCATTTGGTGTCGTTGTCCGCCGCGCTCCATACCGTGAGGCCGCCGTCCTCGCCCTTATCGTCAGGCCATCTCAATATCGCACCGCCCCAACTCTCAAGATTGAGGCCGAGATTTTTTTGATACCACGCAGCCAAGTCAGAGCCCTTGTTTCGACTCTTGAAAAATACGCCGCCGATTCCCGTAACTTTCGCCATACACGTTTCTCCTTATGATTCCAAATTTCTTTATTACTAAGTGCGTGTTTTCAATCTACCGCCCAGAATCGTCATTGGAATTAGCATCGCCGTAAAGATAACCCCATACCAAATGGGAACATGCTTCCACGACAGAACGACGATGATTAAATCAAAGGCCAACAGCAGAAAGCCGAGGATTAGAGGCGAGCGTTTGTTTTCACCGGAGATCAGTGCGGCGAGAAATCCGGACATTGCCGAGACTATTGCACCCCGGACAATATTCATGAGCAGAATCGTCGCGTCCGGTGTGAACTGACCGCCACTTTGAATTGCCGCTTCGAACGCGTGTTGATGAGCGCCGTACCACGCCGGCCAAATGGCAGAAAGAATCTTTTCGCTTCCTACCCACACAATCGACCAAGCAAAAAATCCGGCAATAGCGCCCAAAACGATTCGTACCATAGATGTCTCCTATTTATTTTTTGTAGTCTCTTCACCAATCAGCTCTGTTATAGAGGTACTACTGGCACCGCGCAGTCTATGTCATATTCTTCCCACCCCATTTCGGCTGGTTGGCGCCGATATATTTCCATACCCGGAAGATTTGCGGGTTGATAACGACTACGCGGCAGCCAATAGCGAAAAAGATACTGAATAACCTTGTTCGCATGACTGAGGTCGCCGATACATCGAATCGCCGCTACACGGCAAGCCGGAAAATCCGTAACGTTCACGTCGGCATCACCCTTCCAATCCGCCGGCACTTTTACGCACCAATCGAAACGACACAATTTGAGCGGAGTGACATCAGGGTTGTCCTGCGACATGCCGTAGAGCAAGATGTTGTCAAGACTGCCACATTTCTGGCGATACCATTCGATCAAGCGGTAGTAAGCATTCTTTATCCGACTAAATGAACTGTATGAATCGTGTACCCGTACATACGCTAATCTCTGTTTCGGCAAGGACCGAACCTTCACCTCAAACCCGTGGCTCTCCAGATCTTTTAAAGTGTATCGAGGAAATTCATCTCTGAATTGACCATTCTTGCTATTTTCCAAAGGGCTCTGTCTGTCCCACTGCCGAGCACTTACACCAAAGTGCTTTCTGAACGCGCGCGAGAAAACCGAGACGGAACTAAACCCAACTTCAAACGCGGCGGCAGTGATGGAAAGTGTCGGAACCGCTCGCAACAAATTTGCCGCGCGCTCCAGCCGCATACGGACCACCATATCGTTGACAGTTTCTTCCGTAATCGATTTGAAAACTCGGTGAAAATGAAATTTCGAAAAGCAGCCCACCCGGGAGAGTGCGTCTAACGATAAATCACCATCCAAGTTTTGACGAACGTAGCCTATAACGGTATTGATACGTCGGGTATATACATCATTCTGTGCAGTCTTTGATGTCATGGTTGCTGGCTTGCTCATGTTTATATCGTCATCGATATGGCCATCATTCTTGCGTGAACAACCGGAAAAATCCACCTCGTGGACTTGTCGTGCCTCTATCTTATTCAGCAGCGCATAGTCCGACGCCCAACCACTCGTGTGCGCAACGCGAGAACGCAGGCCGCCTCATCTTTGAGTTAAGCGGCCCGCTACCTGCAGCATGATAGTACCGAATACTGTGACAGCGGTCCGCTTGAACGAATGGTTAGACAGCATCCGCATTCGAACAACTACTGAGTCTACGAAGCGACACCACGCCGCAAGCTAATGAAGAAACAAAAAAGAGCGCGCATTGTTTACTCCGGCGAGTCCGCTCAAAGCGCTTGTTGTGGGATTGCGTCTTGAGGATTGAGTTACTTGCCATTGCGCCCTTCACTGAAATAACGGTCAACAACAGCTATTAGATTGCGAAGCGACTCATCGGTGCGGATTTGAGAATCCACTAGAGCACTCATCTTCGCATTGACATCGTTGAAGCCGGCCAGCATAGCGTTAGCTAAAATAATATGTCCCTTTAACAGCTGCTCCTTTTCTACCTATTCTGCCTCCCGCGCTTCCGTCGCGCTTTCACCCACGAAGCATAGTCCTTGGGAATATCCATCGTCTTGAGTTCTGCCCAAGCGGCAATCGCATCTGAACGCGTGCGGGTCTTCTCAGCTGCGAGGAACGCGGCGACGAAGTTGATGTATCGACCGTGCGGCACCTTATCGAATCGTTCCATTCTGTTTAGCGCAACGTACTGCTGAACGAGGTCGCCGTACGTAGGACGGTTGCCGTTCGTGATTTGCTCTTCTCGCCAGCGATTCAGGCGATACCAAACGCCAGACTTCTCGCGAACTTCGGGGGCTAGCTTTCTGGCCTCCTGGACTATGAAGTTTTTCGTCTCGCGATTGCTTGTGTAGTGCTCGATCCGTAGATTCAGGCTCAGGCCGCGTTCGAGATCCTTCACCCCCGTCTTACGCAACGCGCGTTTAGTCGGCAGGTTCACGGTACCTGTGCGCAGAAAGGTCACAATGGCTCGTTCGATCTCATCTTTTCGTAGGTTTGTGGCTTCGGGAATACCGATCTGACTGGCGAAAACTTTCAGGTCGTCGAGATACCAATAGCCGTTCTCGAACTCGCGAAGAGTCATTGTTGGAGAGAGTCTCCCTGCCATGAGATTGATGCCGAACGCTGATGCGCTTAAGCTGTTTCGGAGTTGATGCCTACAAACGGCAAAAAATCTTTGTCACGACTGAACCATCCGAACCCGTAATCCATCAACTCAAATTCAAGTCCGTCGATAATTCGAGAACCTGCGATGACACCAATCTCCTCATTTAGGATTGCCTGACAAATCGCGATAATTTTTCCTCGAACAAATATTGATGCTTCGCCGTCCATCACTCTCGCAAGCAGGCGCAACCACGGTTTAGCTCAACAAATAGACGACCTGTGTCTCAAGCTTCGCTTCGTCATCGGTCCAATCTCCATAGATTTCCCATGAGCACGCGCCGAATGCGTTGTCTGTCTCCACACGCCACGAATTGATCGCTTCATGTGCGGCTGCTAGTTTGCCATAGCTACCGATATGCGTGGTCATGACGACCTGGCCTGCAGGCGTCTCGGTGCAGACTACTTCACCTGCGTCCTGAAAGGGCCGAATAACCTGCACGCCGAAGTCAACGACCATCGCTGTTTCACCAGGCGCAGGGTGGTGGTAAACGAAGCAATTATGACCGTCGGTTCGCAGGCCCTCATGGCGGCGGAGAAACTCCCAGACAACATCAAGCGCCGGCTTCCATTCTCTTCCCACGTCCCCAATGCGCAAGCGGCGCCGCACTGCTGCGAGCGGCTGCGCGCTGACGCTTTTGGTGACAACGTGATAATTCATCGTAGGTTCCCTTTTAGCATTTAGGGCGACGGAAGCCGCCGAACGTTGAGCGGCTCGCCCACGCAACTTACTAAAGAAGCCCGCTCATGGGCGAGGCCACTCCAAACGCTAGTTGGCTGGCGGCCGTGTGCTATTGCCTGTCGTTTTTTGGAGGGCTGCCCAAACGCTGACAGTCTTCAGCCGGCCAATCTTTCAATGAAGCAAAGGTTCCGTCGGCGAACAATAAGCAAGTAACTACTATACGTTCGTGTGGCGGTACTGGAATTTCATTCTTTAGCTCATCTACGCTAACTGCCCTTGGCAGTCTTGGCCACTTGGCGACCGCCCCCTTTAGCGTTTTTGTTTTCTCTCCTTTGATTTCAGTCTGACTGCGGAAACGAATACGAAAGTATTCATCATGGCTATTCTTATTCAGGACAAAGTACCAGGTAACTCCGACGATGGGTTTATCGGTATTGTTCCTTACCTTCGCCAACACCACCTGGACAGAATTCGTTAACGTCCGTTCAAACGACAACTCATGCTTCAGAATGGTCAGCTCTGCTGGGGAGTCGGCGCCCTCCACAGCTTGGTAGGCATCCGACTTCACACCTGCTAGACAAATCGTCACTAACAAGAGCCATCGCATCGAATCAAAAAACTCCGTTTGAACCTGAGCCAGCAAAGCTGCGCTTAAGCTGCGCGCGAATCCACACAACTTCGATTCAACAACTACCCCTAACTAACACCCAATCGTGTCCGCTGCAAGCGCTCGTTGGTCGCGGCGTTCGAAATGATCATGCTGAGTTCAGGCCTTTCTCTTATGGAGACGAAAAGAACTCAGGAAATGCTCGGTGGTGGGCGACTTTAATTCATCCGCATTCTCACCTCTGAACACGATGATGTAAATCTTATTCCCCTCATCGAAGATTCTACCTCTGCTGAAGATTTCGTTAGTACTCCCATATTCAAGGACTTTACTCTCTTTTGCCCAAACGTACTCAGTACCCACTAATCGATCAATCTTAATGAGTGTCTCGCTCGTTGGTTGTGGGTCATCATCGTCTCCGATCAGCATAACGCTCAAGTACGTGAGAAGATTATTTCTCGACAGCGACTTCAAAATCTTGGCCTGACCATTAACGACTATGATTCTGAATTTGCTGTCCTGGTTAGAGGCTGCGGCATCTTCGTAAATGGAGATATAAGAATCGAGACTTTCTTTTTGGTCCGGGCCAAGCGTAGCCTCATTTTTGCTTTCGCCAGTCTTTGTTATCCGGACACCCGATGGTACTTCAACCGTAAATTGATCATCGGTTGATGAGTAAACACGCCAATTCCGGGCTTGTCCCTGAGCAATCAGGCCGAATGGGCCAAGAGTTAGGATAGCAACGAAGACCTGAGCGATGTAAAGGTTCATTAGTTTCACCTGAAACGGCATCTTAGCGGTCAACGTTGATGCGCTTCAGCGGCTCGCCCACGCAACTTACTAAAGAAGCCCGCTCATGGTGAGTCCGCTCCAAGCGATTGTTAGCTCGCCGATAATCTATCAAGCACTACTTTAGCAAGCGACTTAACGGCTGCTGCTTCACCGCTGATTTGAAATACGAACTTGTCAATCCTTATGAGAACCATGAGGTCGCGCCCAGTGTCATTCTTTAACCAAACAGCCTCCAATTTAGGCGTTATGAGTAATTGGTCCGCGTTAACTTTCGACCTAGCCGCCAGCCATTCCTTCGCGGCTTTGCTAGAGCGAGACTCAGCAATATAAACATCTGCGCCAAAGCTAGCTGAGCGCATCAAAATGCCATAGCTCATCGATTGTTGATCGAAAATAATTCCTGGACACCTGCAGTTGGCACGGCTGAACTTATAACCGTGCATCGTGCGTCTGACTGAATCTTGAAGTTCGGCCATCACGGATTCATGAAAGCAAGAGGAATCAACATCAAGTGAAGAAACTTGCATCACGCTGTCTTTAGTAATGCTCGTCACGATCGATGTCGGATTTTCGAACCGTCTCCTGCTGCACAGAGAAAATGAAGCGATACCAATTAAGAAACAAAGTGTTCCCACACCAAACGGGTTCATCAAGCTCTTGATAGTCTTCACGACGTAAAAGTCCTCGAATAGCGAAGCTAGCTAACACCCGGCATCACGGGCCCCCACGCAAGATCCACAAGAGAGTTCGTGAAGGGCGTCGCGTGCATGCCGTTGTTATGCCTCGCGTTGACGTAACTTATTCCATACAAGCTTGACCATTCCTTCAACGCTCGTTGACTGTTCCGCCTCCGCATCATTAATTTCAATCCCAAACTCTTCTTCAAGCCTCAGCAAAACTTCGACGGCATCGAGCGAGCCATAATCAGCTATGAAGCGAAGGTTTCTGGCGAAATCATCTTCAGCGGACACGCGGGATAAATCAATATCAAATTCTTCCTCCAGGATACGCCTCACTTTTATCACAACATCTGCGGGAACCCCGCGAGACCGAAAGTACCTTTCATAAAAGGTTTGTTCATCCAAACGCTCCCGACCCGCGAAAGCGGCGTCAAGCTTCTTTTTGATGGCTCTTGATTGGAAGATTGACATCTCTCAAACTTTCACATTCCAAACTGATTGATAGCCGAAGCGAAGAGGCACAACGTTGATGCGCTTGAGCGGCTCGCCCACAGAACTACAAACAAAGGCTACTCACCCGCGATTCCGCTCCAAGCGCTTGTTGGGCGGCGGCGAGTTAGAGCGAAACTACTTCGCCTGAGCAGCAGGGATTTCTTGGTGAAACGCTATTAACCAACTACCACCGCTCTTAACGTACATAGTGGAGGCCCACAATGGGCTCACCTCTGGATTGCCCCCGCAGACGACATCTTGAGCATATCGATATGTCAGCAAGGCGACATCTTTGCTCAGCATCGTGACTTTAGTATTGTCTAACGAGTAACTGCTCACCGTGCAATTATTATCCATGATTGCCTTCAGGTACTGTGCTTTCCCTCCAACTCCATTAAGGTCGAGGTATTGGCCGGTCTCGGACATGTGGTCCTCGAAGAATTTTCTATCCTTGTTCTTCCACGCTTCAAACGCACTTTTTTCAAGCGCCACTATCTGCGCTTCAACTGAGTTATTTCGCTTCATCTGACCAAAAGCAAACGTAACTAATAATGTAAGCAACGCTAAAGCGATGATTGATCGTTTCATTAGAGACTCTTTCATTTAGAAGCTTGATACAAGGAGAACATCAAATTCGCGACATCCATCAAAAATCCAAGTAGCTAACGACTGCGATTCACCTGCGGCGCGCGATCCGCATTCAAGGTGCGAGAAAAAGATTACTTGAGAAGCACGCTATCGCCCAGTCCGCTCCAAGCGGTTGTTGAGCGGCGTTGTGAGTCCACTGTGCCCTGTAGAATAACGCTTCCACAGTACCTCAGTTCACGGTCCACAACGCGAGCGACGAGACGTCCTTGACGAAAATCCGACCGCCGGAGATTGTCGGCTGGGCCCAAGTCGCATTGTCAGCAACGGTGTAATGTTTCAGCGGTTCGAATCCCTTCCGGCTGGTCCGCGCCACGATCAGCTCGGCGTCGTCGTTCAGCAGGAAGAGCAGATCTTTCGCCTTAACAATTGCGGTGTTCGTCGCCTCCCGTGGCGGACCAAGCCACAGGACCTTGCCAGTCTTCGCGTCGAGGGCAAAGAATTGCCCTGACGCCCGCTCGGACATGCCGAACAGCGCGTCGTCGACAAGCACCGGGTTGCTCAGAAAAAGTGAAACGTCCTTGTTCTCCCACGCGATATCAACCTCCCACTTGCCGTTGCGCCTCGTTGGCTTAAGCGCCGTCACCGCCATTCCCTGACTACCGACGATTATCGTCTGGCCATACAGCAGAGGCGTGATGGCGCTCGCCGTCCTTGTTGATACCCAGGGATATTGCCAGAGGAGCTCGCCACTGGCCACCGAGACACCGATCACACTCCCGGTAGTCATTGTTACCACTTGGCGAGTTCCTCCCAGCTCGACGATGATGGGCGATGCCCAAGCGCTATCGCCTACCGCGGTCCATTTGACGTCGCCTGTCTCCGCGTCAAACGCAGTGAGCGGGCCGTAGTTACCTGGGTTAACGATTACTAGATTCTTATCACCTACGGGAGACACGGCCATACCGAAATAAGGGTGTTCAGATGGTGCGGGTTTCTGCCACACAAGCTTACCGGTGACCGCATCGAAGGCCGACACGATGCCACTGATGCCGAGCGTGTACAGCCTACCGTTATGAAACAGCGGCGTTGCCTTTGGACACGCGCCGTGCGCGGCCGCAGGATTGGCAACCGTGTATGGTGCCGCATACGACGTCTGCCAAAGTGTTTTGCCGGACGTTACCTTGAGAGCCATCAGCACCTCGTTGTTATCGCGCCGCGTGAACGAGTAGACGGTGTTGCCAACCACGATGGGCGTCGCGTAGCCTTCTCCAACGATGACCTTCCATCTGCGAGTCAGTTTTTCGGGCCACGATGTGGGTTCTGAGAATTCGCTCGCCGAGCCATCCCGGTTCCGCCCGCGCCACTGCGGATAATCTTTCAAAGAGCTTTGAGCTACTCCTTCTGTATATACAAGTAAAAGAAGAGCGCAAGCGAGGCAAATTATCTTTTTCATACTTCCTATTCTTTAACCGGCTACTCTCAGTCGCTCAACGCTGCGCTTGTTCGGCGTAGCCGTCGCGGTTAAGGACTGGACTGATCCGAATTCGTTTCGGCAGTTGTCGACGCCGCAAGTATCCTCTGATTCGAAGGTCAGGCGTAAGCGATTCATAGCGAAACTTGATATAGGGTCGCGCACCGTCGGCCCCATGAAATTCGGTATTCAGATACTCCCTTTCGTCAGCGGTCAATTCTCGGGCAGAGCCGTCATCGTTGACGTAAACATATATGAATCCCGGTTCGCGTCTGCGTCGGGGCCGAATTTGAAGTGCGAACCATGCGATAAACACAACAATCCCCTAGGACGATAATGCCAACTACAAAGCCGATCGCTTTAAGTACGTCCACGTAATAATATTTCTACCAGCCGAACGCTTGAGCGGCATACCGCAGCGACCGAGCGTTAGCGAGGGCGCGAGGATGTGACCGCTCGAGCGAGTTGTTAGGCGGCGACCTTACTCCAATCCTTTTTCAGCATCAGCTCATCTATCTTGTAGGCGTGATGCATCTCATGTATCAGCAGGTGCCTGAACATTATATGCACCGAGTAGTGGCTGAACGCCTCGTGCTCGGCCGTCCGCTGCCAATCGTCTGCGGATAGCTCCTTCAAACGCTTAACCACCTGCGCCCGCTCCCGCACGTACTGGCCCAGCGCTTCGTCCAGATCAATGCTCAGCATTGAGCCGGCCTCCTCCTCCGGTGTTTGATTCATAGACTTTATTTGGGGATGCGGGTCAGAGAGTATCAACTCCAGGCGTGCGAGGAATGTCTCCTGCCCGATGGATATGTGACAGGCATGCTCGTGAGCGGACCATTGGTTCGGCGCCGGGCGGCGCTTGAGGTTCTGGGGTGGCACCTCGCGGACGAGGCCAATGATAATGCCAGGTGCTGCCTCTAAAGTAGCTATCAACGTTTGCGTATCCATAATCTCCTCCTCAGGCGTAGAGCATCACTGCTTCTCTTCGACAGACAGATAACAAGATTAAGCTTTCCTGTGAGGCCTCACTCCGGAGGAGTGACATGTCCGTAGCGTGCTCGTGTTGAAGCCTCCGGCGCGGTTCGGCGGGTCGTGAATGGGTTGAATGGTTAAGGCTACTTACGTCCCGGCCCGCCGAACCGCGCTTTGGCTCGAGGTAGCTGCTGGCTATAGACATGTCACTCCTAACACGTTCAGATCCTGATCAAAGAAGGCCCAGGGAAACTCTATTTCGAAGCAGCTCGTTGCTTTGTCAACTCAGTTCGAAAAACCTGGTCCTTTTCAGCCACAAACTTTTTGTATCCATCCGGATCGACAAACGCCGTCGCCACTCCAGCCTTTAAGCGTCCGTACTTCGCTTCCATATCGAAGTAACTTCCATGTGCGCCAAGAAAAAAGTCACAAGGCAAAGATCTTAATACCTTGAACATTTTTTCATAGTCCTCGGCAATCTGCGGGTACTCTGTGTTGCCGATAAGCTTGTAGCCAGGGTTCACGTTGGGACTTCCGACTATCACTGCATTGTATGTCTTTGACCCTTCGTTAACCTTCATGGTCCAGGTGGTGCAGCCCTTGGTGTGACCCGGTGTTAGATGCGCAGTCAACACGGCCCCTCCCAATTTCACTTCATCACCATCATGCAGTATGTGATCAACCTTCGTCGGCTTGTAGAGCATCTCCGGATCATTTCCATACTGAAAGTCACTCTTACCACCTGACTCAACTACTGCCACGTCGGCGTCCATCACCATGTATTTCGCCCCGGTCTGCTCCTTCACCAACGCGCTGCCAGCATTGTGATCCCAATGCGCATGACTAATTAAGAGGATCTTGATGTCGCTAAACTTGAATCCAAGCGATTCGACACTGGCGCGGAGGAGCGGAACATTTGCTTCAAGATCGCTATTGATCAAGATGTGGCCTTGCGGTGTAGCAATCAAGTAGCTTGCCAACCCTTTGCTTCCTACATAATAAAGATTGCCGGCAATACGGAATGCGGGAAAAGGCTCGGTCCAATCATCCTGTGCTGCCCTGTTGTTGGTTAACATCGCGCAGTTGGACCACAGGACTAGAAAGATACTTAATAGAAAGTGTTTGCCTGATATCACGTTGATTGCCTCCGCAGTGTTGTTGACTATATGGTGAGGCCGCTGAGCGATTACTGCAAGAGGTTTGTTTCCGCGCCGCAGTGGCGATGAGGTCAGTACCGAAGCGCGGTAGCGCCGGGTGGTCGATCGGTATGTGTCTCTTGCAATTAAATACGGAGCTCTTCTTTAGAGTATTTGGGCGCCGCATGTAACCCGGCGCTACCGCGCTACGGTACTGACCTCATTGCCACTGCAATCAGCTAGTTGCTTCCACGATTGTTGGAGTTGTTCATTCACAGACTTCGACGACTGGGCGGTGCAGATCGTCGAACTGCTGAAGCACTCTCATTTTGGCCCATGCGTGCCGGCGAACACTACGGTGGCGATCAACAAGCCAATCAGCAATACGACCGCGGAAGCCGTAAACCACGTGACAGTCTTTCGATACTCAGTCGGATTGTCATCTTCAAGCCGCAGAGAGCGAACCAGCGCGACGATCTGGAGCAAGATGGCTACGAACACAGTGGCGGCCGCGATGATCGATCGCGACGCCCACTCGCCCGACGCTTCAAAACCCCAGAACCGGACGAAGGCCAGCGAGAAGCCCAGGAGAACCGTGATCGCCGTAATGATTCCCTGCCGATAACCTTGGGGTAGCGAGCGATGTTGTCGCTCCGGAGTCGGCAATGGCTGACTTCGCGGTTCCTCTTCCATGGCGCTCCTCGTCTCAGTGTTTCTCTGAGCCTGTGCTTGCTGTGACCAACACCCCCAACGCCCAATGTCGCGCTTAGCTCGAACTCACTCAACAACTGATCAGTGCTTCGTTACTTCGAGTTGATTTCAAGCGTTTGTTGTTTTCCAGTCGATAATAAATCTCAGGCACATTATTTTAGTAGCCCAGAAAGCCATTGCATGATGATGTTGACTGCCAACTGTCGGTCGTCAATGCCCGGAAAGTTCATAGGTGAGCGGCCTTAGTCCAACAGTTCGATTGAATCACTTTCCGTCAATATTCCTTCGACCAAAACGGCGCAATAGACTCCCGCAAAAGCTGCGTGGGATTCAGCGACTTTGCGCAAAACTTCCGGGTTGTGTTCGCCGGTGTCAGGGTCGAGCGAAATCATCTTACAGCGCGGATCGCGTTCAAGAACCATAATCACCGCGCTCTGACCAATACGCAGTTTGCGACCGACAAACTCATCCTCGTCAAAGCCGGTATCCGCGGCGAGATCAAGATAGACGTTCGCTCGAAAGCGTCGTTTGTCGATCGGAATGCCCAACTCCCCTTCGATCTGTCGGACAGTTTGCAGACTAATCAACGAAACCGGGCGACAGTCGGTCAACGCGCGGTCTGAACGCACCAGCGTCAGATCATTTTCACCGCGCAATCCTTCGACGAGCATTTCTTTCAACGCCGGATCATCAACAGCGACGACCGCTCCTGATGGCGTAACGACATCCAAAACTAAGTCATTCGGTTCAGCATTTGCGGGAGTGACACCAGGCGAGATGCTCATCGCTTCGAACAAATTCGGCGGTTTCGCTGCTCTATCGGCATAACGAAACTGTGGGTGATAGCGCAGCATTTGTTCCTGCACCGTTGCGCTCAGATAAGGAAACCCCTTGCGAGCGGATGAGTTCTTGAAAGCAAAGCATCGGTCGCCGTAAAAGCCGGAGAACCCCATAAACGCTTCGGTCATCGACTCGCCGCGCATACTCTTGATCGGGTAACGCCACAGACTTTCGACAGTTCCAATGGTTGTCACTTCAACGTCTCCCTCTTAATCTTTCTGCACTCCCGTGCGTGGTATCTCGATTTTTGTGCAAACCTGCACTCCACCGCAACTACGCTGAAGGCTACTCACTGGCGAGTCCGCTGCAAGCATTTGTGAGGCTGCCGTTAGTCGGCCTAATCTGTTTTCTTTTGCCCGCGTCCTCCTCCAAGCTGTTGCAAATCCCCTTCTGGTGCAGCGCATGCTCGATCATTCTTGGCGAGCTGCGAAGGTAAAATCCAACATCTTCTGCTCTTTTTTTCCGACCGACACGTCAAAGGTTTGCTCGCCATACTTCTCATGCCAGGCCACGATTGTATATTGTCCAGGAGGCAATCCTGCGATCTTGTATGCGCCATCTCGACTACTTACAGCGAAGAACGGATGAGGAAGCACGCTTATATATGCTTTTTCCCACGGATGCTGGTTGTCCTTTATTTGGATGAATAGTTCGGGCCTCAGAAAGCGCCTTTCAATGCCTGGGGCGTCTGGAGATTGTGACAGATTCCACTCAGGATTAGCCTTCGGCGTCGGGTGAGTGTTGTGAACAGTTTGGTCGCTGTTACGAAGCTTCAAGATCTGTTGGGTCTGTACTCCTAACACGTGCGGCACGAACTGACATCCCTTATGTTCCAGCAAGACTTCGGCGGTAGGCGCGTCGAACTGAAAAGTATCTAACGGCCCTCCGGTTCGAACGTACACAAATACGTTAGCGAGTTTGCCGTCAGTTACCAACACATCCTCCGAAGCGGCTTCTGGATTGATACTTTCACAGACTGGATCTGCGCTCATATCGAAGCGTCGTCGCTCCGGTGTAACGCCAGCAAATGAAATTACTCCAATCACGTTAGCTTCTTCACCTGTCGGCTTGTAGGTTGGCTTGTCTTGGCTAATCGCTCGGTTCAAAGGGAGAGTAACAAGTAGACTCAACAGAGTTAGAAGAGTCCCAATCGTTGGGAACGAATTTCTGAGTCTCATTAAAAAAATCCTTTCAAAGGGAAAGCCAATCCGCTGAACGTTGCGCTCGCCCGCATAACTTAACAAGAAGTCCGCTCACGGTGCTTGTTGGACCATCCGGGCGATGCCGCACTCAAGATGATTTACTGACAAGATGCTCCACCCATTCGCGCTGCTCTTTCGTATCGGGCACATGGCAGCCTCTAGCACTTTCGATCCGTTCAAACGCTTCTTCGACTGGAATGCCTCCAATTGCCAGCGCGCTGGCCGCAACCAGAGCTGACCTCCCAATCCCGGCACGACAATGTATTACGACGCTCTTTCCTGCTGCTAAAAGATCAACGATAGACTGCGCGAACTGGTAGGCCTCTTCTTTCGAAGCAGGGACGCTTCGATCGGTGATTGGAAAAGAGAAGAATGATATTCCAGCTGTTAGGCAATGAGACTCCTCGTTCAAGATATCAAGCTCAACGATCTCCGACCTTTCCAGGAGTGATACAACAACGTCCACATTGGAGGATTTTAGCGAACGCACTTCATCGTCGAGCCAGTCGCCGCCACGAGGTCGCGGCATGATACCTAGTCGTCCGGACTCAATTCCCTCTATCCAATAAATGTTTACCAACACGATCTCAAACTCCATCCATTCTTTGATCTTAAGCGTAGTTGTGTCCTCTGCTTCATTACTTAAAGAATCCTGCCATTTCAGCATCAACCACTTCTCCGCACAGCTTGGCACAAAAACTCAAAATCCCACCCACGGGTGGTGGTTCGTTCAGATCCTTTCTACGAAACGCCTTTCATTGTCGTCACTCTCAAATCCCACCAACGGCAGTTGGTGGTTCGTTCAGATCCTTTCTATTCACGGCTCTTCTCTTTCCTCCGGCGCGCTGCGCGCGGAGCGTTGAGTGGACACGCTCTCTGTAGAAAGGATTTGAACCATCCACAACTGCCGTTGGTGGTATTTCGACTTTGTTTCCCAATCTAGCGACTTTCACCGAAGTACAGCGTGTGGCCTTGATCGTCTTTGATGGCAAACTCCCTTGTTCCCCAGGCAGTCTCATGCACGTCTTTTACAAGGCGAACTCCATTTCTCTTTAACGCGTCTGCCGCAGCCGCTGCATCGTCTGTCCCAAGATAGAGATGGAAGTGTTCGCCCTTGTCTACAAACTCAATAGACGGATCCCTTTCGTCGACAAGTTTGAGATGAAAAAGCTGATCACCCGCCCGAATCGCTGCGTAAAAGTCCTGGTACTGGAATTCGAGCGTTAGTCCTACCTTCGTGGTGTAGAACTGTATTGATGCAGCCAGGTCCGTAGTCCGCAGTTGTGCTGTTGCGCTCGATATCCGCATCTTTCCCTCCAATGGTTGCTAACGCCGCGCACTAATCAGATCTCGAGGCCACTGGCTTGTCCAGTGGTTTCTTGACGCACTTTGCTACCACCTTATCTTGAATGTAACTTCTTCGCGCGCAAGCGCGCTAGAGAGAAGAGTACATGTCTCTGTAGCAACGAACGTCACAAACCACTGGGGCAAGCCAGTGGCCTGTAGACTGCCGATGAATTTTCACTCTTGATGTAAGTAACTTGCGCCAAGGAGACTCACTTCAAAGGCAAGAACGGCTTGAAGTCGGTGAATGCTGGTTCGACCAGCTCATCTGGAAGGCGTCGCCCCGCCAGCCGTCCCCCCAGATCAACCGGACGCCAATCCATGTTGAGATCGAAGTAGGCAAGCGCACTGCCAACCGACGGCCATTCCACATCGTCGAGCACAACCAATCCACCAGGCCGCACAAGCTTTCGCAAGAAGTACAAGTCAACAAACACCTCGTGATAGCGATGACTCCCATCAACGAATGCTGCGTCAGCCACAAACCCCTCCTCGAGCAACCGGGGAAGCGCAAGCGACGACGTCTCGAGCAGCAGCTTTGACGTCGCCTCTAGTCCAGCTGAGCGCAACAACTCCCAACCTACGTTCGAGTACGCTATCTCCTGAAACGCATCGATCATTATGTGTCGCGCTCGCCGACCACACGTCGAGAGGATGGCCTCCCCAATAGCCAACGCTGAACTGCCGTACGCCAACCCTACCTCAATCACCACACACGCCTGCTCCGCAACCAACACATCCCGTAACAAATCACACTCATGCTCGGGCAACGATACTCGCTCGAAATCACCTTCATGAGGGCGAGTGACCGCCGGACCGTCCTTCGCAAGCCGTGCCCGCGTAGCCCGAACCTCCCGAAGCACTGCGTCAACATCCATCACCACACCCCCCTCCGACTCACCAGACAATCGCACTCGATGAGAGCCACGTACTCCGAGGTTACTGTGTTACGAATGCTAACCAGAACTAATTGTTGTTGCCCTTCTGAAGAAAGTAACCCGTTGCCTGCGGTCGAAACAAGAAGTAACCGAGCACTGTGAAGATTGCGAGGTGCGTGAATAGTTGGACCACGGAGTGCATGGCACCGACAACGACGTGAAAGACCATCCAGACAACCAGCAGCCAACGCGCCCAGTTCATCCCGTACAACATGAAGACCCCGGCAACAATCTCCAACAGGCGCGACAGATGAACGTACCAATGACTCTTTAGCTCACCAGCGCGTTGGACCAGCGTCACCTCACCAATCGGCAATAATCCGCCAACCAGGGCAATCGCGCCAAGTACGATGAAAAGCCAACTGATGATTGTGATGGAACGGGGACGCTGGACCATGGGATAGTTTTTTCTGCGACCTTTGATGGACTGTGACCCATCCTCCCGTTAGGGTTCAGCACGGTCCTTGATCTAAAACCGTTTCGACGCACTCACCCACATGACACCCATCCTAAACCGTTAAAACGGTTGCTTCGACGCGCCTTTAACCCCAACCTAAAGGTTGGGGAGAATGAGAGGGTTGTGTTTTCACTCTCTCTAGCGCTGTTGCGTCTTCGGGACTCGACCACGCAACACGCAAAAAACTATTCACCGGCGAGTTCGCGCTTGTTCGGCGGCGCCGCAACTAAACCTATTCTAGGCGGATCTAATTAGTTGCTCTCAATTCTTTTTGCAGTTCTTCAACTTGAAGACTCCTCCAAAGGGCCAGAGCGTAGTATGCAGTGGCTTCACCGCCAATGCGAGCAAGCTGGTCTCTCTGCTCGATTTCGGCGGGCGGATAAGCTCCAAAAAAGATGAAGGTGCCCGTCACCCTTGATGCTTCCTGATCTGCGTTTCCCTCATCTGAGAGCGTTTGCGTCAACAGCCTCAATCGATCCAGGTACACTTGAAAGTCTTCTTTAGAAAGACCATCGATCCATGATTTGAACTCTTTGGATACGGACCATCGCTTTGCCTTTGGAATCTTCTCCATGACAATTCGCGTCATAATGGTTTTGGCTATAGCGAATTGCTCATCGTTCATTGCACCCTCTGGTTTGTTAAGTATCCGAACGTCGATGCGCTTAGCCGTTCGCACGCCAACTTACCAAGCCCGCATCGATGAGTTCGCCGCAATCGCAACGTTCAGCGCACCCGAATCTAATCGCCAACAACCCCTGCAAAATACCAGCGGTCCTTGCGGAACTCGAAATAGTATCCATTATCCTTTGTAACTCTGGTCGGTATACCTTTGCTGCTCCAGTTCCGATTCCTGATAGTGCCGCGAGCAATAGAGCGCTGCAGATCTCTCCAAGACCCCTTCCGCTCATTGTCGTTGATGAACTGCAACCATTCAGAGGGAGTTAGGCCTCCGCCGCCATCGAAGAAATCGGCGGGCATCATCTTTCGAAGGGTGGCGCCGTCCTTCTTATTTACAGCCTGACTGAACTGCCGCCAAAAACTTGGCCACTTTTGGTCAGCAATCGAATTTATGGAAGCGGGAGTCCGAGCGAAGGACGAAGAGCAAACCACGACAATGAGAGCCGCTGGGATCAAGTGCGAAATTCTTAGCGACATGTTCGTCTCTTCCGAAAGCGCCTGGGCGGCTCTCCAACTCAACTACGAATAAACGAGACTCACCAGGCGAGCAAGCTTCAAGCGCTTGTTAGATGCGCCCCACATTGAAACACTTCGGACTGCGCGAAGGATTAGCTTCATCTGCAATAAGCTTCTTTGACGATTCATTGCGCTTAGAGAGATGGTTTGTGACTTGCTCTTTCTCCCAACTCTCCTCCAATGATTTCCCCATCTGCTTACCATGCTTCCCAGTAGAGAATCGTATCACCTTTGTAGAGCTTTACCATTGAAGTAGCTCTCGATGCACCGACCGTTCCGCTTCAGTGGCTCGCTCGTTCACACAAAAATAGTCAACCGATTCTCATGGGGTGCACAATTATTTCTAACTGCCAATTTCTTATACAACAAACACAGACGAGACTTGTTCAAAAAATCTCAAAGCTGACCATTTCATCTCCAACAAACCAAAAAAAACCTTCCCAACAAAGCCAATGTCTGGCCATAATTTGTCTGTTCGGTTCCCCTCCCTTTCAGACAATCGGTCTCTTGCCCTCCAGAATCAACGGTCGTTTACTCCATTTGAGTGAGGTTGAAGTGTCAAAACGCATTTATCTGATTTCGCTAACGATCTTCCTTTTCTTTGGTTGCACTCAGGGACCGAAATCCGGCGGTGCCTCGAGTTCGTCGTCTTCGACATCAACTGCTATGACCAGGAGCCAGTTGGAAATCAAGGCTGCTGCAGAAACCTGCGCGAAGGCATTAGTGTCGAGAGACTATGGCACAGTTGCAGACTTAACTTATGGCCGGCTGATAGAGCTAATGGGCGGCCGCGAAGAAACAATCACTCACCTCGAGGACCAATTAAAGGAGTTAGACGACAAAGGTATGACGATAGTCTCCATAACTGTTGGCGATCCTGAAACGGTCAAGAGCATAAATAACCAGCAGTTCTCGATTGTGCCGACAACGGCTAAGCTGAAATACAAAGACTCCAACATGGTCGCAGAATCATTCATGATCGCGGTCTCAGATGACGGCGGCAAGCGCTGGAAATTTGTAGATGGTGCGATTTCGGACGATCAAGAACTAATGAAGGAGTTGTTTGCGAATGTAGCCGATAAACTGCAACTCCCTCCGAAAAAGGACCCGGTGTTCACAGACAAATGACGCTGGGATGGCTTCACGAAATAACGGCATCATTATTCGCAAACGAGCGTCCACATTTTCGTTACCCAGCTCTTGCTCGGTCTAGCAAACCTCTCACAAGCAATTCAAGTTCGATAAGACTCTTGTCGATTGGATCATTACTCGTATCTATGATTGATAAATTCAGGGCATCTGCCTGGCCTCGTAAGTACGCTGCCCAACAATCCATTTGCGGGTTAGCAAGTTCCGGCTGACCACGGTCCACATGAAGTCGTTCATTTCGTTTTAGTGGCTCACAATCAACCAATACAATCTGTGAGTTCACAATTGCCGATTGATTCAGCACTTCCAGCGCTCGATGAGGACGTATTTGCGTGTCAAGCACAGCTAGTTCAGTGCTTGTTTCCGGCTGACTCAAATGCGAGATCCAGTAACGAAGTTTATCTACTTGCTGATCGGTAGAGCCTGCTGTCTCCCGGGCTTCTATTTTTACGCGATCGCAGTTGATTGCTTCGACGCCAGGAATTGCAAGCTCCTCTAATTTGAGGGCGAGAGTAGTTTTTCCCGCCCCTGACGCGCCGGTTAATACAAGAATCGCTGGAGATCGCAATACCGATTTATTCATCTCGCATGGTTAAAGTGATTCTGTTTGTTAGGTTGATTCGGGAACAATAAGTTGTGAGCGCTCGTCAGATCACCCCATTGTTCAAACGCTAAGTGTCAGCGCTTACCAAGTCAAAGAACACTCGAAACCTATTGCCGTCGGCGTCCTGCGCAGTAAACTCCCGAAGGTTGTAGGAAGTGGTTCGGAGTTCTTCGGCAATCAGCACGTCCCGTCCCTTCCACTCCTCGTATAGTTGATCGACTTCCGCTGTGGCGGACATGTTGAGCCAGATAAGAACGCTGTAGCCATTCTTAGCCTCCTCCGGAGTCTTTCGTCGAAGGAACACTCGCGCGTCGTCTCGGGAGATGCCCGCAAGCAAATCCCCGTAAGTCCAATCGACGCTAAAGCCCAGCTGGTGTGCATAGGCCTTGCTCGCGGCCTTGATGTCAGTGACCGGAAGTTCCGGCACGGGTTGGGGTAGCCTCATGCCGTCACGCTACCATCAATAAGTGTCCAGAACATCGCGATGGTCCATCGAGCTCGGGCTCCAGCACTTCGGCTTTGAGCATGGACTATTTTTTTGGTGAACCAAACGCGCAGATTTTCTTGCACTTGTCTTCGATTTGCGGGTTTCTGGGCATATTTGAAATAGGCGTGAATTCCCTCTTTCTCGTAATCCTTTTTAAAGATATCGGGCAAGAATTTTTCGGCAGTAACATGCTTCATATAGAGGATAAGGAAAAACGCTACGTCACCCCTTCGAATATCGATGCCAGCATATCTCGGAAACTCAAAGGGATTGACAATCTTTTTTGGGTCTGTGACCTTGTCAATGAGGCAAGGAAGAACAGCATCTCCCCCGTCCATTATGGCGTCAAAAGTCTGATCCCTACCGCGTTCCCCTTTTAGTGGGACGATTCTAATATCAAACACGCGATTACAAAGGTTTGCCACATCGTGCTTGTTGAGGTTCCCACTGGGACGCTGATCGGTGTAATTGGAATTCGTCGCCTCCTTTGTACTGGTCGAATTCACTTGGGGTTCAATTCTTTGCGATGAATTACCACACCCCAACTGTAGGATAAGTACTGCCGAAGCGGCTGCGATTCGCGGAAACATTTATCAACTCGATTCTTAGGTAGGATGAAATAAGCGGTCAAACACTTCTGCAATTACTTCCCTCACGCTATTGCTTCAAAAATAAACTTCGTGACTCCCTCGGGGTCATCCCACATCGGCACATGTCCCCATCCTTTCCGATCTTGCCAGATCACATCTTCAGGAAGTTCGTGGCGCAGACGAGCACTATGTGGGAGTAACCAGTCGCGCTCTCCAAAAGCGATTGTGACTCGAATGCTGTCGGAAATCGTCCTGCCGCCCATAAAAGGGTCCTTCATACTTTCGCGGAATTTTTTTGAAAGCAGCTTTGGAGGCAAAGATTGGAGCGGAGGCAAAGATATGTATCAATGCATAGGCATCTTCTTCAGGCACATTGGTTGACACTGGGACAGCCATAATAAGTTTGCGTGTGAGTTCTCGGCGAAGCAAGGAGTTGGTCAGACGCGGTAAGCGGCGGACGCCCAAACGGGTGAGTTGAAGGACTAGCTCGCTGCGAATAGGGTAATGCTTCTTCCATAAGCCGGCGGGTGAGATAGCAACGATCGAGTTTACGCGAAAGCAGCTTAGTTTCCCGATCTTGGCTGCTTCCAGGGCCATATACCCTCCCAAAGAGTTTCCCACGATGTCCACACACTTGTACTCTTTGCTGATTTGTCTCTCTTCGTCGATCCGGCTCAGTGTTTCGCCTAGCGATCCGACGCCAGCCACGAGATTGGCTGGTGTCGGTTGAATGTTATCGGGCACTGGCGGAGTTATGCCAAAGCCGGCAATGTCAAACGCCAAGACACGTCGTTCCTTAGAAAGATTATCGATGACGTTCTTCCACGCAACGTGCGACATGCCGATGCCGTGGAGCAGGATCAATGGGCGACCTTGACCCACGTCTTTGTAGTGCCAACCAAACTGGTGGGTCGGACAAAAAATGCAACCACGGTTATTTTGAGGCTGGATTCTCTTTTCCATTTTCTCTATCACAGGAGAAGCCCGAACGCTGCGTCGTAAAGTCTGAGGTTTGTTTTTCTGACAAAGTTTTCGTGCACGTCGCCCTGTAGCTAAAGGCTGCGATTAGACGCAGTCATTGAGCAGTCGATGTCACCCCGGAGGGGTGACATGTTTATAGCCACTCGCTTCCCCCGCTGGCGCCGTTCGGAGGGGCAGAATGAACCACCGAGCCAATCACGTAGGTCGTTCTGCCCCTCCGAACGGCGCCGGATCGCTAGTGGCAGGAGCTATAAACATGCAACTCCTAACGGAGTTAAGATCTAAAAACTTCATCGAAGGCTTGTTTCATTGGTTACGGCTCTGCTGGCGCTGTGCTTGAGCGACTCGCTCACGCAACTCAACAAAAGTCCGTTCCAAGCGATTGTCCGGCCTTCACAAATTTAGGAATCGCCTCTCATTCCAATCGTGGTTCGACCCTGTGGAACACCGTAGAACCAGGCCGTACCTGAAGGGGGCGTAGGCAAGGATCCATCGACAAGCGCTATGATCGCCCGTCCGAGTTGTACTATTGGACCAGTGAAAACCTTTGGAGCGCCTCTTGAAGATAGACGCAAATCGTCAAGTATCGTCCAGGACTCGATCTCATCAGCGTCAATAGCTTCACGCTCACTCAACGATCTGCAAGCTCGGTCAAACAAGGCGATGAATACACTGAGCTGGCTCGCTGACCAATCCTTATCAATCGTAAAACCGAAGTCGGAAATTGCGGCAGGGACACGCCAATCTGAGACGGCACTTGCGAGCCAGTCATTGTCGGGAGCTGCCATAAGTGGGGTTGCGACGTCGATGACATGTTTCAAAAGAATTCCCAGAGCAACATCGTAAGCCCAAAACCCCTGATCCCGATACTCAACGTATTGTGTGCTGGTCACATTGTTGTTCCAATTCAAGGCGAGTCGTCAGTTGTCGGTTGGATTTTTCTCTTTCCGGCACCTTTGATTAACCAAACTCCGCCACACAAACAAACTCCGACAAAGCAATATACCGTGTAGTGGAGATGAGAAGGCACTGGCATCATATTTGTTTCGTTAATTCCATCGAGCGGCGGCGCATTAATGTGGTTACTGGCAACGAGACTCAAGACTATTAAGCCAGTGAGTATGCTCAATACCCCAATGGCTTGTCTTCTGAGTCCGAACAACTTGATCCCCGCCCACGCGCCGGCGAGAAGGACTGCGTCAAACACCAGAACAACATAAAACCATTCTTCCGAAGAGGGCGACATGTTCATCGGCCCACCCATACTCTGAGCTGCGTTAATTGAGGCGGTGAACGCGATAAATAAAACAGTCGCCACCGTGAGAAATAAAGCTCCCAACAATTTACCAATGACTCGCTTCAATTGTCTCTTTCACTTAGCCCCTTGGTTAGCGCGTGTTCGGAGCTTCGACGAGTCCCGAGGGCTCAGCTCCAAGAAACATCGATGAAAACCTGATGCTTAACGTCATCGATGCTCACCTCAGCGCGCTGAGCACCACCTCCAGGCCGAATCTGAAACGTTCGCACGCCCTCAGAAAACATTGTGGGCGAAGTCTCTTTAGTGCCGGGTGACTCTTGGAGCCAGCGCTCAATATCAGCAGGTGCAGCAGTGAATGAGGTACGAAATTCACGCGTGAACATGTTGCCGTGGATTGTGATCGATAACTGTTCCGCAGAGGGAGGGAACGGCGCGAGACGCCCCCACTCCAAAGTGCACTCGATTGCTGATTGCTTTTCGGACGGCGTTCCTGATTCAGGATTGAAGACATAGACCATAAATCCAATGAAACCAATCCATGCGACAGCGACGACCAGGACTGTAACAGCTATACCAACAATGACTTTTCGAGTAAGTGTCATTATTTCGTTAAGGCACGAAAAGGTGCCGAACCTTGAGCTTCAGGGCAACTACGACAAGGGCCACTCCCATACCTGACCTTAGTGCACAAAAGAATGCACGTCACCGCGTGAGTACCTGAATTACGGCTGTGGATAGCCACATGGGAATCCAACGTTGCTACTTCTTTGCCGAACCTTCAATCGACATATTGGAAGAGCGCAACTAGAATGAATTGACCGAAACACTCCAATCTCATCACTCACAGCGAGTGCGTGCTAATAACGAAAAGCCACTCGCTGCTATCAGTCTTATCTGGATCCAGTGTTAGGAGTAAGAACGAATGGCCCTTCAGTCTAGAGCATTTCGCGGCGATAAAGCTTTGGAAGACTGTCTCGTGAAAGACAGTGCCCATCTGGTTGTAGGTACCCGTGGGCCACATGTGCGCAAGGTCCAGGAAGCTTTGATGTTGCTCGATGGTGCGTTAATCGCCCTCGACGAAGCTTCTGCCAACCTCTATGGACCAAGCACTGCAGCGGCTGTCTTGAACTACAAACGCGCGCGTCAGATCATTAACTTCTCCTACCAAAAGACTGCGGACAACATCGTCGGCAAGATGACCATCGATTCACTCGATAAGGAGATGTCGAAGCAAGAAGCTCGGCCACCACTGCGCGGATGTCTTGACGAAACTCGGCCAAGCAACACGCGACCCGCTTCAATAACGAGTCGCACAGCATCGCAGAGTTTTGCGGTTGTAACTGGACCGACCGTGGCGCCGAAAGTCTTGCGAATTGCTTTCCAGGACGCACTTGGAGAAAACGAAATTGGTATTGCCACTCCGACTCGCATACTCCTGCTAAGTGCACGCGCTCTAAAACTGATCAAGCCATTTAACTTCCGGCTGAAGACTCAATTTCTCGGTTCGTTTCCATTTCCAAAACTGATCGGTGAACGAGATTCGAGCGACGTTGAAGGAGTGAGAAGGGCAGCGGAAAAAGCATCACCAGGTTTGGAAACTGACCTACGCGTAATCTTCTGTAAGTTTCTCCCAACAACCTCGACCGGCACCTCGAATGGCGGCATAACCGGTATTGAAGGATTCAAGAACTTTGTCCTGATAAACAAAGAGAAGGTGCATCCAGACTTTGGCACACTCCTCCATGAGATGATTCATTGCTCCGATGACAATCTCATGAGTGATGCCGCACACGATGAAGATCGTACGAGCATTTTCTCTTTTGGTCCGAACCGCTCTCTTGTTACGAATGCACACGTCACAGCTTTAAAAGGCGCGTTCTTCGGACGCTGATAACAAGAGTTTCCAACATAGACCGCACGCTGAACGGCCGGACCAACTGTCGCAGAGATGCCCAACGGATTAGTACACGACAAGAAAGCTTGTCAGAAAACTTCAAAATCCCACCAACGGCAGTGGAGTGACCCCCTAGATTGAGACAGCGGAATTTAGCACACTAGGCAGAGAAGGGAGACTGTAAGTGGCTAAAAGACGTGG
>Ga0209215_1000016_pt1 | contig 206998 bp, 156 predicted proteins | sample TexAe_OM2H0_M2_FD_187938 | JGI IMG/M metagenome (GOLD analysis project Ga0209215, IMG submission 187938) | Forest soil microbial communities from Davy Crockett National Forest, Groveton, Texas, USA - Texas A ecozone_OM2H0_M2 (SPAdes) (version 2) | ecosystem: Environmental > Terrestrial > Soil... | reverse complement strand
AACTTAGCAAATCGAGCGGATCTACTTCGTACCCACCCGCTACCGCGAGGTGGTACTGACTCTGTCCAACAGTGAATCCGGACTTTTGAGGCAAAGCCGCCCAATTCAGGCAAGACAGTAAAGCATCAATACTCGAGTTTGCCGTCGAGCATCATGTCGGCGACCTTGAACCGCATGTTCAGCTTTATTGAAGTCCCAAACTCTGAAACAAAGCGAACGTCGTTCAAGTCTTTGGTGATAAACGGTCGCTCGTCCACGATGCGCGGGAAGATGAAGCGGGCTCCAAATCCGTCTTTACCTGGCGGCGTATACTGCTCGAGAAAGACCCGTTTGCCATCATTGCGCTCTAGGTACGTCGTGTTCTTAAGTGTACCGGTTGCCGCACTCTCGATGATCTGCATTGCTTTTCCGAGTGAGCGCTTGTCAGTGCCTTCAATGGTAACCGCGATGATGATTGAATCCTCCGAAGGCAACTCAGCAAAACTATTCATCCTTGCTATGACGTCAGGTTCGAGGTTCTTCTGCTGTAGCTGAATCATGCGGATAAAAGCCTGACGCACCGGTCGCGCTGAAAAGAAGCGGATGCCGTAAGTCAAACTTGTTGCCTGGTTCGTAGCACCCTGCTCCAACCGTTGGTTGGCGTTTGGGGCTCGTCCACCCGAGGTTCGTCCGTCGGTGGTGGGCTGAAAAAACATTTCGGAGAGGTCCGTATCAACCTGAAGATGAGCCCAGGCTGAATCGCTCAGGATCTTCTCGGCATCCCTCTTAGACCAATCTTTCCAGGATTTCGCCTGCTTCTGACCAATCACGGTACCCGCCGCGACGATGGCCAAAAGCAGGAACACCAAAACCACAGGGAGTCTCTTAAACATTAACTGGGCCTTTCTACCATGAGGGTGATGGTCGGGGAGACTCATCCGTTACCGCTAATACTCCAACTTACCCTCGTACATCATATCGTGAAGTTTGTATTTCGTGCTGAGTGTGATCTTACTGTTGAGCTGCGCAAAGAATCTAACATCCCCACTGTCTGTGAGGAAGGGTTGCCCGTCAACCTGTCTCGGAAAAACGAACTTTGCTCCCAGTCCATCATTGATGGGTGGCTTGTAATCCATGATGAATAGACGTTTGCCGTCGCTGCGCTCAAGGTAAGCCTGGTTTTTTAGTGTACCAGTGGTGGCACTGCCAAACGCCTGGAGCACTGGTCCGGCAGCTCGGTTGTCGGTCGCATCAAACACAATTGAAACAACGATGTAGTCGCTGAAATCGCGCTCGACGAAAGGACCAAGCTGTTCGCGAACTCCTTTATTGTCCTTGTCCTGGATCTCTATCATTCGCGCTAAGGCTTGCCGGATCGGTTTCGCAGATAGAAAACGGACATGATAGTTGACCGACATCGCCTGGTTACTCGCGCCGCTATCGGAGCGATCACCCTGAACTTCGCGGCCGACGTTCGTGGCGCCGCCTCCGGCTGTGGATGACGTTGACCGCCCGATCGACGAAGTGCCCGTGTTGGTTGTCGGCGAATACGTCATCTGTGACGTATCGGTATCAGTTTGTGTCTGCGCCCATGGAGACGAATTCAACATCTTGTTGACTTTGCCTTTGTCCCATTTGGGCCATAACTCTTTGTCCTGCGCTGCTGCAATTCCGGTGATGATCGTGATCAGGATCAGGATTGATAATTTTCTCATCAATACTCCAGCTTCCCGTCGTACATCATGTCAGACACTTTGTACTTGACGTTCAGTTTCATTTTTTCACTGAGCTGGGCAAAAAAACGAACGTTATCACTTTCCGGAGTCAGAAACGGTTTGCCTTCAAGCATCCTCATGAAGACGAACTTAGCTCCCATACCGTCGGGACCCGGGGGACGATAATCAGCAAGCACCAATCGCTTACCATCTTTTCTTTCGAGATACACCTTGTCCTTCAATACATCGGCAGTTGCCGTGCTCAAGAACTGCATGGTTGGACCAACAAGCTTTGGATCTTCAGCTTCAGCCATTACCACCACCACAACGTAATCCGCAAAGTCGCGTTCGACAAAGCCTTGTAACTGCGTGGCGAGATTTTCATCGGCATCTGTCTTTTTTAACAGCAGGAAGCGCGCAAACGCTCCGCGAACCGGTTTAGCCGATAGAAACCGCGCGCGATATTTAACCACTCTCGAAGGTTTGGTGTAGGGAGCTTCACCTTCGCGCGACAACTGTCGGTTCGCAGAACTCGGAGCTGCTACTTGCGTGATCGCGCTCGTCTGTTCGGGTCGGGTTTCCTCTCCTTCCGTTTGCGTTTGACCCCACGGTGAATCGTTAAGAATCTTTGCCACTTCCTTTTCTGTCAGCTCGTTCCACGGTTTTGATTTTTGAGCCAAAGCAGAAAACGCGCAGAGCGTCACGATCAAACAACTAAACAGTACTCTCCTCATTTGACACCTCACCTTGAATGTATGGTTGACGATCGCTTCGGGCTTGCAAACTAAACATAGAAATGAGGAGAGCAGGATGTCCCACTCTCCTCATCGCAAACGATCACAACTTCATCGATTAGAAGTTGAATCGAACTACTAACTGGACGAGACGGCCACCCGGATCGTTGGTGGTCGAGATGTCCTGATAAGCAGCGGTGTAACGAGCAAAGGTTGCCGTTCCAAATCCGCCGAGGGTATTGATATCGTTCGAAGCCGAACCGATAAGGAAGTTGATGTTGTTGAATGCATTCAACATCTCTCCGCGCAGTTCGAGGTTCGTGTTTTCAGAGAATTTGATTCTCTTAACAACACTCAAGTCGGAACGGAAGAACGCCGGTCCCTTGAGAACGAGATTCTGGAAACCGCACTGGCCGGTGAAACCAAAGTTACAACCGAGACCAGCAGGTGCGATGTAACGTCCCGTCGGTGCTCCCTGATTGTAAATTGGACCAGTGGTGCCTGATCCAAACGCGGTATTGAACGCCTTGAACGTGTTCTGACGAATGTCAAGAGGCAACGCCCAAATGTTACCGCGCACGACACCATCGGCATCAGCTTCACCACGGTAAACACCAACGGCTTCCTGAAGATCTTTGGCTGTCATTCCGACCAGTTGCACGTTACCCAACGAGAAGGGCGAACCGCTCTGGATTCGAATGTTGCCATTGAAGCCCCAGCCACCCACAACCTTATCGACCCAACCATTTGCTCCGCCGAAGAACTGTTGACCACGTCCCACGGGCAGTTCGTAAATAAAGTTGGTCTTGAAGGCCTGGGTAATGTCGAACGGCGTCACGCCACGACGATTGTCGAGTTCCTTGCGCAGCGTAGCCGGTTGATCGAAGAGGTCCGAGTTGCTCGCATACATGTTTGAAAGCGCCTTCGAGAAGGTATAGCTCGATTGCACCAGCAAACCTTTGGCAAAGCGACGACGGAATTCGATCGTCAATCCATCGTACGTGCTCTCGCCTTCGTTGGTGAACAGGAAAGCACCGCCGCGTTTTCCCGGGTTAACCACGAAGAAGTTGTACGGGAGACCAGCCGCAATCCGGTTTGGATTAAAAGTCGCTTCGTTCGTTGTTCCAGCGATAACGCCGGCGAATGTCAGCGGATTCGCATTCAACGGATTGAGCGGTGTCGTGAACGCCGTGTTGGCCCAAAGCGTGCCACTGTAGAGAGCGTTGCACGTTGCGAGGGTATTGCAATTCGCAGAGGTCGACGGATTCTTCCCGGTTAAATAACCGAGCAGGTTCGGAAGCGGGAAAGTACCCGTTCCTTCTCCCTGGTAACGGAACTGGACACCACGGCCAGCCTGTATGTTCGCAAGCAGGTTTTTCTGGGCGAGGATAATCTCATTGAGGAAACCGTTTTCAAACAAGTTCGTCTCATTGAGATTGAGCTGGCGCCAGAGATCGACACCGCGATTTCCAACGTAGCGCACCTCCACCACCATATTGGAAGTGAGTTCGCGCTGAACGCTGAACGTCCATGATCTAACCCTGCCCGTCTTCATATCAGGCGAGAAAGCGTTAGCTGGATCCGTAATACCACCGGCATTCGGATACACCGGCGTAGTTGCCAGGTTCGCAGGACGCGCAGGCAATCCGTTGCGGAACAGGTTTCCAAAGGTAAGCGGGAACGGGGTTCCACTCGTGCTCTGGTTGGCCGTCAGTGTTCCGCCTGGATTTGAGTTGAACAGACTTGTGAAGGCGCTCGTTCCTTCGCGAACGAAGGCTATGGAGAAGCCGCCACGAAGAACGGTTTGTCCCGAGTTTCCAAGCAGCTTGTGCATTACTCCATCGCTGCCAGTGTTCGGACTCCACGTCACACCAATGCTCGGCGCAAAGTTACCGTACTCGGTATCAAACGTCTTTTCGCCCTGCGAGAACTGCACGAATCGCGTCGGCGTGCCAGTCAAGGCGCCGGGCCTGAAGAGATTGCCCCGGCCTGACTCGCCAAATATCTGATCAAAGTTTTCAAGCCTGGCAAGACTGTCGTTCAAAGGCTGGAACGGACCCTGGACTTCCCAGCGCAGACCGGCCGTCAAGGTAACGTTCGGACGAACGCGCCAGGTGTCCTGGCCAAAGACACCATACTCAGTCAACTGCGCGCGAGTGATCAAAGAGCCGAGATACTCATACTTACCGGTATCTTCGTTCAAGCGAATGTTCGCAGTAACAGAGTTGATGCGACCCACCAGCGTTGCATAGAGCGATGCTGCGGCCGCCTGCTGGCTTACCGTGTCCTGCAGCGTTGAGAATGCGTTGAAGGCTGTGGAGTCACCGGCGAGTGTGCCGCTAATGCCGAAGCCGACTGTCGGGACAACGGTGGAGTTCTGCGCCCAGTAATTAACCCTGGTCACCGTGGTGCCAAACTGGAACGAGTGATTGCTCTTGATCCAATTCAGCGTGTCAGTGAACTGTTTCACTGGGGAGTTGCGACGTGACGGAGCAGTCACAACCGTGGCGGTTGAAATGCCTGGTCCACCAACGTTCAGCGAAACTCCACCCTGGTTGGTAAACTGGCCCGCGTTAACTTGCGGGAAGAACAAGGCCGTTCCACCCGTCAAACCAAAGCGAGCTTCGTTGACGATATTTTGCGAGATGGTCCAACGCCACGCGGTGGAGTTTGAGAAGCGATTCGAATCCTGACTACCGAAGTTCGGGAATCCCGGGAAAGCGGGGTCCACACCGTTAAGGAAGTCGACTTTCGAACGGAACTGCTGGTAGTTCCAGATGTTCTCGATGTGATGGTTCTTCGCAACTGTGAAGTCGAAACGAACCGTTGGGAACTTGCGCGTCTGTCCACCAGGATTGAAGAAGGTCGCCTGCTGGAGGTTCGGGTTCGAAGTCTGTACGAAGATCGAATTGACACTTGCCAACGAACTACGCATTTCGGCAAGCAAGCCGCCAATCGTCGGATCGATCGTTCCGATCAGTGTTGGACTTGCATTCGCCGCCATTTGCAACACGTTGACAGAGCAAGTGAAGTTTGGTGGCGTCGGCACGCAGGTAACACCCGCTGGCGGAGCGCCGGCATACGTTGCGCTTGTGGTGGTAAATCGATGAATGCCCTGTTGGGCCAAAGGATTCAGAATCGTTCTGGTTCGGGGTGAGCTCTTCTCAGGCAAGCGATACTCTTCATAGTTAACGAAGAAGAACGCTCTGTCTTTACCATTGAACAAACCGGGGATGCTGATTGGACCACCAATCTTACCGCCGGGTTGATTCAGAAGGATGCGCTGTTGCGGCGCCTTCTTGGTAACAAAGTCTGGAGCCAGATCACGATTGTTGAACCAGTAGTTCGCGTTGAGTGCAGGATTGCGATGATACCAATAGAGGCCACCGTGATACTGGTTGGAACCTCCTTGCGTAACAAACTTAATCTGCACTGCGCCCTCCGCGGAGCTCTCGGCGCCCGGAGTGGAAGTAGAAACGGTCACTTCGCCAATCGCGTCAGTTCGCGGTCTGATGTACGTGAAGAAACCGTCACTCGATTTGAGCAGGTTGTCTTGCACGTTGATGCCGTCCAGGGTGATGTTGAGAGCACCCTTGGGCAGGCCGTTGACGGATGAAGTGCGTGGCCGTCCGGGGGTAGCCGTGCCTGGCATTGCCAGAACGAGGTCGAGAGCGTCGCGAGAAGCCGTCGGCAAATCGCTAATCTGTCTCCCTGTTAGAGTGGTGCCAACCGTCGCTGATTGCGTTTGCAGCAATTCACCGCCGCCGACCACCGTAACAGTTTCATTCGCCGATCCAACTTCGAGCTCGACGTTAATAGTCGAGGCCTTTCCGACGTCTATCTTAATGTCGGTGACCGCAGCCTGTTTGAAACCTGCGGCAACTATCGTGGCCGTATACACGCCCGACGACAGGGTGGGTATGCTGTAAGCTCCGTCGTTGTTGGTCTGTGTGGAAAACTCCTGATTGGTACCAGTATTTTTCACGGTCACGGTAGCACCGGCCACCACCGCGCCCTTCGGGTCAGAAACAGTACCCGACAGCGAGCCTGCCGAGCCTTGTCCTAACGCGGGGAGCGCGCAAAGACCAACGGTCAGGAGTACTAGTAGGTACTTCTGTAAACCGTTTCTCATCACGTAATCCTCCAAAAAGGTTTTAGCCCCGTGCTCAACAAAGGAAGGCCTTGCTCAGCACCTTGTTCTAAATGAAGAAGCCGAAACAATAGCTGTGACTGGATGTATTGGAGTGCTCGCTAATACGAAATAGTGTGCGCGCGCCCGAATCGAAGCAACTAGTGAGCCAACAAAGAACCGGGCAAAAAGCTACAGTATGTGACCATTTCGTAAAGCGGTAGCGGGGCACAGCTTACAAGTTTCTGGATTTCTATTCAAATTAATGGACTGGGTCTCGTGTTTTTTGAAGGGTAGTGGTGACAGGTTAATCGGGCTTATAGGAGCTCTAATTCCTATAAATCCTATGGTTTACTTCACAACCTCAAGCTCAAAAAAAAGTTCCTTTCCGCGAAAGATTGTCGAGAGGTAAAACTCCCAAAACTTACGCGTGAAGCGCAGCGATGGCCAGCGCTGATCTAGATTGACAAGGAACTCTAGTCCCAAAGCTCGCCAGAGATTCGCGAGACTCACCCGCGTAGTAATCGGCTTAAACTCTGCGGTCGTGTAAAACGGAAACGGTGTCCGCGAAGGAACGAAGCAGGTGAATGAATAACTGTTGAAGTGATTACGATGCGTAGGATCAGTTGCCCAATCGGGATTCGAATAATGCGGCGTGACGATCTTCAGCCGGCCACCCGGCTTTGTGATGCGATGCAATTCGTTAACAAACCCAAGCACGTCGGGAACATGTTCGATGACGTGACGACAAATGATCTCTTCAAATTCATTATCAGCGAACGGATAGGGAAACACGCCGAGATCGTGAATCACATCTGCATGACTCAATCGATTCGCATCGATACCGATCGCTTCAGGAAACTTGTTCTGACCACAGCCAACATCGAGGATTTTCTTCTGTGTTGATGTCGTCGAAGCACTATCGATCATGCCGTTAGTTTCTGCTCAGCAGCAGCGTGGCTAATTCTTGCAGGTTGACGGCGTGGACCGGTTGGCCCAACGCGCGCGATACATCAATCAATCTCATTCCATCCAACATGATCTCTTCATCGCTCTTCAACATTTGTCGTGGTATACAAACAAAGGATCCTGTCACACGATCTCGCGCACCCAGCAGATCTTGTCCGGTCAGCAACCCGGCAACTGAAACATCTCCGCCGAAATAACTGTTATCGAGCGGCTCGACAATAAGTCGCGTCTTGAACTGGGCGTTCAACTTCTCAATCATTTCTCTGAGCACTGGCGCAAAGAGAGTTCCGGTGAAGATTGTGCCAGACTTGTTGTTGCTGTTGGTCCGACCTTCACGCTCGAGTCGTCGCACCAGTTTTGCAAAATCGTTTTTGAAAGATCGGACCATGCCGACGCCGTCTTCGATTTGTGGATAGTCGCCGTAATGTGATCTTGCGGGAATACGTCTTCCTGCTCGCAGATAAATTTCGTCTCCAAGGAGCGCGAAGTTTGTTCCAACTTGCGCATGTAACTGTTTTTGAATTGCGTTAACTTGATCGATCACGTCGCGGCAGAACTCAGGAGTCACTCGCGTCAAACGAGGATCGATGTTGTAACGAGTAAGACCAAGCGGCACGATCGCGACACTCGTGATACGCGGATACTCAGCAGCGAGATCGAAGATCGTTTTTCTCAACACATCCTTGTCGTTTATTCCGGGACACAACACAACCTGCGCGTGCACTTCGATACCTGCGTCAAGCAAACGCGCAAGTTTTTCCGAGATGTCCGCTCGTTCCTTTTCGATTCCAAGCAGATACGCGCGCACATCGAGATCGGTAGCATGCACGGAAACGTACTGCGGCGAGAGTCGCTGTTCTACAATGCGTCGCATCTCGTCTTCAGTGATTGAAGTGAGCGTCGTGTAATTGCCGTAGAGGAAAGAGAGACGAACGTCTTCGTCTTTGATGAACAGCGACGGCCGTGCGTCAGCCGGATTGCCGTTACAAAAACAGAAGATACATTCGTTGGCACACTGACGCGGGACGATCTGTTCAAACGCGAGTCCGAAGTCTTCCCCTTCGGCGCGCTCTAGTTCTACTTCCCAATCTTCGCCGCTCTTCTTTCGGACCTCGAGCACAAGCTCAGTTTCGCCGGCACTATGAAAACGAAAATCCAGATAGTCACGAACCACACGCCCGTTGACCTTAATTATTCGGTCTCCGCTTTCGAGGTCCATTTCAGCGCCCAGACTATTGGGCAACACGTCGCTTATCTCCACCCCACGGCGGCGAATGTTCGTAACGGCTGGAGTAACTGCAAACTCGTACATCAGACATACTCTGCCACAGATTCTTGACACGGGCCAATCCGCCTAATATCCGCAGCAATCTACGGCCAAAATCGGAAAACTGCTGGCATTAACTCTTTGTTAGCGAGATAAGGCGCATACTGCGCCATTCCAGCATCTGCCCCTGCTTATGAAAAACCCAGTTTTGCTAGCCCTGTTTGCTTCCCTTGTTTTTGCATCTCTGATTTCGGTAAACGCCCAGGAAACTGCCAGTGTGTTGCCGATCAAGTCTTCGGTCAACGACTCCGGCTCGGCGCCGCCGGAACGACAATTAACCGAGATCTATCGCGTTGGCGCCGGCGATGTCCTGGACATACGCCTACCCTATACCGCCAATACCAGATCCACTTTGTTCACGGTAGCTGACGACGGTGTGATCGATCTGCCCATTGCCGGTGGCATTGTTTCTGTTGCTGGACTAACGCCGAACGAGATTGAAACTATTCTCTCGGCCGAGCTTAAGAGACGAGCCGTCGAAGAAAACGCCAGAGTTTCAGTCGGCGTACGCCAGTATCTCAGTCATTCGATAGCAGTGACGGGTCTTGTGAATATGCCCGGAACACGCTATCTGAGACGTGAAAGGGTCCCGCTGTACGTTATTTTGGCTGAATCGCAACTGCGAAATGATGGCGTTCGCGTTGTTATCCTGCGGGCAGGCAATCCTGGCCCCGCATACGACCTCCGCGACCCGGAAACTCTTAATCTGACCGTGCAATCGGGTGATGTGATTACGATAACGAGCCGCCCGCAGGAGTTTTACTATATCGGCGGACGCATCAGTTATCCGGGACAGAAACTGTTTCAGCCAGGCGTAACCCTGCTTCAGGCCATCCTCGCGGCAGGCGGGACACCAAAACCGGAGAACAAAGTGGAGCTTTCACGCGAGGGTACGGACGGTCATTTGGTGACCACTCGTTACAGTATCAAACAGATTAAATCCGGAGCCGTACAGGATCTCAAACTCCAGGTCGGCGATCGCATCGAAGTCCGGTAAGATAAACTGCAAAAAGGCATTTAAGGCACAGATCCATCCGTGATTGTTCTGTGTTTTTGTGCCTTTTTGTGGCTAATTTCATTGACATTCCCCTCCCTCTTTGTTAGTTATTCAGGGCGCTTTGGCCACCCCTGACAATCCAACGATCTATACTTGAGTTGTTCCAACTTTCATTAGTGGACGAGTACAAGTTCGATGAACAACAAACTTAAGCCTGCCCTGATTGGCGGCGTCTTTATAGGCGTGCTGTCCGCTATCCCGTTCGTCAGTGCTGCGAACCTTTGTTGCTGCCTTTGGGCCATTCTGGGCGGCATGCTGGCGACTTATCTCTACGTGAAGAATTCGCCGATGCCAGCTGGCGCGGGTGATGGCGCGGTTCTGGGTGTGATAGCAGGAGCCGTCGGCGCGGTGCTCTCATTCGTTCTCGGCGTCCCAATCGCTTTGGTGATGGGGCCAACGATGAAAAACATGATCGTCAGTCTCATGCAGAACCTCGATCCGAGGCAGGCCGAACTTCTGCGCCAGCAGTTTGAAGCCAGCGGTAACGCCATCGCCCCGCTCATCATTCAGTCGCTAATCGGGGCCGGTCTGTTGTTTGTTTTTGCTATCATCGGTGGGCTTCTCGGCGTGCCAATTTTTGAAAAGCGCAAGGATGTTCCGCCGCCACCTCCGCCATTTAACCCAGGTGGAGGAGGACCTGGCGGATACGCAGCGTAAGATCGAATCTCAGCTGTTCATTTCTATCGCCGGAATCTTTCAAAACTAGTTTTTCAGGAGAAACTGAATGTCTCAAGAATGGACTCCCCCGCCCAGCTCGGGCGCGCCTGCCAGCGTTCCTAATTACCTGGTACCGGCAATCATCTCTCTTTTCTGTTGTTTGCCCCTGGGCGTCGTCGGCGTGATCTTCGCCGCGCAGGTAAATGGCAAAGTAGCTGCAGGTGATACTGCCGGGGCACTCGACTCTTCGAAAAAAGCAAAGTTGTTCAGCTTCATCGCCATCGGTTTGGGACTGGCCGGAATCATTTGCTACGTTTTGTTTGTAGTTATCATGGGCGTGGGTATGGGTTTGGCTGGAAGCAGCAACTTCTAGCTCTCGCGTTGCGGGAGCGGCGCAAAACAAACTAACCCAGATACCGCGCTTTTGGAATTTCTGTGCCGGGCTGAGTCACCGTCAGCCCGGTAACGAATATGTCGGAGATTTTAATGAGCAGATACTGCACAAAATGCGGCGCCGTTAACGATGAAACGGCGCAGTATTGCTCGAACTGCCAAGCGCCGCTAACGGCGCCAATCGGCACAGGCTATCAGCCCATGCAATCAGTAAATATGGGGGCGATGACCGATTGGAAGGCAATGGGAGCAGACAAAAAACTGGTCGCCGGAATCCTCGCTATTCTGGTTGGCAGTCTTGGTATACACAAGTTCATCCTGGGTTATACCACCCAGGGAGTTATCCTGTTGTTGATTTCGGTTTTGAGCTGCGGGATTTTGGCAGTTGTCTCGAGCGTCATCGGTATCGTCGAAGGCATAATCTACCTGACCAAGTCTGATGAAGAGTTTGTGAGGACGTATATTCAGGGTCAGAAGGGCTGGTTCTAGCCGCTTCGTCAAACACAACGTCTACCGGAGTCGGCCTCACTTTTACTCCCGTGGGCCCACGCAGCATAATCGTTCCATGGCTTCTGAACTGATGTATCGGCGCTCTACCGCCATCGTAATCTGGTCGCTCTTGTTGGCGGGCTCTGTTTACTTGTATGTGTTTGAACCAGGCAAGACGGGATTTTTCCCAATCTGCCTGTTTCGCGCCCTTACCGGTTTCACCTGTCCGGGTTGTGGCTCTACGCGTGCCATGCACCAGATTCTGCACGGTCACTTCATAGCCGCTTTCATGCTCAACCCGCTTTTGCTATTGGCAATCCCGTTTCTTTTGTTTGCACTTCTTCGATACAGCATCGTGGTCATGCGGGGTGGCATACCAAAACACAATGCACTGCCCGCATCTTCTATTTATGCGCTGTTCGTGATCGTCGTTTCGTTTTGGATCTTCCGTAACACACCGTTCTATCCGTTTGTTTCGTGATGAGGTGTTGAAATGCGCGTAACCCTGTTACTGCTTCTGGTGCTTGCTGTCGTTCTCTGTCAACCGACGGGCGCCGGACTCGCTTCCAGCGATAAGGTCACTCCCGTTCGACCTGTTCATACGTTTTCGATCGTGGCGCGCGATCCGGCGACTGGTGAATTAGGGGTGGCGGTCCAGTCACACTGGTTCTCGGTTGGTCCAATCGTGCCCTGGGCGGAAGCCGGCGTCGGCGCCGTTGCGACCCAATCGTTTGTCGATCCGAGTTATGGCAAGAATGGACTGGAGTTGATGCGTGCGGGCAAGAGCGCGCCTGACACATTGAAGGAACTGCTCGAAAAAGATGAAGGCCGAGAAGTCAGACAAGTGGCGATGATAGACGCGCAAGGTCGGGTCGACGCATGGACAGGCAAGAATGATATCCAGGCGGCAGGGCATATCGTTGGCAAGAACTTTTCAGTACAAGCCAACCTGATGCTCAACGACAAGGTATGGCCTGCGATGGCGCGCGCGTTTGAAAACACGAAAGGTGATCTTGCCGATCGTATGCTGGCCGCGCTTGATGCTGCACAGGCTGCCGGCGGTGATATTCGGGGCCGTCAATCAGCAGCGATAATTGTTGTAACCGGCAAACCAACTGGTCAGGCCTGGAAGGACCGAATCTTCGATCTGCGTGTGGACGATAGTCTGCAACCCTTGTTGGAGCTTCGTCGCCTGGTAAAGTTGCAACGCGCTTATAACCACATGAATGCTGGTGATCTTGCAGTTGAAAAGAAAGACAATGAGGGTGCATTGCGGGAGTACGGCGCAGCGGAAAAACTGGTGCCGAATAATGCGGAGATGATCTACTGGCACGCAGTTGCGCTCGTGAATATGGGCCGTGTCGATGAGTCGTTGCCGCTGTTTCGCCGAGTGTTTGCGATGGACCGAAACTGGATTACCTTGACTCCAAGATTACCGAAATCCGGACTGCTGCCGGATGACCCAAAGCTGATCCAAAAAATCGTGTCTGTGGGAAGCAAAAGGAAGTAGCTTTTTGGGAAACAGGGCCTATTGGGCCTATATTCTTCTTGACCTGAGCTCCCGACTCGCCTTATAAGAGCAGGCACACTTTGTAGCCCCGTTCCTCTCACCAGCTATTCGGTAATAGAAATCGAGGATCGAAAAAGATGCGCACGCTTACCCCCGGCCAATGGTATCTCCGTTTCACTTGCGAACAGTGCCATGAAAAGGAAATTCTCTTCCCTGACTTATCGCGTGGAAAGGCCAAAATCAAAGCGACTTACGTGGTTGAGTGTTCGAGATGTTCTCACACAGGCTCATACGACGCGGACGACATTGAACGCTACCAACATCCGTTAGCGGCGGACGCTTGAATCCGTCGCTCGTTGATTGGTTCTTTCAACTACCAAACACAGCCCCATGATCAAATAAAAAACGGTGACTACTTCCGAGTCGCCCCAGTTGTAATGGACCAGTCCACTCGTAAAGAACCCTACTACGCCACCTAACGCGCCCAGCGCCAGACCGCGAGAAAAACAATCCGTACCTTCGCGCCAGGTAATCCCCAACAGCATTCGAACATAGAGGCCGATCAGGATTAGCCAAACAATCAACGCCGGCACACCACGTTCGAGCGCGATCTGCAACAGGTTTGAATGCATATGCCCGATGGGCTGGCGGCCGTTGTCAAACAGTCCCCATTCACGCCAGTGGCTTTTGATTGAATCGAGCCCAATCCCAACCGCGAGGTGTCGCGGATTACTGACGAGCAGTTGAAATCCTTCTTTCCAAACCATCTCACGCCAGCTCGTTGATTGATCTCTTTTGTCGAAGAAACCAATGCTGCGTTTTTGCTGTAGCAGTACAACGCTCGCCAGCACGAGTGGAATCGCGCAGGCTCCAACAATCAGAATCGCGCGCCGTGATGAGCTCAACAACAACATCGCCACCACTGAGAGCGCAAAGCCGATCCACGACGCGCGCGTCACAGTCATTCCCAGTACGAAGACCATTCCCGTAATGGCGAGGAGAAGCAATAAGCCGGTTCGACTTCTCTTTTGTTGCAGCGTCAGAAGAATTCCGAGCGCGAGTGACGCGATCAGTTGTAAAACTTCAGAATAAGTGACCCAGTGACCAAAAAATCCCGTAGCACGCCAATCCCGTCCGGCCGACCAGCCGCTGATGCCTAACTGATCCAGGACATTGTTTCCTGGCAGCAATTGTCCGCGCGGGACCTCGAGTTCCGGCATCCATTCGACGCGGTAGATTCTGATTTTTGCGTGCTGAGTTCCCGATGCGAGCGCCAGAGCCAGATCTTCAGGAGTGCCAACTGCGTTTCCATCGACTTGCCAGATTGTATCGCCATTAACAATCGGAGTCGGTTGGTTGACCGATCTGGTTCGGAAGACTGCTTTCGTCAAAGGACTTCCCGGCATCACACCCTGCACTTTCACGCCTTTGCCGATTGCCAGCTGTCCCGCAGTGAACAAAACATTGATCATGCACGATCCGATCAAAGCGAACGCGAGGAATCGCACCAGACGCAACGAGCGCACGTTCTGCGAGATTAGATAGACGATCGTAAACAAACTCGCTGCCCGCATTTTTCCGATCGAAATAATTGGGGCGTAGGAAAAAACCGAAGAGATGCCGCTGAGAACGAAAAACCCGAGCAGGGCGTAATCAACGGGCGAACGGAACAGCCTTGGTCGTGGGTGAATGGCCAGCCTTGCCAGCCAAAATGTCATTCCCAGCAGCCAGGCAGTCTGCGTAACTGCAATTGAATGAGGAGCAAAAATGGCGATTAGAAACAGACAGCCAACGATAGCTCGTTCAAGCCAGGTCGAAATCTGCATAGCTGGCATATTAGAATGGCCTCGGTCTACTAATCCATCTCATAAGGCAAGTTTCGAATGCGCTTCATCCTGCTAATCCTGTCAATCTTCGTAATCCTGTCTGATGCTACTGCTCAGTCGTCGTACACAGATCAAGTGAAGTCGATCCAGAACGATCCGGTTGTACAAGCCGCATTCGATCACATCGATAAGAATAAAGACGCCATACTTCGTGAGTGGATCGCCATCACTGAAATCAATGCTCCGTCAAAACAGGAACAGGAACGAGCAAAGTTCATCGAAAGCCTGCTGCGCAAGCATAAGCTCGAGATCCGTTACGACTCCGCCGGCAATCTGATCGCGACCCGCAAAGGCACGGGCGGTGGCCCGGTCAGCGTGTTTGATGCGCACATGGATACGGTGTTTCAACCGGGTCTGAAGATCAAGGCAAACGTTCGCGAGGGTCGCGTCTACGCGCCCGGCATTGGCGACGACACGCGCAACATTGAAGCACTGCTCGCTACGATTCGCGCGCTCGATGCTGCCAAAATCAAAACCAAAGGCGACCTCGTTTTTCTATTCACGACCGACGAAGAAGCGGGCATGACCGGTGCGAAGCAGTATACGAAAGAGAACAAAGGCAAGGTTGATCACTACATCGCGCTCGACGGCGGTTATGAAGGATTCACATACGCGGGGATCGGAATCAATTGGTATCGCCATCACTTCATTGGACCAGGCGGACACACGCGTTCGCGCACTCCTCCTTACTCTGCCACGCTTCCGCTCGCACGCGCTATTGCGCGCATTTATGAGTTGAAGGTGCCGACCAATCCTTCATCGAATTTGAATATCGGAATGCTGGGTGGCTCGGAAGTGGTTAACGCAAAAGCATCTGACGCGTGGTTTACAGTCGACTTGCGTTCAACCAGTAATGACGTAATCGCTGATTTGGAAAAGAAGATTGCTGCAATACTTGATGAGGAAGCGAAGCAGGCCGGTCTGACAGTGAAGACCGACGTGATCTCTGCGTCGCCCGCGGCCGTCCTGCCGGGCAATCGCGATTCGCATCTCGTTAAGATGGCGGAAGCAGTGCACCGTGCGATGGGGTTTGAGCCGCCCATCGGCAATGCTGGCTCAAACAACTCGAGCGCTGCACTGCTGCAAGGCATTAGCTCAATTTCGACGGGGGCCGGACCCTGCAGCGATTCACATGCGCTAACCGAGAATTGTGAAATCGAACCACTCTACCGAGGAATCAAAAAGATCCTGTTATTGGAAGTCGCACTCGCGGGATTGGCACAATAAATTTCGTCTTCAATCCGTGTGAATCAGTGCCCCTGTCCACCGAGCATCACGAACCCGGTGCGCAGGATGATCTTCAAATCGAGCAGCAGCGACCAGTTCTCAATGTAGAACAGATCGAGCCGCACCATCTCTTCAAACGGAAGCCGGTTCCTGCCCGATACCTGCCAGAGTCCAGTCAATCCCGGTTTCATATCGAGACGTTTGCGATGCCATAACTCATAAGCTTCCACTTCGTACGGTATCGGCGGTCGTGGTCCAACCACGCTCATATCGCCCGTCAGGACATTCAAAAGCTGCGGCACTTCATCCAGACTCGTCCGTCGCAAAATCTTTCCAACTCGCGTAATCCGTGGATCGGCGAGGAGCTTGTAGGTCGGCTTCCCCTCATTACCGAGGTTCGCTTCAGCACGACCGGCAATAAACGCCTTCTGGTATTCGCGGTGAAGCTCCGAATCAGCTCCAGCGTGCATCGTGCGAAACTTGAGGAGCAGGAACAGCCGGCCATCCATACCCACGCGTTCCTGGGTATAAAACACCGGCCCTTTTGAATCCAGCTTGATGAGCAAAGCAACGAGCAGCCACAGCGGAAGCAGCAGCACAGTCGCGAGCGCCGACACGACCAGATCGAAAGAACGCTTCAAAATGCGAGCGCTGTTCGAAAGCGGCTCACGAAAGAGACGAATCATCGGAAGCACACCGATTTGATCGATCTCAGTCTTCCGAGGCAGGCAATTGAAAAGACTCGGCGCGATACGAAACTCAACGCCACGCCGACGGCCGCAACGCATCATCACTTCAAACAACTTGTCGGCATTGACGTCCGCATCGGCAATGATCACTTCGTTTGCACCAGAATCGCGAATTAATTCCGGCAACGATTCGAGGGTGCCGATCACAGGCACGTCCTCATATTTCAACTGGCTATCAACGCTTCTTGTATCAACCACTCCGATCACTCGATAACCAAGCGACGGACGTTCGCGCATCTCGCGTATAAATAAGGACGCTTCTTTACCACGCCCGACAACGAGCGTCGGAATCAGATTGATCTGCCGGCTACGTGCAAACGTCTGCACCGCGCGCATGAAAAAACGTAACGCGCCGACGATGATCAGCACGAAAAATAAATCTGCGACAAAAACGCTGCGTGCGTATGAGAACGCGCGAAACTCAAAACCGCCGCGATAAAGAAACGCCGCCGCAACAATCAACAGGGAGCCAATCGCAGTCGCTTTAAAGATACGTATGCCGTCGTCAACAAATGAGAACTCGCCGCGAACGCGATACAGATCGCAGTAACGAAAACTCAACAACCGAATAAAAACTATGAACACCAGCAACGCACCGTAAGGCGCAAATCGTTCGTTCCACCCGAAACCACCGCCAGCAGCGAAAACGGAAACGCCTTCGCGCGCATAGAAGGCAAGCATAAATGAGACTGCCGCAGCCAGGGCGTCAGCAATGACCAGCGAAACCTTGATGGTGGGCACGATCCAACGCGGCGCGCGCCCCGGAACGCGCACGACGCTCGCGTCGATCATGGTTGGTTTAGTTCTCTCCGCTCGCACCGTTATTCAAATATGAGTCGAATGACTTCATCGATGACTCCGACAGATCTTCGAGGCTCGGTTCCTTGTTTCTTTTCGATTGGCAGGTCGCGCAAATCTTCAGCATTCGCGATCCGTCTCAATCTTCCCTCTTTAACCAGCTCTTCATCGACTGCCGCCCACCGCCCTGCATAAATACTCGCCGCCGGCACTCCAAGCGCCGCCGCTTCGCGATTGATCGTACCACCCGCACTAATCACCAGATCGCTGGCGGCGATTAAGTTTGCGCCATCCAACGGCGCCGCGGGAATAATCAACCGCTTCTTTCCCGAGTAGGCTTCACGCTGTGCTTCATTCCGCGGGAGCAGTATGACCTGCGCGTTCTCGTTCGCCAACAGCATCTCCAGCGCTTCATCAAAAAGCGTGTTCTGAAAACGATGATACAGCGCGTCATGCGCCGGTGGCCGCATCAGGACCAGCGTATTATCCGCATTGACGCCAAGCTCACACAACTGCGCGCCAAAAGACTGATCCGGTTGAAACTCGGCCAGATAAATATCCTCTTTTATTCCGTGATAGCGACGAACCTTGCCCACACGCGCTCCAAACGCGCGCAGGCGCTCTGCCGGAAAACTTGCTGGAACTATGATGCGAGAGGCAAAACGAAAAGCCAGGTGGTTCGCGGGTTGATGTTCGTAATCCATCAGCGTGATGGTCCTGATACCCAGCACGCGCGCTGCAAGAATTTGTGAATATGAGTTGTGACTGATTGCCAGATCGAACTTGCGTTTACGTGCCCAACCGGCAAGCGCCCAGGCCCGGCTCAGCAGGCTTCCGGCCTTCTTCGACACATCACGACCCGCATGAACTCCAACAACCTCAGGCGTGAAACCAGCGGCACGAGCGAGTGGAATCGTCTCCGCAAACTCTCTCGCAGTAGTTTCAACTTCGTGACCCTGGGCCACAAACCGCTTTACGAGTGCTTTGAAAAATGGAACGTGAGGAGAATTCGCAAGATCGATCCAGAGACGCATTTCAATTAGTCTGTGCCATCTATGTAATCTGTGGATTCACCACAGGATCTCAACAAGCCGTCCGCGATCGCGAAGTGAGGTCTCGGCTGCTTCGATCATGTTGACCATTCGCAGCCCCGCTGCTCCGTCGGTTTCGGGTTGTTTATTCGTCTCGATACAGTCGATGAAGTGGCGCGCTTCGGTTTGTAGCGCTTCTGTGTTGTCGAGCTGCGGCGCATACATGTCGCCGAGTCGATAACTCACTAGCATTTTGTAGACGTCTTCCGGACCAGGCGTCACGTTTATGCCTTTGTCGTAGACTTTCACTTTCTCGCTCGGCTCCAGATCGTCGTAGAGAATCATCTTCTCGCTGCCGCCGATTAGCGTGTGACGGACTTTCACTGGTGTTAACCAGTTGACGTGCACGTGTGCGATCTGTGCGCCGGAGAAAAAGAGCGTGATATATGCGACGTTTTCAGGCTGTCCCGGTACGTGGCTGATTCCCGTTGCAGAGATCGCCACTGGCTTCTCAGGAACAACACAGTCCATGATCGAGAGATCGTGAATGGCGAGATCCCAGATCACATTCACGTCGTGTTGAAACAGCCCGAGATTAACGCGCACTGCGTCGTAGTAATAAATCTGACCGAGTGCACCCGAGGTGATCAGATCGCGAATCTTCCGCACCGCCGGCGTATATACAAACGTGTGGTCTACCAGCAACACCAGTTTTCGCGCAGCCGCTTCATCAACCAGTCGGCGAGCCTGATCTGATTTCGCGGCCAGAGGTTTTTCGACGAGTACGTGTTTGCCGGCCTTCAATGCTGCCATGGCGAGATCAAAATGCGAAGACACCGGCGTCGCGATTACTACCGCATCAATCTGCGGATCGTTAATGAGTTCTGACGAATCAGTACAAGTTTTCAATCCGGGATAGAGTTTTTCTAACGACGACAGTCGCTCTTTGCGCAGATCGCAGACGCGCGTCACCAACGAACCCGGTGCAGCCATGAAATTTCGCACGAGGTTCGGTCCCCAGTAGCCGTATCCGATTACACCAACTCTGATCATTGCTTTTTGCGCACGTCGCCGATCACACGCGCGGGAACACCGGCGACGATCGCGAAGTCGGGAACGTCTTTTGTCACCACTGCGCCCGCGCCAATTAAGGCGCCTTCGCCAACTGTCACTCCTGCGATGATCGTCGCGTTACTCCCGATACTCGCACGTTTCCTGATCGTCGTCTTTACCACTTTCCAGTCGGCTTCAGTTTGCGGTGTTCCATCCGGGTTGGCAGCTCGCGGATAGACATCGTTTGTGAACATCACACCATGACCGATGAAGCACTCGTCTTCAATCGTGACTCCTTCGCAAATAAAACTATGCGACGAGATCTTACAACGCGCGCCGATGCTTGCGTTCTTCTGGATCTCGACAAACGCGCCGACCTTCGTTTCAGCGCCGATCGAACAACCGTAAAGATTGACCAGATCGGGCTGGACGATTCGGACGTCCGGTCCAAGGATTACATCTGCTGCGATTGGCATTTGTCAGTTCAGATCCTCGAGCAAACGCGACAGCGCATAAAGCATCCACGCCTGTGTCCAGCGCATGTAGGGTTTGCGAACCGTGTAGAAACGTCGCTTTTGATAATAAAAGAAACCTCGCTCGTCGCGCAGATTGCGAATAGTCCAGTTCGCAACACTCTGGGCCAGCCCCAGCGCATCGGCATCGAGATCGCGACACTCGAGGAACGTTATGATTGCACTGGCTGCGGCATGCGCATCCACCGGATAAGGGTCGTCATCGTAGTATTTCGGCCACCCTTCGGCAAGAAAGAAGTTCGTTTTCCAAAACTCGTAGCCGCGCTCCAAAGCTGGTTGAAACTCTTCTTTCGCGCTCGAGACGGAAATAATGCGCTTCAACGAGAATAGAACGTAGGCGGTATGGAAATTATCTTTCCACGACTGCTTCGGATCCGTGCCATACGACCACGATCCATTGCGCTGTTGATTGTTGACGACGTATCTCGTTGCGCGTTCAGCGTAATCTAACAGCTCATCCTCACCGTTCATTTGCCCAACACTCGCGAGCACCTCCGCCGCCAGCAAACTCGCATTGAAAATCCTCGTGTCGCTACCGGGCGCATAACTAAAACAAACTTCCTTATCGCTCTCCACACTCCTCGGCAAATCCCTCAATATGAACTCACAAATACTTCTCGCGACTCTCAAGTACTCATCCTGTAAATCCTGTCCATCCTGTCCAACTTCCTTCAAGCTCCCTGCTCCTTCAATCAACGCGCGCGCCGCAAACGCCGTCGGCACAATCGTCGGCGTATCTCTCGACGCAAAGAAATTTCGGCTCTGCCAGTCGAAGTTATACCCCCACGCCGCCCCGCTATACCCATCCACCTTCATCGCCATCAACCCCGACAGAAACTCGCGAACAACCAAAGCAGCTTCTTTCGTTTTCACTCGCCGGTAATTCGCGATTTGCGCAAGCGCAAACAACGCTATTCCTTTCGCGTTGCGTTCCGCAGGAACACCCACGAGCGAACGAACATCAGCGGGCGATCTTTTAACGAGTTGCGTCCAAATAAATCGCGCGTTGCGTGATTGGGCCAGAGGCGTCGACTGAAACAGACGACTGTTCAGCGCGTCGAAAGGATCGTGTCCGGCAAAATCATTTTGCCGGCACCAGGAGAAGAGTTCGTCGTATACGGTTTGGAAGAGAGACTGACTTGATGATTCGCTCACGCTCTTTTCCGATCAATCAGCCTTCTCTGCTGGCGACGGATGTTTCAATGCGGCGGGGAGTCTCGATAAAGCTCTCGTGCCAGAGCTCAAACATCAACAAGGTCCAAAGCAGCTTGCGATGATTTGCAACACCACGCTCGTGTTCGTCCTGCAAACGCGCGACGTATGCGGCATTGAAAACTCCTGCGCGTCGAACACGTTCGGGCGACAACAGATCTCTTGCGAGTGGCCGCAACTTCTCTTTCAACCATTCCGCGACGGGAACGCCAAAACCTTTCTTGCCTCGACGTGTCACAAACGGCGGCAGCATTTCTTTCACCGCTTTCTTAAGGATGTATTTCGTCTTGTGACCACGCAACTTGTAATTGCACGGCAGCGACGCGGCAAATTCCGCCACTCGCGGATCGAGAAACGGCGCACGCACTTCAAGTGATACTGCCATGCTCGCGCGATCGACTTTGGTCAGTATGTCTTCCGCGAGATAGAGCCGCGTGTCAACGCTCTGCATGCGCGTGACCAGATCTTCGCTGTCGCACTCTTCCGCAATCTCACGCGCGTGGGCGTAGATTTCGCTGTCTGTTGCGGCGAGCGCATCAGGTGTCAGCAGCTGCATCTGCTCTTCGGGCGTAAAGGATCCAAACCAGACGTGGTGTCGCGCAACGGCGTCGTACTTTGCCCCCGTTACGAACCGCTGGGCCTTGTAATCAAACGAGAGGTTCTTCGTCTTCACCGGCAACAGTCGTACCAACGGTTCGACAACAGCGGCGCGCAATGATGATGGAACACGCTTGTAGATCTCGGCCCAGCGCAAGCCCGCATACATCGGATACCCGGCGAAGAGTTCATCACCACCATCACCTCCAAGCGCAACCGTCACGTGCTTGCGCGTGAAACGCGACAAGAGATACGTCGGCACGAGGGATGGATCGCTGAATGGTTCGTCCATCCAAGCGCCAATTTCACTCACGAGATTCGCAGCCAGGTTCGCGCTCAAACGTTCCTCATGATGATCTGTACCGAGAAACTTCGCGACTCCGCGGGCGTAAGCCGACTCGTCAAACGACGCCTCAGCAAAAGAGATCGAGAACGTCTTCACTGCCTCCGTCGAAGCTGCGACTGCGAGTGCGGCAACACTCGACGAATCAACTCCCCCCGACAGAAGAACACCCAACGGCACGTCGGAAACGAGTCGCATCCGAACAGCGTCAGCCATCAGATCACGCAAGTGTTCCGCAGCATCGTTCTCCGTCGGCACAGGCTCGACAGTCTTGTAACTGAGTCGCCAGTATCTCTCGACCTCGACGCGACCATCCGCGAGCGTGAGCTTGTGAGCTGCGGGAAGTTTGTTAATGCCTTCATAGATCGAAAGCGGCGCCGGTACGTAGTCAAACGACAGATACTGTCGCAAAGCCTGTAGATTGAGCGCCGGCTTTACCGACGGATGGGCGAGCAAAACCTTCGGCTCTGAAGCAAAGAGGAGGGTGTTGTCGAAAACTCCCCAGTAGAGTGGCTTCTCACCGAATCGATCGCGCGCGACGAGCAGACGATGCGTGCGGCTGTCCCACAACGCAAACGCAAACATCCCGTTAAGCTTCTCGATCATGCCGTCGCCGTACTCTTCATAGAGGTGCGGCAACACTTCCGTATCAGAAGCACTACGAAAGGCATGGCCACGCGTTTCGAGATCGGCGCGCAGTTCGCGATAGTTGTAGATCTCGCCGTTGAGAATTACAGCAATGCTCTTGTCTTCGTTGAATGCCGGCTGTTCACCTGTGACCAGGTCGATGATCGCGAGCCGGCGCATGCCGAGAGCCACACCGGTCGATACGAACGACCCTTCCGAATCAGGTCCACGATGGACCATCCGCTCACACATCGCATGCAGCAGTTGTTCGGCGCCTTCAGGAGGAGGCGTGTGAGAATCGAGATTGGCCCAACCGGTTATCCCGCACATTTTATTTGCGACTCAAAAGCTTCGCGAAATTCTAATTCTGCGCTTTTTGTGCCTTTTTGTTGCTAAATCCCAGCCGTTCGCGCACCGCGTAGATCGCTTTCGACTGCGACTCGTGATACGTGCGCACGAGCATCTCGGCCAGCAACCCCATCAACAAGAACTGCACGCCGACTGCAAACATCACGATGCACAGCACCGGCAATGGCGTCTGCACAAAATCGGCTTTGTGAAATAGTTTGAGAAAGATGGCATAGAGCCCGCTGAAGAGGGAGATCACAAACGCGAGCACGCCACACGAACCGAACACGTAGATCGGTTTCGTTTGATACGACGCCATAAACTTGATCGTCATCAGATCGAAGACGACTTTGATCGTGCGCGAGAGTCCATACTTTGATTTACCCATCGTGCGCGCGTGATGTTCGACGGGGATTTCCGTGACCCGAGCGCCCGCCCACGCCGCATAGATGGGAATGAAGCGATGCATCTCGCCGTACAAGCGCACGTCCTCGAGCGACTCGCGCCGGTAAGCTTTTAACGAGCAACCGTAATCGTGCAGCGGCACGCCGCCAATCCACGAGATCAAACGATTCGCGAGCATCGAAGGTATCTTTCGCGTGACCATCTTGTCTTTCCGGTTTTTGCGCCAGCCGGAAACGACGTCGTACCCCTCGTCGAGTTTTTGTAATAGACGCGTGATATCTGCCGGATCGTTCTGCAGATCGGCATCCATCGGAATCAACACTTTACCCGAGGCCGCATCGATACCCGCGGCCATCGCTGCCGTTTGTCCGTAGTTTCTGCGGAGCGCGACGACGCGCACACGCCTGTCTAGTTGCGCGATTTCGCGCAGGATTTTCAGACTTCCGTCTGTGGAACCATCATCCACGTAGACGATTTCGGCGGAGCGGTCGAGCGATTTGAGTGCTTCGTCGAGCTTTGCGTGCAGCGGGAAAAGGTTTGGCTCTTCGTTGAAGACCGGCAGAAAGACCGAGATGTCGGGCGTTTCGGCAACGGAACGCGGCTGTTCTACTTTTAATTGTTCCTGTTCGTCGAGAATCTTCATCAATCAGTGTGGGCCTGGCAGCGGTGTCCCTCGCGGCCATTGTAGAACAGAATTCACAAACCTCTCATCCTAAACCATTCGACAAAGCGGTGCAGGCCCTCTTCGATTTGTGTTTTTGGGTCGTAACCGAGGAGGGCGCGCGCCTTCGAGATGTCGGCAAAGGTTTGCGGCACGTCTCCGGGTTGTGGCGGCTGGCGGTCGATAATGGCGTGGATGTCGAGCTCTTTTTCGAGAAGTGAAATCAGTTCGTTGAGCTCAACCGTGCGCGACTCGCCAAGATTGAAGACTTCGTAGTTGCTTGCGTTGTAGTGAATAGCAGCCAAGACGCCGTCGATGATGTCGTCGACGTAAGTGTAATCGCGACGCGTGGTGCCGTCGCCGAAGACAGGGATGGGTTTGTGCGCGCTGATCAGTTTTGCGAATTTATGGATCGCGAGATCGGGCCGTTGTCGTGGTCCATAGACGGTGAAGAAGCGCAGGCAAACGCAGCGTAAACCGTAGAGATGTGAGTAAGTGTGACAGAGCAGCTCGCCCGCGCCTTTCGTGGCGGCGTACGGAGAGATTGGCTGGCGAATCGGATCATCTTCGCTGAACGGAACCTTCGCGTTGATTCCGTAGACTGACGATGACGAGCCAAAGATGAATTGCTTCACGCCGTGCTGCCGCGCGAGCTCGAGGAGATTGAGTGTGCCGTTGATATTTGTTTCGCTGTAAAGCTGCGGTTCGGAGAGGGACGGCCTTACGCCCGCTCTCGCTGCGAGGTGAACCACACAGTCGAAGTTGGTTGTGACGAAAACTTTTTTGAGCGCGGCGTGATCGCGAATGTCAACTTCGTGAATGCTGTAGCGTGGATCGTTGAGGTGTTCGCGGATGTTGTCGTGCTTGATTGTTGGATCGTAGAAGTCATTGAAATCATCAACGACTACAACTTGCTCGACGTCAGTTGCGCGCAGTCGATCGACAAGATGCGACCCGATAAACCCGGCGCCGCCGGTGATGAGAAAGTTTTTCATCGCTTCTTTGTAGCATAAATCCACAAATGCCCGTGAGGTTCATGCCTCCCTACCTGCCGCCTTTCTCAGTCAAATAACGCCAACGCTTCATCACTCCATTCATGACCTTTCCAGCCAGTCCCAGGCGTTGGAAAATTCGTTCGACAGTATCCTTGTTTTTCTTCGAAGTTAAAGATGGCGTGAGCGTAGTCATTAATCAACAATGCGGCTTTCATCCCATCTTCCGACCAGGCAATTGTTACCCTGGAAGGCTTATTGCGATCCGCGACGTTTTTCACATTGTAAATATGCATGGCGTCAAGAATTCTGAAATCGCTGTCGACCATGCTGACTGCGTAAAAGTAACCAGTGTCCTCGTCATCTTCGAATACGACTGCGTACGAACTGGTTGGGGATTCACTAGTGAGAACCAACGCCTCCCCAACTTCAATCGTCTCCTCGATGTCTATTCTGGCCGCCATTTCCTGTCGTTCAATCATACTCAGTTAGCGTCGAGTTTCGCCGATCTTAATTCAACCTCTCTCGGCCAGGAACATCTGAATACCAGTCGTTAAGGATCGTGAAACCGAATACGGCACGTACATTTTATACATCAGTTCTTTGTCGCGTAGATCCACAAATGCCAGCCCCAACGCGAGGCCATTTGCGATTCGATGAAGCGAGGCAGGATTGGGCCGAGCACGGGTAGCCAGCGCTTGTTAAGGAAGTAAGTGCGCAACTCGACGTGTGCAAAATCTTTGAAAAGCTCGCGTGCTTCCGAGCGGGAATAGACGCGCGCCAGAGGATTGCCGGCGCCATCAGTGTTTCGACTCAGGAATTCTTCCGAGTTCAGGTACTCGGATTTAGTGCGCAGTTGTCGCGCGTGTTCGCGCAAACTGTCTTCGGGTTCACCGGTTAAGAGATGGACCAGCTTCACTCCTGTTTTCCATCTCAAGAGTTGCACTCCGGTGCGACGGAGCAGCGAGATGTTGACGCGGTAGTTGTAAGAGTCACGATGATAGAGCATGACGACAGCCTTGCCGCCCGGGCGCAGCACGCGATGAACTTCGCGAACGGCGGCTGCGGTGTCGGGCGTGTGATGCAACACGCCGTGCGAGTAAACAATGTCGAACGTGTTGTCAGGAAAGTCGAGACGCTCGGCGTCCGCAACGCGGAATGTGCCCGGTAGTTGAAATAATTCAAAGCGGCGTCTGGCCAAATCGACAGCGGCGTCTGTGAGATCGATTCCGGTATAGATCGCGCCCGCCTTGGCAAACTGAGCACCGTCAGTGCCGAGCCCACAACCAACTTCAAGCACGCTCAGATTTTTCGAGTTTGCGAAGCCGGCGGCGGCGGGAATATGCCACTCTTTGGTATAGCGATGCTCCTCGACCAGTTCGTAGAACCGGCGTGAGCCGGGCGCTGCATCAGCAAACTTCGTCCCGCAGGGGTTTTCCTGCCAGAACGCGCGCACACGATCTTTAAGTGTGGAGTTGCTCTCGGACATCTCGCAGGACGAGAGCATAACAGTGGAAGAAGGTGCGCGACAAAGATGGACCACTCCACTGCCTTGCGCCGCAGAGCAAGCCTTGCTGGGCGAAGCCGCCATGAGGCGCAAGGATCAGGGGAGGTCGTTGGGGTGAGGTTCCCAAAATCCGGCGCAGGACACCCACCTGTCCTACCAGTTGATTTGCCCCCTCTCTCAACTGGTGCCGGACTAAACGCACACGCGAGAATTTCTCGGTATCTTGCCATTCATCAGAGTTGCTCATAAAATCGGGCAGCTCTTCGAATAACAGCGGCGTTTGACGACGGGCGAACTATACTCACTCTACAAACAGAAATCCTTAGAACAATCTCAAAAAGTTATTAACTCGTTCTCAAGGTGTTTATGTTTCAAAGTCAGCCAACAAACGCAGTTGATGCCGTCATGAGGGAAATGTTTAGCGAATGCACCAAAATGAAATTAAAACAGCTGAGCGCCATTTTTCGGCAGGAAACAGAGTTTGATTTAAGTTATTTAGTGTTAGAATTGCTAACATTCAGAATCCTCAATCCATCTCAAGGAAGCTATGTCTCACTATACGAGTAACTATGAGTTCGGACCGTATCAATTCGATTTGGGCAGGCGTGTCCTAACGCGAGCCGGAGAAAGCATCCCGCTCACGCCTAAAGCCACCGAGATACTGGTGATGCTATTGGCTAATGCGGGGCAACTGGTCGAGAAAGATGAGCTCCTGAAGGAAGTCTGGCCGGATACCTTTGTCGAAGAATCCAACCTGGCCCAAAACATCTTCACCTTGCGAAAGGCCTTGGGCGATGACAAGACTGAACCAAGATACATCGAGACGATCGCGAAACGTGGCTATCGCTTCGTCGCACCGGTAAAGGTTTCAAGGGCTGAAGAACGCCAAAACGAAGGCTTACGAGCTCGCAAAAAAGATGGGGTCGCATCGCACCTACCCGTCATAGCGGTGCTCCCTTTTCTTAACACCACAGCTCAATTGGATTTGAATTCTCTCGCAGATGGAATCACAGACAGTGTGATCAATAACTTATCGCGCGTTTCAAATCTACGAGTAATGTCGCACAGTGCCGTGGACCGGTACAAAATGGGACCTTTAGATCCACAGAAAGCGGGGCAAGAATTACATGCCAGTGCGGTTTTAGTAGGACGGCTTCATTCTGGTCATATAGGCATATCACTCAGTGTTGAGTTGGTGGACCCCGTAACTGGTTGGCAGTTGTGGGGAGAAACATTGCATTCTGAGAAACAGGACAGACTTGAGATCCAGAATGAAATTACCCAACAGCTGTTGGTGAACTTAAGGCCGAAATTAATTGGAGATAAAGAAAAGCACGTAACGATTCGTTACACTGAGAGCACAGAGGCATATCGTGCTTATCTGGAAGGTCGCGATCACTGGACATCACATACACGTAAAAGTCTCGGTAAGGCGATTGGTCAGTTTCGTCGAGCAATTGAACTGGATCCGAATTACGCTCTGGCGCATGCGGCAATTGTCGACTCCTACTTGCGCTTAGCGACTAATTACTTGCCGCCGGAAGATGATCTCATTTGGCCCGGAAATAAGAGTCTCGATAAATCTGATATAAACGCTTCGCAAACAGCTGACGATCGAGTAGCGCTTCGTTTCGAATGGGACTGGCGAGGTGTTGAACGCGAACGCCGCCGCGCCAACGATCTAAAGACTGATTACCCCGGCGCTCACCAGTGGTATTTCGCATATCAAAAATGCAAAGAATTATACGAGGATTCCAACGGTCTTTTGGAGAGCCCAACTAGAACGGCGGCCCACAACAAGGAAGTTGAATCCGTAGAGGTGCAGCTTCCACAGATTGCTTCGCTCGAACTAACCGTCGGCGAGCAACTGCAGGTACTTTGTGCAATTGTTCGGGACCAAGTTGACGTCGGGAACTATGAGGCTGGATGCAAGCTTCTTCAGCCGTGGTGGTCGTTCGGCAACAGCCCGGGGATTGATGGATTAAACCAAGTATGCTGCGCTGACCTTCTATTTACGGCAGGTCAAGTTGCAGGCTGGGTCGCGAGTTCCGCACAACTCTCTAGGGGGCAGAGACACGCAGAACAATTATTGAATGGTTCTATTGCCCTTTTTGAACAATTAGGGTTCGAAAAGAGAGCCATCGAAGGAAGAATTGCATTAGCAATGTGCTTTCATCGACAGGGCTTATTCGATTTAGCAAATTCAACGCTGGTTAGAATTCTAGAAGATCTCTCTGATGAGAATCGCGACCTCCGCAGCCTCGCCTTGATGAGACTTGGAAGTCTTGAGCGGAACGCCGGTCGTGTGAAGGATGCCCTTGCTCGCCTTATAGAAGCAACGAATATGGCAGAATCATGTGGTCCATGGATAACCGCGCGTTGTTACCTTGAACTGGCCTCTACCTATAAAGACCTCGCCATATCGGAAGATTCTTGTTTTCATTTTGATCATGCAATGGATTTTTACTTACAGGCTATCGATCAGTTAGTGGCGATCGGTCACCATCGTTACGTAGCAATAGTCGAAAATAATATTGGCCTGTTATTGCTCGGAGTTAAATCCTATGAAGAATCCGAAATACATCTGTTACGAGCCCGTAGATTATTCGAGGCTTTATCGGACACTCTTCGGGGCGCTCAAGTTAATGACACTCTCGCCCAGTTATACATAGATACAGGAAAATACACAGAAGCACATGAAGCAATTGGGCAGGCCATAAGCATTTTCGAACGGGCCGATGGTGAGATGATGTTCGCTGAGGCTCTTATAACGTCGGGCATTTTAGCCGTAAAGCGACAACAGCACGGCGTTGCCAAAAAGAGTTTTGAGGCTGCGTGCAATGTTGCTGAACGGTGTGGTGACAACGAGTGCGCCGGTCGAGCTCTACTGATCATGTTTGAAGAGCTTAGCGGAGGTCTCGAAGAAGCTGAGAACGTTGAGGTTGTAGAAAAACTGAAAAGACTGCTTGAAACGACTCAACAAACAAGCCTTCAGCTCCGTGTTGAGAAATGCAGCAAGCAAATCGCTCAGCTAGAACAACGCAAAACAACGCGCTTTCGCAACTGAGTACTTCTTTTAATCTGGAAGAGTAAGGACAGCCATGCCTCATCGTGCAGACAACTACGAATTCGGACCATATCAACTCGATTCAACTAAACGAGTTCTCACATGTGCTGGCGAAACCGTTCCGCTCACTCCAAAGGCCATCGAAATACTGATCACGCTCGTGGCAAATGCTGGTCAGTTAGTAGAAAAGGATGAACTATTAAGCGAAATCTGGCCGGATACATTTGTAGAAGAATCTAATCTCACACAAAATATTTTTACACTACGAAGAGCCCTAGGAGATGACCGCTCTGAACCAAGATATATCGAGACGGTGACGCGTCGCGGGTATCGATTTATTGCCACCGTAAAAGCCGTTGAACCTGAAAAACATGCTGAAGGGTTTACGTCATCACCTGGAGGCATGACGCCTAAACTTCCAGTCATTGCAGTTCTTCCGATTCTTAACGCAACTGGGAATACTGACTTGGAATACCTAGGTGATGGCGTTACCGACCATCTCATTAATAGCCTCTCGCGTATCTCTAAACTACATGTGATGTCACAAAGCTCAATTAGCCGCTATAAGTCGAATTCGGTCGATCCGCAGCAGGCTGCCAAAGAGCTAGATGCCAATGTGGCTGTAATTGGACGGCTTCAGAGCCGACAAAATCGACTCCATATCAACGTGGAGTTAGTGGACATCTCAAACGGCTGGCAGTTGTGGGGAGAGAACTTTGATCTTGAAAGCAATAACCTTTTGCTGATTCAAGACGCCATCACACACCAGGTGCTGGCAACCTTGAAGTTGAAGTTGACAGGTGATGAAGAGAAACGAGTAACCGCCCGATATACCGAGAACGCAGAAGCCTATCAGGTTTACCTTGAAGGTCGTTATCACTGGAGCAAATACACCAGAAACGGTATTGAAAAAGCCGTTGGTCATTTTCGACAAGCTATCGAGCTCGATCCAAATTATGCTTTGGCGTATTCGGCGATCGTGGATTGTTATTTACGCCTGGCAACAAATTATCTGCCACCCGAAGAAGATCAGCGTAAATCCTGGGGAGAACTTTCTGATAACAAGGTGGAGTCCGACGACTCGACGCAGCGTGTAAAGCTTCGCTTCGAGTGGGATTGGAAAAGTGTCCAGCGTGAAACAAAACGCGCCAATGAGCTTCGGACAGACTACCCCGCCCCACACCAATGGTATGCTGCTTACTTGGCAAGTCGTTGTCTGTACGAGGAAAGTAAAGTGAGGTCAGCCAACAAACCTCAAACATATCAGTATCTTGACCGACGATCAGCCACCGAAGATTTCCCAAATCAAATCGCCTCAGCTGAATTAACGACAAGCGAACAGATTCAAGTCTATTGTGCCGTCGTACGTGAACAAATCGATGCTGGAAATTACGAAGCCGCTTGCCAAATTCTTCGACCTTGGTGGGTTTTTGGCAATTGGCCTCTAGTTGATGGATTAAGTCAACAGTCTTGTGCCGATCTTTTATTTACGGCCGGAGAACTTGCAGGGTGTGTGGCTAGCACTAAACAGGTGCCTCAAGGCCAAAAACATGGCGAGGAATTGCTAAACGGTTCTATCGCTCTATTCGAACAACTGGGATCCGGAAGACGAGCGGCGGAGGCAAGAACTGAACTAGCGCTTTGTTATTATCGACAGGGACTTTTTGATCTTAGCCGATCGGCCTTAATTCAAGTACTAAATCGCCTTTCACATCAAAATGACGATCTTAAGAGCCTGGCACTCATCCGCCTTGCTATTCTTGAGAGACATGCCGGCCGTCTTCGGGAGGCCTTAACTCGGTTAGAGGAAGCTACGGCAATAGTAGACGCATCGGGTCCGTGGGCAACCGGCCGCTGCCATTCTGAATTAGCTTCGACGTATAAAGCTCTAGCCATCTCAGATGACGAAACTCACTACTTGGATAAAGCTCAGCATTTCTACTTGAAGGCGCTCTATGAAGTTGAAGCTGTTGGGAATCATAGGCTCAGCGCGACAGTACAGAATAATCTCGGATATCTGATGCTGTACCTGAGGAATCTATCTGCTGCAGAGTTTTATTTGCTCCGAGCTCGCCGAGTATTCGCATTATTCGATGACAAAATCCGGTGCGCGCAAGTTGACGACTCGCTTGCTCAACTTTATTACGCACAGAATTATGTTGACAAGGCGCGGGATGCAATTGATCGAGCTGTGCTAGTCATGGAGAACGGAGATGAAGACATCCTTTTAGCAGAAGCCCTTAGAACCAAGGGAATGATTTACAGCAAGCTGGGACACCACAGTGAGGCCAAGAGAGTACTCGAAGAAGCTTATCGTTTGACTGCGCGGTGTGGAGACATCGAAGGGGCTGGACATGCGTTGGTTGTCTTGATAGAGGAACTCGGTCTTACGCTTGATCAAGATGAACGAAATAGCATAACAAGTCGATTAGAAAAGATCTTTAAAGCGTCCGAGCAGCTATCGACTAAGCAAAAAGCTAAAAACTGCATTCGCCGTATTAACGCGAGCTAACTGTTATTCAGCAAGAATTCCAAATCGGTTCTGGAGGAGTTCTGTCGGAAAGATAAATCCAGCAACGATCAACTTATTCGCATTTCCTACGGATTCCGCTTCTAGCCGAGTTTTCACTTTCATTTCATCTCCTTGTTTATTCCACGGCACATTTCTTGCTGTGTAGGTGCCCCGGCTGATTATTTAGCCATGATTTAACCAAAATTGACCGAAAGGTGAAAGATTTCATGCAAATTGAATGGGTACCAGTCATTTAGAATAAAGTGCCGGTCTCAAGCATGAATCGTATAAACGTAAAAACACCTTCCGAAACGAGTGATTGCCGATCAGATGTTCGTGGTTCATAGGCGAAAGGAACATTCGAGTTCGAGCGCATGCCGCCGATATTTCCTGTTCGGGTGCCACCAATATTGCCGGTACGCATGCCACCGATGTTTCCTGCAGCCGTGGTTCGAAGGCCACCAATATTTCCTGCGAGTGCCGACGAGGACAGGACCATGCTGAGTGCTATAGCGCAAATTGTTGGTTTGATACGAGTCATTTTTTCCTCCTAGTGAACTGGACCGTTTGCTGGGTTGTGGTTCCGGCGGGACCTTGCCAAGAGTTCTCGTCGGACCTAATTATCAATCGATGCCTTATCTCAATTCAAAACATGTGCCATTCGGGCGGCTGGCAATTCTGGGCACGTAACTATCACATCCAAACGACTTAGCAGGCGAGCCGAATATCAATGCCAGCTGAGAGGAGAATTTCCGAATAGTGAGTACCAAGTACACAGATTTGCGGGATAGCCTCTGGATTCCTAGTGAATTAGCAGTAAAGTCTCGCTGACTGCACTTAAAGGTCCATGTATACCGCTGTTTCATTGGATATTTATTAATCACACACCTTCTGTGGTCTTGGAATACAGGAACGGACCGAGAACTCTTATGGGGTTTCACAACCACGTGATTACCAATCCTTCAACTTCACCACTTTCAGAAAGCGAAAGAGTCGAAGCTTGCTGCACCATCGCCCGAGAAAAGCTGGAGATTGGGGACTACGATGGTGGGGCGTTAGCTCTCGAACCGTGGTGGGTTTTTGGCAATTGGCCGAATCATCAAGGATTGCCGACGGCCGTTGCTGCTGAGTTACTCCTAACAGCTGGGACTTTGAGCGGTTGCATCGCCAGCACAAAACAAACCCTTGGAGGTCAAAAGCCAGCCGAGATGTTGCTCAGCGGAGCTATAGCCTTATTTGAGCAAATAGGGAAAAAAAATCGCGCTTCGGAAGGCCGAATCGAATTAGCCTGTTGCTACTTTTGGCAGGGGCTTTTCGACCTCGCTCGGGTCAGTCTTAGTTCCTCACTTGATTCTCTGACTGATCAAGATCGTGAACTTAGGTGTGTCGCATTAATTCGTTTGGCGTTAGTCGAACATCATGCTGGGCGGCTCCGGGATGCAATGGCGGTACTCAACAAAGCGATGCCTTTCATTGGTACAGAACGTCCTTGGATTAAGGGTCGCTTCCACTTGGAATTTGCGACTATTCTCAAAGATCTTGGTGTTGCCGAAGACCATGACCGCTATACGAATAGGTCCTTAGATCATTATTGCCAAGCCCTTCTGGAATTCGAACAAATCGGGAACAGAAGATATATAGCTATTGTCGAGAATAACCTCGGGTATTTGCTTTTGACTCTCAGCAGATCTGACGAAGCACAAATTCATTTACAGCGGGCAAGTGATCTTTTTCAAGAGTTTGGGGACCAAGTTCGTCGATCTCAGGTGGACGAAACTCTTGCGCGACTCTACATAAGCAGTGGCGAATATGACAAAGCAAACTTGGCAATTCAGAGAGCGGTAATAACGCTAGAGGGGAGCGGCGAAGATGCTCTGCTTGCGGAAGCCCTAACAACCCAGGGTCTCATTCTCTGCCGACTTGGGCATCGACACGAGGCCAAACCCGTCTTAGAACGAGCACGACGCGTGGCTGAAAGGTGTGGAGATCGAGAAGGTGCAGGGAGGGCGCTGTTGATTCTGATCGAGGAGATGTGTCAGCTGCTCGCCGACGACGAACGCAGGGAGATTGGGGCGCAGGCGAATCAGTTGCTCGCGAATTCGCAGCAGCAGGCCACGAGGGACAGACTCAAGAAGTGCCTGGAGACTATTGCCCAGGCGCATGAGCGCCATGAGGCTCAGCGCGAACAGGATATTCACGCGCAGAAGATGGCGGCGCTCGGCGAGTTGTCGTTTGGGGTGGCGCATAATGTCAATAACACGCTGACCGGCATTCTGGGCAGAGCGCAGCTTATCCTAAGAAACAGCAACGACCCCGCCAAGATCGAAGCCGGCCTCGAACTCATCATCAAGAGCGCCGAAGACGGCGCCCACATCATTCGCCGCATCCAGGACTTCGCACGCCAGCGACCGAGCCGCGAATTTGAAACCGTCGCCATCGCCGAACTCCTCAAAGACGCCTGCGAGATGTCGCGCCCACGCTGGGAGTCGCGCTCGGAATTCGCACCTATCCGCTTTGCCCTCCACACCGACTGCAAAGCCTTCGTCAAAGGCGATCCTGTAGAGCTGCGCGAAGTGCTCGTCAACATGATCTACAACGCCGTGGACGCCATGCCGTCAGGCGGCGAAGTGCGCGTCACGACACAGGAAAATCACGACCGCGTCGTGGTCCACATCACCGACACCGGCACCGGCATGTCCCCCGAAGTGAAGCAACGCCTGTTCGATCCGTTCTTCACCACCAAAGGCAAAGCAGGCACCGGCATGGGCCTAGCCGTCTCATTCGGTATCATCCGCCGCCACGAAGGCTCCATCGAAGTCGATAGCGAACCCGCCCGCGGCACCACCTTCAAGATCTCTTTGCCGAAAGTCATACCCGCCGCAACGACGCAAGCAGGAAGCAGCGGCAGCGAGCAGGTGGCAGGTGCAGCAACAGATGACAAGGTGCGCGTGATGGTGGTTGACGACGAAACACACGTACGCGAAGTGCTGATCGAAGCGCTCGAAGCAGAAGGCTGTGAAGTCGTCTCGGCAGAAAGCGGAGAAATCGCCCTCGCACTCTTCGACCAGTACGAAGGAAAATTTGACGCGCTCTTCACCGATATCGGCATGCCTTCAATGAACGGCTGGGAGCTCGTCACTGAAATCAGGCAGCGTTCAGAAAAGATACCGATCGCGATCATCAGTGGTTGGGCCGACGCGATCAGCGTGCAGACAAGAAACGCAGTGAAGGCTGACTGGGTAGTCGCCAAACCGTTTGATATCGATCGAATCTCGAAGATTGCGCACGAGATTGCAGAGAGAAGGATGGTGCTGGTGGGTTAGGCGCTGGCGCTGAGATCGTGGCGCTCGAGCTTGAGGTACAGGCCACGACGAGTTAGACCAAGTTCACGCGCTGCACGCGAGATGTTGCCGTTGTGACGACGCAAAGCGTCGGAAATCATGCGACGCTCGACTTCCGCGAGCGCGTCTGCGAGCGTGCCACCGGTTGTCGGAAGGCCCGACGACGAGAGGGTCGTTATCGTAGCAGTCGCCGAAGGAGTTGTCGGCGAAGAGGTGCGCTTCAGCTCCGGCGAGAGTTGTTCGGGAGTAATTATGGTGCCGTCCTCAGCCCGCGCGACCGTCCTTTGAATCTCATTGCAAAGCTGGCGCACATTGCCGGGCCAGTCGCTCACCATCAACAAATCCACCGCCTGCGGCGTGATCTGTATGTCTTTCCGGCCAAACTTTGCCGAGTAGTGGTTGACGTAATAATTGACGATCGTCGGGATCTCTGAACGGCGCTCGCGCAGCGGCGGTACGCGCAAACGGATCACGTTAAGACGATAATAGAGGTCTTCACGGAAACGTCCCTGCGCAACCATCTCTTCGAGATCCGTGTTCGTGGCAGCGATGATGCGGACGTCAACTTTGCTCGGACGCTGCTCGCCAAGCGGTTGAATCTCGCCTTCCTGGAGAAATCGCAAAAGCTTCGGCTGAACGTCGAGCGGGAGGTCGCCGACTTCGTCGAGGAAGAGCGTGCCGCCGGCAGCCGTACGAATCACGCCGTGAGAATCGTTGACGGCGCCAGTAAACGCGCCACGCCGGTAACCAAACAGGTAACCTTCCGACAACTCCTTCGGAACCGCGGTACAGTTGAACGGCACAAACACTTTTGCACGTCGCGAAGAGATCGCGTGAATCGCGCGCGCAACGAGCTCCTTGCCCGTGCCCGACTCACCGGTTACGAGCACAGTCACATCCGACGAGCGAATCTTATGAACCTCTTCGACGAGCTGCGTCATCGCCGGGCTGGAGTGAATAAAGCCTGGCATAAGGCTGGGGCCCGTCAATTCATCCGCGCTTTCGTGTGTGCCACTCTTTTGCGCGCCGGCACGCAACGCGCAAACGTCCATGCCCAGCTCAACTACGCGCAGCAACGGCTCAAGGGCGACTCCCTTCGGCAAATTCGCGCGGTTGCGAGGCGCGAGATACATCTTCGCCGAAGGAGCGTTTGACGACTTCAGCAGGATCACTTCCGCATCGTGCTTGCGGCAATAGCGATCGCGCGACGAATCGTCTTCAATTCCGGCCAGCTCGAGTGCGATCTTCTGGCTTTCATTCGCTGCGCAGCCCATCGCTACGACTACTCTCGGCTCGTCGCGTTCGCCCTGTTCAGTAATGACCACGCGTTGCGCCCCGGTCTCCTGACGCATCACCGCCGCGAGTTCACGCAAAAGAAGCTCACGAGAAGCAACTGCCTCCGCAAGACGCAACGTTAAGAGTTGTGTTAATGCAGACGGCCCTTCGCTGTGTTCAGGCGTCGCACGGGCGAGATCTCTCAACTCCTCTTCAGCACGCGACAAATCAAGGCGCGCGCCCAACTCACGGAAGGTATTCAACGCACGGCTGAGATGTTCGCCTGCACGCTGCGGACGGATCACAGCGTAAGCACGACCCAACTCAAGGTGCGCGCGTGCAGCGCGATAACGATCACCCAGCATGTCGAAGATGGAAACGCTGCTGCCGAAATGTTGCGCGGCCGCGGCAGCGTCGCCGCGCGTCATATTCAACATTCCGTTGAGGCGATGCGCTTCGCCGGTGAAGCCGAGATCCGTGGCGGAGTCGGTCGTTTCCGCGGCAACACGTTGAAGCTCGCGACTAGAGTCGTCGAGCTCCCGTGATTGTAAATATGCTTCAGCAGCGATCAGGCGTGATTCGCAGATCGCCTGCCGGTCGCCGATGATTTCGGCAAGGTTTAGAGCTTCTGATGCCTGGGCGAGTGCAGCGGCCGGATCTGCAATTGCGAGATAACAACGGCCGAGCGTTCTTAGTGCCTGGGCGGCGTACCACTTGTTTCCGTTCTCAGTGGCGAGTGCAACAGCGCGAGTGAGATAGTCCTTCGCTTGATCGAGATCGCCGCGCAGCATGTGTAGCTCGCCCAGCGAGTCGAGAATCATCGGCACTTTGGCGCCACGTTCGTCGACTTCAGTCGCGAGTGAAAACGCGCGCTCGAGCGCTTCCTGGGCTCGGTCCCATTGGCCGATCAAGATCAGATTGATGCCGAGATTGTTGTAGCCATCTGCTGCGTTGGTCTTGTGATCGGTGCGCTCGTAATAGGTGATCGCCTTCTTGAGGTAATCGATGCCTTCCTGCGGTCGCTTCAGAAACCAGCAGGCGCCGGCCATGTTTGCGTAGGTTCTGCCGAGTACGTATGCAGCCGGTCGATCGCCGATTAGTTTGAGTGCCTGTTCGAGATTTTCCAGGCCCGCTTCGTAATTACCTTCTTGAATATCGGCCACGCCGGCGCCGAAATAAGATTCTGCTAATCCGCGCCAGTCGCCGTTCTGGCGGAAACTCTCGAGAGCGCGCTGTGCGAAGTCGCGCGCAATCGGATACTCGCTGATGCTGCGATAAGTGCGAGAGAGAGCGGCGTAGATATGGCCCAGATTGATAGCGCCATTCTCTGCATGGTCGCGCAAAGCTGACTGCAACATCGAAATTGCTTTGGGGTGATCTCCGTTGTAGTTGTAAGCGAGCCCGATCTGAACGCGCAGGTAACTGATGGTTTGATCGTCTAACTTAGCGCGCGATTCAGGCGATTCATACATCGCAACGGCGGCGAGTGAATCGCGATAGTGTCCCTGTTGTTCGAGCGCAGTAGAGAGAGCACATCTCGCCAGAGCCAGTATTGGGGGATTGTGACGAGCGTTGGAGATCAGTAATGCGAGCCGATCTTTGGCTTCCGTGGAAAGACCCTGGTCCAGGAGGGAGCGCACCTCATCAAGCTCCTGCGTCAACGACTCTTGAGTAGGCTTCGCCCGCGAGCGAATTCTCACTCTAGCGTCGGCGAGATCAACCACACCTCGCTCCGTAGGGGGCTTTTGCTGGTCCCGTGCCATAGCTCCGTGACCCACACGTTTATCCATTTAGTACCTATAAAAGATCAATCGAGAGGACTTTTCATTGACGCATCGGCTATGGGAGGGAAAAACTGTCAAAACTAGCTTTCGTTTACATTTTGCCGCGCAAACGTGTGTTTCGTGCTGAATTTAACACATGAGCACGGTGTCGTACAGTTTCTTTCCGTACAAAGCGTTGAAATTTGCCCGGGCGCCAAATCCTCTGTCACCTCTCATGCGCCGAATCTCAAATTAAGTTATCAAAATACAGAGTTTACGCCCGCATTTAACGCGCTCGTTCGCCTTGACACCCCTTATGTCGGCCATTATCATTTCCGTTTCCGTCCGCAGCGCGGAACTTCGCCTAGGGTTATATGTTTGAGTCGCTCTCGGATAAATTAAAACGCACGCTAAAGAACTTGCGGGGCGAGGGCGTGCTGACGAAGGAGCACGTCGACGCTGCGTTGCGGGAGATCCGTCTGGCGCTTTTGGAAGCGGACGTTAACTATAAAGTCGCCAAAGACTTTATCAGTTCTGTTCAGCAAAAAGCCGAGGGACAGCAGGTTTGGCAGGAACTCAAGCCGTCAGAGCAAGTCGTTAAGATTGTTTTTGACGAATTGGTTGAGTTGCTGGGTGGCCAATCATCGCGGCTTGTCTTTACGAGGCAGATACCAAACACCGTGATGGTGGTTGGCCTGCAAGGTTCAGGTAAAACCACCTCGACCGGAAAGATCGCGCGCTGGCTCGCTTCGAATCAGAACCGAAAGCCCTTGCTGCTTTCTGTTGACGTTTACAGACCGGCCGCACGCGAACAGTTGAAAGTTATCGCGAAAGCGACTGGTCAGCAGATCTTTGAATTTCCCGAAAGCAACGATCCCATGACCCTCGTGCGCGAGGCACAAAAGCACGCGCAGCAAACAGGCTTCGACACGTTGCTGATCGACACAGCGGGACGTCTTCACATCGACGATCAGTTGATGGAAGAACTGGTCAACATTAAGAACGAGACTCATCCGGTTGAGATTCTTTTTGTCGCCGATGCGATGACCGGACAGGATGCAGTTCGGTCGGCGGAAGAGTTTCACCGGCGTGTCGGCATCACCGGAGTCATCCTGACAAAGATGGACGGCGACGCACGTGGCGGTGCGGCACTCTCGATCAAGCAGGTAATCGGACAACCGGTGAAGTTTGTCGGCGTCGGGGAACGTTACGATGCGCTTGAGCCGTTCTATCCGGACCGCGTAGCCCAGCGAATTCTCGGCATGGGCGACGTTTTGTCGCTCATCGAAGAAGTACAGGCGAAGGTCGATCAATCGGAAGCAGAAGAGCAGCTCAAGAAACTGCAGAAGAATGAATTTACGTTGGACGACTTTCGTTCGCAGTTGCGTCAGGTCAAGAAACTCGGTTCTTTCTCAAAGATCATGAAGCTTCTGCCCGATCAGCTTCTCGGCGGCATCGGCATGCCCCAGCTGGACGAAGAGCAGTCGAAGATGATGGAAAAGGAGTTGAAACGCACTGAAGCGATGATCGATTCGATGACGTGGGAAGAGCGCAACGATCATCGCGTTCTGAATGCGAATCGACGACGGCGGATCGCGCGTGGATCGGGTACCAATGTCGCCGACGTCAACCAGCTCATCAAGCAATACGTCGAGATGCGGCAGATGATGCGGCAGCTTACCAGTTCGGGGATGTTTGGCGGCGGTGGGTTGAAAAGCAAGATGTTGCGAAAGATGACCGGCATGCCTGACATGGCAGGCTTCGCCGGAGATGAAGGGCAAATGCCGTCGTTGCCGGCAGCGCCGTCGCGAAAGAAACTGAAGAAGAAGAAAAAGAAGCGAAGAAGGTAACCCGGATTTGCACGGAGAGGTTACGCATTAGTAACGGATTCGATTCTTGTAAGTTTGATTTTGAAGGAGAAAAAATTTGTTAGCAATTAAGTTAATGCGCACTGGGGCGAAGAAGAGCCCGTCGTATCGCGTCGTTGTGAAAGAGAAGCAGTCGAAACGCGACGGCGCTTATCTGGAGAACCTCGGCACCTACAATCCGACGAGAGATCCGGCTGAAATCAAACTCAACCTGACCAGAGTCAACTACTGGATCGAGAAAGGTGCTCAGCCTACCGATACCGTTAGCCGCCTGATCAAGGCGAGCGCAAAGGCTGAAAAAGCTGCCGAAGCCCAGGCCTAATTCCTGTTGCCATGCGCGAAGTCATAGAGATGATCGTGAAAGCCCTGGTCGACGATAGCGAGACGGTGGACATCCGTGAAGTCGAGCAGCGCAACGGATCGACTCTCATCGAAGTGCGCGTCGCCCCAAATGATGTGGGCAAGATCATCGGCAAGCAGGGAAAAACGATTCGCGCGCTCAGGTCGCTCGCGCGCATCGCTGGTGCAAAGAAGAACCGGCGTTACCTTCTTGAGATCGTTGAATGATCAGATGAACAACGACGGCTCGAGTGAATTGGTGGTTATCGCTCGAGCGGTCAGACCGCGCGGCCTCAAAGGCGAGATCGTCGCGGAGCTTTTGACAGATTTTCCAGACCGGTTCGAAGACGTCGAACAGCTGGTACTCGTTTCGCCAAACGGCGAGCGAACCACAAAACGGCTCGAAGATTACTGGTTTCAAAACGATCGAGTCGTACTGAAGCTGGCTGAATACGACGACGTCGAAGCTGCCAAAGAACTGGTTGGGTTTGAATTCGCGGTTCCAGAATCTGAACGCGTTTCGCTTCCGGCGGATCATTACTACGATTGGGAACTTGAAGGATGCACCGTTAAGGTTGGAGCCGAAAGTATCGGCACAGTCAAATCGGTGCTTAAAACGGGCGGCACGGAAATACTCGTAGTCGCAGACGAAGGTGGTAAGGAACGATTGATACCCTTCGCGGATTCGATCGTTGTGGAAATCGACGCGGCGCACAAGACGATCGTCGTCGATCCGCCTGAAGGGCTTTTAGATCTTTGATTCGCTGAAAGTATGCTGCGCTTCGACATCATCACAATCTTTCCTGAGTTTTTTCGCGAGCTGGTTGATTGTGGAATTTTGAGGCGCGCGCGTAATGCCGGTCTGGTTGAAATAACAGCTCACGATCTGCGGCAGTGGACCACTGACAAGCATCACGTCGTCGACGATCGACCGTTCGGAGGCGGCGACGGAATGGTATTGAAGCCCGAGCCGATCTTCGCTGCTGTCGAAGCTCTAACCGGGGCTGCTCGAAAAGAAGACCTGCCGCCACGCACAAAAGTGGTTTTGCTGTCGCCTCAGGGCCGCGTTTTTTCCCAGGCAATGGCTCAGGAAGTTTCCGAGCATACGACGCGATTGGTGCTGCTGTGCGGGCGTTACGAAGGCGTTGACGAAAGAGTCACAGACGCGCTCGTTACTGACGAGATTTCGATCGGCGATTATGTACTCTCGGGTGGCGAACCCGCAGCCGCAGTGGTGATCGACGCGATCGTGCGTTTGTTACCGGGTGCACTCGGTAGTGAAACGTCGGCGGTATTTGAATCGTTTTCGGAAGGTTTGTTGGACTATCCCCATTACACGCGGCCGCCGGAATTTAGGGGAATGAGAGTACCCGACGTGTTGTTGAGCGGGAATCACGCGCAGATCGAACGTTGGCGGAGAGAAGCAGCAATCGCAAAAACAAGACGTAATCGTCCTGACTTGCTGAAAGAATAAAAAGCGGATTTTGTAAGGAGCATCGAGAAATGAATCGATTGGATAAAATTGAAGAGACCCAACTGCGTAATAATATTCCACAGTTTCAGCCAGGCGACACCGTCCGTGTTCACGTCCGGATTAAGGAATCTGAGACCAAAGAGCGATTGCAAGCTTTTGAAGGCGTCGTGATTGCGCGTAAACATGGTGGCGCGCGCGAAACGATCACCGTGCGAAAGACCAGTTTTGGCGTCGGTGTTGAGAGAATCTTCCCACTGCACGCAACGATCATCGACCACATCGACCTCGTGAAGAGAGGCCGCGTTCGACGCGCCAAACTCTACTACCTGCGTGGACTCCGAGGTAAGGCCGCACGCATTCGCGAGCGCGACACGAGAGGCCACAGCGACGATGCTCAAGCCTCGGCAGCCGCTAAGAAATAGTGACAGGATGAACAGGATTTGACAGGATAATCAGGATTGAATGCATCTTGGAAATCCTGAAAACCTGGTAAATCCTGTTACGCGGATCGCGATCGATGCTCATTCCGTAGGAACGAAGCTTGGAGGCAACGAAAGCTACGCGGTTAATCTGATCGAGGCGCTCGCCGAGATCGACAGCGTCAACAACTACACTATATACGTCACCACCAAAGAAGCACGCGATCGTTTCAGTAATCGTTGGTCCAATTTTAGAGTCCGCTCCACACTTCCGCACACGTCCCTAATCAGAATTCCGCTAACGCTCAGTGCCGAACTGCGCAAACATCCGGTTGATGTCTTGCACGTGCAGTTTACTGCTCCGCCTTTTTGTCCCTGTCCCGTGGTGGTTAGTATTCACGATCTGTCGTTTGAACACTTGCCTCAAACCTTCAGACGGCACAGTCGCACGCAGTTGCAATTGACTGTGCGGCATTCTGCCCGTCGCGCGGCGCGCATTCTTTCACTCTCCCAACATACGCGCCGCGATATCATCGATACGTATGGCATCGAGCCTAAAAAGATCGAAGCCATACCCCTCGCCGCACCCGACCACTTTGGTGCGATTACCGACAACAGGGAACTGCAACGCGTACGACATATTTACGGGATAGACGGCGACTACATTTTGTCAGTCGGTTCTATTCAGCCTCGCAAAAATCTCGCTCGGCTGATCAAAGCCTATGCATCGTTGCGAGGAAACTGTTCAGCGGATAAGCTGCCTAAACTCGTGCTCGTTGGAAAGCGCGCCTGGCTTTATGACGAAACTTTGCGCACTCTCGACGAAATGGGCGTGAAAGACACGGTGGTTTTGACAGGATACGTGCCGGAAGCAGATCTTCCAGCACTTTATTCTTCGGCTCTTTGCTTCGTCTATCCGTCTTACTTTGAAGGATTCGGGTTACCACCACTAGAGGCAATGAAGTGCGGTGCCCCAGTGATCGTCGGTAACAGGACCAGCTTGCCTGAAGTTGTTGGCGATGCGGGTCTGACGGTCGATCCATTCGACGTTGACGCAATTGGCGGCGCCATCAGAAGGCTGATGGACGATTCATCGCTTCGCAAAGAGTTAAGTCGTAAGGGCCAGGAAAGAGCCAAAGCATTCAATTGGCGAGAAACGGCTCGCCAAACTCTTCGGGTCTACCAGGAAGTGGCAACTGGTTCGGTATTACAATCCTAGACCGATGCGCATCGCTATTCTCGGAACGCGAGGTATCCCTGCCAGCTACGGCGGATTCGAAACCTTCGCAGAACATCTCGCCAGGCGTCTCGTCCTTCGTGGTCACGAGGTCACCGTTTATTGCCGCGCTCACTATGTTTCACCACGGCAGTTGGAATATCACGGGGTCAAACTCCAGGTTCTGCCAACGATCAGACATAAATATTTTGATACCGTAGTCCACACTTTTCTCTCTGCCATCCACGCGGTTTCAAAGCGATTCGACGCCGCTCTGATTTGCAACTGTGCCAATGCTCCGTTTACTCCGATACTGCGTCTCACGGGCACACCAGTGGCAATCAATGTTGACGGACTCGAGCACAAGCGTAAGAAATGGGGTCGATTGGGTCGTCGGTACTATCGATTTGCGGAATATCTATCGACGTTGTTACCGAACGAAATGGTGACTGACGCGCGAGTGATTCAGGACTATTACCTCGCGCGACACAATGCTCCGTCGACCATGATTGCTTACGGCAGCGAGGTGGCGCGGCGTCCCGATCGTGAGTCAGTACGCAAATGGCGGGTAGAACCAAATCGTTATGTGTTGTACGTCTCGCGGCTGGAGCCGGAAAACAACGCCCATCTCGTAATTGAAGCTTTTAAGAAAGTGCGAACAGCTTACCGGCTACTGATTGTCGGCGACGCACCTTATGCAGAGCAGTACATCAGCAGTTTGAAGGCCCGCGCCCGTGGTGATAAGCGGATTATCTTTACTGGTTTTGTTTTTGGTGAGGACTATCGGGCGCTTCAACAAAATGCTTATTGCTACGTTCATGCGACGGAAGTCGGTGGCACTCATCCGGCGCTACTCGAGGCGATGGGTTACGGAAACTGCGTGTTGACACTGGCTACACCGGAAAACATCGAGGTAGTGGGTGAAGCAGGCGTGCCGTACATCGATGAATTTGATCTGGCTGAGAAGTTACAGCGAGTTCTGCGTGACGGATCGCTGGTTCAGGCTTTCCGTCATCGCGCACAGCAACGAGTCCAGAGCCATTACGATTGGGACCACGTCGTAGATCAGTACGAACACCTCTTTGCGCGGATGAGCGGCCACGCTATGCCGTCGGCAGCGCTCGTTGAGGAACACGAGCAGGTCGAGATTCTTGAGAAGTCGACACGGTAACCTTTGCAAACCCCCAAAAAGAGGGCGCCCCGCCAGTTCGTTAGGGAACCGGACGGGGCAAAAGCGTAAAGGGCAGGTGTCGGGCAAACAACAGGGTGGCTGTAAAGCATGAGAATCGTCCAACTACTCGACGATTCGACCGGCGGCGCGTGGTGCGGGTATAGATAACGATTCCGAATTCAATAAATCAGAACACGCCTTTCAAACTCAAAAGAGCGACCTTCCCAAGCGATTCCAACAACCCTTGCTATTTCGATTGTGCGAAATTATACGATTGAACCGTGACCTGTCAAGGACAATTTTGAGATTTTCGTAAAATTCTCGTGACAGGTTGTTCAGGCCACGTGAAATATCTAACCGGTTATAGGACCACCTTGTCCTATTACTCGCCTGATCTCGCTTGCTGTAGCCGGTAGGCCTGGCGCCTCACGGTTTCCGAGACATTTCGATTCTGTGAAATGTTTTGGAGGTCTTTCGTCCGGATCCGGTTGAGGATATTCATTGCGGTTGGTATCGGCGTGCGCGGGTTTCGTGCAAGATTGTGAATGATCGGGTAAGAGCGGGCCCAGCTTCGGTTCATGGCGATAAGACGCAAAACCTCATCCGAGACCGTTCTCATCGCCGCGATATTCTCGATTTCCTGCTCGGTAATTCTCGGATTATTAACAACCGCTGAGCAAACCACCTTGTTTGAATCACGGATCAAAATACTGCGCGCTTCGCGATCACCTTTCATCGCGAGCTTCATCCGATCCCTCGTGTTCATAAACATAATGCGACGAATCAGCGAAACTCTTTCCGCATTAACTTCACCGCTCTCAAGACGCTCGTTCTCGATGATGCGCTGGGCATTGGCGGCGGCATCCGACAACGATTCCGAGATTAGTTCCTCGTAACGTTCAGCCGGCAACCACGCATTGTCGAGGTCAGCGTCGGAGACTTCGATATGCTGAGCGATAAGCCACGCATCATCGAGACTCAACTCGCCTGCAACCGTAGTTAATTCCGCTGCTTCAAAAAACTCTGCCGCTGCAGTTTGACCACGAGCGCGCAGCTCGTCCGCTATCTGTCGTGCACCACGCTCTTTCTCAAAAAACTCCTTACGTGTTTCGCGAGCACGTCTTTCGGCTTCACCGCTGCATGCAGGATTCGCGAGAATCGCATCGAGGATCTCGGGCGAACGAACCAGCCGTTGCTGATTGATTGTGATCAACTCAAGCAGCGAGTTATGTGGAGTAGTCGCCGCTAACTTCGCGAGCGCCTGATCGGGCGTGCGTGTGTTGAGGATCGTCGCCTCATAAACTTCAGAAATCGCGTCGGGCCGTGTAGCCAGGTACGCCAGCACAGTTGGCGCAGTATCCTGGCCTGACGCGGCGAGCAGGAGATCTTCAGAACTCTCAGCTTTCAGTGTCTCAGTCGCAGCCGCGGCAATTTGCGCGTCGTCACTGCTGGTGAGGGCAACAAGCACTTCCAGTAGATCATTCTGTGGCAATGGCAACATCCCGCGTGCGGCTGCGAGACGCGCCGGTTGCGGAGCTGTGCCACCGATGATGGCGTGAACGACCGGATTGGTAGATGTGATTTCGGAACTCAAGGGAGATTTGAAATAGGTCCAACAGGTGGCATTGGTCCCATTGGACCTATCATTAGGCGTTGATGCCGTGGCACTTCTTATACTTCTTTCCTGAACCACATGGGCAAGGCTCGTTGCGTCCGACTTTTGGTTGATCTCGGACGACCGTCTTCACTTTGCCGTCTTCCTCACCCGCAGGAGCTGCGCCCTGATTTGGTCCCGTGAACCGCAAAGACGCTGGTCGACGCGCACGTCGCTGTTGCAAGTTCTCTGCGGCCTGCTCCGAAACGACTTGCAGGTTGAACAACGATCGAATGGTTGCGGTATCTATGCGATCGAGCATTTCCTGAAACAGATCGAAACTCTGTTTCTTGTATTCGACGAGTGGATCCTTCTGCCCGTAACCTACCAATCCGATACCCTGTTTCAGGTGGTCCAGCGACAGCAGGTGGTCCTTCCACTGCGCGTCGATGATGTTGAGCATGATGATGCGCTCATATGTGCGCATCGCTTCAGGTCCAATCTGCTCTTCCTTCGTCTGATACTTAAGTTTGAGACGTTCCCAGATCGCATCGACAACTTCCTGAGAGGTCATGTTGGGAATGTTGATTCCCTCACCGTCAGCGTCGAAATCGTAGATGGTCTTCACCTGAATCTTGTAGTTCTCGACGTCCCAATCATCCGGCGAGGCATCAGGATTCAGATACTTTATCGTGATGTCAGACAGCAGATCGTAAGCAACACCGGCGCTCGGCGGATCACCCATCAGATATTCGCGCTGATCCGGTTCCTCCATCAATTGACGACGCAGGCCGTAAATCGTCTCGCGCTGCTTGTTCATGACGTCGTCATACTCGAGCAGGTGTTTACGAGCTTCGAAGTTGCGGCCTTCGACTGACTTCTGCGCCGCGGCGATTCGCTTCGAAACCATCTTCGATTCAATCGCGACGCCTTTTTCCATGCCCAGACGCTGCATCAGTGCCTTGACCTTGTCGCCGGCGAAGATGCGCATCAGATCGTCTTCCAACGAGAGGAAGAACCTTGACGAGCCGGGGTCGCCCTGACGGCCCGCGCGACCACGAAGCTGATTGTCAATGCGGCGCGACTCGTGACGTTCAGTGCCGACGATGTGCAATCCGCCCAGCGACACAACTTCCTTGTGCTCTTCTTCTACGATCTGTCTGGCCTGTTCGAAGGCGCCGCTCCACTGCTCGTCTGTAGCTTCATCCGGGTCAATTTCCGTCTTCTTCAAAAACTCGCGAGCCATGAAATCGGGATTGCCGCCGAGCAGAATGTCCGTACCGCGACCCGCCATATTCGTTGCGATCGTTACTGCGCCTTTACGGCCGGCTTGTGCAACGATCTCGGCCTCACGTTCGTGATACTTCGCGTTCAGCACGTTGTGAGGGATTTTGTCTTTCAGAAGCCGGCGCGCAATCAGCTCCGAATTTTCGACCGAGACTGTGCCCACAAGAGTCGGCTGACCGCGCTCGTGACAGTCTTTGATCTCTTCGATCACCGCATCCCACTTCTCCGGCAGCGTGCGATAAATCACGTCCGAATTGTCGGTACGGACCATCGGCATGTGCGTCGGAATAACGATGACGTCGAGCTTGTAGGTCGAAGCAAACTCTGCCGCTTCAGTTTCGGCAGTACCCGTCATGCCTGAAAGTTTCTCGTAAAGACGGAAGTAGTTTTGCAGTGTGATCGTCGCGAGAGTCTGGTTCTCTTTCTCAATCACCACCTGCTCTTTAGCTTCGACCGCCTGGTGCAACCCGTCGGACCAGCGACGACCCTTCATCAAACGACCAGTAAAGTCGTCGACGATGATTACTTCGCCGTCCTGGACCACGTATTGATGATCCTTTTTGTAGAGTGTATGTGCTTTCAAAGCCTGCTCGACACAGTGGAGCAACTCCATGTTCGACGGATCATAAAGATTTCCGACGCCCAGGAGACGCTCTGCTTTCTCAACGCCTTCTTCAGTCAGCACTGCCGTGTGCGCTTTTTCATCGACCACATAGTCACCGGTTTTCTTTCCGTCGACGTCTTCACCTTTGTTTACGTGCTCGATGATTGCGTCAGCGTTTCTGTACTTGTCAGTGGCTTCGTCGGATGGTCCGGAAATGATCAGCGGCGTGCGTGCTTCATCGATCAGGATCGAGTCGACCTCATCGACGACGGCGAAGTAATGACCACGCTGCACACACGTGGCGAGATCAAACTTCATGTTGTCGCGCAGGTAGTCAAAGCCAAATTCGTTGTTGGTGCCGTAAGTGATGTCAGCGGTGTACGCTGCCTGGCGCTCGAAGTCGTCCATGTCGTTCTGAATACAGCCCACTTCGAGACCAAGGAACCGATGAATCTGGCCCATCCATTCGGCGTCGCGCGAAGCAAGGTAATCGTTCACCGTAACTACGTGAACACCGCCACGACCGGTGAGCGCATTTAGGTAAGACGGCAAAGTCGCTACCAGTGTTTTGCCTTCACCGGTGCGCATCTCAGCAATCTTGCCCTGGTGCAGAACGATGCCGCCGATCATTTGCACGTCGAAGTGGCGCATGCCGGTGGTGCGGACGCTCGCCTCGCGAACTATTGCAAAAGCCTCGGGCAGAATCTCGTTGAGCACTTCCTGCTCGCGTCGCTTTCGTTCTTCTTTGTCAGTGATGTCGCCAACCACACGCTGCACGCGCTCTTTGAATTCGCCTGTGCGGGCGCGCAATTGCTCGTCCGACAACGCCTTCATCGAGGACTCGAGCGAGTTGATCTTGTCGACAATCGGCTGAATGGATTTCAAAAACCGCTGGTTGCTGCTGCCGAAGACTTTGGTCAGGAATTTATCGAAACTCATACGTAATAAACCGCTCCGTCAAAATAACTGATAATTAAACAAGGTTTCTCGCGCAGGCGCAAAGGCGGAACGCCGCATCATTAATCTGCTTCCAGAGAAGGCGTTCACACGCCAGGCTCCAATTGTTTCTTGATCATATCCACGACGCTCTGGCGCGGCATGGAAAAGTTAACCACCACTCGCTTGCCTTCGGGCGTTGCGTTCGTATTCTTCATCAAGATTTCTTCATCGTGGCCGGCCCGAGAGCCCGCTCCAAAATAGAGCGCTGTATTCAGAGTCTTCGCCAACGATTCCGCGCGTTGCGGCGAGGAGGTCTCTGATTCAACTGACGCCAGCACTTCGTTCTCGCCCTGCTTCACTGTGATCTTCACCGCCGCGCCTGGATTATCTTTAGTGATGGGCTGGAGATAAATCAAAAACCCACTATCGTTCAACGCCGCAATCAGTTTGCCGAACAGGTCGACGAGGTTTTCGTCTCCGGACTTTTTAGTGAAACGCGGATTCTTTAGTTTGCCCTTCTCGTCCAACTCAGCTTCGATTACTACTTCGAACGGTTTATTCAGATCCAGCTTGCCCTGCGTCTTCAATTCGTTCGCATACTTCGCGAAATCTTTCAGGACCTGTTTATTGATCTCGTTCTCTGCCGGCAAAGTGAGACCATTTTGTTCGGCTGTTTTCTCGAGTTGTTTTTGCGCTTCATCCGCATTTTGCGGTGAAGCCGAAGGACTTGCCAGCGCGACCGCCGCGGATGGCGATGTCGAGGGTGAACCGCTTCCGCCTGGTGATGGACTCACTCCCGGACTTGGCGAGGGGGACGCTTCCGGATCGACTTTCGATTCCTTGCTGGCCTGTGAAATTATCCTCGGTGCGAAAGGATCGTTGGCAACTGTTTGGGCAGGCAGTTTGCCGTCAATTTGAGCTTCGAGTGCAAAATAGCCATCCGGATAACGGAACTTGTCGCTGAGTTGAACTAACTGCACATCGTCGCGAATCTGAGTTGAGTCGTACGGTTTATCTACAAACTTTGTGTTGGCAATCAGGGCGGCGATATTCAGACCGTCACGCAGCGCCGGCACATAAACAACCAGCCACATCAGCGCCAGATGCAGGACGACTGATGCGCCGATGAGCCGCGTTAATACTTTCCACCGGGACTGGCGATTGACCTCAAACTTTTCGAACAGCTCTGACATTTCCGAGAATTCTTATAATTCGTGTTTTAGACGCCCTCCGCCCGAAACACGTTGTGAGGCAGATTGTAACTCTCCGCCTTCGCCTAAGCACTTCGCAGGCCACACCAGCGACGCTAGAATGAACGCTATGCGCCGAAAAAGCGGAAAACACTGGGACAAACGCCGATCGCGCGGCCAGCGTCGTCCCGAAAAATCTACCCACAAGACCGGCCATGGGGCTAACGAACACGCCGTCCGTGTTGTTCCGCCATCTCGCGAACTGAAACGGTTGCTCGAAGGAATCGGGACACCTCGAGCAGCACCGTTCAAACCGGACCCGTTTCAGATCGAGGCACTCGCAACGTTGGAATACGAAGACGTCCTTGTGACAGCGCCGACGGGCAGTGGCAAGACGTGGATTGCGCGTGAGCAAATTCGAAGACTGCTCGAGAGCGGCCGGCGTGCCTGGTACACCTCGCCACTGAAAGCGCTGACGAATTCGAAGTACCAGGAGTTTACTGATGAGTTCGGAGCTGAGAAGGTCGGGATTCTGACTGGCGACCGAAAAGAGAATTCAGACGCACCGCTAATCGTCGGCACTACGGAAATATATCGCAATCAACTTTTCGACTCGCTGCGTGGCGGCAGTGATGTCAGTGCGGATCTGGTGGTACTTGATGAAGCGCACTACCTCGCCGACGAAGATCGCGGACATGTTTGGGAAGAGGCAATCATTCTGACGCCGCCGCGAATTCGGTTGTTGTTGTTGTCGGCAACGATCGGCAACGCGCACGAGTTTGCGTTATGGCTTGAGGAAGTGCGCGGGGTGCGTTGCGGAGTGATTACCGGACCGCCGAAACGGCCCGTGCCTTTGCGTTCGGCGATACTGCTGCCTGACAAAAGACTGTTGCCGTTGTTGAATGAGGAAGGAAAACTAAATCCCGAAATACTGAGACTAGCCTCAGATGAACGCTGATAAATGCTGATCTGAGTTCATCTGCGTTCATCTGTCGCGAAACTAATATGAAACTGCGCATGCCGGAGATGCCGTCGGCGACATTGCTCGCGGCACTTGATGGTTACAATTTACTTCCCGCGATCGTGTTTCTGCCGACCCGCCGTCGTTGCGATCAGGCCGCCTCGGAAGCAGCACTCGCCCGTCGCGATCCGAATGACAGCCGGCGCGAAACGAGGCGTGATTTCATGCGCGCTTTTGTCGAGCAATATCCGGAAGTGCGTGGTCATCGACATTGGGACACGATCATTCGCGGCGGTGTCGCATCACATCACGCCGGTCACATTCCTGCCTGGAAACTCGTGATTGAGAAACTTATGAGCGCAGGATTGCTGGACGCTATCTTCGCCACCGCTACAGTGGCAGCCGGTGTCGATTTTCCTGCTCGTACTGTTGTACTGACTGTCGCCGATGCACGAAGCGCGAGTGGCTGGCGTCCGCTTTCGGCCTCAGAGTTACAGCAGATGACCGGTCGTGCTGGTCGACGCGGTCGCGATAACGTCGGCTTCGTCGTGGCAGCTCCCGGAATACATCAAGATCCGCAGCGCATCGCTCAACTCTTAAAAGCGCCACCGGATCCGCTCGTCAGCCAATTCCGCGCCACGTACACAACTCTGCTGAATCTGCTCGACGCTTACAAAAATTTCGCTTCGGTGCGTGAGATTGCGGAACGCAGCTTTGCTTATCGCGATTTTTCACGCCAGATCACGCAACTTGAAAGAAGCCGGAATGAAAGTGAGCAGAAGATCCAAAAGACGTTGGCTGAAGGGAGTTGCGACATTCCGATTTCTGTCGTGCTTGGTTTGGAACGACTTCTCGGCGCACGCGCTCGTCTACAGGAAGCAAAGCCGCAAACGCGCGCGGAGGTTTTCTATCGCTGGCTCAACGAAGTGGTAAAGCCGGGCCGCGTGGTTGGGATTGGTCGTTCAGGCAAAAGACTTGTGATAGTGACCGAAAAACGCGACGGAACCGTGCGTGGTTTTCGCGAAGATGGAAGCAGCGCCAGTTTTCCGCAAGAGCGGATCGGGAGAGTGTATTCACCCGTCTATCGTTTGAGAGAAGAAGACATCGAGAGGGCTTTTGAAGAAACTCGCGCACGCGGCCCCGAACTCGTCCTGCCCGAGCCGCGTCTGCGCGACGCCGACGTAGAAGAAACCGATGCGCTGAAGATCATCGACGATTCCATCGAGAATCTACTTCCGGCAACGCTCGACAAACAGCGCTGCACTGACGTGGTGTGGCAGTTACACACGACCGCCGAAGACTTCGAACGAGCTTCACGCCGGATCGAGGCCTTGCGCGACGAAGTGTGGCAGCCGTTTGAGCAACGCGCGCGAGTGCTTTCGATCTTTGGTTACCTTGATTACGAGCAGCAAAAAGTGACCGAACGCGGCCGGTGGCTAGCCGATCTACACATCGATCGGCCTTTGCTTGTTGGCGAAGCTCTCGAGAATGGCCTCTTCAACTCACTCGCGCCAAAGGAACTCGCGGGAATCATGGCTGCGTTAACTGCTGACGAAGATCGTGATTACGGTGAACTCGAGTTAGACGATGATGTCGTGAGCTCGCTCTCGCGCTTTGAAGACATCGGTTTCAAAGTCTCAGCCGAGGAATGGAAACAGGGTTTAGAACCAGCGCCGGAGTTGAATTTCTCGGCCGCAGGCGCCGCGGTCCGTTGGGCCGGCGGCACTGATTGGTCACAAATCGTTAGAGAAACTCGCGCCGAAGAAGGAGACTTGTTTCGAATGTTCTCACGTACTGGCGAAGCGCTTCTTCAGATTGCGGGATTGCACCGCAGTCACCCGCAGGCAGCAAACATGGCAGCCGCTGTGGCCGAGTTGGTTTTACGTGAGCCGATTCGGTAGTATCGGTCCACAGATTACACTGATTAAATTCATAAGCTCAGAGAGGATTTTTATGTCAACTTCCGCAGCCCAGCAACCATCACCGCAGGTATTCTTCCAGACAATAAACGCACACCAGCGCACCGAAGCTCTCAAAGCTGCAATCGAACTCGAAGTTTTCACCGCGATCGGCGAAGGCAATGCGACCGCCGCAGAGATCGCCAGGCGATGCCAGACGTCGGAAAAGGGCATGCGCGTTCTTTGCGATTTTCTGACGACTATGGAGATGCTCACTAAACAGGCAGATCGCTACGCGCTGACACTTGATTCCTCGGTGTTTCTCGACAAGCGTTCGCCTGCATATCTCGGCGCCGCGACCGAATTTCTTTGCTCACCGATGTTGACCGAAGGGTTTAAGCACATGACCGAAGCCGTGCGTATAGGCGGCACTGCAATTAAAGGCGAAGGCACAATCGGACCCGAGAATCCGATCTGGGTCAACTTCGCGCGCGGTATGGCGGGGATGATGGCGATGCCGGCACAGTTGATGGCGAAGCTCGTCGACCCAAACGCCGATCGAAAACTGAAGATTCTTGATATCGCAGCAGGCCATGGATTATTCGGGATTGGCTTTGCTACCCAAAATAAACAGGCTGAAGTCACCGCTGTTGATTGGAAAGCGGTTCTGGAAGTTGCGAAGGAGAATGCACAAAAGGCAGGCGTTGCAGATCGGTACAGCATGATTGCAGGCAGTGCTTTCGATGTCGAGTTCGGCAGTGGCTACGATCTGGTTCTACTGACCAACTTCCTGCATCACTTCGATCCGCCGACGTGTGAAACGTTGCTGAAAAAAGTGCGCGCAGCACTTGCAGACGGTGGACGCGCAGTGACGTTGGAGTTTGTTCCCAATGACGATCGCGTGACGCCGCCGGAGGTTGCCGGGTTCAGTATGGTGATGTTGGTAGGCACGCCGTCGGGTGATGCGTATACCTTCCGTGAGTTGGAACAAATGTTCGCGAATGCGGGATTCTCACGCAGTACACTCCACGAGCTCCCGCCGACATTCCAGCAAGTTGTGATTTCGGAGAAGTGACGCCATGCGCTTTCTCTTTTTCCTAATGTGTCTTGCGCTTGTCTTTCCACAAGCGCAACAGACCAAACCGGTAGAGACTGTTTACCTGCTGAAGCCGGCTCACATCTTTGATGGTGAGTCGGCACAGCTGCACGACAACTGGGTGGTACTCGTGCGCGGTGAGAAGATCGAGACTGTTGGACCAGCAAACAGCGTCAACGCGCCCAGCGGCGCAAAGGTGATCGATCTGCCAGGCCTCACGTTGATGCCCGGTTTAATCGAAGCACACTCACACGTCTTGCTTCATCCGTACTCGGAGACTGTTTGGAACGATCAGGTCGCACGCGAATCGTTGAGCCTGCGTGTCGCACGTGCAACCAATCACCTCCGCAACACTCTCCAGGCAGGCTTCACCACGGTTCGGGATCTCGGAACGGAGGGTGCCGGGTACGCTGACGTCGGCCTCAAACAAGCCGTCGAACAAGGCATTATTCCCGGACCAAGAATGATCGTTACCACACGCGCGATCGTCGCGACCGGTAGTTATGGACCAAAGGGCTACGCATCGGAATGGACCGTGCCACAAGGCGCCGAAGAAGCGGACGGTATCGACAGTCTCACGCGCGTGGTTCGGGATCAAATCGGACACGGCGCCGACTGGATCAAGATCTACGCAGACTATCGCTGGGGAAAATCAGGTGCAGCGCCCACGTTTTCACTTGATGAGCTCAAGCTCGTGGTTGAGACCGCGAAGAGCGCGAACATCCCTGTCGCGGCACATGCTACGACAGCCGAAGGAATGCGACGCGCGACACTTGCTGGAGTGGAAACGGTCGAGCATGGTGATGGCGGGACGCCGGAAGTGTTTCGGTTGATGAAGGAACGTGGCGTGGCGCTCTGTCCGACGCTCGCGATTGCGTCGGGGGCAAATGTCGAACGCAAGCGGGCCGCGTTTCGCGCAGCGCTTGATGCAGGAGTGACGATAGCGAGCGGCAGTGACGTTGGCGTTTTTGCCCACGGCGATAATGCACGCGAGTTGGAAGCGATGGTGAAATTTGGTATGCCGCTGGTCGACGCGCTGCGATCAGCAACTTCGGTAAACGCGCGTGTGCTGCATATGTCTGACAAGATCGGCGCGGTTAAGGCTGGGCTGCTTGCCGATGTGATTGCGGTCGAAGGCGATCCGACGCGCGACGTTGAGTCGCTCAGAAAAGTCCGGTTCGTGATGAAAGGCGGCGTGATTTACCGCGAAAAATAAGCCCAGATGGCAGGGATTATTCAGAATCCATCTGTGTAATCGGTGGATTCACCAGCCGAGCAACCGTCAGCAGCAGTTCCTCGGTTCGAAAAGGCTTTCCAACGAAATCGCTAAACCCTGATTGGAGAGCCCGAGCGCGGTCGCGGTCCGTATGGGCGGTGACGGCTACGCACGGGATGTGTGCCGTCAGGGAATTGGCTTTCAAAGCCTGGAACACTTCCCAGCCATCCAATTCCGGCATGGAAAGATCGACCATAATCAGGTCCGGAGGGTTTTGACACGCCAGATCCACACATTCCTGCCCGTTCCTGGCCTCTCGAACCTCGTAATTTGCTCCCGCTAACAGGAGTCGCAGGAGTTCACGATTGTCGTCGTAGTCCTCCGCGATAAGTATGGTAGGTCGCATATTTTATAGTAGACGACTATCGGCCCGATCCGTTAGATTACCAAATGAGGCGGATTGGCGAAAAGAATCCACCCTTTGCACCCCGCACGCCGTTTCCGCAAAAACGATTTCTTGACTAGCTGAATACCAGCCGTCCATAATCACTTGGAGTTCTTGCGGCCCCTACGAGACTCCCCATTGCTGATAATCAACCTTGGGTTAGTATCCCTACCTGAAGACCTTGAGGTTCGTCTATAAAACAATACCACGACACGGAGGAGCGAGCTGTGGTCAACGGACACCTGGAAGATAGTTTGCGGCGTGAGATTGAGAGTTATCTCGAGAACCGCCTAAGTGCGGTGAAACAGGAGATAACCGCTCTCCAAAGCCTACTCAACGAGACCCTATCAAGTCTTCTCGAGCGTCAGGGAGATGTACAGATGGAAGGCAGCCTCGTGGCTGCTATCCAGGAACATCTGCATGCGGCTCATGAGCGCGGCGTGGAGCTGGCAGCTTCTGAGACTTCCCGTGCAAAGGCTTCCAGCGATATGGCCATCGTGAAGTCGGCCATCAGTGAGATAAACGATCAGAAATCACAGGCCGATATTCTCAAGGCTCTCGTGAATCGTGCTTCATCTTTCGCGCCTAGAGTCGCTTTCTTCGTAATCAAAGGTGAGCAGGCAACGGGTTGGCGAGGTCGCGGTTTTGAAGGCACCGTGGGCGACGAAGCGGTCCAGCAAATCTCCTTTTCGGTGAATGCCGATACCGTGATCGGTGGCGCCGCGAAAGGACTCGCTACCTGGAGTGGCGGACCCGGTTCACACTCGGAAGATCATTTGGTGCTCAACCGACTCGGTGAAGAACCACCACAGCGAATCGTTGCCATCCCGCTGAAAGCTCGTGGTCGTGCGGTCGCCGTTCTTTATGCTGACTCAGCCGCTCTTGACTCGGAATCGATTAATCTCGAAGCGTTGGAGACGCTCGTTGCAGTTTCCGGAATGGCTGTCGAGCTCCTGTCAGTTGCGCGCGGTGCAACTGCTCCGAAGAAGGCCGTAGAAGAGACGCCTGCTCCGGTCGAAGAAGCTCAGCCGTCAGACGAGCCACAGCCTACTTACGAACCTGCCAGTGAATACAGTGAAGCTCCTGTAACTGCGGCTGAACCAGAATCGTCGTTCTCAGGTGCTGAAACCATCGAGAGCTATCAACCAGAGCCTGTGTCTCCTGATCCCGCATCGTTTATCGAACCGGTTTCAGCTGACGAGCCGGCTGGAGTTTTTGAAGACTCGTCCGTGCCTGCAGAGCAACCCGTCTCGATGGGCGAAGAGCCGCCCGCATGGTCGCCCATACCCGCGGAGGCTGCTCCCGCAGCACCGACGCGTCGCCGTTATGGTCAGGATGCAGAACTTCCTGTGGAAGTCCACGGCGATGAAGAGCGGCGTTTACACAATGACGCTCGGAGGTTTGCGCGGTTGTTAATCTCTGAGATCAAGTTGTACAACGAACAGAAGGTTGCTGAAGGACGAATGGAGCACGACCTGTATGATCGTCTCCGCGAATACATCGACCGTTCTCGTGAAATGTATGACAAGCGTGTAAAGGCTGAGGTAGCGAATCGTTACGACTACTTCCACGGCGAACTGGTAAACACCCTTGCTGAGGGCGACGTTTCAAAACTCGGTTCGAACTATCCCGGCGCGACAGTTAACGCATAAGTATTTGGGTTTGGACAACGAATCCTGTTAATCCTGAATCATCATGTAAATCCTGTGAAGCCAACCGATCGGGCAAAGACACCCACGGCCTCCTTCAACAGGATTTATATGATGATTCAGGATTAACAGGATTATATTGAGTATTACTGTGGCCAAACACCGCTTAGTTTTAATTCTCGTCGGCGTTGTTGTCATCGCTCTCGCATCGTTGCCGTTCCTCATGCGGGCGAGCTGCGTAACCTGCCCGCAAACTCCAGAAGAACAAAGAGCTCTCGATAGCCTGCGCAGCATGACGCGTAACGATGTGCTGCCCTCGGAAGACGTCGTTGCAGGTATCGAGAATCAGTTTCCGCGCACCAGGGTCGCCGCACTGGCGCGCATCCTTCGCGCTCGAATCAAGGGAAAAGCAGGAGATTTTGCCAACGCTGCCACGCTACTCGACAGCCGAGTAATTGGCGAACAAACGTCTATCGCTGACTACGCGTTGTTTATGCGCGGCGACGCTCTCGAACGAGCAGGAAAGGCTCAGGAAGCACGTGCTGTTTATCAGGAGTTAATGCAATCTCATTCGTCCTCGTTGCGAGCTCGTGACGCTGCCCTGCGCGTGGCAGACTTGATGACGAAGAGTGGGGATGCTGCCGCAGTTCCGCTGCTTCTAAAATCCCTGGCAGATGCAAACGACGCTGCCGCTCTCCTGGCAACCGCCAGGGCTTACGAGCAGTCGTCCGAACAGAATCGCGCTCTGGCGGCCTATCGTCGACTTTATTTCTTCGCACCAGAGTCTGCAGAAAGCGAAGCCGCTGCTACTGCAATAACGAGGCTCGGTTCCACAACGTCCCCGGCATCAACCGAGGAAGCAATCACGCGTGCTGACCGTTTGTATACGGCCAGGAAATTCGCCGACGCGTTAACCGCGTACGGCGACGCCTTCGCAAAGTTTCCCGCCACGGCCACCAACGAGAGTCAGCTGAGACGCGGCATCGCTGCTTACAATTTGAGAAAGACTCCTGACGCAGTCGCAGCCTTGAACGCGATTCCCAGTTCCGCCGGCGACACGCGTGCCGAAGCGATGTTTTATCTCGCACAAACGTATGCCCGCGCAAAACAGTGGGAACAGGCGCGAGCGACTGGGGAAGAGATGCGCAAGGCATTTCTGAACAGTAATTTCACTCCGCGCGTATTCGTCGCACTGGCTCAGATCGCACAGGATTCAAACAATCAAACAGACGCGACTTACTTCAGGCGAATGGCCGTCAACAGCTTCGGCAGCTCAATCGAGGTGGCCCAGGCACAGTTTGACCTCGCCTGGGATGCGCACGAAGCAAAAAACTTTTCCGAGTCGTCGCGCATGCTCACTGAGCATCTCGCGTACTATGCCGACAAGAACACTGATAATCGTGGACGCGCCGGCTACTGGGCAGCACGCGACTCCGAAAGAGCAGGCAACCTCGCCGAGGCAAAAGCGCTATACGAAGCGATGCTGGAACGTTACGACGCAAACTGGTATGGCTATCTCTCAAAACAGCGATTAGACGTTCTTAGTCGCTCTACTCCCGCAAAGTCGGTTCCCTCTGATTCGATCGTCGTGCGTGCAGTTGCAAACCTCAAAACCGTTACCGTCGCAGAAGAGACTGCTGGTCCTGACGAAGACGTGCGCATCGTTAAAGCAGATCAACTCTCAAACATTGGACTCGATGAATGGGCCCTGAAGGAACTCGCGAAAGCAGGCGAGAAAGGACCAGACAGTCCAAAAGTCAATCTTGCAATCGCGAAGATCTATCGCTCTGATGACGACAACGTTCGCGCCCTGAACACACTGCGACGCAGCTTTCCCGATTATTCGCAGATGAAGCCTGAAGAGATGACGCGCGAGCAATGGGACGTGTTTTACCCGCTGGCTTACTGGGACATCATCGTGCAGGAATCGAAAGCACGCAGTCTTGATCCCTATCAAGTTGCCGGACTGATTCGCCAGGAGACGATCTTCACTACGCGCGCAAGGTCGGTAGCTAATGCCTATGGACTGATGCAGGTGCTGGTGCCGACGGGCCGGCTGACGGCGCGAAAATATGGCGTCAGTCGCGACATTACTGCCGAATCGCTTTATGAACCGCGCTTAAATATCCAGCTCGGTACCGCATATCTGCGCGATCAGATCGATAGATTTGGGCGCATCGAGTATGTCGCTGCTGCTTATAACGCAGGTCCACTGCGCGCCGCACAATGGAAGACGTCGTTACCGCTTGAAATCGACGAGTGGGCCGAAGCTGTTCCTTTCAAAGAGACGCGCGGATATGTTCAGGGTGTAGTGCGAAACCGATTACAATACCTTCGCCTTTATGACGACAAAGGAAACTTCCGGACGGAAGTAGGTTCGCGCGCTGTAACAGATGCGGATCCAAATGTGCGCAAGCGGCGCGTGAGTGGTGGCGGCGAAGAGTAACCACCGATCTAAACGGGTTTAAAAACAGGATTTGCACGGATATGAAAGTGGTTCTTGCGGTGTTGGTGTTTTTGTTCGTTACGCCCGCAATTCGTGCGCAAACTGCAATAACCATCACCAGTGAACCAAACGCGATTGTCTGGATTGACGAAATCAGACGGGGCACGACTGATGCCAACGGGAAGCTCTCAATCGCGAAAGTCTCTGCAGGCAGACATACCGTTCGAGTTCGGGCCAACGGTTTCAAAGAAACGACCGCACCACTGCTTCCTGGTCGTCGCGCGCTTGACGTAAAACTCGTACGCACCACGGATCAAGCCGAGCTGTCGTTTCAGGAAGCTGAAACGGCACGCGAAAAGGCACGCGATGATCCATCGCTTGAAAAGGCCGCCGAACTTTATCGTCAGGCTCTCAAAGCCCGACCGGCATTTCCTCAGGCGCAGGTTGGTCTGGCGCGTGTGTTGATGGACCTCAACCAGTTCAAAGATGCGCATGCCGCGATCGACGCGGCGCGTCGAACGAGACCCTCGTTCGCTGAAGCTTCTGCAATTGAAGGACGTATTTATCGTGAAGAAGCGTTCAGTGACGATGCTATCAGAGCCTTTCGACGAGCGATTCGGGAAGGCGGCGGCGTTCAGCCTGAAGCTCATGTCGGAATCGCGCGCGTGCTTGAAGACAAGGGTCAATTTGAGGAAGCTATAGTCGAATTCAAGAAAGCTCTGGTCCAACTCTCCGACAGCGAGCCCGTCATTTATCAAATGATCGGCGCCGCATATGAAAAGATTGAAAAACCAAAGGAAGCTGTCGCTGCTTACGAAAAATACCTTCAGTTAGCGCCCAACGGCAGCTACGCGGCCGCCATTCGTTCCATCCTTGACCAGTTAAAACGCGAAGCAGCCGGCGAACAGATCATTCCTTAGCCACAAAAAGGCACAAAGACACGGCTTTGCCTCAAAAGTCCGAGATCGTTCTTGGACACAGTCAGTACAGGACCTGGTCAGTGATCAGCATGCGATATTTTCTAACGATTTGACTCCTATCGTTTGACCAGGTCCTGTACTGACTGTGTCCAAGTGCGGTTTCCTACTTTTTAGGCAAAACCCAAAGGCACAAACAAAATCAGTCAACTTATTTTGTGCTTTTTTGTGCCTTTTTGTGGCTCGTGTTACCTTGTGCTTCCGGGCGGCTAAGCTATGACTACACCTTCAACCTCTAAAAGTCGGCATGTGTCGCGCAAAGCGAGCTTGTTCACCGAGTCAGTGATTCGGGAAATGACTCGTGAGGCGTTGAAGTACGGAGCCGTAAACCTGTCGCAAGGCTTTCCGGATTTTTCCGCACCCGCTGACATCAAGCGTCGAGCGATGGAAGCGATCGATCAGGACATCAATCAATACGCGATTACGTGGGGCTCAAAAGACTTTCGCGACGCCATCGCCGCAAAGACACATTCGTATCTCGGCATTCAGATCGACCCCGAAACAGAGATCACAGTCACCTGCGGTTCAACTGAAGGCATGATTGCCGCGATGATGGCGGTCGTCGATCCGGGCGAGGAAGTCATCGTCTTCGAACCTTATTACGAAAACTACGCGCCTGATGCGATCCTCTCCGATGCGAGTCCGGTTTACGTACCTTTGCGAGCGCCTGATTGGAGTTTCGATCGTGACGAATTACGAGCGGCGTTCAATAAGAAAACTAAGGCAATCATCGTCTGCAATCCCAACAATCCGACCGGAAAAGTTTTCAGCCGCGACGAGATGGAGTTTATCGCTGGACTGTGTCAGGAGTTCGACGCGCTTTGCTTCACTGACGAGATCTACGAACACATTCTTTACCCGCGCGACGGCGCTGACATCAAACACATCTCGATGGCCCAACTGGAGGGCATGCGCGAGCGGACCGTGGTCGTCAACTCGATGTCGAAAACTTATTCGGTGACGGGCTGGCGCGTTGGCTATTGCATTGCACCGCCGGAGATTACGAGCGGCATTCGCAAAGTTCATGACTTTCTGACTGTGGGTGCTGCGGCGCCACTACAAGCGGCGGGTGCTTATGCGCTGTCGTTGCCACAGCAGTATTACGACTCGTTGCAGAAAGAGTATCAGGCGCGTCGGGATTTACTGTTGCCGGTGTTGGAGCAGTCCGGATTCAAGACTTTTGTGCCCGACGGCGCTTACTACATCATGACGGATATCACTGCTTTTGGGTTTTCAGATGACGTCGAGTTTACGCGGCATTTGATTAGAGAGATTGGCGTGGCCTGCGTCCCCGGATCGAGCTTCTACAGCAACCCCGGCAGTGGCTCGCAGCAGGTGCGGTTCTGTTTTTGCAAGAAAGACGAGACGCTGCACAAGGCGGCGGAAAAATTGTCGAAGCTGAAATAGGTCCTGTCGGACCTAACAGGATCTATATTCATATGAAACTGCTTGTAGCCGTCTGCACATTTCTTTTGCTTGCCTCGATCACCGTCGTCGCACAGCAGATGGCCGATCCGGAATTCAACACTTCCGTCGAGAACTCAGCCTATAAAAAAGAAGGCCCACGTGTGATGTTTGACGAAGCGCATCACAACTTTCACACCACCGAAGGTCGCTACAAGCCATTCGTCGATCTGTTGATGAACGACGGTTATCGCGTGATTCGCAATCGACAATCATTCAGTAAGACACGGCTCGACAGTTTCAAAATCCTCGTCATCGCCAACGCGCTTGGCGCCGAAGAAGACGACGACGAAGGCGCCGACAAATCGGCTTTCAACGACGAAGAGATCGAAGCAGTTCACGATTGGGTGAAGAATGGGGGTTCGTTACTTTTAATCGCCGATCACGCACCATTCGGTGGCGCCGCTGCCGCACTCGCAAAACGCTTTGGCGTTGATATGAGCAAGGGTTATGCCTTCGATCCTGAAAACTCTGTCGCCGGCGCTCCGACACAACTGATCTTCTCGCGTGAAAACAAACTCCTGGGCAGCCATCCAATACTTGAAGGCCGGAACGAAAACGAGCGCATCAATCTTTTACGTAGTTTCACCGGACAGTCACTGAAGGGCCCGGAAGGCAGTACCGGCATACTCAACCTGTCAAACACGGCAACCGACCGTCCCACTTTCGCGGCGGAGACATCCACTTCAGCCGCTGGACGATCTCAGGCGGTTGCGTTCAGGTTCGGCAAAGGCCGCGTGTTGGTCCAGGGCGAAGCGGCGATGCTTTCAGCGCAGATCTCCGGTTCGGAAAAACGGCCGATGGGCATGAATGTGCCGGGCAACGACGACAGGCAATACCTGCTCAACCTGATGCACTGGTTATCTGGAATACTGAAATAAGTGTGGGACAGGAAGCGTCAGTTGATATGGATTATCGGCGGGGTTCTGATGGGAACTTACGTCGCTTACTCAAATTCGATCACTGATGATGGAGTGTTTTCTTTCAGCTTTTTCTTTTTTATGGAAACGCTGATTTTACTCATCATGAGCGGACTGTTTTATTTGTATTCGAGAAAGAATTAGCCACCGATGAACGCGGATTAGTTTGGTTGTTGCATTGCCTTGGAGCGCACTGTGATTCCCTCATTACCTACTACCAGCAAACTCCGCGCTTGCCCGAACGGCGCACTCGACGGAACGTACGAAAGCACGTAACGGTTCTGGCGCAGTTCATCACAGATCGCCTTCGCCGCCGCAGACGGTTCATCGATCGAGAAGATCTGTCCGCCGGTTCCCTCCGCAAGTTTATCGATGACGACTTTCGGCTTCGGGACGTCGCGCCGGATCGCGCCGCGCGTGCGGTCCACAGCCTGAACGGCATAGACCATGATGTTGTCTGACTGCAACTCCGCTAACGTCTGCTCAAAAGTTGCCTTGCTGCCTCGGTCGAGGCCGTCGCTGATAACGACGATGATGCGTTTCTGAGACTGTTGCGGCCGCAGCGCTTCTTCTACTACCGCGCGGATCGCGTCGAACAGATGCGGCTGGCCTTTCTTGCGAAATAGCTTCAACGACGACTCAATCGACTTCGCGTCGTCGGTCCAATCGGAAACGATTTCGGCCTGTTCGTCATAGCCCACAATCAACAATTTGTCGCCCTCGTAAATCTCGTACGCAAACTCGCGGGCTGCTTGTTCGAGCTTTTCCACGTCAGCACGAATCGTCAACGAATTGTCGACGAGGAGTACTATTCGCGCGGGAGACGGATCGGGAGTGAAATTGCGAATGGACTGCTCGACGCCGTTGTCGTAAATAGAAACTTCTTTGCTGGTGATCGGGTTGGTCTTGTTGTCGTCCCGCTTGGCGACAATCCCCACCATCACGCCACCGGCGGCGTTGGCGTGCGGTCGATTGCCAGATTGGGCCAGGATCAGGACCTGGCCACAAAGGACCACCAAAAGCACAAAAGATTTCAGAAAAACATTTTTGTGTCTTAGGCGCATTTCTGTGGCCTGCTTTCGTGGCACTTACGCTTTTGAGGTTGAAGGCTTGTCGGAAGTCTTCTTCGCAGGGGAGCTCTCTTTACTCTTCGTGTCAGACTTGTCAGATTTTGATTCGCTTGTCGACTCGGATTCTGACTTCTCGCTTTTAGTTGTCTTTCCGGCATAATCGGTGACATACCAGCCGGAGCCTTTGAACTGGATTGCGGGGGCTGAGATCTTGCGTTCGAGCTTCCCGCCGCACTTGCGGCACTTCGTTAGCGGCTTGTCGTTAACCTTTTGGTAGGCTTCAACGTGCGCCTTGCATTTTTTACACTCGTACTCGTAAATCGGCATGGGGCGATTATAAGAGGCTCGCTCACCAAGTGGCAATCAACCATGCTTTGCAACTTTCCGCGGGCATCGTCTATGCTCTTTACTACAAGATGTCGAACAGCGCTCAATCTCTTTCTTTAGAACAAAAGATCAAAATGCACGAGGCGCGCGAGGGGATTATCAATCGCCTCGCGATGACTCTGCCTCACGCCATCAATCTCGACCGCTTCCTCACCGTAATCGTCTCCGAACTCGGCCGCATGATGAACGTCGACCGCTGCGACGTCATCCAGTTGAAGTCTGAAAGCGAGTTGCGCATCAGCCACGAATGGCGCGCGTCGAACGACGTGCCTTCGAGTCTCGGCACCGTCATTCCGCTCGACTTGAAACAACTGTCGAACCACGTTGATTTGCGAAAACCAATTCGCTTAAACGACATTTCGGCGGCCGGTCTCGACCAGAAGATCAGATATCTCGCCGCCAGTCTCGGCACGCGTTCGTTGCTCGTCGTGCCGGTGACACTCGGCACCGACGTTCTCGGGCTGGTTGGGCTGCACACCACGCGGACGCCGCGCGAGTGGCTGGACGATGAAGTCTCATTTCTCCAGGCCATCGCGGGACAGATTGCAATTGGCTATCAATACACTCGGCTCTACACGGACAAAGAGCGCGAAGCGGAAACAAAGCGCGCTTTGCTCTCGATTGCAAACGCACTGAATGCCCGTTCGGAATTTGGCGAGGTCTCGTCGCTTGTTTTAGAACGCGCGATTTCGCTCGTCAAAGCCGACTACTCAGGCCTGGGAGTGCTCGACCCGGCGGGCCATCGGATCAGTCTGGCGGCGTTCAAAGCAGCGCCGGAAGCGGCAGTGGATTCCGTTCAGGGACTGTTTGATGCGCACGGAAAATCGCTTGATGTGACTGCGTTTCCGGCAATCGTCGAAGTACTGGCGGGGGGTAAAACATTGCGACTACTGGAAACGGACCTCCCGTTTCCGCTTCGACTCGCGTTCAATGCAGTGCTGGGTGGCCGTGCCGCGTTGGTGGCGCCGGTCAGAGTCGGGGGACAAACGTTCGGATTGCTGGGATTGGTCTGGAGCCAGGCACGAGAAGCTTTTGAAGATCACGAGGTAGCGCTGGTCGAAGGCATTGCGGATCAGATCGGAACTGCACTCGAACGCGATCAGTTGTCTGCCGAGATAATGCACTTGCGCAGCGCGTTGCACGAGCGATACGGCGAAGAACGGATCATCGGTCAAACGCCTGTGATACGTCGTGCCATCGAACTCGCGTTGAGTGTTGCGGATACACAAACGACCGTTCTGATCGAAGGCGAATCGGGAACTGGTAAGGAGCTGCTCGCCAATCTCATTCATTTCAACTCGGGTCGTGAGGACCAGCCTTACGTCAAGCTGAACTGCGGCGCGATTCCAGAGACGTTGCTCGAGTCGGAATTATTCGGTCACGAAAAAGGCGCGTTCACTGATGCGCGTGCATTGCGCCGCGGTCGCTTCGAGGAAGCAAACGGCGGCACCCTTTTTCTTGACGAAGTCGGCGAGATGAGCCTGTCGGCGCAGGTGAGGCTATTGCGCGTCTTGCAGGATGGAGAACTGACGCGCGTGGGTGGTAATGAAGTGATCAAGACAGACGTGCGCGTCGTGGCGGCGTCAAATGTCGACCTGAAGCGGGCAGTCGAACTCGGAACGTTCCGGCAGGATCTCTTCTACAGACTCTCAGTTTTTCCAATTAAGCTGCCGCCGTTACGCGAGCGTCCTGAGGACATACATCCGCTCGTCTTCCACTTCCTCGAACACTACAAACAGAAGACGGGGCGGTTCATTTCGGGCATCTCAAAAGACGCGTTGCAGGCTTTGATCACATATGAGTGGCCCGGGAATGTGCGAGAGCTCGAGAACGCGATTGAGCGCGCGGTTATTATCGCCGCCGGAAGAGGGATCGAGCTCGAAGACTTGCCGGAAGCGATCGGCAAGATCGCGCTACAGGACCGCGATCGAATCAAGGTTGAACGAGCAAAGGCTGCCAGTGAGGGTCGGACAACTACCTTTGAAATCACAGTTCCGTCCTCGATGGAGGAGATCGAACGCCAGGCCATCGAGGCCACCCTCGACTATACCGCAGGCGACAAATCCCACGCCGCCCGCGCTCTCGGCATCGGCCGCAAGACGCTCTACCGCAAGCTGGACCAATATAACGGCAAGAATTAGCTTCAGATTACACGGCTAAGATCGGTCCTCGTCAGTGCAGATCCGCGGCTAATCTATGCTATAGTCGCGAACTGTAAAATCCCAGCAGTTTCTAAAAGAAAGGACCCCAGACAATGGGAGACGAAAGTATTTCTAACAAATTAACGTACCTGATCATCGGCGGCGGCATCGGAGCGATCCTCGCGTTGCTCTTCGCCCCTAAATCGGGCCAGGAATTGCGCGGCGATATCGCTGACGCGACCCGCAAAGGTATCGATCGTTCACGTGAGGCAGCGCAGCAGCTGGGTGATCGTGCCGGCGAGTATTATGAAGCGACCCGCACTCGTGCGTCTGAACTGTATTCACAGGCTTCCGAAAGAGTGTCGGACGCGGCCCAAACCGCACGTGAAGCCGCCGCCCGTCAGACGGGAACGCTGACAGCCGCAATCGACGCCGGCAAGAAGGCTTATCAGGAAGAGAAACGAAAAACGGAGTTGTCCGGGCGCATTGAAGCTGCTCCGAACTATGGTAAAGAGTCGTCGAATTAATTGCAGATGAATCTTCCAGCGCTGCTACAAATGAGCACCCGCGATCCGCTGTTCTGGATCATGGTGATTATCGCTGCGTCGTTTGTGATTATCGCTATCGCAATGGTCGCGATCGCGGTTTTTGTGAGCCGGGCGGTAAAGACCGTGAACCGCGTGGAACAGAAGTTTGAGCCGTTGCTTGAACGAGTTAATGCGATCAGTGACCAGGGCAAGCTGATTGCCGTACAGGGAAAACTGATCGCAGAACAGTTCACGGCGGTTTCAGGGCATCTTGCCACGGCAACTCAGCACGTTTCCGAGTCGCTGGCGATGGTTAAGAGTGAAGTGAGCGAACTCAAGGCGCTGGTGAGCGAAACGGCGGTTGAAGCTCGAGATAAAGTCGAGCTGGTCAGCCGTACGATCGATCGAACGCATAGTCAGGTGGTTTTGACGACCGACTTTGTCCAATCGAAGGTGATAGAGCCGGCCCGCGAGCTGGCCGCGATTATGGCGGGCTTCCGCCGCGGCCTCGAGGTACTCGTGGCGCCGATGCCGAAGCCCATTAATCAAACCTACGCAGAGGATGAGATGTTCATCGGGTGATTCAAAACACAAACCGATTCCAACGGACCCGAGCCACTCAACCTGAGCCGCTCGGGTTCTTCGTTTTTGTTAGATAGGATGTCTAAATTCGATCTCGGATTAATGCTCTGCTAGTATTTACAACTTACGCTTATGTCCACAGAAACACCTTTAGATCTCAAGAAAACCGTCAACTTGCCGAAGACCGCCTTTGCGCAAAAAGCCAATCTTACGCAGAGCGAACCGGCGCGCCTGGAAAAATGGAATCAGCTCAACCTTTATCGCCTGATCCGCCGTGCCAGCGAAGGCCGTGAAAAGTTCATTCTTCACGATGGTCCACCCTACGCGAACGCCGACATTCACCTCGGCACCGCAATGAACAAGATTCTCAAAGACTTAATCGTCAAATCGCGCTCGATGATGGGCTACGACGCGCCCTACGTTCCGGGCTACGACTGTCACGGATTGCCAATCGAAACGCACGTCGAAAAAGCACTCGAAAAAAAGGGTAAAAAGAAAGCCGATTTGAATGCTGAGACCTTTCGCCGGATCTGTCGCGAGCACGCAGAAAATGCTTTGAAAAGCCAGACACGCGACTTCAAACGACTCGGCATTCTCGGCGAGTGGGACAATCCATACCTCACGATGTCGAACCATTACGAAGCCGAAACGGCGCGGATGTTTGCGCGTTTTGTCGAGCGGGGTTGGGTCTACAAAGGTGCGCGGCCCGTTTACTGGTGTCTCAAGGACCAGACTGCCCTTGCGGAAGCCGAGGTTGAATACCACCTGCACACGAGTCCCTCGGTCTATGTGAAGTTCCCGCTCAAAAGCGATCCGGCGCTGATCGATCCGGCGCTCGCAGGTCGAAAGGTGTTTGTCGTCATCTGGACCACTACTCCCTGGACTCTGCCTGCCAACCTCGGTATCGCGGTGCATCCGGATTACGAGTACTCGGCCTTCGAACATGGAGACGAGGTTTACATCGTTGCCAGCGAACTAGTCGAATCAGTCGCTGCAAAGTGCGATCTTGGCTCATCGCCAAAGATCATTGCGCGCTTTCCGGGTTCAAAACTCGATCGGCTTGAATGTGGTCACGCATGGCTTGATCGCCCGTCGCTTTTGATGGTCGGTGAACACGTTACGCTCGGTGGTGAAGCTGACGCAGAAACTGAGTTGGATGTCAGTGAGTCACAGAAGAAGTCCGACAGTAAAGCCGGCACTGGTTGCGTCCACACCGCCCCAGGTCATGGTCACGACGACTTTGTGATCGGCAAGCGCTACGGTTTGGAAATCTATTGTCCGGTCGATAACGCGGGACGATTCACGCCCGACGTCGAACATTTCGCGGGACAGCGCGTGTTTGATGCAAACGATCCGATTGTTGAATTCATGCGCGAACGCGGCGTGCTGCTGTTCAGTGAAAAGTACGAGCATCGCTATCCGCATTGCTGGCGCTGCAAGAATCCGGTGATCTTTCGCGCGACGCCACAGTGGTTCATCGCGATGGACCAGGCACATGCGGACCTCGTCGAGAAAGATGAAGACGGTCGTGACCGGACCAACTTTACCGACAACTTGCCGGAAACTCCTGCCAGATCGTTGCGCGCGGGCGCAATTGCCGAAACGGAACGCGTTAACTGGATTCCCGCGTGGGGCGTCGATCGCATGCGCAATATGTTGAAGGGACGGCCCGACTGGTGTGTCTCACGCCAGCGCGTCTGGGGCGTGAACATTCCGGTCTTTTACTGTGCCAGATGCAATGAGGCTGTTGCAGAACCAGCGGTGATCAATCACGTCGCTGACATCTTCGAACGTGAGTCAGGCGATGCGTGGTACACACGCAGTGCCGAGGAGTTGCTGCCCGAGGGCTACGCGTGCACGGGATGCGGAGCACAGGAATGGACCAAGGAGTCTGACATTCTCGACGTGTGGTTTGACAGCGGCACTTCGTCAATGGCAGTGCTGGAGAACCGAGAAGAGCTGCGCTGGCCGGCAGACGTTTACATTGAGGGTGGGGACCAGTTTCGTGGTTGGTTCAATTCTTCCCTCATGATCGGAATTGCGGCGCACGATCGCGCGCCCTACAAAGCCGTGATCACGCACGGCTGGACGCTCGATGCGCAAGGCCGCGCGATGCACAAGTCGCTGGGCAACGCAGTCGAGCCTGACAAGGTCATCAAGCAATCAGGCGCCGAGATCATTCGTCTGTGGTGTGTGTCGTCAAACTATTTCGACGACATGCGCGCGTCAGATGAGATCCTGCAGCGCGTCACTGACGGTTATCGAAAGTTGCGCAACACGGCGCGCTTCGCACTCGGAAATCTCCACGGCTTCGATCCAGAGCGTGATACGGTGCCGTTTGCAGGGCTGGAAGAGATCGACCATTGGGCACTCGCGGAGCTCAACCGCGTCATCACAGAAGTGTTGTCAGCGTATGAAGCTTTCGAATTTCATAACGTCTATCGCGCCTTGTACAACTTCGCGACGGTAACTCTGTCGGCGCGCTACTTCGACATTATCAAGGATCGGCTTTACACGTTCGCGCCACGCAACAAAGCGCGTCGCTCGGCGCAGACCGTCTTGCTGCAGATTGGAGACGCCCTCGCGCGCATGCTTGGGCCGATCCTCGTTTTTACCGCAGACGAGATCTGGGAAAACCTGCCTAACCGAAGTGAACAGTCGATCCATCTCGCGTTGCTGCCTAATGCGGCTGCGCAAAGTCAGGATGCGTTGTTGTCAGAGTGGGAACGTCTATTCGCGATTCGCGACGACGTCTTGCGAGCGTTGGAAGAAGCCAGAGTTGCAAAGCAGATTGGAAGTTCGCTCGAAGCTAAGGTGACGTTGCAGGCTTCAGGAAGTGCGCTCGAGTTGCTGCAGAAACATCAAAACGACCTTCGTTACCTGTTTATCGTTTCGCAGGTCGAGCTTGGGAACTCGACCGGAGGCGATAGCGTTTCGATATCGATCTCAATTGCAGAAGGTGAGAAGTGCGAGCGCTGCTGGAATTATTCGACGCGTGTAGGTGAGTCGGAGGTTTATCCGACGGTCTGCGAGCGGTGTGTTGCGGCGCTGAAGGAGATTGAACAGGAATAGATCCTATTGGACCTATGGGACCCATTTTCGTGGATACCAGCATTGAAAAGGCAACCGATCTTCGCGCGCGTTTCGTGTGGCGCGCTGGTTATTTGCTGGCTGCCTTTGGCATCTACATGGCCGACCAGGCATCGAAAGCCTGGGCCGTAAAAACGCTTCGCTTCGGCGAGGAACGGGTGGTGGTTCCAGGCTTCTTTCAGTTCATCTACACCGAAAACCCGGGTATCGCGTTTGGGCAGTTGCAGGAAGGCGGATCCTTTGGTCGCTGGTTTTTCGTTGTGCTGGCAGTACTCGCGGCACTCGCGGTTCTTTATTACTTCCTGCGCACGCCCCGAAATGATGATCGTGTGCTCGGTGCGTGCGCGCTGTTGCTCGCGGGTATTTCGGGCAACCTGACTGACCGTGCCCGCCTCGGTTATGTGATCGATTTCATTGTTTTGCACGCAGGCGACTATCATTGGCCCACGTTCAATATCGCCGATGCCAGCATTACTGTCGGCGCGTTATTGCTGGCGTACGACTTGATTTTTAGCCGCAGATCCACGCAGATGAACGCAGATGTATCCTGAGATTTTTCATATCGGCAGTTTCCCCATTAACACCTACGGTGTCTTTCTCGCTATCGCCTTTCTCTGTGCGATCTTGATAGCAGTTAGGCTCGCGAAACGGGATGGTTTGCCATACGAGAAGATCTACGACCTCAGTTTGTGGATGTTGCTCGCGGGACTTGTTGGCTCGAAGATCCTCATGCTGTTCACCGAACCCGACTATCGTGAGAATCCATCGCTGCTTCTCTCGCTCGATTTTCTACGTTCCGGCGGCGTCTTCTACGGTGGGCTCCTCGGAGCTGTTATCGCCGGCTACTTCTTAATGAAGCGCTATCAACTGCCGTGGTGGAAAACTGCTGACGCTTGTGCTCCAGGCATCGCGATCGGCAACTTTTTCGGACGCCAGGGCTGTTTTGCGGCAGGTTGTTGCTGGGGCAAGCCGACGACACTGCCCTGGGGCGTGAAGTTTACCGAGCTCGGTCACCAGGTCACCGGTGTCCCGACTGACACATATCTTCATCCAACGCAGCTCTACGAATCATTCGCAATGCTGCTCGTCTTTCTGTTTTTACTTTGGCTTTACAAACGCAAGCGCTTTAGCGGCCAGGTCATTCTTGCGTATGCCTTGCTCTACTCGGTTATTCGCTTCTCGATTGAATTCGTGCGCGACGATCCACGTGGCGACGTTTTCGGTTTGACCACACTGACCGGACTTTCAACTTCGCAACTAATCAGTTTGGTCATCGGAATTGCGTCGTTGATTGTGCTCATCATTCGCTGGCGTCGCGTTCATTCTGTAAATCTTGAAAATCCTGTAATCCTGTCTAAAACAGCCGTATGAGCTCACTAAAATCAATCCCCCTGCTGGTCGTCGCTATTCTCTTCAGCATCTCGCCGGCCAACACGCAAGATAATCAACTGGCGCTGCCGGCTGAAAAGCACCTCCGCAATCTGAAACAGTTAACGTTCGGCGGCGAAAATGCAGAGGCTTACTTCTCCTCCGACGGCAAGCAGCTCATCTTTCAATCAACACGCGACGGCCGCGGCTGCGATCAGATCTACACGATGAATATCGACGGCTCTAACGTGAAACTGATCTCGAACGGCGACGGCCGCACGACCTGTTCATACTTCTTCCCGGGTCAGAAACGTATTCTTTACTCGTCAACACACCTGGGCGATAAACAATGTCCGCCACGCCCTGACTCCTCGAAGGGTTATGTTTGGGCTGTCTATCCCACTTTCGACATTTTCACGGCCAGGCCTGACGGTTCAGATCTCAAACAACTAACCAATACGCCAGGTTACGACGCTGAAACTACGATCACGCTGGACGGCAAGAAACTAGTCTTTACGTCGATGCGTGATGGCGATCTCGATATCTACACCATGGACGCCGACGGAAAGAATGTGCGCCGTCTGACGAATGAACTCGGCTACGACGGTGGTCCATTCTGGTCGTACGACGGCAAACAGATCGTCTATCGCGCGAACCATCCACAAACCGATCAGCAGAAAAGCGATTACACAGAACTGCTCAAGCAGAGTCTGATTCGTCCTACAACACTCGAAATCTGGGTAATGAATGCCGACGGATCAAACAAGCGACAGGTGACGAGCAATGGGAAGGCGAACTTCGGTCCATATTTCTTCCCTGACGGAAAGCGCATAATCTTCGCTTCAAATATGGACGACCCACGCCAGCGAAATTTTGATCTCTACAAGATCAATGTTGATGGAACGGGTCTGGAACGAATTACTTTCAACGACACGTTTGATGGATTTCCGATGTTCTCGCCCGATGGAAAGAAGCTCGTGTTTGCGTCGAATAGAAACGCGAAGGTACAGGGTGAGACAAACGTGTTCATAGCCGATTGGGTCGAGTAAGGCCACAAAGGCACAGAAAGAATTGTGAAGATGAAAAGACTTACTTCCCTTGTCGCCGTCGTGCTGCTTGCGTCGATTGCGAGTTTCGCACAGCAAGCGGAGCTTGATCCTTCGGCCGCGAAGCTTCAGCAACACATCAGTTATCTTGCTTCTGATGCCTTGGACGGGAGGAAGACCGGAACTGCAGGCGCGAACGATGCCGCGCGTTACATTGCCGGTGAGTTCGCGCGCCTCGGGCTCAGTCCCGGAAACGGCACCGGCGACGCACGCAGACGCCGCGACCTGATGGCCCGTTATCTGCAAACGTTTCCGTACGTGGCGGGTGTAGAGCTTGGCAGGGGCAACTCGTTAGCATTTGGCAATGGCTCGTTTCAGCCGAATGTTGATTGGTTGCCGCTTGGTTACTCGGCAAATGCAAAGGCTGAAGGCGGCATCGTGTTCGCCGGTTTTGGTATCACTGCCGCCGAGCTGAACTACAACGATTACGCCGGACTAAACGCAACCGGAAAAATCGCGATCGCCCTGCAAGGCACGCCCGATGGTGACAATCCTCATGGCCAGTTTCTGAAGTTTGAAGGAGTCCGCTGGAAAGCGATCGCGGCCCAGAGCGCAGGCGCCAGAGCATTGGTTGTGATCGCTCGCGACGAGGTCTTTAGCAACGATCGCCTCGCAAAACTCGCTTACGACAACACTGCTGGGGTCGCGGCAATTCCGGTCGTGGTTATTTCCCGACAGAGCGCAGATAAACTGCTCGCACTTTCGAGCACTTCTGTTTCACAACTCGAGCTCGCCACAACCGCAAAAACTCCTGGAACTAACCGTCATCTAACTGGAGAAATCTCGCTTGCTACTGAGGTCGTTCGGAAGGAAGTTCCCGCTTACAACGTCGTCGGTATTCTTGAAGGCTCAGATCCGGGGCTGAAAAATGAATACATCGTGATCGGCGCTCACTACGATCACCTCGGTCGCGGCGGTGAAGGGAGTGGAAGTCTCGCACCTCGTTCCGGTGAAATACACCACGGCGCTGACGATAACGCTTCCGGAACGGCCGGCATTCTTGAGCTCGCTCGCGTCTTCAGCGCGCAGAAGCTAAAGTTGAAACGTACTCTGATCTTCATCGGATTTAGCGGTGAAGAAGAGGGACTGCTCGGATCGAACTACTACGTCAATCATCCGCTTGTTCCACTCGCAAGCACAGTAGCGATGATCAATATGGACATGATCGGCCGCACGAGAGATCGCAAACTCTCGATTGGCGGCGTCGGCACGGCGAGCGAGTGGCGCGAGCTCATCAGACAGGCAAATACCGCTCAAACCATGACAGTGGCGGCGAATTCCGGTTCCCCCGCGCCGAAGGGTGTGCCGATTGTTGTATCAGCCAACGGCAGACCGATCATGACAGTCGATCCCAAGGGTAGTTTCGAATTGTCTCTCAACGAAGACGGTTATGGTCCAAGCGATCACTCGTCGTTCTACACCAAACAGGTTCCCGTACTCTTCTTCTTTACAGGGACACACAACGACTACCACAAACCGTCTGACACGTTCGACAAGATCAACTACAACGACGAGGCACGCATATTAAGCCTCGTCGCGCGCATCGTCAGAGACGTGGACTCTGCGCCGAAGCGTTTGACGTTCACTACTGCCAAGAGCGATGCGACGCCGCGTACCGGTGGATTCCGTGTTTACCTCGGCACGATTCCAAACTATGCCGACAGCAACAACGGGCTACTGCTCGACGGTGTTCGCGATGATTCGCCTGCATCCAGGGCCGGGCTCAAAGCTGGGGACCGCATCGTGAAGATTGGCGATCGTGAGGTCAAAAACGTTTACGACTACACGTATGCGCTCGGAGAAATGAAAGCTGGTCAGGAATATGTAGTTGAAGTAATGCGAAGCAGTGAGAAGTTGACCCTGAAAATCAGGCCTGAGGCGAGAAAATAGTCCATCCACAGATTACACAGCCAAATATAAACAGGGTAAGCAAAATAAAAATGCGGCGCTGAAATAACTCCCGGCGCCGCATTTTTACCTATCTGTGTAATCTGTGGATAGTTTTTACCAGCGGGGTTCGCGCTCGTAACGATCGTTGTCGCGATCACGGCCGCCACCACCACCGCCGCCGTAACCACCACGACCGCCACCACGTCCACCGCCATAACCGCCGCGGCCACCGCCGCCGCCACGATCTGTTCTCGGCTTGGCTTCATTAACGGTGAGATTGCGTCCGCCAAAGTCCTTGCCGTTAAATGCCTCGATAGCTGCTGCTGCTTCCTCGGGGGTTGCCATTTCGACAAATGCAAAGCCGCGTGATCGTCCGGTCTCTCGATCTTCAATCACCGAAGCTGATTCGACTGTACCAACTGCCGCGAAAGCCTCGCGCAGTTCCTCGCTCGTAGTCCGAAACGAGAGGTTTCCTACATAGAGTTTTGTAGCCATTCTAACTATCCTTAATTTGAAGGGAAGCGCGGGCCTGCTGGAATTCGCTGATCCAGTTCGGGGGGGACTACCGATACTTTCGGCGACTGCGACGTACCCGATGCTCTAAAAATCTCGAGAGCGGCTTCTAACTGGTTGACAACTGCCTCACTCTCTATTCAGCCGAACCTCGTCGCGTTACGATCACGGACAGGCGCAATCACCATTGATGCGCGAGAGCAGGTAACTGGTAAGCAAAAGTATGCAGGAGCCCTTGGAAAGGGTCAAGGACAATTTTGACCTTTAATCCACAGATTCCATAGATTCGGTATAATCTGTGCAATCTGTGGATAAAATCAATCAGGAAAGGTTTGGAAAATGTCGAAACGTATCCCTATTACTGTGGCCAATGGCGACGGCATCGGGCCCGAAATCATGGCCGCCACCCTCCGCATCCTCGAAGCCGCGGAGGCGCCGCTGGAAATTGAGACTATCGATATCGGCGAGAAAGTCTACCTGGCGGGAAACTCGTCCGGTATCGAGCCAAGTTCATGGGAATCGTTACGACGAACCAAAGTTTTTCTGAAAGCCCCCATCACAACGCCGCAGGGCGGCGGCTACAAAAGTCTCAACGTTACCGTTCGGAAGGTGCTTGGTTTGTACGCCAATGTGCGGCCATGTGTCTCGTATCACCCGTTCATCGAAACCAAGCATCCCGTAATGGATGTCGTGGTTGTGCGCGAAAACGAAGAGGATCTTTATGCCGGTATCGAGCACCGCCAAACGACTCAGGTGGTTCAGTGTTTGAAACTGATTTCGCGTCCAGGCTCCGAAAAGATCATCCGTTACGCGTTTGAATATGCACGCCGAAATAATCGCAAGAAGGTCACCTGCTTCACGAAAGACAACATCATGAAGCTAACGGATGGCCTGTTTCATAAGATCTTTGACGAGATCGCGGCTGAGTACACAGATATCGAAAATGAGCACTGGATCGTCGATATCGGCGCCGCAAAGCTGGCCGACACGCCGGAAGCGTTCGATGTCATCGTGATGCCGAATCTTTATGGCGACGTTCTGTCTGACGTTGCGGCTCAGATTGCCGGTTCAGTTGGTCTCGCCGGTTCGGCAAACATTGGCGAGCACGTTTCGATGTTTGAAGCGATTCACGGGTCTGCGCCGCGACGCGCCGGGCAGAACCTTGCGAATCCTTCTGGTCTATTGCTGGGAGCCGTGATGATGCTGGTCCATGTCGGACTGATTGAGCACGCCGAACGCATTCACAACGCGTGGCTGCGAGCCATTGAAGACGGTATTCACACTTACGACATTTATGATGAAAAAGTCAGTAAGCAAAAGGTCGGAACAAAGGAGTTTGCAGAAGCTGTCGTGGAACGATTGGGACAGACGCCACAGATCCTGAAAGCCCGGAAATACAGCAAGGCTGAGGAGTCGCTTGCGAGGGCCACCCCAAGCAAAAAGGCGCCGCTAAAAGAGCTTGTCGGCGTTGACGTCTTTCTCGACTGGACGCGCGGATCGGCAAACGATCTCGGCGATGCGATCAGCAAGGTTAATGGCGACGGCGTCAAACTCACGATGATTAGCAATCGTGGCGTGAAGGTTTGGCCCGGCGGCCACACGGAAACCTTCTGTTCCGATCACTGGCGTTGTCGTTTCCTGCCGGAGTCGGAGGGCGGGAAAGTAGTCCACACACAAGTCGTGTCGTTGCTGGCCCGGATTGCCGACGCTGGTTACGACTTCATCAAAACCGAGGGACTCTACACATTTGACGGCGAGCGTGGTTTCTCGCTGGATCAAGGAGAATAACCAGGAGAATAGGATGGCAAAAAAGGCAAAAGCGGAAGAGACTGTTTCCAATCCGCTGGTGGCGGTGATCATGGGTAGTAAGTCTGACTGGGACACGATGCGTCACGCTGACGAGACGCTCACTGAGTTTGGTATTCCGCACGAGTGCCGTGTGATCTCAGCTCACAGATCGCCGGCACTGGCGGCTGAGTTTGGCTCGACGGCGGAATCACGCGGACTCGAAGTTGTGATCGCGGCAGCCGGTGGGGCCGCGCATCTGGCCGGAGTAATGGCCGCTCACACAACGCTGCCCGTCCTCGGCGTACCAATGAAGAGCGATGCCCTCAACGGCCTTGATTCTCTTTTGGCGACCGTTCAGATGCCAGGCGGGATTCCCGTCGGAACTCTCGCGATTGGCAAGCCGGGCGCAACAAATGCGGCCCTTTTCGCGATTGCCATCCTCGCCAATAGCCGTCCTGAACTACGCCAGAAGCTGCACGAATTTCGTGAAGCACAGGAAAAGAAGATTCGCGAGACTGTGCTTTAACCCCTGGACAGGACTGACAGGATTTTTTCAGGATTTACAGGATAAGTTCTTGTTAATCTTGCAAATCTTGTAAATCCTGTCCACAATGCCTGCCATTGTCAGGTTCCTCGAGCTCCCATGATCGGCCAGACAGTTTCCCATTACCGAATCCTCGAAAAACTGGGCGAAGGTGGTATGGGCGCGGTGTACCTTGCCGAGGATCTTCACCTCGCGCGGCGCGTTGCCATTAAGTTTCTCACTTCGACTGACCACCACTATCGGGCGCGGTTCATTCGCGAAGCGCGAGCTGTTTCGGCGCTCAGCCACCCAAACATTGCGATGGTTCACGATTACGGCGAGACGACGAGCGACCAGCCGTTTATCGTGATGGAGTACGTCAAGGGCAAATCACTCAGCGATCTGCTTGACGAAGGTCTGACGCTGCGACGTTCGGTTGAGGTCGTGTCGTCGATTGCGGAAGCACTTGGCGAAGCGCACGAACAGGGAATCGTTCACCGCGATATTAAGCCGTCGAACGTGATTGTGAATGAACGAGGCCAGGTGAAGGTGCTCGACTTTGGTTTGGTTAAGCACGTGGGCGATGCACCGGTCAGTGGAGTTGATCTCGACGCACGTACGATCTTCGCGACTCAAACCCGTAGCGACGTGATCGTTGGAACGCCGCTTTATCTTTCTCCAGAGCAGGCGACGGGTAAGGTGATCGATGGCCGGAGTGACCTTTTTGCACTCGGCGCGTTGTTATACGAATGCCTGACGGGACAGTCAGCCTTTTCCGGCGCCAGCGTGTTGGAGATCGGCGCGCAGATCATTCATATCACGCCCGACGCGCCCTCCAAAATCAATTCGGCAGTAACGCCGGCTCTGGATCGAGTCACGATGAAGGCGCTGGAAAAGAAGGTCGAGGCGCGCTATCAAACGGCGGCCGACTTTCTGAAAGATTTAAAAGCCGCCGCCGAAACGCTCAGCGCGAACGGCGTGCCGGTGTCGAGCAGGTCAAACAAAGGGACTGAGGGGTTCAAGCGCGGGACCAACGCTTTTGCAACGCTCACGATGCAATTGCGCCGGCAACGCTTCTCGCTAGCGTCAATTATTCCAGCTTTCGTCGTCCTCGGTATCGCTATTTGGGCCATCTATTCCTTCTGGCCACGAAATCATTACAAACCACCTCCGGCAGCCCTGCATTGGTATGAACAGGGAGCCGACAGTCTTCGCAACGGCGCGTATTACCAGGCCAGCAAAGCCCTTACACAGGCAATCGAGATCGACGGCAACTATGCTCTCGCACGCGCACGTTTGGCCCAGGCGTGGACTGAGCTCGATTACACCGATCGCGCCAAAGATCAGCTCCTCGAAATTAATGGTCTCACTGCTCGTTCCTCCCTCGAACCGCGAGATGCTTTATATCTCGACGCAGTTCTGGCAACTGTAACCCGGCGCTTTGGGGATGCGATCAATTCTTACACGGAGATCGCCAAACTCACACCTGACGATAGCTCGGTCTATGTTGACCTGGGTTATGCCTATGAGATCGATAACAATCCGGATAAAGCACTCGAAAACTATTTGAAGGCCATCGATCTGAATAAACAGCAGTATGCCACGGGCTATCTTCGCGCCGGCATCATCTACCATCGCAAACAGCAAACAGACAAAGCGACTGAAATGTTTGACCAGGCGGAGAGACTGTACCGCGCTGGAAGTAATGAAGAGGGCGTGATTGAGGTGCTGCGGCAGCGTGGAATTCTTTATCGCGACAAAGGCAAGTTTGAGGATGCGAAGTCGCAGTTTCAGCAGTCGCTTGACGCTTCGCGGACCATCGGCCAGGAAGCGCAACAAATCACCGCATTGATCGATTTGAGTTATCTTCATTCACAACGCGGCTTGTTCGCTGAAGCCGAGAACTATGCGACCCAGGCCGTCCAGTTCGCCCAACAACGCCAACTCGAAAATCTCGCGACCGCAGGCTTACTCGAACTCGGCAACTCATATTCGAGCCAGGGCAACGTCGCAAAAGCGGAGTTCTACTTCGGCCAGGTGATCCAATTTGCGAGGGCTAACAAAGGTCGTCTACGTGAAGCGCGCGGGTTGTCGAATCTGGGTGGTTTGTACATCCAAACTTCGCGAGTCGATGAAGGGGTGAAAATGGTGCAACAGGCGCTCGATTATTTTCAGCAGGCAAATTACCCGCGCAGTGTCGGTATCTGTTTGACCCAAATGGCTCGCGGCTATCGCCGCAAGGCCGACTTTCCCGCCGCCGAACAAGCTTTGAATCGCAAAATGGAAATCGCAAAACAGGGCAATAGTCCGCAAGCCATCGCTGATGTCGACTACGAGTTTGGTTTGCTTCGATTTGACGAAGAGAAATATCCCGCCGCGCTTGAGAAGTGCGACAGCGCTGTTGCCGCTTATGAGGCAGGAAAAGACACGTTTGGTATCGTGTTTACCAACACCAATCGCGCCAGAATCATGGTGCGGCTGGGGCGTTTTGAGGAAGCAAGACAGCTGCTCGAAGATCTCTTCAAAAAGACTGCGGAGCTGAAAGGAGGTTATTTGCAAGTTTTGCCGGAGCTTGAGCTAATCAAAGCTGAGCTGGCTTTAAGTGAGGGGAACCTGGCCCAGGCGAACACCTCAGCGAGTGAAGCGGTCAAAACCGCGCCCCCAAAATCCGACACTCTGACGGAAAGTAAATATTTCCTTGGGTTGGCAAAGGCCGCGTCGGGAGCAAAAAGAGAAGCAAAGCAATTATGTGACGAAGCCATTAACGTTTCGTCCAATTCCGGCAACTCTCGTTTATACTCAGTTGCGCAGCTTCGCTGTGCGGAGGCGGCGTTGAAAGTAAACGATGCCCAAACTGCTCTGACGCTTGCTACAGAAGCACAGCGAAGATTTGCACAGAGTAAACAAACGGAATCCGAGTGGCGTTCGTGGACCATTATTTCGCGCGCCAACGAACAATTGGGTGACAGGACCAAAGCAGACGAAGCGCTAAAGAATGCCGAGCTTATACGTTCCAGGCTTGAGCAAGAATGGGGTTCAAACGTTTATAAACAATATGCCGCACGGCCTGATATTCAGGTTTATTCTCATTAACAAAGTTGATCCGCCTGGCTCAACTCCCAACATTGCAAGGAGATCAGACTATGTCAGAAGAAAACAATCCTGCTGAAAAACCAGTAAACGACGGTGGTGGCAACGCTCCGCAGCAAGAACCGGAGACGGATGCAGATCTTGTTGCCGAAAAGCCAGCAAACCAAGGGGGCGGGCAGTGATTGACCTCACTTAAGAGGGCGTCCCAGGGCCTTGCTGACAACTGAATACTCCACAGATTACACGGAACTCAATCTGTGTAATCTGTGGATCAAAAACCCCGCTTCGCTAACCACTCTTTCACAACTTCTTTCGGATCCCTCTTGTTTCCGTCAATCTCATAATTCAGCCGGCGCATTTCATCGGTCGAAATCCCGTTTGCCAGCTTCGCCATCACTTCGTGCAGTGCAGGCACTCTCGTCAACGAGTCCTGTCGCACCAGGTAAACCGCCTCGTAAGGCGGAAAGTAACGACGGTCATCCGCAAGTTGGAACAGATCGAGTGTGGCAATGCGTCCTTCAGTCGAGTTGCCGGCAACAAGATCGACTTGACGCGACGAAAGCGCGATGTAGGTCAGTGACAAATCCATCTCGCGCACCTCGGCGAACCTCAAGCCGTACGTCTTCGAGAAACCCGGATAACCATCAGCTCGTGACATGAAGTCCTGTCCAAACCCAGCTCGCCATCGCGGCGTTTGCCTCGCTGCATCTGAAATCGTTTTAAGGTTCAGACGCCTCGCTTCTTCGCCGCGCACCAGGATGGCAAACGTGTTTTCGAACCCGAGCGGCGGGCTAACCTCGACGTTAAACCTGGTCGCATATTCCTGCTTGACCTGATCATAAACAGCCCGCGGATCGCTAATGGGTGTGTGATGAAGAATCGCCGTGTACGACGTGCCGGTATATTCCGGATAAAGATCGAGAGTGCCGCTCACCATTGCTTCGTGCGGAAGGTTTCCGCCCAACTCAAATCGTCGCTCAACTGAAACGCCACGTGCCTCGAGCATCTGCGCCGCAATTTCTGCCAGCAAGGCTGATTCAGTGAAATCTTTCGATCCGACGCTAACACGTGCCTGGCCGCCCGATTTCGACGGATCTCTGTCGCGCAGGAAAATAAGTCCACCGACCACCAAAATCAGCACACCCGCCGCCAGGGCGAGTTTTAGTACCGTCGAACGGCTATCACTGCGCTTCGTTTCAAAACTGAACTGAAGTTGCAACCATCCCAAAAAGAAATCAGCAGCCAGCGCGAGTGCGGCCGCCGACAACGCGCCCGCAAGTAATAAGTTGTTGTCGTACTGGCGCAGTCCTCGGAAGATGTAGACTCCCAAACCACCTGCGCCTACAGCCGCCGCGATTGTCGTAACTCCGACCGCAATCACCGTCGCGACCCGAATGCCGGTGACGATCACGCCCATCGCGAGCGGCAACTCGACCTGACGCAGCACCTGGCTACTCGTCATGCCCATCGCTACGGCGGCTTCTCGCACGTTTGGATCGACGCCGAGTATTCCGGTCACGGTGTTGCGAATGATCGGCAACAGCGAATAAAGCACGAGCGCCACCAGCGCCGTCCGCGTTCCAATGCCGCCAATAAATGGAAGTGGGATTAGGAATCCAAACAGCGCGAGACTTGGAATCGTCTGCATCACATTTGCCAGACCCAACACCGGTCCCCGCAGCGCTCGATAACGCGTCAACAAAACGCCTGTCGGAACTCCGATAACCACCGCTATCAAAATCGAAATGAACACAAGCACCACGTGCTGTCGCACCAGCAGCAACAACTCCGACCAGTTAAGCTGTAGAAACTGCCAGAAGCTCAATGGTCGGCTCCTTTTAGCTCCAGCGTTTCGATGTAGGCGCGGACTTGCGGATGGTCCGAAGCAAGAAACTCTTCTGGCGTGACCAGCAGTGGCAGCCGTCCCTTGTGCATAAGACCTATGCGACGCGCGAGGATCAAAGCCTCGCGCACGTCGTGAGTGACGAGAATCGCGGTCTTGCTTAAACGCGTGGTTAAGTCGGCGAATTCACGCTGCAAACTCGCACGCGTGAGTGGATCGAGTGCTCCGAACGGTTCGTCGAGCAACAACAACGGCGGATCGGCAGCAAGTGCACGCGCCACTCCCACGCGCTGGCGTTGGCCACCCGATAACTCACGCGGATAACGATCGGCAAAACGTTTCGGATCCAAACCGACGAGGCTCAATAGCTCTCGCACGCGATCGTCGATGCGTTTCTGGCTCCAACCTGCGAGCGCAGGCACAAGACCCACATTGCGTGCAATCGTGAAGTGTGGAAACAAACCTCCTTCCTGAATTACGTAACCGATGCGGCGCCGCAACGCGATCGGATCCCAGGCGATCGTCGTTTTGCCTTCAACCCTGACTTCGCCGGCAGATGGTTCGAACAAACGATTGACCATCTTGAGCGTTGTGGTTTTCCCGCAGCCTGACTCACCTAGCAGGACCAGAGTCTCGCCGCGTTCAACCGTCAAATTGAGATCTGTGATTATGTTTGTGCCAGAGAGTGAGAAGTTGACGTTGTGAAATTCAACGAGCGCTTTATCGGCAACGTCAGTCATCTGTCGAGTCAATTGGCGAGTAACAGATTACTACTGAAGCGTTCCTGTGAGTCGAGCCATGTCCGCGAGAGTTCAAAGCCTGTTTGCGCGGCGAGAGCTCGGATTCCAACCATGTCGTACTTGTAGGAGTTCTCGGTGTGAATTAGTTCGCCGGCGCCAAACTCCACTTCGAGATCCAGCTTTTCGATCCGCACACGTTGATCGATCAGGCTTTCAATATAGATCTCGATCCGTCCCATTGCCTCGTTGTAAAACGCACGGTGACGGAAAGCGCGCAGATCGAAGGTGCCGCTCAACTCGCGATTAATCCTCGTCAGCACATTCAGGTTAAAAGCAGATGTAACACCGAGCGCGTCGTTGTAAGCTGCTTCCAAAACGGCCGGATCTTTTTTGAGATCAGCGCCAAGTAGAAGTGCGTCGCCTTTGTGCAGCCCGCTTCGCAACGCGCGCAGAAAACGAAGGGCCTCGTCGATGTCGAAGTTGCTGATGTTTGAACCGAGGAAGAGTGCCAGCGTTCGTGCACGTGGCTTTTTTCCCAGTTCTGCAAGTCCGGCGAAATAATCTGCTGCGTAAGCTTCTATTGCCAGTCGTGGGTACGACTGCAAGAGAATTCGCGAACTACTCTCGAGCGCCGTTGCCGAAATATCGACGGGAATGAACAAGAGTTCCGGCTGTATACGCAGGAGAGCTTCGATGATCAGACGCGTTTTTGACGCGCTGCCACTGCCCATCTCGACCAGAGTCTTATGACCATCAACCGCTGACACGATCTGGTCGGAGTATCTTTTCAGGATCTCTTCTTCGGCGCGGGTTAAATAGTATTCGGGCAGCAGGCAAATAGCTTCGAAGAGCTGCGAGCCAAGTTCGTCGTAGAAGTATTTAGGCAAAAAGCGCTTGGGGTGTGCCGACAAGCCCTTGCGCACATCTTCCGCGAATCCCGTCAACGGATCCCGTTTGACGAGGTTATGGATGTACAGTCGTGGATCTCGGGTGGGTTCTGACTGTGCCACAGTCGGGACATGATAGCCTATTAGCCCCGGATCTACACGGATGCGCATAATTCAGAGACCAATCCGTAAAAAATCCGTGTAATCCGTGGCCCCGCTTGACCCGTGACGCTCAGGCGGGCAAGATCTGTCGGCAATGTCGTTCCAACGCCTCGCCCAGCTTTTATTCCTATTAACAGGGTTGTGCCTTTCAGCATTCGCCCAGGGGTTTAAATCCGAACTCGAAGCGCCTGAAAAAGTCTCGCTCGTGGTCAAGAATCTCGACGGACGAGTCAGCGTCGTTGCGTCCGAAGAGCAACAGAAGAAGGTGACAGTCGAGGCCAAATCGTCAGGACAGGCAATCGCCCCCGAAGATATCAAAGTCGAATCCAAAGGCAACTCTATCCACATCGACGTGCGCCCGCGCGGCGAAAAGAATCGGATCGATGTCGTGATTACGATTCCGGTGCGTTCCAAGGTTGAAGTCGAAGGATTGGCTGGCTCAGTTGACGTGATCGGCAGTGTGGAGTCGGCTGTCGTGAAGACCGACACGGGAACGATTCATGCCGACGTGCCACTCGAAGCCCTCAAATTCAACTTTGTTTGGGAGGCAAGTAAACCGCGCTATATGAGCGACGTCGAACTGCCTCCGATTAAGGAAAAGGCAGGCGGCACTTACAAGTTATCAGGCCGGCTCGGCGACAAGGACGTTAAGAAAGAAGAGCTCGTTGCGTTGGACTTTCGCACGCAACGCGGCGTGGTGCTCTTGAACATCGACCCGGAAAGAGCGCCCGCAGATCTGCGTGAACGTCCGTTGACCGAGGCGGCACGCGCGATTGTGCGCGGCGGCGATCCCACACTTGTCGAGTCGATTCGTAAGGTCGCGCCAAAGATGTTTGGCGACTACGCGAAAACGTTGCCGCCACCCGAGAAAGAACCTTCATTACAGCGACGGTCCGCGCCGGGAAAAATCGTCACGTCCGTGGCGCCGCAGTTGATGCGTTTCAATGCGAGCGTTACCGATCGCAATGGACGCGCCATCGGCGGCATGCGCGAGTCAGACTTTACGGTTTGGGAAAACGGCATCGAACGTCGCGTGACGAATGTTGCGCCTGCAAACGAACCATTTAATCTGGTGTTATTGCTTGACGTGTCGGGCAGCATTCAAGAGCGGATGGACTTCATTCGTAAAGCCGCTCGCGACTTTCTGCGTACTACCAGTCCTCAGGACAAGATTTCGATCATCAGCTTTCGCGACGACATTCAGGTAATTTCAGACTTCAGCACTGATCGCGCAATGCTCTCGCGGAAGTTGGATGAGATTGACGCTGGTGGCGGCACAGCGCTTTACGACGCGCTTGGTTACGTCTTGAGTGAGCAAATCAGGCGTCTTCGCGGCGAGCGCACGGCGATCGTTGTGATGTCAGACGGCGACGACAACAAATCGTTTCTTCCGTTTCCGGCGATTCTGGAAGCGCTGAGTGAATCGGGCGCGCTCGTTTATCCGTTGTACGTACCTTCAGGTTTGATTCCTGAATCGAGTGTGCCACGACCGGAGGTCACGATCGATCCGTTGCGCACACGTTATCTCACGCTGACGACGCGTGCGGACGAAGAAGGACGAAAACTCGCTGCCGCATCGGGCGGTCTCTACTATCCGATTCGTCGTCTCGAGGACTTGCAAAAGGCGTACGACGAGGTCGTGGCCCAATTACGTTCGGCTTACACGATCACTTATGCTTCGAATTCCGTTTCCGCATCACCTCGTGTGCGCGTGCGCACCAATCGCGATGGCGCTTCGGTCCGGTTAAGCCCGGTAGTGGAACTCAATACGCCTTGATTCCATGTGTGTCTTGAAAGAATCCTGTGAATCCTGTAAACCAACCCCTTTTCAACGCGCTTTTCGATGAAACCGAGCGCCGGCCGTTAACCGTCTCCCAACTCACAAATTCGATCAGGACTTCTCTCGAATCGCGCTTCGCCTCCGTTTGGGTCGAAGGCGAAATCTCAAATTTCAAAGATCATTCTTCCGGACACTGGTACTTCACACTTAAAGACGAAAACGCACAACTGCGAGCAAAGTGCTTTCGCTCAACGAACACACGTATTCGGTTTCGTCCCGCGAACGGTTTGAAAGTTCGTGCCCGTGGAAGACTCTCGGTCTATGCGCCGCGTGGTGAGTATGAGCTCGTAGTGGACGCACTGGATCCAGTCGGCGCCGGCGCGCTGCGAGTTGCTTTTGAACAACTCCGCGATCGACTTCAAAAAGAAGGTCTCTTCGCGAAAGAACTAAAACGCCCGTTGCCTGTTTTTCCGCGCCGTGTCGGTGTTGTAACGTCCCCAACAGGAGCTGCGATTCGCGACATTCTGAACGTGATTTCGCGCCGTACGACGACAGTTCACGTCCTGTTTTCACCGGCGAAGGTTCAGGGTGATGCAGCCGGGCCGGACATCGCACGTGCAATTCGTTTTATTAATCTCTATCACGAACGCGCGTTGCGGGAAGGCCGGCATGCTGATCTTGTCGATGTATTAATTGTGGGGCGCGGTGGTGGATCGACGGAGGATCTCTGGGCCTTTAACCAGGAAGAGGTCGCGCGCGCCATTCGCGACTCTGCGATTCCGGTTATCTCTGCAGTGGGCCATGAGACTGACTTCACCATTGCGGACTTCGTGGCGGATGTTCGGGCAGCAACCCCTTCCGCAGCGGCTGAGATCGTTGCGGCACGTGAGGATCAGATTTGTTCAGCGTTGGACCACATGGGCCGTCAGCTCGTCAGACTGACAAAATATCAGATTGTTAACTTGCGCACGCGTGTTCAGGAGCAGGCACTCTCGCACGCTTTCGACGAAGTAAAATCGCGCTTGACGAAGGCTCGTGCACGACTTGATGCGGCTTCATCAGCGTGTGATGGAATGATCGCCGAGAAATTGCAGGAGGGACGCGAACGGCTTAGTCTCGCAGCGGCTTCGCTTGACGCTTTGTCTCCGCTTGGAGTCTTGCAACGAGGTTATGCGATAGCGCAGGACGCCTCCGGTAGATTGGTGCGCGACGCTTCAGCGGTATCAGTGGGAGATGCAATCAGCGTGAGGCTGGCAAAAGGAAAACTCGGTACGCGGATCGAACGGATCGAAAGCACTGATTAACGCGGATTGAGCCATGCGGCAGCGGATTGTAATAAATGTTGACGGGCCGAAGGGTGGAATCGGACAAAGGGCTTCGGGCAAACGACGGCGCTGGCCGCGTGTGCTTGCAGTTTTGTTACTGTTTGTTTTGGTTATTGTAGTTGCTGCGGCGGTGGGCGGGTTCTTTTGGTGGCGGCACTATCAATCCACTCCAGCCTACGCGGTCACACTAATCGTCGATGCGGCACAACGAAATGACGTCGTTGTGTTTGAAAAGTTAATCAAGGACGACGAGGTCGCTAAGAACATGGTGGCGAGCGTTAGCCAGAAGGCTGCCGGGCGCTACGGTTACGCGCTGAACAGTTCAATTCAACAGCGAATCGATAGCCTGATGCCTACGTTGTTGCCGCCGTTGAAGCAAACGATTCACGACGAAGTTGTGAAAGAACTACAGGTCTTTGCAGCCAAATCTGAGCCACGTCCATTCATCCTGCTTGTCGTAACGGTGCCGCGGCTGTTGACCGTAACCACAGAAGGCGATACAGCTAGAGTGAAAGCCCCTCTACCCGAACGCACAATTGAGTTGACGATGCAACGGGATGCCGGACAGTGGAAGGTTACGGAGGTCAAGGACGATGTGGTGGTCCAACGAGTAGTCGATAAGGTGATGAAGGATCTGCCTGCGATCGGCAGTGTCGACCCAAACAGTCCGTTGCTCAAGAAGTTGCAGCGTAAGAGATCAGGTCGGAATAGATAAATGGAAAATGGTAAACAGCAGGGCCGAACGTTTGAAGCTTCTCTCGAAGCTCTCGAGCAGATTGTTCGGCAATTAGAGGACGGCGACTTGCCGCTGGAAAAGAGTCTGGAACTGTTTGAGCAGGGCATCCGGCTTTCGCGTGAATGCCAGGACCGACTGAGCCAGGCCGAGCGACGAATAGAGATTCTGTTGCGTGATAATCAGGGCAGACCCGTTGCCGCCGCATTCAAAGAACCTCCCGCAGAACAAGGTGGTCGCACAGACGAAGAATGAAAATGCCGTCGAGCGTGTTTTTCCCAAATAGTCTGGAACTGGACAGTCTGTTGGCGGGCAGCCGGGCGCTGGTGGAAGTAGAACTCAACAGCCTGCTTCCCTCATCTGCAACTGCGCCTGAAAAGATTCACCAGGCGATTCGTTGGAGTGTATTCGCTGGTGGGAAGCGTTTTCGGCCAGGGTTACTGCTGGCTGTCGGAGAGGCTTTTGAGGCTCCTTTTGAGGCTATAATTAGAACCGCGTGCGCGTTTGAGATGGTCCATACGTACTCGCTTATCCATGACGATCTACCTGCCATGGATGACGATGATTTGCGCCGCGGCAGGCCGACTTGCCACGTGCGCTTTGACGAGGCAACCGCGATCCTCGCAGGCGATGCTTTGCAGACTCTCGCCTTCCAGACGATTGCTGAAGATGATTGCATAAACGCGGAAACGCGGATCTTGCTCATCTCAGAACTCGCACGCGCGGCGGCAACACCGGAAGGCATGGTCGCCGGTCAGGCGCTGGACATGGAGGGAGAGACGCGGCAGGTCAATCGCACGCAGTTGGAGGAGATTCACCGGCTCAAAACCGGCGCTCTGATTGTGGCGGCAGCACGTTGCGGGGCAATTATTGGAAAGGCAAGCGACGATGAGCTCGAAGCAATAACCAGCTACGGGGCACATCTCGGATTGTTGTTTCAAATTACGGATGATTTTCTTGACGTCACTGCAACCGCCGAAGATCTCGGTAAAACGCCCGGAAAAGATGCTCGCTCAAACAAAGCCACCTATCCCGCGTTGCACGGCATGGAAGAAACCAGAATCGCCGCCGAACAGGCCCACCGCGACGCTATTGCCGCTCTGGATCGAATCAATCGCCACACTGATGTTTTGAGGCGGATTGCCGATTTCATCCTGCACCGCACTGGCTGAAGAGACTTAGCCGCTTATTCATAAGCGAGTGCTTCACGCACCGTCGTTCGTGACGCCTTCCACGCGGGCAAGAAACTCGCCAATGCGCTCAGGCTGATTGATACCACCAACCAAATCACCAATCCCAGCGGCTCGAAAGTAAAATCCAACCCACTCCGAAACATCACCTGCACCAGAAAATCACCAATGGCTTTGCTGATGGGCCACGCCAGCAACGCCGCGATGGCCCAGCTCAGTAAACCGATCACCATTCCCTCCGCAACGATCATCAACGAAACCAGTCGCGGCGTAGCTCCAAGCGCTCGCATCACGCCCATCTCGCGTCGGCGCTCGAGTACGTTCAGGCTCATCGTCGTCATCAATCCCAAACCACCCACACCTCCCACAATCGCGGAGGTCACGATCAAAAACACATAGATCATCAGCATGTGCTGATCGAAACCGAACCGGCTTTCGCTCTTCGTCGAACTGGCGCGTGCTCGCACACCTTGTTGCTCGAGGTTTCGATCCAACTCCGCCCTCAACGCACTGATCGAATCGGGATCCGTGTTATCGAGCGCGAGCCGTAGACTGTTCACCATCCCTGTCAGCGGTATGTAACCAACTGGCGTGGGACTGAACGCCTCGCGCGTAAGCCCGACTATGTGCCACGCTTTTTCATCGGAGTCGATTCGCAACGTTACTGACTCACCAACCCGCATCTTCGGATCTCGACCTGCAAGCGCAGTATTTATGACGATCGCGTCAGTGTCCGCCGGCGTCAGCTTTCTGCCCTCGATGATGTCGAAGTCAAGCAGCTTTGTGTCAGGCGGCAATGCAACGATGGCCAAACGAAGATCGCCATAGGATCCCTCAGTCGTAAACCAACCTTCAGCACTCTTCACGCCTGAGGTGTTGCTAACTGCCTTTTGAATCTTTTCGGGCTCGTATGCCGTCGCCAACGAAACACTTAAATCAGATTTGCGTGCTGCAAACATCCGATCGAGAGTGTTTATCATCGAGGCGCGCACGTTCAATGCTGATAAAAAGAACAGACCGCCGGCAGTCAACGTCAAGAGCGTTAACACCAATCGCGCTCGCCGGCGAAAGCTGTTGCGAATTGCCAAAGCTATCAAACTAAACGTGCCGCCGATTCGTGTCAGTGCGCGATCGAAAGCACTGGCGCCGAAGTTTGCCTGCGAAAGTCCGAAATCTGAAAGTGCTACTCTGACTGGCGTTGCAGTGCCACGCCAAACAGGATAGGCAGCTGCAATCAACGGCGCTGCAATTCCAACTAACGCGACGAGCAGAAAAACCCAAACGGGTACAGCAAAACTGTTGATGTCGAAATTTAGAAAGATTGCCATGTACCGGCATAAGGCGCGGCTACCAAGAAGACCCAGAGGCACCGAAACAATCACCGCGGCGATTCCGAGGAACAGCGCCTGGCCAAAATAGCTAGACGCGATTTGCCGACGCGTACCGCCAATCGCTTTCATTACACCGATCTGACGGACCTGCGAAGCCATCATAGCTGTCAGCAGATTGATAACCAGGATCCCGCTCAGCACCAGCACAAACAGCCCAAAGCTCGACATCGACAGCAGCAATATGCCGGTCAAATCCGAATGCGGATGCTTGCCCGGTCTCGGAATATCGACGCGCAGCACTTCGTGGCCGCGGCTTTTAATCAACTTTTCGACATCCCCAACGACGAGCTTGATGTGATTCTCATCAAACCTGTTTTGCGCCACGAGGATATTTAACTGATTGAGTCGCGGTTCTTCGCCGAGTTGGACCAGCGTCGCGAGATTAATGTACCCGTAGACGATGTTCTCCATGCGTGCCTGCGCCTGGCCCACATCGTGAACACTGCCGCTGATCACGAGCGGCCGCTCGACGCCGTTCGTCGTTTTAACGGTCACTGCATCGCCCATGTTTGCTTTCACAACTTGAAAGGCATCGCGCTCGATGAGAATTTCACCGGTCGCGGGTGGCCACGCACCGCTTTCAGGCACGAGCTTGCTAACGCGGATGTTCCCGTAGTCGTGGACCACAAAGAGGATCAGGTTACGCCACTGGACTGGACCAGCTTTAATCTGGCCACTAATCGTCCGGCGAGGTTCTGCATCGCTTACTTCCGGATTCTGCAGTATCGCTTTGACCAAATCGTCGTCGGCCGAATCAACCCGCAACACTGCAGAAGCCGGATTTGTTTCGAGGTATCCTCGATCGAGTTCGCGTGTGAGGATCGCGTACGACGAAAGAACGGCCGCAAAGGCTGAGATACCGAGGGAGATCGCAAGCACCACGAGTATGGTGCGAGCGCGTTCCTGCCAGAAATCACGAAAGGCTTTGCGCCAGAGACTGTTCATTTGTGTAGTAGTGTGCCGTCAGAAATTTCAATTCTGCGATCGATTACACGGGCGATGTCGGCTTCGTGAGTGGCAATAACCACGGTAGTTCCACGATTCGCCATGTCGCGGAACAGATCGAGAATTGCCCTGGCAGTAACCGAATCAAGATTCCCCGTCGGCTCGTCTGCAAGAACCAGAGGCGGTTCGTTCGCAAGTGCGCGCGCGATTGCGACACGTTGCTGTTCGCCGCCCGAGAGCGTCGCGGGGAGTTTGTCTGCGTGAGCGCCGACGCCCACACGATCGAGTAGGGTAATCGCGCGGTGACGACGTTCTCGCAATACGACGGATTTCGAGAAATCCATTGGCAGCATGACGTTCTCCACAGCGGTGAGTGTTGGCAGCAGTTGAAAAAACTGGAAGACAAAACCAACGTTGCGACCGCGCCACGCTGCCAGTTTATTTTCTGAGAGGTTCTGGATCTCTGTGCCGGCCACCGCAACCGATCCGGAAGAGGGACGATCGATGCCGGCCACCATGTTGAGCAGTGTCGATTTGCCGCTGCCGGACTTCCCGACGACACCGACAAACTGACCCGGTCGAATCTCGAGATCGATATCCTTCAGTGCAGCGAATTTCCCCGCTGGAGTTTCGTAAGTTTTTGAGACGTGATTTAAGGTGATCATTGTTTGTTCTGTGTAATGTGTGGATGGCTTTTCTGTCCAGCGCTAAGATAGTGCCGCCGGTGGCTCGATCGCGGCATGCGCGAATCTCCTGCTGAGATGGACGAACTCTTCCATCGCATGGTCTGGAACGGCATTTCTTAGGCACAAAAGGCACAAACGTCTAAGCTGATCGTTTGTGCCTTTCGTGCTTTTTATGCCTTTGTGGCTAGTTGGGAGTGGTCTTACTCGCGTCGTCGGTTTTCTTTTTGACGTACACATCGCCACGAAGCGTCATGTTTGATCGCTCTGCGATTGTTGCCAGTACTGATTCAAGCAGTTCTTTGTTTGCGAGTTTGAAGCTCGTAATACCACTGACCTTTGAATCAGGATCGTTGTACTGCAGCGTCAGATAGCGAACCTTGGTTTTGATGAACCGCGCCGGCAAGGCGTAGATAAGAGGCACCGCGCTCGCTACAGTCGCCGCGGTTGGTCGTCGCTTTTGAGTATCGGCGAAAGCCGACATGATCGCCTCGTAAGGAATCGAGATCTCCTTTGGTGGCTTTTTATCTTTGAAGAGCAGACGGTTGTTCTGGTCGTCAAAGGTCAACGAGCCTTCCATCGTCTTCGTGTAGCCAAACACTCCGCCCTCATATTTTGCCTTGACCGTCTTGGGAGCCGGCTTTGCCGCCGGGGTTTGTGCCGCCGGCTGAGGATCCATGGAGCGTGGCCGCTGTGCATAAGCGCCCGTGAGCAACGCTCCAAGCAGGAGCAGAGCGGAAATGATTTTCATGACGTTCTCCTTGTAACCAACAAACTAATCACAATTGAGTTGCCCACTTTGGCACCTGGTAAAGCATCCACCACAGTAGCAGCTGAACTGCCAGCACAATAAGACCAACGATTGTGCTTGCGTAGCAAACGCCGCGAGAGTCACTCACCGGCGGCGACAGATAAGATCGAACCAAGCCTACAGAACCGAGTACCACTGCACCGGGACAGAAGATGATGCCGAGGTAAGGAACTAAAGAATAAGTCGCAAAAGCTCTGGCTGTTCCAGCTAAGCCGCTCATCTCACTCTGGACCGAAACGAAGCCCCAGTCAACCAGATGACAACAAACCCGTAAATCTAAAACGCTCTTTTGTGCTTTTTGTGCCTTTTTGTGGCCACTTCTCTTCTTGTGGTTTTTTGTGGCCTACTTTGCAAACGGCTTCACGCGTTCGACCGCTTCCTTAAGATCAGGATCCGATGGGGCTAAAGCAGCGCCTTTCTGATAAGCAGCCAATGCCTTCGCGTATTGCTTCGTGACTTCAAACGCGTATCCCAGCTCGCGATAGACGTTCACGTCGTCGGGCGTTTTCCGGGCGGCACTTTCGAGAGCCGCAATGGCCTTGGGAAAATTCGTCGCACGCGAATGAGCAACACCCAGCAGATAGAAAGTTACGCCAGTCGCATCTGAACCCGTAGTAGCGCGCTCTAGAGCTGCCGCAGCGCGTGCATACTGTTTTGAACCGATCAGCGCCTGTCCGAAGAGCGTGACGGCTTCGGCGTCAGTTCGCAGTTTTATTAGACCTTCACCAGCACGCACAGCACTCAGGTAATCGGCATCGGCTTTGGCCGGATCCGTACTCGATGCAGCGCGACGAAGATAGGCAGAGGTCAGCAGCGTCCAGGCCCCAACCAGTCGAGCATCGTTTACCGTCGCTCGATTCAGATTGGCGATTGCTCCATCGAGGTCACTCTTGCCCAGTGAAATCTGTGCAAGATAAAAGAGCGACAACGAGTCTTTCGGATTGAGCTTAACAACCTGATTAAAGCTCTTTTCCGCATCAGCAATTTTTCCGGTCTTATACTCAGAGATGCCTCGGTAGTAAATCATCAGCGCATCCGGCTGATTAGGAGTGCGATTGATCGCCGCCGTCAAAAGTGGCAACGCTTCCTGGTACTTTTCACCCAGAACATAAGCCTGTCCAAGCGCGCTTTCCGTGTTTGGGTCTTCCTGCTTCGCTTTGCGTTGGAGTTCAACTGCTTTCTCCAGGTCGCTCACGGCTTCCGTGTACTGCTTCAGGTTCAACTCCGCGAATCCGGCGATCTTCCAGGCTTCCGGATCGTTGGGATGCGCCGCCGCCAGATCCTTTGCTTCCTTTGCTGCCGCCGCAAACTGCTTCTGTTCGAGCAGTAAATAAGCGTGTTTAGTATCGGCGGGCGCGACCGTATTTGCGACGGGTCGAACCGGCTGAACGTCAAGCAAGGAGTCGTTGGAACTGGTTCGCCGGGCGGTCGGAGACGGAGTCGGCTCGGGCCGCAAGAGCGGATCATCCGCTGGAGTCCGGGTTGAGGTTTGCGTAGGCTGCTTGTTTGTGCGCCTGGGCCGGGTTGTTTGTGCCTGGATTACGGCGGCGGCCACCAGAAAAACGGCGGCGGCGCTGATAAAACGTTGAACAAGCATAGGTCTACACATAATGCGCATGATTGTATAGGGAGAGGATTGGGTTTGAAAGCTCCGAACTACAGAATCAAACCCTTCGGATGCGGAAAGATGGCCGGAAGTTGCGCCACTGATTTGACGGATTAGGTACGGATCGGCGCTGATCCGTACCTATCCCTGAGATCCGTGGTTAATTGGGACTTAAGTCATTAAATTGGCACTCTTCCTGCTGACCGCCTGTCAAATTCCCTAACAAATCCGACCTGCCCGGCTTGGAAATTTAAAGCATTAAGTGGCACTCAGTCCAGATTTCAACCATTAATTAGGTAGCTGCTAGGACTGACATCTCTTAATACCTTGTCCAATCAAACTTGAATGCGTCGGTAATGAGCTTGAACGATAACACACCCTTGGAATTGGCAAATGAGCCTCCTGACAAACCTAATTTCAAAGAACCACTAAAGCACGTGCCTCAGCCCATGCTCCATATTCCAGTCAACTCAAGGATGCGTAACAGGATATGCATGGTATATTCATGCGCGTATACTTCAGCAAAGAGGGAGGTCAACCCACCGTGACTCTAACTCAGTTGTCAATCTCCAATATGGAAAGTCGGCATCCAGGACTGACCCAAGCCATTGCTAATAACTACTCCGAGGCGGCTAGTATTTGCTTGGATCGCCATCATATTTCACCGGTCGGGTTTACGGTGCAGAATGCGAATGATCCGGTAAGTGTAATGGTCAATTGGAAAGAGGTTGATATGCGAATGCGCAATGCTTGGGCTAATGAAAGTGATGCGACGAGAGATGGTGCTTATGCTTGTGCACTCGCGGCCGTCGAGTTAGCCGTCAACATGGTTGCTATCCGTCGTGCTGAGACTCTCACCGGTGCGGACTACTACATTGGGAAATTGGGAGAACCGGCCGAGGAGATGGAGGGCCTTCAGAGACTAGAAGTATCAGGAGTCGATAAGGGAGATGGTTCTGTTATAGCTCATCGCTTGCGAGAAAAGATGGACCAAGCAGCCATGGGCCAAAGTAACCTGCCAGCAATGGCTTGCGTCGTTGGGTTCAGAGCTACAAGAATTGTCATGCAGTATGTGGGGGCCACATGAGTTGGAATAGCCATCACTCGGAAAGTGAGCGGTTCGCCAGTGATGCGGAAGTGAGGGCAAAGCAAGGAGACCGCTTTGGTGCCATCGAACTGTACAGATTGGCTGCGGAGGCAGAGGTTCGCGCGCTGGCTGGAGTTGATCGATCCAAGACCCGCACACTTGGTGTGACTGCGGTGAGCGCTGCAGCTCTCTATTACAAAGCCGGAGAACATGAAGCTGCTAAAAAAATAGCCCAACAGTGGCTTGACGACCACTCACTACCAGTTTTTGCCAGCGAACAACTACGAAACATTCTTCAGACAATCGCCAATGATCTAGGTGACGCTAATATTGTTAAGTCGAACGCAAACGAGTTGTTCGCAATATCGCCTGACCTCAGCGAAGGCACTAACATAATCTCCTTGTCTGAAAAACAAGATAAGGTGAGTTCTCTCGATCGCTTTTTTTGGTTTTGCGCAGGAGCACAGGTCTCAATCCTCAGCCGGCCCGAATGTACTACCGAACGAACGAAGTACGTTACTTTTGGCGTGATGACCTTAGCAATCACGATGCTGGTCACACTATCAGCTGGGTATACACTTTTCCTCGTATTCAAGTCCGTCAGCACTGCGATCATTTTAGCCATGATATCGGGAGTGCTCGTCTTTAACATAAACAGGTTCTCCTACAGCCTTAGAAAAGATCGAGAAAGTGTGAAGAGGCAACTTATTCCGGCACTCGCCCGGCTTCCCTTAGTGATCATATTTTCTTTCATTATCGCCGAGTCTTTGACTCTCAAGTTATTCGAACCTGAGATAAACGGGCAGATAGCAAGGGTCCTCAACCAAACTAACATCGAAGTGTCTGCCGCTACCGCTCGTAATTTTGAGGAAATTAATAAACTAGAAGCCGACAATGAGTCGCTCAAACGCGAGCTAAAGGATCGAGAAGCAAAACGAGATCGGCTTTCCGAAGAACTAATGGCTGAAACGATTGGAAAAGCAAAAGCCGGCAGAACAGGCGTCGCCGGTCAAGGGTCAGTCTATCGAGCATTGAAATCGCAATTGGACCAAGCGACATATGAGTTGTATGACCAACGAGTAAGAGTCAATAGATCAGTTGATGCCAATAACTTGATAATTAATGACCTGAGAAAGCGGCGTGACGGGGAAGTAGCACGGCTTCAAATGTCGAGTGAGGGTTCATCTGGCCTTCTGGCGCGCCTAGAGGCTTTATCGCAACTGTCTGAGGTTCATCGGCCCATAGCCCTCGCGCCTTGGTTGTTGGTCATACTATTCGGTTCGCTTGGCGTCTTACCCATGTTGATGCAGCTTATGTCTGTTCAAGGGCCTTATGAAGCTGTTCTAAACAGAATGGAGCGAGGAGTGTTGCTCAGCGAGCAAAGAAAGTTGTTTGAATTAGAAATGCAAACGTACGCAGACTTAATCGGAAAATAAATGGACGCAAACAGAGAGAGAGAGAGAGAGAGAGAGAGAGAGAAGAATTACTCGGGAAAGTCTTAGTTTTTCAATAGTCGCTTTTGAAAGGTCTCTTCAAACAGTGCCTTTAAGACTAAACTCATATTTGACGCTTCTCCGCCCAATGGCTCTAAGTTTCCTCTGACCTTCTTTCGAGAAAGGGTTTGCAAGAATCGTCGCTTCAACACGGTGCGGGTCTGTCGCGTAGGCGATATATAGAATTCGGTATTTCTTGTCCTTGTCCGCTTTGTGCTTAAGTGCCGTTCCTATCTCGGTCGGCCCCATTTCAAAAAACTGCGGGTTGCCGCTACTGGCTTTCACTTCGTAGTAGTAGATGGTCGAGCTCAACCGCACCTCAAAGTCATACCCCAAGTCGTCACGACCGGACATACCACCGAGCACGACATTGCGATTGCAAGAGACCCAACAATTATCGTCAATTACGATGTTGTGCCTTTTTTGATGAAAGGCCTTAATCCATGCGAAGGCCCAACGTTCGCCAACAAACCCAATTGCCTTCTTTTGTTCGTCGGACATAGAAGACTCGTCGGCCTTTCGCGAACCTGACCCGCCGCCAAATCCTCCTCCCGACCCGCCTCCGCCTCTTGCGGACTCCTGCAAATCAGCCAAAGATCGAAAACTGGCATTGATATCCAGAAAACTCATCGACTCCGAAGTATGATCAGTGACAACGTCCATGAGCGCCTGATAGTCGGCGGCAAGCGCCGAAACCTTTTGGCCGGCAAATGCTATTTCGTTTCGTTCCTGGCGGCGCGCTTCCCGGTCATGCTTCGTATCCTCTTGTGCTCGGGTGACAGCGTCGTCAGGAATGCCCCAGTCAGTGAGAGAAGCACTGATTGGCTTTCCAGCTGGCCAATGGCCAGCTTGCTCAAGCCATCGCACAATCTGGCTTTCATCAACCAAACGAAATTCAATCCAGCCATTCGCCTGCGCCCGTTGAATCAGACCGAGTTTCGCGGTTTCCGAATCCAACCAAAGGTCGCGAACTGAATCGCTAAGACCTTCTTGGAAAGACCGGACCCACGCCGAAACTACTGGCCCATAAATCCGTGAAAAGTCTCGCAACGCCCGTCCGTTTGTTTCTCTGCACTCAGACAATGGAGGCAATTTGCAAGTGGTCCCCGGCGCTGGTACATTTTGAGACAGAAGCCAGATTTCAATCCGCTGTTCCATCACTCCTTCTGACAGTTCATCGTACCGCTCGAACCAGTCCTTGTCGGGCTCAATTGTCTCGACAGCACCTCGCAGGTAAACATAGCGGGAGAGGTCTTGGAAATTGTCAAACTGTTCGACAAAAGCGGTTCTAAGTCGTTCGACAATCCGAGTGTTGTGATTCGTAAGATGGGCGCGGAATTGAGTGCAGTGCAAATCCTTGTTATTGATGGGCTGGAATCTGCCACCCAAGTTTCTCAAAACTTCATTTAGCTTAAGTAGATCTAAATCAAAGCTCTCTTTTAGATCCCGAATGTCGGACACATTTCCCAAGTGTGCGACTAGCTGCCGCTCGGTTATCTTCAGGGCAATGGAGATGGGCTTTAGCCCTTCAAGAACGTTTTCTTCTGTGAGATCATCGTTGGCGCGCATCCGTTCCAAAACACCAACAGACTCAATCAAACCTAAATAGGCTGCCAGCGGCTGGGCAAGGGTAACGTGCGATGAAAGGTCCAATTGGGCATAGCGTCGAGTTTGCTCTAGTTCTTCCACGTCCACACCGAGCGCCGTCGCTAAGTCATCATCATCTGGCTTTTCCGCTTCACTGAGCGGCAAGTTTGCTAGTCGCAATAGTGCGGCCTCAAATCCGTTCGCCAGGGTTTTTTGATTTAAGGCCATTGCCAGTTGTTTGGAGACGCCCGCTAGAAGGTCGAGGGTCGCATTCCCATCCTTTGCTTCCAATACCAAAACGACGGTCGGGCCATTCCGAACCACCACACCTCCTCGAACTGATGAAGGTAAGTTCCTGGCATTGCCGTCCATGCTGATCTGAACCTGACGGCCCAAAGCAATCCTCAAGGTCTCTGCCATCTGTTTCAACCTACTAAGAGTTTTCTGACTGCGAGTGAAAAAAGCACCGCCTTTGTGTTCCGCCGCGCAAACAAGAAAATCAGTTATCCAATGGCCGAAGATATCGCATAAGAACGGTGTTTCTTCGGTAGCTTCGAAGCTGGAGCCGTCCACACGGACTTCCAAAGGTTGTTCAGACATTCGACGAAAGCGACCCGGCGCCAATTTCGTCAATAACTGCCACGACCGTTCCACGTCCGCTACGTCAAAGTCGAATACGAATTCTTCAATTTCCTCTAACAGTTGCTTCTTGGCGTCATTGTCCTCATCAACGAAATATGCCATCGCGGCGGTTGCTTCTTCTTCGTCCGTTTTCGACCCAGACAGTGCCTCTATACGATCAGCCACTCGCACCGGAATCCAGTCCAAATCTATCTTTGCCGCCTCGCTAATTGCTGCATTCCACGCATTAGAAAACAATTCGCGAAATCGCCGAACATCCGTATCATCGGTCAACCCACTCCTTGCCGTTTGCGCGTAGACTCGAAGTGCACGTGTTGCGTCTTTGGGTTCGTCCAGCAATCCCAGCCCAACATTGGCGTGTAACCAGGCTAGTCCATCTTCCGAACTGCGAGCGATAAAAGGCGAGACTAGATCTACGAAACGTGGAGGCCTCGGGTCAAAATCTGCCGACGACAACCACGCATCGGCCGGCGCAGCAAATTTCATTTCGCCGCCCCCGCGTTGCACAGGTATCCAGCTAGCCTCCGTGATAAATGCCTTCAATGGAGTAGGCCACCGTTCCTCATTACGATCGGCATGGAACGGTCGGAATACTCGAAATGAGAGGTGCTCTTTATGTAAGTGTGGGATGGCTTTCAAAATTTGGTTGGCGTAATCGCGACGCAAGAAAATATCGGAGAACCCAAGGGAAGCTCCCTGCCCCGGAAATCTCCAACTATGCAATTCGTATCGATAGATTGTATAGGGATTGCGAACTCGAGTAGAGAGCGACGATAGTTGGCGTTGCCAGATCGCCCGGGTCTCATCGTCAAGGTCGGCAGAGTTAACTATGACTGTATCCAAGGAATGTCCTGGCGCATCCTTTTGGATTCGACTCTTCCCACCAATAGGCCGCAAGGAGTCTCGTGCTCCTGCCGCAAATAGGAAACGACGCCAATCTTCCTCCGTGCCGTAGCGCACTGGCCAATCATCGTGGGCCGCCAAAAGACAGTCTCTAGCGTTTGCCAACTCATCAGAGACGTCGGCACCCTGTCGTAATAGCTTTTCCAAAAGCTTTCCATTAGATGTTGACCATCCAACGCCAAACATAGTTTCGTCTGACAATCTCCAACCGCCCTTTGTGGGTAGAGCGAAGCGTGCACTACGGGTTTCATTATCCGAAATAGGACGACCGGTAGACCACAATCGGAAGGCCCATTCCAGTGCCGTCGCCTTGGTGCTGTCCGCAAGCGAGCCGCGCGTAATTGTGGCCAGGGTTCGCAAGACTTCGCGTGTGTCATATTCACGAACGAGCTTAGCTTCAAGAAGGAATGTTCGGGCCGGTCGATATCCATCTTGTTTGAGCCATGGGATTTCCGTGTTAAGAAATGCGAAGCCGCGTTTCAGTGATGCAGGCATGCTTTCAATGGGCAAGGCTCCGTCATTTTCCCGATCGCCCTCGGCTTCTCTCGTAAGGATTGGTGCAAAGTAAATATCCGCTCGGCGACGCCCGCCATGCTCGCCACTGGGATAACTTGCTATCAAATCACCTGAAGCACTTAACAAAAACCGCTTTCCGAAAAGGACTGATGGGTTGGTTCTTAAATGTTCCGCAACTTCGTCATAAAATAATCCCCACGATTCAGCCGGCGCATTAGAATCAAGCATTCGCTGAGCAACTGTTTCTACCCAATTAGCTACCGTTTCTGATGATGGTTGAAACGATTCATCAACGAGGCGGAAGAATTCACGTAATGCATCTTTTTGCTTATCCGATAGAGACGGGAGGAGAATGGCGTCTCCAGTGGCCTCTGATATGGCTTCGGCAGACAAGCACGAACCCGCCGACGTATTCCAAATAAATGTTTCTGCCGCAGCCTTCCATTTCACTCTGGATCCAGCGACCCAAGTAGGGAGTATTTCCCTTTTGACTATGGTTTGTTCGTCACGGTCAAAAGCCTGTCTGATATCGCGAACATAGGGTCCTTTCCAACATAGTAGGTCCACCACAGCTCCCGCCGATTCAGACCAACTTTGCTCGATTAAGAACTCGATCGCATGCCTGCAGAGGTCGGCTGCGGATGAAATAAAGAGTCGATGAAGACTTATTGTTAATTCCACGCTTCGGCGATCGATCTTTGTATAAAAGTTGGCATTAATGAAGCCGGAGAAAGGGGACCTTCCTTCTTCACCTAACGGCAAGAAGCAGTACAACAGTCCTTTGTCCACTGGACGGTTGAGTCTGATGGCTATACTGACGCGGGCCGCACCTATCCAATCGGCCCAGCTAGTGGGTACTTGCTTTTTTGCCAGGCTCTCGTCTAACGCATGTCGAAAACCTTCTGGTTCAAGATCCCTACTTGCAAGTAGGAATTCGTCCGAGCCAATTGCCAATCGCTGGATTTCGACATTTGGCGAACGGGACCACACATCTAAACACCTACGCTCAAGAACTTGTTCCTTGTTTGGTTCCAGTTCGATCGTGATCCGAGCGATACGGTCGAGGAATAAGTGCAATGGAGTCTCTAAAGCCAACAACCATTCAATCTGTTGGACAACAGCCGCTCTAGCCTCCTCGGACTCTAGCGGCATCCTTACTACGGTCGCAAAGCCTTGTCGCGCGAACCGATCTACCAAACCGGGACGATCAGTCGCTAAAACCGGTAGAAACCAACAGGGCATGTTTCCCCATATCTCGGCACAGAGTGTCGGTTCGTCCATTTCAGTTAAGATAAGGTGAAGATCACTCTCAGTAGCAAATCTGAAACAATATCCATCGAACATTCCTTGGTGCATGCTCTCAGGCAAGACCGAATAGACCTCTGGCCAACGGCATATCTGCAGCACGCTGCGAAACCCGAGCCCCTTGTTCCCAATACTCTCGTTTACCGGTTTACTGCTGAGTGCAATATTGGTGATCGACTCGAAGTTGTCACCATCGAACCCGTTGCCGCGGTTCGCTACATACAAACACCCGTAAGAGCCCTCTTCGGGCAAGAGAACGATCGCAATCTCACCATCAGAGCGATCTAAGGGATGAGCATCGTGTGCGTTCTGAATCAACTCAACCAGAAAACGATTGCCGTAATCATCTGAAATATTAAGAGAGAGGTTCCTGGCACCCTGATGGACACGAGTCTTTCCCCGACCAGCGATGTAAGCCTCAATCTCGCCGCGCGTCTTGCGGGTTATGTGGGTGGCAGGAGTCGTTAGCTGTACTAGATTGCTTGGCTTATTCACGTGTTAATACTCATTTTGCAGAGCAGTGAGAGATCGGAGGAGGAATTATCTAGGGACAATTCTCCCGGGCCAACTTAATTGTCGCCCATACTTCGGTGCGCTTCAATGTGCTGGCAGCGAACACATCAAAGGCGAAAGACACTTATGAATAACAGCCAACATCCGGTAGCTGTATCACAACTCCCATTTCAGCCAGAATTGGTGAGCGCCTTTTTAGTTTTGAGAGGTAAGGCCTTCCGTCAGTGACCGTGAAAGCAAGGCGTGATAAAGGGTTCCAAGTCTGAGATGAAGTCCTATCCTAAGTCCGGCAATTCTCCGGCGTTTAAAGGAATAAGTGGCAGTAACTGCCACTTATTCCTTTAAGTCCCGTTAAAAGTTCAGTTTCAAACCAAACTGGAACTGCCTTGGGTCGAACGCGGCGGTGGGACGGCTGAAGTAACGACCGTTACCGGCCCTCAGATTGAACAAGCGTACGTCGTCGATGAATGGCGACGCGGCGGCTTCATTGAAGCGGTTAAAGAGATTGAATCCTTCCGCGATCAACTCCAATCGAAGCTTCTCGCCAAGCGGTACGAGCTTCGCCACACGCAGATCCAATGAAACATAACGATGCGTCAGACCAAAGTTGCGAGCGAGACTTCCACTCGTAAATACGCCATTCGTGATCAACGGCACGCAACCTGCCGTACCCGGAACGCAGAGAGTTCCGTCAGAAAGTACCGAAGGTCGATCCGTCTGATTGGATTGGTCGTTGTTTGTGTCCTGATTGCTCAGGATATTAAACGGACGACCCGACGAAATTTCAAAAATCGGGGCGACTGTAAAGTTGGATAACGCCCGATGGAATCCTCCGTCCTTGGCCCAGCTGCTCGGCGCGGAAAGCACGCCACTGAAAACAAATCGATGACGCTGGTCGAACAGCGAATCGGCACGCTCAGCACCGAAGTTACGATTGTCCTGTGGCAACAAGAGCGTTTGCAGGTCAGACGAATCGTCGATGGAATGTGACCAGGTGTACGAAGCCAGGAACTGGAAGTTATTTGAGAATCGCTTCTTCAGATCCACATTCAACGCGTTGTAGGTCGAATCACCGTCCGACGTCTGCGCGTTAATCGATCCGAACGGTGAAATTGTTCCCGGAGTCCGGAGTGAGCCAGCCAAAGCGCCATTCAGCACTGCCGGCGTTACCAGACCACCGGAAAGCGCCTGGGCCAGGAAGTAGTTTGGTGCACTCGGCCGGAAGAAGTTTGCAATGCCGGCATTTACGATGCGACTGCCCAAATTTGTTATTGGCGCGGTAATCATTCCCGGCACGATGATCGCGAATGTCTGACCAGCATTCGGGAAAGCAGGAGCACCTGTCGGTGTCGCGAGCGTAAAGCACTGAAGCGGTATGCCAAAAGGACAAGGAGCCCCGCTCGTCGGAATCGAGAACGCGAGCGCCTCGGTTGTGTTTGCTGGATTACGTCCCGCGAGACGGAAGAAGTTTTGAATCTGCAGATCAGTTCTGGGAGCGTTGATATCGAGCGGGTGCGGCAGGTGATGGGCACCGACGAATATGTAGCTGCCAGTTATAGTCATGTCCTTCGTTAGCTGCCGCTCGATCGTGAAGTTTCCCTGATTCGCATAGGCGTACTCAAAGTCCTTCTGAACATGCAGCGTGAAGGGAAGCACTGGCCCAAAACCGGGGAATGTTTGATCGTTGAATCTTTGCCGGCCAAACTGATACTGCGCGCCTACTGCAACGCCCGGAGTTACGACACCCGCAGGACAAATCGGCGTCACTGGTCCACCCGGAGGACACACCGTGCCTTGAAATACCTGCACGGCGTTGAGCAGCGCGGTTTGGGACGGGCTGCCTGGCGTCAGAATGCCTTGTTGCTGTTGCACCGCGTCGGCGATATCCGAGTTGAACGCGATGGCGAGCAGCGGATGGTCGTAGAAGATTCCGAACGCCGCGCGAATTGAAGTTTTTCCGTCACTCCACGGATCCCACGCAATAGCCAGGCGCGGAGCCCAGTTGTTCTTGTCGCGCGGAAAGCCTTGTTGCACTCCCATCGCATCCTGCGCTGCCAGAATATCCGCAGCTGAAAGCGTAATTCCCGACAGCGGATCGCGTAATGGAAGTGTCGGCACCTGTTCCGTCAACTCGTAGTCGTAACGAACGCCGTAGTTGAGTGTCAGGTTAGGACGCACTTTCCATGAATCCTGTGCGAAGAACGCCATCGGCTTGTTGCTGATACTGCTGACCGGATTGCCGAAGCCCTGGATGAAGTTGGCCGGGAATCCGAGGCCGTATTGCTGTACGGGTGTGAAGTCCGGAGCTCCTGCAAAGGCGGAATTAAGCGTTGTCGCCGAGAGTCCGCCGAAGTTGAAAAGACCGGCAAAGTTCAGTTCGAAGATCGCTTCGGGTATGCGGATGAATGCGATGTCGCCTCCAAACTTGAAGTTATGATTTCCGTAAACCACGTTTAAGTTATCCGTAAACTCATAGCGCGTTTCCGAGCGAACTACTGGCGAGAACAACTCTCTGCCAATGAACGCGGTGCCTGAAATGTTGAAAGCCACCGCATCGCCGTTCGCCGATTTGAAAGTCGCACGGCGCAAGCCGAAATTAAAACGTCCTTCATTTACGACTTTGGTCGAGAGTGTCGAAGTCAGCGTGGCGACAGCGGAATAATCCTTCAACGTTTGAATGCCAGTGCGCGAGAAGTCATTCTGCCCGAGTGACTGATTCTGTGATTCGACCTGAATACCGCTAACCTCGCTCGGGTTGTAACCAAACCTGAAGGCGAACTGATGAGCCTGCACGATCTGGTGGTCCAAACGGAACGAGTTGTAAGTCGTGCGATCAGTTACAGGAAATACTCTCTGCAGATTGTTCAACGGGCGAAACGCGATGAACTCGCCGGCGGCGTTCGTCGTGCTACTGGGCACCGGTGCGCCCGAAAGGATGAAACGTGGTCCAATCGCTCCCGGAGTGATAGGACTAATCGCAGGACACGCACTACCGTCGTTCGGCGAAGTCAGCGGGTTACTTCCGGTCAACGCCGTAGTGCCTCCACTCGAAGCAAAGAACGCGTAAGCGCGAGCACCACAGATCAGGGACGCGTTACCGGATCCAACGAGTGTATTGATGAACGCAGCCTGCGTCGGGGTAATGTTAGTGAACGTGCGTGCGACTGGGTTCAAACCGGCGATAACAGGAATCGTCGCCGATCCGTTCAGTCCCTGTGAAACGTTGCTTGTAAAAAATCCCGACTCGTTGCGTCGCCGTTGTTCAAACGCGAAGAAGAAGAAGGTGCGCTCTTTATCCAGTGGTCCACCCAGGGTAAATCCATACTGCGTTCGCGTGAACGGCGGATCCTCGATCGGCGCAAACGCATTCCGTGCCTGGAAGCTACGGTGCCGCAGGAATCCAAACAGATTGCCGTGAAACTCTCTTGTGCCCGACTTGGTAACAACGTTCACCACACCGCCGGCTGAGCGGCCAAACTCCGCCGCGAAGGAATTTGTGACGACCTGAAACTCCTGCACCGCCTCCTGACTAACTGTCGAACGTGAGGCGTTGACGGAGTTATCTGTATTGTCAGCGCCGTCAACTTGCACCAGATTCGAGCGACCGCGCTGGCCGCCGAAGTTCAAACCCGTGGTCGGCGCTGGTCCAATCGGACGGCCGTTGTCGCGGTTGACGGTGGAGTTCGTTACCGCAAACTGGATGTAGTTTCGTTCGTTGATCGGAAGATTGTTGATGCGCTGCTGATCGATTGTGGCTGAGACGGAAGTCTTGTCACTTTCGATCATTTGCGAAGTAGCATCGGAAACGGTGACGATTTCGCTGATTTGTCCCAGTTCCATCGTGACGTCAACGACTGCGGCTTGTCCGACAGTTACAGTAATTTTCGGCAGGACGGTTTTCTTGAAGTTGGCCGCTTCGGCAGTTACCTCATAGTCACCAGGTGGAACGTTGATGATGCGATAGAAGCCCTCGTCGTTCGAGGTAGCAGAGCGCGAGAAGTTCGTGGCGGCATTGCGAACGGTCACCGTAGCGTTGGCCACAACCGCATTATTGGAGTCTTTGATAGTGCCTTGAATGTCGGCAGCGTTTGACTGCGCTTGTCCGAAAGCCATAGGGGCACAAAGAAGTAACACCAAGAACAAACAGGGAATTCGATATGATCGGATAAGCCGGGACTTTAACGATACAAACATCGTCGTTTCTCCTTAGTAGTTTTTCGCGGCTCTGGAATTCGCGCGGTCAATAAAGACTCTTTGGGTTAACCTTCGCTACCAGCGGACGAGATTCGGAGATCCGTCTCCGATTTGCTGACGGCATGTGGGAGTGCCTTTCGCCGTTGTCATGTAGCCCTGGGACAGCGACAGTGACAGAGAGACCAGCACTGGCTCAGCCTTTTTACTCTAAAAGTTTCAACGTGGCAAGCAGTTTAACCGGCGCGCAAAGGACGGCGATTGTCCGGGTTAGGCGAGCGAGTTGCGCGTGCGATTCGATTTCTAAACCGATTACTGGTCCCGCAGATGGCGATGCCCAGGCCGGCGAGACGTGGTCTAAAGGCGAGACGACGCAACCATCCACAAATCCGCAGGCGAGAATCAAACTTTCGAGCATACGCGGCGGCATAGTCTGCACATAAAGCATTCAGTGTTTGGTCCGCGACTAATTTGTCGCGATGACGAACAATTACATCCGCCGCTAATTCACCACTCTCAAACGCCATCAGCATTCCGCTGCCAGTAAAGGGGTCGATAAAAGCGGCCGAGTCGCCAATAGCGAGCAAACCGTTAGCAGGGCTTGGTTGTTGTCGTCCGAAACGCTCCCACGAAGCGCTTAGCCACTCGGATTCGGTTTGGGCCTTCTCGAGCGTGTAAGCTGCGCGCCGGTTTTTCATCACCATTTCGCGCACCACGGCTTCGGGATTTGAGTAGTGACGCTTCACTTGCTCCGCGGAGATGATGAAACATAGATTGCTGATTTCATTCTCGATGCTACTCAGACCGCCGTAGCCTTCCGGGTAGAAGTAGATCTCGCAGACGTTCGGCGCCACGCGCGTATTTCGCAAGTGAACTTTGAATGCGATCAACTTGGCTTTTGATTTTGGTTCACCAGTGTGGAGCTTTCTGGTGAGAAGGTGAGCGCGTCCAGTGGCGTCGATGGTCAATGGGGCGAAGTGTTCATGTTCGTGACCATCGGTTTTTAGTCTGACTCCTCGCACATCGCGGCCATTCAGTATTGGTTCGGTGATGGTTGTTCCTTCCAAAACGGTTACGCCACAATTTCGTGCGCGTTGCAGAAGGTTGTGGTCCATCGCGGCACGACTCAACCCAAGCGCAGCGGATCCACCAAACCAACTGCTGGGAATTGTGATGTGATGTCCACCTGAGGAGTAAAAGACAGTTTCAAGGATCTCCGCGGGAGCCGAGGTCTTCATTGCGTCAGCGACGCCGAGGTTTTCAAAGTGACGCTGACACTCAGGCGAAATGAATTCGCCGCACAGTTTTGGGCGTGGAAATTTTTTCTGCTCGACGAGCAGGACTCGTAGACCATTGCGGGCTAGATGTATCGCGGCGCTCGAACCGGCCGGACCAGCGCCGGCGATGATTACGTCGAAGTTCAACATCTCTGAGTGTCTATCCGGAAAATATCCGCGTTAATCTGTGGCTCACGCCGCTCGGATTGAACGCACTTCCGAACCTTGCAAATGCACGGTGGCACGCGCTGCAGCGCTAAGCACCAAACGGTACGGGAACCTTCGTTCCACGCAAACGTCTTGCAGCCCTGCCCGCTGCGCCAACTCCAGCAACTCATCCGTCTTAAAACTACGCAAGATCGACAACGCTCCATCGTGTCGCAGCAGTCGATTGTGCAGCACCAACTTTCCCAGCGTGGTGTAAAGAAAGTACGCGATTGGATGACGATGTAGATCGATGACGAAGATCCGCCGTCGTGCCACTCGACTCATCTCACGTAATATCTGGACTACCTGCTCGTCGAGAAAGTGATGCGTGAAGAGTGAACAGATCACGTAATCAAATTGAGAATCTGCAAACGGAAGCTCCAAAGCGTCGCCACGCACGGAACTGATCTCGTCGAAACGCTGCGACTCCTCATTGATCGACTCCGCCGAACGCTCGTTCAATTCAAGTCCCACACCACTCACTTGTCGATTAGTTTGCCTGGCCCAGCCTGCCGTCACACGCAAAAGCTCGCCTGAACCAGCGCCGACATCGAGTATCGAGAAACTCTTCAACGACTGCGCTTCAATCTCGCGAAACAGCGTGGTCCTTAAACTATACGCATCACCCATCCAGCGATTGACGAGCTGTAACTCCCCAATACAGCTCTCATACTCTGCCGCCGTGTAGTTGCCGGTATCGATGTGTTCGAGTCTGTGACTGCGTCGTTTGAATTTTTCGAGCATGATTGAGCGCTGATCAATGATCTATTCTTTGAATCACCAATGCACTGTTCTTTGAGCCGAAGCCAATACAGTTGCAAAGAGCGGTTCTTACCCTTGCCTCGCGTGCTTCGTTGGGGACGTAATCGAGATCACAATCAGGGTCTGGCTCGTCAAGGTTGATCGTTGGTGGAATCTTGTTGGTGTGCATTGCGCAGAGCGCCGCGCCAAGACCGGCAGCACCACTCGCGCCCTGTGGATGACCGATTTGCGACTTCGTCGCCGACATTGGAATGCGTGCGGCGTGACCGTCAAACGCGAGCTTCAACGCGCTGGTTTCAATTCGATCGTTGAGCACCGTGGACGTTCCGTGCAGGTTTACATAATCGATATCTTTCGTTTCGCAGCCGGCGTCTTCGAGAGCTAACCGCATCGCCCGCGCGGGCTCTTGGCCGTCTTCAGCGAGTCGAACTCGGTGGTATGCATCGCATGTGGCGCCGTAGCCAATAACCTCGGCGTAGATATGTGCGTGACGATCGAGCGCGTGATTCAGTTCTTCGAAGACGTACATCCACGAACCTTCGCCGAGTACCATCCCCGACCGATTGCGTGAGAAAGGCCTTGAAGCGCGCTGCGGCTCATTATTCCAATCACTCGTCAAGACAGTCATCAGGTTGAATCCCGCCAGAATTCCCGGAGCAATCGGAGCATCGACACCACCAGTGATCATGATGTCCTGTCTGCCGAGTGCGATGTGTTGTGCCGCGTAGGCCATCGCGTCAGTAGAGCTGGTGCAACCTGTCGAGACGATATGCGACAGTCCGCGGAAACCAAAAGCCATCGACAACTCGCTCGACAAACCGCCATGCGTGGACGATGGGATTGTGTAGACGCTCGCCTTGTTGGTTGGTCCAACGTACCAGTACTCATACTGTTGCTCGGTGAACGCGAGTCCACCGCCGCCGGTTCCCAGTTCCACACCAAAAGCCTGGCGTTCATCGAGCGAGAGATCATTCGGAAACAACTGCGCATCGTCCAACGCTTCGCGAGCTGCCGCGAGTGCGAGCGGCACCGTCCGCGCCACGTGTTTGCGATCTTTTGGATTTAACTGCGATTGCCAGTCGAAGGAAGGAACTTCAGCGGCAATTTGAACGGAAGAACTGGAAGGATCAAAAGACTCGATTCGGCGAACACCGCTCTTGCCTGTGATTAATCCATCCCAGAAGGCGTCACGACCAATACCCAGTGGAGTGACACACCCCATTCCCGTAATGACAACCCGGCATGGACGCGTCAACGCTTTGAACATGCGAATCTCGCAACCTCGTGTTTAAAACGGGGGTATTGGGAGGAGAAAAGAATAACAAAGGACCACGGTGTCCACAAAGACAGACCAAAAAGCACAACGTATCATTAGCTCATTTGTGCTTAGTGCGCCTTTTTATGGCTACACCTTCTGACCACATTCGGTACAGAATTTCGCGTTGGGACTCAATTCGGCCTTACAGTTAGCACAAGTCGCTTTCCCCTGCTTCGCACCGCATTCCGTGCAGAACTTCGCGCCGGTGGCGTTCGGATGACCACACTGCGGACACGGTACACCAGCCGCTGGGGCAGCCTGTTGCGCTGAACCCTGGTTCGACTGTTTCATCGCGTCGCTCATCGCCCCTGCCATGGCGTTCCCCAGCGCAAACCCAGCGCCTAAACCAACTCCCGTTCCGGCGCCGCCCGATGGATTCTGAGCCGCATCGCGCATTGCATCGGCAGCCTGGAATTGAGCATAACGTCCGACGTCGCCGATTACCCCCATCGATGTCCGCTTGTCCATCGCGGCTTCAACTTCGGGCGGAAGCGAAATGTTTTCAATGACAAACTTCGTTAACTCCAATCCGAACGTCTTAAACTCTTCATTGAGTTTGCCCCGCGTGAACTTGGCAAGCTCATCGTAGTTGGACGCCAGATCAAGTGCCGCGATTTTGGATTCACCGAGCGCGTCGCTGAAGCCGCCGACGAGCGTGCGTTTGAGTTGACCTTCAATATCTTCGGTGACGAAGTGAGCGTTCGTTCCAGCAACTTCCTTGATGAACGCCTGTGGGTCCGAAACACGCATCGAGTAGATTCCAAAAGCGCGCAAGCGAACCATACCGAAGTCAGAATCGCGCATCATGATCGGATTGGGCGTACCCCACTTCAGATCCGTGAACTGTTTGGTATTGACGAAGTAAACCTCAGCTTTGAAAGGCGAGTTGAAGCCGAACTTCCATGCTCCCAGCTTCGAAAGGATGGGGGTGTTTCCGCCGTCGATAGTGTAGCGCCCGGGAGGAAATTGATCGGCGATCTGGCCTTCGTGCACGAAGACCGCAGCCTGTGTTTCGCGAACAATCAACTGTGCTCCGTTCTTGATTTCCTGATCCTTTACCGGAAATCGATACAGGAGTGTGTTGGGCGAGTCGTCGAGCCATTCAATGACTTCGATGAACTGTGAACTCGGGCTTAGTCGATCAAGTATTCCCATTTGCGTTCCTCATTTTTGTGACAGGGTAGAAACCAGGGAGATTATACAGTTAGCCACCAGTCTTCACGAATGAGCCGGAATCCGGCGGCTTCTTTTTCGTGCGATAATCAGTGCTGTCAGTCCACCTGCCATATCAATAAAACTATCAAAGACTGAGGCCGTTCGCGACGGCACAAAGCTCTGATGGTACTCATCCATTAACGCATAAACGACTACCAGTGTTGCACAGATCAGGAACCAGCGGCGGCTGATCGTGGGTTTTGGTGACGTGCGAAACGCACGGGCTGCCAGGAAGCCGAGGATCGCGTATTCGGTAAAGTGTGCGATCTTCCGCGTAATAAAGTGAATCGTAGCCAGCGTCTCGGCGCTGGTGTTTGGAAACAACCAGAGCACGAGTGGTCCAATAATGCGGGAAGTATTTGACGCCGAGAAACTGGCGGAGGAAGCGTAGGAAATAAATGCGAGCCAGGCAACGAGCGGTAGGTATCGGCTTAGAAAGCTTTTGAACCTCGCCACAGCAAATCCGGTTTTGTGCTTTATGTGTCTACTTCTTGTGCCTTTTGGCTTAAAGTGCGGCTGCACCCGAAACGACTTCGATGATCTCGTTGGTGATCGCAGCCTGACGGATACGATTCATGTTGAGCGTCAGTGTCTCGATCAATTCGCTCGCATTCTTCGAGGCGGAATCCATCGCCGTCATGCGTGCGCCGTGTTCTGACGCCACTGACTCCAGCAAGGCTCGAAAGATCTGCGTTTCAATCAGGCGCGGCAAGAGACGGCTGAACATCTCTTCAGGCGGCTGCTCGTAAATATAGTCAACCAGAGTCACAGCTTGCGGTGACTTCACTTCCGGCTCTTCCGTTTTGGCTCGGGAGACGGGCAGCAATTGCTCCAGCGCGACGCGTTGTGAAAGTACAGATTTGAACTCGTTGTAGATGAGGAAAACTTTGTCGATACCTGTATCTTCGGTGTACGTTTTGATAATGTCGCGCGCTACTTCGAGAGCTTCAGCAAACTCGACACGACCCTTTCCAAGTAACCCGATAAACTCGCTTGCGATGACTGCGTTGCGATTACGGAAGAAATCTCGACCCTTACGACCGACGGCCATAATCTCGATCGACTTGTCTGAGTTCTCTCGAATAAAAGCTTGCGCGGCCTTTGTCAGGTTTGTATTGAAAGCGCCACACAAACCCTTGTCAGCAGTAATCAACACCAGCAGGTAACGCTGGTCGCCGCGCAAATCAAGCAGGGGATGATGAAAGTCTTCGTCGGTCCGCTTAGCAAGTTCACCTAAAACTTCCGCCATCTTGTTCGCAAACGGACGTGCAGTTACGACGCGGTCCTGTGCGCGTTTGAGTTTTGCTGCAGAAACCATCTTCATGGCTTTTGTGATCTGCTGCGTGTTCTTGACCGACTTGATGCGCCGGCGGATGTCGAGAAGATTAGGCATTTCGCTTCAGTTCTTAAGCTGTCGGCTGTGCTGCTGCGCTGGCTCCCGGTTTGGCTGGAGCTGCAGCGAAGTCAGTCGCCGATTCCTTCTTCCAGCTCTCTTTGAAATCTTCGAGCAGCTGCTTCAATCCTGCTTTGATCTCGTCGGTCAACGACTTCTTCTCAGCGATCTCGGCAAGCAGACCAGGATGCGAGTTTTCAACAAACTTCAGCAGGTTGGTTTCAAAACTGCGAATGTCTTCAATTGCGATGTCGTCTGTGTAACCGTTCGTCGCGGCCCAGATTCCGAGCACCTGTTTTTCAACGTCCATCGGCTGATACTGAGGTTGTTTCAGGATCTCCGTTAGACGTTGACCACGCGCGAGCTGCGCCTGCGTCGCTTTGTCGAGGTCAGAACCGAACTGAGCAAACGCCTGCAATTCGCGGAACTGGGCCAGGTCGAGACGAAGTGTTCCCGCAACTTGCTTCATCGCCTTGATCTGCGCTGAACCACCAACGCGCGACACACTGTTACCGACGTTAATTGCCGGCCGGAAACCGCTGTTGAAGAGGTCGGCTTCGAGGAAGATCTGGCCGTCGGTGATCGAGATCACGTTGGTCGGAATATATGCCGAGATGTCGCCGGCCTGCGTCTCGATGATGGGCAAACTCGTCAGCGAACCACCGCCTTTGACGTCGGAAAGTTTCGCAGCGCGTTCGAGCAAGCGAGAGTGCAGATAGAAAACGTCTCCCGGGTATGCTTCACGGCCCGGTGGACGTCGTAGCAACAAAGAAATCTCGCGATACGCGGCTGCCTGTTTGGACAGGTCGTCGTAAATCGTTAGCGCGTGCCGTCCGTTGTCGCGGAAGTACTCGCCCATTGCTGCGCCTGAATAGGGCGCGAGGAACTGCATCGCGGCAGGATCCGAAGCAGTCGCCTTGATCACGATCGTGTAGTCCATCGCGCCGTAGTCCTGAAGCGTCTTGACTACCTGGGCCACCGTCGAAGCTTTTTGACCAATCGCAACGTAGATGCAGATTACGTCTTTGCCCTTTTGGTTGATGATCGTGTCGACAGCAACTGCTGTCTTGCCGGTTTGACGATCGCCGATGATCAGCTCGCGCTGTCCGCGGCCAATCGGCACCATCGCGTCAATAGCCTTCAACCCAGTTTGCAGTGGTTCCTTCACCGGCTGTCGATCGACTACGCCGGGCGCTATGCGTTCCACTGGATAATAGTGTTCAGTAACGATTGGACCACGATCGTCGATCGGATTCCCCAGCACGTCGACCACGCGGCCAACCAACGCCTCACCGACGGGCACCTCCATAATGCGTCCGGTGCGCTTTACGAGATCGCCTTCCCTGATCGCCTGGAACTCGCCGAATAAAACCGCACCGACTTTGTCCTCTTCCAGGTTGAGCGCCAGACCGCGGACGTCGTGCGGAAACTCGAGCAGCTCGCCGGCCATGACTTTTTCAAGACCGTGAAGTTCGGCGATGCCGTCTCCGATCTTGATGACCGTTCCGACTTCACTGACGGTAACGCCTGTTTCGAAATTCTCGATCTGTTTGCGAATGATCTCGTTGATCTCGCTGGCTCTGATTGGTTCCATAATTTCCTCTAAAACTGAAGGCGACTTACAAACTTAACGGCCCGCCAGTTCTGTGGCTAAACGCTCGAGTTGGTTTTGCACCGATCCATCAAAGATGGTTGAGCCAATCCGCGCAACCACACCACCGATTATTGATTCGTCGGTATAAAAGGACAGTCTCACCTTGCGACCTGTAGCAGCAATGAGTGTGTCGTGCAACTGCTTCCGCAATTCTTCAGGGATCGGCCTGGCTGTTGTTACGGTTGCCGCCACGATTCCACCGCGCTCGTCGAGCACGTAGCCGTAACGAGCCGCCACTTCTCGCAACTGGGAGATACGCTGGTTTTTGAGTAAGACGCGAAGAAAGCTCGCAGTGGTTTCGCGTACGCGCGTGCGGGAGATCAAGTCCTCAAGCAGTTTGCGCTTATGATCGTAAACGATGGTGGGATTGGCAAAGACTTCTTTCAACTGTGGGTTCGACTCGATCATAGCCGCCCACTGGTCCAACTCGTTTTGAACCTCACGTTCTTCCCGTCGTTCGATGGCCACATCGGCAAGAGCCGCAGCATAGCGGCGTGCAACCGTTTGCAAGCTCAAACCGTGGTCCTCCTCAAATCACCAATGTTCTCCTTAATCAACGCGGTGTCGTCTTCAGGTCTCATTTGATTACGCACGGATTCGCGCGCCAGTTCGATACTTCGCTGTGCGAGATACTTCCGCAACTCTTTGCGTGCAAGTTTGTCGGCCACTTCGACTTCACGTTGGGCTTGCTGTTTGAGCTTTTCCATTTCGCGCGCAGTGGCCGCAGCCAAACGATCGCGTTCGGATTTTGCCTCCGCATCAGCCTGCGCCTGGACCACACGTAGGTCTTCATCGAGCCGGCTCAAAAGATTGTCGGCATCCGCGACTTTTGCCAAAGCTTGTTCCCGTTCCTGTTGCGCCGCTACGAGCTCCTGCTTAATCGCATCGCGACGCGACAGCAGTGCCTCATTAATTTTTTTCCGCAGAACAAAAATGGCCGCAGTCGTGAAAATGGCGAGGTTCAAGAACTTCCACAGCTCAAGGCCCGGGTAGTTGAACCACTCCATCCATTCTCCAGACACAAGTAACAGCATCGTTTTCTAAGGAATTCGTCGGCCCTGGTTATCGAGTAGGTCGACGCAGTATTTGAGAACTTATCAAACTACTTATCGTGGCGGCCTGCGCTTCAAGCTCTCCCTTTACCGCCTGCTCCTGTTTGCGCGTAGTTTCGAGTTCGGCCGCAACTTCCTTCGACATCGCTTCGCGGTACTGGCGCAGTTGCTCTTCTCTTTCTTTCAGGCCTTGCGCGCGTTCTTTCTCGAGGAGTCTGTAGCCCTCAGCACGAGCTTCGCGCAACGCATCGTTATAGCGTTTCAGCTTCTCCTGCGTTTCGGCAGACATTGCCTCGGCTTCTTTGAGACGACCGGCAATCTGTTTCTCGCGTTCAGCCAGGATCTGATTGACGGGCTTCAATAAGGTGCGATTCAGGACGAACACCATTACGCCTACCATCAACAGGTGGAGCAGTAACGTACCGTCAGGAACCAACTGAATTGAGGCCTCTGCGAGAAACATCCGATTCCTCTATCTGTATAGAAATTGTGGCTGCCGACTGTATAGAAATTGTGGCTGCCGAAAAGCGCGCGAGTCTAACATGGTGACAAAACAGGGTCAACCGAAGGTGGGCCAGGAAGCGACACAAGAGGAGGCTGGAAAGGGTTTTTGCGTTGGCTAGAGCCGTCCGCCGTTTGGGTTTTACAACTTACCGGCGCTTTGGCCAGCGGTGAGTTGTACAATTTACATTTCAACCTGCCGGACAAGCAGTGTGTAGATTCGATCCAAGTCCTGGATATTGAAAAAGCTGATCTCAAGTTTGCCTTTGCCGTCGGCGGCCTGAAGAATCTTTACCTGTGTTCCCAATACCCTCCTCAGTTTTGTCTCTGCTGCTTTAATGTTCGGGTCGACGGGCTGAGGAGCGGGTCTCTTCGGCTTCTCTTCACTGGCCTTCTGAACTAGTTGTTCCGTTGCTCGAACTGATAGGCCGCCATCAATAATCTGGCGTGCGATGCGGCGCTGCTGGTCCAAAAGGTCTAGTGCTAACAACGCACGAGCATGTCCCGTCGAAAGCCGGCCTTCTATCACAAGCTGTTGAACGTCATCCGGTAATCGCAGAAGACGTAAATAGTTTGTTATGTACGAACGGTCACGCCCCACTCGAGAGGCGAGCGCCTCCTGGGTCAAACCCACAGTCTCAATCAATTTCTTATAGGCCAGCGCCTCTTCGATTGGATTCAGGTTCTCGCGTTGAATATTCTCGATGAGGGCGATCTCAAGTAGGCTTTCGTCGGGGACCTCTTTTACGACAACTGGCACGCGTGCGAGCCCGGCCAGTTTTGCCGCTCGCCAGCGGCGTTCTCCAGCAATGAGTTCGAAGCCCTCTCCCCTGCGTCTAACCAATAAAGGCTGTACGATCCCGTGAGCGCGAATTGACTCCGCCAGACTTTCCAGGCTTGCTTCGTCGAAACGAGTCCGGGGCTGCATTGGCCCTGGGACTATTAAGTCAAGATCGATTTCCGACGGCTCAATCCCTAGGTCTATCGTGCGGTCAGAGGACAGAAGAGCTCCCAGCCCCCGACCCAGCGCTTTTCGATTCATGAATAATCTCCCTGGCCAATTGTGAGTAAGCTTCAGCCCCCTTGGAATGCGCGTCGTAAGTAATTATTGGCTTCCCGTAACTCGGAGCCTCCGCAAGTCTGACGTTTCTGGGAATAACCGTCTGAAACACCTGCAAACCGTAGAAATCACGAAGGTCGGCTGCGACCGCGGCCGACAAATTAGTTCGCTCGTCGTACATCGTGAGCAATAAGCCCTCAATCATGAGCCCCGGATTATGTATCCGGCGAATACGCGCGAGCGTGTCGAAGAGCTCGGTTACGCCTTCCAACGCATAGTATTCACACTGAATCGGAACAAGAAGCGACTTAGCGGCGGTCAAAGCGTTGAGAGTCAGCAAGCCGAGAGATGGCGGACAGTCGATGATGATGTACTCGTAGTCGCCCTCGATCTTTGCCAGGGCACTCTTCAGCCTGAACTCTCTCTGCCCCACCTCGACCAGTTCAATTTCCGCACCCGCCAAGTCCTTATTAGAAGGCACGACCTGAAGCGACGGGATAGACGTCGGCAAAGCGATGGCCGAGAGGGGCTGGTCAAGAACGATGCTGTGGTATAGACCCCTGCGAAAACTGCCTCGCTGAATACCGATTCCGGAGGTGGCGTTTCCCTGCGGATCCGCATCGACGAGCAATACTCGACTCCCCCAGGAGGCGATAACCGCGGCGAGATTTACAGCGGTGGTAGTCTTTCCGACTCCGCCTTTCTGATTGGCGACGGCTATGGATTTAGCCATTGTTCAGTGATTTCACCTCATCGTCACGGTTGGCCGCATAAACCTAACACACCCGGGCGTCGGCGGGCTACATTGGCCCCACGATACGGAGTTTTATCCGGATGTTTCACGTGAAACATGAAGAACGACGGGACACGTGAAACATTTTCCAGGCCCTATACACTCTTTTGTTGGGCTGACAGGTAGGCAAGGAGTGTGGATAGAGCTCCCGGCGTAAGACCGGGGAGGCGACGAGCTTCGCCAAACGTTAGAGGTTGGGCGCGATCGAGCCGCTCGACTATCTCGTTTGAGAGACCGCTGATACTGCCGAACGCCGTCTGTCGCGGTATCTTAAGTGTGTCGTGCTGGTAGAGTTTTGCGACGGCCGCTTTCTGGGTTTCCAGGTAGCCGGCATAAAGGGAATCCGCGAGAACGGAGTTCAGGTCAGATTCCGCGACCGGTTTCAACTCAAAAGGCAGAAGCGACATGATTAATTCGGCTGTCACCTTGGGGCGCTTTGCCAACTGCGCCAGGGAGACTGAGTCGCCCAGATCGCTGCCAAGTAGCGCCGTCACGGCCGCATGCTGCGCATCTGCTCGACGCAGACGAACGCCATCAAGCGCATTTCTCAATGTTGCCAGCCGAGACTGACGCGCATTAAAACGTTCCCAGTCTGAATCACCAACCAGTCCCAATTCCCTGCCGTATCGCTCAAGCCTTGCATCGGCGTTGTCATATCGCAACGCGAGCCGGTATTCCGCACGCGAGGTGAAGATTCGATACGGCTCGTCGACACCCTGCTTGATCAGGTCTTCAACCAGAACCCCAATGTACGACTCTTCACGGCGTAACCTTAGAGATTCGCGCTTCTGTGCGTAAAGTGCAGCATTGATTCCAGCCAGGAGCCCCTGACAGCCAGCTTCCTCATATCCAGTGGTCCCGTTAATCTGGCCCGCATGAAAGAGACCGGGCACTCGACGTGTTTGCAGGTCCGGACCAAGCTCACGTGGATCGACGAAGTCATACTCGATCGCGTAGCCGGGTCTAATCACTCTCGTTTCCTCTAAACCCGGAATCATTCTGACCAACTCCTGCTGCATTTCCGCAGGAAGCGAAGTCGAGAAGCCATTTAAATAGACTTCATTTGTGTCATGACCCTCGGGCTCGAGAAAGAGCTGGTGGCGCGACTTATCAGAGAACTTGACGACCTTGTCCTCGATCGAGGGACAGTAGCGTGGGCCGATACCCTTTATCTTGCCGGAATACAGCGGCGACTCGGCAATATTCTCGCGAATCGCATCGTGAACCTCAGGCGTCGTATAGCCGATATAACATTTGATCTGTCTCTGATCGAGGCTGTCTGTGGAAAACGAAAAAGGCACAGGGGTTTCATCGCCCGGCTGGGGTTCGAAAGCGCTCCAGTCGATGGTTCTTCCATCAAGACGGGGCGGGGTTCCGGTCTTTAGCCGGCCGACAGGAAACCCGAGTCGCTTGAGGGCGTCCGACAGTTCGATTGCGGCGGGTTCGCCGGCACGTCCGCCCGAGTAAGTGCGCCGACCCGTATGAATCAGACCGTTTAGAAAAGTGCCGGTTGCAACTACAACTGCGTCGGCGCCAAATCTTCTCCCGTCTTCCAGTAACACACCGGCAAGCTGACCGTGATCGAGTATGAAATCGACAACTTTTCCCTGCCGCAGATGAAGATTCGAGGTGGCTTCGAGCGTCCGCCGCATCTCCGCTCTATACCTCATGCGGTCGGCTTGTGCTCTCGGCGATTGGACCGCGGGGCCACGTGAACGATTTAGCAATCGGAACTGGATTCCTGTGCGATCAATAACGCGACCCATTATGCCGCCCAGCGCGTCCATCTCGCGCACGAGATGTCCTTTTGCGATCCCTCCGATGGCAGGGTTACAGGACATTTGACCGACAAGATCGAGATTTAACGTAATCAGTCCGGTCTCAGAGCCAAGGCGAGCTGCCGCCGAAGCGGCCTCACAACCAGCATGGCCGGCGCCGATCACGATTACGTTAAAGACTTCATCAAACGAAAACGACATCTCTATTTACCGATACAAAACGTGGCAAATATCTCCGACAGTATATCTTCCGTCGTGGTCTCCCCAGTGATTTGCCCCAAAAACTTCAGTGCATTATGCAACGGCACAAGCACCAGCTCTTCGCTGTGCCGGTCGAGCAATGCTGAACGCGCGGCTTCGAGCTCACGCTGGGTGCTGCACAACAGATCGTAGTGCCGAGCATTCGTGATTAGCAAACTGCCGTCTTCAACGCCGTTGCTATTTAAGCTTGCAAGCATCGCAGAACGCAGCGCGGACAAACCTTCGCCCGTACGTGCCGATACATTAATCGGTTGAAACTCTTCCAGACAACCTCTCGAGATGATGAAACCCGGTAAATCGCTCTTGTTCATTACGACAAGGCGTCGGGTGTTCGCAGTTTGTTCGAGCAACTGGTGATCGGGTGGTCCAAGTTCATCTGCACCATCGAGAACGACAAGAACGAGGTCTGCGTCACTCATTGCCTGGCGCGTTCGTTCGATTCCCAGCGTCTCGATGCCGTCAGTTGTTTCTCGCAGTCCCGCTGTGTCCGTAAGAATCAACGGAATACCATCTAGATCTATCGCTTCAGTTAACGTATCTCTCGTGGTGCCTGGAATATCCGTTACAATGGCTCGCTCGCGGTCAATTAAACCATTGAAAAGACTGGACTTACCGACATTAGGACGGCCCGTAATGGTAACTCGAATCCCCTCTTGAAGCAATCTCCCCGCGCTGTAACTTCGCGCCAGTTTTTCAACGCCCGCAGCAACCGCTGCCAGCTCGCTGTCGATCTCGTTCACACGCGGAGTGGGAATGTCTTCTTCAACAAACTCGAGTGCCGATTCCAACAACACAATCACATCCAGGAGTTTCTCCTTAAATGGACCAAGAGCGTTTGACAACTCTCCGTTCAACTGACGAGCCGCCTGCTTCACGGCCGCGTCAGTCTGTGCCGCAATCAAATCTCGAACTGCTTCTGCCTGCTCAAGGTTGATTTTCCCGTTCGCTAACGCGCGCAAGGTGAACTCACCTGGACCAGCGAGCATTGCCCCCAACTCGAGTGTCGTATCGATGATGCTTCTCACGACGGCGGGCGAACCATGACAACTGATCTCGACTACGTGCTCTCCAGTGAGAGAATTGGGCGATTGGAAGCAAGTCAGCAACACCTGGTCCAGGATCTCTTTGTCTCCTGGACGACGCAGAGTAACTAGTGTTGCTCGTCTCGCTTCAATCTCGTCGAGACTTGCCAGCCGTTGCGCGATCGAGATTGCCTCGGGACCACTTAAACGAATTACGGCGAGAGCTCCGCGTCCTCTGGGTGTAGAAAGTGCAACGATCGTGCTCATACTGAACTATTTGGCCGCGGCGCGGCCAGATGTTTATAGCCAAGGCCTTTCCTTTTGGCTGCGCTCCAGGGTCTCCATGCAACAGTAACATTCAGCACGGCTGGAGCCGAAACTCACTTAGAAGGGCTACTGCAGGAGGGTTTATTACGAGTCCTTGCGGGCAGAGCTCTTTGGGCCGATTCTCAACTTACGATCGGCTCCTTCGCCGATCGACTCAGTGAAGAGATCTTCGCTCTCGGCAAGAGTCAGATGAATGATTCGTCTTTCGTTAGCACTCATCGGTTCAAACGTGAAAGGCATGCCGGTCTGTCGCACGCGGTTTGCGGCCAGATTCGCCATGGCTTGAAGCTCTGCTTCGCGAGTCGCGCGAAATCCGTTCACATCACAAACGAGACGCGCCCCGCCGGTGAGACTTCTCCCGAAAACCTGATTGACGATGTGCTGTAACGCCTCAAGCAGTTCGCCGGTTTGCGCCTGAAGTAAGTCAGCGTCATTACCTTCGATGTCCAGCACTTCGCCGGCAATGCCCTGCTTCACTCCAACACGCAATTGGAGACCAGTCATATCAAAGACGTTTTTAAGAAACTCCGCTGCTTGTTGAGAAACCTCTGTCATTTACTCAATCCTTCAAAAGCCCGGATGCCGGCGCGGGTAACTTTTTCTTCGGCGCTTTTCCCTTCAGAGGCGGCGCAGGGACCTCCTCATCGTCAGGCTTAGTCCAGCGATTAATCAAAAATTGTTGCGTAAACCCGACGATATTACCAACGAGCCAGTACAAAACTAAACCCGAAGGAGCGCTCCATAGAACGTAAAGCATGAAGAGCGGCATACCGATCGCCATCATTTTCCGCTGCACAGGATCGGCAGATGGAGCCGGCGTCACAAGTTGAAGGACAACCATTGTGCCCGTCATCAGGATCGGTAGAACATGAATGAGGTACGGCTCTGCCGCCGAGAGATCAGGTATCCATAAAAAGCTCGCCTGCCGAAAATCAAGCGAGATCGTGATTGCCCGGTACAGTGCGAAGAGGAACGGCATCTGGATCAGCAAGGGCAGGCAGCCACCGAGCGGGTTGCCCTCTTTCATCAGTCGCAACTGGTCCATCTGCAATTCTTTCAGACGGGGATCGGTCTGTTTCATCCCCTTCATCTTCTCTTGCAGCTCTTTCATTTTAGGCGCCAGCTTCTGCGCCTTCTTCATTGCTTTGGAGGAACGCCACTTCAGCGGAAAGAAAAGCGAGTAGATGACGATCGTGAAGAGAATGATCGCGACACCATAACTGCTGGTCACCCTGAACAAGTAGGTGATGGCACGAAGAATCGGAACAGACAGCGGACGGGAAAGCCAGGTGAGATAGCCATAATCAATTAATCCATCAAGATCGACGGGTCGTTGGACCAACCCAGCGACCTGCTCGCTGGCATTGGATAACAGGTCATGATCCTTTGGACCTGCATAGACGACGGTACGCGAGCCGTCAGACGGAACTGGCACGTACGCGGTAATTAAGAATCTCTTTTCTGGATTACCACCGTTTTGTTTATGCTCGTAGGCAGTAGTTTGATAATCGAGTCCCTCAGTTTTTGTGCTGGGCACCGCCACCATCGCGAAATACGTATCCGCGACTCCAGCCCAGTCAACCGGTCCATTTAGTACAAGCTTATCCGGACTGGTTTTGTTGCCATTAATTCCGGCAGACGGATGTCGTTCGACGCTTCCGTTAACGGACGAGACAGCTTCGGGCGCAACGGAATAGAACGTATGATGTGGCACCCCCTGATCCCCGATGCTGGGACCAATCGCGAGCTTAACTTGCGGTACAGTTTCGTCACCACGCTTAACCAACAACGCGACATCTGTTTCGTAATGATCGGCGTCGAAGATAATCTTCTTTCGCACCTGAACTCTGTTTGCATCTTCAAATACAAACGTTAGTTCTTTTTTCTCACCAGCGTTCAGATTTACGTCGACATCGCCCGTTTCCTGTTGAATACCTTCGACCTTGTAAGTTGAGGCACTAAGCGCAGCGTCCAATGCGGCATCACCAGTTTTCAACTGAAACGGAACCAGACGTGGCTGTCGATTCAATCCTTCGGGCGAGATGAGTTCGAGAGGAATTCTGTCACGCTTACGGCCAGCAACCGAGTAAATAGGATTACTGGTAATCTTGTTAAGCTTTATGATCCAACTGATCGGTTCGGCGCCGAGCGTGTCAAACTTTGTCTCATACAGTGGTGTGCGAATCGTAATTATTCGCTTAGCTGCTGTGGTTACATTAGGAACTGAAGCCTGCGGCTGCGACGCTGGTTGAGCCGCCGGACTCGCACTTTGTGTCGGAGCTGAACTGGCTGACGGTGAAGGTGTGGCGCCGGCATTTGGCTTTGGTGGCGTCTGGATAGGAGAAAAATAACTCCACAGAACCAGGATTGCTGCGGAGAGCACTAACGCAAGTAAAACTCTTTTTTGTTGCATCGCGTGATAGAGGTATCAACCTCCGATTTACCAATCAGTAATTCACTTAACAGGATCGTATCCACCAGGATGAAACGGATGACACCGAAGCAATCGACGTAAAGCCATGCCGCTCCCGCGCAGAGCGCCGTAGCGGGAGATTGCGTCAACAGCGTATTCTGAACATGTTGGAATGAATCTGCACGAAGGGGGTAGAAGCGGTGAAATCGCCAACTTATAAAACTTGAGTAATGAGATCAGAACGCTCTTCACAGCTAGCGCTACTTAACAGAATCGCGCGTTTCCAACCTTCCAACCTTTTCGATGATTCCCTTCAACTCCTGGAGCGGCGCATCAAGTTTTTGACTTAGAACCGCTGCTTTCGCGTTCAGGACCCAATCGTAACTTCGTGTCAGTTCGCGCAAGAATGTTTCGTTCGAACGAAATGTTTCTCTCAACAAACGCTTCGCGCGATTACGATGCACCGCCTTGCCGATCGCCTTCTTTGAAGCCGTTACGCCGAGGCGATGATTCAGTTCCTCGTTTTCAATAACAAACGCGGTGATGAATACGCCTTCATACCGCTTGCCGTTCCGATAGACGTGCTGGAATTCGCCACTATCCCGCAAAGACTTCCGCATGCATCACAGAAGTACCCATCTCAGTAATGAGCAGGGGTCAGCCGCTTTCGTCCCTTAGCGCGACGTCTCTTCAAAACCAGACGACCGTTCTTGCTGGCCATGCGAGCTCTAAAACCGTGAGTCTTCGCGCGCCGGCGGTTGTTAGGTTGGAAAGTGCGCTTCGACATAGAAATGACTTCTCCTTATAAACGAAAACGCTAAGACTAACACGGATCTGACGGATTCGACAAACCGGATCTACACGTGTAGATCCGTGAAAATCTGTGCTCTGATCAGTCAAATCCACCACCGTATGTTCAACAATGATGTGTACCAGAAGATTACTGAATCTGTGCAAAACTCAGAATGGACAAACGGCGATCAGAAGTGAGTTGTTTTATTCGCGTGCGGCCCTTGATCACTCTGAATCTTCTATGTTAGTCTCCGCTCGCTTCGAAAGTTGCCGTCCCGTAAACAATTGATATAAAAGGGCTTTAAAGCAATACTTTAACACGGTCAACGTTTTCCACTAGCTGTGGAAAACGTTGTGGAAAACCTTCCGGTGGCTGGCTTTTTGATGTTTCGATAAGGAATAACGGGGTAGGATGCGGTTAGAGTTCTGCGCAGGAAACGCATGGCCTGGGCGTACGGTTCCACTACGCGGCCTTTAGTCAAATTGACGACCTTCCCTCCGACGATTTTCAATGAGCGCTTCTGTAAATACAAATGTTTGGGGCAGGATCCTTCATTCGCTAAAAGGCCGACTAAATCAACAAACACTCGATACCTGGTTTAGCCCGATTCAATTTGAGAGCCTGGATAGTACGCAGCACGTAATTCGTTTGCGTGCGCCTAACCAGGTTGTCAAGGATTGGGTTGTTACAAACTACGGGAAGGTTTTGGCGGACTCGCTGAATGAACTCCGGCTGTCAGGCTACTCTGTTGGTTGGGTAGTTGGAAAAATGCCCGACTGGGTACCCGAGAATCTCACCGTGCCTGAACCTGCCAAGCAGGACGAACCAGAAGTAGCCTCGCCGCAGAACGTTAACTCTGCGGTCACCGTCACTGAAGTTTCATCAACTGCTCCACCCGAACCGTCGCTCAGTGCAAAATACACCTACGACAGTTTCGTTGTCGGTTCATGCAATCAGTTTGCCCATGCTGCTTCGCTTGCGGTCGCTGAGGCGCCCGGACGTACGTACAATCCGCTCTATTTGTACGGCGGGGTCGGGCTCGGTAAGACTCACCTCATGCACGCATGCGGACATGCAATCAAATCCCGCAACCAACATCTCAAGCTTTGCTACATCTCTTCAGAGCGTTTCATGAACGATCTGATCAATGCTATTCGTTACGATAAGACGCAGAGCTTTCGAGAGAAATATCGCTCAGTCGATGTGTTGTTGATCGACGACGTTCAGTTCATGGCGGGCAAAGAGCGAACGCAGGAAGAGTTCTTTCACACCTTCAACGCGCTCTACGATCAACAAAAACAGATCGTGATCAGTTCCGACTGTCCGCCTCGTGAGATACCAACACTTGAGGAACGTCTTCACTCGCGTTTCGAATGGGGTTTGATTGCTGACATTGAGCCGCCTGACCTGGAAACGAAGATCGCGATCGTTAAACGAAAAGGCGATCTGATCGGAGTGACCATTCCTGATGATGTTGCGATGTATATCGCCAGCCGTGTGAAGAGCAATATTCGCGAGCTTGAAGGATCGATGGTTCGTTTGATTGCGATCGCTTCTCTTCGTGGAGAACCGATTTCGAAAACTCTGGCTCAGGATGCGATCAGAAATATCGCCAAAGAAGAAGAATCAGGTGTTGTTACGATCCAACAGATTCAAAAGCTGGTTGCGCAAACTTATAAACTGACAAATGAAGAGCTGCTTTCGAAGAACAACGCCCGGCAAATCTCACATCCTCGCCAGGTTGCAATGTATCTCTGCAAGCACCTGACAAAACACAGCTATCCGGAGATTGGACGTGCGTTCGGCGGGAAACATCACACCACTGTCATGCACTCGGTTGAAAAAATTGAAGCTCTCGTAACGACCGATGAAACTCTGCAGAGATTAATCAGTGAACTCTCGGAATCACTTCAAAAATAGTTCTGACAAGGCGAGTTTTTCACAGTCCACTAAGAACGTTTTGTGGAAATGTGTTAATGTTTCCCTCTTCTTAAGTTTTCCGAAACTGCAGGTGGAACCTTGAACAGGTATCCACAGGCGGGCCGGCGTCCTAAGTAATTGAAGTTTGTGGGATTAGGTCTTTATTCACATATTCACAGGCACCTACTACTACTACTGAAAATAAATATTAGTTTTTAATTTTGGAAGTAGAAGAATAGCGCGAGCGGTTTGTGGATTGTTTGAAGGAGTGAATGGCGATGCAATTCGTTGTAAGTAAACAGAACCTGCAAAAAGAACTCGGCTTCGTGCAAGGTGTCGTCGAAAAGAAAAACACGATACCCGTGCTTTCCAACATCCTGATCGAGTCTGTTGGTGAGAGCACGATCAGAATTACGGGCACAGATCTCGACGTGACGATTCGTTGTGACATGGATGCCGAAGAGATCACGACGCCAGGTTCGATGTGTGTTCAGGCGCGAAAACTTTTCGAAATCGCACGGTTACTTCCGGATGCACCGGTCAGTTTCAAAAAGGAAGACAACGAGTGGGTGACTGTGAAATGCGACCGTGCTCGATTCAAAATGGTCGGTGTTGCACGAGATGCTTTTCCGGAAGTTCCGTCGTTCAAATCTGCTCCGACAAAGATTGCTGCCGGCGTGATTAAAACCTTTATTGACCGGACGATTTTTGCGATTACGCAGGAAGAATCCCGTTACACGCTTTCTGGCGCCAAATTTGTTTTAGACGACACCGGAGCAAGGATGGTTACGACCGATGGTCATCGGCTCGCGTACGTTGAAAAGAAAGACCTCAGCACAAACGGCGCCAAGCAATCCATCGATACTTTAATTCCTCGAAAAACGTTGGCTGAACTTACCAAGCTGACTACCGGTTTCGATGAAGAGGTCAGCCTGGGAATGGATGAGAATCACATCTATTTTCAGATTGGACCAAGGCTGTTGATTTCGCGCATGCTGTATGGACAGTTCCCAAACTATGAAATGGTGATGCCGAAGAACAACGACAAGTCAGTCGAGTTCAATAGCAGTTTGCTGAACCACGCGATCAGGCGCGTCGCGTTGATGGCTGATGAAAGATCGCATGCGATTCGTTTTCATCTCGAGCCAAATCAATTGGTGATTAGTTCTCAAAACGCTGAAGAAGGTGAAGCCAACGAAACCATCCAAACTGACTACGCTGGCGAAGAAACGGACATCGGTTTTAATGCTCAGTATCTCCAGGAATTTTTGAACGTCATTGGTGATGCAAAGATCGCGTTCGAGTTCAAAGACGGAAATTCACAGGCTCAACTGAAGCCTGCGGAAAACGGCGACTACGAATACAAGTACGTTGTGATGCCGATGCGAATCTGATTACTCAAGTCAAACGAGGTTCATAAGCCCGTTGATCCCAGAAGGATCGCGGGCGTTTTTTTATTTTTGGAAACGCAGCGTTTTCGCGATGATTAATAACGATGGCCGGATCAATGACAGTCATTTAAAGTTTACCCGTAAGCATTGACAGGATTTGGCATGAAGCCAACGTTACCACGTGTCGCCCTTTCGACCAGACGGATTGCAAACTGTGTGGGAGACCAATTTTCTCGTTCCATTTGGCAGTGAGTACCTGGAGAAAACCGCCCGCACTTCCGAGCCTCTTGCAGGAGAACTGCTCGTAACCGCTTCTTCGCTCTCTTCGACTCCGGCGCAGTATCAAGGTCGGTGCCCGGTCACGATTAGCTTCTCCGGTGCAATCACGGTCAATGGAAATGGAACCGTGCAGTACAAACTTCTTCGAAGCGATGGCGCGGTGAGTCCCATGCAAGTCTTGCAATTTGACTCTGCCGGGACCAAGCCAGTTTCGGCTATTTGGAGTCTTGGTGGGCCAAGCCTAAGCACTTACAGCGGATGGCAAGCGATCCAGATTGTTTCTCCGAACGTAATGCAATCAGACAAGGCGTCGTTTGCTTTCCAGTGCGAAAAGGACGAGAAGCAGTGATTCCGCGAAGTCCGTGACTTTCTTTTCGTATCGCTTTCGGTGATAGAGAAAACTATCCAGGAGTTACGTTTGGATTAGGTTTACGTTCCTCCAATCAATCCGATCTGGTAACAGGATTTACAAGATTTTTCAGGATTATCATGTAATATCCCTGAATGCTTCTCACTGCAATTGAGGCGACTAATTTTCGAAATCTAAGTGGGAGAATCGAGTGGGGCCCGCGGCTGAATATCATTTACGGAAACAACGGTCAGGGCAAAACAAACTGGCTGGAAGCTATTTATCTTTTGGCGCGGACCAAATCGTTTCGCACGCAGCGTCTTCAGGAAGCGATCAAGTTTGGCAACGAACTAGCAGTCGTTAGAGGTAAGGTAACGACAGGCCTGGAACTCGAACGAGATCTACAAGTCAGTCTTCATGACAACTCCAAAACAATCTTTGTTAACTCAAAACGAGAAACTCTCGCCAGGTATCTGACTCAACTACAGGTCTTTTCGTTTACAGCAGCTGACCTGGACGTTGTGCGCGGTATGCCTGAAGCTCGCCGGCGTTTTCTGGATCGCGGAATTTCGTCTCTCCGACCCGCGTATCTGAAAACGATTTCCGACTACAACAAAGTCCTCAAACAAAAAAATCGGGTGCTACAACTCGCGAGTGAGAATGAACTCGGACCAGACAAAGTCGAAGATCTGCTGGAACCATGGAACGAACAGTTGGTTCGTTTAGGTGTCTTGATTCATCACGCGCGCGAAGAATATGTAGCCGGATTGAACGCCACGCTCGAGCGGCAATTGTTTGAATGTCGAGAAGTTACCACGCGCTATGTTTCATCACTCGAGAGCAAGGGCGACCTGAGCGATTACGAATCACTTTTGCGCTCGAGAATCAGGTTGCGAATGGCGGCGGAAGTGGCAGCCGGTCATGCCCTGATAGGCCCCCATCGGGACGATCTGGAGATTCACCTCGACGGACGGGAAATCCGCGTTTACGGGAGTTCCGGACAGCAACGTAGCGCATTGTTATTATTAGACTTAGCGGCGATTTCATTGTATAATTCGAGTTCGAATGACCATCCGGTTTTTCTCATTGACGATGTCGACGCGGAGCTGGATGAGGGAAGGATAAGACACCTTCTTGAATACCTTGAAAATCGCACACAGACCTTCATCACAACCTCAAAGCGGAGCCATGTCGAAAGTTTCTTTTCCAGGGCCAATGTGTACGAAGTCGAGGACGGAAAGGTGCGCAGCAGTAACATCGAATCTTCACTCGCAACCAGCGATCGAAGTGTTTGATATGTGTATAGGAGAAGCGATTGGTAACAGCAGAAACTAAAGCAACACAGAATAAATCTATGGCTTACGATTCATCATCGATCACAGTTTTGGAAGGGCGCGACGCGGTACGAAAACGCCCGGCCATGTACATCGGATCGACTGGAGAGATAGGCCTCCATCATATCGTTTATGAAGTTGTTGATAATTCAATTGACGAAGCCCTGGCAGGCTATTGTGATACGGTTGACGTAACGATTCATCTCGATAATTCGATCACGGTCATCGATAACGGGCGCGGAATTCCCGTGGACGAAATCAAGAAGGAAAAACGATCTGCCGCCGAAGTGGTAATGACAAAGCTTCACGCCGGCGGGAAGTTTGACTCAAACGCTTACAAAGTTTCAGGTGGTCTACACGGGGTCGGAGTTTCGTGCGTGAACTTTCTTTCCGAAAAGCTGCACCTCGAAATCTGGCGTGATGGAAAAACCTACGAGCAGGAATACGCGCGCGGGATCCCCGTTGCCCGGCTGAGTCAGACTGGAAAAACGCGCAAGCGAGGGACAAAAATAACCTTCAAGCCCGACGCGCAGATTTTTACAGAGACGATATTCAGCTTCGATAAGCTTTCCGAGCGTCTTCGTGAAAAGGCGTTTCTCAACAAAGGCATTCGCATCACGATCAAAGACGAGCGTGAAGAGCCGGAGCGTTCGCACGAGTTTTACTACAAAGGCGGTATTGCGGAATTCGTAAAGCACCTGAACAAGAACAAGTCGACGTTGCACGACAAGCCGATCTACTTCGAGAAGGAGGGTGAGACGCTCTCTATCGAAGTCGCAATCCAGTACAACGACGGATACGACGAGAAGGTCTATTCGTTTGCGAACAACATCAACACCGTTGACGGCGGAACGCACCTGTCAGGATTCCGCTCGGCTTTTACCCGGACGATTAATGCCTATGCACAATCATCCGGCCTGGCGAAGAATTTCAAAAGTTCACTGACAGGCGATGACGTGCGCGAAGGGCTCGTGGCGGTGATCTCCGTGAAACTGCCGCAACCACAGTTTGAGGGACAGACCAAGGGCAAACTCAACTCGGATGTGAAAGGCGCAGTCGAGTCGTTCCTGAATGATCGCCTCACGGAGTTTTTTGAGCAGAATCCACCTGTAGCGCGAAAGATTGTTGGCAAGGCCCTGGATGCCGCACGCGCGCGTGAAGCGGCCCGTAAAGCCCGCGAAATTGTCCGCAAGGGCGCCATGGGCTCGAGTATGTTGCCCGGCAAACTGGCTGACTGTCAGGAGCGCGATCCGGCGTTGTCGGAGATCTACATCGTCGAGGGCGATTCCGCCGGCGGTTCTGCCAAGCAGGGCCGCGATCGCAGGAACCAGGCGATTCTTCCTCTCAAAGGCAAGATTCTGAACGTGGAGAAAGCCCGCTTCGACAAGATGTTGGGTCACAGTGAAATAAAATCGCTGATCACCGCTCTCGGTACCGGCATCGGCAAGGATGATTTTGATATTAGCAAGCTGCGTTACCACAAAATCATCCTGATGACGGACGCCGACGTCGACGGTTCCCACATTCGTACTCTGCTGCTGACCTTCTTCTACCGCCAGATGACGGCACTGGTTGAAGGCGGGCACGTCTACATCGCCCAACCACCGTTGTTCAAGGTAAAGCGCGGTAAGAAGGAAGAGTACATCAAAGACGAGGGCTCGATGATTAGATACCTCATGCGGCAGGCGACTGGCGATATGTCGGTGAAATCGGCCGGCGCCGGACAGCCGATCGAAGGTAAAGCACTAGCCAACTCGCTTGAGAAAATGGTTGATTTTAAACGTTACTGTGAGCGGGCAACGAGGCGTCTGGGTGGAGATCCGCAACTGCTCAATGTCCTGCTCGAAACATTGAGTGGACGCAAAGGAATCCTCCGCAAAGAGGGGTTGACGCTTCGCAAGGTCTTCCAAGACGAAGAGTTGATGGCCAGGATTGAAGGGGCGTTGGACAAGGCCGGGTATCATAAGACTGAGATGACGCAGGACGAAGAACACGGACTTTGGGAAATTGAGACAGTGTCCAATACCGGCGTAAACCTGTTTATCGACTGGAATTTCGCTAGCTTCGTAGAGTTTCAAAAAGCGGTAGAGTTGTTCAAGACCCTTGAAGAAGAACTCGCGGCGCCGTTCATCTCGGGTGAAAACGGATCTAGCGAAGAGGTCCCGACGCGGGAAGCGTTGCTTGAGAAAGTGCTGACAGCGGCGAAGAAGGATCTTACGATCCAGCGCTATAAAGGTTTGGGCGAGATGAACCCCGAACAGCTCTGGGAAACAACCATGAATCCCGAGAAGCGCACGTTGTTGGAAGTGCGGATCGACGACATGGTAGAGACGGACCAGATCTTCACCGTGTTGATGGGTGATGCTGTCGAACCGCGACGTAAGTTCATCGAGGACAACGCGCTCGACGTGAGAAACCTCGACGTCTAGTCGCATCCGGTTAATCATGCGAATCTTGTAAATCCTGTCTCAAGGCTGGACAGGATTTGCAGGATCAATTTTCTTATTCCCTGAACCTTTCCACTTTAAATCGCCACAACCGGATTCTTTCATCGCGCCCAATTCCGGCCTTGCGTGCAGCGATCTCCACCTGCTGTTCGGCATCGTCGATACCCTGAATGTCCGGTAGCAGTAATCCTCTTCGCGAACCACTTTCATCTTCGACGATCACACCGAAGATAAACGGATCCAAATCACCCATCACCGCCGGTTCAGCCGGGAAAAGAACGTCAACGGAATAGCGCAGACTTGATAGTTCTTCTGGTCTAACCGGATCGAAACGTGGATCCGTTGTGGCCGCGCTGATTGCGTTAGCAATTATTTCTTCGGCAAGTGTGTTTCGGGCAGGTTCAATCGTTCCAATGCAGCCGCGCAATTCACCATCGAGAGTCTTCAGCGACACAAAGCAAGGCGCACGCGATCCCAAAAATCCGTGCGTCGATTCAGGCGCAGCCGGAATGTTTCCAGAGCAGACGAAGGCTTCAACAGCACTGCGCGCGAGAGCCGGCAGGGTTATCTCATCGGTTTGCTCTGGAGACTCTGCCTGGTTAGTGAGTTGAGCCACCAAATACCCCACCCCAAACGGCGCCTCGTAACTTAATACCTCACACGATAAAGGCAGACTCGAGCACGCACCGATTGCCACGAGCATCGAGCGATAGCCACACTCTCCTGCGAGCTTGCGTAGGTTATGGTCGATTTCGACAATTCGCTGTGGATCGTTCGAACGGACAGCCTCGACGACCTGATCGTCGAAGATGTGTGCCTGCGGATTGTAGCCGGCCGGCGCATGCGGTCCGAGCCTGTGACTCAAGTCGCCACTGGCAATGAAAGCGACCCGACGGCCCACTTCTTCAACGGCACTCCTGATACAGGATCCGAACCTTAAGTGATCATTATTTGAGAGAAAGCTGTAGCCGAGGGCGACAACGCAGCCGCGCCAGCCATTTCGTTGTAGGAAATAAAGCGGAACTGCCGCACCGTGGTCGAGATCCTGATCCCTTAGCGTCGTAACCTGATAGTTTTGTGAACCGGCGGCTTTCTTGATCGCGTCGAGCAGTTCTTTATCAACTGGTGCCGTGAAGGACGTCTCAGGAGCATTAAAGTTTGAAAAGTCGGCGTTGACGTCGGGTCCTTCGTAAGCCACAAAAGCATCAACTTCCAAACGTGCGTGTGGCGATATGAGAATTACAGACTGCGCGCCACTATTGATGACTCGTCTGGTGAGTTCCGCCATTGCCTCAATCGAATCAACTACACTGCCGATTGATTCGCGCCCAACTTCAGGCACCATTATCGGTGGATGCGGCGCAATGCCGGAAAAAACCAGATTGGTCTGATGAGCCATCTTGCGTCTTTCGTCATTTGGAGGGAACGACTGGTATTCTAGCGCCGCGCGGTTGTCACGCAAAGACGTAAACGTCATGTCGAATGAATACCATCTCTTGATCGTGGGTGCAGGACCTGCTGGTTCTTTCGCGGCGGAACTGCTCGCAAAGAGCGGCGTGCGTGTTGCACTTTTTGATGGACGTCCGGAAGGTGAACCGAAGGCTTGCGGTGGAGGTGTCACCGCGAAAGCTCTGAAAGCATGGCCACAGCTGCTGAACGCTGTTGGTCGCACGATTACTGATCTCGACTTGTACTCTCCGTCGAGCAAGCAAATTCACCTCGCACTGGACGAGCCATTTGCAGTCTATTCGCGCGTGGCGTTTGACTCTTATCTACGCGACCGCGCGCGCGACGCCGGCGCCCATGTCATCTCTGAGAAAATCTCTGCCAGAAAGACAACGAGAATCAATGCGGGATGGAGAATCGAGACGAATAACGGATCGGAATTCACTGGTGCGTTGCTGGTAGGAGCAGACGGCGCAAATAGCGGCATTGCGAAAAAACTCGCTGGTCCATTGCCACCGTCGGATATGGAAGTTGCTTTTGGTTATCGTGCGCCGTTGCCATCAAGCAATGTGACTCCTACTGTGGTTGCCTTTCTGCCTGGTTGGATTGGATATGCCTGGGCTTTTCCTCGGCCCGATCACGTCTCTTTCGGCATCGCGACAACGCAGGATGCTTTCGAGCACGAACCGTTGGACCAACTGCTTTGGCAGTTTATGATCGGTTACTACGAACAGGGCGAAGGCAGGAAGGTAAACTTCTGGCAGGCGGAAACAAGTACTCCGGAACGATCTCGGATCGAGAAGCACTTGCGCACGGCCGCCGAACGCTACGCGGCACGCATTCCCGGATTGAGTGCGAAGACGTGGGACAACCGAAGAGTTTGTGGCGACGATTGGGCCTTACTTGGCGACGCGGCAGGCTTTGCAGATCCCGTAACCGGAGAGGGCATTTATTATGCTTTGCGCTCAGCGGAACTATTTGCTGACGCTTATTTGAGCGGTGCGCCACTCTCATATGAAGAGAGCTGGCGCGAAGACTTTGGCGCTGAGTTGCGTCGTGCTGCGCAAATGCGGCGTCGTTTTTACGGTAACTTCTGGGGGGCGCCTTTCACAGAACGCATGATCGAATTTGCGCGAGGACATCGCGGTGTGAGGCGAGTATTGGGAGATCTCATTGCGGGTGAACAAGGCTACGTCGACTTGAAGAAGAAGCTGGTCAAGAGTGCGCTCCGTCCTGTCTGAGAATGTTTCTATATCCAAATTCAAAATTGATTTGGTCCTGCTTGCTTGTGCTCGTGTGTGTTCCGACAGTGTTCAGCCAGACAAGTTCCGCTCGAGTTCGTCAGCGCAAAGAAGCGATCGATGCCTATCGTGTTTGCAATCGCTTTCAGAGTTTGTTGGCTGAGAACATTGATTTCGGTCGCGCATTTGAAGCGACCTTCACTAAGAATGCCGCACGTCGTCGCGAAATCGCGATCACTGAAGGCGAATTCGATGGGGACAGCTTAGCGAATGTTGATAATGCCACTTTGGTGGATGCGTTCAAGAATCGCATGCAGTTGTTGTTTCTGATGATGCCGTTGTTTAGTCCGGACAGTAACGAAGAAGAGGCCACATTTTTTCCGCCGAAGATCAAAGCGATAGTGAAGCGCAAAGCGCCGGAGTCAGCGAACGAGTTTGGCTCGTATGCGATGCAATTACGACGCGATGTCATCGATTTCCGTGCGCACCTGGATCAGCTGGCCCAGCGTTATCCAAACGTTGCCACACGTATCAGCGACTTCAAGAAGGGTTTGTCAAAGAGGATTGAGCCACCCGGACACGCGGTGAAGCCTTTGACCGCATATAGTCGAGGACGGGTTCTTGGGTTGAAGGAAAAGTACTATCAGATTGGTGATTACGCGGTGATTCGTGAGGGTGGTCAGATGAAGATCATCGGGATCCGATTTTTTCCCGGCTGTTCTGATGCTGAGCGTCAATCCTGTCTAAGGTGCGAGCCGGGTGATGGACCATCCCGCAGAGTCACGCTCGTACAAGATCCGATCGTGAAGCCGGCCCACGCGGCTTTTCCAGAATTCAATACGCTCGGGTCTTAAGCGATAACCGCCCCAGTGCTCGGGGCAATCAATCTCACGGTCGCTATACAGCGTTTCCAGTTCCTTCGCTCGTTGCTCGAGAACTTCACGACCCGAAATCGTTTCGCTTTGTGGTGACGCCCAGGCGCCAATCTGGCTCTCACGTGGTCGGGTCCTAAAGTAATCACGCGACTCCTCGGCCGATGTCCTGACAATGCTGCCCTCAACGCGCACCTGTCGATCGAGTTGCGGCCAATAAAACACCAATGCCGCAAAAGGATTTGCGTCCAACTGTTCGGCCTTGTCACTGTTATAGTTGGTGAAGAAAACAAAACCATCGTGGTCCACCTGCTTCAGCAGAACCATGCGCGCCGAGGGTTTACCACTAGGAGTTGCCGTTGCGAGTGTCATCGCTTCCGGAAGCGGAAGCTTTGCGGCGATGGCATCAGTGAACCAGAGCTGAAACTGCTTGATTGGATCTCGATCGATTGTCTTTTCGTCGAGCCCTTCGAGGGCAATGTTGTTGGGAACACCAGTCATTTTCGATTTTCGTTAGCGTTGTACGGCGCCAGTTTTTCGCGCAACTCTATAGGAATCGAAACGGTCTTAAACGTTTCCTGGTTAACGGCCGCAAGTACAAAATGTGCTGTTGCTATGAGCTCCTCGCTACCCTTGCGGCGCACTTCAAAATTTAACTTCATCGACCTCCTGCCAATGCGTCCCACGTAGACACTTACTTCCAGGAGATCGTCCAGCCGGGCAATGCGATGGAAATCGCATTCGAGATGCACGCGGGGCAACCAGATCTTCAACTCATCAAAGAACACTCCGTAATGCAAACCAACTTCGCGAAAGAGCTCCGTCTCGGCATATTCGAAGAAGTGGATATAAGCGCCGTAAAAAATAATGCGCGCCGCATCAACATCACCCCAGCGCACGCGCTCTTCAATCGAGAACTTTTTGTGGGCCGCCATTTAGATTAACTGGACGAGTCTTTCAAGAATTCCAGTAACGCTTCATTAAACTGTTCAGTACGTTCAAGGTTGGAAACATGGCCGGCGTTTTCTAACACCACCAGACGGGAATTCGCTATCAGCTCATTCACCTTTTCGCTGTCCGCCACCGGCGTTATTGCGTCTTCAGCGCCGACAAGGATTAGGGTTGGTACAGTGATCTTCGCTAACAGCGACGTGAGATCCTCACGTTCCGCCATACCGCGGAGTGCCGCCGCCGCGCCCTCCGGCTTCGTTTTCAACATCATGTCGCGAACGCGCTTTACGATTTCAGGGCGTTTGCTAACTGTTTCCGGAGTGAGCAACTTCGGCAACATTGTATCAGCGATACCGGCCATGCCTTCCGCAAGGGCCTTTTCCGCTTGTTGAGCGCGAGTCTGTTTTGCTTCTTCGGTATCCGGTGTCGCACGTGTATCAGCTAGTATCAAAGCGCGAACGCGCGGAGCAAACTGTTTATAAAACGCGAGTGTCACATAGCCGCCCATTGACAATGCGCCGAGCGTAGCGCGCGCAATGCTAAGATGATCTAACAACAAGGCTACATCCTGAGCCATGCGATTCATCGTTGCTACTCCGGCCGACGAATCGCTTTCACCAAAGCCTCGCAAGTCCGGCGCGATTACACGATACGAGCTACTTAAGGCGGCGATCTGTTCGTTCCACAAAGAACGATTGAAGGGATAGCCGTGAATCAGCACGACGGGACGTCCGCTGCCCACATCCGTGTAAGCCATCTTAATGTTATCGATCTGAACTTGCGCCATGCCCTCGGAAAAAGGTTAGACAGGCTTTGCACGAAAATCCTTATCGGACTTCTTCTCTGTGCAGTCTCTGTGTCCTCTGTGCCTCCGTGGTTAAGGAATCGTTCGAAAAAACAACCACAGAGAAACAGAGGACACAGAGACTGCACAGAGAAATCAGACTTTTCGTGCAAAGCCGGTTAGACAGGATGAACAGGATTTTTCAAGACGAGCTGTAAATCCTGAAAGAATCCTGTCAAAAGTCCCGCTTTGCAGCCCGAGCCACAACCGAAATCAACTCCGTCAGCTCGACCGGTTTCGCCAGATAAATCTGAAATCCTGCCGACAATGCACGCTCGCGATCCTCGTCTTTGGCGTAAGCAGTAATCGCCACCGCCGGAATGTTGTCGGACGTTCCATTCTCAAGTGAACGTATCTTCTCGATCAATCCGTAACCGTCTTCATCCGGCATCGCAATGTCTGACACTAACACGTCGGGCCGCTTTCGTGTGATCGCCTGGATGGCCTCACCTGCCGAAGAAACTGCAATAACATTGGCCTGCCGTTTCGTCAGCGCTGTGGTCATCAGCGTCAGGGTATCCGAATCATCGTCAACAAGCAGAACATTGAGACCGAGTAAAGACTGCACTGATTGGGCAAGCTTACGATTCTGATCCCCGGGATGTGCTGCGCCAACAGTTGTCTCCAGGAGCGGCAGTCTGATCGTAAATGTGGCGCCCTGCCCTTCGCCTTTACTCTCCGCCCTTATCGTCCCTCCGTGTATCTCGACGAGGTGACGCGCAATGGCAAGCCCGAGACCGAGTCCTCCGTGTTGACGAGTCGTCGTACTGTCCGCCTGGCGAAAGCGATCAAACACGTATGGCAAAAACTCCTTACTGATGCCCTGCCCCGTATCTGAGACGCTAACTTCAATCGCGTCGCCCCGCTGCGATGCCTTTACGCAAACTCGCCCACCACTGTTCGTAAACTTCACTGCATTCGATAACAGATTCCAAACTACTTGTTGCAGCCGGTTTGCATCGCCTGAAATCATCGCCGGCGCCGTGTCGAAATAAGTTTCGACTTTGATTCCCTTCGCGTCGGCTGTGGGCCGCACCACGTTGATGGCGTTCTCGACGACGGGCACGACTTCCAATGGATGCAAATCGAGATACAGATTGCCCGTGATGATGCGCGAAACGTCGAGGATGTCGTCGACGATTTGCGCCTGAGCTTTTGCATTACGCCCGATGGTTTCAACTGCCTGTTGGACCGTTGTGTGATCGAGCGTGCCGCCTTCGAGCAATCGGGACCAGCCGAGTATCGCTGTCAGCGGAGTGCGCAACTCGTGCGAAACGGTGGCGAGAAACTCGTCCTTCAAACGATTCGAATCTTCCGCCGCTTCTCTCGCGGTGCGTTCGAGTTTGAGTAACCGCACATTCTCGATGGCAACGGCCGTGAGATTGGCCGCCATGCTCATCGCGGTCACGTGTTCGTGTCGATAAACGTCGTTCTCGTAACTTTGCACCTCGATGGTGCCTATTATTCGGCCCATCACGGCCATTGGAACGGCCATTGAAGAGGCGGGACGCAACCCGTTGTCAGGACCAACGACGACACCTGGGTTAGCCTGTGTCGCCTGCATATAGTCGTTCGTGATGATTACTTCACCAGAGCGCACGGCGCGACTATTGGCGCCCGTCTCGGTCACCCGCATCGGCGGCAGATCAGAGACGTCGAGCTCATCGCCGTCGGCCCAACCGTAACAGGCGGTGCGTACGTCGCGAATGGGATCGTAGAGTGAAACGAAGAAGCCGTTACATGGAATCGAGACGTTGGTGAACTCGCACAGAGCACGGAAGATCGCGTGCAACTCTCTTGCAGTTCCGAGCGCCTGGGCCAGTGCCTTGATTCTCTCGAGCAGCCGTTCATATTCGAGCAGCGCGCGTTCATTAGCGACGCGAAGGGCCGCGGCCGCCTGATGCAATGCTTCTTCGGCGCGTTCCCGTTCTTTAAGAGTGTTTCTGATTGTCGTCTCTGATTTTTGGACTTCTTCGGCGGAACGTTCAGCACGCGAGCGAGCCTTGATCTCGGAACGTATGACAGCCGCGAAAAGCAAACTAAGCAAGGCACCGGCAATCAGAGTGAACTTGAGAAGAGATCTACTGGATCGCTGCGCAAAAGAAGGCTTGGGGGTATAAACAAGTGTCCACGTACGACCGGCCACTACCAGCGTTTTCGTAGCCGTGAACACTGGTTCTTCAGTAGCTTCGTTAGTCGCTGTGCTCAGCAAATTCGCTGGCGTGACTTCAGTACCATCGTAGATCTGAAAACTAACGTTTTCCGATGTTACTGGCGCGAGGAAGTCGCCGACACGAAACGGGCTGTAAACAAAACCGACCAGCGCCGTGCGTCGTTCTTCGACGGTTGAGACGGGTGCACCATTCCGATAGACGGGCACATAGATTAGAAAGCCCGACTGCTTGTCAGTATCCGGAACGTCACGTTCCTGGACCAGTTGCACGCGCCCTGAAGCGATTGGATTTCCGGAATCGCGCGCCTCTTCCATTGCCTGCCGTCTGACTTCTTCAGTAGCCATGTCGTAGCCAATTGCCAGTTGGTTTCGAGGCGTTGTCGGTTGCAGGTAAACGATCGCGTTGTATTCATTGCGTGGAGACTCATCGGGCCAGATCTTGAAATTGCTCAAGCCCTGGCGTTTCATCTCGTTGGTGATGCTTGCTTTGTCCGCTGCGCTAAACCGTCGTGAGAAACCCACTCCCTGAATACCGGGATAGTTCTTCTGTAACTCGATCTGTTGGACAAACCGCTCAAATTCGTGCGCCTCAACGGAATCACTGGCGGCAAAAAGACCAGTGCCGGCACGCAATAAAGTGATCGATGTCTCGAGGCGGAGCCGGACCTGGTCCTGGATCTGCTGGACAGCGCGAGCAAAATTGCTCTGATCCTGTTCGAGTGTGAGTTTGGAGAAGTAGTAGTAAACGAGAATTGTGAAGCACAAGCCCAGGAGCAGAATCAGATAGGGCAAAAGAAAACGGTTTCCGCCTGACAACGGATTAATTCGGCCGTTTGTTCGATTTTGACTGCTCATGGGGAACCGTTTTGCCGCGGATTTTCACAGAATTGCCGCGGATTTTCACAGAATTGAAGCTACCTGACGCGTTTAGTCCGGCGACGCAGAAAATCAATCAGCACAAATTGTGAGAGATTTCCCGGATTGGCAAAATACGCTTTGCCATTTGTCATGGCGCTCATCTGCTTTACAAAATCGACCAGATAATAGTCGCTCGCCAGCATGAAGGTATTGATCATGATCCCGGCTTTACGACAGGCCTGAACTTCCTTGAAAGTTTCAGACATGACCAGAGGGTCGCCGCCCATCGAGTTTTTATAAAGGCGACGTGTTGGGCTTGCACTGCGATCGGTTTTTTTACTTCCACTGCCACTAAACGAGCTCTGTACGAAGCACGCCGTAGGCTTACCGTCAGTAACCATCACGATTTGCTTCATCTCCTTGCGTTGAGCTTGAAGCAGACGACGCGCGAGGCGAAGACCTTCGGCGGTGTTGGTGTGATATGGACCAACCTGCGTGGTTGCGAGTTTGGCAAGTGGCAGCTCTTCCGCCCCATCGTGAAACAGGACCACTTTGAGTGAATCGCCGGGATACTGCGTGCGGATCAGGTGCGACATCGCAAGGGCGACCTTCTTCGCCGGTGTAAACCGATCCTCTCCGTAGAGAATCATCGAATGAGAACAGTCGAGCATGACGACAGTAGCGCACGACGATTGGTAGTCACACTGGTGAACGTAGAGATCCCGGTATTCCAGATTGAGCGGAACTGTCAGCCCTTCTCGTTGAATCGCGGAAAGCAAAGTGGAGTTGACATCGAGATTGATCGTGTCGCCGAACTCGTATGGTTTACTTGCGGCAGCAGCTTCAATGCCTGTCGAGAGATAAACAGTGTCGTGGCGTCCAGCGGCGCTTTTACCAAAACTTCCGAGCAGATTCCGGAGCGTTTTGTAACCGAGAAAATCGAGTCCCTTTTCGGTGACTTCGAAACGAACATCGCGTGGCAGCGGCTCCTCAAACATTTCGCCTTGTTGAGAAGATCCATGACGGTGCTCTGCTCGTTGTGGTGATTGTTCGTGAAGAGTCAGGTAACCTTCTTCAACCAACCGCTCGATTAATTGATTCAACAGTTCCTCGAGCAACGATCCGCGGAACTTTCCTTCGTTCTGCGCCAGCATTTCACGTATCTGTTGCTCATTAACAAGTCCCTGGTCCATCAGAGCCTGAAGCAACGCGCGGCGCAGCGCATCGAGAGACGTGTCCGTAGACTTCTGCTGGCGTGTCCAGTAATAGTCGTCGTCGTAACCGGAGTCGAGCAGGGCATCAGACATGCTGTCCATCAACTCGCCCAGGTTGATGCCAAAAACGTCAAACCCCTGAAATTTGGAATACCTAAACTTCATTTACGAACCATCCACAGCTTAGACAGATTCTTTTCTGCGTCATCTGTGTAATCTGCGGACTAACTGTACTTCCCGGTTTCAGTCAGATCGTCGTAGATCATGCCGCGGCGATCTTTCTTCGCCTTCGTCACAGCCGCATAACCACCTTCTTCATTGCGGCTGATCTTGTTTTCAGCGTATAGACCCTCGAGCACGAGCTCACATGCGGACACGAGCCGCCCGGTGTCGGTGCGCGAGAAGTCAAACGGAATCATCGCCGTTTCCAGCAACTCCGGAACAGACTCAATCAGGTTTATGCACTCTGACGCTGCCGCAGTGTCTGCAAGCAGAAGTTTGTTTCCTTCGTCAAACCATTGCACGGTCTTGGAGAAATCGATCCCTACAAAATAGCCCTCAAAGATCTCCCCCGCCGCACGCTTGATCAGATCGCGTGCGATACGATTGGCGCCGAGTTGTTCGCCTTCATACTCCAACTCCATCTTGCCCGTCATCGAGGGAATCGCGGCGTAAATGTCGGAGATCCGGGGCACAATCAATTTGTCACCCGTTAACAACGCGCGTCGTTCAGCGTTGGAAACTACCGACTCCATCACCGTGATTGGCATTCGTTGTGAAACGCCCGAATGCTTGTCGACGTGATTGTCGTCGCGGGCTTCAAACGCGATTTGCTCGACTACTTCACGAATAAATTCCGGAATCAGCAGGTGATCTCGAGTGTCAAAACGATCGGTCCACGCTTCCTGCCGGGTGATCTCAATCGCTGCCGGCAGTTCCCTGGGATAGTGCGTCATGATCTCGGTGCCAATGCGATCTTTCAATGGCGTGATGATCTTGCCGCGCGCGGTGTAGTCCTCCGGGTTGGCAGAGAACATGAGCATTACATCGAGCGGCAGACGCACCGGATATCCCTTAATCTGCACGTCGCCTTCCTGCATGATGTTGAAGAGCGCGACCTGGATCTTTCCAGCCAGATCAGGCAATTCATTGATTGCGAAGATACCGCGGTTTGCGCGTGGCAGCAGACCGTAATGAATCGTTAGTTCATCGCTGAGCAGATGACCGCCCTTGGCCGCTTTGATGGGATCGACGTCGCCGATGATGTCGGCGACGGTCACATCGGGTGTCGCAAGTTTCTCGACAAAACGAGCGTCGCGATCAACCCACGCGATTGGCATGAGATCGCCGTGTTGCTGCAGCATATGTCTGCCGTAAGCCGAGATCGGCCGGAAGGGATCGTCGTTAACTTCCGATCCGGCGATGATTGGTAGGCGCGCATCGAGCAGATCGGTCAGCAGGCGAATGATTCGGCTTTTCGCCTGGCCGCGAAGACCAAGCAGGATCACGTTGTGCCGCGACAGGATTGCGTTGATAAGTTGTGGGATTACGGTGTCCTGGTAACCGACAATGCCAGGAAACAACTTTTCACCGGCGCGCAGTTTTTTAATCAGGTTGAGACGCAGCTCGTCCTTGACCGAGAGGGTTTGATACCGGGCCGCCCGGAGTTCGCGAAGGGTTCTTGGGTAATCCATATATTTGGGTCGGGGAGAGATTCTAACCGCAGCCACAAAGAAGTGCCACAAAGAGACACAAAAAGAGCTTAGGTCGCGGAGACTGTCTCGGGACCATCGAAAATTACTAAACCGTCGTCGCGGAGTTTTTCGAGATGTGCCAGGACGGCGCGTTCTGCCATTCCGTAGGCTTTTGGGGAAACGTCAGTGTAAACCTGTGCGACGATCTCTTTGGGTGTCGCGGCTCCGGCGCGCACTGCTGCGAGAATGTTTCGTTCGCGCTCGAGTCGATGTGAGACGTATTCGTCGATTTTTTGATACGGGGCGGCGACGGCAGGTCCATGACCACCCAGAAGAACCGTAAGATTTGGTAACGAACGCATTCGTTCGAGCGAGTCGAGATAATCGCGCATGTTTCCCTGAGGCGGATCGATCAGCACCGAACCGACGCCGACAATATTGTCACCAGTGATGAGCACACCGCGTTCTGCGTCATGAAAACAAAGATGGCCCAGTGCGTGCCCCGGCGTGTGTAACGCGCGCAAAGTGATCTGCGGGTCGCCTTCGAGAGTAATGAGGTCGTCGTCCTCAATCAGACGATCGACGTGCACGTCGTTCAGGGCCTCGGCAGTTTTCGCATGTGCGGCGACCGGAACCGTACCGCCCAGATGTGCTTTGAGCGCATTGACTCCACCGACGTGATCGGGATGCAAATGCGTAATGATTATTTCGCGCACGCGCCTGCCCTCGGCGATCATTTCGTTGATGCACGAAGCCAGTGCTTCCTGCTCATCCGGATAAGGTGAACCGGGATCCAGGACCAGAATCTCTTTCGCGTTGTGAACGAGGTAGCAACAAGTATGAGTTGCCGGCGGTCGTGTTGGTGTTCGAACTGGGAAGCAGATGTAGTTCGGCCGAAACGTGATCCGGCGTGCGATTTCGCCACGCGCGTGTGGAATCGATAAGAAGCGTTCGACTAGATCGGGAGTGATACCAGCGCCGAGTGTGCGCAACGCATGTAGCGTTGGCGGCACAGCTACAACTTGATCTCGCATCCAACGATCGTAAGCATCCCGCGCGGTCAACCACTCGCCACTTGCGAGTTCTCCCGCGACGACGTTTGGTTCTTGTTTAGGCGGACACGTGACGAGAAAAAACCAGGTGTCAAATCGTCGCGCGTTGAACGGTGGAGTGACCCAGCGGCCGACGTAAGTGAAATCGTCAGCGTCAAGATACAACTCGTAATGTCTCAATAACGCGGGCCAGGACATGCGCTTCGATTCAAGATCATCGAGCAAGGAAACTCTTTGACCTTTGGTGAGGGTCTCGCCACCGCGAACAACCAGCACACCCAATTCTTCAAAGAGCTCTCGGGCGGCGCCACTAATCATCGTTGCGGTTTCCGGATTCGGCGTGTTTCTGACATCGGCTTCAGCATCGTCGCTATCGATCTGGCCGCCTGGAAAAGCGTGAAATCCGCCCAAAAACGCGAGCTTATCGCTACGTTTCACCCAGAACACTTCCGGATTTGCAGGATCGGTGTCTTGTCGCAGCAGGATTATCGCAGCGGCGTCTTTGGGAGTTGTTGCTGGTCGATCAGACATAGGTCAAATAGGTTCTATCAGACCAATGATTTCACGACCAACGAAAGCGTTCGCCATCGCCGGGACCCCAGGGAACTCCCCGCATGTGATAGCCGCCCTCTTCCCAATAACCGGCCTGATCGTGCTCGAGGAAGCGCACGCCCTTCACCCATTTGGCCGATTTCCAGGCGTAGAGTTGCGGGATGATCAAGCGAACTGGTCCACCATGTTCCTGTGCGATTGGTTGGCCGTCGTGAGACCAGGCCAACAGCGAATCTTCGTTGAGAAAATATTCGATCGGGATGTTGGTGGTCCAACCGTAGTCGTAAGCCAGCGCCAGGACAAACTTCGCTTCCGGTTTCACACCAGCGAGTCGCGCAATCTCTCTCGCTGAAACACCACTCCAAACATTGTCCAGTCGCGACCAGCGCGTCACGCAATGAAAGTCGGCGTAGACGCGAACCGGAGGTAGTTGCATGAACTCATCCAGGGACCACTTGAGTGGATGTTCAACGAGACCGTCGATTTCAAACGTCCACTTCTCGAGATCGATCTCAGGCGTTCCGTGAGCGTCAAGCACAGGCCACTTTTTGGTGCGCGACTGGCCGGGCGGTATTCGTTTCTCGCGCCGCGTATCGGGACTGACGATGATCTCAGGATCGTCGAGCTCTTCTGGTTTACGCGGATCGGTTGTTTGGTATTTCGGATCGTGGAATAGATTGTCGAGAAAACTCATGAATGCTTGTCCATCAACAGATTACGCAGATTTCTTCCCTTTTCTCTCCGCAAGCGCGAGCAACTCTTCGGGCATCCATTTGTCTACGCCCTTGGACACCGCGTCGTCGATCCCGACCGTCCGATCGTGCCAATCGTCTCGGTTTCCTTCCGGACCGCGCGCGCGTTCGTAGTTTTCCGTTTGCTCCAGACTCAGGAGGATCCCGTCAACAACTTCCTTCCAGTTCTGAAACTGAATGCCGCGTCTTACGATCGGAAGTCCGGCGGTCCAATCTTCTTCAGGCGCACGTGCATCCTGCTCGGGAATGGTCAAATTATATAGCGGTGGAAATGGTCCACCCGAAAAGTCTTTCACCAGTTGGTCCCCAAGCTGCTTCAAAGACCAGTCAGAATGCTCCTGTCGCAAAGACTGCGCCCGCCGAAAAATGTCCGAAACGGTAGGTTGCTGCTGAACCATTTCTCACCTTCCTGGTCTGTTTTGAATTCAATACCTTACACGGATGCTCGCCGTGGAACAAATGGGGTCAACGAGTGGCGGATCTGAACCACCGAAGACTGATGACGATTACTAACAAACAGGTGGTGATGGCAGCGGAAATCAAGCAGTACTGGCAAAACTGGCGAATGACGAAAGCCTGCAGGTAGAACAGCCACACGCTCACGAAAAACATCGCCATGACGAGCGGCGTCAGTAAAGTTGCGGCAATGCGATATCCAAACGCGGCGAGAGTGGCGAGACTGAAAACACTGAAATACGCGGCGGCGCCCACTGCGGCGAGGGGAATTCCTGCGACGACTGCGTACTGGCTACTGAGCACCTCCGAACAGCCGGAGGTTATTGTGCAACGAACCGTTTGCCCCGTGAGGTGCTCGATCGTGAGGTAAAGAGCGTCCGCGATTCCAAGCAGTGAAAGCAGCGCTGCGACGGCGTAGATCTTTTTCATCGTCCGGAACTTCGGAGTTCATTCTGGATCACTACGCGCAATTTTTCTGCCGGAAGATTTTCGAATGGCACCTCGCGGCCATTCATGAAAACGGTCGGTGTACCTTTGACGCCGAGCGAGTGTCCACGCTTCCCGTCCTGGAAGATCCGTTGCGCGACAAGATCGCCGCCGAGATCGCGTTTGTAACGTTCCACGTCAAGACCGATCTGCTTTGCGTAACCCTCGAAAACCGGTCGCACGTCAAACTCTTTTTTCCAATCGTTCTGATGTTCGTAGAGCAGATCGTGCATCTCCCAGAACTTGCCCTGGAGCCCGGCTGCTTCGGCTGATGATGCAGCTGCGAGCGCGTGCTGGTGCGTCGGCACGAGTGGGAATTCACGGAACGTTATCTGGAGCTTATCGCCAAACTCTGCGTGCATCTGTTCGAGTATCGGATGGAACAGGCCACAAGGCGGGCACTCGAAATCGCCAAACTCTTCGAGCTTCACAGGCGCATTCGGTGGTCCAAGGACGTGTGCAGGCTCAGCTCCGGGAACGCCTGTCGCCGTGGCTGGCTGCTGTTGTGATTGCGCAGGTGTTGTCTGCGAACCCTTCGTTACAGGTGACGGCTGGTTCGGAGGAGTCGTTGGCGAAGCCGGTATGGCTCGTGTCAGGTACCAGGCGCTGCTTAGTGCGACCGCCAGAACCGCAAGAATAATTATGAAGGGTAGTATTCTTTTCATGATTATTGGAAGAGTTTCAAACGGCGGCTGCGACAGTAGCCGCCAGTGAACGGAAAATATCCCGACCATCACTCGAGCCAAGTAGATCCTCGCACGCTCGTTCCGGATGCGGCATTAAACCGAGTACATTGCGCTCACGACTACAGATGCCGGCGATGTTGTCACGCGACCCGTTTGGATTGGCGTCGTCGGTGATGCTTCCGTCGGGTGTGCAATAACGGAAAACAATCCGATCTTCGCGTTGTAGGTCTGCGAGGGTAGCGTCGTCACAGATGTAGTTACCTTCAGCATGCGCGATCGGAATGCGCAGCACCGTTCCCGTCTTCATTTCGTTAGTGTACGGACTGTCAATAGTTTCGACGCGTACGTGTATGTGTTCACAAATGAAGTGCAGATCGCGATTGCGGATCAGTGCGCCTGGCAGTAGACCGGCTTCGCAGAGGATCTGAAACCCGTTGCAGATGCCGAGCACAAATCGTCCGCTGTCGGCGAACTTCCTGACCGAATTCATCACCGGTGAAAAACGAGCGAGAGCGCCGGCACGAAGATAGTCTCCATAAGAAAACCCACCGGGAAGGATCACCGCGTCGTAAGTCGAGAGATCGGTTTCACGGTGCCAGATGAAGTCTACGGGTTGACCGACGTGTTTGGAGATCACGTGGTAGGCATCGTGGTCGCAGTTAGAACCAGGAAAAACAATAACTCCGAATTTCACGCTTCTATCTCCACGCGGTAGTCTTCAATTATCGGGTTGGAAAGGACTTCACGCGCCATTTTCTCCACCGATTCAAGGGCGCGCTGCTGATCGAGGCTGCCATCGAGCGAAATCTCGAAGTATTTGCCCTGCCGAACGTCAGAAATTCCGGAAAAACCGAGCAGCTCTACCGAATGTTGGATAGCTTTGCCCTGCGGGTCGAGCACGCCGGACTTCAAGTTTACATAAACTTTGGCTTTCATCTGTCACCTGCTGCGCCAATATCAACAAAGCATTGCTTAAAAAGCAGTTGTTGGAATAATATCTCCGGCTCGTGGACCTGTCGCACCCGAATCAAACCCTTCTTACAGGAGAAACTTATAATGCAAAACCCGCCGCCCGTTCAAACTCCCCCAGCTAAATCCAGTACGGGGCTCGATGAAAACCTTGCTGCTTTACTGTCGTACATTGCGACTTGGGTTTCGGGTCTGATTTTCTTCCTGATCGAAAAGAACAGTCGCCTGGTTCGATTTCATGCGATGCAAGCGATTCTGTTGGGCGCTACAGCTGCCGTCGGAGCCATCGTACTTTGGATCTTATGGGCTATCGTCACAGTGGTTTTGGCTCAGATCGCAGACATCCTTGGCACTTTGGCAGGCCTGGTTCTTGGTTTAGTGATCTTCGTTTTCTACCTCGCCGTGTTGGTCGGCTGGATCCTCTGTCTGATCAAGTCTTATCAGGGCCAATTTTACAAGCTGCCGGTGCTTGGAAATCTTGCCGAAAAATTTTCTACGAAATAGCATTCGCACAGGTCCAGCATAGGACCTACTCGATTCCTACTCTTCGATAGATCGCGTCGATGTTTCGCAGGTAATGATCCAGCGAAAAGACGCGATCTATGTCGTCTGCAGACAAATGCGACTTGATATCGTTGTCCGCTTTCACCAGTTCACGAAAATCACGATTCTCATCCCACACTCTCATCGCGTTACGCTGCACAAGATCGTAGGCAGTTTCGCGTGAGAGGCCTTTGTTTGTGAGGGCAAGCAGGAGTTGGCCACTGAAGATCAGACCCTTTGTAGCATTGAGATTCTCGAGCATGCGTTCCGGATAAACCACCAGGCCATCGATTAGACCAATCGCCTTTTGCAGAATGTAGTCGAGGGCCGTACTGGAGTCGGGCAGCACGACGCGCTCTGCCGAAGAGTGTGAAATGTCCCGCTCATGCCAGAGGGCGACGTTTTCAAGACCGACGATGCTATTGGCGCGAATCACTCTGGCGATGCCGCAGATGCGCTCTGAGATTATTGGATTGCGCTTGTGAGGCATCGCGCTCGATCCCTTTTGACCTTTTGTGAATTTCTCCTGGGCCTCGCGCACTTCTGTGCGTTGCCAGTGCCGAACGTTGAGGGCAAATTTCTCAAGCGACGACGCGATGATCGCAAGTGTTGTTAAGTATTCCGCGTAGATGTCGCGCTGAATTACCTGCGTCGACACAGGCGCCGGCTTCAAGCCGAGACGCGCACAAACGCTTTCTTCAACCGCCGGATCGAGATGCGCGAACGCGCCAACGGCGCCACTGATTTTTCCCACCGCGACTGCCTCGCGTGCGCGTGAAAGTCGCTCGCGATTGCGACGCATCTCGTCAAACCAGAGCGCGAAAGTCAAACCAAATGAAGTTGGTTCGGCGTGGATCCCGTGCGTGCGTCCCACCTGCGGCGTGTTTTTGAATTCCTTTGCGCGTCGTTTCAGCGTGTCGATTAAGGTGTCGACTTTTTTGAGCAGGATGTCGGCGGAGTCGCGCAGCAAAAGCGCGTTGGCGGTGTCGACCACGTCGGAAGACGTCAGGCCATAGTGAACAAAACGACTTGCTTCGCCGATCGACTCCGCGAGGTTTGTCGTGAATGCGATGACATCGTGATTCGTGGCCTTCTCAATCTCGTTGATGCGTTGAACTGAGAACTGCGCGCGTGCTTTGATCTGTTCCAAAGCGTCGCGCGGAATCGTTCCCCTCTCCGCGTGGACTTCACACACGGCAATTTCAACGTCGAGCCATTTTTGAAACTTGTTCTGCTCGGACCAGAGCGCGCCCATCTCGGGCAGTGTGTAACGATCAATCATCTATACTCGATATGCTTTCTAATCATGTAAATCATGCCTAATCCGGAAATCCTGTAAAAATGACGTGCAGGCTTTTGCCCCAAAGTTGGCTTCACGGGATTTTGCATGATTTTCCAGGATTAACATGATGGCGTCTATTTCAACGCGGTCGAATTCACAAAGTAACGAGCCAGTAACCAGCGACCATTCTCTTCGATCAGCGTAAAATTCTCCATGCCTTCGCCACGTTCGAAACGCGTTTCATAACTCAGTAAGTAGACATGCCCTTTGAGCGGACCGCCTGAATTCTGTTGCTCGGTGGCGGAATGAAGCGAACGCGATTCCACTTGCCCGAGTTTTGTCCGCAAGGTCTTGAACACTTCGTTTGACTGGTCGAGTGTGACGTCCCTTCGCCAAAGGTCCGACGCCTCGTTATAGATCTTCTCGTAGCGTTCCTGAGTGATGTCCTCGCCCACACTTGCGACCACTTCCTGTACTTCGATGGGAACACGACCACGATTGGCGTCTTGCGCGCACGCCGCCGTTGATAACGCAGATAAAATGACGATTATGAAGATAAGAGGATAGCGCGTCTCGTTCATACCTCTATCCAGGGCGTCGGTTCCTTTGGATAGGAAAGACTGACCTCTGTGAAGCCAACAAACAGGGGCGCTCGTTCCTGCAATGCAACTTCGGCATTGATCTTAGCGAGGTAAGGATTGTTTGCGCGTTGTGAGAGGTGAGCCAGAACGAGGTGTTTCGCACAGCCATCAAAACCGCGAAGGATCCAGTCGGCAAGATCTTCGTTCGAAAGATGACCAAGTCGCGAAAGGATACGCTGTTTCAGTTCCCACGGATAATTGTCGCAGGCTTTAAGCATGTCGCGGCTATGATTCGACTCGATGACGATCGCGGCGCAGCCACGCAGACGTTCCGTTACCAGCGTCGTGATATGACCGAAGTCCATCACGGTTGCGATCTTCACACCCTGGTGAGTTGCAGTGAAACCGAAGTTGTCGACAGCATCGTGAGGAATTGTGAACGGATGAAAGTCGATTTCGCCAATGCGAAAGTCTCTGCTCGACTCGATCTGCTCAACTCTATCGCGCAGTGCTTTTGCTCGCCTGCGTGGCTCGTCGTTACTGACGTTCTCTTTTTCACTGATGTACGCGTCGAGCGTTTTCCCGGAAATGTAAACAGGACAATCAACAGAACCAAGCAGTACACGCAAGCCGCCCGCGTGATCGCCATGTTCGTGAGTGACAAGCACTGCATCGAGCCGTTGCACGTCTTCACCGACCATCGCGAGACGACGAGCAATTTCTTTCGCACTCAATCCGGCGTCCACAAGAACGCGCGTGTCACCGGCAACGATTAGAACCGCGTTACCAGTTGAGCCACTGCCAAGAACAGTAAGTTTCATCTAGCCACAAAAAGGCACAAAACACACAAAAAAACAGGACAGAGCAAGACGCAGAACCACTATATAGTAGAACCCCCCTATAGAAGACACACTATATCAGAGGCTTGTTCTCTTTTGTGGGTTTTGTGCTTTTTTGTGAGTTAGATCTCGAGGCGCGAGCGATCGACTTTAAATCCGTTGAGATTTCCCAACACCCCGAGGGCGAGTGTTTCGGATTTGAAGTAAGTGCGCGCAACTTCCTGAAGTTCGTCAACAGTAGTGTTACGGATCTTTTCGATTACTTCGTCCGGCGAGATGCGGCGGCCGTGAATAATCTCCTGACGGGCGAGCGTGCCTGCGCGCGCGCTTGACGACTCGAGTCCGAGCAATATCGAAGATATTGCCTGGTCCTTAACGATCCGGAATTCTTCATCCGTCACAGGATTCCGCACGACTTCGCGTAGCTCTGCCAGTGAGACTTCCAACACCTGATCCAGATATTCAGGCGACGTTCCCGCATAGATACTAAAAACTCCGACATCTGAAAACGCACTACCTGCCGCGCCGACTGAGTAAGCGAGTCCACGCTCTTCACGAATCTTTTGCCAAAGTCGACTCGAGGTACCGCCACCGATGACCGAAGCCAACAGGCTTGCAGCGTAACGATTATTGTCGAGCGCATGAGGCCAGGGCGTTGCGAGCACGAGGTGCGCTTGTTCGAGTTCGCTTTTTTGTTCGATGAGGATCGGAGCAGCCGGACGTGGCTTGCCGGCGTCAACTGCGTGTGGCCGTGCGGCCACGCCGCTCTCGCAACCGTCAAACGCGGCGCCGACAAGTTCAAGCAGACGTCCGTGGTCGACGTTTCCTGCGGCCGCAAGAACAAAATTGCTATACGAAAACTCGCGCGCGTGGAATCCGACCGTGGTTTTATGATCGAAAGTCGGAACTGTTTCCCTTGTGCCTTCGATGGGGCGGCCTAATGGCTGATTCGGAAAATACGCTGCGTTGAAGAGCTCTCCGAGCAGTTCGTCAGGCGTATCCTCGACCATCTTCATCTCTTCGAGGATTACCTTTTGCTCACGTTCGAGGTCTTCCTGTTCAAAACGCGGGTGCGAAACCAGATCGGCGAGCAGATCTACGGCCTGTGAAAGAGCCGTGTCCGCAACCTTTGTGGTGAAACCCGTCATCTCATGGGTCGTATAGGCGTCCAGATTCCCGCCCAGTCGGTCAGTTTCAACGGCAATATCCCTCGCGCTTCGGAGTCGGGTGCCTTTGAAGACGGCGTGCTCGATAAAATGACAGATTCCGTTTAATTCAGGTGATTCGTGGCGAGATCCCCTCCGGACCCAGATGCCGGCGGTCACGGATCTAAGACCCGGCATATGTTCTGTCAGGACAACGATCCCGTTGGGGAGTCTGGTAGTTTGAACGTCGTCAATCATTCGATCAGGACCCAAAATGGCGCTATTTCTTACACCGCGGTGGAAAAGGGGATTTGGATCCTAGCACGGCCTAAAAGAGGCGGCAAAGGTCAAAAGAGTGACCCTGTTTTTGGCCGAAAATGACGGGTATTTACTTGACAGCCATTTGCGGCGTGCCCGAAAATGAGGGCTTGTTTGTGGTTCCAGGTAAAGTCTCCTCGCCTGAACCGATTCGCCTGTCCATGGCTTCCAAAGGGACTTTGGTCGCGGAGGTCTTCGTATGAGAAGAGCAGTTCGTCTTAGTTTGTCTCTGATCGCGCTGGTGTCTTTTGTCACCAGCGACGCGCTTGCAGCAGGCTCTAATCGATCGCTCGCTACCATTACGGGGACAGTTCGCGACAATCGTGGGAACCCGTTGGCGGGCGCGCTTGTGTCGTTGGTGCGCGAGGGCGTGAAAACCGTCAAAGAGGCAAGGACCGATCGTCATGGCAACTTCATTGCGAAAGTTCTTCCTGGACGATATGGAATCAAGGCGATTGCAAGTGGATTCAACGAAGTGGTTTTCACGGCCGTCGATGTGAAGGCCCAACAGGAGCTGGTCTATCGCTTCAACCTCGAACCCGTTGGACACGGCAACACGTTACCGGAACGCCGGAGCGATCGTGACGACGTAAAGTGGACGTTGCGGTCGGCACAAACGAAGCGTCCAATCTTCCAGGTTCAGGAAGGTGAAGACACAACTATCAAAACCGTAACGGCAAGCCAGGAGAAGACCGCTGAAGCCGGTCCGATGGAAACTGCGCCCGAGAGTCCCGCTGAACCAAATTCAGATTCCCGATCAAAAACCCACGGTGTTATTGAAAGCTACTTCGCAAGCAGTGCGTATGGCTCGTCTTACGTGGGCCTGAACTTCGCTGTAGCAACACCGGTCTCCGATCACGTCGAATTGATCTTCGCCGGGCAAACCGGCATGGGCGACGCGCCGGAACGCTTCGAAGCTTCTACTCGTTTCCGCATCAACGATCGTCATCGCGTCGGGATAACCGCCGGGGGCGCGCGCTTCGCGACTCCTGTTTGGACGAACAAACTAAACGATCGATCCGATCTGCACGGACAGCTCTCATTGCGTGCTGTTGATGAATGGATCGTCCGCGACGGCATCGTCATCGTAATGGGACTCGACTATTCACGCTTTATCGGCGCTGGCGGTGCGCAGGCCTTTTCACCGCGGTTCGGCATTCAGTACGACGCCAACGCACGCACACGCGTGAAGGCTGCATTCGCCTCCGGTGGCGAAGAAGATGGCATCCAGAGCGTTGCGACTTTCGAGAATGAGCAGGTTGTTTTCCGTAGTCATGCTGAACGGCCAGTTGCATTTATCGATGGACAGGCAGTGCTGGAAAGAAGTCATCGTCTCGAGTTCGGCATTGAAAGAGTTTTAGACAACAGCTCGAATGTTGAAGCAACGGCCTTTCTGGATACCACGAGCGGGCGCGGCGTTGGTTTGTTAAGTGGACCAGCGAGCGCATTCTCCGGTAGAGCTGGTGATGCGTTTATTGATGTTGCCAATCAGCAGGGCTCTTCGCGCGGCATACGTGTGGTCTACACGAAGCGTTTGAATCGTGTTTGGACCGCATCCGCCGGGTACGCATTCGGACGTGGACAACAAATATCAGCAGCCGGTTTTTCGACTCCCGCCGAACTCTTTGAGAGTGGCATGTTTCAAACCGGCGCCTTGCAATTTGCGGGAGCCTTCCGTACCGGCACACAAGTACGGACGGTGCTAAGGTTCTCTCCTGAGGCGACCGTATTCGCTATCGATCCTTTTGCGGGACGCTTGGGTGTTTACGATCCTTCACTGAGTATTCAAGTCACGCAGGACTTACCGAGCTTTGGCTTGCCGGTGCGGGCTGAAGCAATCCTCGACGCACGTAACTTGTTGGATGTACAGACAAGCAACGAGAACGGCGAGATCCTGACCTTCATCGGTAACAATCGACGGTCTGTTCGTGGTGGAATCTCGCTCAGATTTTAGAGGCGCGAGATGAAGAGAGCAGTCCGCTAAAACCCCACTCGCCCAAGGTTCTGCTCCCTTCGCTTCCAATATCAGGTCTTCCAAATTCTTGGAAACTCCGAAAAGTTGGATAGACCTCTGTCGAGATAGTATTCAGCAGGTTTTGAATAGGCCCACAGTTTTCGAAGATTAGCACTAATCAATCTGTTGTTTTGGACTAATCGGCAAAATTCAGGGGTGGGAACATACCTTGCTTGAAAGAGTCGGATCTGCCAATTCATAAGAATTGGGGAAGTTGTTGAGGTAGCAGTGAAGGGCTCGATAATCACAACCAGGACCTGGTTTCTGCTAATTGGCGCCGCGCTATTGATCAGCGCCGGCCTCCTCAACCTCCGCCAGCGAGTAAGACTCGAGACCCCGACGTGGGATGGTGTTGAGTGGGTAGACACCAAGGACGGAGTGATAGCAAAAAGCATCGAGCATGATTCCGCCGCCGCGCGAGCGTGGATGTTTCCGGGCGACCGGTTGATTGGTATCACTCTCGATCCGAACGCAAAAGCAGAACAAATCTCTTCCGCTCGCGACGTACAAATCTATCTCGAACAGGTGCGCCGACCGAACGGCCGAATCCATTACTTAATGACTCGGCCCTCGTATGCCCCTGACATTGGCGCCTACTGGGCAGACCTCGATCACCTCGGCACTATTCACAAATGGACGCCGCGCGTCATCTACATCAATCTCATCGGCGTGATCTATCTGTTGGTCGGCTTCTTCGTACTTTTCAAACAGGGGGGACGCGCGCCGTTCGTTCTGCACTTCGCCGGTTTTTGTCTCGCCGCATTCGTATTTCTGTTCTACACGCCGGTAGGTAGTTTTCGCGACCTGGATTTGGCAATCGCTTTTCTCGACAATGCTGCGCTGGTCCTGTTCCCGCCGTTGTTCCTGCACTTTTGTGCACTGTACCCATCACGGCAACAGCTTTTTGCCACGCGTCGCTGGCGTGCTGTTCTCCTGTACGTACCGTCGTTCTTATTGCTGGCGTTCTCGGTGGTCGTGTTTCTGAGAGATGAAATTGGGAAGGCGATACCGATCGTCCAACGGATTCCTGTTTCAGAACAACTCATTGGACTGCTTTACTGGCTGAACATTCTGCATCTCGCTGTTGCTTTGGCAGCAAGCGCCGCGCTTCTGGTGCGAACCTTACTAAAGGTTCAGAGTCCGACGGTTCGTCAGCAAGTGAAGTGGGTGGTTTGGGGGACGCTGCTGGCCGTCACTCCGTTTCTTTTTCTTTACGCTCTGGTCTATCTATTTGGCGCGCCAACTGATCGTTGGTTGACTGATGTAGCGATTCTGCCGCTGGCGCTGATTCCGTTCGCATTTGGATACTCAGTGCTGCGTTATCGGCTGATGGACGTCGAGTTGGTCGTGCGTCGTGTGTTTGTTTACGCGCTCACGACGATCGCAGTTGCGTTACTCATCGGCATTGTCGTTTACCTGGGAGGACTGTACGCGTTCGGTTCCGATCAGTCGTTTTCCTCCGGAGAGATCACATTACGCGTGGTTCTCGCGGTACTTGCAATGGCTGCAATCGTGATGGTCGCGGCGCCCGTTAAGAACTTCCTCCAGGAACAGGTAGATCGAGTGTTCTACGGCGAACGTTACGACCTAAGAAACGGTCTGCTCGATTTTGGTCGCACGCTTTCCGCCACCACTGCACTTGCTCCGCTGCTCGATTCTCTTGTCAGTCGTCTGCAGGAAGTGATGAACGTTGAGCGCATCGCGATCTTCGTGGAGTCGCGCAATGCGCGTTCAGGTTACGTTGTCGCGCGTGCTGAGGGTCTGCCGGCGCCGATTGCTGTACCGTCAGATTTCCGCGAGATGATCCGCGTGCGATCAGCAGAGAGCGGCGTGGTTCGTGCAGACGATCTCGAACTCCACGGTGAAGCGAATGGCTCCGTGCGACGAGCGCTTCATTATTACGTACCGTGCGTTGTTCGTGGTCGAATGGTGGCAGTGATTGGTCTCGGACGTTCTGTCGACGGCGGGTTGCTGTCGTCTGAAGACGTCGAGATTCTACGCACAGTTTCCGGTTACGTTGCGGTCGCGATTGAAAACAGTTTGCTTTACAAGGATCAGCAGGAACGTGCAAGCGAGTTGAAACTGCTCAAAGAGTTCAACGAATCGATCATTGAGTCGATCAACGTTGGTCTGCTTGCGGTCGATCTTGAAGGACGCGTAACGCGCTTAAACTCCGCACTCGAACACATTCTCGATCTTCGTCGCGACGCGGCCGTAGGCCGTCGGGTTGAAGAACTCTTCTCGGAAGATTTTGCCGATACGCTCAAGCAGGTACTCGGGAAAGATGGATGGCGCCTTCGAGAGATTCGTAATATCTACAAACTTCACACCGCGACGACCACTAACCGTGCCCTCGTGCTGAATATCGCTATTGCGCCATTGCAGGATGGACAAGGGCAAACAGGCGCGCTTGTCGTGCTTGAAGATGTCACCGAACGCATCACTCTCGAACAGCAACTACAGCAGCGTGAGAAGCTGTCGTCGATTGGTCTGCTTGCTGCAGGCGTTGCTCATGAAGTGAATACCCCGCTGACGGGCGTTTCATCGTACACGCAGATGCTCCTGGGCATGCTGAACGAAAACGATCCGAAGCATGCATTGCTGCAAAAGGTCCGCTCGCAGGCTGAGCGAGCGACAAATATCGTCAACAATCTTCTGAATTTCTCACGCACCGGCAGTGCAACGGAATTTGCCGAAATTAACGTTGCTCGCGTACTTGATGACACGCTGCAACTGCTCGAGCCGCAACTGCGTCGCAGCCAGATTGAGATCGTTCGGCGTTACGATGAAGACGCGCCGGAAGCTTACGGAAACGCCGGTAAGCTACAACAGGTCTTTACGAATCTCATTCTCAACGCGCGCGATGCGATTCCTGACGGTGGACGGATCACGGTCTCAACCAGCACCGCCGAGGATGGCTCTATAGTCGCTGAGATCTCCGATACTGGCATTGGCATCGCCCCCGAAAATGTTGCCAAAATCTACGATCCTTTCTTCACGACGAAGGGCGTCGGTCAGGGAACCGGGCTGGGCCTCGCGGTGTCGTATGGAATAGTTCAGGAACACGCCGGACGAATTACTGTCGAAAGCACGCCGGGACACGGCACCACCTTCCGCATCACCTTGCCAACCGCGCGTGTCCGCGCTCGCCTACAGGCCGTCGGTGATTAGTCAAGTCATCCACAGATTGCACAGAAGAAGCTGAATATATTTCTATTTTGGCTCTCTGTGTAATCTGTGGATGGTTTGCTACACTTACGCTTCTTGTGATGAGACCCGAAAAGCGGAACTCCCGAAAAGGATCAGTGCTCGTCGTTGACGACGAGGAGATAATGCGTGAGGTGCTTGAGACACTCCTCACCACCGAAGGTTATCGTGTCGATCTCGCGAAGACCGGCGAAGAAGGTCTCGAGGCATACGGCCGCCGCGCCTTCGACGTTGTGTTGCTCGACGTGTCGATGCCGGGCATAGGTGGATTGCGTGCGCTGGAAGAGTTCTTGAAAATGGATCCCGACGCGGTGATCGTAATGATTACCGCTTACGCCACTTTCGACACCGCGATCGCGGCGTGGGAACGTGGCGCTGTCAGTTGTATCCGCAAGCCGTTTCAGAACGAACAGATCACCGCGACAATCGCCGCCGGCATCAAACGCCGCCGCAAAGAAGAGGAACGACGCACGCTTCGTCGCGCGATGAGCAAAGCTGTCGATCGCGGCGAGATCGTCGGGCGTTCTGACGTGATGCAGGAAGTCTTTCGACTCGTCGAACAGGTTGCTCCTGCGCGTTCCACAGTTTTGATTACGGGTGAAAGCGGAACCGGTAAGGAACTAATCGCCAAGGCAATTCACGAGGCCAGCACGCGTGCGGGCCGGCCGTTCGTTACGGTTAATAGTTCAAACATCCCTTCAGAATTGCTCGAGTCGGAGTTGTTTGGTCATACGCGCGGCGCGTTTACCGGCGCCGTGGCCGCGAAGAAAGGTTTGTTCGAAGTCGCCGATGGCGGATCGATTTTTCTCGACGAGATTGGCGACATTCCGCCTGAGACACAGGTGCGGCTGTTGCGCGTCATTCAGGAACGTGAGTTCACGCCACTCGGCGACACCACGCCGCGTCGGGTTGACGTCCGCATCATCGCGGCGACGAATATCGACCTCAAAGAAGCCGTGCGTCAGGGAACTTTTCGCGAGGATCTTTACTATCGACTTGCCGTAGTTCCGATCGAGTTGCCGCCCTTGCGCGATCGAATTGAAGATATTCTGCCGTTGGCCCAACACTTCACTCAAAAGTACAACGAAGAAAACGTGCGCAATGTCTCAGAACAGCTTGCGCCTGATGTTCTTGCATTGTTGGAAGGGTATTCGTGGCCCGGCAACGTGCGCGAGTTGGAGAACACGATTGAAAGAGCTGTTGTGATTGCACCCGGAGACGAGATCACGAAGGAGTGCTTGCGAACTGAGATCAGCGATCCGAAATCAGTAACCTCCGGACATCACAACGGCGCCAGCAACGCGGCCGTAGGCGATATCGGCCGCGGTATAAACTTTTACGAAGAAGTGCGGCGCTTCGAAATCGATCTGATTAGACGAGCGCTCGAACAAACGGGTGGTCATCAATCACGCGCAGCGCGTCTGCTTGGCATGAATGCCACTACGCTTAATTCCAAAATCAAGACATACAATATCAATTTGAGACCTTAGCCCCACGATGAAACGTCGCGAACTCGATGGCTGTCCAATCACTGGAGCATTACAAATGCTCGGTGATAAGTGGACGATGCTGGTAGTGAGAGAGTTGTTGGGTGGTCCAAAGCGTACGATGGAATTGCTGAACAGTCTTTTTCCGATCAGCAGTCGCACCCTCGTCGGACGTTTGCGCGACATGGAGAAAGACAACCTGGTCGAACGAACAGACTTCGGCGGCAATCCGCCACACATCGAGTACGCGTTGACGGAACGCGGATTGTTGTTGCTGCCGCTGCTCGAATCACTGCGACAACTCGGCTTGGCATTGAAATGTAATGAATGTGAGGATCGCAAAAAACGGATCGGCGCCTACTGCGAACCCTGCCCGCTCAACGAAACCCCGATCGAAATCCCGCGACGGTCTGTCCCGGTCCCACAACGCCGCGAAAAAGACGACTCAATCGTTTTACTTTAATTTTCTGCGTTCGGAATCATATGGCCATCAGCCGTGATAATCGCCTTGTGATCGGGTGTGATGTGTTCACCTTCGATTGTGATTTCTTCACCGCTTGGCATAACCACAGGCAGATGGTCCAGGAACCGTTCAGCATCGATAGCTGACATGCAACCAGTGCCCGCGGCCGTAATTGCCTGCCGGTAAAACGAATCCTGGACGTCGCCACAGGCAAAGACTCCGGGAATGTTCGTAGCGGTCGAGTGACCCGACGTCTTCAAGTATCCAATCTCATCCATCTCCAACTGGCCTTTGAACAACTCCGTGTTTGGTTTGTGGCCTATCGCAACGAAAACGCCCGCACACGGAAAATCTTGCTCTTCTCCGGTTTGCAAATTGTGAAGACGAACAGCCGTGACACCTTCTTCGTGGGTTCCGAGAATCTCCTGCACTGCCGTATTCCAGATAAACTCGATCTTCTCGTTTTGAAAGGCTTTCTCCTGCATGATCTTCGACGCGCGCAGCTTGTCGCGACGATGGACGACGTAGACTTTGGCGGCATAACGCGTCAGAAAAGTCGCTTCTTCCATTGCCGTGTCACCGCCGCCGACCACCACCAGCGTCTTTTTTCGAAATGCCGGCAGTGGGCCATCGCAAGTGGCACACGCTGAAACTCCATTGCCGCCGAAACCGTCAGGCACTTTCGCTTCACCAGGAATGCCCAGCCATTTTGCCGATGCTCCTGAAGCGATGATCAGTGTCTCTGTCACAATAGTTTTCCCCTCGGTGTAAAGCTGAAATGGACGTTCCGAGAGGTCGACTTCAGTGATCCACGTTTCCAGAAACTCGGTTCCGAACCGTTCTGCCTGCTTGCGAAACTCGGCCATCAGCTCGGGTCCCTGGATGCCCTCTGAAAAACCAGGGTAGTTCTCAACGTCAGTTGTGATCATCAATTGACCGCCGGGTGTTGTTTGTTTCGCGGCGTCGGCTGGAGCGTCGATGAGCAGCGGTTTCAAGCTTGCCCGCGCGCTATAAATCGCCGCCGTCAGACCCGCGGGGCCCGATCCAATGATGACGACATCTCTCTTTATTATTTCGTTATCCATTCTTGAGGCGTGTTCCTTCCTGCACGTCAGGGATAAGCAAGGCGCAGTTACGAATTGATGTTGAAAGCACGAGAGTATAGCCTTTTCGGTTGAGCGTATAGTATAACTACGGATATTGGGGTAGTCGAACCGTGTGGCTTTAGGTTGTCGGAAGGCGCTTTGGCCCGGTTCTCCGCAAGATGAGCAGCCCAGGAAGCCGTTCGGAAACGATTCAAACGATTGCCGTGATCGGCGCCGGCACCATGGGCCATGGCATCGCCCAGGTTGCCGCGGCAGCGGGTTTTAAGGTCCTACTCAGCGACGTCGATCGTGAATCGCTTGCTCGAGGAGTTGCGACGATCGAAGGTAATCTTGCCAAAGGAATCAAGCTGGGCAAGTTGACTGACGATGATCGCGACTGCACCTTGCAGCGAATTCATGGAACAACGAACCTGAAAGAGTGTGCAGCAGGAGATCTAGTCATTGAGGCCGCACCGGAGAAACTCGACCTGAAGAAAGAGATCCTCCGACAGCTCGAATCCGCGTCCGACCACCCTTTCATTTTCGCTAGCAATACTTCGTCGCTGTCCATTACTGAGATAGCCAGTTCTTCGAAACGCCCCGAAGCCGTTATTGGTATGCACTTTTTCAACCCGGTGCATATCATGCGACTACTGGAAATTGTTGTTGGGCGAAAGACAAGCTCGGACGCGGTCGCTGTAGTCACAGATGTGGGACGCCGGATGCGGAAAGAGCCGATCGTCGTGAAAGACGTTCCCGGCTTTGCTTCGAGTCGCCTGGGAGTCGTGCTCGGTCTCGAGGCAATGAGAATGTTCGAGCAGGGAGTAGCCAGTGCGCAGGACATCGACACTGCGATGGAACTCGGTTACAACCATCCGATGGGACCACTGAAGCTAACCGATCTGGTTGGTCTGGATGTGCGTCTCAATATCGCCGAGTATCTTCATCGAGAGCTCGGCTCCGAAGCATTTAGACCACCTGAAGTATTGCGACGAATGGTGAGTGAAGGGAAGTTGGGAAAGAAAACGGGTCAGGGGTTTTACGATTGGAGCAAAGAAGAGGCGCGACGCGCACAGTCTTCTTAAAACCTTCAACGACTTTGTTGCTTAACGATGAGTACTCCCTACAACAACGAAGAGAGACGGTTTGCTTTACGAATGTCGTTGCGACTGCCGATCGTGATTTCCGGTCGCGCTGAAGATGGTTCTGCCTGGAGTGAACCAACTGAAACCGACGACATTTCAACTTCAGGCGCACTCTTTCATCTGAACCAGAAAGTTACTCGCGGAGAACGTTTGTACATTCGCGCACATCGACCCGACGGCACCCCGATCGAAGCGACCGCTCTGGTCGTGCGAGTTGCGCCCGCGATTTATGGGACAGCGCGAATCGGAGTGCAGATAGCCGAACCCGCTGAAAACTGGCTGCGGCTATTCGTGTCATGGGTAGCCGATGAGCAACCAGTGACTACTGATCCCGAAGGTCCTCCCTCCGAATAGAACTTAATCATCAAATAGACACTGGAGTTGTCAATGCCGGAAACTTACGAGACCTTGCTGCTCGAAAAACGCGAGCGCGTCGCCATTATCACCATCAATCGTCCTGACAAAAGAAACGCTCTCAACATCAAAACACGCGAAGAGGGCGCAGCATTACTGGAACAACTTCGTAACGACAGTTCAGTTGGTGTAGTGGTGTTCACTGGCGCGGGTGACAAAGCTTTCATCGCCGGAGCAGACATAGGTGAGTTTGCGGGCCGCACTTCAATCACGCAGCGCGACGTGATGATGGGGCGATCTTTGTTCACTGCGATCGACTCTTTTCCGAAGCCAGTGATTGCGATGATTAATGGCTACTGTCTCGGTGGTGGCTGCGAACTCGCGCTGGCGTGCGATATTCGCATTGCAAGTGAGACCGCATCGTTTGGCCAGCCTGAAATCAATCTCGGCATCATCCCGGGCGGAGGTGGAACGCAGCGTCTTACGCGTTTGGTTGGTGAAGGCAAAGCAATGGAAATGATCCTCACTGGAGAAATCATTGACGCACGCACCGCGTTTTCGATCGGTCTTGTGAATCAAGTGGTACCGGCGGAGCAACTCCAGGCCAAGACTATGGAGCTCGCGACTCGTATCGCCGATAAGAGTCCGATCGCGCTGCAGCTTGCGAAAGAAGCGGTGAAGTTGGCGTCTCGCTCAAATCTCGACGAAGGCTTGCGTCGCGAAGTCGATCTCTTCGCGCTTTGTTTTTCGACGGAAGACAAAGACGAAGGCGTGAACGCGTTTTTAGAGAAGCGCAAGGCTGCGTTCAAGGGGAAATGAAAGCTCTGCTCCTCATCGTCGGCATTATGGTAGCTACTGCGGGTGGCGTCATCACATACCGTGCTTTGTACGTTGAACCCAAGTCAGCAGTTGTGATCAGTGACTCCGGCATTCGTCAGATTCCCGATCAGGCTCGTGTTGTTGGTGGGGCTTTATTGTTCGTCGGTGGCTCCGCTCTCGCCCTCTTCGCTGCCACTCGAAAGAAATAGCCACAAAAAGCACAAAAAGTTTTTGGGAAATCAGCTTTCTAATTCAAATGCATTTGTGCATTTCTGTGGCTGATCTTTTCTATCAGTGTGCGGGCCTAACCTTGCCAGAGGGTGCGGAGTTGATCTTCGGTGCCGTTAAATTTATCTCGATCGCAATTTCCGATGCCTGCGACCGTGTGTGGCTGCGGACCGACTGCGCCGTCGGTGTATTGCCACATGGTCCAGGTTGTCCAATTCGCCGGCACCACCGCGGTCGGACCGTATTGGGCTAACCAAAACCAGCACTGAGCGAGAATCGGATCCTTAGTACTTCCGAGCAGCTCTTTGATGTAGGAGCCCGAATACAAACCGGGGAATCGTCCTGTCACCGCATTCACATGTGTAACAAAGTTCCGGGCGTCGTCCAGCGACATGCTGGTACCGCTTGGGTTCTGTTCGAAGTCGAGAACGAGAAGTGTGTTGTCAAAAGATCCTACGACCTGGAGGAAGTGATCTGCCTGAGCCACACCGTCGCCTCCGGTCGCGAAGTGATAAGCACCCCAAAGTAGCCCCGCATTCTGTGCATTCGTTCGATTAGTTTGATACATCGGATCAAGTCCGGTTTGACCCTGCGTGGCTTTATGAATGACACCGATAATTCCGTCGCCTTCGGCTTGTTGAAGATCTACGTTTCCATTGTGATGTGAGAGGTCAACGACTGCGTTTAGTGGATCCGGCATAGGCTTCTCCTTAACTTGCGGATTGCATGTGATCGGCTGACAGCGAGTTTGCGAGGAATGCAGAGGCTCGGGAATTCAGCCTTTGAACTCGCGGACGATAGCCCGAGTCTTCTTTGAAAGTCAACCAAGGCCAACCATTTATCTAGCCAGTTGCGTGAATGGACGATTAGCTCTTCCTGGAACGGAAAGACCTTTCGAAAGCAATTATTCGCGAACGGGCGGAAGGCCACGCGGGGCTTAAAACGAAAGTTTTAGTGCGAACTATTGCATGTGCCCGTAAGTCCTTTAGACACGACTCACGCACACCGAAAATTCCGTTGATTTTACCCGAACAGCAAGTTTAATCTCTGGGCGCTGCGGTTTTCTCGCCCCGCCTCCCACCGGATGTTCCGGGACTCTCGGGGACACACTTCTAGTTGGCTGCCGCAACCTCGACGTTGGGCGGCGAAACGGAGATCTCAAGCTGGGCGAATGTCTAAAACACCGACAGCAGTATTTGCAGCAAATCCAATGCGAAGTCTGTAAGCAAGGCGCTTTCGGAAACGTCAACCTCTGACGCGCTGGAGCTTTCGCAAGTAGGTATTTCGCCCGCAGCCATCGCCGAGCAGGAGGACGGGGTTGGCGAGGGTTGCGCGATGCCGGGCGTACTAATTTCACCGGCCAATGTCGCGCTCGTGAGCACTAATGTGAGCACGGTCGCAACGCAGAGTCGCTGAAGTTTTTTCATGGTGTTCTCTCCTGTAAGGAAGTTATGGGTCGCTGGTGACAGCAAAACACAAAAGTAAGTGGGCTGTCTCCGATTGGGGCGGGGATCTTAGCATTCGATAGATTTGGCACATATAGCGGTCCACCAGGGCTTGCAAAAGCGTTTGCAAGAAGACGGACGCTCACATGAAGTCAAAGAGAAACTTACTTCACGAGTTAACGGACCAAAACCTCTCGGTCAATCAGCGAGCACAAGCGCGCTGCCAACTCGCCATCCAACTCGAAACAGAGGGCGATTACGAGGCAGCACGCCAAGCCATGGGGGAGTTATGGCAGCGCGTAGGCGAACGGCCGGTGTTGGAGGGGCTTGATGAGGAAACAAAGGGAGCTGTCCTGTTGCGTGCTGGCGTGCTAACGGGCTGGCTTGGCAGTGCTAAACAAATCAATGGTGCGCAGGAATCAGCAAAGGATTTGATCACTGGGAGCATTGAAATATTCGAAGCATTACGAGGACGCAGCCGGTCAGCGGAAGGGCTGATAGAGCTTGCATGCTGTTACTGGCGGGAAGGTAAGTTCGATGAAGCACGGGTCGTGGTAAATGAGGCTTTGAACCGTCTCAGTGAAAGCGACATTGAATTGAAGGCCAAGGCATTACTCCGTAGCGCGATTATCGAAAAGGATTCCAAGCGGTTCGGTGATGCCTTGAGAATTCATACCGAGGCCGCGCCATTCTTTCAACAACTTGAGAATCATTGCCTCATTGGGAGCTTCCATAATGACTTTGCCATTGTCTTAAGGAATTTGGGCACGATAGAAAACCGGCAAGATTACATTGACCGCGCTTTGATTGAATATGCTGCTGCTGCGTATCACTTTGAACAAGCCGGTCACATACGTTATCAGGCTTGCGTAGAAAACAATCTGGCTTTTCTTTTTTGGAAGGTCAAACGGTTTTCAGACGCACACAAGCATCTAGACCGCGCGCAGATACTGTTTGTAAGACTTAAAGACGATCTTCACGGTGCACAAGTTGACGAGACCCGTGCGCGAGTGTTGCTTGAGGAAAGGCGACTACTAGAAGCGGAAAAAGCTGCACGTCGCGCAGTCCGCACACTCGAGACTGGCGATGCGCCGTATTTGTTGGCTGAAGCACTTACGACCCATGCCATTGCATTAGCACGTCTGCGACATTCCGTTGAAGCACGCTCGGCTTTTGAGCGGGCCATCAGTGTCGCAGCACAAGCAGGAGATACTCAGCGAGCGGGCTTGGCTGCGCTGACACTGGTTGAGGAATTAGGTGGCGACCTAACGAATGATGAACTCTGCATAGTGACCGATCGGGCAAAGAGTTTTCTTTCTGGGAGTCGCGATATTGCAACCGTTCGCCGCTTGGCGATAAATGCGTGTAACGTGCTTTCGGTTGTTCGAAAGCATCTGGAACTCCCTCGGAGTGTCGATTGGATCACATTCTCCTTCCCTGACGCGGTTCACCGTTATGAGGCGCACTTCATCAAACTAGCTGTACAGGCCGCCGGTGGCAAACCCACCCGCACTGCTCGTTTGCTCAGATTGAAGGGCCATCAGGCGCTCGATTCGCTATTAAAGAAACATCCAGAGATCACAGTTACCAGGCGCAAGCGAAGCATTATTCCAGCCGACACCGTTGTGCAACCGCGCACTGAAAGCACAAGGACTATCAGAATTCTGCACGTTGAGGACAACGATATAGTCGCGGGCATGGCGAAGGAAATGCTTGAAGCCCAAGGGTGGCAGGTTGATAGCTGCACAGACGGAAACGAGGGTTTAGAGCGAATTAGCGGAAATGTTCACTACGATCTGTTGTTGTTGGATTACGACCTTCCGGGCATGAGCGGCTTGGAGCTTGTGCGTCGAGCACGGAAGCTGGCCCATCGCGCTCGCACACCGATCGTTGTGCTTTCAGCTACTCCGATAGGTGCGCCAGCAAGTGAAGCAGGCGCAGATGTGTTTTTGCAAAAGCCTCAAGATGTGACCGCGCTTGTTGAGACGATCAGTCAATTACTCGACGAGCGTGAGGAAAAAGCTGGCGACATTTAAGGCCCTCGCAGGAAGATTGCATCTTGGTGAGGGGATGCGATCTTCCGCCAGTAGAGCCATTCGTGATCCAAGCTGCGCAAACGGCCGTTTGCGAGTGGCTCTACGAGGGAAACGCAGAGGGAGAGTTTGAACTGTACCGGGAAGATGCGCGGGGGTCGCATCTTCCATTAGCGAGAGTCATTCCTGCTGGTGGGTCACGAATGACTCTGGCGGCGACGCCACGTCTCAGTCGGAAGGCGTGGCGGTTTAGGGCCAGTAGTTAAACTCATCACGGCTACTGGCCCTCTTGGTGGGCCGATTCGTTGCAGTTTTTGAAGCCTCTAACGAAATCGAATCTTGACAAATTGAGTTGCTGAAAGATGTGAGGCGGTGACAAACCAAGCATCTTTCAGAGCAGAGCCACTCGTGCAGGTGGGTAGCGGGTGGCTCTGCTGAAGACTCGCCATGGTTATAGAGAGGGCGTGGCGAGAAAGGGGCTGACGCTACCCGAGAGCCCAGACAATTGTCAGTCCCTTTAACAACTATTGCGGTCAGAATTTCCCCTATTGCTGTCTCTCTCACGTCTCCCAAGCTGGTCCATTTCTCAGTAACTCCCCATTTGAAAACTCACCCTCTCGACCAAAAAGGAGCTATCATTTACGACACGAGAATCTCATGGCTCAAAACAAACTTCGTCCTCACTTTGTGCGCAACCTAAATCCTCTAATGTTGGCGTTACTGTTCGCCTTACTTGTCCTCGTGCCGGATATAGTGGCACAGGAAGCGAATGTGACGGTCGCACCACAATCAACTAGCGCCGGTGACAACCCACGAAATGAGTTTGGCATATGGGGGCGGCATATCCGGATTTCAGTTTGTTAACATCATCAGATTTGGAGCGCATGTCCAACTTTCTATTGCGACAATTTAATTCTGCTCGTATACTCACGCGCGGTCAGTAAAGCCCAATCTAGTCGAGAGGTCAGGGCACAACTCTCGCTGCGCCCCTCCCGCTTTTCTCGCTAAGTTCACAAAGGCAACAAGTCTCCCGGTTTTAGTCTGGGTGTAGTTCGTACGCTGCTCGTCACAAGCTTATCGGTGAGGTGCACTCGATGGCCGAGGTCAAATCTCCTTCCACAAAAGATCTTCTCTTATTGATCACCGGTTTTCACGTGCTGAAATCGCCTCCCCAAAATGCTGACTCGGGACAGGCCTACTGGCTCACGGAAGCTACTACCACTGAAGACCGCACGCTGCGCGAATCAAAACTAAATCCGAAATGGTTAGTGAGCCCTGCTGCCGCGTGGGATGGTGTTCGCTTCCGCGACTGGTTGCTAACAGCATTATTTGGAGAGATAGCCAGTCATAAAAACGAGTTTGTCGCCATTTCGGAACCAGTGCTGGCATCGGTCGACTTGCTCGGCAAAGAGTTCACGAACGACATGAACCACCTGTCGGAGTCGATCAAAGAAGCTTTGAAAACCAAGGAAGGTCGGCCGCGCAGTCTATTCAACACTCTCTCAGTTGGCATTTCCAGGCACCTGATAAACAAGAAAGAAGTTTTCATGTTTGGTGCGGGAATGAGACGACGCGCGCGCTTCTGGGTAACCGAAAGTAATGCCATCCAGGCCGACGTCGAGTTTTACGCGCCTTTCTACGAGATCCCAAACTCAGAACCAACCCCGGATCCGTATCACACGTATTCGATCAATGCGGGCATAGCTATTTCTCATTCGGACGGTAGTCCTATCGGAAAGGATGGCACAAAAGAACTCATCGCCGTGCGGTTCAATATCCGCGCCCAATTTGGATCGCGATATGTTCCGGAAATCAGAAGCGATTTTTATAAGGTCGAAAACGCCTACGATCCTCCGGTTATCCACGTTCAAGCGCGAACCCGGGATAACGCGCAGTCTCCAACCTCGGGTTGGGAACTATACGGTGGCTGGAAAAAATTCAGTGAATCCTTCTGCGAATCGCTGGAAGGCACCGAGCTGTTGAACGTACCGATCGGTCCGTTGCTGCTGGAAAAGGTTTCAGATCCCGCCGGTATGGAAGACCTCTTTCTCAAACAGTCGACGAAAGAAATCAAGAACGACCTTGCGAAATCTCTGAAGGAATTCAAAGACACAATCAAACTTCTCGATAACATCTACGATATCAAGTCACCCGAGAAGGACGGTTCCGGACCAAATGCCGGCCAGCGCAAACTCGGTCACATGCTCGAGTCGCTGGGTTTTATGAAAGCCAGCGGTCGTCCTGACTCCGAGTACAAATTTCAGATGGCTAAAGGGCTGACGCCCTGGGATGTCATCAACAGGCTTTTCGCTGAACTCGATGGATACCCAGTCTATGTAAAAGGAATCGATCCGAAGAAGGATAAAGAACCTCGCATTGCCGTATCGCTTGCTTCACAGACCTCTGAAACGGAGGCCAACAAGAGTTTCTTCGGACTGGCTGGTCTCATTTACAACATCCCGCTGAAGACTGCTTCACCCGACACTCCCGCGAAGAAAGATAAGGATGACGACGGGCCGGCGATAGTCATTAGCAAAGACAATTTCAATAAGGACGACAAGATCTTCCTTGAAGAGGACGAGGAAGAAGATGGCGCAGAACCCAAACCCGAACCCGATAAGAAGCCGGAAGGCAAGAGCACGGTCGAAGTGTTTTTGCATCTGGGGAAGTGGTTTAGCGGCGAAACTCTCGACGACAATTGGTATCGACGCCTGCTTCCGTTAACCGATTCACAACAGAAACCTCGCGTCCCGATTCCCGGCATTCGTGTCCTGCCCTTCAAACGAGTGGCTACAACTCCGCTGATCGGCAATCAGGATGAGGTGTTCTCATGGACGCTCCGTGCCGATCTCGTCAGTCTCGGCATTGATATCAAGGGAGCCACCAAAGATGGACTGACTTTTCTGCAAGGTTTCGCAGGTCATTTCGGACTCGGCGCGGTCGAGATACGTCTGTCGTTAAGTGCAAATGCTGAGGACGTCAACGTCCGCAAGGAGTGGTGGGAACGATTCTCAGTCGGCGTCGGTGTGAAGCTGAAGGACCTGCGTCTCTCGCTGGCCCCAAAAAAGAAAGAGGAGGAGAAGGACGACGACATCAAGGTAGAGGATATAAGGAAAGACAAGGCCTACGGCGACGACATCATGCTCGGACTAGAGGACATTCTTTCCGACGAGTGGCTCGAAGAACTGGCCCCTGAGAAATCCAAGGCTAAAAAAGTAAAGACGCGGCTCAGCGCCAAAAAGAAAGACAAGTTTTCCCTCTCCTTTGGCTATCTCACGAAGCTTACCGAAAAGAGCAAAGGCACACTCGACGTTCAGCTTTACGACGAAAAAGGAAATCGTGGCAAGATGGCGCTCATTGAGATCGATCGTTCAAAGGGCCCCGTCTACCTGCGACGAATCGGAATCTCACTGAAGGGCGTCGAGAATCTCGAGCTGGCTAACGGCTTACCGGATACAGCGCTGTTGACTGTTTCACTCACCGGCGGATTACGTTTTCAGGTTTTTGAGCTCGGCTTCATCGGCGCGAAGTTAATCTTTCAGTTGAATGACGCTTCTGCTTTCAAGTTTGGGCTCGATGGATTGGACGTTTCAGTCAAGATCGGCAAGCTCGTTATCTCCGGTAGTTTCTTCAGATCCGGAGTTGAGTATGCCGGAATGCTCACTGTCGATTTTCCAAAAGCCTCCTTCTCTGCAATGGGTTTCTACGGCAGCCTGAGTGTCCTCGACATTTCGACCGACAAGGAAGTCGTCAAGCAACTGAACGAAGGCAAGGTTCACAAGAAACTCAAAGACAAACTGCACGACGAAAAGATTACGCCGGCCGAGTCGTCCCCGATCAAAAAAGGTAATGCGACAGGTGAGTGGGACCTCTATTCAAACGATAACACGCGCTACACGATCAGCGATGTAGACGACAAGTTGTACGTCTTGCGTCAGGAGAAGACGTTTTTCGTCTACGCCATGTTGAATGCGGCGGCAGGATGTGGCCCAACGTTCGGTCCAATTCAATTTACCGGGATCGCCCTGGGCTATGGCTACAACCGGCGGTTGATAGTTCCGCGGATCGAGGAGGTCGCCGATTTTCCCCTTGTCCAAATAGTCATGGGTGAAGGTGGCTATCAGGAAGAGGCCACCAGCCTCGACATACGTCATCAATTAGGTAAGCCGCTGGATGATCCAGTTTCCATGCTGGAGAAGATGAAAGACCACGTAGTCGGGGAAGCGGGCCAGCAGTTTGCTTGTGGCGGCGTGCGCTTCACGATTGGCGGCATTATCGACTGTTTCGCGTTGATCATCGTGCAGTGGGGCGAGAAAGACTTTGAGCTGTCGATGCTCGGTCTCGCACGTTTCCGGCATCCTCGCGATCCGAAGACGGCGCCGATCTGTTATGTCGAGATGCAAATCCTGATGTCGCTCAAACCGAGTGAAGGAACTTTTCAGTTACAGGCGCTACTGACAAGTAACTCGTGGATCATTAATCAGGATTGCAAGCTGACCGGCGGATTTGCGCTATTCATTTGGTTCGACGGAAAACACAAGGGCGACTGGGTCATCACATTCGGTGGTTATCATCCGCGCTTTGTTCGTCCAGCGCATTACCCAATCGTGCCGCGGCTCGGCCTGAATTGGCGAGTCAACAATAACCTGACGATGAAAGGCTCGATGTACCTCGCCATCACGCCTTCGTGTGGAATGCTGGGTGCGAGGATGGAAGCGACTTTCCATTCGGGTCGCGTCTCGGCGTGGTTCACGGCGTACCTCGACGTCATTGTTAATTGGCAGCCACTTTATTTTGAAGCCGAGCTCGGTATCTCGTTGCGAGTCGAGGTTTCGTTGTGGCTCACCTCGCTCAAGGTATCGCTTGGCGCGAGCATTCGGCTGTGGGGACCACCGGTCGGCGGCATTGCACACATCGATCTGAGTGTTATCTCGTTTGACATCGATTTTGGCGCCAAGCCCAAGCGACCCGAGTTAGTCAGTTCGTGGCAGCAATTCTGTCACAACTTCCTCAACCTGAGCGGCAGCGATACAGCGGCCGTTAACAGTCCGGTGAATGGGTTTCCGGTAGTGCAACCAAATCTCGTCAGCGGACGCAATAATCTCAGCAATATTCCAAACAAACGTCGCGATCAACCCAAAGACAAACGCGACGACGAAGTTTGGATCGTGCGCGGAGATGAATTGGAACTGTCCGCAGCTACGGTTTTGCCGGTGTCGAACGTCAATGTCGGTACAGTTAAGACCAACAGTTCACCGGAAGGTGTTCAGCCGACGAGTTTCAGTGGCAAGCCCATGATGGTCAGCACACCGCTAGGACTTGAAAGCAAAGGATTGCTCAAGGGACTGCTCCGCACTAACAAGCCAAAGTTCAGCGTCCATCCGATGGGTAAGACAATGGACTCGGTCCTTAATGTCACGATAGTTGAAGATCAGGTTTCCGGGCCGCCTCGTCCCACGGAGTTGAAGGGATGGTCCATGGAAGAAGAAATCAGCGCATTACCCGCTGCTCTTTGGGATCCCGCGAAGCCAAACCTGAGACCCTCGGAGCCAAGCGCGAAACTAATCGAAGGCTGTGTCACCGGGATCAAGAAACTCAAGCCGCCACGCGGAAAACTCGGAAACGCGTCTGCGCCGCCGCCGCTCGACTGGCATCAACTCGATGTGCTCAATGTTCCGAGGTCAACGACGTCACAGGAGATCCCGAGTGCCACTGTCAGTCGCGACATTCGACCAGCAGTCGTTGCAAAGCAGGACAGCCAGAAGCAGGTTGTAGCTGCACTCACAGCCGCTGGCTTCGCACTAACGTGGCAGCCTCCCGCTGAAGTTCGTTTCAGAGAATTACAAGCCGACCCACTGGCCGGCGCAGTTGCTGCTTAACTCAGCTACAAAAAACAATGGCGACTGACATAACCTTCTACGACAACTACGAAGCGCCCTTGCCCGCAGGGTCTTACCGCATAGTTCTGCAACAGACCGTAAATCTCGAAGGCGATCCGGCGCGGCATTATTATCGAGATCAGAAATTCGAAATCCTGGCGCCTCGTTATGCGATTGAGCCGGATGAAATTCAGGCCTATTTCCCGCCCCGTGGTGGTATCGCTGATTACAGAAACACTTTGCCGCACCTTGTGCTCGGTACTCGCAACCTGCCGTGGGAAAGAAGACCGGGCAATGCCGGCGAACCATGGCTGGCGCTGCTTGTAGTTTCGGAGCAGGACAACCTCGATGGGAGAGTCGTGTTCAAGACCGGGACCGTCGCCGACCTTGTGCCGCGCTCAACCACCGAATGGTGGCGATCCGATGAAGGTGGGCCAGTCCTGGTTCCACAATTCAAGCGCACCGAAGATGCCAACACCCCGATGCGGCTGCTCGATTTGAATCTTGATACCTTCCGCAGAATCTGCCCGACGCGAAAAGAACTTCCGTTTCTTGCTCACATTCGGAAAGTCGACGTTGCCGACAAAGTGCCGCTCGAACTAGTTGCCGACGGTGAATTCTCAGTTCTCGTCGCTAACCGGTTTCCGCCGCTCGGTGCGAACACGGTTTACTTAGTCTCACTCGAAGGGTGGACCGATCTACTCGACACACCTGCGACTACGTCTCAACCCGCGTCGCGAGTACGACTGATCGCGCTCGGTAATTGGAGCTTCATCAACGATCCGAATGGCCACGACACGTTCGGCGGATTGATGCAGCAACTGAAAAATAACTCGACTGTGTTTGGCATCACACTTCCCGGAACCTCCGGCGAAGAGTATGTAGACAAGGCGCTCAAGCGTGGTTACGTGCCGCTGGATTACAAACCGGCCGATAGCACGCCAACGTTCGCCTGGTATCGTGGACCATTAGCGCCGCAAGCAAGAAATCGTCTTACGCAAACAGTCTTTGAACGCGCCGACGCAGCGATGATCTTTGACACGGGCAAAGGCATCCTGGATGTGTCTTATGCATCGGCGTGGGAACTGGGCAGGTTGCTTGCGCTCTCATCGCCGGCTTTTGTGAAAGGTCTGCAGCTGTTTGTCGAAGGCCGGCAGAATGTTGCCGAGTTTGCCAGGGAGATTGACGAGTTTCTCAAACTGCATCGCTCTTCTTTTAAAGATCCGGTTTCCGGAGATAAGGGGATCGAGCAAGTCAACATCACTGATGAATTGGTCGAGTGGATTGCGCGTCTCGTGTTGTTGTATCCCGTGCCGTTCCATTACCTCGTTCCGCATCCGTCTCTCCTCCCACCCGAATCGCTCCGCTTCTTTAATCTTGATGATAACTGGGTGGACGCACTCGTGGATGGAGCCTTCAGTATCGCCGTGCGCGATGTAGTTAAAGAACGAAAAGCGTTGCGAACCGATCTGCAAAGTACGTTATCGCGGATCGTCTACCAGCACCGGCTGCGATTGCAGGGCAAGAACCCGATGTGGGATCCGGATGAGAGCTACATGAGTATTCCTAAGTCGGGATTTCTGTTGCGTTCGCGAATCGTGACTGGTTGGCCAGGGGTCGAAGTGACGGCAAAGACGAGCGCCACGATAGATCCGAAGCTCCCACAGATTCTTCGTTTCGATCAGATTGCGGATGGGGTTTTGTTTTGTCTCGCGCGTGGCCTGATCAATGAAGTGACATTCCGCGAGCCGCGCGAAGGCCTCACGTTTGGGGTTGGCAGCGACGGGAAGTTAAAGGTGAAAAAGACAAATCAAACTGTTGATGTCAAAAACAACTTTCAGCGCGGCGATTCTCCCGGCGTCGTTGCCATCGCAAAGCTTGGCGAACAAATGACCAGCGCCGGTTCCGCGGAGTTTGCTACGCAGATGATCCGCAGACCCGAAGAGCAATCGATCAAGTGGGGTTAGTAAAAGCCAAAAAAGCACAGAGAGATTTTGAGGGGCGTTTCTTATGGACTCGCAGCACTTACTTGTGCCGATCAAGGTACAAGCACTGGTAATCGACGACATCGTCATAAAGCGGAGTGGTGTCGTCAAAACCACGGATAATCAGTTCGTTGCCAACGCTGGTCGCTGGTCCCCACAACTTTATGACTATCAGCCGCTGGTCGGAGCCTTACGGCCGCCTGGGCCAAGGCCGTTTTATGGGGCAAAGCGCGATTTTCAGGGTCACCCAACTGAGTCGCTGGTTTTAGACCCGGCTACGAACAAAGAAGCATTGCCAGAGGATAAAGATCGCGGCGTCTATTTGCACTGGGTACTGCCCGCAGGTTTGCGACACGCCTATACACCGGGTTTACTCGATTTTCCGGCTCTACCCGATCACTGGTTGATCGTTCGCTTCGCCCGACGCGACGCAACGTTGACAACGCGGGCGTGGTTCGTCGACGGCGGTATAGTCAATCAAGGTTCGCAAACTAATCTCGTAATCCCGGACAAGGACAAATTTGTTACCAAGGGGTTTGGCAAAGTAGTTCCTTTCGAAGAGTTTGCGAATGCGAATTTTTCCGGAGAGCGACACCCGATAACCGCAGTTGGCAACGCTTATACGGGCTCGCCGACATTCACGGCATACATCGCTGAGAATCGCAATATTTTTTCATGGCACGACGCCCTTGAGGATCTTCGCACACCCCAGGTCGATGCAAAGACAACACTCACTTACGCCATACTCGGCTGGTATCGAGAGCCTCAGAACGAACCACTGTCATCGCCAAGTGCAAAAATAGTCGAGCGACGAGACGAGACAAACAAACTGCTGGGTTGGCTAATCGATCCGCCAGGATGGTCCATCGATGCAACTTCCGGGGCGCCTGTCGAGCTGCTCAAGCGGCGCTCGGTTTTCCATGGCATGGTGGCCCACATCAATTACTGGAGTGGCGAAACTCATAAGGGCACGATGCTGGGTTATCCAGGTTCGCCATTAGTTGGCGGGGCGATGGGCAAAGCCAGGCCTTCTTTTAAGGTGGGCGTTGGCAATAATGCGGAAGACGCGCTGGTGTCGCTGGTGTCGAGTGAATACAGCGGTGAACAACAGCCGTCGAGTCTCGCGAAAGAGCAGCCGAATCTATGGAAGGCGCTGGAGGCTGTTATCTATCGCGAAGCCGAAACGCTGGTGAAGAGTTGGAATGTCGCGTCGCGCGATACGGCAGTACATCAGAATTGGTTTGTAACGAGTGAAGCTGGAAAGATCTGGTATCTACGTCCCAAGTCAGACGATAACGCGACGTTTCCTGCTGACGCAAAGAAAACGGCGGCAGAAACTGCGATCCAGCCAACGCCGGACCAGCTCGCGAAACTTAAAGAACTCAACCAGGCTCAGGCTGACGCGGATACCGCGAGCCGGGAGCTATCGGCGTTACAACAGGAGTTGTATGCGCGCTGGTGGAAGTTGGTTAACAAGTCGAGGCAGTTTCGCGTACGTCAACTCGATCCTGAAGAGAAGGAGTGCCGAACTTTACTTAATGACGTTATAGCTCTTCGCAACAAGCTCAATGGACTACTCGATCGCCTTCGACCTTTGCCGGACGAGTTGAGGAGTAAGTTGCCGAAGGACGAACTCGAGCTCAAATACGATCCCGCGCCACGCTTCTGGTTGCCGGCCGATCCAGTGATCGTCGTCAAAAACTGTGGCTCACCAGGTAAACATCAGTTTCCACGCCAGCTCCCGTGTCGTTTGCCGGAAGAGATCATCACGGGAGTCAAAGTCGCTGTGAAGAATGGACCACCGACGGCGTTCAACAGCGCCACCGGCGTCGCCGAAATCGCGGCTGCAGCGCAGAGACACCTTCCGGCGTGTCCCCCGGTCTTGAACGGATTGCTCAACGAAGCATCGATCGTAGAGCAGGCGATACGTCATCTGGCCGAAAAAACTTTGCCCGCTGCAAAGGCTTTTGTTGATGAGGCTGAGTGGTCTGGATGGACTGATCGACTAGTCCATGACGTGACGTGGGATGGGAAAGCCAACCCTCCTCATGACCAAATTACTCTCGAACCGGAAGCATTGAATATTCGACCCGTTCGTTTGGTCGATTTATGGGTGAAACAGCCCTGGTCCCCACTTTTTCTGGATTGGCAAATCACGTGGTGTCCGACGACACAGACTACGACAACGGAACAGCCGTTTGGACCAGTCTGGAAGTTTGGTCAAGCTGATTTTGTGCCGCTGGATCGAAAATCTATTCCGCAGCAGGGATATACCGTTCGTGGGCGTAGTCTGCTCAGCCCGATCGATGATCGACTGTTCAAAGAACCAGTCGAGACGTTAGGTAAACTGCTTGAATCAAGGAGCAACGGCGGCCCACGAGACACAACTTTTCCGCCGGCAGTCATAGAAGTTTTGAGACGCTATGAAATCGTCTGGAGTGAGACGCTACGGCAACTGCCTCGTGGAGGCTTGATGGGCCAGGCGCTCACCGGTTTTCATCAAGCTCTGTTGCGCCGCGACATTACTCTTCCACCTATCACGCCCGACTCAACACGCCCCTGGTTGAAGAGCGACAATGCAGATACCTATGCGAGATTAAAAGCTTTAGAGACTGACGTCAGAACCCAACTCGACGTTCCCGCTGAGAGCGCTGTGACCGGTGAGCGACTCGCGCCACCTACTCTGCCCTCGCAAACTACCGCAGGAGTTCCCTTCTCACTCATCCGGGCCGGCGCGATGCGCATTGACGAGTTGTGGCTCGTTGACGACTTTGGGCAATTCGCAGACTTACTGGGCCGGACGCCCGCGGGCAGCAGCTCCACTGGTCAAATCTTTCATCCGCGCATGCGTTGGCACGATGACCCAACCGTGTTCGCGATGCCGCCGCGCGTGCTCCAGCCAGCTCGTCTCAACTTCCGCTTCTCGGCTGCATCTGAAAGTAGCAGTGAGCCGGCGAACAGTGAACCAGCGCTGAACTCGATCTGCGGCTGGCTTTTTTATAACCCGCTCGACCAGGCACTCGTACTTTGCGACCGGAAGGGCGAATTGATGGGCCACCTCGTGATCGTAAAAGACCAACGTGGGTTGCGCATCAATTGGGAGGCAGGCGCGGGTGGCGTGGCTATCAGCAACGTCGTCAATCCAACGCTAAAAGTCTTCGCTGAGTCGCTTATCGAAACTACTCCCACATCAAGACCGCGACTGCTTGAACTTCTGAATCTGATCGATAACGCGCTGGACCGTATTCGACCGTCGAGCGGGCGGCGCGACACGATTCTGGTTGGCCGTCCGCTCGCACTGGTGAGTGCGAGTGTCGGGTTAGAGTTATTCGGCAAGGCCTGGATCGATCCACACGTCGCCCCTGCGGAACGCCCTGGCAGTGGAGATCAAAGTCTTGATGCACTTCGAGTGCGCGTGGATTTCGGATATGCCCACAGTGTTGAGGACGGACTGATTGGTTACTTCAAAGAAGGTGCTTACAACCGGATCGTCGTTCCTCAATTGTCGGACAAAGTAAAGGAGTCAAATTACATTGTGGATTCGAACGTGCACGGGCTCCGAGTTGGCTTTGGCACCCCGGAACGGATAACCCTGCTGATGGATCCGTGGGGCTCAGTACAAGCTGCATGCAGGCTCGTGCCCGCAAAAACAATCACGCTCGCTCACCCGGAGCTCAACAAGACGGTTGCACAAATGGAGGCATCGTTTCGCGTCGGCCCGGTCCTGGTACCGGTCGATAGACTTGCCGTACCGACGCCCACCGGCAACAAAGGAACCTGGAATTTCTCCGGTCCACTGACCAATGAAAAAGCGGCCGCTGTCGTAGCAGTTGATCCCAGGTATTTCAGCGATCAGCCGGTAGTCGCAGCCGAGGGACGGTTGCTGTTGCTGAACGAAGAGTAAGTTTTTCTGTGCATCCTCTGTGCCTCTGTGGTTGTTGTATCCCTCATTCCTATAACCAGAGGCACAAAGAACACAGAGGAGCACAGAGAAGAAGGAACTATGATGTCAGAACTGCTCGAATTCAAGGTCCAAAGTTTTTCGACCGACGAGTTAACAATAAAAATCAAGAACATCAGTGGCGCTTCTCTCGACGACACTCTCGCGATAGAGGTTTATCCGCCGATGTACCTGGTGAGCGCGGCGGTGAACGACGCCGCAGTTAAATCGGCAAAAAACGAGTCGCCGCCTGGCGCAATGCGACTGGACGGCGTTGTGACTGGTCCTGAAGGATGGTCCATCTGGGCCAGGCGCGAATCCTCGGACCTGACCCTCGTCATCGTGCTTATCAACGATCAGGATCAAAAAACCGGCGCTGAGTTTAGCCCTCCTATCAAGTTTCCCGCAGGCGCTGAATCGATCATTCGCATTCCACTCAACCCGAAATCCGAACGCAATAACATCGATCTGCTTTATAGCTATTCACATGGGGATCCGCAGAATCGGGTTGATGGCAAGCTGGAACTTAAGTCGATTCCAGTAGTCGAACCTCCTGACGTCCGTCTTTACACCGATGAAAACAACCCGACAATGATTCAGGCGGGCGAGTTAGTGAAGGTTCGTTGGCGCGTTAAAAATGGCGTGAGCGCTACGTTGCGCGGACCACTGCCGGGCGACAATTCAGAGTTGTCGCTGAGCTCAGCGCCGGATGCGGATTTCAGGATCGCTGATGGATTCTTGACGGTCCGCGTCGTCGGTTTGATGAACTACCTACTGGAGGCTGAAGTAACGCGTCCGAATAACGAGCCCAATCTGCAAGTCGTGAAGATGCTCACGCTCGATACGTCAAACAAGAAACATCTTTATCTTGGCCCACGCCAGGGCAAGGTCTTGCCGTACGGCGTTATCGAAATGGATTGGGCGGCGTGGGGCGTGCCACAAGTAGTGATCACTGCGGGCGACACGACCCGCGTTATCAAACTAACTCAGCAGACTTTTGGCGGTTCGTATGAAGGGCACGGTGTCATGCGCTTCAGTGCCAGTAAGGCAGGCACGGAAACAGTTCTCATCGAAGCCAAGCCAGAAACTCGATCGAAGTCGGTGCTGGTTGTTTCCTGGCAACACATGACGAAGCCTGACATTGCCGGACACCCGTTAGGCCTGGCGGTGAACGCTCCCAAGATCGCTTTACTTACGATTGAAGGTTTGTACATCGCCGACGTCGGCAAGATCGATCCGTCACTTGCGTTGAAGAAATTGATTTTCGTCAAGAAGACTGCTGCAACCGCGACGGAATGGGCTGCAGTCACCGCACTGGACAGCAGATTTGTCTGCCTGCGCCGTCCGGCTTCCGGCTTTGATTTCGAAGTAGCGCCTTACTCTCTCGATGGTAGTCCCGACGTGATTCCGCCCCTAAGTCTTCACCCGGATCTGCGCCCGATCGCCACGCATACCAGATCCGTGTTCGATTTCGTCGGGTTTGGTGGACGTGCCTATGTTGTCGCGGAAGCTCCCAGTGGCCGTCGTGCGTTTTCGGTGGGCTTCGACAGTAATACCAGGAAAGCGGAGTATCGAACTGAACCGCTGCTCGATGGCTTGGTCGGATGCCGGCTTGTAACTTTTGATGATGCTCTCTACGCGTTGAATCGTGAGTCTGGCCGCATGTTTCGCTTTGAGCTTACGAACGCCGGCAAGTTAGGACCTCCGATGGAGGCGGCCAGCGCGGTGAGGAAAGAAGGCGAGCAGGATAAATCGATGATCCGCGATGGACTCATCGTGCCCATTGGACGCGTGCTCCTTGTGTTGAATCCGACTTCTATCCCATCGTTGGATTCACTCAAAGAACACGATCTACACAACGTCCTCGGTTATGAGAGCACAACATCGACTGACCCGAACAACATCCCTCAGGATCTGGTCTACAACCCGCAGAAGAATTACTGGGCGCGATGCGGTCATGATTTGGATGTCAAACCGCGTGCTGTAGCAGCGTTCCGCGACGGCGATTCCCCACGCGTGTGGATTGTTCAGCCCGACGGAGAGACATACACGCTCGCGGTCGGTTCCGAATCACTGTTCTCGCACGACTACGTGTTGAACTTTCCGACGGAATCGCTGTCTCCCTATTTCAACAAGAAGCGAAAGTTCACGATCAAATACGCGAACGCCCTTGGTCCAATCGATATAAAGTACCGCAAGCTGGGCATCTCCGGGGTGAGTGTGGATGGCCCCAGCGACGTCTCAGCGCTGCCGGCGCGACCGCAAGTGCAGTTTGATGTCGAGATTGGCTACAACGACCGAAACCCAGCGCCAGTCACCTTGAGAGTCCAGATCGCCCGGCGTCCCCAATCGCGTCCTGATGTGGACTACTTGCTCGAAGTAACTTTCTCAGGCGCGGATCTTTCGACTGCGACTTCGTGCGTGAGACGTTTGGCGATTAGCAACGGCAAGCTTTCCAACGACGAAGTGATCGGCAGCAGAATGCAGCATTCAACTTCCGGCATCGTCGACGTGCCGCGACCGGCGCGACTCGACGAACATTTGCGGTTGGTGATCGTCAATGCTTCCGACAAATTCCGATTGCAGCCTAATCCTATTCTTGTCGGCGGACCCACCTACATTCTGGACGAGGCTTTCTTCCCGCTGAACCATGACGTCCAGGATTTTGTGCTCAAGTTTGACGGCAAGATTGGAACTCTGGGGTTAATTAATATGAACCTCAATTTTGCTCTGCCGCACGGCATTGAGGCCTCATCTGGTAATCAGCCACAGACAAAATTAATTCGGCTCCAAACTGACAACGCACAAAAGATACAGGTGATGCTCGTAAAGATGTTAATGCCAGGAGATGCGCCGTTGAAGCTCCAGGGAGCGCTGCAGCCAATTGAGCCGATGCCGGATCGTCCCGTTTTTGTTTGCCAACTCGACTACAAACTGTAACGACGTAAGACCTCAAAGGAGAAACACGATGGCCGAATTGCTTGACCTCACTGTACAGAGTTTTACGGCGAGCCAGTTAGCAATAAAAGTGAAGAACATCAGCGGCGCGGCGCTGGATAAGCAACTGATGATGGAGATTACTCTCCCCAAGGTGCTGCTGTCCGAGGACATTCGTAAAGCTGCCGACAAAGCTCCCCGTAACCAACCTCCCATATCAAACGTGGATGACTACGTGAAAGGCACGGAGGGCAAGGTCACTGCGTGGGCTGAGCCGGAAACCACGGACCACTTTGTGACTCTGATGTTTTTTAACGACGTGAACAAGAGTGGCACTGACATACCGCCGATGAGTCTGGCGGCCGGCGCTGACTTCACCATTCTCATACCGCTCGATCCCGCAGCTCGTCGTATCAGCATCAACCTTCCTTATGGTTACGAATACGATACCCAACCCCGCGTAGACGGTAAGCTTGAGCTGAAGGCAGAAGAGATTGATTGGACGCCGCAGGTTACGCTCACAACGAATCAGGCAAGCCCCACTGCGATCGAACCGATGACTGAGGTAACGATCAAATGGGAAATCAAGAACGGTGTAAGCGCCGTCTTACGTGGTCCATTGCCGGGTGGTAATACGGAATGGTCGCTTAGCAGCGACCCCAATTCAAAGTACCAAATCTCAAAAGGCTCATTTGTGATCATTGCAGTGGGCTCAATGACCTTCATGCTGCAAGCGGAAGTAGCGGGTCCGGATGGTAAACCAAACGTGCAGGTGGCTCGAATGCTTTCGCTTGATATCGCCACAGCGGATAAGAAGGGATATTTGCAGGCGCGCCCGTCTCGCGTGCTGCCGTACGGACTTGTCGAACTCGATTGGGCAGCATGGGGCGTGAAGGAGGTCAGAATTACGGCCCCTGGGGCGTTCCGAGAATTTCAGTTGACCGATATGACTTTGAGTGGCTACGCACAGGGCACGGGAGTGGTGCGTTCCAATGCGCGGATGACCGGCAGCGAGGATCAGATCACAGCTGCCCTCTATCTCAAAATTCAGGGGGCGATGCAGAAAGCACGCGAAGCAACCTACACGGTGGTCCCCTGGACGAAGGTCGACAAGAAACCTGTGTTCACGGGCCGGCCACTCGGACTTTCGGTTGCAGCTCCAAAGATGGCGCTGCTGACTACCGACGGCCTTTGGATCGCCGAGGTAGGAACAGAAGATGAGTTTGACGGGGTTAGCGCCTTGGAATTCACGAAGGCTAATACGGATAGGCCCAGGGCCTGGCTCGCAATCGCGGCTTTAGGCGCCAAGTTTGTCGTCCTGCGACAGACAGACCAGAACGGTCTGCAAGTCGCACTCTACAGAGCGAATGGCACACTCGATGAGATTCCGCCGCTCGATCTCAAACCGCTTATGGGTAGCTCGCCGATTATTGATTTCGTCGTGTTCCGCAATCGCGCTTATCTAGTAGTGGAAAGTTTGTTTCAAAGCGGAAAAGTTCGTAGCGCATTTTCGATCGGTTTCGACACCAGCACCAGGAAAGCAGAATATCGCAATGAGTTTCTGCTTGAACGCTGGATCGGATACCGGCTGCTGAGTTTCGATGATGCGCTGTTTGCGTTGGAACGTGATTCCGGTCAAATGCTTCGTTTTGATCTTAAAGACGGTAAACTGGAACCTTACCAGGCTTCGAGTGCCGTCGATGAGCAGCGAGCATCAATGGTCAAGCAAGGCCTGTTAGTTCCAGTCGGCCGTGTGTTGGCCGTTTTAAGTCCTACTTCTGTTCCGTCCCTCGCCTCACTCGCCGGTTTTGGTCTAAAGAATGTACTGCCGTCTAAGAACCTGGCCCCGCTGCAGGACGCGAGCAGAATCCCGCAGGATCTTGTCTACAGCCCGCTAAATGATCGTTGGTCCAGGTGCGGCCATGGTGTGGATATAACGGCCGGGGTGGTTGCTTTTCGCGGGGGACAATCACCACGGCTCTGGATGATTGATCCTACCGGCGAGACCTACACCTTGACGGGCGCCAGTGAAGATCTGTTTTTACCCGACTACATCAAGGATCTCCCCTCTAAACCACTCTCCCCCGTCCTCAACAAGAAGCGCGAGTTCATGTTCATCAACAATACAGGTATGCAATTCGTGCCGATGAACGACACTTGTTTCAAGGCTGGCCTTGGGCCTTTCAGTGCAACCGGCCGCGTGCACCTCGGTTCGCCGATACCAACTGGACCGACGAACCCCAAGATGGCAGAGCCGGTTGAACTACGGTACAACGAAGCCGAGACGGCGCCCAACGCAACTCTGCGCTTACTCGCACAGCGAGGGCCGGGCGTGAGGCACGATTATGTGCTTGAAGCGACGTTATCTGGACCACGCTTCTCGAACTCAAGTATCTGCTTCAAGCGTCTTACCCCGGATGCACAAGGCGGAGTGACCCTTATCGAGATGCCGGGCAAGCTGGAAAATGCAGTTGCTCTTGGTCTCATCGAGAGGTTTCCCAGGGAGTTGAGCAACGGCATAAGGTTGCGAATCCGCAATCTCACTCCTTACACGCTGTGGCTGCGTTCACCTGATGCAACGGTGTCGACTGATATTGAGAAGAAGTATGATCCGGAGGAAGTAATAAAAATCAGATACAACACGCCCCCGTTTTCTATCTATGCACATGGCGTGGGTGAATTGCCCGTTGACGTTGATTTCGCCTTGCCGCACGGCATCGAAATGTCACCGAGTAGTGAGGCTCAGAAGGTACGGATCCGTATCAGACGAGATGGCCCACAGGCGTTCATCATCGAAGACGTTTCCGTCAATGAAACGAACGAATACCACGCTTACGAGTTTACGCTTCGCTATAAAGTTCAAAGGAATTTGAACGGGGCATATCTGGGCGACGGCGTGCCCAGCAAAGACGGAGCCTCGATCTATCTTCCCGTAGTAGATCCGCCAAACGTGTCCACTGCGAAGATTTTGAAGATCGACGCTGACAGTCTTACGATCAATGCGAACGCTCTTGTACCTGCCAGGGACATTTTCTCCTGCCCAAACAGCGTGGCGGTTTTGTCAGACGGAGTGGTGGCCATCCTCAATGGTAAAAATCTGAGCGCTTTTGATCACTCGTTGAAACCCAAACCAGGATTGCCTATCAAAGAAGTGTTCGGGTTCGACATAATCACTCACCTTAAAGGTTCCCCCAACGACTCCACCTTCTTCCTGTTAGGAATGACAGAACAACCAACGTGGCAAATCCAGCACAGCTACAGATATGACGGCTGGTCTTTATCTCCCCTCCGCCAGCATTTTTATCGCATTATGGACTTCTTCAAAAGCTCTCGGCCAGTTCGGGTATCTAAAGCGCCGCCGTGGGTTGCGCCAAACAACATTTCTCCGATGGACGTGCGCGCGGGAGCAGCAATGGCCATCTGTGTTGAGGGAGGAATCATTGGAGACGACCTGAAGAATAACAAAGAGATCGATGTAGACATTCCGGGTGCCGGAAGAGAAGAAGCGATCCTGATCGATCCCACAGAGCACCTGATCTTTTGTGCGCATTCAAAATCGGCCGGGACTGCGTTGATGATCTCGCGCATCAATGCTGCCAACCCGAAGGATAGGCGAACTGTTGAGCTTCCCGGCGGTGTGACGCATATGACGCGAGACTCGAGGTCTGTTACTGGTCCGAACCTGGAATACAACCGGCAACGTGCAACCAGTCTGCTCGCGACGTCTGACACGTTGTTTCTCACGCATCAATATAAGATTTGGGTGCTCGACAAAACCACGCTGCAGCAGCGGCAGAGTATAGTGCTAAGTTTGCCTGCACGATTGATTCAAGTGCGACGCGGGAAACCTCCCGGTGAGGCTAATGCGAAGTACGGCGCTCCGCAAGATTGCTATCTCGTATGGGCGCTTGCGACGAGATATTTTGGCGACGGTCAAACCGTGAACGCTGAAGACTACGGGAAATACTACGAAACCATTCTCTATAAGATCGCAGTTTTGGCATAGCGGCTGGCTGTTAGGCTGTCAAGAAATTAGTACGCTGATTCGTTGACTTTGTTTTCGAATGGGAATAACCTCACCGCCGTTCTAGTGCAAAAGGCTGCCTCTGGAGCCGCGTCCTTCCATACTCGCGCCAAATCCAGCCCTCTCGTTGCACATAATAGGAGTTCAATAAACCGCTCGTTTCGGTGACCGCTTTGAACTCTTCACCCGTCGCTTGCGACACTCCCGCGGAGGAATCAAATGCAATTACCAGCACTCGGCAACACCACTTAAATCTCGATCGTTCGTGCGCCTCTAAACCTCGCGGCATTTTCTCGGTCTAAGCAGATGAATGCTGCATTGAATTTGAAGGAGGACCTATGAAAAACAGACGCGCCGTAATGATTCTCACGATGCTCTTCGCCGGGATTGTGATCGTGAGTGGTTCACGGCATTCCGTACAAGCCCAGTCGTACGGTAATGCACACGCCACTCATGAGCACGATGCTTTGCTGAAGTTGTTGACTACGAATCGTAAACGGCCCTTCACTAAGCTTGTAAATAACGGTTTCGAGGTTAGGTACGAAATTCGTGGCAAGGCCGTTACCGCCTCTGTAAACGGGAACAAGCTCAGTTATTTGCGAACCAAAAAGATAGAAGTGGAGGGACAATCGGCCAAGGTAACAGAAGTGACAAAGGATGGGGCTTTGGAGATTACTACCTACTTCTTTCTCGATGAAAAAAAGCAGACGCTGACCATCGATCGGAGGATTAGAAATACTTCGCCCGATACCGTTAGCGTGAAGAGGATGCGCGAATACGTCGATCCCAAACTGATCCATAACGCTCAATCGACTCACCAACGAATCAATTCTACGCAAATGGTGGTCGAACGGATCGGGGCAGGCCAACTTATTTCCGCAGTTCCACCCAAAGGCGCCGTGCAACGTGTTGTGAATCCCCCGAGCGAAACTGGCCTGGCAAGTTCAGGAGAGTGTCAATGCGTAGACCCGCCACCACCGTGTCTAACCATAATTTGTCCGCCCGATCCCAGCTACGTTTCAGCAAAACTGATGACGTCGGTTGGAAAGAGGATCACCCTTTACTGGAGGGGGACCACAATCCTGTCATCGCTCAAGCAAGAAACCCCGGGCACGGTTCCGGTAAATGAAACACGTTTCATCACTAAGGTAAATATCCGTTAGAAAGCGAGGCGGAAGATTAGTCGCAGATGAAGCATTTTTTGGTCGCTAGTTCGTGTTGGCTGATCTTGTTTTGCACTGCTCTGTGCTGCGTGTCGTTTGGTCAAGCAACCCTCTCGCCAAACGACCGCTATCGCCAGATCTCTCGAATGATGGCCCAACAGAACTACGAACAGGCCATCGCTGAAAGCAAGGCGCTGATCGAACAGTCGCCAAACTATTACAACGCCTATCTCGTACTGGTGCGCTCTGCGAACGAAGCAAGTCAGTTGGACCAGACGCGCGATTGGCTTGAGTCGCAGCTTGCCCGCGGGCAACCACGGTCGTACGTCGGACTCGCGCTGATCCGGCAAGTGCAGGGCGACTATGCCGGAGCAGTTGAAAACTATCATAAGTGCCTGCGCGAGTTGCCAGACGAGAGCCGCGTCGCAGTCATGCTGGTAAATGATTATTTAAGCGGGAAAAAAATTCCGGAGGCGGAGGCCTTTTTCAAATCCCTGCTGGCGATGCGAGCGGACAGTGCAAGTGCGCATCTTGGACTGGGCGTGCTTTATGCGCTGGCAGGACGACGCCCTGAGGCACTGCCAGAGCTTGATCGAGTTATAGCCCTCCAACCTGACAACCCGGTAGCCTACTCGTACAAAGGATTCACACTGGCGCGAGAAGGCCGCTACTCGCAGGCGATTGAGACACTGCAAACTTCTTTGCCGCTTCTGGAAGCCAATCCTGACGACCAATTACAGTTAAATGTGTTCAATCAACTGGGTGACCTTTACCGTCGTTCAGGAAATTATGCACAGGCCGGGAAGAGTCTCGAAAGTGTGCTCGAGCTAGCTCGCGCCTCGGACGATCTCAGAAGCGAAGAAACAGCGTTGGCGCAGATCGCATCGCTGCACTTTCGTCAAAACAACTATCCGCAGGCTTTGGAATACTGGCGGCACGCTCTGAATGTCTCAAAGACGATCAAGTCGCGTAAGACTAGGATTACTACCTATCCGCAACGTCATATTGGTGGGATTGGCGACGTCTACGAACGGCTCGGCGATCTTGAGGCGGCAGAAAAGGCTTACCTGGAGGCTTTAACTCTTTCCCAGGGCGTTGACGACGCCAATCAGTCGAGCGTGCTTCAGAGTCTTGGAGATTTGTATGCGCGCCAGGGCAAGTTGAGCCAGGCTCTCTCCGTTTCTCAGCAGGCATTGGCACTCGGCGAAAAGCGCAAGGACCTGCCGAATCAACTGGGAGCGCTGAATGGTCTGTCTGCTCTCTATCGCCAAATGGGTGACGCCGGGAAAGCGATGGAGTACGTCCAGCGTGCATTGAAACTGATGGAAGGCCGTCCCAATCCGCTGTGGCAAGGCGAATCACTCAACAACCTGGGCTTGCTTCACTTGCGGTCCAATGAACTGCCCGAGGCGGCCGCCGCCTTTCAGAAGGTCCTGACAATCGATCCCGGCACGATGTCGCCAACTGTCGTCTGGCAGGCCCATTCGGGTTTGGCGGACACATATTTTCAACTCGGAGAGTTGGACCACGCGCGCCAGCATTATCAGCAAGCTATCGAGGTCATGGAGACCGTTCGCGCCCGGCTTGGTGGTGAAGACGAGAGGGCAGGTTTCTTTCAGGACAAGATTGAGGTCTTTAAGAAACAGGTTGCGGTTTTGCTCGACCCCCGTCTCAAGGGCGCCAGAATGGACCACGCTGCCGAAGCCTTTAACTATGCAGAACGAGCGCGCGCACGCGCACTCTTTGATCTGTTGGCTGAGGCCAAAATTGACGTTGAGCAGAATGTCGCGCCTGAATTGTTGCAACGAAAGTGGGAATTGCAGCAGCGTATATCGCAACTCACCGTTCAGCTCATTAAGGAACGCTCGCAGGAAACAGCCAGGCACGATAAGGCAAAAATTGCGGAACTCGACAAGAGTTTGAGCCAGGCTGACACTGAGCTAAGCGACTGGCTGCGGGAGTTGCGTCGTCGCAACCCGCGTTACGCAGCATTGAAGTATCCTCAACCGGTAACGCTCGCGTTGACGCAGCGCCTGCTCGGCAACGAAACGGTGCTACTCAGTTATTCTCTTGCCGAACCAGCGTCATTTTTGTTTGCGGTCAGCGGAAACGATTTTCAGGTCAAACGCTTGCCACCGGAACGAACGTTACGGGAGAGTGTGCAAAAGCTTCTGGTTGCTGTCACTGACAAGAACAATCCAGCCCCCGCCGAGTATCGCCGTCAGGCGCTGTACTTATCACAGCAGTTGTTGCAACCCGTCAGTCGTATGTTGGCCGGGAAAAGAGCGTTGGTGATCGTGGCCGATGGATCTTTGCATCGCCTGCCATTCGAGGCGTTGTTCTCGTCCCCAGCAGTCACAAAGGGCGACTTCCGTAAGTTGCCATATTTAATTCGTCAGTTTGCCATCAGCTACGCACCGTCGGCGAGTGTATTAGCGGAGCTGTATAACGAGCAGCGCGAGACAGCCCCGAAAGGATTCATTGCTTTTGGCGATCCTGTTTATGAACACGCCGGCGACGGCACGATCAATGCGACGCTACGCGCTGTGAGCACTAATGGAAGAATAAATTTGCAGCCGTTGCCTTACAGTCGCGATGAGATCGCCGGCATCGCTCGCCTTTTTCGCGATGACGAGCGAGAACTCTTCCTCGGCGAGGCTGCGAGCGAAGAGAACGTCAAAGCCCCGGAACGGTTGAGTCACTATCGATTCATTCACTTCTCCACGCATGGCTACGTCAATGAAGCGCGGCCACGTTTTTCCGGTTTGTTACTTTCGCATTCGGACAGTCCGCAATCAGATGGCGTGTTGTCGGCTTACGAAATCTTTAACCTGAAGCTCAAGGCCGATCTCGTGGTCCTGTCAGCATGCGAAACGGGATTGGGCAAAGAAGTGAAGGGCGAAGGTCTGATGAGCTTGATGCGTGCTTTCATGTACGCGGGCACGCCCTCGGTAGTTGTCAGCCTTTGGAACGTCAACGATGAGAGCGCCGCCGATTTAATGGTCCGCTTTTATCGACATTTGCAAAAGGGTGGGTTGAACAAAAGCGAAGCGTTGCGACAAGCGCAGTTGGAAATGATCGAGGTTAACGGGTTTCCGTTTTTCTGGGCGCCGTTTGTTCTGGTCGGTGAGCCGTAAAGACTTTGCACAAAAGTCCCTATTCTGAGATTTCTCTGTGCAACCTTTGTGTTCTCTGTGCCTCTGTGGTGTGTTTTGTTCGGAATCCATCAATCACGGAGACACAGCCGTGAACGATCTTCAGTGGTCCACTTTTACTGAAAGTGCGTAATCTCCTAGTTGCTTCTGCGTGTTTCCCTGAACGCCATAGAGCCGCAACCGATATTTCCCGTCGCTCAACGTCGCCCGTTTGACGGTGAAACTCAAAGCACCTTCATCACCCACCGGTCGCACTCCGGAGACCTTTTGAACTGACTTGCCACTGCTATCGACTAATTCAATCGAATACCGCGGATACTCGTAAGGCTTGGTAACGATGAGTCGCACTCGCGCGGCCGTCGCGGCGCGGGCGACACGCAGTCGCAACTCATCGTCCGTACCCCGTTCCGACGACAACCGGAAGGAATAAAGCGGTACGTATGGCGAGGCTTGTCGGGAAGTCTCGAGTTGGGCCAATAGTTGATCGCGCTCGGCTTCTGCCGCGACACGTTCGTCGTGTTCGCGTTTGATCTGATCGGCGTTGGTTTGTTCCAATTCCGCTAATCTTTGTTCGAGGTTACGCCGGTTGTTCTCCGACTTTGCCCCGAGCTCCAGCAATTGCCGGCGTGATTGCTGCTCGTGCCACAGACGCCACGTCTGCCAGCCAAGCAGGCTGAAGGAAATTAAGAGAGTCGCGGCCATTGCGAGTGTCGCGCTGGAAACAACCTTCGTAGCACGCGAGCGCTGAAAATCACCCGTCACCACTGTCGTATTGGTGACACCCGGTCCAGTTTCACTTTGGATGCGTTGCAGAAGTGATTGCCATGCGTGGTTGGTTTCATCCGTGCTTATCTCTTCTTCTTCCTGTCGGGCGGGATCGAGAAAATCGCGGGCGTCCCGGAAGAGTGCGATGCACTGCTCGCAGTCGATCAGATGAGCTCGCACCGATTCACGATCTGACTCAGCTATTTCGCCGCGGCAGTAAGCGAATATCTCTGCCTCGGTCAAATGCCGTTCGCCAGAGTTGTCCGATGTGCGACTGACAGCTTTCATATAGGCACGAAACTCTTCGCGGCGTGTCATATCACTCCCGAAGCTCACACCTCGATCTCGTCAAAGTACGAACTAAGCTTGGCCCTCAGTACCTTACGCGCCTGGTGGAGATGCGCTTTTACGGTATTGACCGAAATATCCATCAGCGCCGCAACCTCCACATACGACAGTTGGTGAACCACACACAACTGCGTGCAGCGGCGCATCTGTTGTGGCAGATGCTCCATGGCTTCGCTGAGTTTCTTCAGCTTTTCTTTCTCCAGGACAATGGTAAATGGATCGGCGCCTCTGTCGACGAGCTTCGCCGCGACTGACGAATGTTCGTCACTCTCGTCCTCCCCTTCCAGAGACAGAAGCTTAACCGAGCGTTTCTGTGCACCCTGTCTTTCGAGCACTCTGCACCAAATGTTGTGCGCGATCGCAAAGAGCCAGCTTTCGAACTGCTCGTCCTGGCGCAGCTCCCTTATTCCTTTATAGACGGAAACAAACGTCTCCTGGGTTAGATCGCGACACTCGTCTGAAGAAAATCCTTTACGTCGAAAGAAGCGCAGTATCTGAGCATAATGGCGATCAAATAGCTGACGAAAGTTGTCTTCGACGTTTAGACCCTGTTTGAGCGCACGGATTAACTCAACCGGATCTGCGTCGGGGAGGTTCACAAGCGGATTATAGGCTTCGTCACCGAGCAGAGCCACAAGTTTAGCCACGAAGGAGAACAAAACCCACAAAATAAACATTGGCGCAGCGTCTTACAATTTCTCAAAACATTTTCTCCAGCCGGCTAAACCTTTCCTATTCGTTTCGGACTTACTTGTCAGACCTGGAATGCTTTCCTCAACAAGGAGCCCTTATGAACGCCCATGTATTTAGCCCTCAATCAATCGCAAGGCTTGGAAGACGAATTTGGCGTTATGCGTCGATCGCTTGCCTCGTAATCGCCATCGCATTTCAACCCAGGATGGCGTTAGCAGGCAGCGGCAGCGTTAATGCCGATGGTACGATCAACGTTACCGCCAATTTTCGTTTCCCAGCCTCGGCCGATGCGCTGGCGACGGTGCAGAGGCAATTCACTGAGATGAGCCACTTGTTGTGGGACGCCACGGAAGGGCAACTGAGACTCGGAACAGTCACTATAAACTGTAGTGAAACGAACGAAGCCCTTGCAGATTTTTGGCTCTTCGCGAATCCGATTCGCTCTAATAGCCCGGTCGGCGCTCTTACATCGCGTGGTGCTCATGTTAGTCAATTCTTCGCTGATTCAGGTTCGGTTTTCGCGCACGAGTTTGGACATCTCGGATTCGGTCTTAACGATGAGTACACAGAAAACCAGGCCAGCTGCGGTTCAGCCGGCTGGTGCATCGAGGAGACTCCCCCGGCACACAGCGAAGTGGACCAGTGTCTGATGCAACAGATTCCAGGCCGATCGTGGTCTGAGTTCTGCGTCAATGGAAATCACGATGGTTTGCGAGGCGACAATCCGGCCTGCAGAGTCAATCCACCTTCAGCTGACGGCGCTCCCTGTGCAGCAGGTTGCGAAAACTGGAACACAACTACCGGTCGCTATGAAAACTCGTGGCAGGAGCAAGCGCTGCACGAATCGTGTTGGACCACGCTCACTCGTACCTTTCCATTTCTCAGGGCGCCCGCCGGACGGCCGGCTGAAGCTGAACCGGCTGGTTTTGTCGCCCCGACATTTGTCGTCAACTGCAACAGCGCGGACACGGTGATGCTGGTGCTCGATCGCTCTGGCAGCATGTTATGGCAGGTCAACAACGATCGCGGTGAAGTCTGTGATAATGGTAGCGACGACGACGGCGACGGCAGTATAGATGAAACGAACGATTGCGCAGGGGCACGGATAGATTTTGTCAAAGCATCAGCGCGCAGCTTCCTTAATCTTCTGGCAACCGGCGCATTCCGAGCCGGTATCGTATCGTTTAATGAAATGCCAAGCCCTGACCAGCCTTTCCAGAACGTAAACGCCAACCTCGGTGTTCTTAATGGCAGCATCACTGGATTGATGGCCGGTGGCAACACTGGAATTGGAGATGCTCTTACATTTGCAAAAGGACAACTTGATGCCGATCCGGCGTCCGCAGGGAGCAAAGCAGTCCTGCTTATCACTGATGGCGTAAACACCGCCGGCAGTGATCCCGTAACAGCGGCGGCGCCATATCCCGCGGCAGGCATTCGTCTGTTTACACTCTCAACTGGTGATGCCTCGAATTACGCAGTACTCGATTCGATTTCATCCAACAGTCGCGGCCAGAGGCTCGACTCGCACGACGGAACCGCATTGGTAACGGCGATGGTCGAGCAGTGGGCAAACTATGTCAACGGCGGTGTCGTAGTTCCGCAAACACCTTATGCGATCGATGCCCGTTCGAAGACTGGCGTACAAATAATCGACAGACAAACGGGAATCACCCCGCGCATTATCGCAGCCGCCGCGCAGCCACTTTCACGCACTCAAGTGTTTACGTTTCCTGTCGAGCAAGGCACAAAGCAATTCAGTGCCGTGCTGGCCGGGAATCTGAACGACATGCGCGGGTTCGGCGTTGAGAGCCGTCTAATCGCGCCGAGCGGCGCAGTCTTCGACAGTTCCAGCTCTTCTTCTACTGTTAGAGCTGTGCGCGATCCGTACTTCACGATGCTGACGATTTTTGGTCCGGAAAGTGGAACGTGGCGGATGGAGGTTGGGGCCACGCCCGGAGCCACACCGAGACAGACGGGCAAGCTGATTGTGGTGTCGTCAAACCCGAGAACCGATCTGTTTTTGGATGTGAACAAGCAAGTGGTCACAAACCCGGCAGACACTGTCAAGCTCTCGCTGTTCCCGTTCTACGTCACGGGCTTGCGGAACCCAACCTGGGATGTGTCTATGAAGCGACCTGACGGCACACAGGTTTCCATTTCGCCGGTGCCTTCGCCTCCGAAGCCGGAGAATCATTATGCATCGGTCACTGGTTTTCCTAATCGTGGGCTCTACGAAATTCGCGCCGAGATGCGCACGACTCCGGCAACTACTAACGACCCGGGCGAATCGCGCCCCGGCACCGCTCCGCCAAACACAGTCGTAGTGCCGCCATTACAGCGACAAGCACGCTCATTCATTTTTTCAACTAGTGGCGATTGGCCTTGCCCGCAGGGAGGTAACGACTGCGACGGGGACAGCATCCCGAATGATGTTGAGGGCGTTTCCACCGATACGGACTCGGACACAATTCCCGATCGAATCGATCACGATTCTGATAACGATGAAATTCCGGATGGAGTGGAAGGCACTGGTGATCCGGACGGTGATGGCAAACCGAACTTCCGCGATACCGACTCTAACGGTAATGGCATACCGGACACGAAAGATCCGGTTAGGCCACCAACCAAGAGTGACAAACGTTTGTGGTTTGTAACGCGAGTCGGAGCAGCGCTACCGCTCGGCAGTCTCAACAGTAACCATGACGCAAACGTCTCGGTTCAAGGGTTGGCCGGTTACGATCTAACAAGTCGTTTTTCGGTCCTCGGAATGCTGGGCTTTCATCAATTCACAGCGGAGCCCACGAGCGTTACGCGTCATCCTTACTGGATCAGTGGCTCAGCCAACTTACGATTCACTTCACCAAATTTTTCGGGGAGGCGCTTCTTTTTCCAGGGTGGCCCAGGCTACTACTGGGGAAAGCCGGGCGTGGTGTCGTCCTCGTGGGGAGGGAATTTAGGTTTCGGCGTTGAGGTTCCGATTCAAGGTCGAATAGGCGTGGAGTTTGGTTTCGACTACCACTTCCTGAGGAAAGAGCAAAAGTTTACCACGCTCACATTGGGGCTGAGATTTTAGTATTCCCCAAACGAGGGGGCGGCCACGTCGGAGGGCCGCTCCCTGGTAGTAACTTGAATGAAATCCTAAGCACGAAGCGTTTTGGAGAACTGTAATGAAGGCACATTGGCTAACCATTCTCATACTGGTCCTGGTGATCGTTGGCACTGGTTTGACACTAAGCACTCAAACATCCGAAGCGGTGCAAGCTCAATCGACCCCGCCGGAAGAGCTGGCAAAGAAAACTGGGTGCTTTCAATGTCACAGCGTAGACAAGCAAGTGGTAGGTCCTGCCTACAAGGATGTGGCGGCGAGATACAAAGACAAAGCCGGCGCTCGCGCTGCTCTAATCAAAACAGTCAGGGACGGCGGTAAGGGTCATTGGACCGAGCTCACCGGCGGCGTTCCTATGCCGCCACACTCGGCTCGTCTCTCCGCAGATGAAATCGCGCGCCTGGTGGATTGGATACTGGCCCAGTAAACAAAAGGAGTTTGTGATGAGAACCTCATCGGCATGGAACCGAGTTGGCTATCTGTTTGCGCCCACCGTGCTTATCTTTCTGGTCGCCGTTCTGCTGTTCGCCGATCCACCTGCGGATGGCCGGCTGAAGGTGTTGACGATGGGGTTAGGTTCTGGAAGGGTTACGTCATCTCCCGCTGGAATTGATTGCACCGGAACCTGCGAAGCAGTCTTTCCAAGTTCTCCGACCGTGCAGCTCACAGCCAGTCCTGATCCCGGTTCAACTTTTTTGGGATGGGCTCAAGATCCGGACGCAGAACCGTTGACAACTCCCGACTGTTCGGGCACCACAAATCCGTGCGGCCCTCTGACAATGAATGTGCACCGCTCGGTGAGGCCCGTCTTTGGACTTGTTACACCTCCCACGCCCATACCGATCTTTAATACGACTACTTCGGGGCTTACCACTAGAACGACTGGCGTGCTGGCTCCTGACGAGATCATCAGGCCCGAAGACCTGGACACTTATGTAAGAGCCCATAGTGATCTGACCGCCGCTCGTTTCCTTGCCGCGTTGCCACCGGAGTTCAAACTAAACTGGATTCTGATGACACGGTCGGAGAGCCTGCAGACCGGCACCGCACTGTCGCCTCGCATACTTCTTCCGAGTGCGGACGGCCGGTTCACATTCACGATCGGCATGAGACAGCATTCTTCTTACCCCGGCGCTCATCCTGACGCGATTGAGTTCATGCAGTGGGACGCGGTGCAAAAGAACTTCCGTTTTCATGAAGTGATACTGGTTGACATTCCCAGAATGGATAATGATGGCGACGGCATCGGGGTCATCGATCCAAGGCCCAGGGCGGTAAGAATAGACGATGATAAATGCCCACGATGTCATTCGACTCGCAACATCCTGAATAACGGGTCCACCGCAGGCACTGACGGTGATCCTCCAAGATCTATCCCGGCAAAAAACAAACCGAACTGGGACGCGTACGATAGTTGGGCCGGAATGATGTCGTTCAACCGCGATCGGATTTACCAGGGATCAGTCGAGGCTGCCGCGTTCCGAAGGATCCTCGATCCATGGACGTGGAGCACAAACGATCCGGTAAGGAAGATCATCGAGCAGTTAAGACTGCAACCGCCGGGCACGGATCCTGGTCATCGAATCACTCGTTACAGCGGTGGGCCAAATGACGGTCATATTCGTTTCGCATTTGATCCTGCACCTCCTTCTCCTCCAGTCTTGACGGAACCAACTCCCTCGAGCACAGGCGTGGGAGACGACGCGACAATCAATACCTCTTATTCATTTAACCGGGTTGCGGGCACGCCGGGTTCAGAAACTCCGGTAACACGAGGCGGAACATTTCTTACGCTACAACATTCAGCGATTGCCCCGAACGACGAGGGACGCGGAGTACACTATTTTGATCTCCTCGCCGGGTTTGGTAGTGACATTCCTGGTGGTACAGCGACGAGCAACTTGAATGCGCAGCGAGTCGCCGACGAATTGATCAATCATCACTTTGCCACCGGGAGCTCTCCCATCGAGGTGCGCCCCATTACACTTGCCATTGCGAAGGGGTGCTTGAATATATCGGGAACAACCGTGACCAGTTCGCCGGCTCATTCGATTAATCTTCCATTTTTTGATGAGCGTAATGGCATGACGGTCGATCAGGTCTTAGTAGACACGATCAGACGATCGAAAAGTTTGCCGTTAAGAAAAGCAGGTATACAGAGGTTTAACCTGCATAGAACCGGAACCGCCGCCAATAGTGATCCCTATACGCTTGGCGCAGATCCAATCACGGGCTTGATGCAGGAATTTGGTTCACCGGCGCCCGGACCGACACCGGATTTCGCCAGGCTGCGACAGGATATCTTTCGCCGGCCGACTAGAACGCGTCCGTGTCTGAATGTTCTTTTTTGTCCTGATGACACAGTGATGAGCGGAATCTATGTCGATCGTGAATTTCACGATATCAACGGTGCGAAGGTCGCCTTGTATCGCTACTTTTTGGAGCCGCTGGGTGTTTCGGTTGACAAGTGGTCCACCGGAGTTCGTGGCCGTTCACGCACTTATACTTTTGCCGATGTGTTTGGGACTTTCGAAAACACGCTGATGAGTGAAATAGAAGCGGACTTAGGACCTCCAACCGCGACGCGACCCGTAACACATCCGATTTCAGAGTTGACGTCCTTCGAGTGTAGTGATCTGATTCCTTTTCTAGACAGCACCTTATCTGCGGCCGCATTGCGTCCCGATGGCATCGATCCCGCCCCCCGCTACACCGATATACAGAGAATTTTTAACAAGAGCTGTATCGAGTGCCATGGCGGGTTGGACTATCCGCCGTATGCGCGTTTTGGTGGTGGCACGTTCGATCTCACAGAAAACGAGAGGCCGCCCGCCGGCGAGGATCGGTTGGACCGATCGTATGATTTGGCAGCGCCGTTCATGACGACCGATCCTGCCACCAGTTTCATTTTCCAGCGCATAACGGATAATGGCGCATTGACTCATCCTTACGATCCCGCCACCGCAAACGAGGATTGTCCTCGTGGCTTGATGCCCTGTGGTGGGCCACCGCTGAGTAATGTGGATATTGAGACCATTCGCCGCTGGATCGTAGGAGGCCAATCGAACTCACGCGGCGATCCGCATCTCGAAACGATTGATGGTGTGGCTTACGATTTTCAGAGTGCGGGTGAGTTTGTGCTCTTGCACGGGCCGGGTCTGGAAATTCAGGTACGCCAGACCCCGGTTGAAACAAATAGCCCACTTAATCCAAATGACTACACCGGCCTAAGCTCATGCGCGAGCTTGAACAATGCCGTGGCGATCCGAGTTGGTCCACACCGGATCACCTACGAGCCAAATCTGAATGGCCGGCCTGATCCGGAGGGTCTGCAGTTGCGTATCGACGGTAAACCATCGCAGCTTGGTGCTGAAGGGATCCTTCTCGCATCAGGCGGACGAATCATAAAAACCACCGCAGCCGGGGGTATTCAGATAGAAGCGCCGGGCGGCAGCGTCGTGGTTGTTACGCCCGGTTGGTGGCCTGATTATCAAGTGTGGTATCTCGACGTTAGCACGCACAACATACGAGCCACCGAAGGTGTGATGGGCGTTAGGGCTCCGGGCAGTTGGTTGCCTGCGCTTCGGGATGGAAGTTCTCTTGGTCCAAAACCAAGGGGTTTGCATCAGCGGTATGTCGATCTTTATGAAAAGTTCGAGCATTCGTGGCGCGTAACTGACGCCACCAGTCTCTTCGATTATGCCCCCGGCACTTCAACTGCGACGTTCACCATCGAGGGTTGGCCCGAGGAAAATCCACGACAGTGCAGGGTCCAGGCGCGTACACCAGGCGGGCCTGTAACGAAACTTCCACTTAAAACGCTGCCATTGGAAACAGCTCAGGAACACTGCCGTGCCATTGTGGCGAAAAACGCACGGGACAACTGCATCCAGGACGTGATGGTGACGGGTGAACCCAAATTTGCAGAAACTTATTTACGCGGGCAACAGATCGAAAGCAATGGAAAACCCGATGCACCGTCTCTCGTTTTTCCGGAGCGTTTCACGACAGACATCGCCTCATCCATCGACTTCACGTGGAATAAGACAGTCGATAAGGATGGCGATCCGCTGACCTACAAGCATTGCGTGTGGCCGACCACGGAAAAGTTTCACCTGAGCAAGTGTTTTGCGACCACCGGCGAAATAACGTCTTTCCGTGGGCGCTTTTTCAATCCGCTGCTGGTGTTACTGCTTGGTCTTTTGTTGCTGGTGGTATTGTTTTTTCTGGGCCTGAGAAAGAAGCCATGGGTTTTGGGACTGGTTGTAATAGTGATTGTGGCTGCCGTCGCAGTTACGTTTTTCCTCGGTAGAGGCAGGCAACAACAAACACTTGCTAAATCGGTTTCGGGATTGGAATCAGGGAAGGCCTATTATTGGAAGGTGATCGCCGAGGACGGCAAAGGAGGCACTGTCGAAAGCGAGATACGGCGGTTCGACATCAAGTAAACGGGATCTTGGAGGCCAGATGAAGGAGCCCGCCAGGGTTCTCGCTCGAACTCGGTGCTGAAATTGGCGAACGCCTTCGGTGTATTGTAGTTCGGTTGGTTTCCATCACACGTAAGCAATATGTGCAAAGTGGCTTTGCCTCAAAGTAGGAAACCGCACTTGGATACAGTCAGTACAGGACCTGGTCAAACGATAGGGGTCAAGAATCGTTAGGAAATATCGCATGCTGATCACTGACCAGGTCCTGTACTGACTGTATCCAAGAATAATGTCGGACTTTTGAGGCAAAGCTGTGCAAAGTAGTCTTTGGCCTCAAATCCATTCTTTACGAGTTCGGCAGGGCTGCATTTATGAACCGAAGAGCTCTGGTTTGGCCCGCGCAAGCGGTCGAATAAATCCCACAGCTATTGACCCACCCGCCGAAGCACACCGGTCGGCGCTTCTTACGTCAGAAATGAATTGGATGCTTTTTGACATCACAGTTGAGAAGGTCTCCGTTGAAATAGTGAACGGTCCAGCGTTACATCGGCCGATGGTGTACCGATCAACACTGGACCCCTCACCTTATCACTGGTTAGAGCTCCCTCTCTCGCCAATTGTATTTGGCCTTTGGGGCTTTTAATAAACCCACTATGGTGGGCTCTTTTTGGCGTATGTGGTGGACAAAATGATTATTAGGAGTTTCAGAGCAACGGCCGATTAATTGTTACAAACCAACATCCTCTGTGCCAGCCAAGTTGATTCATTGGGCATCCACGCTCAAACTAACGCACCAATCCTTCGACTTCGAAGACGAGAGGACCATTCAGCAAGGAGACAATAATGAGTACGAAGAAAAAGTCCTCGAAGGCAAGGAAAACAAAAAAAGCTGCCGGAGCAAAATCGAAAGCCAAGAGTGCCGGAGCAACAGCCGACGGAACCTCGCAGCCATCCGGCTTAGAGTCAATAGCCGAGGAATCTATCCCTAAGATTCAAGACAGAGATGTTAGTCGGGATCAATCTTCAGGTCGGCCACGAAAAATTCGCGGCGACTTCGACTTACCGATGACGTCAGCGGGGGCAGCCGCCGACTCTGCCCAGGATACAATCGTGCCCGCAGTGCGGGCATTTCTTAAAGCAAATGCCGATCAAACCGGCTTGAGAGCTGATGAAAACAGCCTCCAGGTCGTACAGGAAGTCACCACTCCGATTAACCGCGTCGTGCACTTTCAACAGATGCACGAGGGCATTCCCGTCATCGACACTTCAATTGTGGTTCAAGTTGACGATGCGAACCGTGTCAGGCAAGTAGACCTCGGAAACGCGAGCCCGACAGTCGCGGGGAACGTTGGCGACGACCGCAAGAAGACCCCTAAGCAGGCTCTCGAAGCGGCTACAGAGGCAGTCGGGGCGGCCACTTTGCGACAACCTGTCAAAGACCCGACGGAGGTTTATCTCCCGACCGACGCCGGTCTTAAGTTAGCTTATGAAGTGCTGATTCTAACGAGGGAGCCGTTTCACGATTGGCGCGTGATCGTCGACGCGTTTTCAGGTCAGATTCTCGAGCAGAAGGATTTGCTCTTTCACGTTGACGGACAGGGATTTGTCTTCGACCCAAATCCTGTCGTCACAGCCAACAATAATACCTTCCGTGATCCAACGGCGACCGTTGGCAGTTGCGGGTTTGCCGGAACTCCTATTGCTACCATTGACGGCCAGCGAGTGACGCGCACGTTGAAGGGCCTCACGTTCGCAGGCGGCGTGCATAAGCTCGAAGGCCCCTTCGTCAAGATGCGTAACTTCGGTGCGCCCAACATTGCGCCGCCAACGGAAGTCGGCGCTAACAACTTCAAATACTCAAGTGGTGATACCCGCTTCGAGGCCGTGAATTGCTATTACCACGTGGATACCACACAGCGATATATCCAGAGTCTGGGAATCACGACCGCCCACAACAAGGTCATCGAGTGTGACGCTCATGACGGCATCGGAGGCGGCGCCTTCTTTTCTCCGGGTGATGGAGGACTCCACTTCGGCGACTCCGGATCCTGCAAACCGAATCGGGCCTCGGATGGCGACGTTATGCTCCATGAGTACGGCCATGCCATTCAGAACAATCAAGTGCCGGGATGGGGCGCAACTAATCCAGTCACCGGCCGGGCAGAAACTCGCGCGATGGGAGAAGGCTTTGGCGACATCCTGGCCTGCGTTGCGTTTGCGGAACGTGGTGGCGGATTCCAGCGAGAGTTTTTCGAAGACTGGATCTTTGGCAGTACTGCGCTAAAAGCGTTGCGTCGTGTCGACGGAACAAAAGTTTATCCAACTGATTGGCATAACGAGGAACACGACGACGGCGAAATCTGGTCTGCAGCTTTGTGGAACATCTACCGAACTATCGGTGGTGATTCGCTGAATGCGGCGACGCGCATCGCTGCTGCCAATGCGCTGCTGAAGACGGTTATTCTCAGCCATCACTCCGTCGCTGCTAACGCAACCATGCCCGACGGGGCTGAGGCCGTCATGAACACTAACGCGGCGATGCCTGAGTTTAGAGGCAAACACCTGATGCAGATGCTCGATAGCTTCCATGCTCGCGGCCTCCTGCGTTCTCCCGCCGGCGTGGATTTATGGATTAAGGATGACCCGGGCCACACTGGCGCCAACGTCTTTGGCGGCACCTTCTGGAATTCGCCTGACCTCTGGATCAGAAATGCCAACGACAACGGTTTGACCCACCAAAAGCCTGAGTCTGGGCAAGACAATTGGTTCTATGCGCGGGTCCGCAATCGCGGCACAAAGACGGCCAGAGCCTTTGTCGTCACGTTCAACGTCAAACCGTGGGCGGGTACAGAGTTCGTCTATCCTGGCGACTGGATTCCATTCGTCAGCGCCGCTGTCGGCTATAATCTGGCTCCCGGCGCATCCACCATCGTGAAGGCCAGGTGGCCCAAAGCGTTGGTTCCGCCGGTGGGAACTCACGCTTGCTGGCTGGCTTCCGTCTACACACCAGTTGACCCAATTCCGAGTGGCAAACACGTTTGGGAGTACAACAATCTGGCGCAGAAGAATATGGCTATTGTGAACGCCATCCCGGGCGACACGCTCACGTTTGCGTTCCAGGTTGGCAGCCAGTTTCTACAAACGGCTGAACTGTCCACGCTTGAGGTCAAACGTGCTTCGGCATTCAGCACCCTGCCCATCTCGATCTTCACCAAGGACCCGAAGGTGTTCGCACCTCTGAGACCTGATGCTGGAGATCTCGAAGAAAATGAAGCAACCGTAGGGTCCGTCGCGCCGCCACCGCCCACTATCCGTTTTCTCGATTCGGTACGCGTGGAGATCAAACACGCAGAATCAAGAGCGGTGCGGTTGAACCTCGGACGTGGCTCGACCTTAGACCTCGAAACCGCGCCCGAAGCAGAACGAACGGGCGAGCTCGATCTTGGGGAAGAGATGCTTGCTGCGAAGCCAGTGACTGATGCGGAAGGTATTTCGACCATCGCGATCGCTCCGGGCCTCCTTGGGCGTCTTCCTATCAGCCTACTGCCCAGGAGTCCGGTAGAAGTTGGACTGAAACTGCAGGTCCCGGCCAACACGAAGGTCGGAGACGTGATTGATGTGGACGTTGTCCAGCGAGACTCGAAAAACAACGTAATCGGTGGAGTGGCGATGCAAGTTCACGTCACCAACAAGAAGTAGACGTCTTTTCGATTCGCCCTCTGAGCAATGGCGTTACGTGAGCAGCAGCGGTTCATCAAAACGGTGAACCGCTGCTGTGAACCAGGAGAATGTCGGATGTGCAGAAGTCAGAAAGGTGACAAGCGTTGGTTTAGGCTGCTTTAATCTTATCTGAGTTGATATTTCCGCCAGGTGTGCGCCAGAGTATGCAATCACGCCGTTGCTTGACTCAACGCAAAACGCTACGCTAGTCTGCATCAGTCTTACGACCAGCCGCTTCACACGCATGGGGCCGTAGCTCAGCTGGGAGAGCGCATGACTGGCAGTCATGAGGTCAGGGGTTCGATCCCCCTCGGCTCCACCAATCATTTCAACTACTTAAAGCGGATGGAAGAAGAGATTGACGATCTTCGCTTGTGACAAACTTGCGACAATGCTGTTGCCGATACTCTGACAACACCACAATCGCGCCACGCTTCCCTTGATCGGTCGCATGAATGTAACGCATCGTCGTCACAATCGAGGCATGTCCCATCAATTCTTTTATCTTCACTACGTCAACGCCGGCATCGGCTAAACGAGTGCCGAACGTATGGCGTAAATCGTGAAACCTGAAATCAGTGATACTAGCTTCGCGGCATGCTGAGGCGAATGATTTCTTCACCTCGGTATATCGCGTTCCCGTGTCAGGATTCACAAAGACATACTCCAAATCACCAGCGACTTCGTGCAGCTCTGACAAGACCGTCCGCACAATCGGCTCCATCGGAACAGAGCGATCTTTGTTGGTCTTTGTCTGCTTGAAATTGATGGTGTTTAGAGCGAAGTCCACGTCAGACCATCGAAGTTTTAACAACTCTCCGCGCCGTGGTCCTGCGTAGATAGCCACAGTTACAATCGGCCTGAGATACTTCCGATTCCCCGTCAGCTTCGCAAACAATCTGTCTTCCTCTTCGAAAGACAAATGCCTCGTTCGCTGGTTGTTTTCCGGTAGTTTCTGCACCTTCCGGCATGGGTTGTCTGTTATCTCATCGTAGTCAACAGCCATCCTGAAAATGCCCGATAGAATCGCAAGTTCCCGGTTCACCGATGCCGGTTTTCGCATTCTGCCGTGGCGAGTGATTGACTTCATCCGTTCGACTTTGAACTCCTCGATCATCTGGTAATCGATTTCGCTCAAACTCTTATTCCCGAAGTGACGGCAGTAAACTTTCGCATGACGTTCGTCGTCACCGCAGGAACGTTTGTTTGCCTTGGCCCAGGGTAAGTACACGCTGTGCACGAACTCGGCGAATGGTATGCTTGCCGAAACTTTGCCGTACTTTCGCTCATAGACCATAGTCTTGATTTTGGTTTCGGCTCGCTCTGCTTGCGCCTTTGTGCGCGCCTCGGGTAATGCTCCTCTGATGTCATGAAAGGGCACCTCCCGCCGCGAGTTTTGTAAACTCAAGGCATGTGGATTTGCGAATCACAAAAGGAGGTGCCCGATGACAGTATACGTCGCAGTTGATTTTCATGCGCGTGAACAAACGATTAGTTGGTGCGATACGGCGGACGGGGAAGTCCATCGCACTAAACTGCGCCATCAGCATGATGACGTGCGTAAGTTTTATGAACAGTTTAGTGGCGAAGTAATAGTGGCCTTCGA